>Ga0308163_10000128_pt1 | contig 223777 bp, 193 predicted proteins | sample PhyTR1_FD_201037 | JGI IMG/M metagenome (GOLD analysis project Ga0308163, IMG submission 201037) | Phyllosphere microbial communities from UC Gill Tract Community Farm, Albany, California, United States - DLSLT.R1 | ecosystem: Host-associated > Plants > Phyllosphere > Unclassified | place... | reverse complement strand
CCCCGGGGGGCGGCCGCCCCCCCCCCGCTCCTCCCCGCCCCCCCCCCCCCCCCCGCCGCTGTAGTCCTCGGCGGTGTGGGCCAGCACGTCCAGCACGTCGCCCAGCGGCGCGTCGGTCACCGCCAGCTCGAGCGCGCTGCGCTGGCCGACCGCCAGCAGGTTGGCACGGGTGCGCTCGGTGACGTCGACGCCGTGCAGCAGCACCCCGGCGATGGTGCCGTCCGGCTCGCGCAGCGCCATGCAGACGAAGTCGAGGAAGCGTTCCTGCAGTCCGGCGCAGTCGTCGCCGCCGCGCAGAAGCACGCGCACGTTGTGGCCCTCGACCGCTTCCCCGTTCGCGTAGACCCGGTCGAGCACCTCGACGAACTCCTGGCCGTCCAGCTCGGGCAGCGCCTCGCGCACCGCCAGGCCGTCGAGCGCGCGGCCGCAGGCCAGTTCGCGGTAGCGCTGGTTGGCCATCTCGATCACGTGGCCGGGCCCGCGCATTACGCCCATGATGGCCGGCGCGCGCTGGAAGATGTCGCGCAGCGCGGCGCGGTGGCGTTCTTCCTCGACCCGCGCCAGCTGGGCGCTCTTGCGGTACAGGTCGATGAACACCGACACCTTGGCGCGCAGCACGACCGGGTTGAAGGGCTTGGTCATGTAGTCGACCGCACCCAGCGCGTAGGCGCGTTCGAGCGGGAATTCGTCGGCGTCTTCGGCAGTCAGGAAGATGATCGGCAGGCCGCGCGTGCGCGGGTGCTCGCGGATCAGTTCCGCCAGTTCGAAGCCGTTCATGCTCGGCATGCGCACGTCCAGCAGCACCACCGCGAAGTCGTGCGCCAGGATCTGGCGCAGCGCCGCCTCGCCGGAGGTGACGGCGACCAGGTCGCCGACGCCGGTCAGGATCGCTTCCAGCACCGCGAGATTGGCGGGCTGGTCGTCGACGAGGAGGATTTTGGTGGTCTGATCGTTACTCATTGTTAATAAGACAATGTGGATAGTCAATGTAGGCGCGATGCTTCTGAAAGTCAATTGTGCGCGGCTTCAGCGGCCGTGACTCCACACTATGCGGTTCGAATCACGCGCAGCACGTGGAGTACCTGGATGAGTTTTTTGCCGAGTTTTCAGTGGTCGTCGCACGGCCGCGAGTTTTCCTTCCTGAACAATCCCCTTGAAACCTGGGCACTGGCCCTGGCGGTGGCGGTGGTGAGCGCCACCGCGATGCTGTTCCTGCGCGCCTTCGTGCTGCGCAGGGTGGCGGCCAGGCAGCACGTGCCCGAGCGCCGCCGCCAGCCGCGCGTCAATGACCTGGTGGCGACCATGCTGTCGCGCACCTATGTCCTGTTCATCCTCGTATTCTCCGTGTATTTCGGCGCCGGCTTCCTCGACCTGAGCGCCAAGCGCGAGCTGTTCGTGGCGCGCATCGCGGTGGGCGCCCTGCTGCTGCAACTGGCGATCTGGGGCGACGCCGGCCTGCGCGCCTGGCGCGACCAGGTGCGCACCAGCGGCGACGTCGAGCGGCGCGCCTCCAGCAGCGCGCTGTGTTTCATGTCGCGCCTCGCGCTGTGGACCATCGTCACCCTGATGGTGCTCGACAATTTCGGCATCAACATCACCACGCTGGTGGCCAGCCTGGGCGTGGGCGGCATCGCGGTGGCGCTGGCCACCCAGAACATCCTCGGCGACCTGTTCGCCTCGCTCTCGATCATGCTCGACAAGCCGTTCGAGGTCGGCGACTTCATCATCGTCGGCGAGGTGCTGGGTTCGGTCGAGCATATCGGCCTGAAGACCACCCGGGTGCGCGGCCTGGGCGGCGAACAGGTGGTGTTCTCGAACGGCGACCTGCTCAAGAGCCGCATCCACAACCACAAGCGCATGGAGACGCGCCGCGTCGCCTTCATCCTGCGTGTGGCCTACGGCACCAGCGAAGAGCTGCTGTGCCGCGTGCCGCGCATCATCCGCGAGATCATCGGCGCCAAGCAGAACATCGACTTCGAGCGCGCCCACATGTTCCGCTGGGGCGAATGGTCGCTCGACTTCGAGGTGGTGTACCACTTCCGCAGCCCGGACTACATCCTGCACATGGATGCGCAGCAGGACATCTTCCTGGATATCTACCGCCGCTTCCAGCAGGAGGGCATCCAGTTCGCCCATCCGATGTCGATCGTGCGCCTGGCCGACCCCAGCCTGGCCGGGCTGTCGCAGCCACGCCCGGCGGAGCCGGTGCCGCCGGGACCATCGTTTCACTGAAGATTTTGAACATCAGTCACCCGGCAATAGTGACAGACCCTTCCTACAAGCCCTCCATAAGGTGTCCTATTCCAGGCCTTATGCACGGCGCATAAGATGACTTCGCCTCTTCCCGATCGACTGTCACCGGACGCCGATCCGGCAGGGGACCCAAGTCAACTTATAGGAGAACGATCATGGCATCGAACAACCAACAAGGCGGCAACAAGGGCAATAACCAGAATGACACCAGCAACCGCGGCTTCGCCTCGATGGATCCGGACAAGCAGCGCGAGATCGCCGCTCAGGGTGGCCGCGCCGCGCACGCCTCGGGCAACGCGCACGAATTCAATTCGGAAGAAGCGCGCCGCGCCGGCGCCGAAGGCGGCCGCGCCGCCCATGCCTCGGGCAATGCCCACGAGTTCAGCTCGGAAGAGGCACGCCGCGCCGGCTCGATGAGCCACAAGAACGACGGCAACATGCAGAACCAGGGCGGCGGCAGCCAGCAGTCCGGCAACGCCAGCGGCAGCACCCGCGGCGGCACGCCGGAGCAGCATGCCAAGGCCGGCTCGCAAAGCCACAAGAACGACCGCAAGTAACACGAGGCGCTCGCTTCGCATGCCAAACCGCTGGCTTCGTCCGGCGGTTTTTATATGGCGCCGTTCGTATTCGGTATGGAATCCCGCACTATCGAACGGCAATGAGCTGCTTCACACTCTGGCGCTTACCCAAGCGCTGCCCCGATCGGATGCGCCGTCGTCAGGCGGGAGTGCGCGACCCATCCCGATCGGGCGCGGTTTGCAAAAAGTGGGTGTCGGGATCCAGTTTCAGGCCATCAGGGTCTTCGGCAATCTGCGAATATTCGGCGAGGTCGCGCGGCGGTTTCGGTGGCGGCGGTGCCGGACCGATGCCGGCAAAGGCGGCCACGAGCAGGACGCCGAGCCAGCGATAACGCTCTCTCCACCTCTTCGGTTCATGTGTGTCGCTCGAGGAAGGCTCTTTGCTTTCGTCACCCATTCGTCAGATCGCTTTCATTCAAAGGCGGTCATGTGACCCGGAAAACATTTTGGCCGACCGGCGCGGCCAGGTCTGCTCCCCGACCGCGTGCACTGTCGGGCTCAGGGTTGGGCTGTTGCCACACGCCTACGTTCGGCCTCATAGCCTGATCTGGTGATGCACTCATCCATTTCAATGGTGCAACAGTGCCTTTTTGTTATCCGTGCGGCATGAGAACACGCGTTAGACGGCCTCGTCGCTATCCGCCACGCATGACGCGCCGCGGCAATTGTGCGGGGGGCCAAGGCCAAAGAGTGATATATTTTTATTACGAAATCTGCCGATGACCGTGCCGTGTCATGTGCGAGATCTATGTATGACGCGCCGCCGGTACGAGCTGGCCGTAAGACAGGATTCACTACTCATCATTTAGGATAAATCAATGAAAAAGAATGTTGCCATCGTCGGAGCTGGTTTCTCAGGAGCAGTCATCGCCCACCAGCTTGCGAACGCCGGGTACAACGTCGAAGTGTTCGAATCCCGCTCCCACATCGCGGGCAACTGCCATTCCGAGCGTGACAGCGAAACCGGCGTCATGCTCCACGTCTACGGTCCGCACATTTTCCACACCGACAACGAGCGCGCCTGGGAATTCATCAATCGCTTCGGCGAGATGATGCCCTACGTGAACCGCGTGAAGGCCATCACCAACAACCGCGTCTTCACCCTGCCGATCAACCTGCTGACCATCAACCAGTTCTTCGGCAAGACCTTCCGTCCGGCGGAAGCCGAAGCCTTCATGGCCGAAATCGGCGACAAGACCATCGAGAACCCGCAGACCTTCGAAGAGCAGGCACTGCGCTTCGTCGGCCGCGAGCTCTATGAAGCCTTCTTCAAGACCTACACCATCAAGCAGTGGGGCCTGCAGCCGAGCGAACTGCCGGCCAGCATCCTGAAGCGCCTGCCGGTGCGCTTCAACTACGACGACAACTACTTCAACCACAAGTACCAGGGCATGCCGAAGGACGGCTACACCGCCATCGTCGAGAAGATGCTGGACGTGCCGGGCATCAAGGTGAACCTGAACACCAAGTTCGATCCGAACGCCAAGGCCGACTACGACCACGTGTTCTACAGCGGCCCGATCGATGCCTGGTTCGGCCACACCGAAGGCCGCCTGCCCTACCGCACGCTGGACTTCGAAGTCTTCCGCGACACCGGCGACTACCAGGGTAACGCCGTCATCAACGTCTGCGACAACTCGCAGCGCTACACCCGCGTCACCGAGCACAAGCACTTCGCGCCGTGGGAAAAGCACGAGAAGACCATCTGCTACCTGGAATACAGCCGCCAGTGCGAGGAAAACGATACCCCGTACTACCCGATCCGCCAGGCGCGCGAAAAAGCCCAGCTGGAAAAATACGTCAACCTGGCCAAGCAGGAAACCAACGTGACCTTCATGGGCCGCCTGGGTACCTACCGCTACCTGGACATGGACGTGACCATCAACGAGGCGCTGATCACTGCCGACAAGTTCCTGGAAACCGCGCAGGCGAGCGGCGCGATGCCGGCTTTCGTGATCGATCCGCTGGCTTGATGCGTTAGCTTCAAAACCGTCGCCCCTGCCTCCGCAGGGGCGACGTTGTTTCATGTTCGCGAAACGCCCCCGCTACTGCGTTATCGCCGCCTCGCCACGCCCCAGCGCCCGCATCAACTCCTCCATGCGCGCCGGCTTGGTCAAATGCAGATCGAATCCCGCCGCCACCGCCCGCTCCACATCCCCGCGCTGTCCGTATCCCGACAGGGCCACCAGCCGCAATCCGCTACCGCACTGCGTCCGCAAGGCCGCCGCCAGCGCATAGCCGTCCATGTCCGGCAAGCCGATGTCGAGGATCGCCACGGCCGGCCCGAACTCGCGCGCCGCCGCCAGCGCCGCACGCGCCGTGTGCACGGCGCACACGGTGTGGCCGGCGCTTTCCAGCAGCGCGGCCGTCACCGCGGCGGCATCCTCGTTGTCGTCAACCAGCAGCACGCGCTTGCCCGGCTGGTCGGCGACGGCAGGCACCGGCGCCGGGTCGGGTGCGGCGGCCGGCGCACTGCTTGAGGGCAGCTCGACCTCGAAGCGGCTGCCGCGCCCCGGGCCGTCGCTGTAGGCCGCCACCCGTCCGCCGTGCAGTTCGACGATGCGGCGCACGATGGCCAGGCCGAGGCCGAGTCCGCCGGTACGGCGCGCCAGCTGCTGGGGTGCCTGGTAGAACGGTTCGAACACCCGCGCCAGCAGCGCCGGGTCCATGCCGACGCCGTTGTCGCTGACCGCGATCCGTGCGCGGCCGCCCTCTTCGCTCAGCGTGATCGCGGTGGCGTCGCTGCCGAAGCGCGCCGCGTTCGACAGCAGGTTGTTCAGCACCTGCGCCAGCCGGCTGTCGTCGCCGTGCACCCACAGCGCGGCCGGCGCCGCCACCGCGACCGGCCGGGTCGATGCCGCCGCGCATTCGCGCACCAGCGCGGCCAGGTCGACCGTGCGCATGTCCAGTTCCAGCTTGCCCGAGGTGATGCGCGACACGTCCAGCAGGTCGTCCACCAGGCGTTTCAGGTGCTGCACCTGGCGCCGCAGGATCGCACGCTCGCGCCGGTTGGCGGGTTCGTCGCGCATGTCCATCAGGTCGAGTGCGGCGGCGATCGGGCTGAGCGGGTTGCGCAGTTCATGGCCGAGCACTGCCAGGAAGTCGTCCTTGGCGCGCGACGCCTGTTCCAGCGAGGCCAGCAGGCAGGCGCGTTCGCGCGCGTGCTCTGCCTGCTGGGCGGCGGCCGCTTCCAGCGCGCGCCCCATCGCGCCGATCTCGCGCACCCGCGAGGAGACCGGGGCGACCGGCGCGCCGGCGCCGAGGGCGGCGGTCTGCTGCTGCAACTGGCCGAAACGCTTGACGATGCGCGCCGCCAGCAGCGAGGCGATCGCGATGCACAGCGCCAGCGAGGCCAGGATGCCGGCGCCATAGCCGGCGAAGGCGGCGCTGCGGGTCGGCGCCGGCAGCGTTACCGCCACCGTCCAGCCGTAGCGCGACAGCCGCGTGGCGGCGTGGATCCAGCGGCTGCCGTCCGTGACCGTGACACTGACCACGTGCTCGGGACGCGCGCCGCGCAGTGCCGCCACCGGCGTGCCCGGCCCGTCCCGCACCACCGGGGTGCCGGCGGCATCCAGCACTGCCACGGAAGCACCCTGCGGCAGGTCCTGGCGGCCGATCGCCTGCATGACGCGGTCGGGCCGGATCACCGCGCTCAATACGTACAGATGCCCGTTGTCGTCGAACACCGGAATTCGCACCGGAAAGGCCAGGCGCCCGCCTTTGCCGCGCGCCACGTGGCCGATCACCGGGCGCCGCAACGCCAGGGCCTGCGCCAGGCTGGCCGGATCGGCTGCAGGGACCGGCGCCGCGCCGAACGGCGCCGTGGTGCGAAACAGCATGCGGCCGCCGGCATCGGTCAGGATCACGCCGAGCCAGGCTTCCTGGGCGGCACCCTGTGCGCGCGCGATGTCGTAGAAAGCGCGCAGGTCGCCGGCCGCCATCGCCGGGGCATGCGCCATGCTGGACAGTGTCGCTACCGCGCCGTCCAGTTCGACGTCGACGGTGCCGGACAACGCGCGCGCCAGGTCGAGCGCGGCGCGCTCCTGCTCGTGTTCGCGGTACTGCGCGGCGGTATGGATGGTCCAGCCGCCGACCAGGGCGAGCGGCAGCAGGCCGACCGCCGTCAGCAGGATGAGCAGGTGGCGGAGCGCGACGGTCGAGCGCGGGCGCTTGGGCATGGGGGCAACTTTAGACAAAAAAGCATTATACGCCGGAAAGACACCCCTTCAAGACGGCCATGTTGCCCTGCCACACGCAAAAAATCCGCCGGCGCATGCACGATGCGCGGGCGGATCCGTGTCACGGGCCGGAACGGCCCGCGGGGTTGCCTCAGCCGGCTGCCTGGGCCGGGGTGTCGGTCACGCGGGCGGTCTTCATGACGCCCGCCACCGGCAGCACTTCGACGGCGTCGTTGGCGGTGACTTCGACGTTGGCCGCATTCAGGCGCTCGGCCTTGTTCGACGGCTGGGTCGACTGGATGATCTGGTGCATCGCGTTGGCGGTCTTGTCCCACGAGGTGTTGGCGACGACCTTGCGCATGCGCTCGGCCAGGTCGGCCTTCTCGCCGTCGTTCAGGGCCAGCATGCGGTCGCAGGCGGCGATGAACTCATCGGCGGTCTCGGCGATCTCGACGACGTGGCTGTACGGCACCTTGACGTCGGTGATCGGGGTGCTGACCGACGGCAGCTCGGCTGCCATGTACTCCAGCACCTTGGTCGGGCTGATGAACTTGGTCGACTCGTTCAGCGCGAACGGCAGCAGGCAGACGTCCCAGCCGGCCAGGAACTTCGGCAGCTCGTCATAGGTACGCTGGCCCATGTAGTGGATGTTGGCGGCTTGCGGCAGGTGGGCCGGATCGATCTTGACCACCGGGCCGACCAGCACGATCTGCCAGTCCGGACGGGCGGCGGCGACTTGCTTGATCAGGTCGGTGTCGAAGCGCTCGTCGATCACGCCGTAGAAGCCCAGGCGCGGATGGGCGACATTGGCCTGGTCCGGGTGGCTGTTGGCTTTGTCCAGGGCCTGGCGGAAGTGCTTGGCGTCGACGCTGCTCGAGAAGCAATGGGCGTTGGCATGGCGGGTGCGCTTCGATTCGTACAGGCTCGGACCGCCGGTGAAGCAGATGTCGGCGATGTTCAGTAGTGCGCTTTCGCGCTGCAGCAGCTGTTTCGGCGGGTTCTTGAAAGCGGCCAGTTCGTCCATGCAGTCGTACACGACCAGCGACGGGTTGAAGCTTTGCAGCAGCGGCAGAGCCATCGGGGTGTAGAACCATACCACCGGACGTTCGCCTTCCGGCACCAGGTCGGCCAGCAGGGTCTGCAGGGTCGGCAGCTGGTCGTCGTGGAAGCCCCACTGCTGGATCGGGGTGTGCGGGCGGCAGACGGTGATGTTCTTGGCGACTTCGGTCTTCTGCAGGAATGCCTGCCCTTCATGATGCACCGGTTCTTCGACGAACAGGATGTTGTAGTGTTCCGCCAGGCGCGTCATCAGGTGCTGGGGACGCTGGAAGACAAAATCCCAACGCAGGTGGCAAAACACGATCAGGGTCGGCATGTTCAAGTTCCTTTCGCCTTCGTGGCGTTTCTAGTTAATCTGAATTCCGGCCGGTGGGCTGTCGACGTGCTCTTGGAAGCAGCGTTCTCACCGCACCGGACAGGGCAATCGTATCATGCAATTTTCCCAATATTTTTCACTTGTGCGCTGCAATATTGTTTTTAAGAAACACTTTATCGCTGCCGGATTACCTCTTCCCTAGGGAGACCCAGGATTCATGCCTTTTTTGTAAGTTTGGTCCTACGTATAGAATAGACAAAGCACTACGAAATCTCATCCTCTATGCTTGCGTGCGCAGCCGTGCGCAGGCGCGCACGGACCGGAAACGGGCCGGAAAACCGGCCCGGAGGCGCGGCTCAGGTCGTCAGGTAAGGCTCGGCACCCTGCGGTTCGCCCGCCGCGTCGAAGCCGCTGGCGACCAGCACGCCGTCGAGGCCGACGGTGGCCAGTGCATCGCACAAATCCTCGAGTTCGATCTCCAGGTCGTCCGACAGGTCGACCGGCTTGTCGACGGTGGCCAACGGTGCCCCGCCGCCGAGCGCGTAGAGGTTAATGCGCAGCAATGCCTGTTCGCCGCCGTCGATCGGCGCCACCACCGCCTTGATGCGCGCCGGCTCGAGGTCCTGGCCATCCAGGCGCCAGTTGACTTCGGCCAGTGTGGCCAGCATCGCCAATTCGGAAATGCCCTGCTCCATCGCACCGTAGAACAGGTCCTGGTACAGGAAATTCAGGTCGAGCGTGGTCGGATCGCGAGACAGGTTGCGCTGCAGCAAAGGCGCAATGCTGCCGGCCCACATGCGGTAGCGCGCCAGCCGTCCTTCGAAGTAGGCATCGGCGGCGGCCTCTTCCTTCGGCACCTTGTAGAACGGGTCGTCCGCATGCTTCAGGGAAAAGCCGAGCAGGAAGCGCAGTTCCATCGCTTCCTCGTGGGCGTCGGCCAGGCCCGGCTGCCAGCCGCGCATGCTGGCTTCGATGGCGGGCGCGGCCACCAGCTTCTTCGACCGCATCGAGGCCAGCGCCTCGCGCAGCATCTCCTGCAGGTCGCTGTAGCGCACCGCCTCGACCTCGTCCAGGTCGTACAGGTGACGCACCAGCACCACGCGAGCGTCGGCGCTGGCCAGCCCGGCCTGGCGGAAGCTGTCGATCAGTTCCTCGAAGGCGGCATCGTCCTGGAACACGTCGGCCTCGACCAGGCCGCCGGTGCTGGTGACGAACAGCGGGATCATGAAGGCGTCGATCTCGAGCTCCTCGTCGCCGTCGCGGCTGTGCAGGGTCGCCGCCTCTTCCTCGATCTTGTCGCGCAGCCAGCGGCAGGCGGTGGGGTCGGTATAGCGCGCCAGGTCGACGGCGCCGTACAGCACCTCGTCATGCTTGCGGCGCAGCGCGCGCCGCACCAGGGTCACGACATCCTGCTCGCGCGATGCCAGCACGGCCGGTTCCAGGTCTTCGCGCTCGGTGATCTCGAGGGCGAGGTCGACCAGGTTCTGCGCCAGCGCGTCGTGATCGGGCTCCGCTGCCTGTTTCGCGGGCTTGCGGGGGACGGGGCGCTTGTTTTTTGGCATGGCATTGTCATAAAAGGTGAACGAGGCGCCATGGTAGCAAATCGGGGGCGCGGGACCCAGGGGCGCGAGATGGATTGCGCATGCGCTACGTCGTCCCCGCGCAGGCGTGGACCCGGACCGAGCTTCCTAAGTCCGTGTGGTCGAGGCGGTCGAGTTGCTTTGGAGCTTGTAAATTCCGAGGTTCCGCATCGGTCCCCGCCTGCGCGGGGACGACGGTCGCGTGCGAAGGCGCCGGTTCAGCGGCCGGGCCGCTGATCGAGCTGCGCCGTGAAGAATTCCGGCCGCAGCTTGCGCGTGACTTCCAGCACCGGCATCACGTGATCCAGGTGCTCGAGCAGGGCCGCGCGCGCCCGTGCCGGGTCCTGCGCCTCGATCGCGTCGACCACCGCGCGGTGCTCCTCGAGCACGCCGGCCATGCGCCCTTCGAGCGGCAGGGTCAGCTGGCGGTAGCGGTCCATCTGGGTCTTGGCTTGCTGGATGATCGGCCACACGCCGGGATAGCCGGACAGTTCGGCCAGCAGCGCATGAAAGCCCTCGTCGGTGCGGTGGAAGCCGCGCAGGTCGTTGGCCGAGATCGCGGCCTCCTGCTCGCCCAGCACGGCGCGCAGGCGCGCCACGCCGCCGGCGCCGGCGCGGGCGGCCGCCTTCTCGATGATGGCCGTCTCCAGCGCGTGGCGCACCAGGTTGGCTTCCTCGAGGGCGTCGAGCGGGATGCGGGCGACGAAGGTGCCGGAGCGCGGGATGACTTCGATCAGGCCTTCGTCGGCGAGGCGCTGCACGGCTTCGTGCACCGGCGTGCGGCTGGTGCCGAATTCCGCGGCGATGTCGCGTTCGACGACGCGTTCGCCCGGCAGCATGCTCATCGAGACGATGCGCTCGCGCAGGCACAGGTAGACCCGACGCGATGCGGTCAGGCAGGGATCGGTCAGGGATGGCGGTGGGGTCGGCGTGTTCATAGCTCGCAGTCTAGCGAAAACTCCGCACCCCGTGGTCAAACCCGGCCGGGCATGGCGTCGCGCGGAATGATCGCGCCGCGCACCCGGATCACCGCGCCGGCCAGCCGGTGGCCGGCGCGGGCCGCTGCCTGCGGGTCCCGGCCGGACAGCCGGGCCGCCACATAGCCGGCGCCGAAGGAATCGCCGGCGGCGGTGGTGTCGACCACGTCCTGCACGGGTTCCGGTGCGACCTCGTGCAGCGCGCCCTCGGCCCACAGCACGCACGGCGCCGGGCCGCACTTGACCACCACCTCGTCCACGCCGTGGCCGCGGGTGCGCTCGATCGCCTGCTGCGCGCTCTGTTCGCCGTACAGGGCGACTTCGTCGTCCAGCGTCAGCAGCGCGATGTCGGTGTTCACCAGCACGCGGCGGTAGACCTCGCGCGCCGTCTCGGTGCTCTCCCACAGGCGCGGCCGGTAGTTGTTGTCGAACACCACGCTGCCGCCGGCGGCGCGGCACTGCGCCAGCGTCGCGATCAGCAGTTCGCGGTCGGCCGGCGACAGGATCGCCAGGCTGATGCCGGACAGGTAGACCATGCGCGCTGCCGCCAGCTGCACCAGCACCTTGCCGGCATCGGGCGCGTCGAGCCAGTGGCGCGCCGCCGAATCCTTGCGCCAGTAGTGGAAGCGGCGCTCGCCGTCGGGATCGGTCTCGATCATGTAGATGCCCGGCAGGCGGTCCGGCAGGCGCTGCACGCTGCCGGTGTCGATGCCTTCGCGCTCCCAGCTGGCCAGCATCTCGGCCGACATGCCGTCGACGCCGAGGCCGGTGACGTAGGCCACCCTCGCCCTGGCCGGGTCGAGCAGGCGCGCCATGTAGACGGCGGCATTCAGGGTGTCGCCGCCGAAGCGGTAATCCATGCAGCTCTGTCCCTCTGCCCCGCCGGCGCTGCGCTGCAGTTCGATCATGCACTCGCCGATCGCGTAGACGGTGTGTGTTCCCATCGTGTTGCTCATGTCGTGTTCCTCGTGAATCCTCTTGGGTGAACGGGATTATGCCGTGGCCGTCGCGGGTGCCGCCTTGACCGGCGGTTTCGGCGTGCGTTCGCGCACCATCCACCACACCACGATGGCCGCCAGCAGGTCGAACACGGCCAACACGCCGAACAGCGGGCTGAAACCGACGTAGGTGACCAGATAGCCGAACAGCAGGGTGAACAGCGTCGCGCCCAGGTAGCCGGACATGCCGGTCAGGCCGGTGGCGGTCGCCACTTCGTTCTTGCCGAACACGTCGGAGGTGATCGAGTACAGCGCGCCGGACAGGGTCTGGTGCGCGAAGCCGCCGATGCACAGCAGCAGGACCGCGGTGTACGGACTGGCGACCAGGCCGACGCAGCCCGGTGCGATCATGCAGAAGGCGCCGATCCCGACCACCCACTTGCGCGAGTTGAACACCGACACCTTGAAGTGCTTGTGGATCAGCGGCGACAGGTAGCCGCCCAGCACGCAGCCGATGTCGGCGGCCAGGAACGGCAGCCAGGCGAAGGCGGCGATTTCCTTCAGGTTCATGTGGCGCTCGGTTGCCATGTACAGCGGGATCCAGGCGTTGAAGGTCTGCCAGGCCGGCTCCGACAGGAAGCGCGGGATCGCGATCGACCAGAAATTCCTGCTGGTGACGATCTGCTTCCACGACGCCTTGGCGACCTTGTCCTGCGGACGGTCTTCCTGGCCGGCGAGGATGAAGTCGCGCTCCTGGTCGGTCAGCTTGTGCTGGTCGCGCGGGTGCTTGTAGAACAGTACCCACAGCAGGGTCCAGAGTACGCCGATGACGCCGACCACGACGAAGGACATGCGCCAGCCGCCGTGCAGGATGGTCCACACCACCAGCGGCGGCGCGCACAGGGCGCCGACCGAGGAGCCGATGTTGAACCAGCCGATCGCCACCGAGCGCTCCTTCGGCGGGAACCATTCGGTGGTGGCCTTGACGCCGGCCGGGATGCCGGCCGCTTCGCTCAGGCCGAGCAGGCCGCGGAAGAAGGCCATGCTCTGCCAGCCGGAGGCCAGCGCGGCGCTGGCACAGGCCAGCGACCACGCCAGCGCGAACACCGCGAAGCCGATCTTGGTGCCGACCGCGTCCAGCACGTAGCCGGCCACCGGCTGCATCAGCGCATAGCAGACCTGCCAGGCGACCACGATGTACGAGTACTCGGCCTTGTCGAAGTTCAGGTCGGTCATCATGGTCGGTGCCGCCACCGACAGGGTGTTGCGTGCCAGGTAGTTGACGATCAGGCCCAGCGTGACCAGGCCCACCATCCACCAGCGCATGCCTCTCATTTTCTTCATGGTTGTCTCCAAAAACCTCGTCGGGGCACGCCGGCAAGGCGTGCGCGGTCCCGGACCGCTCGGCGCATGTGCGCCGCGGCCTCTTGTTTACTGATGGTGTCCGGCTGGATCGGGGGGCGCCGTCAGCCCAGCAGCTCGCGGATTCCCCGGGTGCGGATCTGCTCGAGGGCGACCGCGAGCGCGTCGGTCAGGCCGGGCAGCTCGTTCAGGTCCCTGCCCCACAGGCGCGCATTGGCCAGCCAGCCGGCCGCCAGCTGCGCCTGGGACCATTCGCCACTGTCGACCCGGGGCCAGGCCTGCCTGAACCACGCCAGGTTGGCCGCGTCGTCGGCGAGTTCGATGACGCCGCCGCGGTACAGCACCATGGTCGCGGCCAGGGCCAGCACCAGGCGGCGCGGCAGGCGGCCGCCATTCAGCTCGGCGTAGCGCACGATCTGCGGCATCACGCGCGCGGCGAACTTGCTCCAGCTGTTCAGGGCGATCGACGCCAGCCGGTGGTGGATCGACGGGTTGCGGAAGCGCAGCAGCACGTCTGCCGCAAACGCTTCCAGTTCCGCGCGGTCCATCTCCAGCGCCGGGATGATCTCTTCATGGATGGCGGCTGCCAGGTACGGGCCGACGCCGCTGTCGTCGACCGCCGGGCCGACCGCTTCCAGGCCGGCCAGCAGGGCCACCGGCACCAGCGTCGTGTGGCCGCCGTTGAGGATGCCGACCTTGCGCTTCTTGTAGGGGGTGATGTCGTCGACCAGCCGAATGTTCAAATTCGCGTTCAGGTCCGCGCCGGCCAGTTTCAGTTCCTCGCCGACCCAGGCCGGGCCCTGGATCACGAAGAGGTAGTAATACTCGGCCGCGACCAGGAAGGGGTCGTCGTAGCCCAGTTCTTCCTTGATCCGCTCGGCGTCCGCGCTCGGGTAACCGGTGACGATGCGGTCGACCAGGGTCGAGCAGAAGGTGCATGCCTCGTCGATCCAGGCATCGAATGCCGGATCCAGCTGCCACAGGCGCGCGAAGTGCAGCACGGCGCTCTTCAGCGCCGGGCCGTTGCGGTCGATCAGTTCGCACGGCAGCAGCACCAGGCCCTTGTCCCGCGCCCCCGCGAAGGCCTGGTAGCGCTTGAACAGCAGCTGGGTGAGCTTGGCCGGAAAGGTCGCGGGCGGGGCGTCCTCGAAGCGGTCGCTGTCGTTGACGGCGATGCCGGCTTCGGTGGTGTTCGACACCACGAAGCGCAGGTCGGGGTTGGCGGCCAGCGCCAGGTAGTCGCCGTAGGCGCTGCCCGGATCGATCTCGCGCTGCACGCATTCGACGGTGCGGTATTCCTTGACCGGCGCGCCGGCTTCGTTCAGGCCGCGCACCAGCACCGTGAACAGGCCGTCCTGGGTATCCAGCAGCGGCGCCGACGAGCCGCCGCGCGGGCGCACGATCACGACGCCCGCGTTCAGGCCGGTGCGCTCGTTGAGCAGGTCGATTTGCCAGTCGAAGAAGCCGCGCATGAAATTGCCCTGGCCGAACTGGAGGATCTTGATGGGCAGTGCGAACGGGGCGCTGCGTTTCAAAGCTTGCATCTGTCTCTTTCTTATCGTGTTCGCGGTTCGTAGGGTGGGCACTTCGTAGTGCGGGCATCTAGCCCACCCTACTGCCCAGGCGAACGTGCGCATGGTGCCTGCTTCCGCGTGGGCACGGGGTGCCCACCCTACGGTGCATTTACAGCGAAATGTCGCGCTTCCAGAAGATGAAGTCGTACTGCTGCAGACGGTCGGCCTTGCAGGTGTAGCGGCCGCCGGCGGTGGCCACCACCATGTCGAACAGGCCGCGCGCCACTTCCGGCAGCGGCTTGCCTTCGATGATCGGGCCGCAGTCGTAGTCGATCAGGTCGGACAGCTTGGCCGCGACCCGGCTGTTGCTCGAGATTTTCAGCACCGGCACGATCGGGTTCCCGGTCGGGGTGCCCAGGCCGGTCGAGAACAGGACCACGTTGGCGCCCGAGGCGACGATGCCGGTCACCGATTCGACGTCGCCGCCCGGGGTGCACAGCAGCGACAGGCCCGGCTTGTCGGTCTGCTCGGCATAGTCGAGCACCGAGACGATCGGCGAGGTGCCGCCCTTCTTGGCCGCGCCGGCCGACTTCATGGCGTCGGTGATCAGGCCGTCGCGGATGTTGCCCGGGCTCGGGTTGTCGGCGAAATGGGTGCCGACGGCCAGCGCGCGCTGCTCGAAGTCGCGCATCATGCCCAGGAAGCGGCGCTTGTCGTCGTCATTGACGCAGCGTTCGATCAGGTTGGCCTCGACGCCGCACAGCTCCGGGAACTCGGCCAGGATCGAGGAGCCGCCGACGGCGACCACCATGTCGGACACGTAGCCCATCGCCGGATTGGCCGAGATGCCCGAGAAGCCGTCGGAACCGCCGCATTTCACGCCGATCTTCAGGTGCGACAGCGGCACCGGCTGGCGGGTCACCTTGTTGGCTTCCTTCAGGTGCGACAGGGTGTCCTGCAGCACCGCCTTCATCATTTTTTCTTCGCTGTCCCACTGCTGCTGTTCGTAGATCAGGACCGGCTTGTCGAAGTCCGGATTCTGCTTGGCCAGCGCTTCCTTGAACATGGCGATCTGGGCGTTCTGGCAGCCCAGCGAGAACACGGTGATGCCGGCCACGTTCGGGTGATCGGCATAGCTCGAGAGCACGCGGCACAGCGAACGGGCGTCGGCACGGGTGCCGCCGCAGCCGCCGTTGTGGGTGATCACGCGCACGCCGTCCAGGTTCGGGAACGGACGCACCACCGCCTTCGGCGTCTCCATGTCTTCCCCGAGCAGCTGGAAGGTCAGCGAGGCCAGGTCGTCCCGGGCGTAGCCGAGCGGGCGCTCGAGCGCGTTGCGCAGGTGTTCGACGTTGCGGTTCTCGCAGAACACCAGCGGGAAGATCAGCCAGTAGTTGGCGGTGCCGACGCGGCCGTCGGCGCGCACCACGCCGTCGAAGGTCGCGCTGTCCAGGTCGGCCACGTCCGGCGGCGTCCAGGTGTAGGGCTTCGACTCGCCGATCTCCACTTCCGCTGCATGGTGCGCCAGGTTTTCGGTGGTGACCGCCTCGCCCTTGCGGATCGGCTGGGTCGCCTTGCCGACGATGACGCCGTACATCGTCAGCAGATCGCCGACCGCGAACGCGCGCCGCGCCAGCTTGTGCTTGGTCCTGACCGGCGTGGACACCAGGATGTTCTCGTCGTTCCACGTGACGACATCACCCGGATTCAGGTCGGTCAGGGCGACCAGCATGCTGTCGTCCGGGTGAATGCAGATTACTTTTTGCATGAAGGTGCGCCCTTTTTCTCTTTCTTCTTCCGCGACTGCTTACAGTTGGAAGTATTTTTTCGCGTTTTCGTAGCAGATGCCGCGCACGATGGTGGCCAGCGCGTCGAAGTCGTTCGGGTACTCGCCGGCGTCGACCCACTCGCCGAACTGGCGGCACACCAGGCGGCGGAAGTAGTCGTGGCGCGGATAGGAAGCGAAGCTGCGCGAATCGGTCACCATGCCGACGAACACACCGAGCACCGAGTGGTTGCCGAAGGCCAGGATCTGGTTCAGGTTGCCCAGCTTGTGGTCGTTGAACCACCAGGCCGGCCCGAACTGGACTTTACCGGCGACGCTGCCGTCCTGGAAGTTGCCGATCATGGTCGACAGCACTTCGTTCATGGCCGGGTTCAGGTTGAACAGCATGGTCTTCGGCAGCTGATTGCCCGCGTCCAGCGCCGACAGCAGCGCCACCAGGCCGTTCGAGGTGGTCATGTCCGAGATCGAATCGAAGCCGGTGTCCGGGCCCAGGGTGTCCAGCATGCGCTGGTTGTTGTTGCGCATCGCGCCGATGTGGAAGCACATGGTCCAGCCGAATTTCGCATACACGGCGCCGACGCTTTCCAGCAGTCCGCGCAGGTATTGCGCCTGTTCCAGGTCGGACAGCAGTTCGCCGCGCATGCGCTTGGCAAAGTAGGCTTCCAGCTGATCCGGGGTCGCGGCCACCACCGGGATCGCGATGTCGATTGCGTGGTCGGAGATGCGGCCGCCGCGCTCGTGGAAGAATTCGACGCGTTTGGCCAGCGCAGCCATCATCGATGCGAAGGAATCGATCTGCAGGCCCGACACATCGGCCAGGCGCGCCACGTAGTCGACGAAACCCGGGTTATTGATGCGCATCGCCTTGTCCGGACGGTAGGCCGGCAGCACGCGCGTCTTCAGGCCTGAGGCGGCGATCTCGGCGTGCTGCAGCAGGTCGTCGGCCGGGTCGTCGGTGGTGCAGGCGATTTCGACTTTCGCCTGCTCCAGGAAGGCCCAGGTGTCCATCGTGGCCAGCTTGGCATTGGCCTGCTCCCAGATCGCGTCGGCGTTCTTGGCGTTGATGATCAGGTCGATGCCGAAGATGCGGCGCAGTTCCAGGTGGCTCCATTGGTAGATCGGGTTGCCGATGGCCAGCGGCAGCACCTTGCAGAAGGCGTCGAATTTCTCCTTGTCGCTGCGCTCGCCCGTGCAGTATTCCTCGGGCACGCCCGCGGTGCGCATCAGGCGCCACTTGTAGTGGTCGCCGGCCAGCCACAGCTCCGCAATGTTGCGGAATTTCTTGCGCGCGGCGATTTCGCCCTGCTGCAGGTGCGAGTGGTAGTCGATCACCGGCAGGTCGGCCGCCACTTCGTGATACAGCTTGCGGGCGACCTCGGTATTGAGGAGGAAATCCTGGTCCATGAATGCGGTCATTGCGTATTACTCCTTGCGCTGGGTTGCAGGGCACCAAGTCTAGGCGCTTCTGATATATCAGAATGGTATGCCTAATATATTACATGGGCAAGATTTTTCATTCGTCTTTGGCTCGCCGTTGCGTTAAATTGGTCAGACCACACCACGGAATTGTACTGCTCATCCGTGGTCTGTGTACATTTTTGGCCCGACCAATTGAAAATTAATTCGCGACGGGGCAAAAACGCCGTCGCATCGACGGCGGCCGAGGGCACATGGCCACCGTCCGGCCGGCCCGGACAGGGCTGGGTCGTAACCGCACCTCGGTGTTATGCTTCGGCCATCCTATCTAGACGCGGCGAACCGACGCCGCCGATACCGTACCGGAGTCATCCCCCCATGCTCGAACGCCTTTTCCAGCTCAAACAAAGCGGCACCACCGTCCGCACCGAAGTCCTCGCGGGCCTGACCACCTTCCTGACGATGGCCTACATCATTTTCGTGAATCCTTCGATCCTCGGCGACGCCGGGATGCCGAAGGAAGCGGTGTTCGTGGCCACCTGCCTGGTGGCGGCGCTGGGCAGCGCGGTGATGGGCCTGTATGCCAACTACCCGATCGCGATGGCGCCCGGGATGGGCCTGAACGCGTATTTCGCCTATGCCGTGGTCCTGGGCATGGGTGTCTCGTGGCAGGCGGCGCTGGGCGCGGTGTTCATTTCCGGCTGCCTGTTCATCCTGGCCTCGCTGTTCGGCCTGCGCGCGATGATCGTCAACGGGATTCCGCACTCGCTGCGGGTGGCGATCACGGTCGGCCTGGGGATGTTCCTGGCGCTGATCGCGCTCAAGAATGCCGGCATCGTGGTGGCCAATCCGGCCACCCTGGTCAAGGCTGGCGACCTGCACCAGCCGGGTGCGATCATGGCGGTGTTCGGCTTCCTGCTGATCGTGACGCTCGACCGCCTGCGCGTGCGCGGCGCGATCCTGATCGGCATCGTGGCGGTGACGGTCCTGAGCTTCTTCTTCGGGGGCAACACCTTCCACGGCCTGGTCTCGGCACCGCCCTCGATCGCCCCCACCGCCCTCGCCCTCGACATTCCCGGCGCGCTGGCGGTCGGCATCCTGAACGTGATCCTGGTGTTCTTCCTGGTCGAACTGTTCGACGCCACCGGCACCCTGATGGGCGTGGCCAGCCGCGCCGGGCTGCTGGTCGAAGGCAAGATGGAGCGCCTGAACAAGGCCCTGCTGGCCGACAGCGCCGCCATCGTCGCCGGCGCGGTGCTCGGCACCTCGAGCACCACCGCCTATCTGGAAAGCGCTTCCGGCGTGCAGGCCGGCGGCCGCACCGGCCTGACCGCGCTGACGGTGGCGGTGCTGTTCCTGGCATGCCTGTTCATCGCGCCGCTGGCCGGCGTGGTGCCGGCCTACGCCACCGCCCCGGCCCTGCTGTTCGTGGCCTGCCTGATGCTGCGCGACCTGGGCGACATCGAGTGGAACGACACCACGGAAGCGATTCCGGCGGCCATCACCGCGCTGGTGATTCCCTTCACCTACTCGATCGCCGAGGGCATCGCGTTCGGCTTCATCACCTATGCCGCGCTGAAGCTGACCACCGGGCGTGCCCGCGAGGTGGCGCCGGTGATCTGGGTGATCGCCGCGCTGTTCACCTTCAAGATCGTGTACGTCGGGACCTGAGGAGCGCGGCGCCGGGCTCAGTCCGGCCTGCAGCCCTCGAGCAGCATGCGCGCAAACGTCTCCGGGGCCACGGCGCGGCTGTAGTAGTAGCCCTGGATCAGGTCGCAACCCATCTCGCGCAGCATGTCCAGCTGCCCGGCGGTCTCCACGCCTTCGGCCACCACCGTCAGGCGCAGGCCGTGGGCCATGGCGATCACCGCGCGCGAGATCGCCAGGTCGTCGGGGTCGGTCAGGATGTCGTCGACGAAGGATTTGTCGAGCTTGAGCTTGTCGACCGGGAAGCGCTTCAGGTAGTTCAGGTTCGAGTAGCCGGTGCCGAAGTCGTCGATCGCCAGCCGGATGCCCATCGCCTTCAGCTGGGCCAGCAGTTCGTAGCTCTTGCCGGCATCGGCCATCGAGGCGCTTTCGGTGAGCTCGAGTTCGAGCAGCGACGGATCGACCCCGTAGGCGTCGAGGATGAATTTCACGGTGCCGACGATCTCGTCGGAGAACTGGTAGACCGACAGGTTGACCGAGACCGGCACCACCGGCAGCCCGGCTTCCTGCCAGTAGCGGATCTGGGCACAGGCGGTCATCAGCACCCAGGTGCCGATCGGCATGATCAGGCCGCTCTCTTCGGCCAGCGCCACGAAGCTGGACGGCGGCACCATGCCGCGCTCCGGATGGTTCCAGCGCAGCAGCGCCTCGGTGCCGACGATGGCGCCGGTGGACAGCTCGATCTGGGGCTGGTAATGCAGCACCAGCTCGTTGCGGTCGACCGCGCGCCGCAGCGCCGTCTCCATCCTGAAGCGGTCGTTGGCGTCGCGGTTGAGTTCCGGGCGGTAGAAGGCGTAGCGCTGGATCACGCCGTCGGCGGCCTGGCGCAGCGCCGCTTCGGCGCTGCGCACCAGCGCGTCGTAGGTGGCGCCGTCGTTCGGGTAGACCGCGATGCCGACGCAGGGATCCATGTGCAGTTCTTCGCTGCCGTAGACGTAGGGCGCGCCGAGGGCGGCCAGCAGGCGGCGCGTGGCGGCCGCCAGCGACTCGCTGTCCGGGCGCAGCGCCGCCAGCGCGAAGCTGCCGTCCGAGAAGCGCGCCACGGCGTCGCCGGCGCCGATCTCGCGCAGGCGCGCGCCGGCCTGCTGGACCAGCACCTGGTCGGCATTCGGACCGAGGGTCTCGCGGATCAGCGGCATGCGCACGAAGCGCAGCAGCATGAAGCCGAGCACCTCGCCGTTGGCGGCGGCCTGCTCCTGCATCTGGCGCAGGCGGTCGCGCAGCAACTGGTGATTGGGCAGGCCGGTGAGCGTGTCGAAGTTGCTGACGTAGCGCAGGCGTTCCTCGGCGCCGCGCAGGGCGGTGGTGTCGATGCCGGTGCCGAGCACGTATTCGGTGCTGCCGTCGGCGCGTGTCAGGCGGGTGTGGGTCCAGATGACGTTGCGCACGCTGCCGTCGCGGGTGCGCCATTCGCCCTGCAGGCGCGACGGCGCCCTGCCCGCCGCCAGCTCGTCGAACACGCGCCGCAGCGCATGCTCGTCGCAGGTGCCGCGCACCACCTCCCAGGAGGGGCGTCCGATGGCTTCCGCCGCCGGCCAGCCGAGCGCTTCCTCGCAGGCGCGGTTGAACATCACGATGCGCCCGTCCGGGTCGGCCAGCAGCACCAGCGCGCCGGCCGTCTCGACCACCGCCGACAGGCGGTTGCGTTCCGAGCGCAGCGCCTCGGTGCGCTCGATCACCAGCGCTTCCATGCGCCCGTACAGGCGCGCACGTTCGAGCGCCGGAGCGATCAGCTTGGCCACGCTGTCCAGCAGCGCGCGGTCGTCGTCGGTCAGCGGCGCGGCGGGCAGCAGGTGCAGCAGGCCGACCGGCGATTCGGCACCCGCCAGCGTCAGCGTCAGCTGCGCCGTATCGGCGCCCGTGCCCTGGGTGCCCAGGTCGAGGGCCGCCAGCTGGCGCGCCTTGCCGTCCTGGCCGAAGGCGCTGACGCCGACGCCGGCCACGCCCGGCAGGCGCCCCAGGTGGGCCAGCGCCGCTTCGGCCACGGCCTGCTCGGTCACCGCTTCGTTGAGGGCGCCGGCAATCGCGCCCAGCAGCGCCAGCGAGCGCACCGAGCGTTCCAGGCCGTGCTGCTTGTCGGCCAGCGCCGCGTTCATGCGCTGGGTGTCTTCGTGGGTCGCGCTCAGGAGCTCGTAGATCTGGCGGCGCTCGCCGGCCATCAGTTCGAGGCCGGGCGGCAGCCCGGGTTCGCCCGGCGCGCCCTGGCGCAACAGGCGCCGCAGCCGTGCGCGCAGCCCGGCCGCTTCGTAGGGCTTGCGGACGAAGGCGTCGGCGCCGGCCTGCAGGCCGCGCACGATGTCTTCGAGGGTGCTCATGCGGGTCAGCAGCACCACCGGGACCGCGCTCAGCGCCGGATCGTCCTTGAGGGTGCGGCACAGGGTGAAGCCGTCCATGCCGGGCATGGCGATGTCGGTGATGATCAGGTCGGGACGGCACCGGCGCGCTTCGACCAGCGCCGTCAGGCCATTGGCGGCATGCCGTACCTTCCACCCGGGCTCCTCGCCCAACAGCCGGACCAGGTAGTGGGCCTGGGTCGGGCTGTCCTCCACCACCAGGATGTCGGTACCTGGCAGGGCTGCCTCTTGCGTTATTGTCATTGATCAGCCAGTCATGAACACCTGGCCGGGACACGCAACGCCCGGCCATAAAACATGCATCTATGCTACGGATTATGATGGAGTAATAACATTTGCAGAAATATTGACAAGCCGCTGTGCGTGTATTGACGATTGCGTCATAAGCGCGTCCCGAGCGTACTGCGCCGCGCCCCGCCATGGGGGCGGTGCACGCCGGATGCGACCGGCAGTGTCATGAATCGAATGGGCATTGTCGCAGATTTAACGACGGCGGCAATACAAATTGTTGCATTTGAGCAACGATAACGCTGCCCTCGCGCGCACTCATCCGGCCAGACCGTGCTGCAGCGCGTAGCGGATCAGTGCCGCATTGGACGACAGCCCCATCTTGCGGAAGATCCGGCTGCGGTAAGTGTTGACGGAGCTGATGCTGATGCCGAGCTCGGCCGCCACCTGCTTGATCTGCAGGCCTGAACCGATCAGGGTCACGATTTCGGCTTCGCGCGCGGTCAGGCTGTGGTGCGCCGGACGCGGCGTCGGACAGGCGGCTTCGCGGGCCAGCAGTTCGCTGACGCGCGGCCCCAGATAGGCGCAGCCTTCCCCGGCGCGCCGCACCGCTTCGATGAGTTCGGTAGCGGCAGTGGCTTTCGAGACGTAGCCGAGCGCGCCCGCGCGCAGTGCAGCCAGCGCGTAGCGTTCCTCGGGGTGCATGCTCAATATCACCACGCGAAGCGATGGAAAATGGCGCCGCAGCTCGGCAAGTCCCTCCAGCCCGTCGTAGTCGGGCAGGTTAATGTCCAGTACGACCACGTCGGGCCGTACCTGTGCAATCAACGCGAGGGCCTGCTTCAGGTCTGCAGCCTCACCGACTACTTTGAGGTCGGTGCTGTGCCTGACGATCTTCTTGATCCCCTCGCGGATCAATTCGTGATCGTCGGCGATGACTAGCCTGATCAATGTGCTTCCTTCATACATCCATGCTGGTATGCCAGCGAACCGCGCGCATTCTTTCATCTGTCGAGTCACATTGCAAACATAATGATAATTCAGTTAACAATTGTAATATTTTGCCTGGAAACTATTAAATGTAAATTCGCGTACAGAAAGTTCCTCAAGCCAGCTTTCGGCTACAATGTCGCCTCCCCCGCATGCGCTGCAACGCACCGGCATGCGGCGGACCATCCATGAACGACAGGCTGTCCATCGTTTTCGCCAGGATTGCAACGCCCTGGCCCGGCGACAGACGGCAGCCGTACAGATGCTTATGAACTCATTCTCGATTTTCGCGGCGGGCGTTCTCGCCACCGCCGCCGGCGGCGCCCTTGCCGCCGCGCCCGACGATTTTGCCGACAGCACGCCCTCGTCCTCGTATTTCACCCAGGCGCCGTCCAAAGCCATCCCCGAAGGCAGCAACTGGTATACCTCTGCCGAGCTGGGCGCGATCAATACCAGCGGCAACACCAGCGGCACTTCGGTCACCGGCAAGGTCGACGCGCGCCATGAAATGAGCAACTGGAGCAACGAGTACATCTTCAGCGGCTTTTTCAAGGAAGACGAGATCACCAACGACGACGGCAGCCGCAGCCGCACCCGTTCGGCGCAGCGCTACTCGGTGTCGGCCAAGGCGGCCTTCAAGCTGCTGGAAGACGGCAAGCGCGCTTTCGTGCTCGGCTCGCACGTGAACGACAAGTTCGGCGCGTACACCCGCTACTCGAGCCTGTCGGTGGGTTACGGTACCCAGATGCTGCGGCGCGAGGACCGCACCGTCGACGTCGAGATCGGCCCGGGCGTGTTCCACGGGGTGAGTTCGGCCGGCGAGACCGAGTCCGGCCTGACGGTACGCGGCGCGGCCCAGCTGCGCTGGCGCGTAAGCCCGTCGGCGGCGTTCAGCCAGACCGTCAGCGTGGAGCGCGGCACGTCGAACATGCACTCGATCGCCGAGACCGCGCTCAGCACCAAGATCAACGACACGATGCAGATGAAGGCGGCATTCAGCGCGCGCAACGACACGAACGTGCCGGATGAGAAGAAGAATACCGATACGCAGACGTCGCTGACGCTGGTGTATTCGTTCTGATAGTTCAAACGCCTCGCCTCCCGCGCAGGCAAGGACCCTTACCGAGGCACCGAAGTCGTCCAGCCTGAGCCCGAAAGGGGTATCAGGCTTGCCGAATCCGGCTGTTCAGTACGGCTGCGCGCCTGCGCGGGGCGTCGTTTCCGGCAGAGCCGGGAACGACGTTGTGCTTGCAACTGCCGACGCTTACTTCAGCAGAATCTTCCCGCTCAGCTTGATCGTACCCTTGCCGGTCACCATGTCTTCGGTGCCGGTGATGTCGCCGCCGCCGCTGGCCTTGGCGTACTTGCCGGTACCGCCGGTGATGGTGAAGGTGGCGCTGTTGAACACGTAGTTGCTGCCGACGCCGGTCGGCACGAACTGGCCGCCGTATGACGCGAACAGCATTTCGCCGGTCAGGGTCGTGATCAGGAAGCGGCCGTCGCTGAAGGTGTACGAAGTACCGTTCGGGGTGATGCAGTCGCTCGACAGGAAGCCGACCTTGCCCAGCACATTGCTTTCGCCGTAGCCGAGGATGGTGCCGCCGAACTGGGAGGCGCAACGCGGCGACGGGCCGGGGATTTCCTGCAGGGTACCGCTGAGTTCCAGATCCTGGTAGCTCGACTTTCCGGCCGTGGCGGTGAGGGCTGCAGACATCAGTACGGACGCGGTGGCGAGTCGCAGGACGGTTTTGAGCATGGTGCATCTCCGAAAGGTTGTAAGAAATCAAATGGTATATTTTTTACATTCCGGACAGCGCACGACAGCGCATTCTGTTGTATCCATGACGCATCCGCACAATTTCTTGGCGTAACTAGCTCGCGCCGCCCTCCGACCGCGTGCGCGGATAGGCGGGCAGACCGTCGGCCACCCGCAGCCAGTGCAGCCGGCGCGCCGCGAAGGTATGGTCCTCGGGCGCGCAGGCTTCCGGATCGTCCAGGCTGCAGGTGGTGACGTCGACTTCGTCGGCGTAGTCGTCGTGGCGGTAGGTGAGCTGGGTGCCGCAAGCGCCGCAGAAGCCGCGCTCGACCGGCGGACTGGAGCGGTGCAGCGCCGGCTCGCCCCGCACGAGGGCCAGCGCGCCGGCGTGGACGCTGAACCACGCCACCGCCGGGGCGCCGGCCGCGCGCCGGCAATCGGCGCAGTGGCACAGCGTACGGTGGTAGGGCGTGCCCTTCACTTCATAGCGTATCGCGCCGCAGGCGCAGCCTCCGTGCAGGATCACGATGCTTTCTCCTCAAGGTGCGGTCGCCACCCTCTCCTGGCGCGTGCCGCCGGTCATCAGCAGCGCGGCCAGGCTGAGTGCCGCCGCCGCGCTCAGGTACCAGCCGACGTACTGCAGGCCGTAGCTGGTGGCCAGCCAGGTAGCGATATAGGGTGCCAGCGAGGCGCCCAGGATGCCGGCCAGGTTGAACGTCAGCGAGGCGCCGGTGTAGCGCACCTCGGCCGGGAACATCTCGGACAGCAGCGTGCCGAGCGGGCCGTAGGTCATGCCGATCAGGCATTGGCCGAGGACCATGAACAGGATCACCAGCGCCAGCTGCCCGCTGCCGAACAGCGGTCCGAAGGCCAGGCCGAAGGCGGCGATCGCGATCGAGACCAGGATCATTGCCGTGCGCCGGCCGTGACGGTCGGCCAGCAGCGCCGCCACCGGGATGGTCAGGCCGAAGAACACGATCGCGACCAGCTGCAGCTCCAGGAACTGCTGGCGCGAGTAGCCCAGCGCACTGGTGCCCCAGCTCAGCGTGAACACCGTCATCAGATAAAAGATCACGAAGGTGGCCATCGCCGCCAGCGTACCCAGCACCAGCGGACGGGTATGGTCGCGCAGCACGGCCACCACCGGCAGCTTGACGCGCTCGTTACGGTCGAGCACCGCCTGGAACGCCGGCGTTTCCGTGATCTTCAGGCGCACGTACAGGCCGACGATCACCAGCAGCGCGCTCGACAGGAAAGGGATGCGCCAGCCATAGCGGAAGAAATCGGCGTCGCTCATCAGCTGCGACAGCAGCAGGAAGATGCCGCCCGAAAGGAAGAAGCCGATCGGCGCGCCCAGTTGCGGGAACATGCCGTACCAGGCGCGCTTGCCCGGCGGCGCGTTTTCGGTGGCGAGCAGCACCGCCCCGCCCCATTCGCCGCCCAGGCCCAGGCCCTGGCCGAAGCGGCACAGCGCCAGCAGCAGCGGCGCCAGCGTGCCGATGCTCGCATAGGTCGGCAGCAGGCCGATCAGGACGGTCGAGACGCCCATGGTCAGCAGCGCCGCCACCAGCGTGGCCTTGCGGCCGATGCGGTCGCCGAAGTGGCCGAACACGGCCGACCCGACCGGGCGCGCGAAGAACGCGATCGCGAAGGTGGCCAGCGATTGCAGCGTGGCCGCGGCCGGGTCGCCGGCCGGGAAGAACAACTTCGGGAACACCAGCACGGCGGCGGTGGCGTAGATATAGAAGTCGAAGAATTCGATGGTGGTGCCGATCAGGCTCGCGAACAGGACGGTCGCCGGCCGGTTGGCCGTGGTGGTGGCAGCCGCACCGCTCATGCGGCACCCGCCTGGCCCAGGGCCTCCGCGACTTCCCTGCTGTCGGCCGGGCGCACTACGCGCGCCACTTCCTTGCCGTCCTTGAGCACGACCACGGTCGGCCACAGCTTGATCCGGAACGAGCGTCCCAGCGGCCGTCCGGGCCCGTCCTCGACCTTGATGTGGACGGCGTCCGGGCGGGCGGCCAGCGCGGCCTCGATGTCGCCCTTGGCTGCGTTGCAGTAACCGCACCAGTTGGTGCCGAAGTCCAGGGCGACGACGCCGGGATGCGCGTCGATCGCGCTGCGTTCGGGTTGGGCGGTGTCGTAGGGCTTGCTCATGGCGATTCTCCTTATGATGATGGCATTAGGGTACCGCAAATCCACGGTCCCCGGCAGGCCGGGGAGCGGGCGCAGGGCCTGCGCGGCGGGCGGCGCCGGCGCCGCAACGAATGACGACTTAAGGTGAAGCACCGAACGGAACCGTAACGCACGCGATGAAAGAATGGAACCGTCAATGCACACCAAGGAGGCCATCATGTCCGACGATCTGCACAACCGTGGTCCGCAGGACCGCAGCCGCATCAACCTGCACGAGCCCTGGGAAGTCCAGTACTGGACCAAGACGCTCGGCGTATCCAAGGAAGAGCTGGAACGCGCCGTCAAGTCGGCCGGCAGCAGCAGCGTGAACACGGTGCGCCAGCACCTGACCGGCAACAAGCACTAAGCGGCAACCCGCACACAGGCTGCATGCCAGCCTGCCGCCCGGCGCGTCCGGGCGGACGCTTCACGCCTCGCCATCCTCCGGGCGCACCGTCGCGCCGGCGCTCCCGCATTCCGTCCGGCGCACGCCCTCCTGTACGGCACCGTACCGGCCCCGCCGGGCCGCGGCCGCGCCACAACCCGATTCGAAAGGAGCCCAATGAGCATCCGCGGCTATTTCAACGACCTCGACATCAGCTGGACCAATGCCGCCTTCGCCCTCGGCGCAGCGGTGCTCAGCTTCTTCCTCATCCACGGCGCCGTGATGCTGTTCCGGCGCCGCCTCGACGCGCTGGACGGCCCGCGTGCCCACAAGCCGATCGTCGACGTGCTGCGCCACACGCTGGCGCGCACCAGCAAGATCGCGGTCCTCGCCACCTCGATCCTGATCGGCGTCTCGGTGCTCGACCTGGCGCCGCCCTGGGATGCGCGGGTCGGCCACCTGTGGTTCCTGACCCTGGGTGTACAGATCGCGCTGTGGCTGCACCGTGCCATCGACGTCACCGCACGCCGCTATTTCCAGGTACACGGCAAGGGCCTCGAGGACGACCAGGTCTCGGTCGCGCACACGCTGCTGATCTGGGCCATGCAGTGGAGCGTCTGGACCATCTTCCTGCTGGCCATGCTGTCGAACCTGGGCATCAACGTCACCACCTTCGTCGCCAGCCTGGGCATCGGCGGCGTCGCGGTCGCGCTGGCGGTGCAGAACATCCTGGGCGACCTGTTTGCCTCGCTGTCGATCGCGCTCGACAAGCCGTTCGAGGTCGGCGATTCGATCTCGGTGCCGGAATTCTCCGGCGCGATCGAGCACGTGGGCCTCAAGACGACTCGCATCCGCGCCCTGTCCGGGGAACAGATCGTGATCGCCAACGCCGAGCTGCTGCGCAAGGTGGTGCACAACTTCAAGCGCCAGTCGACCCGCCGCGTGCAGTACACGCTGCGCATCAACCCGGCCACCGCACCCGATCTGGCGGCCATGGTGCCCGAGCGCCTGGGCGCCATCATCACGGCCAAGGACAAGGTGAAGTTTGACCACGTCAACCTGACCACGATGACCCAGGACTTCATCGAATACGACATCGTCTACAACCTCACCGACGCCAACTACGGTCTGTTCCTGCAGACGCAGCAGGCGGTGCTGCTGGAGACGATGTCGATGCTGCGCGAACTCGGCATCTCGACCGCGCCGCGCGCGCAGGAGCTGAAACTGCAGGCGGAAGGCGGCAACGACGTCCCTGCTTCCGCTTCCGCTTCTGCGCCTGCCCCTGCCGCATCCTCGCGGGCGCCCTCCCTGATCCGCGGCGCCTAAAATCCTCCACTCACGATCCCCAAGGAGAATGCAATGCCCGAACAGAGCCAAACCCCGCAGCAGCAACCGCCCGGTACCGAAGCCCTCCTGATCCCGAAGGCCGACCATGGCGAAACCAGCTATGTCGGCCGCGGACGGCTCGAAGGCAAGGCCACCGTGATCACCGGCGCCGACAGCGGCATCGGCCGCGCGGTTGCCCTGGCCTACGCACGCGAAGGCGCCGACGTCCTGATCTCCTACCTGAACGAGCACGAAGACGCGCAGGAAACCGCGCGCCTGGTGACCGAAGCGGGCCGCAAGGCGGTGCTGTTCCCCGGCGACCTGGCCGACCCGGCCCACTGCCGCGCGCTGGTCGACAAGGCGGTACAGGAATTCGGCCGCATCGACGTGCTGGTGAATAACGCGGCCTTCCAGATGTCCCACGAGTCGATCGAGGACATTCCGGACGAGGAATGGGAACGCACCTTCGCCGTCAACATCAGCGCCATGTTCTACATCGTGAAGGCGGCGGTGAAGCACATGAAACCCGGCTCGGCGATCATCAACACCACGTCGATCAACTCCGACAAGCCGAAGCCGACCCTGCTCGCCTATGCGACCACCAAGGGCGCGATCGCCAACTTCACCGCCGGCCTGGCGCAGCTGCTGGCCGACAAGGGCATCCGCGCCAACTCGGTGGCGCCGGGCCCGATCTGGACCCCGCTGATTCCGTCGACCATGCCGCCCGACCAGGTGGCGAGCTTCGGCCAGGAGACCCCGATGAAGCGCGCCGGCCAGCCAGCGGAACTGGCGCCGGTGTACGTGATGCTGGCAACCGACGAAGCCAGCTACGTGTCGGGCGCGCGGATCGCGGTGACCGGCGGCATGCCGATCCTGTAATAAACGTTCGCGTCACAAATAAAAAATGGTGGGCAATGCCCACCATTTTTTATACGTACGTTTTTTATATGTACGTTTTCTGCGTACACGTTCCTTCGTTACGCGTCGTTCGGGAACTGCGTCCCCTGCCCCGGCGGCAAGGGTGGCGGCTCCGCCGGCTCGGGTTCCGGCAGCGGCGACTGGTCCGGGCTCGGGCGCACCGGCTCGTCCACCGGCGGTCCGCCTTCCTGTTCCAGGTCGCCGCCCTCTTCCATGTCTTCCTCGACCGGCACTTCCTCGCGGTGATACACCGGCGGCGCCTTCTGGCCGCCCGGGAACAGCGCCTCCGGATCGATCTTGCCCGAGGCCAGCGCCTCCTTGAAGAAGTCGCCCACCAGCAGGATCGCGCTGTGGCCGCCCTGGCCCCAGTAGTTCGAGCGCATCGTCACGCGGTTGTCGTTGAAGCCGACCCAGGCACCGGCCACCAGGTTCGGGTGCATCATGATGAACCAGCCGTCGGCGTTGTTCTGGGTGGTGCCGGTCTTGCCGGCGACGTCGGCGGTGATGCCGAACTTGTAGCGGATCGCGGTGCCGGTACCGCGGTTGATCACGCCGCGCATCATGTCGATCAGCGTGACGGCCGAGGCCTGCGACAGCACGCGCTGCGGCTGCTGCGAGCCGAAATCGGCGATCACCTTGCCGTCGCGGTCCGTGATCCGGCGCACGAACACCGGACGGCGGTACTCGCCCTGGGTGGCGATGGTCGAATACGCGCTGACCATTTCCAGCAGCGTCACCGGACTGGTGCCGAGCGCGATCGACGGCACCTGCGCCAGCTTGGACTGGCGCACGCCCAGGTCCTGGGCCAGCTTGACGATCGGCGCCACGCCCACGTCCTGCATCACCTGGGCGGTGATGGTGTTCTTCGAGTACACCAGGCCGTCGCGCATGGTCAGCCGGCGGCCGGTGGTGCCGCTCATGTCGGTCGGGCGCCACACGGTGCCGTCGCTGAACTTGATGCTGGTGACGGCGTCCAGGTAGGGATGGTCCGGCGTGATGCCCTTCTCCAGCGCGGCGGCGTAGACGATGGGCTTGAAGGTGGAGCCGGGCTGGCGCGCGGCCTGGCTCACGTGGTCGTACTGCTCGCGCTGGAAGTTGCGGCTGCCGACCCAGGCTTTGACTTCGCCGCTGGCCGGGTCCATGGCGACGAAACCGGCTTCCAGGCGCGACTTGGCGATCTTCAGGTTGCGCATGAATTCACGGTCGCCCTTCAGGCGCCTGAGCACCGTTTCCGGCTTGTCGCCGGCCTCGACCGCCTTGCGGTAGGCGCCGGATTCGCGGATGAAGGCATTCAGCAGCTCGCCATGCGACTCCCAGAAGTATTCGAAGGGCCGGACGCTCTCGCGCATGCCGATGTAGGTCTGCGGCTGGCTGGCGTTGACCTGCCAGGAATGCGCCCAGTCGACGTCGGCGATGGCCTGCAGCGCGTCGGCCTGGCGTTCCACCGCACGCACCGCGTCCTGCTGCAGGTCGTAGTCGAGCGTGGTCTGCACCACCAGGCCGTCCTGCTGCAGGTCGGCGTCGTTCTTGTCGGCCCACTCGACCAGCCAGCGCCGCACGTAGGCGGTGAAGTGGTCGTCCTTGCCGGTGCGCTCGGCCTGGCGCGTGAAGTGCAGGCGCAGCGGACGGCGCGACAGCTGGCGGTAGCGGTTCTCGTCGAAGGCGCCGGCCTTGAGCATCTGGCCCAGCACCACGTTGCGGCGCGCCAGCGAGCGCTCCGGGTTGGTGACCGGATTGTAGTAGGCGGTGCCCTTCAGCATGCCGACCAGGGTCGCGGCCTCGGTCTCGTTCAGCTGCAGCGCGGACTTGTTGAAGTAGGTGCGCGCCGCCGCCTCGATGCCGTAGGTGTTGTACAGGAAGGGCACGGTGTTCAGGTAGGCTTCCAGGATCTCGGTCTTGCTGTAGGTGTTCTCGATCTTGAAGGCGGTGATCAGTTCCTTGAGCTTGCGGTTGATGTTGCGCGACCTGCCGATCTCGCTCGGGAACATGTTGCGCGCCAGCTGCTGGGTGATGGTCGAGCCGCCCTGGGCGTCGCCCTTGAGCGTGGCCACCATGGCGCCGGCGGTGCGGGTGAAGTCGATGCCGTGGTGTTCGTAGAAGCGGTGGTCCTCGGTCGAGATCAGCGCGGTCACCACGTGCTTCGACACCTGCGACAGCGGCACCCGCTCCTGCACACCCTGCTCGAAGCTGGCCAGCTCGCGTCCGTCGCTGGACAGCACCACGGTCGGCCGCGCCACGCGCGCCTGCTTGACGTCCTCGATGCCCGGCGTCAGCGGAAACAGGATCGCGACGTAGATCCCGAACAGCGCCAGCAGCAGGACGGCGGCGCCGCCGGCGATCCACAGCCAGCGCTGCAGCGGCGGCTTTTGCATGAGCATCCCGTGCGTGCGCGCATACGCTTCGCGTGCCCGTTTGCCGGCCCGGTCCAGCAGCCTGCGCTCGCGTCCATCCCACTGTCTGCCGTCGTTATGGTCATCCACGTCGTGTTCCCGTCTGCTCCATCTTGGTAAGGTTGCAAGTATAGCCGAGTGCATGAATATTCACGGTACGCAACATAACCCGTGTGCTCAGGCCGACGAATGGTGCGGCTGCACCTGGCGGCCGCCGCGCAGCATCGCCGCCACCGCCGGGCCGGGTTCCGCCTTGCCATACACGTGGCCCTGCACCTCGTCGCAGCCGCGCCGCTTCAGGTAGTCGAGCTGTTCCTCGGTTTCGACGCCCTCGGCGATCACGCGCATGCGCAGGCCGCGCGCCAGTTCGATGATGGCCGCGACCATGGCTGCATCGTCCTCGCTGAAGGCGATGTCGCGCACGAAGCTGCGGTCGATCTTGAGCACGTCGACCGGGAAACGGCGCAGGTAGGACAGGCTCGAATAGCCGGTGCCGAAGTCGTCGATCGACAGTTTCAGGCCCATGCGCTTGAGTTCGACCATGGTGCGGATCGCGCCCTCCACGTCTTCCATCACCAGGCTTTCGGTGATCTCGATTTCGAGCGAGGACGGCGGCATGCCGGTTTCTTCGAGCACCCGGCCGATATCGCGCACCAGCCCGGGTTCGGCGAACTGGCGCGCCGACAAATTGACCCCGACCCGCAGCGGCCCGTAGCCGGCGTGCGCCCAGTCGCGGTGCTGGAGGCAGGCGGTGCGCAGCACCCAGGCCCCGATCGGCACGATCAGGCCGGTCTCCTCGGCCAGCCGGATGAAGCGGTCCGGCCGTACCATGCCCATGCTCGGGTGGCGCCAGCGGATCAGCGCCTCGACCCCGACCACCGAACCGCTGAGCAGGTCGACCTGGGGCTGGTAATACAGTTCGAATTCGTTGTGGCTGAGCGCACTGCGCAGCGCCACCTCCAGCGCCAGGCGGTCGCGCGCGCGGGCATTCATGCTCGGGGTGTAGAACTGCACCGTGTTGCGGCCGGTCTCCTTGGCCCGGTACATCGCCACCTCGGCGTGCTGGATCAGGGTGGCGGCGTCGCTGCCGTCGCCGGGAAAGGCGGCCACGCCGGCGCTGCCGGTCAGCACCAGCTCATGGCCGTCCAGGGTCAGCGGATGGGCCAGCGCGGCCAGCACCGCACGCACCGTGGACGCCGCCTCGCCCTCGTCGGCGCGTCCCGGCAGCACCAGCACGAACTCGTCGCCGCCGGTACGCGCCACGGTGTCGCTGCGCTCGACCGCGCCGGCGATGCGCTGCGCCGCCGCCTTCAGCAGGCGGTCGCCGGCTTCGTGGCCGAGCGTGTCGTTGACGAACTTGAAGTGATCGAGGTCGAGCGCCGCCACCCACACCGGCGCGCTGCCGCCCGAGTAATTCAGGGCACCGTCGATGCGGTCGACCAGCAGCGAGCGGTTGGCCAGCCCGGTCAGCGTGTCGAAGCGGGCGCGCGACTCCAGCTCGGCCTCGTAGCGCTTGGCCATGGTGACGTCGTACTGGGTCATCACGAAATGGGTGGTGTTGCCTTCCCGGTCGTTGACCGGCGCGATGTAGACTTCGGCGTACAGCTCGGTGCCGTCCCAGCGCAGCAGGCGCATGCTGACGTGCGCTTCGCGCCGCTCGCGCATGGCGTTGCGCAGTTCGGCCACCGCGGCCTGGTCGGGCTCCTTTTCGCCCAGCTCCAGCAGGCTGCGCCCGACCGCCTTGTCGGCGCGGAAGCCGCGCATCCGCTCGAAGGCCGGATTCACGTGCACGATCGGGTAGCCCGGCCGGGTCGCGCTGATCAGGATCACCGCGTTGGCACTGGCGTCGATCGCGCGCCGGTACAGGCGCAGGTCGGCCAGCGCCTCGCGCAGGTCGGCGGTGCGGCGCTCGATCAGCCCTTCGATGCGGCGCGTGCGCAGCACCCGGCCCTGGACGTAGCCGGACGTGGCCACGCTGAACATCACGCCCAGCAGCAGCACGATCAGCGGCGCGGTCCCGCCCAGCATCTCGACCGAGCGGCCGGCCATGCGCAGCTCCCACTGGCGGCCGGCGACCTCGAAGCGGCGCGTGGTGCTGAACACGGTGCCGTCCAGCGAGCGCTGCCAGACCGGCAGCATGCTGTGGTCGAGGGTGTCGTGGCGGAACGCGACCAGCGGCGCGCCGTTCCCGGGACCGGTCAGCTCGAGCGCCATCCCGGGCCGGTCCAGCAGGTTGGCGCTCTTCAGGCTCGAGGACACCAGCGCTGCCACGTCGATCACGACGGCGGTGTCGCCGATGGCGGCGGCGCGGCGCGCCGCCGCATCCGTGGGACGGGCACCGGGCCGGTAGACGGTCTGCGCGACCACGATGCCCATGTTCTCGCCCTGCAGCAGCGGCAGCATCGCGGTGGACGCCGGGCGGCCGCTGTCGAGTGCGCGCGCGAAGGTCGCGGCCTGCTCGGCCGAAGACAGCGCGTCGTAGCCGAGCACCTGCCGGTTGCCGCTCGCGGGTTCGATGTAGTCGACCACCAGGTGGCGCGCGCGCGCCAGTGCCGGCGCCAGCGTGAGGCCGTCGGCGCCGCGCTCGAACATCCGGAAACCGGGCAGTTCCGCGGCGCGCGCGCGTTCATAGGCGGCGCGTTCGTGCGGGGCGACAATCCGGCGCAGCTCGACCGCCTGCAGATAAGGATGGGATGCCAGCAGCGGCTGCACGAAGGCGTGGAACTGCGTCCGGCTGACGGTGCCGACCGAGGCGAACAAGGCGTTGGTGGCCTGCAGCACGTCGAGCGCGTCGTTGAAGCTGCGCACCACCGCGGCGCCGCGGGTACCGGCGCGCTGCATGAATTCGGCGCGCGCGCGCTCCTGCTCGGCCCTGCGCATGTCGACGAACAGGAGCGCACTGATCCCCAGTCCTGCCAGCAAGGTGAGGACTGCGAGCAGGGACGGAAGCCGCGCACGCATGCGGCCGAGGCGCGCATTTCGGGTGAACATGGCGCATCGTAGCAAAGTTCAACGGCGGCGGACGCCGTATTGACGCTCAGCCTTCGGCCGTCTCCTTCTCCACGGCAGGCACCGGCTTGATGCGGCCCAGCTGCATGCGCGCCAGGCTCGGGTACAGCGGCGGACTGATGGCGCGCGCCACCCCGAAGGACACCAGCGCGCAGGCCATCAGGCTGAGTACCATCGAGTGGCCGTCCACCATTTCCATCACGATGATGAACGCGGTCAGCGGGGCCTGGGTAGCGGCCGACAGGAAGCCGACCATGCCGAGCGCGATCAGGGCCGGCAGCTGGTCGCCGTACAGCAGCAGGCCGATGTCGTTGCCGATCGCGGCGCCGATCGCCAGCGACGGTGCGAAAATGCCGGCCGGCACGCCCGACCAGGTGGTCAGCCAGGTGGCCAGGAATTTGTACAGTGCGTACGCGACCGGCATCGTGCCCTTGCCCTCGACCATCGCACGGGTGGTGTCGTAGCCGGACCCGAACACGGCGCCAGCGGTCACCATGCCGATCAGCGCCACCGCCAGGCCGCAGCCCGCCGCGAACAGCACCGGCCGGCGCGCCCGGAAGCGCGAGAAGCGGTCCTGCTCCTGGCCCGACAGCGAGGCGATCAGCAGGCGCGAAAAGATGCCGCCGGCGACCCCGGCCACCACCGCCAGCAGCAGGCCCGGCCACAGCAGCTCGAAGCCGATCGAGCTCGCGTGGATGACGCCGAAATAGGCGCCGTTGCCGTGCGCCGACACCGCCACCAGGCCGGCCAGCACGATGGCGGCGATGATCAGGCCGCTGCTGCGCTGTTCCGGGGCGCGCGCCAGTTCCTCGATCGCGAACATGACGCCGCCCAGCGGGGTGTTGAAGGCGGCGGCGATGCCGGCCGCCCCGCCGGCCACCAGCAGGCCGTGGATGCCGACCGCGGCGCCGGTAGGCATGAAGCGTCGCGCCTGCAGCATGATGCCGGCCGCGATCTGCACCGAAGGCCCTTCGCGGCCGAGCGACAGGCCGCCCAGCAGGCCGCCGGCAGTCAGCAGGATCTTGGCGATACTGAGTCGCAGCGAGACGAACAGCCCGCGCTCGGCCTCGCCGACGCGCGGCGACAGGGTCGCCATCACCTGCGGAATGCCGGAGCCGGCCGCGCCGGGCGCGAAGCGGCGCGTGCACCACACCACCGCCGCGGCGGACAGCGGCGTCGCGATCAGCGGTGCCCACCAGGCATAGGTGCGCAGCGCGTCGAACTGCGCGCTGGCCGCTTCCGCCAGCCAGGTGAAGCCGACGATGGTCAGGCCGGCCACCACTGCCAGCGCCACCACCAGGCCGCGCGCGGCCCAGATGCGCCAGTCGGCCAGTTCCTGGCGTAAACCGTCGTCCCATTCGCGCGACGGCCCCGTGTCCCCTGTCCCGGGCGCGTCCCCTGACTCGCGCGGTTTTCCGTTATCATCCACCCATGTCCCCATCTTCCAACACTCCAAAAGCCGCGGACCCGGCACCGGCCACCCGCGTGCTTCGCCAGTTCCGCATCGTTTTCAATTCCGTCAAGACCCACTTCCGCCAGGTCGAGCGCGAAGCCGGGGTCGGCGGTGCCCAGCTGTGGGCGCTGTCCGTCATTTCGCGCCGTCCCGGCATCGGCGTGACCGAACTGGCGCGCGAGCTCGACATCCACCAGTCCACCGCCAGCAACCTGATCAAGGGCCTGTGCGAGCGCGGCATGGCGGTCGCCGCCCGCGAAGGCATGGACCGCCGCAGCGTGTCGCTGCGCATCCAGCCGCCCGGCGAGGAAGTGCTCAAGAGCGCCCCGATGCCGTTCGCCGGCGTGCTGCCGGATGCCCTGTCCAGCCTCGACGCCGCCACCCTGACCCGCCTGGAACAGGACCTCGGCAAGCTGATCAACCTGCTCGAAGCCGACGAGGCCGGCGCCGCCGTGCCGCTGGCCCAGCTCTGACACCCATTAGCGCCTGACAAAGCCTGCAGGGCCAGACGATGCGACGCCGCCATGGCGGCTTTGTCAGGCGCCGTCACGTTCTCCACTGCGCCAGCGCCGCATCGACCACCGCCTCCCGGCTGCCGCCTGCGCGGAAGGCGCGGCGCAGCAGTTCGGCGTCGCTGCTGCCCTCCAGGCCCCGTTGCAGGTCGCGCTCCAGCAGCGCGAGCGCCTCGCCGCTGCCCAGCGCCGCCGCGTGCGGCGCCAGCCGGCGCAGGGTCGCCAGGATATCATCGCGCAGCAGCACCGGGTCGTGCGATTGGGGATGCACCAGCGTGCCGTCCAGGCCGAAGCGGCAGGCCTGGAAGCGGTTGTAGTTGTACACCAGGTAATCGTCCTCGCGCGGCGCCGGCTCGGCACCCTCCAGTAAATAGGCGCACAGCGCCTGCAGGTAGCAGGCCAGCGCCGCCGCCCGCTCCACCGTCAGCGGCGTGTCGCACACGCGCAGCTCGATGGTCCCGTACTCGGGCTTGGGGCGCAGGTCCCAGTAAAAATCCTTCATGCTGCGCACGATGCCGGTGCCTTCCATTTTCGCGAAGTAGTCGCCGGCGAAATCGTCCCAGCGCAGCAGGAACGGCGCCCGGCCCGACAGCGGGAACGCGAACACCGAATTCAGGCGCGCCGACTGGAAGCTGGTGTCGCTGCCCTGCAGGAACGGCGAGGAACCGGACAGCGCGATGAAGTGCGGCACGTAGCGGTTGAGCGCATGCAGCAGGAACAGCGCTTCGTCGCCGGAACGGCAGCCGATGTGCACGTGCTGGCCGAACACGGTGAACTGCTTGGCCAGGTAGCCGTACAGCGACGACACCTCGCGGAAACGCGGCTTGGCATAGATGCGGCGCTCGCTCCACTGCTGGAACGGATGGGTGCCGCCGCCGGACACGCCGACGTTGAGGCGGTCGCCGGCCGCCAGCAGGCGGTCGCGGATCTCGCGCAGCTGGGCCAGCAGCGCCGCGTGGCCGGTGTGCACGCTCGAGTTAATCTCGATCATGCTCTGGGTGATCTCGGGCGTCACGTTGCCCGGGAACGGACTGCGCGCCAGCAGTTCCAGCATGTCGGGCGAGGCCGGCACCAGGTCGAAGTCGGACAGGCTGACCAGCTGCAGCTCGAGCTCGACGCCCATGGTCAGCGAGGCCGATGCGGCAAACGGTTCGAGTGCCATTCAGGCCTCCTTGGCGTGATGGGTTTCGTGGGCGGCGATCACCGCGCGCTGCGCCAGCAGCGGCCCGACCAGCTGCAGCACCAGCGCAATGGCGGCCAGCGGCACCAGGCTGTCGAACAGGTCGACCCCGAGGCGGCGCGCCTGCTCGACCAGCAGGATCGCGAACACGCCCATCGGCGCCAGCGCCAGGCCGGACAGCGCGCCCTTGCGCAGCGAGATGCCGGACACGCGCGCGAACACCGTGCACACCGCGGTCTTGACGACCAGGCGCACGAGCGCCAGCAGCACGCCGAGCGCCAGGCCGTCGGCGACGTGCTCCCATTTCAGGGTCGAGGCGGCGAACACGAACAGCAGCACCGACAGCAGGTCGCCGAGCGCGCCGAAATTGCGCTGCGCCACCCCGAGCGCGCTGCGGCGGTGGCGCGCCACCAGGCCGAAGGCCAGCGCCGCCAGCACCGGGGACAGCGCCAGCACGTGAGTGACGGTGACCAGCAGCAGCACCGCCAGCGCATACGGCAGCGTGGCATCGGCCCCGGCGCGGCCCATGCTGCGCAGCCACAGCGGCACCAGCACCCCGAACAGGCAGCCCAGCAGCGCCGATGTCGCCAGCACCAGCAGGCTGACCGTGGCCGCATGGCCGAGCTGGCCGGACGCCTGGAACACCCGGAAACCGACGATGGCGTTGAACAGGAACACCGCCAGCACGCAGTTGAGCGCAGCCAGATGCAGCACGCGCTCGGTCACCTGCCCTGCCGCGCGCTGCTCGTTCAGCGTGCGCACCAGGCCGGCCGGCGAGCTGGCCATGCCGAGCGCGCCCAGCAGGGACGCGGCGGCGGCCGGCATGCCGAAGGCGCGCGCTACCGCATACAGGGCGGCGAAGGTCAGCAGGCTTTCGCACAGCGAGGTGGCGACGATCCACGGGTTGGCGCGCAGCCAGCGCAGGTTGATGCGGTAGCCCAGTTCGAACAGGATCAGGCCGAAGCCGAGATTGGCCAGCAGCAGGAAGGAGGCGCTGTCAGACGGCGCCAGCAGGTCCTGCGCCAGGTTGCCGAACGCAAAGCCTGCCAGCCCGTACACGCTGATGCGCGGCAGGCCGGTCCATCGGTAGAGGAATTCGCCGGCCATCCAGGAGAGGACGAGGGCCAGTGGCCAGGCAAGCTGGCCGAGGGGAGTCAACAGGTCGGGCATGCACGCTCCTTGTCGTGGAGCGGCGGCCAGGGAAAAAAAGGCTCCCGGAGGGGCCGGGAGCCAAAGAGATACATCGTATCCTCATCGCTGATCGCAAAGGCGGCATCATGCCTCCCCGCTCACGGTGGAATGATGACACGGAACGTGTATCCGTGGCAAGTACATTTGAGTAAATGAATCCGATCCCGGTCAAAAACTCGTCGTCCCCGCGAAGGCGGGGACCCATACCGAGCTTCCGAAGTCAGTGTCCCTGAAGCCGTCGGGTAGCGTCTGATTTACGGGTTTCTGTGACTCAGCATGGATCCCCGCTTTCGCGGGGACGACGGGTACCGAGTGTGCCGAAAGTTATCCCACACCGCAGTGCGACAGCGCGGGAACTAGTGCACCTGCGCCACCGCGCAACGCGACCTGCGCCCCTCGATCTCGCAGGTATTCTTTTCCTTCCCGTCGCGGTCGTGCACCACCACGTGCCAGCGATCGGCCCCGGTCCGTTCCATGGTCATGAAGCCGAAGCCGTCGATCCAGGAACTCATCGCTTCCAGCCGGACCCCCGGCGCCGGCGGCATGTCCGGGATCGCCGCCGGCAGCGGCACGATGTCTTCGGCGGTGCCGGCGAAGCCTGCCACGATCTGGGTCGGGTGGTCGGAGGCGGCGCTGGTCTGCTGCCACAGGTGGATGTGGCCGGACAGCAGCACGTCGATGCCGGCCGGCAGCAGGCGCGGCGACAGCGGCTGGAACACCTGGACCAGGCCGGCATCGCCGCCGAACAGCGAGATGGCACCGGTCCTGGCGTCGCGGTTGGCGCCGTAGGAATACAGCGGGTGGTGGTCGATGGCGATGCTGTGGCGCGCGCCCTTGGCCAGCGCGTCGATCCTGCGCCAGGTGTCGGCATATTTCGCAATGCGCGGATCGCCCGCCTTGAAGCCCTTGTAGTTCGTGTTCGCACTGTCGAACACGATGAACTGGGCATCCCCGCCGAGCGGCACCGCATACGGATCGGCATAGTCGGCATCGAGGTCGTTGGCCGGGTCGTCGCAGGTACGGCCGTTCATCGGATGCGGATCGAGCCAGCGCCACCAGCCCTGGCCGGCGCGGGTGCAGGTCTCGTGGTTGCCGCGCGCCATGATCCATGGCGCCGCATCGAGCAGCGCCTTGCCCGGCGCGAAGAAGTCGGCCTTCCACGCATCCCAGTTGTAGCCCCAGGGCGAGCCAGCGCAACCGGCGTTGCCGGCCGGGCATGGCGCTTCGCGGTAATGGAAGTCGCCCACGTGCACCACCAGGTCCGGCTTCCAGGCGGCGGCGCTGGCGGCCACGCGTGCGAACGGATAGGCCTGCGCATCGTTGCAGGCCTGGTATTCCTTGTCCTTCAGGCGGCAGCCGGTGTCGCCGATCACGACGATGCGGCGCGGTTCGGCCTTGGGCAGCGGCAGTGCCTGCCCGGCCACCGTCACCCGCACGGCGCCGGCCGGCAGCACCGTCTCGCAGGACAGCACGGCGGTCGACGGCGGACCCGGCCGCGGCTTGCCGTCGTCGCCGCTGCGCAGCGGGACCGCACCCCAGGGCGCGCGCACCGCCATCGGCGCCGATCTGCCGTCGATGTCGATCGCCGGACAGGCCTGCGCGGTGGTGATCGCGCGCGCGATCGCGCTGCCGTCGGCGCCGACGATCACGAAGGCGGATTCGGGTGCCGGCTGACCGGACAGGCTGGCGCAGCCGCCGAGGACGGCGAGCAGCGCGACCGTGGCGGCGGGTGGGAGGAAGCGGAAACGTGGCATCGGCCGTCCTTGTTCAAAATGGCGAATTTACCATATTCAACATAGCGCCGCCCCTGCATACCCAAAGTACATAATCCCCAGGCATATAAGCATAGGCGGATACGGTATTGGCATTGCATTTTTCGAACTGTTAAGCTTGCGCCCCCTCGCCGGCCGCAGAGCCGTCGCTCCATACTATTTCAATTAACTCTATGAGCTTCAAGTACAAGAATCCGAATCCGTCGCGCGCCCTGCTCGCACTGACCCTGGCCGCGGCCGCCTTCCCGGCCGCACGTGCCCAGACCCTGGAAGCCGCTCAGCCCGCGGCCGCGGCCGACGCCGCGCCGGCCGCCAACACGGTGGTCGTCACCGGCACCCGCTCGCTGAACCGCCGCACCCTCGATTCGGCCTCGCCGGTCGATGTCATCGGTAGCAAGGAGCTGCTGGGCACCGGCTCGAGCGAACTGGCGACCGTGCTGTCGCGCCTGCTGCCGTCGATGAACTTCGCGCGCCCGACCGGCGCCGACGCCAGCGACGCCGTGCGTCCGGCCCAGCTGCGCGGCCTGTCGCCGGACCAGACCCTGGTCCTGGTGAACGGCAAGCGCCGCCACGCCTCGGCCGTGGTCAACGTCAACGGCACGCTGGGCCGCGGCTCGGCGCCGGTCGACCTGAACGCGATCCCGCTGGCCGCGATCGACCACATCGAAGTGCTGCGCGACGGCGCCGCGGCCCAGTACGGTTCGGATGCCATCGCCGGCGTCATCAACATCATCCTGAAGCGCGGCGCCGAAGGCGGCGAGGCGGAAGTCACCTACGGCAACTTCGACAAGGGCGACGGCGAGCAGACCACGGTGCGCGGCTCGACCGGCTTCAGCCTGGGCGACAAGGGCTGGGCCCGCGTCGCCGTGGAAGCCGGCCACCGCAACCCGACCAACCGCGCCAATCCGGATCCGCGTCTGGACGCCGGCCCGCGCCAGGGCCAGATCAACCAGCGCTACGGCGACCCCAAGAGCGAGCCGCGCGCGTTGTTCCTGAACAGCCAGTACGACATCAACGACAACCTGCAGTGGTACGCCTTCGCCAACTACGGCGAGCGCAAGACCTCGGCCGCGGCCACCTTCCGCACCTTCGCCGCCGCCCGCAACAACGGCGTGCTGTCGCTGTACCCGGAAGGTTTCCTGCCGCTGGAAGACAGCAAATCCACCGACTCCTCGCTGGTCACCGGCCTGCGCGGCGACCTGGGCGGCTGGCGTTGGGATGCGAGCCTGAACTACGGCCGCAACCGCTTCGAACTGGACGTGAACAACAGCGTCAACTACGCGCTCGGCGCGGCCAGCCCGACCAGCTTCTACGCCGGCAAGCTGACCTCGACCCAGGGCCTGGCCAACCTCGACGTCGCGCGCGACATCCCGGTGGCCTGGATGGCCGGCCCGCTGACGGTGGCCGTGGGCGCCGAGGCGCGCTACGAATCGTATGAAATCGGCGCCGGCGAACCGAATTCGTACACCGGTTCCGGCGCCCAGGGCTTTTCCGGCTTCCGTCCGGAAAACGCCGGCAAGAACAGCCGCAACAATCAGTCGCTGTACCTGAACCTGGAAGGCGACATCGTCAAGGACCTGAACGCCTCGCTGGCGGTACGCCACGAACGCTACAGCGACTTCGGCAACACGACCTCGGGCAAGGGCTCGCTGCGCTATGCCTTCACCCCGTCCTTCGCGCTGCGCGGCACGGTGTCGAACGGCTTCCGCGCGCCGTCGCTGGCCCAGGAGCACTACACCATCACCACCACCAACTTCCTGGTCGTGAACGGCGTGAACACCCCGATCGAGACCGGCACCTTCCCGGTCGGCAGCGCCGCCGCCGGCGCGCTCGGCGCCCAGGCGCTCAAGCCGGAACGCGCGCGCAACCTGAGCTTCGGCGCCCAGTGGCAGCCGATCCGCAACTGGACCACCACCGTCGACCTGTATCGCATCGACATCGACGACCGCATCGTGTTCTCGTCGAACCTGCAGCTGGCCAACGCGCCGGCGCTGAACACCGCGCTGCGCAACCAGGGCATCTACGTCGGCGCGGCGCGCTACTTCACCAACGCCGTCGACACCCGCACCAAGGGCGTCGACCTGGTCAGCACCTACCGCCTGCCGCTGGCCGCCGGCGCGCGCGCCGACTTCACGCTGGCCTACAACCACAACGACAACGAAGTGCGCCGCGTGGCCGCCACCCCGGCCGTGCTGAGCGCCGCCGGCCTGACCCTGGTCGACCGCCAGTCGGTGAACCGCCTGACCGTCGGCTCGCCGAAGGACAAGCTGACCCTGGCCGGCGACTACACCCGCGGCGTCTGGAGCGGCCACGCCAACGTGACCCGCTACGGCAAGTTCACCGTGCCGCAGAACACCGTGGCGCTGGACCAGACCTACGATCCGCAATGGGTGCTGGACCTGTCGGGCAGCGTGCGCGTGGCCAGCAACTGGCGCGTGACCCTGGGCATCGACAACGTCACCAACCGCTATCCGGCGCAGGTGACTTCGCTCGGCAACCTGAACGTGAACGGCACCCAGCCGTACAGCGTCTGGGCACCGAACGGGTTCAATGGCCGGTTCTTCTATGCCAAGGCGGGTTATACCTGGTAAGCCTTCGCTGATCAGGTAGCCTTCGATCCGTCGCCCCTGCGCAGGCAGGGGCCCAAGTTATAAGCGCTGTCGAAATGCGTGCAACTTGGGCCCCTGCCTGCGCAGGGGCGACGCCTTTGGGCCGCGGGATACTTGCTCAAGGGAACCGTACGGCAGGAATCGCTATCAACTGCTTATCATGGTGACAACATAAGGAGAAGCGAATGAACGGTATCCCCATGTGGGCCCAGGCCGGTTTCTGGGGACTGGTCGCCGGCGGCGCGCTGGTGATCGGCGCCGCGGTCGGTTATTACATGAAAGTCCCGCAGCGCGTGATTGCCGCCATCATGGCCTTCGGCAGCGGCGTGCTGATCTCGGCCCTCTCCTTCGAACTCATCGCCGAAGCCTACGACAAGGGCGGCTTCGCCTCGATGGCGGTCGGCTTCCTGGGCGGCGCCACGGTGTACACGGCCGCCAACTGGGTGCTGTCGCACCGGGGTGCGAAGCACCGCAAGCGCTCCGGCGAGCAGCAACCGTCGGAAAAGGAAGACAGCGGCAGCGGCCTGGCGATCGCCGTCGGCGCCCTGCTGGACGGCATTCCGGAATCGATCGTGATCGGCCTGTCGATGCTGGGCGGCGGCGCGGTCAGCACCGTGGCCGTCGGGGCGATCTTCCTGTCCAACGTGCCGGAAGGCCTGTCCAGCGCGGCCGGCATGAAGAAGGCCGGGCGCTCGGCGCGCTATGTGTTCGGCATCTGGTGCGGCATCGCGCTCGCCTCCGGCATCGCCTCGCTGGTCGGCTACACGGTGTTCCAGCAGTTCTCGCCGCAGGTGGTGGCCGCCACCACGGCGGTTGCGGCCGGCGCCATCCTGGCCATGCTGGTCGATACCATGATCCCGGAAGCCTTCGAGGTGGCGCACGATTTCGCCGGCCTGATCACGGTGGCCGGCTTCCTGGCGGCGTTCGCGCTCAGCAAGCTGGGCGCTTGAGAGCGCTGCCGCGGCGCTAGCGCTGCCGCTGCCGCCACGCCTGGAAGATCTGCTCGGCCTCGCGTTCGGCCTGGGCACGCTGCTGCGGGGTGAGCGTGGCACCCCACTGGTCCAGGATCGCGTGCGGGAACGGACCCTGATCGTGGTTGACGGCGCCGACGACCTTGTCCGCTGCGAGATGCAGCTTGAGCAGCTCGGGCATCGCCAGGTCCTTTCCCAGCAGCGCGTAGTTTCCGCTCGCCGACAGCAGCACACCGGGTTCGCCGGCACGCACCCCATCGTCGACCCGGCGCAATGCGTCGTCGCGCCACGCCATCACCGCCGGATCGGCAGGCCGCTCGCGCAGCGCGGCGGCGTCGCCGCGCGGCCCCGCCGCGATGTAGACCGAGAGCGCGCCGCCGGCGTGGCGGTCAACCGCGTATTCCAGCCACTGATAATGGTCGAGCCGGGTGCGCCCGCTCAGCGACGCGCAGGTGCGCGCAATCGCCGTCAGTGTCGGACCGCCGAGTTTTGTGCTGACAAATTGAATGCCGGCGTCCGCCCCCTGCCTGACCAGGTGGGCCTCGGTCTCGACCAGCTCCTTGTCGCGTTCCAGGCGCAGGCATTCTTCCACCAGCTGGTACGCCTTGAATGCCTGTTCGGGGTCGCCGCTGGCGATCATGACGCGGACCTTGTCCTCGACCGGTGCGTCCGCCGTCGGCGCGCGCGATACGCCTGCCGGGGTCGCGCCTGGCGCAGCAGGATGCGCGGGCTGCACGGCCGCCGCGGTACGCCGCGGCGCCGGCGCATCGCCGCCGCGCCCGAGCGTCGCGATCCAGAGGCACAAACCGAACACGGCGCCGATGCCGCACGCGATGACGATCGCGTTCCGGATAGTCATCGCCGCTCAGGAGCGCGCCACGATCCGGGCCATGTCGAACGGCGAATGCCCGCCCGCCCCCGAGCGCGAGGACAGCAGCCCGCTGTCGAAGCGCCCGAAACCCTGCGCCTGCCGCTGCGCGCGCCAGTCGGGAGGCAGGTCGGCGTGCAGCCCGCTGTCTTCGCGGGCTTCCAGCAGCGTTACGCGCGCCTGCAGCGCCGCCACCGTCTCGCGCAGGGCCGCCAGTTCCTGTTCCTTGTCGCGCAGCGCCTGCGCATGCGCCGCCTGCAGTGCGCGGATGCGTTCCCCGGCCTGCGCATGCAGCTTCTCGGCCAGCTGGCCGACCAGCAGCCGCAGCGCATCTTCGGTGTCCTCGCGCTCGCCGGCCGCGCCCGGGGCTTCGTCGCGCAGTTCCTTCAGGTGCTTGTGGATGGTCGACTTGGAGCCGCAGTCGCCCAGCGCGTGGCGCACCGCGTCGACCGAGGGATAGCGTCCCTCGGCCACCAGGCGCTCGCGCACCGCCCTGACCTGTGCTTTCGTGAGTCCGCTGCGTCCCATGGGATTCCTCCTGTCCTCGGTTCAGGAACTGGCCTGTTCGACCAGTGCGCGGTGCTGGGCCCGGCCCAGCTTCGGGTGCACCACCGGAATCGTCAGCATCGTGCTGCCGACCGCCATCAGCAGCAGCGCCGTGAACGTCTCGCTGGTGATGATACCCTTGTCGAGCAGGATGTTGGCGAAGATGATCTCGATCAGGCCCTTGGTCTGCAGCAGCCAGCCGATGATGGTCGCCTCGCCCTGCTTCCACTTGAGCAGGCGTCCGGCGACGTGGGCGCCGGCCAGCTTGCCGCCGACCGAGGCAAACAGCAGCAGGCCGGCGGCGAAGAACACCGCGGTGCCGCCCATGTCCCACTTGGTGCGCAGGCCGGTGCTGAGGAAGAACACCGGCATCATCACCAGCAGCACGTTCTTGAACAGGCCGTCCAGCTGCTCCTGGCGGAACCAGCCGGCGTCCATCACGACGCCGGCCAGGAAGGCGCCGACCATGAAATGCAGGCCGGCCCAGTCGGCGCCGAAGCCGCACACGATCAGCCAGATCAGCGCCACGTACCAGCGGTCGCTTTCCGGCAGGCGCGCCATCAGGTGGCGGTAGGCCAGCGCGAGCACGGCGAACGCCGCCAGGAAGCCGAGCTGGCGGCCGACACGGTCCCAGTCGAGCATGATCAGGGCCAGCACGCCCCAGATCGCGACGTCGTCCAGGCTGGCGTAGCGCAGGATGCGCTGGCCCATCGGCTGGCGCAGGATGTCGAGCTTTTCCATCAGCAGCACCAGCACCGGCAGCGCGGTAACGGCGCAGGACATGCCGGTGCCCAGCGTGAACTGCCAGACCGCGGCCTTGGGCCCCATCCAGCCGGGATAGGCGATCAGCAGCAGCGCGGCGCCGCAGCCGAACAGCAGCGGCACGCCGAGCGACAGGCCGGCAGCGGTCGCGCTCTCGCGGCGGTACTGCCAGACTTTCTTGAGGTCGAGCTCGATACCTGCGAGCATCACGAACAGCATCACGCCCCACTGGGCGATGCCGTTCAGGGTCTTGACGACATCGGGGTTGAACACGAAACGGTGATAGTCGGGGAACACCGCGCCCAGCACGCCCGGTCCGAGCAGGATGCCGGCGATGATCTGCACGATCGCCAGCGGCGCGAAGTAGTCGGTGCGGCCGAGCCGCCAGACCAAGTAGGGCACGACGAAGATCAGCAGCATCGCCAGCAGGAAAATTTCGGTAGTGCTCATGGGTCTCCTTTTATTATGTAATTATGTAACGTCACGAGCGGCTTATGCTATCGAACAATTGCGCAAATGCAAAGTCATTTCACCCTGTCAGTGTTGCCAGGGTGACGCCGACGCGCACACGGTACAGACATTCGTGGTAACCCAGCAAATACTTGTTACAATTTTGCTTTTATTTCACTAGCCATTCCGATTTCGATGACATTCAGCTCTCCCCCGCTTGACGAGAGCGAGCGCCTTGCGGTCCTCGAATCCTACGGGATTCTCGATACTCCACCCGAAAAAGCCTTCGACGACGTGGTGACGCTGGTCAGCCAGCTGCTCGACGCGCCGATCGCGGCGGTCAACCTGATCGCACGCGGGCGCCAGTGGTTCAAGTCGGAAGTCGGCCTGGGCGTGCGGGAAATGCCCCTCGACGATTCGATCTGCCGCTTCGCGCTGCTCGAAGAGCGCCGCCTGATCGTGCCGGACACGATGGCGGACGAGCGCTTCCGCTGCAATCCGCTGGTCGCCCACGCACCGGGCCTGCGTTTCTATGCCGGCTACCTGCTGAAGACGCGCGACGGCATTCCGCTGGGCACCCTGTGCGTGCTCGACGTGAAGCCCAGGCCCGAAGGCCTGAGCCCGCAGCAGGAATTCACCCTGGCGACCCTGGCCCAGCAGATCATGAGCCAGATCGAACTGCGCAAGGCGCTGCAGGAACAGCAGGCCCTGATCGCGCGCCAGGTCACGATCCAGGCTGCGCTGCGCCAGGCCGACCAGAAAAAGGACGAGTTCCTGGCGATGCTGGCCCACGAACTCAGGAATCCGCTGGCGCCGATCACGTCGGCCGCGGCGATCCTGTCCAACTTCAAGTTCGACGAGGCGATGGTGCGCCGCGCCAGCGCGATCATTTCGCGCCAGGCCAGTCACATGACGTCGCTGATCGACGACCTGCTCGACGTCTCGCGCGTGACGCGCGGCAAGGTGGAGCTGGAGACGGTGGAACTCGACGTCAAGGACGTCATCGCCGACGCCGTCGAGCAGGTGCGCCCGCTAGTCGAGCGTCACGGCCACCAGCTGAACCTGCGCTTGTCGCCGGCGCCGGCGCCGGTCACCGGCGACCGCAAGCGCCTGGTGCAGGTGATGACCAACCTGCTCAGCAACGCCGCCAAGTACACGCCCGACGGCGGCCGCATCGACGTCGCCCTGGAGACCGGTGCCGACACGCTGTCGATCGTCATCCGCGACAACGGCATCGGCATGACGCCGGAACTCATCGGCAGCGCCTTCGACCTGTTCTCGCAGGGCACGCAGGGGCTGGACCGCAGCCAGGGCGGCCTCGGCATCGGCCTGGCCCTGGTAAAAACCCTCTTGCAGCTGCACGGGGGCGCGGTGCGTGCGGACAGTGCGGGTCCCGGCAGCGGCAGCACCTTCCGCGTCACGCTGCCGCGCGCGGCCCCGGACGGCGCCGCAGTCCAGGCGGCGGGCGGCGGCCACGGCGGGCAGGCCGGCCCGTCGCTGCGCATCGGCATCGTCGACGACAACGAGGATGCCGCAGTGACCCTCGGCCTGTTCCTGGAAACCTGCGGCCACGCGGTGGCGGTGGCGCATTCGGCGCAGCAGGCGCTGGACCTGTTTCCGGGCTTCCAGCCGGACGTCTGCCTGCTCGACATCGGCCTGCCGGGCATGGACGGTTTCGCGCTGGCGCGCGAGATGGATGCACGCGGCGGCGGCGCGCGGCCGGTGCTGATCGCGGTGACCGGCTATGCGCAGGACAAGGACCGCGCGCAGGCGCTGGCAGCCGGCTTCGACGACCTGCTGGCCAAGCCGGTCAATCTCGACAAGCTGAACCTGGCATTGGGCCGCGTGCCGGCGCAGCGCCGCGACGCGGCGGTGGCCGCGAGCGCCGCATGAACGAATACCGGTTCCGGGTCTTCCGCAAGCTGGTCGCCGTGCGCGGCGCAGCCGGCGCCTGGCAGGCCTTCTACCTCGGTGCCGACGGCAAGCGCCGGCCGGCCGATTTCATCGTGCCGGCCGGTGTGCCGGCGGAAGAACTGATGGCCTACCTGGCCGACCTGTTCCACGAAGACGCCGCGCCCGGCCACGACAGCGTGCATCCCCTGCCCTGACCCGGCCGTTGGCCGCTCGCACGCGCCTTCACACGCGCGGCGGATCGGTCTCGCGCGCGTACACACGGTGGCGCGCGAGCGCCCTGGCGAAGGCGTTCAAGGCCGCCCCCAGACCGGCCGGATCGGCCACGATCAGGCCGGGGTCCGGCTCGCCGGCCGGCAGTGCCGGCGGAATGCCGGCCGCCGCCACCAGTTGCCGGCCCGCTCCCAGGATCAGGAAGGGCTTGTCGTGGCGGTAAGCGTCGCGCACAAATTCCAGCACGCGGCCGTCGCGCGCGAGCGCCGCGGCCGACCCTTCGCCGGGCGCCACCACCACCGCGTCGTACATCACCGAGGGCGTGGTATCGACCGTGACCTCGACGTCGAGCGGCTTGCCGGCAACGGTGCGCAATTCGCCCAGGTGCTGGCCGACGATGCGCGGCTGCGCGCCATCCTTCAGCAGGAAGGCGTACACCTCGCGCACGATCCTGGCGTCGACGCCGTCGGCGGCCAGCAGCGCGATGCGGCGCGTGCGGATGCCGGTCTTGCCCGGACGCGCCAGCAGGGACAGCGACGGCGACGGCGGATAGTCGGGAATCGGGGTGTCGTTCACGCGCGGCAGCGGCGCCGGCACCGGGATGCCGAGACCGGCCGCCACCGCGCGCGCCAGGCCGGCATCGACATTGGCCAGGCCGGCCACGATGCGCGCGCGCACCGCCGGGGTCTGCACCCGCGTCAGCTCGAAGCGGAAGGCGTCGGCGATGTGCTTCTGCTCGGCCGGGCTCTGGCTGTTCCAGAACAGGCGCGCCTGGCCGTAGTGTTCGGCGAACAGCTCGGGCTTGCCGCGCACCTTGCTGGCATCGATGTGCTCGGCGTAGCTGACGAAGCCCCGGCTGCCGGCCTGGAACGGACAGCCGCCGGCCAGCGAGTTCGGCTCGTAGGCGACGCGTCCGCGGTTGATGGCCTGGCGGTGGAAACCGTCGCGCTGGTTGTTGTGGACCTGGGCGACCGGCGAATTGATCGGGATCTCGTGGAAGTTGGGCCCGCCCAGGCGCGTCAGCTGGGTGTCGACGTAGGAATGGATGCGGCCCTGCATCAGCGGGTCGTTGGTGAAGTCCAGGCCCGGCACCAGGTGCGCGGTGCAGAAGGCCACCTGTTCGGTCTCGGCGAAAAAATTGTCCGGGTTGCGGTCGAGGACCAGCTTGCCGACCGGCCGCACCGGCACCAGTTCCTCGGGCACCAGCTTGGTGGCGTCGAGCACGTCGAACACCTTGAAGGCCGCGGCCTGGGCTTCGGTGAAGATCTGCAGCCCGAGTTCGTACTCGGGGAACTGGCCGGCCTCGATCGCTTCCCACAGGTCGCGCCGGTGGAAGTCCGGGTCGGCGCCGGCCAGCTTGACGGCTTCGTCCCACACCAGCGAATGGGTGCCCTGCAACGGGGTCCAGTGGAACTTGACGAAGTGCGACTCGCCTTTCGCGTTCACCAGGCGGAAGGTGTGCACGCCGAAGCCCTGCATGGTGCGGTAGCTGCGCGGGATGGCGCGGTCGGAGTTCAGCCACAGCAGCATGTGGAAGATCTCGGGCGACAGGCCGGCGAAGTCGTAGAAGGTGTCGTGCGCGCTGGAGGCTTGCGGGATTTCGTGGTGCGGCTCCGGCTTGACCGAATGGATCAGGTCCGGGAACTTCATCGCGTCCTGGATGAAGAACACCGGGATGTTGTTGCCCACCAGGTCGAACACGCCTTCGTCCGTATAGAACTTGGTGGCGAAGCCGCGCACGTCGCGCACGGTGTCGGCCGAGCCGCGCGATCCCGCCACGGTGGAAAAGCGCACGAACACCGGGGTGCGCTTGCCCGGCTTGGCGAACAGCGACGCCCGCGTGAACGCTGACAGGTCGTCGTAGTTCTCGAAGTAACCGTGGGCGCCGGCGCCGCGCGCGTGCACCACCCGCTCCGGGATGCGCTCGTGGTCGAAATGGGTGATCTTTTCGCGGAAGATGAAATCTTCCAGCGCGGTCGGGCCGCGCAGGCCGATCTTCAGCGAGTCCTGGTTGTCGGCCACCTTCACGCCCTGGTTGGTGGTCAGTTCGCGGCAGCTGTCGTCGACGCGCACCCGGTCCAGCGGCCCGTTGAGCGGATTGGCGCCGATGTCGGGCTGGCCGTCGCCGACCTTGCGCGACGCGATGTCTTCGGTGGTCGTGCTGGCGGTGGCCAGCGGGGTATCGGGGCGAAACACCTCGCCGCGGTGCGGGGCGTAGGCGGCCAGGCCGTATTCGAGCCCTTTGGTGGCATTGAACGGGCGTTTGGCGGCCAGCTCGGCGTCTTCGGTCACCTTTTCCAGCAACCGCTCGCTTTCCGGCGTGTCGGCGCCCAGGCTTTCGGGCGGCGCCGGATCGGCCGGGCCGCCCACGGTGCCGAGGATGGAACCGGCGCCGTCGAGCGGGCCGTTCGGATAGAACCCGGTATCGTTCGGATCGTCATGTTGCGTAGTCATGCATCACCTCATGAGGTTGTGATGAGGGGGTTGTGATGAGAACAGCGCACACGGTCCGGTGGTGCCTACTGGAAAAATGTGTTGCGCCCGGCTAAAGGTGTACGCAATTGCCGAGTCTGCTTGCATAAGCGGGGGTGGATTTTGAGGGAGGCCAAGCGATCAAGCTGGTGGCGGAACCATTGCGGCCCGCGGCTGTGCATCGTCGCCCCTGCGCAGGCAGGGGCCCAAGTTCGGTGCGGGCTAGCGGCTGTGTTGTGGGCTGTGCGTGCAACTTGGGCCCCTGCCTTCGCAGGGGCGACGTTCATGCGCTGACGGCAATACGAGCGCTGGCGGTGCGCCTGCTTACTTGATGCGCTGCTTACTTGACGCGCTGCTTACTTGACGCGCTGCTTCTCGAGCTTGCGTGCCAGCGTGCGCCGATGCATCCCCAGCCGCCTGGCCGCCTCCGAGATATTGAAATCGGTCTCGGCCAGTACCTCGTGGATCCGCTCCCACTCCAGGGTCTTGATCGATGTGGAGCGGTTGGTCAGCTCCACCTCGACGTTTCCGGCCACGTGGTCGAACGCGGCCTCGATGTCGTCGGTGTTGGAGGGCTTGGCGAGGTACTGGCAGGCGCCCAGCTTGATCGCCTCGACCGCGGTGCCGATGCTGGCGAAACCGGTCAGCACGACAATCAGCATGTCGGGGTCGTGCTGGTGCAGCATCTGCACGCAGGCCAGGCCCGAGCTGTTGCCCTTGAGCTTGAGGTCGACCACGGCGTAGCCGGGCGAATGGGTCTGCAGCAGTTCAGTGGCTTCGTCCAGGCCGGGCGCGTGCAGCACCTTGTAGCCGCGCCGCTCGAAGGAGCGGCCGAGGGTGCGGGCGAAGGCGTCGTCGTCTTCGATGATCAGGAGCAGGCGCTCGGCCTCGAGGCCGGACTCGATGCCGGCGGTGGATTCAGTGTTGGACATGGTCTTGTTTCTTGTCCAGTGCGATGGCCGACAGCGGCAGCGTCAGCGTGACCTGGGCGCCGCCCTCGGGCCGGTTGACGGCGGAGACGGTGCCGCCCAGGGTGCGGGCGACGTTCACTGCCAGGAACAGGCCGACGCCGCCGCCGGGACGGCCCTTGCTGGACTGGTAGGGTTTGCCGAATTGCGCGAGCATCGCCGGGGCGAAGCCGGGGCCGCGGTCGCGCACGGTGAGGGTCAGGGTGCCGTCGTCGACGCCCGCCTCCAGGCCGACCCAGTCGGGCGAGGCTTCCAGGGCGTTGTCGAGGACGTTGTCGATCATCTGCTTGAGGGCCGAGTCGAAGGCCACCGGCAGGTCGTCCTCGATGCGGTTCTCGTACGAAAAGTCGCGCACCGGGCGGCTGTCCTGCCACTCGTCGACCAGGCCGTCGAGGAAGGTGCGGATAGTCGTCCTGACCGCCGATTCTCCGCGCGTTTCGCCGGCCGACAGCAGGATGCTGGTGACGATCGACTTGCAGCGTTTGAGCTGGGTTTGCATCTCGGTCAGCTCTTCCAGCAGCTCCGGGCTGCGCTTGAATTCGGGCATGCGCTTCCAGTCGCCCAGGATCACCGACACGGTGGCCAGCGGCGTGCCCAGCTCGTGGGCCGCGCCCGAGGCGAGCAGGCCCATGCGCACGATGTGTTCTTCCTCGGCAGCGCGCTGCCGCAGGTCGGCCAGCTGGGCCGCCTTGACCCGCAGCGTGGTGGTGATGCGCGAGATGAACACCACCAGCAGCGCCGCGTTCAGCACGAAGCAGATCAGCATGCCCTGCACGTACAGGCTGGCGATGCCGCGCGCGTGGTCGAACGGCAGCGGCAGCGGCTGGGCGAACACCGACAGCCCGGCCAGGCAGGCGAGCGTGATGCCGACGATGGTCCAGGTCGACCAGGCTTCCAGCAGCACCGCCGACAGGATCACCTGCAGCAGGTAGAGGAAGGCAAAGGGATTCGAGGTGCCGCCGGACAGGTAGAGCTGCATGGTCAGGCTGGCGACGTCGACCAGCAGGGCCAGGAACAGCTCGTTGTTGTTGACCGGGCGGTGTTCGTGCCAGCGCAGGTGGCTGGCCACGTTGAAGGCGATCAGGCAGGCCAGCACTTCCAGCATCTGCACCAGCGGCAGGCGCACGCCGAAGATCAGGATCGCGGCGGCGATGGTGGTGACCTGGCCGATCACGGCGATCCAGCGCAGCTCGATCAGCTGCAGCATGTTGGTGTGGCCGGCGGCGTATTCGACGTCGGCGGCGGAGCGCGCGCGCGGACGCGGCGTCACGCCGGGCTTGCCCTCATTCCCTGTGCTCATCGTCGCGCTCATCGTCTTCCGCCCTGCTCCCGTGCGATGCGGCGCGCGTGGTCCACCACCACGCGCCGCCGACCATCAAGGCCAGAGCATACCAAGTGAGCGCATAGACGAGGTGGCTATTGTTGAATTTCACGACGGTGAGCCCGCCGAGCGGGCGGTCGGGCGAGTCCGGCGGATTCTGGTTGGCGGCGGCGTCGACGAAGAACGGCGCCGTGACCGGGGCCGCGGGCAGGCCGCGCGCGGCCGCGATCGCCGCGATGTCGCGCACGAACCAGCGGTTGTTCGCCGGGTCGTTGCTGCGGCTGAAGGCGCCGCCCGGCTCGCTGATGCGCAGCAGGCCGGTAATCGTCACGGGCGTCCCGGCGGCGGCGCACGGCGCACTGCCCGCCCGCTGCGCCGTGTAGCGCGTCGGCGCGCCGAGGTCGGACGGGATGAAACCGCGGTTGACGATGATGATCTGGCCGTCGGGGGTGCACAGCGGCGTCAGCAGCCAGTAGCCGCTGCCTTCCTCGGTGAGTGCCTGGACGGGGGTGGTGAGGTCGTAGAGATAGCTGCCGCGCAGTCGCAGGCGGCGGTATTCGTCGCTGGAGGCGGTGATGCCGGCCCAGTCGGCCGCAGGAGGCGGCGCGACCGGGGCGGCGTGCACGCGTGCTTCCACGCGTGCGATGAGGTCCAGTTTCCACTGCAGGCGGTAGACCTGCCAAGTGCCCAGACCGGCGAAGAGCAGGATCAGGAGCAGGGCCAGGAAGACCCCGGTGGCTGCCAGCAGGGGCCTGGCGCCCCGCTTGCGTGCTGCGTCCCGATCGCTGTCCCGCATCGATGCTGCTTACTGCATGTCGTGCATGCCATGCACGGCCGAACCATCGTTGCTCAGGTGCGGCATCATGTTGGCGTTCATGTGCATCATGACCCAGATCGAGCCGGTCATCACGATGACGAGCAGGATGATGGTCAGGATCAGCGCCATCATGTTCCAGCCGCCTTCCGACGACGAGTTCATGTGCAGGAAGTAGATCATGTGCACGACGACCTGGACGGCCGCGAATGCCAGGATCACGTACTTGGTCGTGCCCGGCGCCAGCTGGTGGGTCATCACTAGCCAGAACGGGATCGCGGTCAGGATCACCGACAGGATGAAGCCGATCGTGTAGTCCTTCAGGCTGCCGTGGGCATGCAGGTGCTCGTCATGGTCGACGTGGTGGCCGTGGCCGTGGTCATGTCCGTGGCCGTGAGTTGCGTGAAGATCGCTCATGGCAGAACTCCGATCAGATAAACATAGGTGAACACGCCGATCCAGACGACGTCCAGGAAGTGCCAGAACATCGACAGGCAGGTCAGGCGGCGGTAGTTGGCGCCGTTGATGCCGTGCTTACCGAGCTGGACCATCAGGGTGATGAGCCACACGATACCGAAGGTGACGTGCAGGCCGTGGGTGCCGACCAGCGCGAAGAACGCGGTCAGGAAGCCCGAGCGCCACGGGCCGAAGCCTTCATGGATCAGGTGCGAGAACTCGTACAGTTCCAGGTACAGGAAGCACGCACCCAGGATGCCGGTGATGCCCAGCCAGATCTGGGTCTTGCCCAGGTTCTTCTTCGCCGCGGCGAGCATGGCGAAGCCGTAGGTGATCGACGAGAACAGCAGGAAGCCCGTGTTCAGGGCGACCAGCGGCAGGTCGAAGATCTCGGCGCCCGACGGGCCGCCTGCGTAGTTGCGGCCCAGGACGGCATAGGTCGCGAACAGGCAGGCGAAGATCAGGCAATCGCTCATCAGGTAGATCCAGAAGCCGAGCAGCGTGCCCTGTTCCGGATGATGCTCGCGCACGAAGTAGCGCGAGCTTGCGTCGGCGCCGCGGACGGCGCCTGCAGTGGTTGCTTTAATATCAGACATGGGCATTCAGCAGTCGGGTGTGGGCTTCTTCCGTACGCGCCACCTCTTCCGCAGGGATGTAGAAGTCGCGCTTGTAGTTAAAGGTGTGGTAGATGGTCGCGGCGATCATTGCGAAGAACGATACGCCGACCAGCAGCCACATGTGCCAGATGACGCCGAAGCCGACGCCGGCCGACAGCACGGCGATCACGAAGCCAGCCCAGGTGTTCTTGGGCATGTGGATCGCGAGGAAGTCGTTCAGCGGACGCTGGTAGCCGTTCTTCTTCATGTCGGCGAAGCTGTCGTTGTCGTACACCACCGGGGTGAAGGCGAAGTTGTAGTCCGGCGGCGGCGACGAGGTGGCCCACTCCAGGGTGCGGCCATCCCACGGGTCGCCGGTGACATCACGCAGCGCCTTGCGGTTCATGATCGAGACGAAGAACTGCATCAGCATGCAGCCGATACCGGCGGCGATCATCAGGGTACCGAACAGGGACACCTGGAACAGCCAGTGGATCGACGGGTCTTCGAAGTGGCTCATGCGGCGGGTCACGCCCATGAAGCCCAGGATGTACGGCGGGATGAAGGCGAACCAGAAGCCGATCGACCACAGCCAGAACGAACGCACGCCCCACTTCTTGTCCAGCTTGAAGCCGAACATCTTCGGCCACCAGTAGTTCACGCCGGCAAACAGGCCGAACAGCACGCCGCCGATGATCACGTTGTGGAAGTGCGCGATCAGGAACAGCGAGTTGTGCAGCACGAAGTCGGCTGCCGGGATCGCCAGCATCACGCCGGTCATGCCGCCGATGGTGAAGGTGATCATGAACGAAATGGTCCACATCATCGGCAGTTCATAGCGGATGCGGCCTTTGTACATGGTGAACAGCCAGTTGAACAGCTTGGCACCGGTCGGGATCGAGATGATCATCGTGGTGATGCCGAAGAACGAGTTCACGCTCGCGCCCGAACCCATCGTGAAGAAGTGGTGCAGCCACACGAGGTAGGACAGGACCATGATCACGCAGGTCGCGTAGACCATCGAGGTATAACCGAACAGGCGCTTGTTGCAGAAGGTCGGGACGACTTCCGAGAAGATGCCGAAGGCCGGCAGAACCAGGATGTAGACCTCGGGGTGGCCCCAGATCCAGATCAGGTTCACGTACATCATGGCGTTGCCGCCCAGTTCGTTGGTGAAGAAGTGAGTGTCGAACAGACGGTCCAGGCCCAGCATCGCCAGCACGGCGGTCAGGATCGGGAAGGCCATCACGATCAGGATGTTGGTGCACAGCGAAGTCCAGGTGAACACCGGCATCTTCATCAGGCTCATGCCCGGGGCGCGCATCTTGACGATGGTGACGACCAGGTTCACGCCCGATAGCAAGGTACCGACACCCGCGATCTGCAGTGACCAGATGTAGTAGTCCACCCCGACGTCAGGACTCGCCAGGATGCCGGACAGCGGCGGGTAGGCCAGCCAGCCGGTGCGAGCGAATTCGCCGACGAACAGCGACGCCATCACCAGCAGTGCACCCATCGTGGTCATCCAGAACGAGAAGTTGTTCAGGAACGGGAAGGCCACGTCGCGCGCACCGATCTGCAGCGGCACGATGTAGTTCATCAGGCCGGTGATCATCGGCATCGCCACGAAGAAGATCATGATCACGCCGTGGGCGGTGAAGACCTGGTCGTAGTGATGCGGCGGCAGGAAGCCGTGCGAGTCGCCGAACGAAAACGCCTGCTGGGCGCGCATCATCAGGGCGTCGGCAAAGCCGCGCAGGAACATGACCAGGGCAAGGATCATGTACATGATGCCGATCTTCTTGTGGTCGATGCTGGTGAACCAGTCGTTCCACAGGTAGCCCCAAAGCTTGAACTTGGTAATGGCGGCGAGGACGATGATGCCGCCCAGGATCACCGCGATGAATGTACCGATCAGGATCGGCTCATGGGTGGGAATCGCTTCCCAGCTGAGCCGACCGAAGATCAACTTGGCTAAGTCAAATTGCTCGTTCATTGTGATTACTTCTTCTTCACAGTTTCGTTAGGCGTGGTGCAGACCTCGCCGTTGGCCTGGGCCAGACGGGTCGCTGCCGCGTTTTGAGGCATGCGGGCCATGGCCATCTCGTGCGACTTGCGCGCGTCTTCCATCATCATCTTGTCCATGCAGACGACGCCGTCGACGACGCAGCGGTTCAGGACGCGATAGAACAGGTCGCTGTCGACGCCGGCGAAGTGGCGCACCGGATCCTTGATGCTCGGCTTTTCGAGGGTCAGGTAGTTGGCGCGGTCGAGGTTGCCGGTGCCGGTGCTCTTCACCGACTGCACCCAGCTGTCGAAATCGCCCTGGGCGACGCCGCGGTAGGCGAACTTCATGTCCGAGTAACCGGCGCCGCTGTAGTTCGACGAGAAGCCGATCGACTGCACCGGCTTGTTCTGGACGGCGTTCAGCGTGGTTTCCATGCCCGGCATCGCGTAGATCATGCCCGCGAGTTCAGGAACGTAGAACGCATTCATGACCGAAGTCGCGCTGATCTTGAAGCGCACCGGCACGTCGACCGGGACCACCAGCTCGTTGACGGTCGCGATGCCCTGCTCCGGATAGATGAACAGCCACTTCCAGTCCATCGCGACGACCTGCACCACCAGCGGCTTGGTCGACATCGGGATCGGACGGTTGGCATCCAGGCGTTCCAGCGGACGGTAAGGATCCAGCTTGTGGGTCGAGATCCAGGTGATCAGGCCCAGCACGATGATAATCAGGAGCGGTGCGCCCCAGATGACCAGTTCGAGCTTGGTCGAGTGATCCCAGTCAGGCTCGTAGGCGGCCTCGGTATTGCTCGCGCGGTACTTGCGGGCAAACCAGACAACCAGGAACAGCACCGGAACGATAATCAACAGCATCAGGATCACCGAAACGATGATCAGTTGCGCCTGTTGTGCAGCGATGTCACCGGACGGGTTCATCACCACCGTGTTGCAGCCGGCCAGGCCTGCCAACGGGGCGAGGAGCAGTCCTCGGCGTAAGGTCTTAGGAATCATGCTTGTGTTTTACGTTACATGGGAAAGATAACATGCTAATGTAACGCCAACGGTGCACGTTTGGCGATTGGACGTTTTGTCCCACCCTGGCCGAAAACCGTGGTCTTTCGGTCGGATCCCGGCGTGCAATTGGCGAATGCAGTTGGCTGTCGACATTGATGATTCAAGGAGACCGAATATGCAAAGCACGACCAATACGTACGGCGACGCAGGCGCCGCAACCATCACCAGCCCGCACAGCGGCGCCCGCAACATCAACGCCCGCGAAGGGCACGTGGCCCCCGGCGACATCGCCGTCGGCGTGGTGATCGGCCGCGCCTCCGAGTACTTCGACTTCTTCGTATACGCGATCGCCTCGGTGCTCGTGTTCCCGGCGGTGTTCTTCCCCTTCGCCGACCGCCTCGAAGGCACGCTGTATTCGTTTGCCATCTTCGCCCTCGCCTATGTCGCGCGCCCCATCGGAACCCTGGTCTTCATGGCCATCCAGCGCCACTTCAGCCGCGACATCAAGCTGACCATCGCACTGTTCATGCTGGGCACCGCCACCGTCGCCATCTCGTCGCTGCCCACCTATGCCCGCTGGGGCGAGTGGTCGATCATCGCGCTGGCGGTGCTGCGCTGCGGCCAGGGCGCGGCCCTGGGCGGTTCCTGGGACGGCCTGCCGTCGCTGCTGGCACTGAACGCTCCCGAGAACAAGCGCGGATGGTACGCCATGCTCGGTCAATTGGGCGCACCGGTGGGTTTCATCATCGCCGCCGGCATCTTCGCCTACATGCTGACCCAACTTTCGCAGGACGATTTCCTGGTGTGGGGCTGGCGTTTCCCCTTCTTCGTCGCCTTCGCGATCAACGTGGTGGCCCTGTTCGCGCGCCTGCGCCTGATCTCGACCCACGACTACGTGCACCTGCTCGACGAGCACCAGCTGGATGCGGTGCCGGCGCGTGAAGTGTTCGGCAAGCAGTGGACCACGATCGCCCTGGGCGCCCTCGCCGCACTGGCCAGCTATGCGCTGTTCCACCTGGTGACGGTGTTCCCGCTGTCCTGGATCCAGCTGTACGACACGCGCTCGGTCGCCGACTTCCTGGTCGTGCAGATCTGGGGCGCCGGCCTGGCCATCGTCGGGGTGCTGGCCTCGGGCCTGATCGCCGACAAGTTCGGCCGCCGCAATACCCTCGGCACGCTGGCCATCCTGATCGCCCTGTTCGCCGGCTTCGTGCCGACCCTGATGGACGGCGGCGTGTCGGGCCAGAACACCTTCATCCTGGTCGGCTTCCTGCTGCTCGGCCTGTCCTACGGCCAGGCCGCCGGCGCCGTGACCTCGAACTTCCTGCCGCAGTACCGCTACACCGGCGCGGCCTTCACCTCCGACCTGGCATGGCTGGTCGGCGCGGCCTTCGCCCCGCTGGTCGCGCTCGGCCTGGCCGCCAACTTCGGTCTCGGCTACGTCAGCCTGTACCTGCTGTCGGGCGCGGTCGGCTCGCTGGCGGCACTGAGCCTGAACCGCGCGCTGGAGATCCGGAACTGAACCGCCCGATATGGGCTGATTGATCAGCAGAGCTTGCGCCCCGGTTGAAAGACCGGGGCTTTTTTTATTTCCGTGACGCGCCACGGATATCCGGTCCGTGCTGCCGCTCATCCAGCCGTGCGCCTCCGGCGCAGCCGGCCCGCGATAATGGGCACATCCATTCCTGGCGGAGGCCCCCATGCAGCGTCGCCGTCTGTTCTTGCTCCTGGCCGCCTGCGGCGTGTCCGCACGCGCGCCCGCGTTCGCGCGCCGAATCCAGCCCGCGGACCCACCCGCCGACCTCTCCGATGCGGCGTTGTGGCAGCGCCTGCGCGGCGGCGGCCACGTGCTGCTGATCCGGCATGCCGCCACCGACCCCGGCATCGGCGATCCGTCCGGCTTCGTGCTCGGCCGCTGCGCCACCCAGCGCAACCTGTCGGCTGCCGGCCGGCGCGATGCCGAGGCGCTCGGCGCCGCCGTGCGCGCTCACGGCGTTCCGATCGGGACCGTGTGGTCGAGCCGCTGGTGCCGCTGCCTGGACACCGCCCGCCTCGCCTTCGGCCGCGTGGAGCCCGCGCCGGTGCTCGATTCGATGTTCCAGGACGAGGACGGCGCGGTCCAGGCCAAGCTGGCCGGGCTGCGCGAGCGCCTGGCGGCCCTCGACCTGACCCGCAACGCGGTGCTGGTCACGCACGACGTCAACATCCGCGCCTTGGTGCGCCAGGCGGTCGTGCCCGGCGAAGTCGTGGTGGCGCGGGTGGCCGACGGCACGCTGCAGGTGCTGGGCCGGCTGCGCACCGGCGCGCGCTAGCCACATCGCTCTCTATATAGATGTGTTCAACTCACCGAGGGGAATCGCCATGAAACGCCTGTTGCTGCTGTCCGCCCTGGTTGCAAGCACCGCCTGGGCCCACCACGGCTGGAGCGAGTACGACGCCGACAAGCCGCTCAACCTCACCGGCACCATCGAAGCCTCCGGCTACGAACAGCCGCACGGCTATGTGAACCTGAAGGCCGGCGACAAGACCTGGCACGTGGTCCTGGCGCCGCCCGGCCGCATGGACGGCCGCGGCCTGGCCAAGCCGATGCTCGCCGCCGGCAACAGCGCCACCGTCGTCGGCTATCCGCACCGGACCAAGCCCGACGAGGTGCGCGCCGAGCGCATCACGATCGCCGGCAAGACCACCGAACTGCGCTGACCGTGGTTGCCGGCCCGGCGCTGCAGGCCATGGCTGCGTGGCTGGCCGCCACCGCCCCGGCCCAGGCCATGCGCAGCAACGCCTGGCTGTACCCGGCGGTGGAGACCGCGCACATCCTCGGCTTCGTGCTGCTGGTGGGTGCGGTGGCGATGTTCGACCTGCGCGTGCTCGGCTTCGGCCGCCGGCTGGCCCCGCGCGAACTGGCGCGCCATCTGCTGCCGTGGTCGGCGGGGAGCCTGCTGCTGGTCGTACCCAGCGGCCTGCTGCTGTTCGCGGCGCAGCCGGCGGACATGCTGGGCAACCGGGTGTTCCTGTGCAAGATGGGATTGGTGATGCTGGCGGCGCTGAATGCGCTGGGGTTTCACCGCAGCCGGTGGTGGCGCACCGGGGCGGCGATGACGGAAGCCGGCGCCCGCGCCCGAGTCCATGCGGGGTTGTCGCTGCTGTTCTGGATCGCGGTGATCGTGTGCGGCCGGATGATCGCTTACGTTTGAATCTCGTAGGGTGGGCACCCCGTGCCCACGCGGAAGCCGGCATGATGCGAACGTTCGCGTGGGCACAGGGTGCCCACCCTACAGATATCAGCCCAAGGGTACAAAATCAGCTGAGCGCCGTATCCAGCACCGTCATCAGCACGAACCCGAACACCAGCGCGACGCTGGACCAGGTCCCGTTGCCCTGCTCGCGCGATTCCGGCACCACATCGTTGACGATCACGAACAGCATCGCCCCCGCCGCCGCGGCCAGCGCAAACGGCAGCAGGCCGGCCGAGATACCGATCAGGGCCACGCCGGCCACCGCGGCGATCGGCTCGATCACGCCCGACAGCATGCCCAGGCCGGCCGACAGCACGCGGCCATAGCCCACCGTGCGCAGCGCCAGGGCCACCACCAGGCCTTCCGGCACGTCCTGGATCGAGATGCCGGTTGCCAGGGAGTTGGCCTTGGCGATGTCGACGCCGCCGTAGGCCACGCCGATCGCCAGCCCTTCCGGCAGGTTATGCAGTGCCACCGCCCACACGAACAGCCAGGCGCGTCGCATCGAGTGGGCCATGCGCGCATCCTCGCTGTCGAGGATGCCCTCGGTGCGGATGAAGCGACCCAGCAGCAGCAGCAGCGCCGCGCCGGCCATGATGCCGGCGCCGACCGTCAGGCTGGCGGCCCAGTTGCCGTTGCCGGCGGCCTTGGACGCGGCCAGCGCCGGGATCACCAGCGAAAACGCGGTCGCGCCCAGCATCACGCCGGCGCCGAAGCCGAGGAAGCAGTCGTAGGTACGCTTCGAGAAATTCTGCGAAAACAGGATCGGCAAGGTGCCGAGCGCGGTCGCGGCCGCGGCGGTACCGCCGCCCAGCAATGCGCCGCGCAGGGTCGGGGAGGCATGCGTCAGCTGGTTGATGATGCCGACGACCAGCAGCGCGCAGCCGAGCACGCAGATGCCCAGGCCGACCGCGCGCCGCGGGGCCGACAGGCGTGCGATGCCGCCCGGCGGCCGGGCTTTTTGCGCATGCGTTTCCATAGTCATATCCTAAACAAAAAAGCGCCGCGCAGCACGAGGCTGCGCGGCGCCGGCAGTCACGCCGGACACGCATGCGAACCCGCTTCCTGCGGGCATTCGCATCGGTACCGGCTCTTCACCCTTGGTCTTTCACGGGTTATTTCGGCGCGCCCGGGCTGGGGATGGCGCCCGGCTTGACCGTCAGCCCATCGGCCGTGGTCTGGTTGCCCATGCCCAGTTCGGCGCCGGTCGGCGGATCGACAGCCGGATTCGACTGGGTACGCTCGGCCATCGCCTTCAGAACCTCGATGTCCTTGGCCGGCAGCTTGACCTCGGCTTCGCCGGTGCCGCCGTCGACCGCCATCTGCTTCTCGCGGTCGGAGACGAACTCCCACTGCTCACCCTGGTTCCAGGAACCGCGCATCTCGCCCGGGCCTTGGGACATGTTGAAATAGGTGTTCGCGAAGCGCGGGTCGACCGGCATTTTGCCCGGAGGGAAGTTCGGCGAGATCGCATACAGCGCTTTCTCGAAGGACTTCTGGTGCGCCACTTCGCGCGTCATCAGGAAGGTCAGCGCTTCCTTCACGCCCGGGTCTTCGGTCAGCGAGATCAGGCGCTCGTAGACGATCTTGGCGCGCGACTCGGCGGCGATGTTCGAACGCAGGTCGGCGGTCGGTTCGCCGATGGTGTCGATGTAGGCTGCGGTCCACGGCACACCGGCCGAGTTGATCAGCGGCGTGCCGGCGCCGTACAGCACCTGGGTCACGTGGCTGTCGTTACCCGCGCCGTTCAGCTTGCGGTACAGTTCGGCTTCCGAATCGACGGCTTCGGCCAGCTGGCCCTTGGCGCCCTTGTTCAGCATCGCGATGATGTGACCGATGATTTCCAGGTGGCTCAGCTCCTCGGTTGCGATGTCGTACAACATGTCCTTGCGGCCCGGATCGTCTTCGCTGACGGCCTGGGTGAAGTAGCGCATGGCCGCAGCCAGTTCGCCCTGCGGTCCGCCGAACTGTTCCAGCATCAGGTTGGCGAGACCCGGGTTCGGTTCGCTGACGCGGACCGTGTACTGCAAGCGCTTATTGTGTGCAAACATTCGAATTCCTCCGATAACGGTTGTCGATCGGGAATACGCGGCAAGCGTATTTCCTGACTCGATGGGGGCGGTCACATGCGGTATGTGACTAACCATGACCCATCATCGCAGCCTGAAAAATCGTTGTAATCAGATCATTTGCCGTGTCTGTGTAGGACATTCAAGTACACTCTGTTGAGCTGAACTGATAGCAATGTAATAATGCAACTTTCAGGTCTGATAGTAATTGCCAATGGCTTTGATAGCTTATTACTAAATATCTTCGATGAATCTGATAGAAGCAGTCAATAAGCCCGTTAATTGTCTGGAAACCGAACGATGAGCGAACCCGTTGTTGTCGTGCGCGACGCCGAACCGTGCGACGCACTTCCGATTGCCGCGATCTATAACCGTTACGTGGCCACCACCGTGATTTCGATGGAGACCGACCCCGTTTCCGAGGACGACATGGCGCGCCGCATCGCCGACGTCCAAGCTGCCGCCCTGCCCTGGCTGGTGCTCGTGGAGAATGGCGAGGTGGCCGCCTATGCCTATGCGAGCAAGTGGCGTGCGCGCCCCGGCTACCGCCACGCGGTCGAGTCGAGCGTGTATGTGGCGGCGGAGCGGCGCGGATGCGGCCACGGCGCCGCCCTGTACCGTGCCCTGCTGGCGCGGCTGGAGGGACGTTTTCACACGGTCATCGGCGGCATCGCCCTGCCGAACCCCGCCAGCGTGGCCCTGCACGAACGTTTCGGCTACCGCCAGGTCGCGTGCTTCCGCGAAGTCGGGCACAAGTTCGGCGGCTGGGTCGACGTCGGCTACTGGCAACTGCAGCTGCCCTGACCGGGCGGCCGGCCGGCGGCCCGCTCCTTACAGGCTGCGGGCGGGTGACTGACAGCCCCTTGCGTATCCGTCCTACGCGTGTGCTCTGGCACAAAGCATAAGATGGTCATATCGACAAAACGAAGGGGAAGAAGATGTTTTCTCTGAAAAAACTGAGCCCGTCCATCACCGACATGATCCGGTTCGACCATTCGCACGTGATGGTCACTTTCCACCAGTACACCCGCGACAAGCGCCCGAGCGTCAAGAAGGCCCTGGCAGAAACCATCTGTGACGCGCTGGAAATCCACGCCACGCTGGAAGAGGAAATCTTCTATCCGGTCATGCGCCCAAAAGCCCACGACCAGAAGGTCATGGAAAAGAGCGAGCCCGAGCACGACGAAATGCGCGCCGTGATCGCCGAGCTGCGCCGCACCGATCCGAAATCGCCGCGTCACGACGACCTGGTGTTCGAGCTGATGCGCGACGTGGTGCACCACGTGGCCGACGAGGAAACCGTGCTGCTGCCGGAAGCCGAGCAGAGCCTGAGCCGCGACACGCTGTCCGAGCTCGGCGCGCAGATGACCAAGCGCCGCCTGGAACTGGTGGCGCCGAAGGCCGGCAAGCTCGCGACCAACCATGCGGTCGGCTTTTCGGGCAGCACCGCCGCCGTGGTGGTGGGCCTGGCCAGCGCCCTGTTCGCGGCGCGCGCCTTCACCAAGAAGACCGCCTGAGGCCCGACCTCACGCGGTGATCCCGTTCGCGGCCGGCATTGCCGGCTGCGCTTCCCCGGCGGCTTCGCTGTCGGCAGCCCGTCACTGCGGCCGCGCCCGATGACGGGCTTTTTGCCGTCCTGCCAAGGCCTATTTGCTCGGTGCGCTTTCCTTGGCCAGGCGCCGGCAACCCTCCAGGCTACGCTCCGGATTCTCGCCCCAGGCCGCGGTGTCGGCGGCGTCGCCGATCTTCGCCAGCAGGGCTGCCAGCGTGGCCTCGTCCTTCGCCAGGCAGGCCATGTAGGCATAGCGGTTGCGCCCGTGCGGACTATCCGGGAAGCGCGCCAGCATGTCCTCGAAGCCCCGCTTCATGCGCGGCCAGTCGGCCAGGCTGTCCTCGAACAAGGCATGGCCGTACTGGCGCTCGGCCGCCGTCGAATACATGCGCGCATACATGCCGGCGCCGAACCGGGTGCGGGTCTGCTGGGTGGCATGGTTGATGTAGCTGTCGAGCGCCCGCGCATTCCCGCCCCATTTCGGCAGCAGCGTGTCCAGGGTGGTGAAATACAGGTCGACGTCCTCGGGATTGCGCTTCAGCCCCTCGTCGGCGATGGCGATCAGCTGCGCACGGTCCCAGCCCAGTCCCATGCCGATCTGCACCAGCACCACGTGACCGTAACTGTCGGCCAGCGCGACGTCGGCATGCTGCTTCAGGTAATTGGCGGCGCGCTGCAGGTAAGCCTGGAACGCCTGCCATGCCTGCGGCGGCACTTCCCTGGCGTAGCCGCCCCCGCGGTAGGACCAGCCGTGCTCCAGCAGCGCCTTGGCGTGCATGGCGTGCGCGAGGGCCGACTGCGGATGGTCGGTTGCCCAGGCCAGGGTCAGGCGGTCCACTTCCTGCAGATAAGGCTCGACGTTGTCGACCGGGTTCCTGAACACGCGCGCCAGGCCGATGCGGAACAGTTCGAGCTCGGAACCGCCTTCCCGGTCGACCCGTCCCGGCTGCCCGTACAGCGCGTACTGGCGTTCCAGTGCGGCGAAGTCGCCGCGCCAGAACGCGTCCATGGCCGCCTCACTGACCGGCGCCATGGGCTGTTCGGCAGCGTGCACCGGCGCCGCATAAGCCAGCCCCGCCAGCCCCGCCAGCAGCGCGGACAGCAGCAGGCCGCGCAGCGGCCGCACCAGCGATCGGGAGCGCTTCATTGGCCGGCTCCCTGCGGCTTTGCATCCTTGTTTGCATCCTCGTTTGCGCCCGCGCCGGCGCCGTCGAGGGTCCAGGCCATCTCGAATACGGCGCTGCCGCCGGGGACGACCTCCGTCGCACCGCCGCCCGCGAGCGCGTACTGCACCGCCACCGTGTCGAAGGCATCCTCGAAGGCGACCGGGCGCGTGCCGCGGATGCCGTTGACCTTGATGCGCCGTTCGACCACGCTGGCCTGCACCGGCTTGCCGGCGGCGTCGTAGCGGCGGCTGATGCGGGTGGTGCCGGTCACGTCGAAGCGCGCCGCCAGTTTGGGATAGCGCGGCGGCGCGGCCGGATCGATCTTCGCCGGCGCTTCGTCCTGCGCGTCGTCCTGCGCCTGGTCCTGCGCTTCGAAGGCCCGGCCGAAGCGTTCGGCGGCGCTGATCAGGGTACCGTAGCGGAATGCGGCCAGCACCTCGGCAGGCGAACGGCCCTGCGCCAGGCTGACGTCCAGCCACCAGCGCTGCAGCAGGCATTTCTCTTCCCAGGCCAGGTCCTCGTAGCGCATGCGCTTGGCCAGCAGCGACGACGCCAGGGTCGGCGGCAGCGCCTGCGGCGGACGCGGGCCACCGGTCCTGATGCGCTCCACGGCTTCCATCGCGGCCGTACGCGGCAACGGGTCCGGCCAGGGCGGCAGCAGTGCATGCGGCTTGTCCCAGTCCTCCAGCGCGCGCCGCTCGCTGTCCAGCGCGGCCAGGCGCTGCGCCGGCGGCATCGCCTGCAGGCGCAGCACATGGGAGGCGAAATCGTGGCGATGCAGACCGCCTTCGGCCTGGCACACCGCGGGCGTGGCGCGGATGGCGTCCAGCGTCGCCTTTTCATAGGCGGTATCGGCGGGCGCGACCTGCCACACTGCCATGTCGTTGAGCATGCGCGCAAAGACCGCGTAGAACACCGGCGCCGATGGCGCGGTACCGTCCGGCCGTGCTTGCAGCCTGCGCTCTTCCTGCAGCCAGACCGGGGTCAGTGCGCGCAGGCGCGCCAGATGCGCGCCGGCGATTGCCTCGGCGTCCGCGCGCAGGGCCGGGTCGAGCTTCAGATCCTTCGACAGGCGGAAGGCCATGCTCATGGCCTGGTCGATTTCCTTCGCCATCGCGGCGTTTTCCTGGCCGACCGGATCGCTCGCCGGCGCGGCCGCGGCCGCCGCGCAACAGGCGGCCAGGACAGCAGGTAGAACGGCGACCGACAACAGGCGGCGGGACCGGAATCCGAAGGTGTGCATGCTCATGCCCTTATCGAAAAGGTAATGACACTATATTAATGTGTCAGATGAGCAATAGCTAGCTCTTCGTATCCTTGTCAGGCACCCATCCAGCGCATCAGGTGCGGTACCAGCCACGGCGCCAGCAAGGCGGTCAGCACGCCGTTCACGCCCATCCCGAGCCCGGCGTAGGCGCCCATCTCCGGGCTGACCTGGAAGGCGCGCGCGGTGCCGATGCCGTGCGAGGCCACGCCCAGCGCCAGGCCGCGCGCCGCATGCGATTTCACGCGCAGCGCGTTCATCACGAAGCGCGCGAACACGGCGCCGAAAATGCCGGTGCCGATCACCAGCACCGCGGTCAGGGCCGGTACGCCGCCCACGTGTTCGGAGATCGCCATCGCGATCGGCGTGGTGGCCGACTTCGGCGCGATCGAGGCGGCCAGCTGCGGCGAGGCGCCCAGCAGCAGCGCGACGCCGACCGCGCTGACGATCGCGGTCATGGAGCCCAGCAGCAGCGCGCAGGCCAGCGGGAACAGGCTGCGGCGCAAGCGCGGCACCTGGCGCGCCAGCGGCACGGCCAGCGCGACCGTCGCCGGACCCAGCAGGAAGTGGACGAACTGGGCGCCGGCGAAGTAGCGCTCGTAGGACATGCCGCTGGCGGTGAGCACCAGGCTGATGATGGCGATAGCGATCGCCACCGGATTGGCCAGCGGCGAAAAGCCGCAGCGCGCGTACACCCACTGCGCGAACAGGTAGGCGCACAGGGTCAGCGTCAGGCCCAGCAGCGGCGATGCGGACAGGTAGACCCAGAAGTGGCTGAGGCCGGAGAGGTGGAACACGCTCAGGTCAAACACGGTCGCTCTCCTTGGCATCGCTTGGGTCGTCGATGCGCTTGCCGAGCGCCTGGAGGACCAGCGCGGTGACGATCAGGGTGGCAAGGGTGCTGGCGACCACCGCGGCGACGATCGCCAGCCAGTGGCCGCTGCCGCTGGACGCCGCGGCGATGATGCCGACGCCGGCCGGCAGGAACAGCAGGGACAGATGGCGCAGCAGTTCGTTGGCGCCGCTTTCCACCACCTGGTGCAGGCGCGGCCACGCGACCAGCGCGGCCAGCAGCGACAGCATGCCGGCCACCGGACCGGGCACCGGCAGGCCGAACAAGAACACCAGTCCTTCACCCAGGCACTGGAAGGCGAGCAAAACGGCAAACGCTTGCAGCAAGATTCCTCCTCATGGCGGCGGCCGCGGCGCTTACCCGCGCCGACCTGGACCGCACGAGGCGACAGGATAGCAGTTTGACCAGCGCAGCGCGGTCAGAAGCGGCGGCTGAGGGTCATGACGACCGCGCCGCGCTGGCCGCGGCTACCCGGCAGCGGACGCAGGTCGGTGCGCGGCATCGCGCTGGCGTAGCGCTCGAAGGCGCCGTTGCCGGCCGCCCCGAAGGCCCGGCTGTAGGTGCCGGACAGCGCCCAGCCGCCTTCGAACTTGCGGCTCAGGCCGGCCCTGAGGTCGCGCCAGTCCAGGCCGCCGTTGCCGCTGCCGGCCACGCGGCCGTCGCCGGCGTGCAGGTTCAGGCTCATGGCGCCGCCCAGTTCCTGCTTGACGCCGACGTCCAGATAGCCGCTGCCGCGCGCATCGGCGACGCCGAAGAGATCGCGCGTGACGGTGCGGTAGTAGCGCGCGTACACCTTTTTGTAGCTGAGACCGGCCGCCACCTCGCCGTAGTCGTAGCGGCGGCCGTCGCTGCCGGCGCGGGCGCCGGGGTACATGTAGTAATAGGCGGTGGCGCTGTAGCCGATGCCGTGCGCGCTGCCGCTGTAGCCGCCGTAGACGTCCCACTCGAGCCAGCCGTCGTTCGCCGCGCGCTCGCCGATGCTCGAGGCCCAGGTGCCGGCCGACCAGCCGCCGGGCAGGCGGTAATCGAGGCTGAGCTGCCCCGCCGGGCGCCCGTCCGACTGGCGGAAACCGCGCCACACATACTGCGAAGCCAGCGAGGCCGTCGCGCTGACCGCGCTCAGCGTTGCCGAATACGGCTCGCGACTGCCGGCGCCGGCGGCGTGGGCAGGCTGCAGAGCGATGGTCAGAAGCGCGAGCGCGAGCGGCAGCAGCCGTTGTGCGGGTGTCATGGTTTTCTCCGGGGTCGTCGTATGTGTGTGGGCGGCACCGGCCGCCGATTCGGGCCGGGCTTGCATTCCGTACGGAAATTCTATGCGGGTTGCGACGACTTTTGGTAGGTTTCCGGGCAGAAAATAACGCTGCGCCTGTGGTATGCGGCGCGGATACAACGGAGGGGACGCGAAACGGTGACGGGCTGATAAGTGACGTAAAAAGCCGTCAACATATGGGTATTTGACAGGAACGCAGCGGTGATGAAATCCGGCGCCCTAAAACTGTTGGTATATAAAACAACGTCGCCCCTGCGCAGGCAGGGGCCCAAGTTGCACGCGTTTCGATAGCGCATCGAACTTGGGCCCCTGCCTGCGCAGGGGCGACGTGATGGGACAGGTGGCCAGACGGTCAGGCCGCGGTTTTCAGGGCGCCACGGCGCAGCTGGTCGCGCTCCATCGATTCGAACAGCGCCTTGAAGTTGCCCTCGCCGAAGCCGTCATCGCCCTTGCGCTGGATGAACTCGAAGAACACCGGCCCCAGCTGGTTTTCCGAGAAAATCTGTACCAGCAGGCGCTTGCTGTCGCCTTCCACCTTGCCGTCGACCAGCAGCCCGCGCGCCTGGAGCGCGGCGACGTCTTCGCCGTGGCCCGGCAGGCGGTCCGCCAGCATTTCGTAGTAGGTGGCCGGCGGCGGCGACATTAGCGGCACGCCGGCGGCGCGCAGGCCGTCGACGGTGGCGTAGATGTCGTCCACCAGCAGCGCGATGTGCTGGATGCCTTCGCCGTTGAACTTCAGCAGGAATTCCTCGATCTGGCCGCCGCCGGCCTGACTTTCCTCGTTCAGCGGAATGCGGATCATGCCGTCCGGGGCCGTCATCGCCTTCGAGGTCAGGCCGGTGTACTCGCCCTGGATGTCGAAGTAGCGGATTTCGCGGAAGTTGAACAGTTTTTCGTAGAACCCGGCCCAGTAGCTCATGCGGCCGCGGTAGACGTTGTGGGTCAGGTGGTCGATGATCTGCATGCCGTGGCCCTTCGGGCGGCGCTCGACGCCATCGATCCATTCGAAGTCGATGTCGTAGATGGATTTGCCGTCCTCGAAGCGGTCGATCAGGTACAGCGGCGCGCCGCCGATGCCCTTGATGGCCGGCAGGCGCAGTTCCATCGGGCCGGTCGGGATTTCCAGCGGGATCGCGCCCAGTTCCAGCGCACGCGCGTACGCCTTGTGCGAATCCTTCACGCGGAAGGCCATGCCGCAGGCCGACGGGCCGTGCTCGGCCGCGAAATAGGCGGCGGCGCTCTTCGGCTCGTTGTTGATGATGAAATTGATGTCGCCCTGGCGGTACAGGGCGACGTCCTTCGAACGGTGCATGGCCACCCTGGTGAAGCCCAGGGCTTCGAACACGGGCTCGAGCACGCCGGGCGTGGGCGAGGCGAATTCCACGAACTCGAAGCCCATCAGGCCCATCGGATTCTCAAACAGGTCAGCCATGGTGCAGTTCCTTATATGTAATCGTTGTCATTGTCATCTCCTCCAGCGCGTCCGTCCGGCTATTCGGCGAACACGTCGGCAATCAACCCGCGCAGCCACTGGATGCCGGGGTCGTGGTTGAAGCGCCGGTGCCAGAACACATTGGTCTGCAGCGTCGGCAGCTGCAGCGGCGGTTCGATCCACTTCAATCCAAACGGCGCCGCGGCGCTCTCGGCGAGCTTCTGCGGCACGGTCACCACCAGGTCCGAGGTGGCGACGATATACGGCACCGCGGTGAAATGCGGCACCCGGAAACGGGCGTTGGCCATCACCCCCGCCTTCTCCAGCAAGGCGTTGATGCGGTCGTAGGGGCTGTGCGCCGCATCCACGATCAGGTGCGCCGCCGCCACGAAGCGCGCCAGGTCCACCGTGCCGGCCGCCAGCGGATGCCCCTTGCGGAACATGCTGACGAAGGCCTGGCGGAACAGCTGCCGCTGGAACAGCGCTTCCGACATGTCCTCGAAGGCGCCGATCGCCAGGTCGACGCGGCCGGTTTCCATGTCGTCCTTCAGGCCGCTGCCGTTGGCGCGCAGCGAGGCGATCTCCACGTTCGGCGCCAGCGCACGGCAGCGCTCGGTCAGCACCGGCATGAAATACACCTCGCCGACGTCGGTCATGGCCAGCGTGAAGCGGCGGCTGCTGGTGGCCGGGTCGAAGCGGCTACGCTGGCTCAGCGCCAGCGCGACCTGGGCCATCGCGGCGCCGATCGGCTCGGCCATCTGCTGCGCCAGCGGCGTCGGCTGCATGCCGTGCGCAGTGCGGACGAACAGCTCGTCGCCGAAGGTGCGGCGCAGCCGCGCCAGCGCATTGCTGACGGCCGATTGCGTGAGCCCCAGGCGCCGGGCGGCGGCCGAGATCTGGCGTTCGCGGTAGACCTCCTGAAACACGGACAGCAGATTCAGGTCGATGCTAGAGGGTTCGATCATGCCGGTGATAGGGTTATTGATGTGCTGAATAGTCTACATTTATCTATTCATCTCGTAAAATATTCGGCGCTCCTCTAGAGTGACGGAAAAGACACCACGCCGTCGTCCCCGCTAAGGCGGAATCCATACTGAGCTGCCGCATCCGCTGTCTCGAACGCACGCGGGCATGGCCAATGCATCGAGGTGCGCGCTTCAGCATGGGTCCCCGCCTCCGCCGGGACAACGGCGCGGGCGGGTACGATGCAGTCCAGCGTGCCGACATTCGATATCCGACGTATCAGGAGACTCCATGCAATCCCACGAAGGCTACTTATCCGGCTTCGGCAACGAATTCGCCACCGAAGCCCTGCCCGGCGCCCTGCCCGCGCACCGCAACTCGCCGCAGCGCGTCGCCTACGGCCTGTATGCCGAGCAGATCTCGGGCACCGCCTTCACCGCGCCGCGCGGGCACAACCGGCGCTCCTGGCTGTACCGTATCCGCCCGGCCGCGATGCACGGCACCTTCCGCGAATGCGCCGCCGGCCGCATCGCGAGCGACTTCGAACGCCTCGCTCCCTCGCCCAACCAGATGCGCTGGAGCCCGCTGCCGCTGCCCGAGGCGCCCACCGATTTCATCGACGGCTGGGTGACCATGGCCGGCAACGGCTCGGCGGCATCGATGAGCGGCTGCGCGATCCACCTGTACGCGGCCAACCGCCCGATGACCGGCCGCTACTTCTATTCCGGCGACGGCGAACTGCTGATCGTGCCGCAGCAGGGACGGCTGGCGATCGCCACCGAACTCGGCCTGCTGGAGGTCGAACCGCAGCAGATCGCGGTGATTCCGCGCGGCGTGCGGTTCCGCGTCGACCTGCCCGACGGCAGCGCGCGCGGCTACATCTGCGAGAACTTCGGCGCCCTGCTGCGCCTGCCCGACCTGGGCCCGATCGGCTCCAACGGCCTGGCCAATCCGCGCGATTTCCAGACGCCGGTGGCGCGCTACGAAGACCTGGAAGGCGAATTCGAGCTGCTCGCCAAGTTCGGCGGCAGGCTGTGGTCGGCGCCGATCGGCCATTCGCCGCTGGACGTGGTGGCCTGGCACGGCAACTACGCGCCCTACCGCTACGACCTGCGTCACTTCAACGCCATCGGCTCGATCAGCTACGACCACCCGGACCCGTCGATCTTCCTGGTCCTGCACGCGCCGACCGACACGCCGGGCGTCGACAGCCTCGACTTCGTGATCTTCCCGCCGCGCTGGCTGGCTGCCGAGGACACCTTCCGCCCGCCCTGGTTCCACCGCAACGTGGCCAGCGAGTTCATGGGCCTGATCCACGGCGCCTACGACGCCAAGGCCGAGGGCTTCGTGCCGGGCGGCGCCAGCCTGCACAACTGCATGAGCGGCCACGGCCCGGACGCGGCGACCTTCGACAAGGCCAGCAACGCGGACACCGCGCGCCCGCAGAAAGTCGGCGACACCATGGCCTTCATGTTCGAGACGCGCAATCCGATCGCTGCCACCGAATACGCGCTGGCCTCGCCCCAGCTGCAGGGCAATTATCAGGACTGCTGGGCCGGTATCCGCAAGCATTTCGACCCGGCACGGCGCTAACCGGGGCTTTGCCCGGTTTCTAGCGTGCGCCCGTTGGCGCACGCCGGCCGGCATGCGATGATCAGCCCGACAAGGGATTGCATTGCGCAGTTCCACACAGCAGTGGATCCGCATGACCGACATCATCATCATCCTCGTCCTCATCCTGCTCAACGGCGTCTTCTCGATGTCGGAACTGGCGGTGGTTTCCGCCAAGCGCATGCGCCTCGAGCGCATGTCGGGCGACGGCAGCGGCGGCGCCCGTACCGCAATCGCCCTGGCCGATGACCCCAGCCGCTTCCTGTCCACGGTACAGGTCGGCATTACCCTGATCGGCATCTTCAACGGCGCCTTCGGCGAAGCCTCGCTGACCGCGCGCCTGACACCGTTCCTGGCCGAGCACGGTGTGCCGGAAGCCTGGGCCCGCTCGACGGCGCTGGCCGTGGTGGTGGTGGCGATCACCTTCGCCTCGATCGTGCTCGGCGAACTGGTTCCCAAGCGCATCGCCATCCTGTACCCGGAATTCATCGCGTCCCTGGTCGCGCGGCCGATGCACGTGCTGTCGCGCGTGATGCACCCCTTCGTCGGCCTGCTCGGCATGACCACTGACTTCATCATGCGCCTGCTCGGCATGCGCCAGCGCAAGGACGAGGTGCCGACCGAGGAAGAAGTCACCGGCATGATCCGCGAGAGCACCGACGCCGGTGTGTTCGAGCGCGCCGAATACGACATCGCGGCGCGCGCCCTGCGCCTGGACGACTGGCATTTGCGCGCGCTGATGACGCCGCGCATCGATCTCGAATTCCTGGATCTCGGCCAGCCGCTCGAACACAATCTGCAGCGCCTGGCCGAGTCGCCGTTCAGCCGTTTCCCGGTGTACCGCGGCGACCGCTCGCAGGTGCTGGGTGTGATCCGCGCGCGTAACCTGTTCGCGCAGGCGATCCGCGCCCAGTCGCTGCAGGCGATCGATATCGCCCAGGCCATCGAACCGCTGGTGTATGTGCCGGAATCGGTCAGCGCCATCGACCTGCTGGAACAGCTCAAGAAACACCGCGCCGAGCTGGCGATGGTGGTCGACGAGTACGGCGACATCCAGGGCATGATCACCCTCACCGACGTGATGGGTGCACTGGTCGGCGAAGTGCCCACCGGCGAAGACCACGATGCCGGCGACGGCGTGCGGCGCGAGGATGGCAGCTGGCTGATGGACGGCGGCATGATCCTGGACCGCTTCCGCTACCTGACCGGGGTCGAGTTCATTTTCCCCGACGAGTCCGCTTCGGCTTATCACACGCTGGCCGGCTTCATGCTCTACCAGCTCGGCTACATTCCGAAAGCCGGCGAATGGCTGGAGTGGGATGGCTGGCGGTTCGAAGTGGTGGACATGGATGGCAACCGGATCGACCGGCTGCTGGTCGTGCCCGGCAAGCCGGATCGTGGGACGGAGCGCCGCGACGATGTGTCGGCCGGTGGCGCGTCTTCCTGAACTTTTCCCCTGCCTTGCAAGCTTGCTGGCGTCGCTATAACGCCGGCCTCTGCGTCCTGGTGGCTGGTTTTTAAGGGTTTTTGTTATGTGTCGGTTAGTTGCAAATTAATGTAAATAAAGGCGCTGTACGGAAGCTGCCATCTTTGTGCGAGGCCGGCCCCTTGCTAGAATGACCCATGCCGTACCGCCGCTGTCCGGCGGGCACCGTGCCCATCGGCGACAGCCGGCATCCGTGCAGGAGACAAGCATGCAGATCGACTGGCTCCACTTCACCCCGCTGGCTTCGCTCGGCGGCGGCATCCTGATCGGCCTGGCCGCGGCTTTCCTGCTGCTGGCCAACGGACGCATTGCCGGCGTCAGCGGGATCGCCGGCGGCCTCCTGCGCCCCGCCCGCGGCGACATCGGCTGGCGCCTCGCCTTCCTGCTCGGCCTGGTCTGCGCGCCGCTCGCCTGGCTGGTCTTCGGTGCCATGCCGCCGGCCCAGATCGACCACTCGCCCGCCCTGCTGACGGTAGCCGGCCTGCTGGTCGGCATCGGCACCCGCTACGGCTCGGGCTGCACCAGCGGTCACGGCGTGTGCGGGATATCGCGCCTGTCGCCGCGTTCGCTGGCCGCCACCGGCTGCTTCGTGCTGGCTGGCTTCGTCATCGTTTTCGTGATGCGTCACGTTATTGGAGATTGACGCCATGCCGCTCGTCACCGCCTTCATTGCCGGGATCCTGTTCGGCACCGGCCTGATCCTGTCCGGCATGACCAATCCGGCCAAGGTGCTCGCCTTCCTCGACCTCGGCGGCCGCTGGGATCCGTCGCTGGCCTTCGTCATGGCCGGCGCGATCCTGGTGGCGGCGCTCGGCTACCGTTTCGCCGGCGCGCGCGGGCGCTCGCTGTTCGGCGGCCAGTTGCACCTGCCGGGCGCGGTCGGCATCGACCGCCGCCTGCTGCTCGGCAGCCTGACCTTCGGCGCCGGCTGGGGCCTGGTCGGCTACTGTCCCGGCCCGGCGATCGCGGCGCTGTCGGTCGGCGGCCGACCGACGCTGATGTTCGTGGGCGCGATGATCGCCGGCATGACGGTGTTCGAGGTGGCCGAGCGCCTGGCCTCGGTGCGTGCCGAACGCCTGCACCCGCCCGCCGCCGCCGGCGAGTGATTCATACAGGCGGCTTCGCAACGGCAACAAGGGTGGCGCCGCGCAAGGACGGTACGCAGCGCGGCGGCGTGCGCGGCTCTGCCGTCCTATACTGCGCCGACGCTGCGGCCATCCCGGCTTGCGGCAGCCTGTCACCTGCTGAAAGGAAGCGGCCATGTGGAAATCACCGTGGATCGTCTGGAGCGCCGCGCTCGGCGTCGCGCTCGGCGGCTTTTTCGACGGCATCCTGCTGCACCAGATCCTGCAGTGGCACCATCTGTTGAGCCTGGTACCGGGTATGGACGATCTGCGGCTGCAGGTACTGTGGGACGGTTACTTCCACGCCCTGATGTATGCGATCGCGCTGGCCGCCCTGTGGCGCATGTGGCGCGCGCGCTGGCGCGGCGTCGCGGCGCCGCGCGGCCTGGTGCTGGGCGGTGCGCTGCTGCTGGGCTTCGGCAGCTGGCATCTGCTGGATGCGGTGCTGTCGCACTGGATTCTCGGCATCCACCGCATTAAGCTCGACAGCCCGCAGCCGCTGGTGTGGGATATCGCCTGGCTGGCCGTATTCGGCCTGGCGCCGCTGTTTGCCGGGCGCCTGTTGCTGCGCCGTGGACCGGTACGGCCGGGCGGCGCCGCGACGGCGCTGTGCCTGATGGCGGCCGTCGGCGGGGCCGCCGCGGCGTGGTCGCTGCGCGAGCCGCCGGGGCAGCGGTTTACCACCGTGGTGTTCGCGCCGGGGTCGGGGGCGAAGCAGGTGTTTGCGGCGCTGGAAGCGACCGGGGGACGGCTGGTGTGGAGCGATCGCGGGATGGGCGTGGTCGTGGTGGCGGTGGAGAAGGAACGCCGCTGGCAGTTTTACCGGCATGGGGCATTGCTGGTGGGCGGGACCGTGCTGGGGGCGGGTTGCGTCAGCGCGAGCGGGGTGTGAAGCAACGTCGTCCCTGACATTGCCGGGGACGATTACCCGCGCAAGGCAGGGACCCATGCGGCGTTACAGGAAATCTCTTCTTCGGCGTCACTTGTAGGTCTCAACGTTAGTGGCTTCGGGTGCTCAGTATGGGTTCCCGCCTGCGCCGGAACGACGCATTGAGGCTGAGGGCTCAAGCCGGCGCCAGCTTACATCCCTGGCCCACCCCCGCCACCCGGCCCGCCGAATCCACCCGGAACGCCCGGCGGCATTCCGCCCGGCGGCGGCCCATCCGGCGGACCGTCGCCATCCGGGCCGTCGCGGCGGCCGCGCGGGCGCTGCGGCACGCCGCCGAAGCGGTAGGACAAGCCGAGGTAGGCGATGCGGCCGTCGAAGCGGCGGATCGCGCGCTCTTTCAGCGTGGCCGAATCGGTGACGGTCTCGATCTTCTGCGAGCTGAATACGTCGGTCACGTTGAGTACCAGCGACAGGTTCTGGGTGACGTTCCGGCGCCAGCTCAGGTTCAGGGTCGACACCGGTTCGCGGTAGCCGGTGCCGGCCAGCGTCCGGCCCTGGGCGTTGATCATCAGTTGCAGCGCATCCTGCGGCGTCAGCTGGTAATTCAGGCGGCCGCGCATGCTCAGCGAATTCGCGCTGCGGCGGGTCTCGGCGCCGTTCAGGTCGATCTGGTCCTGCTGCGTGAACGCCAGGTTGCCACTGGTGTTGACCGACAGCTTCTGGGTCAGCTTGCCGCTCAGCGTGAATTCCATGCCGCCCGAGCGGTTGCTGCCGCCGTTTTCCAGCGTGGTCAGCAGGACGCTGGTGTTGCCATCCGGGTAGGCGACCGTCTGGCGGCTGCGGATCGTGTCGCGGTCGTTGCGCAGGTAGGCGCGCAGCGCCGTGTCCATGCCCCAGGCCTTGCTTTCGTAGCCGACCTCGAAGGAATCGGTCTGCACCGGCTTCAGGTTCGGGTTGCCGGTGGATAGGTTCAGCTCATCGACGTAGACCACGAAGGGGTTCAGCTGCTGCGCGCTGGCGCGGCGCAGGCGGTGCGACCAGGCGAAGCGCAGGTTGGTCCTGTCGTCCAGCTTGTAGGTGGCGAAGGCGCTCGGGATCCAGTTGACGTAGTCGTTGCCGGCCCTGGTCGCGCTGGTGATCTGGTCGACGTCGAGGTCGGTGTACTCGGTGCGCAGCCCGACCAGCGCGCCCCAGCGCTCGTTCACCTTCCACTGGTAGGAGCCGTACAGGGCGGCATTTTTCTCTTCGACCCCGTAGGCGTTGGTGCGGCGCGCATTGACGACGTCGGCGCCGCTCAGCGGATCGGCGTCATAGTAGCGGTTGTCGAAATCGCTGCGGTTGTCGGCCAGCTTGTAGCCGACCTTGACGATCGAACCGTCGTCCAGTGGACGTTCGTAGTCGCCGGTGTAGTCGATCATGCGCGTCCTGCTGGCCGCGTACTGGCTGCTGTCGGCCGCTTCGGCGTCGGCCGGCGTCACGCTGTAGCGGTTGGCGTAGCGGGTGTCGCTGTCGTTGTCGCTGCCCGAAACGCGCAGGTCCATGCGGAACAGCTCGCCGATCTTTTCGCCCTTGTGGTCCCAGCGCAGGCCGCCCATGGCGTTGCTGCTGTCGCCGCTCTGGCGGGTCGAGCGCAGGTAGTCGCTAGTGACCGTGCCGTCCTCGTCGAGCAGGTAGTGGGCCAGGCTGGTCTGGTCGTTGGTGCGGTGCATGCCGCCGATGCTGGCTTCCAGCGTGTCGTCGTCGCTCAGGTTGTAGCTGAGCTGGCCGTGCAGGCCGGCCATGTCGTTCAGGCCGGTGCCGCTCGAGCTCTGGCTGGTGCGGCGGGTGGCGCCGCTGAGCGGGTCAACCTGTTCGCGCTCGGTCTCGCCGGTGCTGTTGCGGCCGTCGTGGCGTACGTTGACGCCGCCCTGCATGCCCCAGCGGCCGCTGTTGTAGGCGCCATTCACGCCGGCATTGTAGCGGCCGGCCGTGCCGTAGTTGGCGTTGACCACGCCGAAGCCGCCGGGACGGCGGTTGCGCTTCATGACCAGGTTCAGGATCGGTCCGCCGCCGCCTTCGTTGCCGAATTCGGCGCCGGGGTTGTTGATCACCTCGATCGCATCGATGTCGGCGGACGGCATCGCTTGCAGCGCGGCGCCGCGGTTGTCGCCCTGCAGCATGGCGGACGGCTTGCCGTCGACCAGGATCTGGACGTTGGCGCTGCCGCGCAGCGACACGCTGCCGTCCGGGTCGACCGACACCGAGGGCACGTTGTTGAGGGCGTCTGCGGCGCTGCCGTTGGTGCTGCTGACGTCCTGCTTGACGTCGTACACCTGGCGGTCGATGCGGTTGTTCTGGCGTTCGCCGACTACCGTGACTTCAGTGACCTTGCCGGCGGCGGCGGTGGCCGGCGCCGCGGCGGCGCTGGTGGCGGTGGTCGCTGCAGAGGCGACAGCGGCGTCGGCGGCCTGGGTCTGGGCCAGCGCCGGCGACACGGCGGCGAGGTCGCACAGGGCCAGGCCTAGTGCGAGGACATGGACGGGCGCCGGGGCGCGGCGCCGGCGTGCCGGGGCGCCACTGTGCAGATGGTGCAGAGTCGGAGTGGAAATACGTTGGGCCATCGGGGCTGATATCTCGGATGCGGGTTGATGCGCAGGCGCTGCGGCTTGCACAAAGTTTCCGGATTTTAAGACAGCGACCGGCGGCCGGCGCCCCGCTGCCATGTAAAACCAAGTAAAAGGCTGTGTTCGCGTTAGTTATGCGAACCGAAACGGATTGCGCAGGTCAGACGCATTGTCGAGTTAACTCATGCGGAGTGACGATGCGCAGCCTGACCTTCGATGAAGTCTTCGCCATGCTGGCGGCGGTGCAATTGTCCAGCGCCGACTTGTCGCGGCTGCGGCAATGGATCGCAAGCATCGCCCATCCTGCCGAGTGCATCGTCCTGATCGAACAGGCGGCCGCCGGACGCCCTTGCCCGCACTGCGGATGCGCCAGAAAACACCGCTGCGGCCAGGCCAGCGGCCTGCAGCGCTTTCGCTGCCTCGGCTGCAGACGCAGCCATAACGCGCTGACGGCCACGCCCCTGGCGCGACTGCGCAAGAAGGAATGCTGGCTGGCTTATCTGCAATGCGTGCTCGACTCGCGCACGGTGCGCGCTGCGGCGAGCACCGTCGGCGTCGATCGCACGACCAGTTTCCGCTGGCGTCACCGCTTCGTGCCGGCCGCCATGCGCGAGCGTCCTGCGATGCTTTACGCCATCGTCGAAGCCGACGAAACCTACCGCCTCGAATCGCAGAAGGGCTCGCGCAGCCTGACACGGCAGCCGCGCAAACGCGGTGGCGCGGCCCGGCGGCGCGGCATCAACGGGGAGCACGATTGCCTGCTGGTCGCGCGCGACCGCAGCGGCCGGACGCTCGACTTTCACCCAGGCCGCGGCCCCGTCACGACATGCCAACTGCAGCGTTGCCTGCAACCGGTTTTGCCGGCGGACGTGTTGCTGATTAGCGATGGCGCGCTGGCGTATCGCCGCTTTGCGAAGGATGCCGGCATCACCCACGAATGGGTGAATGTACAAGCGGGCGAGCGCAGCCGTGGCGCCATCCACATCCAGAACGTGAACAGCTGGCACAGCCGATTCAAGCGCTGGCTGGTCCGTTTTCGCGGGGTCGCCAGCCGCTATTTGCTCCATTACTCGGGCTGGCAGCGGATGCTGGACGCAAGACGCTTGACGACGCCGGCCCACCTGCTACATGCCGCCGCCCGGCCGATCAGGTCGGCTGATGACCTAATTAACGCGAACACAGCCAAGTAAAAGCGGCCATTTCCGCTCCAGCCCGGGCGTTTCCATTAGAATCACAGTTTTTCCGATTAGTATTTTCACACCGGCAGACATGGCCCCCGACGACAACCAACTCCACCGCGGCCTGAAGAACAGGCACATCCAGCTGATCGCCCTCGGCGGCGCCATCGGCACCGGTCTCTTCCTCGGCGTGGCGGAAAGCGTGCGCCTGGCCGGCCCGTCCGTGCTGCTCGGCTATGCGGTGGCCGGCCTGGTCGCCTTCCTGATCATGCGCCAGCTGGGCGAGATGATGGTCGACGAACCGGTGGCCGGTTCCTTCGGCTACTTCGCCGACAAGTACGGCGGCCGCTTCGCCGGCTTCGTCTCGGGCTGGAACTACTGGGTGCTGTATGTGCTGGTCAGCATGGCCGAGCTGTCGGCGGTTGGCATCTACGTGCAGTACTGGTGGCCCGGCGTGCCGACCTGGGTGTCGGCGCTGGGCTGCTTCGTGCTCGCCAACGGCATCAGCCTGATCAACGTGCGCGCCTTCGGCGAGAGCGAATTCTGGTTCTCGGTGGTGAAGGTGGCGGCGATCGTCGCGATGATCGTGTACGGCGTGTTCCTGCTGTTCTCGGGTGGCGCCGGACCGCAGGCCTCGGTGGCCAACCTGTGGCAGCACGGCGGCTTCTTCGCGCACGGCCTCGAAGGCCTGGTGATGTCGATGGCGATCATCATGTTCTCGTTCGGCGGCCTGGAAGTGATCGGCATCACGGCGGCCGAAGCGGCCGACCCCAGCCACTCGATCCCGCGCGCGACCAACCAGGCGCTGTGGCGCATCCTGGTGTTCTACGTCGGCGCGCTGGCCGTGCTGCTGTCGCTGTATCCGTGGAACCAGATCGTGCCGGGCGCCAGCCCCTTCGTACTGATCTTCAAGGCGCTCGACGCCGGCGCCGTCGCCCACGTGCTGAACCTGGTGGTGCTGACCGCCGCCCTCTCGGTCTACAACAGCTGCGTGTACTCGAACAGCCGCATGCTGTACGGCCTGGCGACCCAGGGCCACGCGCCGAAGTCGCTGCTCAAGGTGAACGAGCGTGGCGTGCCGCTGGCGTCGCTGGGCGTGTCGGCGCTGGCCACCGCGCTGTGCGTCGGGGTGAACTACGCGTTTCCGGGTAAGGCGTTGGGCATGCTGATGGGGCTGGCCGTGTCGGGCCTGCTGATCAACTGGACCATGATCAGCTGGACCCACCTGCGCTTCCGCGCCGCCAAGCGCGCCGCCGGCCAGGCCACGGCCTTCCCGAGCCCGGCCTACCCGCTGACCAACTATCTGTGCCTGGTTTTCCTCGCCGGCATCGTGGCGGTGATGTTCGCCACGCCCGACCTGCGCGTGTCGGTGTACCTGATCCCGGCCTGGCTGATCGTGCTGGCGGTCGGCTACCGCTTGGCCGAGGGCCGCCGCCGGGTCGCGCTGGCCAACGGCTGAGCGGCCGCGTCTACCGGAGGCGGCGGCCGCTGACGCCGCCTCTCACGGCCCTTCCCCAGCCGGCTTCGACCAGCTTGCCGCTGAACGCATCGCCCTTCACCGTCCCCTCGTAGAAGGTGTAGGCGTCGCAGATGCGCGCGTCCAGCATGACGGCGAGCTTGCCGTCCCTGTACTGGTAGGCGGCCGGCACGTCGTCGCGCAGCGTCGCGCTGACGCGCTCGGCGCGATACCACGGCGCTCCGCCCATGCAGGTGTTCTGCTCGCGAGCGGTCAGCACGAAGCGCTGCTGCGCCGCCTTGCCGCCGGCAGGCGCTGCCTCCTGGAATTCCCAGGTACCGAGGACGGGCTTCAGGGACGCCGCGCCCTCCCCGGCCAGCGCGCCGCACGCCGCCAGCAGGAGGCCGGCCGACGCCAGCCAGACTGTCATTTTCGGCATCGTCATGCCTTGTTGCCGGCCACTTCGAACGGCGCCCCGGTCTCCATGAAGTGGCCGCCGGCCACGTAATGGATGCTGCGCTTGCCGCCCTCCTCCATGTGCCAGTGGCCGTCGGTGAACACGGCGGGATCGGCCCAGGCGCCGATCACTTCTCCCAGGAACAGGTCGTAGGCCTGCTGGATGTGCGGCTCCGGGATCAGCCGGCATTCGAGCCAGCCCAGGCAGCCCTCGACCAGCGGCGCGCCGGTGTGCTCGCCCGGGCTCCAGGCGATCCCGTGGGCGGCGAACTTGTCGACCTCGCGTCCGGACTCGGACCCGACCGCCAGCGTGAGCGCCGCCAGTTCGCGCGAGGGCACGGCGAGCACGAAGCTGCCGGACGCTTCGACCAGGGCGCGCGTGTAGGTCTGCTTGTCGAGCACCACGGCCACCTTGGGCGGCGCGAAATCGAGCGGCATCGACCAGGCCGCCGACATCACGTTGGCCTTGCCCTCGTGGATCGCGCTGACCAGCACCGTCGGGCCGTGGTTCAGCAGGCGGTAGGATTTGGCCAGGTCGACCGGAGCGCGCGTCTGATGCGGGGTCTGCTGCGGGCTCTGCTTCGTCATCTTCATGTCCTTTCGTGCGAAAGCCGTATTATCGGCGCTGCCGAAGAATCCTGCCGCCGGTGCTACACTGCCGGGCTCGCACAGCGGAAGAAGGAAAACGCAATGGAACGCCAGGCATTCATCGACAGCTTGCAAGCGGACGGCTTCGCCGAGCCGGTCCTGGTCGAGCGCGCGCCCGACACCGGCCTCGGCGAGCACGCGCACCCGTTCGAAGCCAGAGCCCTGGTCCTGGAGGGCGAGATCGCCATCGTGACCGGCGGCTTCGAGCACGTGTACCGGCCCGGCGACGTGTTCCACCTGCGGCGCGGCCAGCCGCACAGCGAGCGCTACGGCCCGCAGGGTGTGCGTTACCTGTCCGGCCGTCGCTGAGCACGCGCCGATGGCTAAGCTGCGACCGCTGCACTGGCTGCTGTGCGCCGTATTCGCCGGCGTGCTGGCCTGGTCTGCCCATGCGCCCTACGACCGCGCGACCTGGTGGATGGAAGTCGCGCCGGCGCTGCTCGCCTTGCCGGTGCTGGCCGCCACCCGGCGCCGCTTCCCGCTGACCGACCTGCTGTACGTCCTGGTCACGCTGCATGCCGTCGTGCTGATGGCCGGCGGCGCCTACACCTATGCGCGCGTGCCGCTCGGCTTCGAGGTGCAGCACTGGTTCGGCCTGGCGCGCAACCCGTACGACAAGCTGGGCCACTTCATGCAGGGGCTGGTGCCCGCGCTGGTGGCGCGCGAAATCCTGCTGCGGCGCGGCTACCTGCGGCGCGGCCCGATGCTGGGCTTCGTCTGCCTGTGCATCGTGATGGCCATCAGCGCCTGGTACGAGCTGATCGAGTGGGCCGCTGCGGTGAGCCTGGGACAGGGTGCCGACGAGTTCCTCGGCACCCAGGGCGATCCCTGGGATACCCAGTCCGACATGCTGATGACGATGCTGGGCGGGGTGTTTGCCCTGCTGTTCCTGGCACGCCGCCAGGACCGCCAGATCGACCTGCTGCGTCGCGGCGCCGGCTAGGCGGCATCGATGCCGACCCTGTACAATCGTGATTCCACACACAGGAGAATCACATGTCGGGTTACAGCATCAATATCGAAGAAAAAACGCTCGCCGGGAACAATTTCCGTGAAGTGCTTTACACCACCGCACGCAGCCAGCTGGTCATCATGACCCTGCAGCCGGGCGAGGACATCGGCCAGGAAAAGCACGAAGGCCACGACCAGTTCATCCGCGTCGAGTCGGGCACCGGCGAAGCGATCCTGGACGGCGAAAAGCATGCGCTGGAAGACGGCGTCGCCGTCGTGATCCCGGCCGGCACCGAGCACAACGTGATCAACACCTCGACCACCGAGCCGATGCGCCTGTACACGCTGTACACCCCGCCGGAGCACCCGGACGGCATCGTGCATGCGACCAAGGCGGAAGCCGACGAGTACGAGAAGCAGCACGGCGACCATTGATCGGCGCATAGCTGCGTGGCGGCTCGATAACTTCGCTGGTCCATTGACGTCGTTGGTCCATTGACGTCGTTGGTCCATTGACGTCGTTGTCCATTAACGTCGTTCCCGCGCAGGCGGGAACCCAGGTTCGCCGCGCATCGGTGGCATCTGCCGCCGGCTGCTCGCATGACATGGGTTCCGGCCTGCGCGGGAACGACGTTTACCAGCCAGCAATCCAACTGCATTACCCCCTGCACGCCAACCCGAAACGCGTCATCGCGCACGCTTTGCGGTCGCACTGCCCTTCGTCATACCCCAGCGCCCTGCACTGCAACAAGGTCTCCTCGCGCCGCCGGTGCGCGCCGAGCGCCCGCTCGGCCGCGGCCTTCGCTTCCATCCTTTTCGCCGCCTTCGACGACTGCGGCCCGCTGTCGGCCCGGACCGGCGGCGCGGCCGCAGGCGCCTCGCCGCTGCGCGCAGCCGGCGGCATTGACGGCGCCGGCACCGGTGCCGCCGTCGGCCGCGTCACGGCAGCCGTCTGCCCATCCGCCGGCGCGGGCATGGCAACGGACGGCGCGACGACCGGCGCCGGGACGCCGTCCGGCGGCGCGGCCGGCCGGGCCGGCGCCCGCGGAGCCGCTGCCGGCGCCGCCGGCTGAGCCGCTGCCGGCGGCGAGGTCGCGGCCACCACCACCAGCGCCCCGTCGACCCGGCGCTCTTCCAGCACCCACCAGCCGCCCGCCCCGGCCAGCGCCAGCAAGCCGATGCCGGCGCTCCAGGCGATGAGGCGCCGCCGCCACTGCCCGGTTTTTTCCCTGGCGTCGGCACGCGCGGCATCCTGGCGCATGAGTTCGGCCAACCAGGCGGGTTCGGCGCCTGCAGACGCCTGCACCTGCGCTGCCGGACCATCGGACAAAGAATCGGAGGGCGAAGGATCGGTGAACGGAAATGCCCCTTGGTGCGGCTGCGGCTGCGGCTGCGGCGCAGGCGGAGCCGGCGGCGTTGGGTTGTCGTGCGCCCAGTGCCACACGGCAGGACGCGGCCGGCGCGGCGGCGGCGCGATGGCCTGGGCATCGGCAGGCGGCATGGCGCCGCTGTCGTCGATATCCTGCAGTAACTGGGTTTTCATGGCGCGTCCGGATCGGCCCCATCTCCTGTCCCATGGAGACAGTCTAGCCGATCCGGCGCGCCATGAAGCGAACGCGTCAGAGCGTGACGGTCACGCCCATCGTTCCGTCCGCCAGTGCCGGCAGCTGCACTTCCAGCAGGCGGCGCGCGGCGTTCCAGGTGAAGGGCAGCGCCTTGCCGCCGGCCTCGACCGCGCGCGGACGCGCCGCCACGTTGTGCACCTTGAGCGCGAAGGTGCGTGCGGTCGAAGTGGCGTTGGCGCCACGTTCCGTCTGCAGCTTGAAGTCCAGCCGACGATCGGCAAACTTGCTGGTGAAATGCACCAGCGTGTATTTGCCGGCCTCGAAAGCGTGCGCGGTGGCGCCGTCGTCGTCGTACAGCTTGCCATCCGACGCGCTCACCGACGCGTCGTGCCAGTAGTGCAGCTCGAGCGTCTTGCCGGTGTAGTCGCGGGTGGTCTGCACCACCGGCGCCAGCGGGACGAAGGCGCCGGCGCGCACGAAGGTCGGGATGTGCTCGCGCACCGTCGATACCGTCTCGAGGATGCCGCCGCGGTGCGGCTGGTCGGTGTAGAAGTCGAACCAGAGCCCGTCGGCCTTGCCGTGGTTCGGGAAGTAGATTTCCTTGCGCTGCTGGCCGGCCTCGACCACCGGCGCGACCAGGAAGTCCGACCCCCACAGGTAGGTGCTGGAGATGGTCGCGGTCGGCACCATATCGTTTTCCGGCTCTTCGAACATCACAGGGCGCATCAGCGGCATGCCGGTGCGGCTGTTGTCGAAGGCGGCCGTGTAGTTATACGGCAGCATCGCGTAGCGCAGGCGGATCGCATCGCGTGCCAGCGCGCGCGTGGCCGGTTCGCGGAACACCGCTTCCGACGGCACCGCTTCCTGCGCGTGCGGGCGGAAGATCGGCTGGAACACGCCGTACTGCAGCCAGCGCACGTACAGCTCGTCGTCCAGCACCGGACCGGCAAAGCCGCCCAGGTCGGAATGCATGTAGGCCTGGCCCTGCATGCCCATCTGCAGCGAGATCTCCATCTGCGACTGCAGGCCGCCCCAGCCGCGGCTGACGTCGCCCGACCACGGGATCATGCCGAAGCGCTGCGAACCGGAATAACCCGAGCGCATCAGGATGAAGGGACGCTCCTGCGGGAAGTCGCGCGCATAGCCTTCGGCGATCAGGCCGGCCCAGGCGTGGCCGTAGATGTTGTGCACCTCGTCGGCCGTGCCGGTGGCGTGGCGCGCCGCGGCCGGGTGCATCTCCGGCTCGCCCAGGTCGCCCCACCAGCCGGCCACGCCGCCCGCCTTCAGGTTCTTGTAGATGTCCCAGAACCAGTTGCGGGCCTGCGGCTTGAACACGTCGACCAGGCCGGTGTTCCCGAAATAGAAATCGAAGGTGAAGGGCTTGCCGTCCTTGCCGGTCGCCAGCACGCCCTTGTCGGCCGCTTCCTGCCAGCGCTTCGAGGTGGTCAGGATGAACGGCTCGGTGATCACCACCGTCTTGACGCCCTTCTGCGAAAAATCGGCCATCATCTTTTCCGGCTGCGGGAAGCTGTCCCGGTCCCAGGCCAGGTTGCCCATGGTGCCCTTGACGGTCTTGCCGAACCAGTACAGGTCGAGCACGACCGCATCCAGCGGGATGTCCTCGGCGCGGAACTTGTCGACCACGGCGCGCGTCTCGGCTTCCGTGTGGTAGCCGAAGCGGCTGGCGAAATTGCCGAAGGCCCAGCGCGGCGGCAGCGGCTGGCGCCCGGTCAGGCGCGTGTAGCCGTCCATGATCTCGGCCCAGTCGTCGCCGGCCACCACATGGTAGGTCTGGCGCCCGCCGATGGTCTCGAAGCGCAGCGTGCCATCCTTGTGGCTGTCCATGTCGATCCAGCCGGTCTGCGGATTGTCGAAGTGGATCGCGTAGCGGCGCGAGGACAGCGCCATCGGGATGCCGTAGCCCATCTGCGTGGCGCGCGCGCCGAAGCCGTAGGATGCCTTGTTGTACAGCGGGAAGCGGTTGCCGCGGCGGTTCATGCCGACCGCGCGCGAGCCGGCGCCGTACAGCGCTTCGTCGCCCTCGAGCGCGAACTCGATCGATTGCAGCCCGGCTGCGCGGCCGTAGCCGCCCTTCTCGGCGACCAGCGGCTTGCCCTTGTAGCGGTAGCTGATGCGGAACGGCTTCTTCTCGACCACGACGGTGATGCCGGCGGTGGCCAGCTGGATGGTCCCGCCCTCTTCCTTCACCGTGGCCGCGACCGCGCCGGGCGCCAGCACCACCGCATGCGACGCCGGCCCCGGCTGCTCGCCGCGCGGCACGAATGTCGTCTCGACGATGTTGGCGGCGTACGGCTTGATGACGTAGCGCCCATCGCTGGTGGCGATCTCCAGACCGCTGGCGTTGCCGCTGTAGTTCAGGAAGCTGCGCTTGGCGTTTTGCGCATGCACCGCCGGGCTGGCGGCAAGGGCGACGACGGCGGACAGGGTCCACGCCAGCCGGTGAAGGTGACAGGTGTTCATGGTCTCGTTATGGTTGAAATAGTTGCAAACGAGAGCATGCCAGAATTCAGGCGGATGAGGTAGTTAATTTACTTCCTCAGGGTAGTGACCGCAAAATCGCGCTTCCATGTCCCGTAGTTTGACTACTTTATGCATGCGAGGCGTTGCGCCGGGCGACACCATCGCCCAGCGGGCGCCCTCGTGCCGCTCCCATCCCGGACGAGGCGAACAACCCTGTTGGCCTATAATTGCTAATCTTTTGGCAAGATCGCCGTATTCCAGGGGAATGTCATGCGTAACGTGGATGTAAAAGTAACGGTCGACGTCCGGGTCGACCCGGCAGGCACCATCCTGCTGCTGGCCTCGGCGGCCATGGCCCTGTACTTCTTCAGGAAGCAGAAAGCGGATGCGAAGGCACTCGCCGAAGGACGCGCGGCATGAGAATCGCCACCTTCAACGTCAACGGCGTCAACAGCCGCATCGGCAACCTCGTGCAATGGCTGGAAGAAACCCAGCCCGACGTCGCCTGCCTGCAGGAACTGAAGGCGCCGCAGGAAAAGTTTCCGGAAGCGGCGATCCGCGAGGCCGGCTACCACCCGATCTGGCACGGCCAGAAAAGCTGGAACGGGGTCGCGATCCTGGCCAGAGGTGTCGAGCCGCAGGAAATCACGCGCGGCCTGCCGGGCGACCCGAGCGACGAGCAGAGCCGCTACATCGAGGCGGCCGTGAACGGCATCCTGGTCGCCTGCCTCTACCTGCCCAACGGGAATCCCGCACCCGGGCCCAAGTTCGACTACAAGCTGGCCTGGTTCGAGCGCTTCCACAAGCGCGCGAAGGAGCTGATGGACAGCGGCGCGCCGGTGATCCTGTGCGGCGACTACAACGTGATCCCGACCGAGCGCGACGTCTACAAGCCCGAGCGCTGGGTCGACGACGCCTTGTTCCGTCCCGAAAGCCGCGCCGCCTACCGCAAGCTACTCGACGAAGGCTGGTACGACGCGCTGCGCGAGACCCATCCCGACGAGACCATCTTTACCTTCTACGACTACATGCGCGATGCCTACGGCCGGAATGCCGGGCTGCGCATCGACCATCTGCTGCTCAGCCCCAAGCTGGTGCCGCACCTGAAGGCGGCCGGCACCGACCATGCGGTCCGCGGGCGCGAAAAGCCGAGCGACCACGTGCCGACCTGGGTCGACCTCGACTGGCCGGCATAGACGTTCACTCCGGCGCGGCCGCTCAGGGCTCGCGCAGCGGACGCGCCAGCACCATCCCGAGGCGCAGCGCGCTGTCGGTGACGCGCTCGATGTCGGGCGTGTAATCGTCCTCGATCCAGCGCAGCGCGATGTGGATCACGCCGCCGACGATGCCGGCCTGCAGCAGCGGGTCGGATGCGCTGCCGGGCGGCGCCACCATCTGCGCCACCTGCTCGCCGATCGCGCGCAGCGCGCTGTCGAAGGCCTTGTCGACCGCGCGGCTGACCCCGCGGATCTCCACCAGGAACACCCGCGCCGAGCGCGGCTCGCGCTGCAGCGCCGCGAAGTAGGTGTGCAGCATGGCGCGCGCCCGTGCCACGCGCGTGCTGCCGGCCTGGCGCGCGGCGCCCAGGATCTCTTCCAGCACCGCGTAGGTCACCGCGTTGAAGCAGGCGATCAGCAGTTCCTCGCTGTTGGCGAAGGATTCGTAGAAATAGCGCTCGGTCAGGCCCGCCGCTTCGCACACCGCCTTGACCGTCGCCTGGCGGTAGCCGCGTTCGCCATACACGGCGATGCCCGCCGTGATCAGCTGGGTGCGGCGCTGGGCACGCCGTTCGTCCTGGGGAATACCGCGGTAGGGGCGCGCTGGGATGGTTTCTGGAGGCATTCTTCTATTTTGCCATGGAATATTGTCATCCGGATTGTGACAATGTAGAGTGTCAATCTCACAAAAACCATAACGCGAGAGAGACCCATGTCCGAAGCCAAGCAGCCGCTGGACGTATTGATCGTCGGCGCCGGCCTGTCGGGCATCGGCGCGGCCTGGCACCTGCAGACGGGCTGCCCGGACAAGACCTACGCGATCCTGGAAGCGCGCGGCGCCGTCGGCGGTACCTGGGACCTGTTCCGCTACCCCGGCGTGCGCTCGGATTCCGACATGTACACCCTCGGCTACGCCTTCCAGCCCTGGACCGACGGCAAGGCGATCGCCGACGGGCCATCGATCCGGCGCTACATCGAGGACACCGCACGCCGCCACGGCATCGACCGCCACATCCGCTTCGGGCACAAGGTGGTGGCGGCGCACTGGTCGAGCGCCGAGGCGCTGTGGCGCGTCGAGGTCGAGACAGCCGGCGAACGCATCCAACTGCACACCCGCTTCCTGTACATGTGCAGCGGCTACTACAGCTACGACGAAGCCTACCGGCCGGCGTTCTCCGGCGAAGAGCGCTTTCGCGGCCGCATCGTGCAGCCGCAGTTCTGGCCGCGCGAGCTCGACTGGCGCGGCAAGCAGGTGGTGGTGGTCGGCAGCGGCGCCACGGCGGTGACGCTGGTGCCGGCGATGGCGGCGACCGCCGCCCACGTGACCATGCTGCAGCGCTCGCCGACCTATGTGGTCAGCCGCCCGTCCGAATACGATTTCGCTCGCAGGATGCGCCGCTGGCTGCCGGAAAAGCCCGCCTACATGGCCACCCGCTGGCGCGTGATCCTGGAAAGCATGCTGCTGTACCGCGTGACGCGCGCCAGGCCGGAGCTGGCCAAGCAGAAGATTGTCGCCATGGCGCAGCGCCAGCTGGGCGCCGGCTACGACGTCGCCACCCATTTCACGCCGCACTACAAGCCGTGGGACCAGCGCGTCTGCGTGGTGCCGGACGGCGACCTGTTCAAGGCGATCCGCAGCGGGCGCGCCTCGGTGGCCACCGACCACATCGCGCGCTTCGAGAAAGGCGGCCTGCTGCTGAAATCCGGCCGCCTGCTGCCCGCCGACGTGGTCGTGCTGGCCACAGGCCTGAAGATCAAGCTGCTGGGCGGCATCGCGGTCACGGTCGACGGCCAGCCCTACCACGCCAGCCAGGCCATGTCGTACAAGGGCATGATGCTGAGCGGCCTGCCGAACTGCGTCATGACCTTCGGCTATACCAACGCGTCCTGGACCCTGAAGGCCGACCTGACCGCGGCCTGGGTCTGCCGCCTGCTGCGCCACATGGCGCGCCGGCGCCAGGACATCGCCGTGGTGCACCGCCAGCACGGCGTCGAGCCGCGGCCCTTCCTCGGCTTCACCTCCGGCTACGTCCAGCGCGCCGCGGCCGACCTGCCGCAACAGGGCGCGCGCCGCCCCTGGCAGGTGTACCAGAACTACCTGCAGGACATGCTCACCATCCGCTTCGGCCGTATCGCCGACGGCGTCATGCACTTCGGTGCAAAAGGAACCATGCCATGAAGACCCCGTCATGAAGACACCCAGCCTGAACCTGAACAACCGGGTGGCCGTCATCACCGGCGCCGGCGGCGGCATCGGCCGCGCCACGGCGCTGGCCATGGCGCGCCGCGGCTGCCACCTGGCGCTGGCCGACATCGACGAAGCCGCCGTCGGCGCCACTGCACGCGACGCCCAGGCGCTGGGCGTGCGCGCCACCGCGCACCGGCTGGACGTGGCCGACCGCGCCGCCGTCGCCGCCTTTCCGCAGCAGGTGGATGCCGCCCACAAGCGCGTCGACCTGTTGATGAACAATGCCGGCGTCGCGCTGGGCGGCACCTTCGAACAGGTGGCCGAAGACGATTTCGACTGGCTCATGGAGATCAATTTCCATGCCGTGGTGCGCATGACGCGCGCCTTTTTGCCGCGCCTGCACCACAGCGACGACGCCCGCATCGTCAACGTCTCCAGCATCTACGGCATCATCACGCCGCCCGGCCAGTCGGCCTACGCGGCCAGCAAGTTCGCGGTGCGCGGCTTTTCCAACGTGTTGCGCCATGAGCTCGAAGGCAGCAGCGTCGGCGTGTCGGTGGTACACCCGGGCGGCGTGGCAACCTCGATCGCGAAAAATGCGCGCATCCCGGCCGGCGCGCCAGCCGACGAAGTCGAACGCGGCCGCAAGAACATGGAAAAGCTGCTGCGCCTAGCCCCCGAGGAAGCCGGCGAGATCATCGTGCGCGGCATCGAAAAGCGCCAGGCGCGCATCCTGGTCGGCAGCGATGCCAGGGCCGCCGCGCTGCTCGAGCGCCTGGCGCCGGTTGGCTACTGGAACCTGCTGAAAAAGGCCATCAAACGATGAGCATCCTGATGACATTGCTCGGCTTCGCGCTGGGCCTGGGCGTGGTGGTGCTGGCGGCCTGCTGGCTGTTCACGCTGGCGGTCTCGCGCAAGGTGGCGGCGCTGCTGCCGCCCCAGGGCCGCTTCGTCGACGTGGCCGGCGCGCGCCTGCACCTGCGCGAGTTCGGCCAGGGCCCGGCGATCCTGATGATCCACGGCCTGGGCGGCCAGCTCGGCCACTTCAGCTACGCCATCGCCGGCCAGCTGGCCGCGCGCTACCGTGTGATCGCGGTCGACCGTCCTGACTCGGGCTGGTCGGCGCGCATCCATGGCGACGGTAGCGGCGCCGGCGCCGACCTCTCGAGCCAGGCCGCCGCGCTGGCGGCGCTGATCGACCGCCTGGCGCTGGGCCGGCCGCTGGTGGTCGGCCATTCGCTGGGCGGCGCGGTCGCGCTGGCGCTGGCGCTCGAGCACCCGGACAAGGTGGCCGGCCTGGCCCTGCTGGCGCCGCTGACCCATATGCCCGAGGGCGGCGTGCCGCCGGTATTCAAGGGCCTGGCCATCGCCTCGCCGCTGCTGCGCAAGCTGGTGGCGTGGACCGTCGCCATTCCGAGCTCGATTGCCAAGAGCGGGCCGACCCTGGCCCAGGTGTTCGGGCCGGAAGCGCCGCCCAAGGACTTCGGCATGCGCGGCGGCGGCCTGCTGTCGCTGCGCCCGGCGGCCTTCCTGGCCGCCTCCAGCGACCTGCAGGCGCTGCCGGAGCGGCTGCCGGCGCAGCAGCAGCGCTATGCCAGGCTGCGCCAGCCGCTCGGCATCCTGTTCGGCCGGGACGACCGCATCCTCGACTGGCGCGCCAACGGCACGGCGCTGGCCGACAAGGTGCCCGGCGCGCGCCTGGAGCTGGTCGACGGCGGCCACATGCTGCCGATCACCCGTCCGGCCGATTGCGTGGCCTTCATCGAGCGCATGGCGCAGGCCAGCGGCGTCGCGCCCGGAAGCATGACCGGCAGCGACGGCCTGACCAGCGGCGCGCGCTGAAAGCGCCCGCTGCGCTAGAGTAGCGCCATGGACCTCGACCGTACCCTCATCCTGGCCGGCAGCGCCTGCGCCTTCATCGGCGTCGGCCTGGGCGCGTTCGGCGCGCACGGCCTGCGCAAGCGCCTCTCCAGCGACATGCTGGCCGTGTTCGAGATCGGCGTGCGCTACCAGCTGGTGCACGCGCTGGCCCTGCTGGCGGCAGGCGCCGCGGCGGCGCGGCTGGCGCCGGGCGCGCTGGCCGCCGCAGGCGTGCTGTTCGTCGCCGGCATCCTGGTGTTTTCCGGCTCCCTCTACATCCTGGCCCTGAGCGGCCGCAAATGGCTGGGCGCGGTCACGCCGCTCGGCGGCCTGGCGCTGCTGGCCGGCTGGGCCTGCCTGGCCTGGTCCGCCGCCGGCTGGTGAGCCGCCTCCCCACCCCGGATCAGGCCGCGCCTGGTGCCGCTAGCACCGCCGTCAAGGACTGCAGGTTGTAGGGCTTGCGCAGCACCACCGCGTCCGGCCAGTTGCTGAGTTCCCCGGTGCCGGTGGCGAACACGATGCGGATCGACGGCGCCATCGCGCGTGCCTGGGCCGCCAGCAGGTCGCCCGACATGCCGGGCAGGTTGACGTCGGTGATCAGCAGGTCGGCCCCGCCCGGAATCAGGGCCAGCGCGCCTTCGGCGTCGGCCGCCTCCAGCACCTCGTGGCCCAGGTGGCGCAGCAGCATCGCGGTGGCGTCGCGGATCTCGTCCTCGTCCTCGACCAGCACGATGCGCAGCTTGTCCGCGACCGCAGCTGCCGCCGCGTCGTGGCCCGGCGTGGCCGGCGCCTGCTGCGCGCCGCCGGTGCGGCCGCGCTGGGCGGCCAGCACCTGGCGGATGCGCCGCGCCAGCCGTTCGCGCGTATAGGGCTTGCCCAGCAGTTCGACGCCGGGGTCGAGGCGGCCCGCATGCACGATCGCGTTTTCGGTATAGCCCGAGGTGAACAGCACCGCCAGATTCGGCAGGCGCTCGCGCGCCATGCGCGCCAGTTCCGGGCTGCGCAGGGTGCCGGGCATGACCACGTCGGTGAACAGCACGTCGATCGGCACACCGGATTCCACCACCGCCAGCGCGCTGGCGGCATCGGCCGCCTTCAGCACGCGGTAGCCGAGCGCGGTCAGCATCTCGACCACCGTGGTGCGCACCGCTTCGTCGTCCTCGGCCACCAGGATGGTCTCGCTGCCGCCCACGGCCTGCTGCGGCTCGACCGGCGCCAGCGCATCCTCGGCGGCCAGGCTGCGCGGCAGGTAGATCTTGACCGTGGTGCCCTGCCCGACCTCGCTGTAGATCTTGACGTGGCCGCCCGACTGCTTGACGAAGCCGTACACCATCGACAGGCCCAGGCCGGTCCCCTTGCCCTCTTCCTTGGTCGAGAAAAAGGGTTCGAAGGCCTTGGCCAGCACGTCCGGCGGCATGCCGCTGCCGGTGTCGGTCACGGCCAGCATCACGTACTGGCCGGGCGCCACTTCGGCGTGCGCGCGGCAGTACAGGTCGTCGAGCACGGCATTGTTGGCTTCGATGGTCAGCCGGCCGGAGGTGATGCCGCCCACGTGCATCGCGTCGCGCGCGTTGATCGCCAGGTTCAGCAGCGCGTTCTCGAGCTGGGCGACGTCGATCGCGGTGTTCCACAGGCCGCCCGAGATCACCAGCTCGATCTCGATTTCCTCGCCCAGCGAACGGCGCAGCATGTCTTCCATGCCGATCACCACGCGGCTCAGCTTCACCACCCTCGGCTCGAGCGGCTGCCGGCGGCCGAAGGCGAGCAGGTAGCTGGCCAGCTTGGCGCCCTTTTCCACCGCCAGGCGCGCGTTGCCGATCAGGCGCGGGGTATCGGCCGCGCTGCCGTCCATCTCCAGCAGCTGCAGGTTGCCGGAAATGATCTGCAGCAGGTTGTTGAAGTCGTGCGCCACCCCGCCGGTGAGTTTGCCGATGGTTTCCATCTTCTGCGACTGCTGCAGCGCCAGCTCGGTGCGGCGGATCTGTTCCGCCTGTTCGCGGTCGCCCGTGATGTCGCGCCCGATCGCGTGGATGAAGTCGGCGTCCGGCGCCGCGCTCCACGACAGCAGGCACCAGCTGCCGTCCTTGCGGCGCATGCGGTTCTCGAACTTGTAGACGTAGCGGCCCTGGCCGAGCGACGCCATCTGCGCCTGGGTGGCCGCGTGGTCGTCCGGATGCACCAGCTGCAGCAGGTTCCGGCCCACGATGTCTGCCTCGGCCCAGCCGAGCAGCGCGCCGAAGGCCGGGCTGGCCGCCTGCACGATGCCGTCGAAGGCGGCCACCAGCATCACGTCCTTGGACAGGCGCCACATGCGGTCGCGTTCGGCCGTGCGCCGGGCCACCGCCTGCTCGAGGTCGGCGTTCAGCTGGGCCAGGCGCTCGGCCGTGGTCTTCTGTTCCTCGATGTCGGTGTTGGTCCCGATCCAGTAGTCGACCTCGCCGTGCGCGTCGCGCACCGGCACCGCGCGCGTCAGGTGCCAGCGCCAGCTGCCATCGCGGGCGCGCAGTCGCAGCTCGGCCTCGTAGGTCGTGCCCTGCGCGATCGCGGTGGCCCAGCGCCTGGTGACGCCGGCCAAATCGTCCGGGTGGACCATGCAGGTCCAGCCGATCCCGGCCAGCTGCGCCATCGACAGGCCGCTGTAGCTGAAGGCCGGATCGTTGAACCAGTCGGTGCGGCCGTCGGGGGTGGCAGTCCAGACATGGTGCGGCATCGAATGCGCAAAGGTGCGGAACCTGGCCTCGCCGGCGCGCAGCGCGCGCTCGGCATGGACCCGCTCGGTGACGTCGCTGCCCTGCACGAAGATGCCGAACACCTGGCCGCCGGCGTCGCGCAGCGGCTGGTAGACGACATCGAGGAAGTACTGGCGCCGGTTGCCGTCTGCCTCGGCCAGCCACAGCTCGCGCGCCTGGGCGGCATGGGCCGTGCCGCTGCGGTAGACCTGGTCGAGCTGCGCGACCACCCCCTGCGGCACGGTCTCGGGCAGCGCCTCGCGCAGTGCCCTGCCGGCCAACGCGCGTCCGCCGACCAGGGTCTGGTAGGCGGCGTTGGCCAGCTGGAACACGTGCTCGGGCCCGGCCAGCTGGGCCACGAAGCCCGGCGCCTGTTCGAACATCGCCTGCAGCCGCCCGCGTTCGCCGTCCAGGCGGCGCTCGGCGCGCACCTTGCTCGTGGTGTCGACCACGTAGGCGATCACGCCCAGCACGCTGCCGTCGGCGTCGACGATCGGCGAATAATCGAGGTCGAGCCAGGCCTGGGCCGGCTGGCCGCCGCGCACCAGCGTGAGTTCGAGGTCGCGATAGGACAGCGCGCTGCCGCTCATGCAGGTGCGCATCATGTGGTCGTTGAAGGCCTCGGCTTCCGGCCAGGCGGCGCGCACCGGCATGCCGAGCATGGCCGGATGGCGTTCGGCGGCGATGTCCGCATAGCCCTGGTTGTACACCATGGTGCCTTCCGGCCCCCACAGCGTCGCGCAGGGCAAGGGCGAGCGCAACACCAGTTCGACCGTGGCGCGCACCACCGTGGGCCAGCGCGACGCCGGACCGAGGCTGGTGCCCGCCCAATCATGGTTATCGATCAGTTCACCGAGTGCACCGCTGAATGCGCCGAAATTCCTGGCCGAGGCTGCGACTTGTGTCAACATCTTGTCAATATGATTAGTACCTTGGGAAGGCAGCAATTGTAGCGGCGTTTCACGTTTCTGAGCAGCACGATTTGGATCCGGGCACCGTCACCTGAGTGCAGGCCCTTCCTTGCCCTGCGATCCGCTTGCTGTAATCGGCGCACGCGCGCTGCACTGCGTGCTACCGTCGCTGACTTGTACTGGCGGGGAAAGCGGATGCCGGACGTGTCCGGTCATGCTGCACGACAGCATGAAAATAGTGTCGAAACCCATCCGTGCGATGGTCCGCCGGCACTATTATGTTCTCCGCCGCACATACCTTACCAAGGGGAAGCGAATATGAGCCAGAGTAAGCCTCTGTCCCTGCATGTCCCGGAGCCCACCGGCCGCCCGGGTTGCAAGACCGATTTTTCGTATCTCGACATCAGCCCGGCAGGCGCGGTAGCGCGCCCGCCGGTCGAGGTCACCTACCAGGAGACGGCGCCGCTCGCGGCCAGCCTGATCCGCGTCCTCGACGAGGACGACAACGCCGTCGGCCCCTGGGATCCCGGGCTCGACCGCGAACAGTTGCGCTTCGGCCTGCGCACGATGATGAAGACCCGCATCTTCGACGCGCGCATGGTGATCGCCCAGCGCCAGAAGAAGCTGTCGTTCTACATGACCTCGCTCGGCGAGGAAGCCATCGGCACCGCCCACGCGCTGGCGCTGAAGGACGGCGACATGTGCTTTCCGACCTACCGCCAGCAGAGCCTGCTGATGGCGCGCGAATACCCGATGGTCGACATGGTCTGCCAGCTGCTGTCGAACGAAGCGGACCCGATGAAGGGCCGCCAGCTGCCGGTGATGTATTCGGTGAAGGCCAAAGGCTTCTTTACCATCTCCGGCAACCTGGCCACCCAGATCCCGCAAGCGGTCGGCTGGGCGATGGCCTCCGCCATCAAGGGCGACACCAAAATCGCCTCCGGCTGGATCGGCGACGGCGCCACCGCCGAGAGCGATTTCCACACCGGCCTGACCTTCGCCCACGTCTACCGCGCGCCGGTGATCCTGAACGTGGTCAACAACCAGTGGGCGATCTCGACCTTCCAGGCGATCGCCGGCGGCGAGAGCGTGACCTTCGCCGCGCGCGGGGTCGGCGCCGGCATCGCCTCGCTGCGCGTCGACGGCAACGACTTCCTGGCGGTGTACGCGGCCTCCTGCTGGGCCGCCGAGCGCGCCAGGAACAACCTCGGCCCGACGCTGATCGAGTGGGTGACCTACCGCGCCGGACCGCACTCCACCTCCGACGATCCGTCGCGCTACCGCCCGGCCGACGAATGGACCCATTTCCCGCTGGGCGACCCGATCGGCCGCCTGCGCCGCCACCTGACCAAGAAGGGATGGTGGTCCGACGCTGAGCACGAGGCGCTGCAGGCCGAACTGGAAGCCGAAGTGCTGGCCGCGCAGAAGGAAGCCGAACGCCACGGCACGCTGATCGACGGCCGGGTCCCGAGCGCGGCATCGATGTTCGAGGACGTCTTCGAGGAGATGCCCGAACACCTGCGCCGCCAACGCCAACAACTGGGAGTATGACGTGATGCGCGACATTGATAAGAACGCGGTGGCCATGGACGCCGCCGCACAGGAGACGGATGCGGGCGCCAGCGTGCCGATGACCATGATCCAGGCGCTGCGCTCGGCCATGGACGTGATGATGGCGCGCGACGACAACGTGGTCGTCTACGGCCAGGACGTCGGCTACTTCGGCGGCGTGTTCCGCGTCACCGACGGCCTGCAGGCCAAGTACGGCAAGCAGCGCGCTTTCGACGCGCCGATTTCCGAGGGCGGCATCGTCGGCACCGCGGTCGGCATGGCGGCCTACGGCCTGCGCCCGGTGGTCGAGATCCAGTTCGCGGATTATTTTTATCCCGCGACCGACCAGATCGTGTCCGAGGCGGCGCGCCTGCGCTATCGCTCGGCCGGCGACTTCAGCGCGCCGCTGACCATCCGCATGCCCTGCGGCGGCGGCATCTACGGCGGCCAGACCCACAGCCAGAGCCCGGAAGCCTTTTTCACCCACGTGTGCGGGCTGCGCACCGTGATGCCCTCGAACCCTTATGACGCAAAAGGCCTGCTGATCGCCTCGATCGAGAACAACGACCCGGTGATCTTCCTGGAACCCAAGCGCCTGTACAACGGCCCCTTCGACGGCCACCACGACCGTCCGGTCGTGGCCTGGTCGAAGCACGAGCTGGGCAAGGTTCCCGAAGGCTATTACAAGGTCGCGCTCGACAAGGCAGCCGTGTTCCGCCCGGGCAGCGAACTGACCGTGCTGACCTACGGCACCATGGTCTGGGTGTCCGAAGCGGCGGCGCAGGAGACCGGCGTCGACGCCGAGATCATCGACCTGCGCACCCTGTGGCCGCTGGACCTCGACACCATCGTCGCCTCGGTCAAGAAGACCGGCCGCTGCGTGATCGTGCACGAGGCGACCCGCACCAGCGGCTTCGGCGCCGAGCTGGCCGCGCTGGTGCAGGAACACTGTTTCTACCAGCTGGAAGCGCCGATCGAGCGCGTCACAGGCTGGGACACGCCCTATCCGCATGCCCAGGAATGGGCGTATTTCCCGGGACCGGACCGCGTCGGCGCGGCCTTCAAACGTGCGATGGAGGCATAAACGATGGGTATTCACGTAATCAAGATGCCCGACCTCGGGGAAGGCATCGCGGAAGTAGAAGTCGTGGCCTGGCGCGTCCAGCCCGGCGACACCGTGACCGAAGACCAGGTGCTGGCCGACGTCATGACCGACAAGGCGACGGTCGAGATCCCGTCGCCGGTGCACGGCACCGTGAGCGCGCTGGGCGGCAAGGTCGGCGAATCGCTGGCGGTCGGGGCGGAGCTGATCCGCCTCGAGGTCGAGGGCGGCGGCAACGCGGCCGCCGGCGCGCGCCAAGCCCGCGTGCCTGCGCATGCGACGCAGGGCGATGCGGTGGCCGAGCCGGCGTCGCCGGCGGACCTGGCGTCCGACCGGGTCGGTCCGGACATGGGAGCCAGGGCCGCGCCGCAGCCGGCCCCGCCCCCGGCTCCGGCTCCGGCCGCGCCGGCGTCCGCACCGGCAGCCGGCACCGGCGCCCGCCCGGCGCGTGCCGCACAGCCGCCGCGCCCGCCGCAGCGTGCCGAGGGCGACAAGCCGATGGCCGCCCCGGCCGTGCGCAAGCGCGCCTGGGACCTCGGCGTCGAGCTGCAGTACGTGGCCGGCAGCGGCCCGGCCGGACGCATCACCCACGCCGACCTGGATGCGCATGTATCCGGACGCGGACACGGCGGCGCGGCCGGGCGCGGCCAGGACGAACGCTACGCCGCGCTGGACGGCGAGGAAGCAGTGCCTGTCATCGGCCTGCGCCGCAAGATCGCCGAGAAGATGCAGCAGGCCAAGCGCCAGATTCCGCACTTTACCTATGTCGAGGAAGTCGACGTCACCGAACTGGAAGCGCTGCGCACCCAGCTGAATGCCCGCTACGGCGCCGAGCGCGGCAAGCTGACGCTGCTGCCGCTGATCATGCGGGCGGTGGTGCTGGCCCTGCGCCGCTTCCCCGAGGTCAATGCACGTTACGACGAGGCTGCCGGCGTGGTGACGCGCTACCAGCCGGTCCACCTCGGCATCGCCACCCAGACCGAGGCCGGGCTGATGGTGCCGGTGGTGCGCAACGCGGAAAGCCGCGACCCGTGGGCCAGCGCCGCCGAGATCGCGCGGCTGGCGGAGGCGGCGCGCAGCGGCACGGCCGCGCGCGACGAGCTGTCCGGCTCGACCATCACCATCACCAGCCTGGGGCCGCTGGGCGGCATCGTGCACACGCCGGTGATCAACCATCCGGAGGTCGCGATCGTCGGCGTCAACAAGATCGTCGAGCGGCCGGTGGTGCGCAACGGCGGCATGGTCGCGCGCAAGATGATGAATCTGTCCTCGTCCTTCGACCACCGCGTCATCGACGGCATGGTGGCGGCCGAGTTCATCCAGGCGGTGCGCGGCTACCTCGAGTGCCCCGCCATGCTGTTCGTGGAGTGAGGGGATGGCGATGACTACCGAACACACGACCCTGCTCGTCATCGGCGGCGGCCCCGGCGGCTACGTCGCCGCGATCCGCGCCGGCCAGCTCGGCATCCCGACCGTGCTGGTGGAGGCCGGGCAACTGGGCGGCACCTGCCTGAACATCGGCTGCATCCCGTCCAAGGCGCTGATCCACGCGGCCGAGGCGTTTCATCAAGCCGCCAGCTACAGCGGCGAATCCGCGCTCGGCATCCGCACCGGCGCGCCCAGCATCGACCTCGGGCAGACGGTCGGCTGGAAGGACGGCATCGTCAAGCGCCTCACCGGCGGCGTGGGCGCGCTGCTGGCGAAGAACAAGGTGAAGGTGGTACAGGGCCGGGCCACCATCCTCGACGGCAAGACGGTCGAAGTGACCACCGGCGGCGCCGGCCAGGACGGCGGACAGACGCTGCGCATCCGCTGCGAGCACCTGCTGCTGGCGACCGGCTCGCAGTCTGTCGAGCTGCCCTTCCTGCCCTTCGGCGGCGCGGTGGTGTCGAGCACCGAAGCGCTGTCGCCGTCCAGCATACCGGAACACCTGGTGGTGGTCGGCGCCGGCTACATCGGGCTGGAGCTGGGCATCGCCTACCGCAAGCTGGGGGCGCGCGTCAGCGTGGTCGAAGCCGCCGGGCGGGTGCTGCCGGCCTACGACGACGAGCTGGTGAAGCCGGTCGCGGCCTCGCTGAAGCGGCTCGGCATCGCGCTGCACCTGGAATCGAGCGTGCTCGGGCCGGCCGCCGACGGCCAGGGCGTGCGCGTCAGGATCGCCGGCGGCGAGGAAGTCATGCTGGCGGCCGACCGCGTGCTGGTCGCCGTCGGCCGCCGGCCGAACACCGCCGGGTATGGCCTGGAAAGCCTGCTGCTCGACATGAACGGAAACGCCGTCAAGATCGACAACCAGTGCCGCACCTCGATGCGCAACGTGTGGGCGATCGGCGACGTGGCCTGCCACCTCGCGGGCGAACCGATGCTGGCGCACCGCGCCATGGCCCAGGGCGAGATGGTGGCCGAGATCATCGCCGGCAAGCGCCGCCACTTCACGCCGGCGGCGATGCCGGCGGTGTGCTTCACCGATCCCGAGGTGGTGGTCGTGGGCCTCGGCCCGCAAGATGCCGCGCGCCAGGGCATCGACTGCATCAGCGCCAGCTTCCCGTTCGCCGCCAACGGCCGCGCGATGACGCTGGAGAGCACCGACGGCTTCGTGCGCGTGGTGGCGCGCAAGGACAACCACGTCATCGTCGGCTGGCAGGCGGTGGGCGGCGCGGTGTCCGAGCTGAGCGCGGCGTTTGCGCAGTCGATCGAGATGGGGGCACAGCTGGAGGATATTGCCGGGACCATCCATGCGCACCCGACGCTGGGCGAGGCGGTGCAGGAGGCGGCCTTGCGTGCACTGGGGCACGCGCTGCATATTTGATGACGTAGGGTGGGCACTCCGTGCCCACGCGATAGCCGGCATGTCGCAAGCGTCCGCGTGGACACCTTCGTCATTCAGGCCACTGGCCCGAATGACCCCACCCTGCGATAAATCGATTAACGCTGTTTGTTGCCGTTCTCCGCATCGGTATCCGGCAGCACGTCGCTGGCCGACTGCCGGCTGCCGGCATTGCCGGTGCTCAGGCTGCCGATTCCACCCATCCCGGTCTGCAGTTCGCCTGCTTCCTCGCCGACGAAACCGTCGCCGCGGTCGGCGTCCGAGCCGTCCGACAGCAGGTCGTCGGTGCGGGTATCAAGCTGCGCATTGCCGCCGCCGGCCATCTGGTTGTTCCCGGCCTCGGCCATGCGGCCGACGTCGCTGGTGCTGCCGGCGCCGAGGGTGCCGGCCGAGGTGCTGCCGTTCTTGGTCACGTTGTCGTAGTTGCGCCCTTTGGCGTCCTTGCCTTCGCTTTGCATCGACATGAGGTTCTCCTTGGTTCGTTCTTGTTGACTTCCATGATAGCCGCCCTGCCGGAAAGGACAATCGGCACGCGCCTGACTGGCTTGTAGGACATGTCGGGCGACGCAAGCATGGGCGGGTCGCGTCCGATGTGCTATAAAACGCTCGTCAGGCCGGCAAGGTCGCCGGCCGTTTCACTATAAGAACCGATGACAGCACCCAATATCCTTGTCCTGTACGCCCATCCCGCTCCGCAACGCTCGCCGGTCCACCGCCGCCTGGCCGACGCCGCGCGCGCCATCCCCGGCGTCGCCGTGCAGGACCTGTACGAACTCTATCCCGACTTCGACATCGATGCCGACCACGAACGCACGCTGCTGGAAGCGGCCCATCTGGTGGTGCTGCTGTACCCGATCCGCTGGTACGGCATGCCGTCGATGCTGAAGGAATGGATCGACGTCGTGCTGCGGCCTGGCTGGGCCTACGGCGTCGGCGAATGCGCACTGCGCGGCAAGGGCTGCTGGGTGGTGACCACCACCGGCAGCGGTCCCGAAGCCTACGAATCCGGCGGCGTCCACGGCCACCCCTTCGACGCCTTCCTGCTGCCGACCCGCCAGATCGCCGCGCTGTGCGGCATGGACTGGCTGGCGCCGCTGGTGCTGCACGGCACGGCCAAGGCCGGCGACGCCGTGATCGACGCCCACGTGCACGAATTTACCCGCCGCCTGGCCGGGTACGCGGGCATCGCGCTCGACACGCCCGCGGAGGTGCACCATGGAGCATAGCCTGCTGCTGAACGCCTGCGTCTACCTGGCCGCCGCCGTGATCGCGGTGCCGCTCTCCAAGCGCCTCGGCATGGGCGCGGTGCTCGGCTACCTGGTGGCCGGCATCCTGATCGGCCCGTACGGCTTCAAGCTCATCGGCGAAGCGGAGGATGCACTGCATTTCGCCGAATTCGGCGTGGTCCTGCTGCTCTTCCTGATCGGCCTGGAGCTGGAGCCGAGCCGCCTGTGGGCGCTGCGCCGCCCGATTTTCGGCTGGGGCGGCGCCCAGGTCGGACTGGTCGCCGCGGTGCTGTTCGGCGCCGCGCTGCTGGCCGGGGTCGACTGGAAACTGGCGCTGATCGCCGGTCTCGGCCTGTCGCTGTCCTCGACCGCGATCGCGCTGGCCTCGCTCGACGAGCGCAACCTGATGCCGACACCGGCCGGCCAGGCCAGCTTCTCGATCCTGCTGTTCCAGGACATCGCCGCGATCCCGATGATCGCCATCGTGCCGCTGCTGGGCATCCCGGACGACCAGGGCGGCGGCGGCAACGCCTGGATCGCCGTGCTCAAGGTGCTGGTGGTGCTGGCCGGCCTGGTGGTCGGCGGGCGCTTCCTGATCCGGCCGCTGCTGCGCTTCATCGCCAAGACCGACGCGCGCGAGATCTTCACCGCTTTCGCGCTGCTGCTGGTGATCGCGATCTCGCTGCTGATGCAGTCGGTCGGCATGTCGATGGCGCTGGGCGCCTTCATGGCCGGCGTGCTGCTGGCCGACTCGGAGTACCGCCACGCGCTCGAGACCGACCTGGAGCCGTTCAAGGGACTGCTGCTCGGGCTGTTCTTCATCGCGGTCGGCATGTCGGTCGACTTCTCGGTATTCCTGGCGCGGCCGGCCATCGTGCTCGGCCTGGTGGCCGGCTTCCTGGTGCTGAAGATCGGCGTGCTGTACGGCCTGAGCCGCGTGTTCGACATGGCGCGCGGCCAGCACCTGCAGTTCGCGCTGATCCTGTCGCAGGGCGGCGAATTCGCCTTCGTGGTGTTCGGCGCCGCCGCCACCGCGCACGTGTTCTCGGCCGAGGTGGCCTCGACGCTGGTGGTGGTGGTGGCGCTGTCGATGGTGGTCACGCCGCTGGTGCTGATGGCCTACGACCGCATCTCGGCGCGGCGCCAGGGCGCCAAGGGCAAGCGCGGCACCGACGACGCCGACCCGATCGCCCCCAACGAAGACCACGTGATCATCGCCGGCTTCGGCCGCTTCGGCCAGATCGTCGGCCGTTTTCTGAACGCCGGCGGCGTCAAGCTGACCGTGCTGGATCACGACCCCGACCAGGTCGACGTGCTGCGCCGCTTCGGCTTCGAGGTGTTCTACGGCGACGCCACGCGCGCCGACCTGATGCGCGCCGCCGGCGCCGCCAAGGCGCGCGCGCTGGTGGTGGCCATCGACGACATCGAGGACAGCCTGGCGCTGGTGGAGTCGGTGCGGCGCGACTACCCGGACCTGCCGATCTTCGCGCGCGCCCGCAACGTCACCCATTACTACCAGCTGATGGACCGCGGGGTGACCATGATCGAACGCGAGACCTTCGAGGCCGCCGTCAAGCTGGGCCGCAGCGTGCTGAGCGCCGGCCTGGGCCAGAGCGCCTACCGCACCCGCCAGACCGCCGACAAGTTCAGGAAGTACAACCTGCAGAACGTACTGGCCGTCTACCCGTACTACAAGGACCGCGACACCTATGTGTCGATGGCCAAGCGCGGGCGCGACGAGCTGGAGACCATGATTGCGCGCGACCGCAAGGCGGTGGAGGACGAGACCGGGCAGGATTGGGATTGAGGGGTGCCTGTCGGTATCTCGACCACAGCCCACGTGGCGCTAAGCGTTGACCCAAGCACGTCGCCCCTGCGCAGGCAGGGGCCCAAGTTCGAGGCGTTTCGACTGCGTTTGTAACTTGGGCCCCTGCCTTCGCAGGGGCGACGTTTACGCGCCAACGATATCGTGACGTTCAGCCCCCCGCCGGCCCTTCCTGCTCGGTCCAGGTCGGCCCGCGCGTCACCGGCCTCCCGTCCACCCAGTCCAGCCGGTCGATGCACATCCGGCGCGCCGTCTGCGCCGGGTCCCAGGCGTGGTACACGATCCAGGCCTCGCTGCCGTCCGGCGAGCGCGTGAACGAATTGTGGCCCGGCCCCAATAGCTGGCCGTCGCGCGGGGTGCGCATCAGCAGCGCCTGTTCGCCGCCTTGCGGCCGCGTGTACGGTCCGAGCGGATGGTCGGCCACCACGTAGCTGACGCCGTAGTTGTCCTTCTCCCAGGCGCCGCCGCTGTAGAAGCAGTAGTACCTGCCGTCGTGCACCTGCAGCGCCGCCCCTTCCACCGTGTGCCAGTCGTAGACCCCGCCGTACATGCTGCGTCCCTTGCGGAACACGTGCCAGTCGTGGTGCGGCCGCACCACCACCCGCGCCTCGCCCGCCAGCGTGGTCATGTCGAGCAGGCGGTCGACCACGATGCCGGTGCCGGCACGGTGGTCGTGTTCGGTGCTGACGTCGAGGAAGTCGACGCAGTAGAACAGGTACCACTGGCCGTCGGCGTCGCGGAACGGGTGGGCGTCGATGGAGAACGGCTGGTCCGGCACCAGCAGTCTGCCGGCGTCGGCAAAGGGCCCGGCCGGATGGTCGGCCAAGGCCACCCGCAGCTTCTGGTCGGTGCCCTCGGCCGCGCCCGCGCCGGACGAGTAGTACATATAGAAGCGGCCGTCGTGGAAAGCCACCTCCGGCGCCCAGACGTGGAGATCGTCCGCGCCCGAAGCGGGGGGCGCCAGCGCGTGCCCGAGCGCTTCCCAATGCACCAGGTCGTTCGACTTCAGCACCGGCACCTGGCGCCCGTCGGCGGCGCCGGGACCGGTACCGTAGGCATAGTAGACGCCTTCATGGCGCAGCACGAAGGGGTCGGCGAACACGTCCGGCCAGACCGGATTGCGATAAGTCGTCATCGTCACAGCGAGAAGCGCAGGTTGATACCGTAGGTGGTCGGGTTGTAGCGGATGTCGCGCGGCCGGATCGGGTCGTTCAGGTAGCTCTCGTACTTCTCCTTGGTGATGTTGATCGCGTCGAACTGCACCGACACGTTCTTGTTGATCGCGTACGAGATGCTCAGGTCGACGAAGGTGTTGGGTCCGACGATGCGGTCCTGGCCGAAACGTGGCTCGGCGATCTGCTCGACGTACTCGCCGCGGTGGTTGGCGGTCAGGCGGCCGGTGATGCCCATGCCTTCGTACAGCAGCGCGGCGTTGTAGTTCTTCTTGGCGACGTTGGTCAGCGCCGTCTTGCGGTACTGGCCGGGCGCGACCAGGGTCTGGTTGTCGCCGTCGATCCAGGTGTAGTTGAACTGGGCACCGAAGCCGCTCCACGGTCCGGGCAGGAAGTCGATGAACTTCTGGATGCCGAACTCGGCGCCGCGCAGCGTGCCCTTGCCCGAGTTCTGCGGCCGCGTGATGCGGTAGGTCTGGCCGCCGATGACTTCCTGCGACTCCAGGTTCTGCAGATAGCCGTCGATGTCGCGGTGGAACAGCGCGATCTGGGCATAGCCGTTTTTCGGGAAGTAGTACTCGAGCGTGGCGTCGGTGTTGGTCGACTTGGTCGGACGCAGGTTCGGGTTGCCGGCCGAGCCGGTGCCGGGCGCGTTGACCGTCGGCGGGATCAGCGACAGCGCCGGGTTCAGCGCCGCGAAATCCGGACGCGTCAGGGTCTTGCCGACCGACAGGTGCGACTGCAGGTTGTCGCGCCAGCCCACCACCGCCGCCGCGCTGGGCAGGAAGTTGTTCTCGCGCATGGTCTCGTCAATCGGGCTGATCACGTCGCCGATGCGGCTGTTGCCGCGCAGGTCGCGCGACACGTGCACATAGCGCGCGCCCACCGTGCCGCTCAGGTCGATGCCCGACAAGTTGGTCTTCCAGCGCGCCGCCAGGTAGGCCGTGGTGGTGCCTTCGCGCTGGTCGAAGGTGCGCGTCGGGTCTTCGGCCACGCGGCCGGCGGCGGCGCCGTACACCGTGCGCACGGTGTCGGCCTGGTCGATCAGGAAGTCGCGCGAGGGCGTGAGCCACGGGCCGCCGAGGCGGTCCAGGCCCGGCACCAGCGATTCGAACGATGCGCCGAAGGCGCCCACCGGGGTCGGGCGGGTGGCGCCGGTGAAATCGCTGTGGCCTTCGGCGCCGTGGAAGCTGGTGCGCCGCTGCGACAGGCGCAGGCCGGCGTCGATGCCGCTGAAGAAGCCGTCGCCGAGGCGGTAGGAGGCGTCGTTGCGCCACTGGACCTGCTCGCCTTTCGAGATGCCCCAGTTCTGCACCATCCCGCGCAGCACGAACTGGCTCGGGTCGCGCAGGGCATTGGCGCTGGTCGGGGTGACGATCGCGTTGTAACCGCCGTGCCCGTCCGCGCCGTAGGTGTACACGCTGGCGCTGGCGCCGGGGATCTGCTGGTCGACGATGACGGTGTCGTTGACGTAGGTCGACTTGGTCAGGGCGACCGTCGAATTCAGTTTCCACGGGCCTTCGCGGTATTGCAGGTTGAGGTCGGCGAAGTGCTGGACCGTGTGTTCCTTCGCGCCCCAGGTCGAGGTGGCGACGTAAGGGTCGTAGTCGTAGATGCCGCCGAAGCGCGCCGCCGGCGTCGACGCCGCCTGGATCGGGCAGATCACGCCCTGCGGCGTGTTGCAGTAGTCGCCGACCGGTGCCAGCACCACGTTCTGCAGGCGCGGGGTCCAGGTGGTGATCGCCAGGATGTAGTCGACCTCGCTGCGCTGGCGGTAGCCGGTACCGAGGTAGTGGGCGGTCAGGTCCAGCGTCGGGTTGACCTTCCACTGGAAGGCGCCGTGGATGCTGCCGCGGTCGCGGTCGCCGGCGTTGTAGATGCCGCCGATGCTGGGCAGTTCGCCGAGCCGGTCGCCCGGGCGCAGCGGCGCGATCGGCTGGTCGTCGTTCAGGCGGGTCGCGGTACCGTCCGGGCTGATCGAGAAGATGCGGTCGGGACGGTCGACCCACTGCACCGGATAGCCCCAGTGCTCGCGGTTGAAGGCGACGTCGAGCAGCGCGCCCATCTCGCCCATGCCGGTGTCCCAGCGGTTGCTGACCGAGAAGCCGCCGCCCGGGTTGGTCTTGTCCTTCGTGGCCTCGGAGCCGCTCACCTTCTGGCGCCGCGCGTCCAGGAAGCCGGTGGCGTTGAAGCCCTTGAGGTCGAACGGCGAGCGCAGGCGCACGTTGATGCTGCCGGCAATGCCGCCTTCGATCTGGTTGGGCGTGACCGACTTGTAGACGTCCAGCCCGCCGATCGCCTGCACCGGCAGGTCCTGGTACTGCAGGCGGCGTCCGGTGCCGGTGAAGATCTCGTTGCCGTCCAGCGTGGTCGACACGTCGGGCAGGCCGCGGATGATGACCTGGCTGGTCTCGCCGCGGTCGCGTCCCACCTGCACGCCGGCGATGCGCTGCAGGGCGTCGCCGGCGGCGCGGTCGGGGAACTTGCCGATGTCCTGGGCGTTGATCGAATCGACCACCTGCACCGAGTCGCGCTTGATCGCCTCGGCGCTGCGGATGCTGCTGCGCAGGCCGGTCACCTGCACCTGCTGGATACCCTGCGCGGTCTGCGCCGGCTGGGTCGGCGCCGCGGGGCCGGGGCTGCCTGCGGGCGCATCGGCGGCGGCGGCCTGGCCGGCGTTCTGGGTGTCGGTGCGGGTGCCCGGCGGATCCTGGGTGGCGGGCGCCGACTGGTCCTGGGCGGCAGCGGTCTGGACCACGGCGGCATGGGCCACGAGGGCCAGGACAGCGGCGTACAGGGGCCTGAGCCGCAGGCTCGAATGCGAAGTGTTCATCTCGGTCTCCAATTGTAATTTTTATTAGAAACTAGTCGAAAAGCGCCTGCCGCGGCGCCCGCTTGGCGTGCTGTGCGGCATCCGCGCCACAGGCGGCGCGCGCGCTTGACAGCCGCGGCGGCGGGCCTTATCGGACGCCGGCGAGCGGCGCTTCCGCGCGCGCGCGGCTGTGCGGATACGCCTGGCCCTGCTCGTCGAACAGGTAGGCGCGCGCGGCGTCGAAGGCCAGCCGGACCCGGCTCCCGAGCGCCGGCACCGGGCCGCCGTCGCCACCCGCGCCGCTCACACCGTACTTGGCGGCGAGCATGCCGTCGATGCCGTCGACCTGCACGTGGACCAGGGTCACGTCGCCGAGGTACTCGACCAGCGCCACGGTGGCGCCGATGCCGCCGGCTGCGGACGGCTCCGGCAGGATGCGCAGGTGTTCGGGGCGCACGCCGAGCGTGAGCGGCGCGCCGGCACGGGCGCGCGCGACGTCGGCCGCGACTTCCGCCACGCTGCCGTCGCTCAAGCGCACCGCCGCGGTGGCGCCCTCCTCGCCCGCCAGCACGGCCGGCAGGAAGTTCATGCGCGGCGAGCCGAGGAAGCCCGCCACGAACAGGTTGGCCGGCTGCTCGTACAGTTCCAGCGGCGTGCCGACCTGCTCGATGCGGCCGCCGTTGAACACCACGATCTTCTGGCCCAGGGTCATGGCTTCGACCTGGTCGTGGGTCACGTAGATCATGGTGCTGCCCAGTTCACGGTGCAGGTGGGCCAGCTCGACCCGGGTCTGGGCGCGCAGCGCGGCGTCCAGGTTCGACAGCGGTTCGTCGAACAGGAACACCTCGGGCTTGCGCACGATGGCGCGTCCGATCGCCACGCGCTGGCGCTGGCCGCCGGACAGGGCCTTGGGCTTGCGCTCCAGCAGGTGGCCGATCTGCAGCGCGGCCGCGGCGCGCTCCACCCGCTCGGCGATCTCCGCCTTCGGCACCTTGGCCAGCTTCAGTGCGAAGCCCATGTTTTCCGCCACCGTCATGTGCGGGTACAGCGCATAGCTCTGGAACACCATCGCGATGCCGCGCCGCGCCGGGTCGACGTCGTTGCAGGGCTGGCCGTTCAGTTCCAGCCGGCCCGCGCTGATGTCTTCCAGGCCGGCGATCATGCGCAGCAGCGTCGACTTGCCGCAGCCGGACGGCCCGACGAAGACCACGAACTGGCCGTCCTCGATGTCGAGGTCGACGCCCTTGATGACCAGGTTGTCGCCGTAGCGTTTCTGGATGCCGCGCAGCGTTACCGATGCCATTCTTCCTCCTTGATTTTTATCCTTTGAGCCCGCTCGCAGCCAGGAAGCCCTGGGTCACCTTCTTCTGGAACAGCGCGTAGGCCAGCGCCACCGGCAGGGCCCCCAGCAGCGCCGCCGCCATCAGCTGGGCGTAGCGCACCCCGAAGGCGTCGTAGGTCTGGGTCAGGCCGAGCGGGATCGTCATCATGTCGTTCGACGTGACGATGATGAAGGGCCACAGGAAGTTGTTCCAGGCGGCGATGAAGGTCACGATCGCCATCGCCCACACGATGTTGCCGGATATCGGCAGGTAGACGCTCCACAGCACGCGCAGCGGGCCGGCGCCGTCCATCACCGCGGCTTCGCGGAAGTCGGCCGGAATCTCGTCGAAGAAGCCCTTGAAGACGTAGATCACCACCGGCGACACCACCTGCGGCAGCACGATGCCGGCATAGCTGTTGATCAGACCCAGCCCGTTCATGGTGCGAAACAGCGGCACCAGCAGCGCCTCGAAGGGCACCAGGAAGGCCAGCATGGCCAGCGCGAACAGCAGCCCGCGGCCGCGGAAGCGCAGCTGCGAGAACGCATAGGCCGCCATCAGGCTGATCGCCATCGTGACCACCGTGACCGCCAGCGCCACCAGCGCGCTGTTGAACAGCCAGCGCACCAGGTTGCCGGCGCCGAGGGTCTTGCCGAAGGCGTCCAGGGTCCAGGTCTGCGGCAGCCAGTGGAATTCGGCCGACACGGTTTCGAGTTCCGGGCGCAGCGCGGTGCTGAGCGCCCACAGCAGCGGCGCGGCCCACAGCGCGGCCAGCAGGATGGCGCAGACGGCGCCGGCCACGGTCCAGACCAGATTGGATTTGCCGTTCATGCATCCCTCCGCTCGAGCCAGCGCACGATCCAGGCCTGCAGCAGCGACAGCACGATCACCACGGCCACGAAAGCCATCGCGATCGCCGCCGCGTAGCCGGCGTCGCTCTGGGTGAAGGCGGTCTCGTACATGTAGTGCAGGGTCACGCGGGTGGTGTTGAACGGCCCGCCGCTGGTGAGGATGTAGGTCTGGCCGAACACCTTGAGCGAAGCGATCATCTGCAGGATCACGCAGGTGGTGGTGACCGGACGCAGCGCCGGCCAGGTGATGTGGGCGAACAGCGTCCAGCCGCGCGCGCCGTCCAGCGCCGCCGCCTCGTACTGCTCGGCCGGGATGTTGCGCAGGCCGGCCAGGAACAGCAGCATGTTGAAGCCGACCGTCCACCACACGGTGCCGATCGCCACCGCCGGCAGCGCCCAGGTGGGGTCGGCCAGCCACGGCTTGCTGGTCCCGAGCACGTGGTTGATCACCCCCGACGAGGGCTGCAGCATCCAGTCGGCGATCAGCGTCATCACCGAGATCGGCAGCACGAAGGGCAGGAAGAACACGCCCTGCAGCCAGCCGCCGGCGCCGACGAAGCGGTTGACCAGCAGCGCCATCAGCAGGCCGAGCGCGGTCAGCGGGACCACGGTCAGCAGCGCGAAATAGAACGTATTGCCGAGCGCGTCCCAGAACGAGGGGTCGCGCACCAGGGTCGCGTAGTTGGCCAGGCCGACGAAGCCGTTGGTGCGCGTCAGGCTGCTTTCGGTCAGGCTCAGCCAGAAGGTCTCGGCGGCCGGCACCAGGAAGAACAGCAGAAAGGCGAGCAGGAACGGCGCCAGCAGCGCCAGCGCCGGCAGGCCATCGCGGCGCGCCGCGGCTTGGGCGGCGGGGGCCAGCGGCATTCCGGGGAGTTCGGTACGGTCCATGTTCTCCCCTCAATAGCGCGGCGGCGCCTTGCGCACCAGGCGCGCCGACTCGGTTTCGAAACGGCGCATGGCCTGCGCCGGCGTCATGTAGCCGTACAGCGCGGCCGGCATGAACTTGGAGGCGATCGCTTCCAGCGGTCCGGCCGCGCCCATGTACCAGCGGTCCGGATCGTAGATGACGTTGGCGGCGGCAGCCGCGTACATCGCATTCGGCATCAGGGATTTCGCTTCGGCCGACTCGGCCACCGGCCGGTAGGCGGGAATATGCCCGCCCTCGGCCCAGCCCATCGAATGCCGGCTGACGTAGGCGACGAAGCGCATCACCGCAGCCACCTTCTGCGGCGACGGCGCGTGGCCCGGGTTGGCCGGCATCGCGAAGGCATGCGAGTCGGCCCATCCGCTGGCGTTGGCGTACATGCGCGGCAGCGGCACGATGCCGTAGTCGAAGCCGAGCGTGCCGGCCCTGGTGGCGCGCACCAGCTCCGGTACTTCCCACACGCCGTTCAGCATGAAGGTGGTGCCGCCGCCCATGAACTGGCTGGTCGAGGCCGGGTAATCCAGGCCGACCTGGGCGTAGCCGCGCCGGAACCAGGCGGCGATCCCGGCCAGCGTCGATTCGCCGGCGGCGCCGTAGACGAAGCGGCCGTCACGGATGATGCCGACGTTCTGCTGCGCCAGCATCGAGGTCCACAGGCGCCAGATCGCATACGAGCTCTGGCTGCTTTCCATGGTGAGGCCGGGCTTGCCGGTGCGTTCGGTGGCGACCCGGAAGGCATTGGTCAGCGCCGCGATACCCTCGATCGGCTTCAGTGCGCCGTCCGGCTGCAGCAGCCCGGCCTGGCCGGCCAGGGTCTTGTTGTAGTACAGGACCAGCGGGTGCACGTCGATCGGGACCGCGTAGACCGCGCCCGCGTACTGCGCTTTCTGCCACTGGCGCGGCAGGTAGTCGCTGCCGCGCAGCCCGGCCGCCGCCAGTTCGCCCGGCGCGATCGGGCGCAGCACGCCGCCGCCGGCCAGGTTGACCAGGCGCGACAGGTGCACGGTGGCGACGTCGGGGCCGGCGCCCACCACCGAGGCGGTAATCAGCTTGGTATAAAACGGTTCGCCCCACTTGAGCGTCGTGCTCACCACCCGCACGTCGCGCTGGCTGGCATTGAAGTCGCGTACGAGCGCCTGCATGCGCGCACCGTCGCCGCCGCTGAGCAGCGTCCACATCCTGACTTCAAGCTGTGCCCGGGCCGGTCCTGCGACCAGGAAGCCGGACAGCGCGGCGGCGGCGGCGAGGTTCCATCCTCGTCGTGCCACATCGTCTCCTTTTATTATGGAGTCGCGCGCCACCCGCCGGTGCAGGCGAAGCTAGGCCACCTTCTTGCGTGGACGCGGACCCGGTGCGCCCCGGCCACGGCGTTCGAATCCGGACGGACTGCCCGGTCCCGGACCCTGCGGTGGCTGGCGCTCGCCGGGATAGGCTAACACTTCTGCCGTTTCTCCGACGCGCGTCCATTCAATCGGGAAATCCGGACCGCGGCGGGTGCGCCAGCGCTCGTCGTGGCCGAGCGGGTCGAGGTGCCAGTTGTAACGCAGCGCATCGGGCCCGCGCGTGGCCGCCGCCAGCGCCTCGATCGGCGCCTTCGGTACCCGGTCCTCGGTCAGCAGCCCGTTCTTTTCCAGGAAGGTGTCGGTCAGCTGGGTGTAACAGAAACCCGACAGCGGCCGGCAGCGGTGCAGCGCATCCATCTGCGCCTGGTAGCGCGCCAGCAGGTCCTTGCCGTCCTTCGCGGTCGAATAGCCCCAGCCCGATTCCGCGCTGCCCGGCGGCAGGCAGGCGATGCCGCCGAACTCGGACAGGAACAGCGGCTTGCCCAGTCCCGTGAAGCCGTCGATGACGATGCGGCGCCGGTCCGGCTGCACGTGCTCCAGCGTGTAGGCGACGGCTTCACGGTTGCCGTAGCGCTCCAGCAGCACCGCCGGGTCCTGCGCGTAGTCGTGCACGCTGACGAAGTCGCCGCACGGCATCTCCCAGCCGTCGTTGCCGACCACCGGGCGGGTGCCGTCCAGCGCCCGCGTCATGTGGTACAGCGCGCGCACGAAATCGACCTGGCGGCGGTCGTTCATCAGTTCCGGCACGCCCCAGGATTCGTTGGTCGGCACCCAGGCCACCACGCATGGGTGCGAGATGTCGCGCTCGACCAGTTCCTTCCACTCTTCCATCACGCCGTGCACGGTGGCGCTGGAAAAGCCGTAGGCCGACGGCATCTCGGCCCACACGCACAGGCCGAGCACGTCGCACCAGTACAGCCAGCGCGGGTCTTCGGATTTCTGGTGCTTGCGGGCGCCGTTGAAGCCGAGCCGCTTGATCAGCAGGACGTCGTGGCGCAGCTGGTCGCTGGACGCCACCATCAGGCTGTCCGGCCAGTAGCCCTGGTCGAGCACCATGCGCAGGAAATAGGGACGGCTGTTGAGCATGAAGCGCTCGCCCTCGACGCCGACCGTGCGCAGCGCCGTGTAGCTCTGCACGGCGTCGAGCAGGTTGCCGTCGACCGAGCGGATCTCGATCTCGGCCTCGATCAGCTGCGGGTGTTCCGGGGACCACATCCACTGGCTGCGGGCGTCGTCGATGCCGGGGTCGGGCAGCTGGAAGATGCGCGACAGGCGCGGTCCGGTCAGCAGGCAGCGGTCGGCCACCAGCAGCCGCTCGCCCAGCTTCAGGGTAACGTTGGCGATGCCGCCCGCGGGCACGTGGGCGACGTCGGCGTCGAGCCGGATCTGCCAGGCGGCGACGTCGGCGGTCCAGCGCAGCTGGGCCACGTGGGCGCGCGCCACCTTCTCGATCCAGACCGTGCGCCAGATGCCGCTGGTGCGCGGATACCAGATCTTGTGCGGCTCCGCCTCCCAGTCCATCTTGCCGCGCGCCTTGTGCATGTCCTGCGGATCGTCGTCGGCCTGGACCACGATCTCGAGCCCGGAGCCGTCCAGGTGGCGCGTGATGTCGACCGTGAACGGGCTGTGGCCGCCGCGGTGCTCCATCGCGAAGCGGCCGTTGACCCAGATCCGGGCGCGGTGGTTGACGGCGCCGAAGTGCAGCATCAGGCGCTCGTCCTGGCCGGGCGTGACCGAGGGGTCGAGCTGGACATGGCGGCGGTACCAGACGCGGCGCCGGAAGCCGCGGTCGTGCACGCCGCTGGCGCGCGCCTCGGGCGGATACGGGACCGTGATGGTGCGGTCGAAGGGCACCTCTGCCGGTTCGACGTACTGCGCGGCGTCGTCGAGCATGGCCTGCCAGGGACCGTCGAGGCTGCGCCAGGCGGCGCGGCGCAATTGGGGGCGGGGATATTCCACGTGCGTGCTCCTTCGCTTGTAAGGCCACTTTAGCGACCTGCCTCCGGCTGTGGCAAGGGCTTTCGATTGCCTTTTTCGGGTTCGTATATCTGGCGCGACAAGGTCGATACCGCGACCCGCGAGAATACCGCGCGCGCGGCTTTCCCGGGTGTCGCGCCCATCGCCACCAGGCCCAGACGGGCGTTGCCGAGGCGGTGCGTCCAGACCGCGCCGCCGACCCAGGTGCGTCCGTCCTGGCTGGAATATGCCGTATAACGTTCCTGATCCCGGTCGCGGTGGACATCGATTCGTAACCAGGTGTGTCCGCCGGGCGTGCCGGCCAGCGTGTTCCCGTAGCGCGGGTAGTCCGGCGCCACCGGCCCCACCTCCTTGCCGAACTCCACCTGGTGCAGCCCGCCGCGCGCCAGTTCGACCAGCTTGACGTAGTTGTCGTCGTCGCGCATCAGCACCAGTCCGGCCTGGGCCGAGCCGCCGGCGGGCACCTCCAGCGCCAGCTCGGCCTCGACGCGGTAGTCGCCGCGCGGCAGCGCCGTCTGCAGCACGCTCGCGCTGTTGGTGTCGACGTACAGGTCGCCGGACTCCACCGCCAGCGTCAGGCCGCCGGCACCGGCCCAGGCGCCGTCGGCGCGCGGGCGCAGCCATTGCCAGCGTTCGTCGAGCTGCGCGCTACGAAGGTCGTCGGTCCACAGCGGCGTCGCCCGCTCGGTCACCGGGGCCGGCGGCGCCACGGCCGCGGGGCGCACGCCGGCGCGCGTGGACGGCGCCGCCATCGGACTGTCGCTCGGACCCTGCCCGCCGGCGGCCACCGGCCAGCCGTCGACCCAGTCGATGCGGTCGAGCATGGCCAGGCGCCGGGTCAGCTTGTCCCTGGCGCTGAAGAAGGGTTCGCCGGTATCGATCGCGTGGTAGATGGTCCACCACTGGCCGGCGGCGTCCGGGAACACTGTGTTGTGGCCGGGTCCGACCCAGCGGTTGCCGTTCTGGAGCAGCACCGGCGTGCCGCCCGCGCGGCCCTTGGCCATGTCGTTGCCGAGGCGGTCGAGGAATGGCCCTTCCGGCGTGCGGGCGCGGCCGACGAATACGCCGTAGCCGGTCAGCGGGCCGTTGCAGCAGTTGGTGGCGGACGCGAACAGGTACCACCAGCCGTCGTGCTTCACCACTTCCGCGCCCTCGTAGCGGCCGTCGGCCCCGACCCGGACCGCGTCGCCGTGCGCCGCCATGCCGTCGTCGTCGAGCCGGCGCACCCAGATGCCGCCGCCGTAGCTGCCGTAGTACAGATACTTCGACTCGCCGTCGATCACCACCTTGGGATCGTAGATCCAGTGGAAGGCGCAGCCCGGGCCGCTGCGCTGGGGCATCACCACCGGCGTGCGGCTGGCGCGCCAGGGGCCGGCCGGGCTTTCGGCGCTGGCCACGCCGATCGCGCTGTCGCTGCCGCAGCCGGGCTCCGGACTCCAGGCGTCGACCACGTCGGTCACCGTGAAGTACAGGTAGTAGCGGCCGTTCATGTAGACCGGCTCCGGCGCCCACAGGCCCGAGGTCGGATCGGCCAGGCCCGCCGGCCGGTCCTTGAAGGCGTCGGCCACGAAGTCCCAGTGCACCAGGTCGGTCGAGCGGTACACCGGCATCATGCGGAAATGCCAGCCGCCGTCGCGCGCCTGGCCGGAGCGCTCGCGCTTGCTGACCGGGTCGCTGGTGCAGTACAGGTACCAGGTCGGCGTCCTGGCGCGCGGGTCGCGCAGCACCGCCGGATCGGCGCAGTTCTGGGCCAGCTCGCCGTCGGCCAGGCGCACCGGCAAGGGGTTGCGGTAGCTGGCGGGGGCAGGTCCGGCAGCCGGCGCGGGCGCAGCGGCGGCCAGCAGCGGCGCCGCGCAGGCGAGCGCCGCCACCCGGCGGGTGAATCGATGCATGGTTTGTCTCCTGAACTTTTTCTTATTGGCCGAGCTTACTGCAAGCGGAAACGTCCGTGGTGCACATTTGCGCCGCGCCCGCACATCGGCGCTTATGCACCGTTGATAAGTCTTAATCGGATTGCAAGACCCTTGTGAGGCGCCACAAAGGCGCCCCGGCGCCGGTCGCCGATGATGCCGGTCGACCCGCAACCGACTTCCAGGGAGATCCATGAAGCACGCAATCCTCGCGTTTGTCCTGGCGTGGCTGGCCGCCTGCGCCGGCGCCGCGCCCGGCCCGTCCGCCCCGGCCGAACCGGCGCTGCAGCTGTCCGGCCGCACCCTGCGCGCCTGTACGCCGCTGGCCGGCACCGCCCTGCCGCTGTGCCGCGGCGGCGCCCTGCCCGCCGCGATCGGCAGGGTGGTGACGGCGGCGCCGGCCTCGTTCGAGGCGCTCGACGCCAGCCTGTACCTGATCGTCGACGCCGAGCGCCACGGCTGGCTGTGCCTGCTCGACGGCGACCAGGTGCGCTGCACGCCGGTGGCCGCGCCGGCGCCGCAGAACATGGAAATCCGGTTCTGGCACCTGCCCGACGGCTACCACGCGGTCACCTACACCCACATCCCGGGCACCCCGATCGTGCTCGACCCCGGGGCGCAGGCCACGAATGCCTTCCAGCGCGCCCTGGAGGCGGCCGCCGTCCAGTTACAGAGCAGCCTGGCGGCCGGCGCCGGCCGCAATGCCCGCCCCGCCACCGGGGCCCGCATCGACGGCTGCGACGCGCCGGACGAATCCGGCGGCTGCGTCATGGACGGCGACCCGGGCCTCGATCCCGGCTACGATCAGGGCGGCGGTGGCGGCGATCCGTTCGGCGACTGGGACAACGGGCCCGGCCCGGGCACCGATCCGCCGTCCGACCCCTGGGGCGGCTGGGACAACGGCCCGGGACCGGGCACCGACACCCCTGCCGATCTGCCGGCTGCCGATCCCGATCCATGGACCGATCCGTACTGCGACAACGGTCCCTGCCCGGGCAGCGCCATCGAGGACGTCCCGCCGATGATCCCGACACTGCCCCACGATCCGGCCACCGATACCGCCGACCTGACCCCGTGCGACGCCGTGATACCCGGCATTATCTCGATCTGCATCCACGAACGGCGCCCGCCGCCGGCCGAGCTGGCGCCGCTGCCGGCCGGGCCGGCACCCTGGTTTCCGCAGAGCTGGTGCGACTTCGCCGGCGTGTTCTGCAGCAACGGACAGGTCCAGAAAAGCGCCGAGAGCGGCAAGACGCTGGCCGAACTGGCCGACGACTGCGCCTTCCACCTGCGCGTGAAACTCGACCTGTGCAAGGTCGACGACATCATCCACCCGAACACCCAGCGCTACGCCGACTGCCTGCAGGCGGCCCGCGACGAGTACGAGGTGTGCGTGACGCGGGCGCGCGACCTGACCGACAACGGCGCCCATCCGGCGCCCTGAACCGTATCCACGAGGAGCAGACCATGATGGAACCGACGCTGACCGTGGCATTCGACGACGGCGGCACGCTGTTGCGGGTGCGGCGCCACGACGACGAACTGTTCAACGACGTCGACTGGCCGCTGGCCAGGCTCGAGGACTGGGGCTACGAGGGCGCCTGCCGCCTGATCGGCAACGGCGCGCTGATGATGCTGCAGCGCGCCCATCCGGCGGTGTTCGCGCGCCATCCGCGCATCACACCGCCGCCCGAGTATTTCACCAACACCTTCATCCTGGTGGTCGAGCTGATCCAGCGCTCGCACCGCAGCCGCAGCCGGCGCTACGTCGAGGCGATCGACGCCCTGCTGGAACGCCACGCCGGCGAGATGGGCCTGGCCAGCGTGGCAAGGACCTGGCCCTACGAGCGCCAGCAGCTGATGCAGTTCGACGACTGAGCGGCGCCCGCAGCCGGCCGATGTGCCCACGGCCGGCAAGCGCCTGCGTGCTCTGGTATCATGGCGATCGTTTTCAACACGCGACACCGCCATGCAGATCAGGATGTCAACACCGGCCGCCGCAGCCCTCGCGCTGACGGTCCTGGCGGCGCCAGCGGCCGCTTCCGCCGCTCCCGTCGATGCCGTGCTGCGTCCGTGGCCGGCGCGCCAGCCGACGCCGGTGCTCAAGCTGAGCACGCTGGACGGCCAGGCCTGGGACCTGGGCCGGCTGCGCGGCAAGGTGGTGGTGGTAAACTTCTGGGCCAGCTGGTGCGGCCCCTGCGTGGCGGAGCTGCCGGTGCTGAGCGCGCTGGCGCAGCGCCCGGCCTACCGCGACAAGGTCGCGGTGGTCGGCGTCAATTACAAGGAATCGCTGGACGCCATCAACGGCTTTACCGCGCAGCGCGCCATCGCCTACCCGGTGCTGCGCGACCGCCAGGGCGAAATGTTCAAGGCCTGGACCGCCGGCGTGATGCCGACCACGATCCTGGTCGACCGCCAGGGCCGGGCGCGCTGGCGCAGCGTCGGCGAGATCGACGCCGCCGACACCGGCCTGCAGCGCAGCATCGACGCCCTGCTGGCCGAATGAGCGGCGCCACATCCGCGCGCCGCACCAGAGACACAGATCATCGCACGACATAATCACCAATAATTAGGGGAAACCACAGCATGCAAGACACCAACCTCATCCGCCGCACCGTCCTGAAAGCCACCGGCGGCCTGCTGCTCGCCGCGGCCCTGCCGCGCACGCTGCTGGCCCAGACCCAGGGCCAGGCGCAGGAGCGCCACTTCGACCCGCGTCCGGGCGACTGGAAGAGCTACGAGGTGGTGACCCGGGTGAGCCTGGAGCGCGCCGAGGGTCCGTCGACGGTGTGGGTGCCGCTGCCCGCGGTCGACACCGACTGGCAGCGCACGCTGTCGAACAACTGGTCGGGCAATGCCAAGAGCGTCAAGGTCGGCACCGATGCCAAGTACGGCGCCAAGTACCTGGTCGCCCAATTCGACGGCGCGGCGGCGCCGCTGCTGGAAGTGGTGTCGCGCGTGCAGACCCGCGACCGCGCCGAGAACTGGAAGACCGCCCAACCCGGCCGCGAATCGGCCGAGGACCTGCGCCTGTGGCTGCGCCCGACCGACCTGATGCCGCTCGACGGCATCGTGCTCAAGACCGCCAACCAGATCGTGGCGGGCGCCCGCACCGACGAGGACAAGGTCCAGCGCATCTACGACTGGATTCTGCTGAACACCTTCCGCGAGCCGAAGGTCAAGGGCTGCGGCATCGGCGACATCAAGACCATGCTGGAAACCGCCAACCTGAGCGGCAAGTGCGCGGACCTGAACGGCCTGTTCGTCGGCCTGTGCCGCGCGGTCGGCGTGCCGGCGCGCGACGTGTACGGCATCCGCATCGCGCCGAGCGCCTTCGGCTACCGCGAGCTGGGCGGCAAGCCGGCCGCGCTGCAGGGCGCCCAGCACTGCCGCGCCGAGGTCTACCTGAAGCGCCACGGCTGGGTCGCGATGGACCCGGCCGACGTCACCAAGGTGATGCGCCAGGAAACCGCGGACTGGATCAAGGATCCGGACCACCCGATCGTGGCGCCGGTGCGCAAGGCGCTGTTCGGCGGCTGGGAAGGCAACTGGATGGGCTACAACTTCGCCCACGACGTGCCGCTGCAGGATTCCAAGGCAATCGGCAAGGTCGGCTTCCTGATGTACCCGCAGGCCGAAAACCGCGGCGAGGCCTACGACCCGCTCAACCCGGACGCGTTCAAGTACGTCATCACGGCGCGCTCGATCTGATCCAAGCCTGTCCAGCCACGTGAAACCGTCCATGTCCAGCCCCACTCCCCTCGCCGCCGGTCCGGCGTCCGGCACCGAACGCAAGGCCGGCCGCCTGGTCGCGCTGGCCGTGCTGGCCTCGCTGCTGGCGTCCACCTGCTGCGTGCTGCCGCTGGTGCTGGTGCTGGTCGGAATCACCGGCGCCTGGATGTCGACCCTGGTGGCGCTGAAGCCGGTCACGCCCTACGCCATCGCGGTCACGCTCGCAGCACTGGCGTGGTCGGGCTGGCTGCTGTTCAAGCCGGCGCGCGCCTGCGACCTCGACGGCGACTGCGCCACCACCCGCCCGGCGATGCGCCGCGTGTTCGTCGGCTGCGCCCTGTTCATCGCGCTGCTGCTGAGCTTTCCGCTGTTCGCACCGCTGTTCTATTGAAACCCGGACCATGACCACTTCGATGAAACCGATTTTCGCCCTCACCGTCGCCCTTGCCCTCGCCGCCACCCTCGCTGCGCCGCAGTTCGCCTTTGCCAAGCAGCAGACCGTGTCCCTCAACGTGCCGACGATGGATTGCGCGACCTGCCCGATCACGATCAAGGCCGCGCTCAGCAAGGTGCCCGGCGTGGCCAAGGTGAAGGTGAGCTACGAGAAGCGCGAGGCGGTGATCGTGTACGACGATGCGCAGGCGACCGTGGCCGACCTCAAGAAGGCGACCGAGGATGTGGGCTATCCGGCGATGCTGAAGATCAGCCGCTGAGTTTGTAGCGGCTTGGTTCTTCCGTTAGCTTAAAAACCGTCGCCCCTGCGAAGGCAGGGGCCCAAGTTTGGCGCGTCTCGACTACGCTTGCAACTTGGGCCCCTGCCTTCGCAGGGGCGACGTTGTTTTGATGCGCTGGTAACGACAGCGTTGCCGGCTCCGGTTTATGCCGGCTTTCCCCTCCGCGGCAGCAACTCCCTGACCACCACGTTCAAACGCTCGACCGACACCGGCTTGCCCAGGTGCGCCGAGAACCCTGCCGCGCGCGCCTGTGCGATGTCGGCGTCGCGCCGCATGCCGGTGATCGCCACCGCCGGCAGCGATGCGTATTTCGGCATCGCATGCACGCGGCGCAGGAATTCGTAGCCGTCGATCTCGGGCATCGAGATGTCCGAGATCAGCAGGTCGATCTCTTCGCGCGCCAGGATCTCCAGGCCGGCGCGCGCGCCGGTTGCGGCGAAGACGGTAGCGCCGCTCATCTCCAGCAGCGACTGGAACACGTGCAGCATGTCTTCCATGTCGTCCACCAGCAGGATGCGCAGGCCGGTCATGCCCTCGTCCTCGTCGCCGGCGTCGCCCGCCAGCGGGGCCACCCGGCTGTCCATCAGCGGCAGCCACAAGCTGAAGCGGGCGCCCTTGCCGATGCCTTCCGAGGCCGCCTCGACGCGGCCGCCGTGCAGGGCCACGATCTCGCGCACCAGCGCCAGGCCGATGCCCAGGCCGCCCTTCGAGCGCGTGGTCACGGACATGCTCTGGCCGTACATGTCGAACACGTGCGACAGGAAATTCGGGGCGATGCCCTGGCCGCTGTCGATCACGTCGACGCGCACGAAGCCATCCTCGCGCGACAGGCGCGCCTCGATGCGGCCGCCCTTGGGCGTGAACTTGACCGCGTTGCTCAGCAAATTCATCACCACCTGCTCGACCCGCACCACGTCGGCCAGCACCGCCGCGCCCTCGGCGCTGCCGCTCATCTCGATGACCAGGTCGTGCCCCGCCGGATCGCTGCGCGCCACGTCGACGATGCCCTGCACCACCCTGTCCAGCACCACCGGCGCCATCGTCAGCGACAGCTTGCCGGTGCGCACGCGCGAGATATCCATCAGGTCGTCGATGATCTTGGCCTGGCTCATCACCGCGCTGCGGATGATCGAGGCGGCGCGGATGAAGGTGCTCGACTGGCGCAGCTCGGGCATGCGCGACAGCAGCTCGACGTTAATATGGATCATGTTCAGCGGATGGCGCAGCTCGTGCGACATCACCGCCAGGAACTCGTCCTTCAGTGCGGCGGCGTTCTCGGCGTCGTGGCGATCGGCCTGCTCGCGGTTGAATGCCTGCTCGCGCTCCTTGCCGTGGCGTTCGCGCGCGGTCTCGTCGCGCGCGATCTTGGCATAGCCGTAGATGTTGCCGCTGAAGTCCCCGCTGAGATCGCCGCTGCGCAGCGGCGTGGTGACGCCGCTGCAGAAGAAGCGCGAACCGTCCTTGCGCATGTGCCAGCGCTCGTCCTCGGCGCGCCCGTCCTCGCGCGCGCGGCGCAGCTCGTCGGCCGGCACGCCCCTGGCCACGTCCTCGGGCACGAACAGGCGGTCCAGCGGCTGCCCCACGATCTCGGTTTCGGTGTAGCCGAACAGTTTCTCCGCCCCCTTGTTCCAGCTGGTGGCGCGGCCCTCCTCGTCCATCGTGATGATTGCGTAGTCGTTGGCGCTTTCCGCCACCATGCGCATGCGCGCCTCGCTGGCGCGCGCCTGCTCCTCGGCGTGGCGGCGCAGCGTCATGTCGAAGAAGGTCATCACCGCGCCTTCGATGCGGTCCTCGTTGGTGCGGTAGGGCAGCAGGCGCACGATGTAGTAGCGGCCGTCGTTGCTGCGCACCTCGCGCTCGACCACGCGCAGGGTGTCGAAGGTGGCGCTGACGTCCTCGGCCAGCTGGTCGTAGTCGAGCTTGTGGGTCAGGTCGAGCAGCGAACGGCCGACGTCCGAGGCGATGATCGAGAACAGGTCGGCCGCGCGTGGCGTGAAGCGCTTGATGCGCAGGCCGCTGTCGACGAAGATGGTGGCGATGTCGGTCGACGCGATCAGGTTGTTCAGGTCGTCGTTGGCCTTGCCGGTTTCCTCGACCTTGACCTTCAGCTCGTAGTTGACGGTGACCAGTTCCTCGTTGACGGACTGCAGCTCTTCCTTGCTGGTCTCCAGCTCCTCGGTGGCCGAGCGCAGTTCCTCGTTGATCGCCTGCAGCTCCTCGTTCGAGGCGCGCAGCTCCTCGGTCGAGATCTCGGAATTTTCCAGCGTTTCCTGCAACTGCTCGCGCTTGCGCGCCAGTTCGGCTTCCAGCTGCGCCAGCACCACGTCGTGGCTGCCGTTGGGGCGGGCCGGGACCGGGCTGCCCGGCGCGGTTTCCAGGCGGTTGAACAGCACCAGCAGGAACTCGCTCTCGGCCTCGGCGTCGCGGAACGGGCGCACTGTCATGACGATGGCGCCGAGCTCCTTCTGGTCGTCCAGGTCGACCGGGCGGCATTCGACGCTGGTGTCGTGCTGGGTCGCCTGGTACATCGCCGAGCGCAGTTCCAGGCGCAGCTCAGGCAGCACCAGCGCCAGCAGGTTGCGCGAAGGCTCGCCGCCGCCCATGCGCAGGAACTGGCCGGCCTGCTCCGACATGTGCACGATATTGCCGTCGGTATCGATCACGGCCGAGGGCGGCGCGCACTGGGCCAGCGCGCGCTGGTGCAGCTCGGCGTACGAGAACTGGCGCTTGCCGGGCAGCTTGGGCCGGCTGACTTCCGGCAGGCGGTTGCCGTACATGGCCGACGACGGGTTCTGGTAGTGCAGCGGCCGGCTGCTGCCGCGGGCACGGTAGATACGGTTCTTCTTGTCGACCGGCACGAAGTAATCCGACACCGACTCGGCCGACTCCGAGCTGCCCAGGAACAGGTAGCCGCCGGGCTTCAGCGCGAAGTGGAAGGTCTGCAGCACCCGGACCTGCACGTCGCGGTTCAGGTAGATCAGCAGGTTACGGCAGGAAATCAGGTCGAGGCGCGAGAACGGCGGATCGCGCAACAGGTTGTGCGAGGCGAACAGGATGCGGTCGCGCAGCGACTTGCGGATGCGGTAGCGGTCGTCTTCCTTGTTGAAATACTGACGTAGGCGCGCCGGCGCGACGTCGGTGATGATGGATGCCGGGAAATTGCCGGCGCGGGCGGCGTCGATCGCACGGTCGTCGATGTCGGACGCGAACATCTGGAAGGCCGGCGGCTGCTCCATCAGGGCGGCCTGGTCGGCCATCAGCATCGCCAGCGAGTATGCCTCCTCGCCGCTGGCGCAGGCGGCGGACCAGGCGCGCACCTCGTCGGTGGGACCCTTGTCCTTGAACAGCTCGGGCAGCACCTCGCGCTCGAGCGAATCGAAGGCTTCGCGGTCGCGGAAGAAGTTGGTGACCCCGATCAGCATGTCGTCGAGCAGGGCCTTGTGCTCGCCGGCATCGGACTCGAGCAGGTCGCGGTAGGCCGGCAGCGTGTGGGTCTGGCGCACCTGCATGCGCCGCTCGATGCGGCGCAGCACGGTGGCGCGCTTGTAGTGACGGAAATCGTGGCCGGTATGGCTGAGCAGCATGCCGATCACGTCCTGCAGCGCGCTCTCGGCGCTGGCGGCATCCGCCTCGGTCGGCGGCCGGTCGACCTGGCCGATGTCCTCGCCCTCGTGCATGGGCAACTGGATCGTCTTGGCGTTGCTCCACAGCTCCATCAGCTTCTGCGGCATCTCGGCCACCGGCAGCACGAAGTCGACCGCGCCGGTGCGCAACGCCGCCGCCGGCATGCCTTCGTGCTCGGCGTCGGCCGGCGCCTGCACCAGCGTCACGCCGCCCTGCTCCTTGATGCGCGCGATGCCGACCGCGCCGTCCGAGCCGGTGCCGGACAGCACGATCGCGATCGCGCGCTCGCGGTGCACCGAAGCCAGGGTGCGGAAGAACAGGTCGATCGCCACGTGCTGGCCGCGCGGGCGCTGCAGCTCGTCCACCAGCAGCAGTCCGTCCATCATCGACATGTGCTGGTTGGGCGCGATCACGTAGACGTGGCCGGCCTCGATCTGGACCTGCGAGGTGACCTGCACCACCGGCATGCGGGTGGCGCGCTGCAGGATCGCGGCTGCCGAGCTCGGGTGCTTGGGCGACAGGTGGAGGATGACCACGAAGGCCATTTCGTTCGCCGCAGGCATGTTCTCGAACAGCGTCTGCAGTGCCGGCAGGCCGCCGGCGGACGCGCCGATGCCGACGACGGGAAAGTGCAGCGAACTGGGAACGATGCCCGGTTCGGCAGGCTGCGCAATGCACTCGACGGTGGAATCGGACATCGTTGTGATAGCGGATGAAGAAGCCATGAGTCTAGTCGATCCCTTGCGCATTTTGGGGACAATGTGAAGAAAATCATAACGATTTTCGAAAACGGCACGGTCCGCGTGCAAGTCCATGGGGTGCTGGCGTTACGCAATCGTTTGCGCTGTGTTCTCCTAGTGATACCAGCTGTATTCCCATCCCCACGGCATGTCGGTCTCGCCCAGCGCCAGCCGGGTCAGTTCCGGATACAGCCGCTCGGCGCGCACGTCGTTCGACAGGAACACCACGCAGCGCCGGCCCCGCTCCAGGCACACCGCCATGTTGGCGGTCCACTCGTCGTGCCCGCCCTTGAACCAGCCCGGCCCGGCGCGGCCTTCGAAAGTGAGCACGCCCAGTCCGGCCGCCAGCCGCTGCGGCCAGTTTGCCTGTTCCGGTTCCAGGGTCGGGAACTGGTGCGCGGAAACGATCGGCAGCCATCCCTTCACCAGCGCGGCGCGGCTGGCCGGGCTCAGGCCTTCGCCGCGCATGATGCCGGCCCACAGGCGCGCCTGGTCGCCGATGGTGGTGTCCATCGAGCCGGCCGCGCGCACCCGGAAGCGCCGCTCGTGCGCCTGCAGGCTGCCGTCGAAGGCATAGCCGTCGGCCACGTTGGCGGAGAATTCGGCGCGCCAGTGCATGCTGGTGCGGCGCATGCCGAAGCGGTCGAACACGCGCTGTTGCATGGCGTCGCCCAGGTCGATGCCGAGTCCGCGCTCGATGATCAGCTGCAGCAGGTAATAGCCTTCGCCGGAATAGGCATAGCGGCTGCCCGGTTCGAAGTGGATGCGCAGGCGTTCGTCCGGTTCCAGCCAGCGGAAGTTGGCGAAGCCGGCGCCGTGGGTGAGCAGCATGCGCGGCGTGATCGTCTTCCAGCGCGGGTCGTCCTGCAGGTCGGCGTAGTCGAAGGGGCGTTCGCGGTAGAACGGCAGCGGCTGCGGCAGCAGGCGGTTGAGGGGCGCGTCCAGATCGAGCTTGCCTTCGTCGGCCAGCTGCAGCGCAAGATAGGCGACCGCGGTCTTGGTCAGCGAGGCGCCATACATGATGGTCTGGTCGGTCAGCGGCGCCCCGAGCGCGGCGTTGCGCTGGCCGAACACGCGCACCTTGTCGACCTTACCGTCGGCGATAGTGGCCATCGCCAGGCCCTGGACCTGTTCGCGCCGCATCACGCGCTGGATTTCGTTGTCGGCCAGCGAGCGCGCCGGCCGCTGCGGGGTGGCACAGGCGGCCAGCAGGGCCGCCGCCAGGCAGGCCGGCAGCAGTGCCCCGGCCCGGAATCGTCTTGTTGTTTTCATGGCCGCCATGATGCCACGGCGGCAGCGCCGGCGGAATGCCCGCACGCCGGCGTGCGCCGGGTCAGCGCGCGCGCTTGTACACGCGCACGTAATCGACCAGCATGCGCTGCGGCAGCGGCGTGGTCGCATCCGCGTAGCCGGGCCAGTAGCCGCCCACGGCCAGGTTGAGGATCACGTAGAACGGATGCTCGAACACCCAGTCGCCCTTGACCGTGTCCGGACGCACGGTGTGGTACAGGATGCCGTCGCGGTACCAGCGCATCTCGCGCGGCGCCCATTCGAGCGCGAACACGTGGAAGTCGTCGGCGTAGGCGCCCTTTTCCAGCGCCTGCGGACTGCCGACGCCCTGGGCGCCGGAGTAGCCGGGTCCGTGCACGGTGCCGTGCACCAGGTTCGGCTCCTTGCCGATGTTTTCCATGATGTCGATCTCGCCGCAGCGCGGCCACGGCACCTTCGCGCAATTGGCGCCCAGCAGCCAGAACGCGGGCCAGATGCCCTGCCCGCGCGGGATCTTGATGCGTGCTTCGTAGCGGCCGTGGGTGCGCTCGAACAGACCCTGGGTGGTGATGCGCGCCGAGGTAAAGGCCATGCCGCCGTGGTTCTCGCGGCGCGCCTCGATCACCAGCATGCCGTTTTCCAGCCGCAGGTTTTCCGGACGCGCCGTGTAGAACTGCTTCTCGTCGTTGCCGTTCTTCGGGTCGCCGGTCTCCTCGACCCATTTGGTGTGGTCGAGCGCGGCGCCGTCGAATTCGTCGTGCCAGTCGAGCGTCCAGCCTGCCGGCGCGGCCGGCAGCTGCACCGCGGCCGGCGCCGCCGCAGCCGGCACGGCCGCGCCGATAAAGGCCAGCGCGCATGCCGCCGCCAGCACGCGCTTGATCGTGTTGTGCATCCTGTCTCCTGTCGTGATCGTTGTCGGTCCCGCGTATCTGGAAACGTTCCCACGGGTGCGGCGACTATAGCACTTGCCATTTTTTTATGTCAAACCGGCCGGCCGCGCGCGATCGCGGTGGCCGGCTGCACCTTATTTTTTGCGGTCCAGGCGTACCGCATAGCAGGTGCCGGCCTGGCAACCGGTACCCGCGATCTGGCCGTCGTCGTTGATGGCGCGCGCGTCGGTGATCGTCCAGCCTGGCCCGACCAGGGTATCGAGCGCCACCATGGTCCCTTTCTCGACCAGGAAGCCGCGCGGCGGTGTCGCCCCGCCCGAGGTACCCACCACCTGGCTCCTGTTGTTGATGCCGAAGGCTTGCGCGTAGCCGCCGCCAAGGTTGCCGAGATCGTTCAGCACCCCGCCGGCATACAGGAAGGCATTGTCGAGCAACAGCTCGGCGGTGGCCGCCACGCCCACCACCTCGCCCAGCTCGTTGATGCCGAAGGACTCGCTGTAGACGCCGCCGAAGGTGCCGAGGTCGTCCATCAAGCCGCTGGTGCGGCGCAGGAAGGCATGCTGGGGCGCTTCGGGCGCGCTGTATTCGCCGGCGCTGGACGAGCCGCCGATCTGGCCGAGGTCGTTGATCGCGTGGCCGAAGCTGTAGAACCGGCCGCTCGACGGCAGGGTACCAAGATTGGCCATCGCGCCGTTCGAATACGAGAACGCACGCCATTCATTGTCGGCCTGCCTGGCCGAGCCGACGATGGTGCCGTCCCGATTGATCGCCTTGGCGACGCTGTCGTTGCCGCCCAGCGTGCCCAGGCTGGTCATGGCGAGGCCGTCGTGCAGGAAAGCGCGGTTGGCCCCGCCCGGGATTTCCGACTGTCCGACCACCTGGCCATTAGCGTTGATGCCCCAGGCACGGCTGTTGGTGCCGCCCAGGGTGCCAAGGTCGGTCGCCCCGGCGCCGCTGTTGACGAACGCATGCTGGACGCCGCCGCCGGCGTCGACGTAGCCGACCGTGTGGCCGTGCTGGTTGATGCCCAGCCCCGCGCTGCCGGGCCCGGCGACGACCGTCACCTTGTAAACGGGCGAGGCGCAGCCGGCCAGCAGGACGGCGCAAGCCGCGAGGATGAGCCAATGTTTGATGCGATCCAGGGTGTTCATGGGGCCTCCGATGCCATCGAAAAGAACGCCGGTACCCGGCCGCACGCCGCGGCCGGCCTTGCCCGACGAGGATAAGCGCGCCCCCGCGCCTGCCCTCTGCTGTGGCTCATCCTCTGCGGGTACCGCACCGGCGCCAGGTCAAATCCGCCGAGTGTTGCGCCGACCACGCGCTTTGTCGTTTCCGCCAGCGCACTGGTCAATATTCCGTTGACAATTTTTTTTCTTGAACATAAGATTCCTGCAACTGGTATGGAAACGTTTCCACATCAGTCGCAGACAGGTGGAGAGAAAACGGCAGCGCCAACGCAGCGAACCGCCGGAGCGATACGGCCGGTTGCCGCGATTCGAAGAAAAAACAGGAGACGACAACAATGCAACATCCCAAGATTCATCAGAAACTGATCAGCCTCGCAGTGGCCAGCGCCTGCGCGGCTTTCGTCGTTCCGGGCTACGCCCAGGAGACCAACAACAGCCCGTCGGACACCGTGGTGCCAACCGGCACCACCCAGGACGCGCCGGTGCAGCAGGTCGTGGTGAGCGGCCTGCGCCAGTCGCTGGCTTCCTCGCTGAACCTGAAACGCAATTCCGACGGCATCGTCGACGGCATCGTGGCCGAAGACATCGGCAAGTTCCCGGACACCAACCTGGCCGAATCGCTGCAGCGCATTTCCGGCGTCTCGATCGACCGTTCGATCGGCGAAGGCTCGAAGGTCACCGTGCGCGGCATCGGCCCCGACTTCAACATGGTGCTGCTGAACGGCCGCCAGATGCCGACCTCGAACCTGGGCGACCTGAACGGCCGCGCCTTCGACTTCGCCAACCTGGCCTCGGAAGCGATCTCGCAGCTGCAGGTATATAAAACCAGCCGCGCCGAGACCCCGACCGGCGGCATCGGCGCCACCATCAACGTCATGACCGCGCGCCCGCTCGACAAGCTCGGCACCTGGTCAAGCATCGGCGTCAAGGCCGTGCACGACCGGTCGAACAACAACCTGCCGGGCGACGTCAAGGCCAGCAACTCGACCACGCCGGAAGTCTCGGGCATCTACTCCACCACCTCCAAGGACGGCAAGTGGGGCGTGGGCATCAGCGCCAGCTACCAGGAACGCAACCTGGGCTACAACCAGGCGTCCGTGTCGAGCGGCTGGAAAGGCCCTTTCCGCGGCGACGAGAACAACTGGGGCGCGATTCCGGCCGCCGGCACGCCGGGCATCGTCAACCACCCGCAGCCGGGCGACGTGTACGAAGTGCCGCAGAACCTGAACTACAGCTTCAGCGGCGTCAAGCGCCAGCGCACCAACAGCCAGCTGACCCTGCAGTTCGCCCCGTCCAAGGACTTCGTCAACACCCTGGACTACACCTACTCCGAAAACAAGATCCAGACCAAGCGCAACGACGTCTCGGCCTGGTTCAACTTCGGCCCGTCGACTTCGACCTGGACCAACGGCCCGGTCGCGGCACCGCTGGTCTACACCGAGCAGATTTCGCCGGCCACCAGCGACATCGCGATGGGCAGCGGCGACTTCGCCACCAAGACCCAGAACAAGTCGATCGGCTTCAACACCCAGTGGCGCGCCAGCGCGGACCTGAAGCTGGAGTTCGACGCCCACCACTCGACCGCCGAATCCAAGGCCGACAGCCCGCTCGGTTCCTTCAACACCCTGGGCACCGCCAGCTTCAGCCGCGGCGACACCTCGGTCGACTTCTCGCAGGACTTCCCGGTGCTGTCGATCGCCGGCGCCGACTTCGTGCGCGCGCCGCAGCAGGTCACCGGCTCCAACTTCCAGAACGGCTACATGAAGGGCAAGGTCGAGCAGGCCCAGGCCAAGGGCCGCCTGCGCATGCTGGAATCGTCGAACCTGAACTTCGGCCTGGGCGCGACCAAGGTCGAGAACCGTTCGGCGCTGTCGAACAACCAGAGCGACACCTGGGGCGGCGCCAGCAAGCCGTCCGACTACCCGAGCACCCTGTGGCACCCGGAGACCGTGCGCCAGTACTTCGACCAGATCAGCGGCAGCGGCAACCCGAACCTGTTCAACAATTTCTACACCTTCAACTTCAACGAAGTGCGCCAGGTGGCCGCCACCGCCACCGGCAAGCCGCAGCTGTACACGGCCAAGAACACCTTCGACACCGACCAGCGCACCACCGAGAAGTCGAAGTACCTGTACCTCCAGTTCAACACCGACTGGGATACCCGCCTCCCGATGCATACCGCCGTCGGCGTGCGCTACGAAAAAACCGACGTGGTCTCGACCGCGCTGGTGCCGTCGGCCACCTCGATCAGCTGGGGCTCGCAGAACGAATTCACGGTCAACACCGGCACCCCGACCTTCACCACGCTGGACGGCAAGTACCACCACCTGCTGCCGAGCATCGACTGGGACATGGACCTGCGTTCCGACATGAAGGTACGCGCCAGCTACGGCGAGACCATCGGACGGCCGCGCTACGACCAGATCGCCGGCGGCCAGATCCTGAATACGCTGGCCCGCGTCGAAGGCGGCACCGGCTCGCAGGGCAACCCGGCGCTGAAACCGGTCAAGTCGAAGAACATCGACCTGTCGTTCGAGTGGTACTACGCCAAGCAGAGCTTCGCCTCGGTGAATGCCTTCTACAAGGACCTCGAGAACTACGCCGGCCAGTCGCAGGTGATCGCGCAGCCCTTCGGCCTGCACACCCCGGTCGGCGGCGCCCTGTGGACCGAGGCGATCGCGCGCGGCTGCACCGGCGCCGACACCACCTGCATCCGCAACTACATCTTCCGCAACCACCCGACCGCCCCGGGCGTGGTGCGCGGAGCGGATGACGCGCTCGGCAACGCCACCGGCACCATCACCGGCCAGCCGGGCGATCCGGTCGCCGACTTCCGCATCACCTCCTTCTCGAACCAGAAGAAGGCGAACATCAGCGGCCTGGAACTCAACGTACAGCACATGTTCGGCAACTCGGGCTTCGGCGTGCAGGCCAACTACACCTACGTGCACTCGGGCCTGAAGTACGACAACAAGTCGGTGGGCGAACAGTTCGCGCTGGTCGGCCTGTCCAACTCGGCCAACCTGGTCGGCATCTACGAAGACAACAAGTGGGCCATCCGCGCCGCCTACAACTGGCGCGGCGAGTTCCTGGCCTCGACCTTCGACGCCGCCGGTCCGAACCCGCAGTACGTGGAGCCCTACGGCCAGCTCGACCTGAGCGTCGGCTACAACCTGACCGACAAGCTCAGCCTGCAGGTGGAAGCCATCAACCTGACCAACGAGACCACCCGTACCCATGGCCGCACCAAGCAGATGGTGGAGTATGCGACCCAGACCGGGGCGCGTTACATGGTGGGGGCGCGCTACAAGTTCTGAGTAATGCGTTAGCCCTAGAACGTCGTCCCCGCGCAGGCGGGGACCCATGCTGAGCAGCAGAATTCAGTCGTTTGGGAACACCCTGGTGTATCCAAATACAGACTTCGGCACTTCAGCATGGGTCCCCGCCTTCGCGGGGACGACGTATTGGCGGAATCATCTATACCTGTGCAGCAAATATTTACTGCAAAAACTTGCTTAAAAGCCAGCACTTTGCGGTAGACTCCGGTAGCAGCCCCTCCCAGGAAACCTGATGAGCAACACCATCGAACACATCGTGGTGGTCGGCGGCGGTTCGGCCGGCTGGCTGGCCGCCGCGGTCGTCGCCGCCGAACACCCGCACTTGCGCGTCACCCTCGTGGAATCCCCCGGCGTGCCGCCGATCGGCGTCGGCGAAGGCACCTGGCCGTCGATGCGCGATACCCTGCACCGCATCGGGGTGTCGGAATCCGACTTCTTCCGCGAGTGCGACGCCGCCTTCAAGCAGGGCTCGCGCTTCGACCGCTGGGTCGACGGCAGCGACGGCGACTATTATTTCCATCCCTTCGTCCTGCCCCAGGGCTACGGCGACGCCAACCTGGCCGCCGCCTGGTGCGGCCAGCACCGCGGCGTACCCTTCGCCGACCTGGTGAGCTTCCAGCCGCACCTGTGCGTGCGCGGGCGCGCGCCCAAGCAGGCCCAGACGCCGGAATTCGCGGCAGTGGCCAACTACGGCTACCACCTGGACGCCGGCAAGTTCGGCGTGTTCCTGCGCCGCCACTGCATCGACAGGCTCGGGGTGCGCCACCTGTCCGACCACGTCGATGGCGTCGTCTCCAGGGACAACGGCGATATCGCAGCCCTGCGCCTGCGCGACACGGGCCAGCTGGCCGGCGACCTGTTCGTCGACTGCACCGGCATGCAGTCGCTGCTGCTCGGCGCGCACTACGGCGTGCCGCTGCTGGGACAGAAGCACGTGCTGTTCAACGACAGCGCGCTGGCGGTGCAGGTGCCCTACCCGGCGCCGGACAGCCCGATCGCCTCGCAGACCACCTCCACCGCGCAGGCGGCCGGCTGGATCTGGGACATCGGCCTGCCGACCCGGCGCGGCATCGGCCACGTGTATTCGAGCGCCCACACGAGCGACGCCGAGGCCGAGCGCACGTTGCGCGCCTACGTGGCGGCGGGCGGCGGCCCGGCCGACATCAGCCCGCGCAAGCTGACCTTCGAACCGGGCTACCGCACCCGCTTCTGGCAGAACAACTGCGTGGCGATCGGCCTGTCGGCCGGCTTCATCGAGCCGCTGGAGGCGTCGGCGCTGGCGCTGGTCGAGATGTCGGCGGCGTGGCTGGCGGACGACATGCCGGCCACCCGCACCCAGGTGGACGCGGTCGCGGCGCGCTTCAACGAAGCGTTCATCTACCGATGGGAACGGGTGATCGAATTCCTCAAGCTGCACTACGTGCTGTCCAGGCGCAGCGACTCGGCGTTCTGGATCGAGCACCGCGAAACGGCGTCGATGCCGGAACGGCTGCAGGAGCTGCTCGGCCTGTGGCGCACGCGCCCGCCGTCGCGGCGCGACTTCCCGCGCATCGAGGAGGTATTTCCTTCGGCCAGCTATCAATATATCCTGTACGGCATGCGCCACGGCCTCGAGGCGGCGCCGCGCGCGTCGGACCTGCCCCAGGAGGCGGACCGGCATTTCCGCGAGGCGGCCGCGCTGACCGCGCGCATGCTGCCGGCGCTGCCGTCGAACCGCGAACTGCTGGAGCACATCCGGCGCCACGGCTTGCCGCGCATCTGAGCCGCACGATACATCGAACATATATAACAACCAGAGACAAGAGACACCATGCCCAACCACGCACTGCTGAACAACGTCGACCACAAGCACCTGCGCGTCGTCACCGCGCGCGGCGCCCGCTACGGCGACGCCGTCATGTCGGCCCTGACCTTCCCGGCCGAATTCCGCGAACTGCAGGCCAGCTACCCGATCGTGTTCGCCAAGAGCGCCGACGGCACTTCCTTCGACGCGCTGGCACTGTTCGGCTTCCAGGAAGGCGAGAACCTGTTCCTGGACGAGAGCGGCCCCACGGCGCGCTGGGATGCACCCGGCATCCCGCTGAGCGTCGAGCGCCAGCCCTTCCTGATCGGGCGCGGCGGCGAGGAACTGTCGATCCACGTCGACCTCGACCACCCGCGCGTGTCGCAGGACGAGGGCGAGACGCTGTTCCTCACCTACGGCGGCACCACCGAATACCTGGAGCGCATCGCCTCGGTGCTGCGCACCCTGCACGACGGCCTGGAAGCGGCGCGCGGCTTCACCGCCGCCCTGCTCGAACTGGAACTGCTGGAATCCTTCGTGCTCGACATCGAGCTCGATGACGGTTCGCAGAACCGCCTGGGCGGCTTATACACCATCAACGAGGAACGCCTGCTGGCGCTGCCGGCCGACCGCCTCGAGCGCCTGAACCGCGCCGGCTACCTGCAGGCGATCTACATGGCGGTGGCGTCGCTGTCGCAGTTCCGCGCCCTGATCGACCGCAAGAACCAGGCCAATGCTCAACGTCGATAACCGCGTGCGCGAGCTCGCCGCCGCTGACGCGTCCTCGGAGGCGCTGTCGGACGCGCAGCTGCGCGCCACCACGCCCTACATCGTGCGCGGCCTGGCCACCGACTGGCCGCTGGTGGCTGCCGGACGCGCGTCGCCGGATGCGGCCGACGCCTACCTGCGCCGCTTCTACCGCGACGCCACCGTCAATGCCATGCTCGGCAAGCCGGAGATCGACGGGCGCTTCTTCTACAACGCCACGCTGGACGGCTTCAACTACCTGTCGGTGCGCGCCCGCCTGGACGCGGTGCTGGACGAACTGAAGGTGCAGCGCGGCACCGAGCGCCCCGGCGCGATCTACGTCGGTTCGACCACGATCGACACCGCGCTGCCCGGTTTCCGCAGCGAGAACGACGTCGACCTCGGCGGCCGCGACGCGCTGGCCAGCATCTGGATCGGCAACCGCACCCGCATCGCCGCCCACTACGACCTGCCGGATAACCTGGCGGTGGTGGCCGCCGGACACCGCCGCTTCACGCTGTTCCCGCCCGAGCAGCTGGCCAACCTGTACATCGGCCCGATCGACTTCACGCCGGCCGGCCAGGCCATCAGCCTGGTCGACTTCGCCGCCCCCGACCCGCAGCGCTTTCCGCGCTTCGCCGAGGCCCTGCGCCACGCGCAGGTGGCGGAACTGGGGCCGGGCGACGCCCTGTTCATCCCGTCGATGTGGTGGCACCACGTGGAGGCGCTGGACCGCTTCAACGTGCTGGTGAATTACTGGTGGCGCCAGTCGCCGGACTGGATGGACACGCCGACCAACGCGCTGATGCTGGCGCTGCTGACGATGCGCGAACTGCCGCCCGAGCAGCGGCTCGCCTGGCAGGAAATCTTCCGCCACTACATCTTCGAACCCGACGAAGCCAGCCTGGCCCACATCCCGCCGCAGGCGCGCTACGCGCTGGCGCCGCTCGACGACGACAAGGCACGCGTGCTGCGCGGCCAGCTGCTCAAACGAATCAACCGCTGAAGGAGACCTCCATGGACAACAATAACGGCAGCGGCCAGCCGATCCGGCGCATCGTCATCGCCGGCGGCGGCACCGCCGGCTGGATGGCCGCGGCGGCGCTGTCGCGCACCCTCGGCAAGGTGCTCGACATCAAGCTGGTCGAATCCGACGACATCGGCACCGTCGGCGTCGGCGAGGCCACCATTCCCTCGCTGGTGCACTTCCACCGCCTGCTCGACATCGGCGAACAGGAATTCATGGCCGCGACCCAGGCCACCTTCAAGCTCGGCATCAGCTTCGAGAGCTGGCGCGAGCGGGGCCAGGACTACATCCACTCGTTCGGCATGACCGGCACCGACCACTGGACCGCCGGCTTCCAGCACTTCTGGCTCAAGGGCCGCGAGCGCGGCCTGGCGCACGACTACGGCGACTATTGCCTGGAACTGCTGGCGGCAAAGGAAGAGCGCTTTGCCCATCTGCCGAACCAGGGCCTGAACTACGCCTACCACCTGGACGCGACCCGCTACGCGCGCTACCTGCGCCGCTTCGCCGAGCATTTCGGCGTCGAGCGCATCGAAGCGAAGATCGAACGGGTCGAGGCGGCCGACGGCAACATCACGGCGCTGGTGCTGGATTCCGGCAAGCGCATCGAGGGCGACCTGTTCATCGACTGCACCGGTTTCCGCTCGCTGCTGTTGGGGCAGACCCTGGGCGTCGAGTACGAGGACTGGTCGGCATGGCTGTTCAACGACAGCGCGATCGCGGTGCAGACCGAGTCGGTCGGCCCGGCCGTGCCCTACACCCGCTCGATCGCCCACGACTGGGGCTGGCAGTGGCGCATTCCGCTGCAGCACCGCACCGGCAACGGCATCGTGTTCTCCAGCCGCCACGTCGACGACGACACCGCGCGCGCCGCACTGCTCGGCAACCTCGAGGGCAAGGTGCTGACCGAGCCGCGCGTGATCCGCTTCAAGCCGGGCCAGCGCAAGCAGGTCTGGGCCGGCAACTGCATCGCCATGGGCCTGGCCAGCGGCTTCCTGGAGCCGATCGAATCGACCAGCATCCACCTGATCCAGCGCGCCATCATCCGCCTGCTGCAGATTTTCCCGTCGCAGGGCATCGTCGCGGCCGACGTGGCCGAGTACAACGCCCAGGCCGAGGAAGACATCCGCACCATCCGCGACTTCATCATCCTGCACTACAAGGTCACCGACCGGCGCGATACGCCGTACTGGAAGGACGCGGCGACGATGGCGGTGCCGGCGTCGCTGCAGCACCGCATCGACCTGTTCCGCGACAGCGGGCGCGTGTTCCGCCTGCAGAACGAGCTGTTCGCCGAGAACTCCTGGGTGCAGGTGATGCTGGGCCAGGGCCTGACGCCCCAGCGCCACCACCAGAGCGCCGACCTGATGGGCGACGAAGAACTGGCCGGCTTCCTGGAAGGCATCCGGTCCCAGGTACGGCGCACCGCCAGCCAGCTGCCGCAGCACGCGGCCTACGTGAAGCAGTATTGCGGCACCAAGCCGTAACGGCGTGCTGGCGGGCGCCGCGCCGCCGCGGCGCGGTCTAGAATCGGCGCATGCTCATTCAGATCGCTCCCGACCTCTGGCACATGCAGGCCGCGCTCAAACCGGCCGGCATTCCCATGACCGCGCGCATGACCGTGGTCCGTTTCGGCAACGGCAAGCTGTGGATCCATTCGCCGGTGCGCTTCGGCCCCGTGGTACGCGACCAGATCGCGGCGCTCGGCGAAGTCGCCTGGATCGTCGCGCCCAACCGCGCCCACCACATGTTCATGAACAAGGCCAAGCAGGCCTTCCCGGATGCGCGCCTGTACGGCACGCCCGGCCTGGAACGCACGCGTCCCGACCTGGCCGACCTGCACCCGCTGGGCGACAGCGTCGAGCCGGACTGGGCCGACGACCTCGAGCAGGTGCTGTTCCACGGCATCCCGCTGATCAACGAGGTGCTCTGGTTCCACAAGGCCTCGGCCACCCTGATCGCCACCGACATGCTGCAATGCTGGTGCGGCCACCTCGATTGGCGCGCCGATGCCTACGCGCGCGTGACCGGGGTGCGCGGACACCTCGACGTGCCGCACACGGCGCGCCTGGCGACGCGCAACCGCGCCGCCGCCGCCGCCTCGGCACGGGCCGTGCTGCGCTGGCCGGTCGCGCGCGTGATCACGGCGCACAACAGCATCGTCGAGCAGGATGCCCATGCGTCGGTGGCGCGGGCGCTGGCGCGCTTCGGCGTCTAGCCGTCACGCCGGCACGTCTCAGAGCACGTGCGTGTGCTCGTACAGGATGGCGCAGCCGATCGCGATCAGCACCAGGCCGCCGGCCACCTCGGCGCGCTTGCCGACGATGCGGCCCAGGCCGCGGCCCAGCATCACGCCCAGGGTCACCATCACGAAGGTGGCCAGGCCGATGGCGCCGGCAGTGGTGAAGATGTTGGCGTCGAGCAGGGCCAGGCTGGCGCCGACCACCATGGCGTCGATGCTGGTGGCGAAGCCGGTGATCGCCAGCAGCCAGAACGAATGGCGGTTCGGTTTGTCGTCCTCGTCGTTGTCACTGGCCGCGAAGCCTTCGCGGATCATGCGCAGGCCGAGCACGCCCAGCAGCGTGAACGCGATCCAGTGATCCCAGGCTTCGACGTAGGGCGCCGCCACATGGCCGAGGGCCCAGCCGACCAGCGGGGTCAGACCTTCGATGATGCCGAAGATGGCGCCGGTGCGCAGAGCTTCCTTGAGATGGGGACGCTGCAGGGCGGCACCCTTGCCGATCGCGACGGCGAAGGCGTCGGTGGACATGGCAAGCGCGATGGCGGCGGTGGCGAGGAAATTCATGAACATCCAGTGGCCGGGCAGGAACGAAGGTACGCCAGCATGGCCCGGTCGCAGCATGCTGGGTACCCAAGGTCTTGCCAACCAATGACGGCTGCCCGTACCACGGCGCGCTCGCGCCGAGTATGTTGATACGGGAACTTCCTGAGCGGCAGCGGTGCCGGGGCATGCAGGAAGCAGGCTACTCCCCTGTGGGATGGCGCGATGATACAGCAACTGAAACAAAAAACCCAGCGCGGCCGCGAGGCCGGCGCCGGGAAGGGGGACAAAAGCGGGGACCGAAGCGGCGCCGCTCAGGCCGGGTTGCCGGCCTGGCGGTGCAGGTTGGCGTACTTCAGGCCGAAGTACAGGATGAAGCCGTAGCAGGCGGCCGGCACGAAGAACGACGGCTGCACGCCGATGCTGTCGGCCAGCATGCCCTGCACGAAAGGCACGATGGCGCCGCCGACGATGGCCATGCACAGGATGCCCGAACCCTGGCCGGTGTGGCGGCCCAGGCCATGCAGCGCCATGCTGAAGATGGTCGGGAACATGATCGAATTGAACAGGCCGACGGCCAGGATGGCCCACATCGCCACCTGGCCCTGGCTGAAGATCGCCAGCAGCACCAGCGCGATCGCGGCCACGGCATTGAAGGCCAGGGTCTTGCCCGGGCTGACGTAGCGCATCACGGCGAAGCCGATGAAGCGGCCGACCAGCGCCCCGCCCCAGTACAGGCTGACGTAGCTGGCCGCGGCATTCGGCGCCAGGCCGGAGACCTGGCCTTCGCCCAGGAAGTTGACCAGGAAGCTGCCGATGCTGACCTCGCCGCCGACGTAGAGGAAGATCGCGACCGCGCCCAGCACCAGGTGGCGGTAGGACAGCGCCGAGCCCTGGCCGTCGGCGGCGGTGGCACCGTCGTCGACCTGGCCGATCTTCGGCAGGCGCGCCAGCGCGAACAGCACCGCCAGCAGCGCCAGCGCCGCGGCCAGCGCCAGGTAGGGACCCTGCACCGACGCCGCTTCCTTGGCGCGGTAGGCCGCCTGCTCGGCCGGCAGCATGGCCGCCAGCTGGTCGGCGCCGAGCGTGGTCGCCGACAGGATCAGCAGGCCGCCCAGCGCCGGCGCCACCGTGGTGCCGAGCGAGTTGAAGGCCTGGGTGAGGGTCAGGCGGCTGGACGCCGTGGCGGCCGGGCCGAGCACGGTGACGTAGGGGTTGGCCGCCACCTGCAGGATCGTGATGCCGCTGGCCAGCACGAAGAAGGCGAACAGGAACAGGCCGTAACCGCTCTTCGAGGCCGGGTAGAACAGCGCGCAGCCGGCGGCCGCGATCAGGAGCCCGGCGACCGCGCCCTTCTGGTAGCCCAGGCGCCGGATCAGCGCGCCCGCCGGCAGCGAGACGATGAAGTAGGCGCCGAAGAAGCAGAACTGCACCAGCATCGCCTGCAGGTAGGTGAGCGTGTAGATCGCCTTCAGGTGCGGGATCAGCACGTCGTTGAGCGACGTCAGCAGCCCCCACATGAAGAACAGGATGGTGACGATGACGAGGGCGCCGGTGTTGTTCGCCCGCGCCTGGGCGCCGGGCGCTGTCCCCAGCGTGGGGTTGGGTGCCGTCTGGGCCATGGTTTCTCCTTGGTTTAGCGTTGTCCCTGCGCCGCGACGCGGTCGGCCAGCATGGCCGCCGCCCCGCGCAGCGCCGGGTAGGGTTCGGTGATGACGTAGGTCGGGATGCGCGCCAGCCAGGGCTGCAGCCGCCCCTTGGCCTCGAAGCGTGCACGGAAGGCCGATGTGCGGAACAGCCCGCCCAGGCGCGGCACGATGCCGCCGCCGATGTACATGCCGCCGGTGGCGCCCAGCGTCAGCGCCACGTTGCCGGCCACGCAGCCGAGCACCGCGCAGAAGGTCTCGACGGTCTCGCGGCAGGCGCCGCTGCTGCCGTCGAGCGCGCGCCCGGTGATCTGCGGCGCGTGCAGGCGCTCGCCGGACAGCGCGCGGTGGATTGCTTCCAGGCCGGCCCCCGACAGCAGGCGCTCGGCCGACACGTGGCCGAATTCGTCCAGCAGCGTTTCCAGGATGCGGATCTCGCGGCGGTCGGTCGGCGCGAAGCTGGCGTGGCCGCCCTCGCCCGGCAAGGCGATCCAGCGACCGTCTACCGGCAGCACGGCCGACACGCCCAGGCCGGTGCCCGGTCCGATCAGGCCGATCGGGCGCCCCTGCGCGCCGCTGCCCTCCCCGACCTGCTCGCGGCCGCCGTCGCCCAGATGCGGCAAGGCCATCGCGAGCGCGGCGAAGTCGTTCATCACCAGCAGCGTCTCCAGGCCGCTCTCCACACGCAGCGCCTCGGTCGAGAAGCGCCAGTGGTGGTTGGTCATGCTGATCTCGTCGCCCTCGACCGGTTTGGCGATCGCGATCGCCGCATGGCGCAGGCCGTCGACGGCCAGGCCGCGTTCGCGCGCCCGCGCCAGGTAGGTGCGCAGCGCGTCGCCGATGGTCGCGTAGTCGGCGCAGGCCAGCACTTCGATGTCGGCGAAACCGGCGTCGTGTTCGTGCGCCTGCAGCGCGAAGCGGGCATTGGTGCCGCCGATGTCGGCCAGCAGCCTCATTCCAGTGCCTCGCAGCGCACCGCGTCGGCATCGCGGGCGGCGCCGCCCAGCACGTCGACGTTGCCGAAGGCGGCGGCGAAGCCGGCCGTGCTGCTCACGCTGAACGGGGTGTCCACGCGCGCCAGGTTGGCGCCGCGGGCCGTGAAGCAGGCCAGCGGGATCTTGACGACCTGCTTGCCCTTGCCGGCCAGGCGCGCGAACATCTTCGTGGCATCGAGCGGCTTGCCGCAGGCATTGGCCGCGGTCCCGCACAGCATGCCGATCGTGACCTTGCCGGCCGGCGCGCGCTCGACGATGGTGTCGAAGCGCAGCACGCCGTCCGTGGCCGCCATTGCCGGCAACGCCAGTGCCTTGGCGCCGCGGGCTTCGAAGGTGGCCGGCGCGGTCCAGGTGACCAGGCGCGCATCCTGCTGGGTCTTGATCTGCACCACCGACGCGCTGGCGCCCGGCACGCTCACGGTGGCGTTCAGGTCGGCGCCCAGCGGCACGGTTTGCGCGCCGCTGCGCAGCTGCAGCGGGAAGCTGGCGCGGTCGGCCTGGCCGAACAGCGGATAGGTGGTGGAGGCGCTGCAGCCGCCGGCCGGGTAGCGCACGTCGAGCCGGCCCAGCTTCGAGCGCTCGCCGGCCTTGAGGCCGTAGCCGTAGGCGAACAGCGGCGCGTAGTTTGCATCGCCGACGTTGACGGCGGTCTGGCACACGGTCTTCGGCCACGAGAACGACAGCTTGCCGCGGAAGTCGTAGCGCCGGCCGTCCTGGCCGGCCACCAGCAGGTCCGACACGCCCTTGCCTTCGCTGCCCGGCAGCCAGGCCGCGATGAAGGTGTCCGACAGATTCATCAGGTCGTTGACCCACAGCGGGCGCCCCGACAGCAGCACCGTGATCACCGGCTTGCCTTTCCCGTGGACCGCCTGCAGCACGGCCAGGTCTTCCGGGTAGCGGCTGCTGTGGCGCAGCGTGCCCGAGGGCACGATATCGCCGTCGCCCTCGGCATACGGGCCTTCGCCGATCACCGCGATCACCGCATCGAATCTGACCGGATCCACACCCTTGCCGTCCGCGCTGTAGGTGACCTGCGCTGCGCCGGCCGCCGCGCGGATGCCGGCCAGCACGGTATCGGCATTCGGGAAGTCGGCGTTGGTGTTGGCCGTGCCCTGCCAGGTCAGCGCCCAGCCGCCGGTCTGGTTGGTCATGTCGTCGGCGGCCTTGCCGACCACCAGGATGCGCTTTCCGGCCGACAGCGGCAGCGCCGGACCTTCGTTCTTCAGCAGCACCAGCGATTCGCGCACCGCGCGGCGCGCCAGTTCGCGCGCCTGGATCGCTTCAGGCTTGCCGGCGTACGGATTGCCGGACGGGCGCTGGCCGAACAGGCCGGCGCGCAGCTTGACGCGCAGGATCCGCGCCACCGCGTCGTCGATGCGCGCCATCGGGATGCGGCCCGCGTCGACGTCGGCCATCGTGTTGCGGATGAAGGCCTTCCAGTCGTCCGGCACCATCACCATGTCGATACCGGCATTGATCGCCCGGGCGCAGCTGTCGTTGCGGCAGCCGGCCACTTCGCCGATGCCGTTCCAGTCGGTGACGACGAAGCCGTCGAAGCCCATCTTGTCCTTCAGGATCTCGGTCAGCATGCGGCGGTCGCCGTGCAGCTTGCCGTGGTCCTGCTTGTTCTCCGTGTCGACCCAGCTGTTGAACGAGGCCATCACCGTCTGCGCGCCCGCTTCCAGGCCGCTGAAATAGCCGGGCGCGTGGATGTTCATCATCTCGCGCTCGCTGGCCCTGGTGATGCCGGCATTGACGCCGTTCTCGGTGCCGCCGTCGCCCATGTAGTGCTTGATGCTGGCGATGACGTTGGCGTCGTCCTTGAACGCGCCCTGCAAGCCCTTCACGTAGACACCGGCGTAGTCCTGCACGATGCGCGGGTCTTCCGAAAAGCCTTCGTAGGTGCGGCCCCAGCGGTCGTCGCGCACCACCGCCACGGTCGGCCCGAACACCCAGGCGATGCCGGTGGCGCGCACCGCCCTGCCGGTGGCGACGCCGATTTCCTGCACCAGGGCCGGATCGCGCGCCGCGCCCAGGCCGATGTTGTGCGGGAAGATGGTGGCGCCGAACAGGTTGTTGTGGCCGTGGACCGCATCGGTGCCCCAGATCACCGGCACCTTGACCGCCATGTCGGTGGCCATCGACGCATCGTAGTAACTGTCGGCCAGCGCCACCCAGTCGGCGACCGCGGCGCGCTTGTCGTTGTTCGGCTTGCTGCCGCCGCCGTTGAGGACCGAGCCCAGGTAGTACTGGCGCACCTCGTCCGGCTTGACGCTCTTGATCTCGGCCTGGGTCATCTGGCCGATCTTCTGTGCCAGCGTCATCTTGCCGACGATCTCGGCGATCCGCGCTTCGATCGCCGGATCGCGCTGGAACGCGCTGTGCAGGCGCGGCCAGGCGGTCAGCGGCTTGACGGTTGCGGTGCTGGTGGCAGAGTCGGTGGCAGAGTCGGTGGCGGAAGCGGCAGCCAGCGACGGCAAGGCCGGCAAGGCCAGTGCGACGGCAAGCACCAGGGCGCGGCGGCGGAACGGTTGAAGCATGCGGGGTCTCCTGTGTGGGCGCGGATCGTTTGGAAACGATTCCAATCTATAAACGGGATAGTGAACGGAAACGTCCGGGCTGTCAACCGCCGTTCAGGAAGGCCCGGTACCACAATGCGCTGTCCTTCAGGCGCCGGCGCTGGGTGGCGTAATCGATGTGCACCAGGCCGAAACGCCGCAAATAGCCTTCGGACCACTCGAAGTTGTCGAGCAGGCTCCAGGCGAAATACCCTTTCACCGTCGCGCCGTCGGCGATTGCCTGGCGCAGTGCGCCGAGGTGGCGCATCAGGTAGCGCCGGCGCTCGCTGTCGTGGATGGCGCCGTCGGCTTCCCGCACGTCGTCGTAGCAGGCGCCGTTCTCGGTCACGTAGAGCGGTCCCGGGCGGTAGTCGCGCGCGATACGCAGCAGCAGCTCGGCCAGGCCCTGCGGCGCCACCGGCCAGCCCATGGCGGTGATTTCGCCGGTCTTCGCTTCCAGCACGCGCACGTCCAGCGGGCCGTGGCCGGGGGCGTCGGCCACGGTCTCCGGGAAGTAGTAGTTCACGCCGAGGAAGTCGGTCGGCGCCGCGATCGCTTCCAGGTCGCCCGGCAGCACAGTGGGTGCGGCGGCGCCGATCCGGTCGAGCGTGGCCTGCGGGTAGCCGCGGCCGTGCAGCGGATCGAGGAACCAGCGGTAGCGCAGGCCGTCATGGCGTTCCATCGCGGCGCGGTCGCGCGCGCTGTCGCTGGCCGGGCGCAGCGGGTGCAGGCTGAGCGCGATGCCGACCTGTGCATCCGGCACGTTGGCGCGGATCGCCGGCACCGCCTTGCCGTGCGAGAGCAGCACGTGATGCGCCACCTGCAGTGCGGTGCGGAAGTCGGTGGTGCCGGGCGCGTGCCAGCCTTCGTGGTGGCCGATGATGGCCGTGCACCATGGTTCGTTATGCGTGATCCAGTGCTTGACGCGGTCGCCCAAACGGCGCGTCATCGTGTCCGCCAGCTCGACGAAGGCGTCCACCGTGGCGCGCTCGTTCCAGCCGCCGCGGTCCTGCAGGTACTGCGGCAGGTCCCAGTGGTACAGCGTGGCCCAGGGCTGCAGGCCGCGCGCCAGCATGCCGTCGACCAGGCGCTCGTAGAAGTCCAGGCCTTTCGGGTTGGGCGCGGCACCGGCGGCGCCGAAGATGCGCGGCCAGGCGATCGAGAAACGGTAGGCATTCAGGCCGAGGCCGCGCGCGATGTCGAGGTCTTCCGGCCAGCGGTGGTAATGGTCGCAGGCCACCGCCCCGCTCGAGCCGTCGCGGATCTTGCCGGGGGTGGCGGCGAAGCGGTCCCAGATCGATTCGACCCGGCCGTCGGCCTCGGCCGCACCTTCGATCTGGTAGGACGAGGTGGCGCAGCCCCACAGGAAGTCGGCCGGGAAATCGCTGCGCTGCGGCGCGTCCGGCGCGGTCATCACGGTACCGGCGGCACCGGCGGCAGTCTGGAGAATCGTCGTCATCTTGGGGTCCGGTGATTGTGCAGAAGACGTTGGAAAGCTTTCCATGTCGGGTTCAAAAAAAAGCCGCCGGGCGGCCGGTTGCGCTCATGCGGCTTTCCTGCGCGCCGTCGGGGCCTTGGCCAGCGAGGCCCGCAGCGTGACGGCGACCGGGAAGTCGCGCGACACCGGCCGCTTCATGTCGTAGCACAGGTTGAGCAGCGCGTGGATGCCGTTCTGGGTCATTTCGCGCCACGGCATGCGCACCGAGCTCAGGCGCGGGGCCGAGAACGCCGCGCTCGGCGTGTCGTCGTAGCCGAGCACCGACAGGTCGTGCGGCACGCGGACGCCGGCCTCCTGGAAATACGACAGCGCGCCCACCGCCATCTCGTCGTTGGCGCAGAACAGCGCGCTGCAGGCATAGCCGGATTCGACCAGCTGCTGCGCCGCGGCCCAGCCGCCGGCCGGCGAGAAGTCGCTCTCGACCCGCCACACGGTGGCCGGATCGATGCCGTGCTCCGCCAGCTCGCTCATGAAGCCGGCGATGCGCTCGTTGTTGTCGGCCAAGCTGCGCGGGCCCTCCACCACCGCGATTTTGCGGTGTTTGTGCTCGAGCAGCGCGCGCGCCGCCAGCCGTCCGCCCAGCCCATGGTCGACCGTGAAGCACTGCTCCGGCAGCGACGCAAAGCTGTGGTTCAGCGCCACCAGCTGGCCGGCCTTGGCGCCCAGCGCCGCCACGTCGTCCTCGAGCAGCGCGCTGGTCATCACGATCAGGCCGTCGCACCCGCGTTCGATCAGGAAGTCGATGCCTTCGATCGCCTGGCGCCGCGCGTCGCCCAGGCCGACGCCGAAGGCCAGCACCATGTGCAGGCCGGCGGCGCGCAGCTCGGTGTCGATGATCTGCAGGATCGGGGTATAGAAGGTCCCGCTCAGCACCGGGATGTAGACGCCGACCATGCGGCTGGAACCCGACAGCAGCGCGCGCGCCGCGTGCGAGGGCCGGAAGCCGAGTTCGTCGATCGCCTTCTTCACGCGTTCCAGCGTGGCCGGCGACACCGAGCCGCGCCCGCTGACCACGCGTGACGCGGTCCCGAGGCCGACGCCGGCCAGCTTCGCTACGTCCTTGATCGTCGCCACAGTCTTGCCCTATCCAGTTTCTGATGTTTACCAAACGAATCGATACCAAGCACCGAAGGATACTGTATTCCGCTGCGTTTGCAAGCCTGCCGGGCCATCGCTACAGGCGCCGGCCATCGTCCGGGTCGAACAGCGAGACGCGCGCGCCGTCGATGGCGAACGCGACGCGCTGGCCCGGCGCGAACACGCGCATGTCGTGCACCAGCGCCGACAGCAGGTGCGTACCGCAGCGCAGCCACACGACCTGGTGGTTGCCCATCGGTTCCACCAGCGTGACCTCGCCGCCCAGCGGGCCGTCGTCGACGATGGCCACGTGCTCCGGCCGCACCCCGAGCACCGCGCCGCGCGGCCCGGCGCTGGCGCCCGCCGGCGCCAGCGCGACCGACCCGCCGCGGAAGCGCCCTTCCCCGTCCAGCGCGCCCTCCACGAAATTCATCGCCGGCGCGCCTAGGAAGCCGGCCACGAAGCGGTTGGCCGGGCGCTCGTAGACCTCGGCCGGGGTGCCGATCTGCTGGATACGGCCCTTGTCCATCACCACGATGCGGCTGGCCAGCGTCATCGCCTCGACCTGGTCGTGGGTCACGTAGATCATGGTCGAGCCGAGCGTCTGGTGCAGCAGCTTGAGTTCGCGGCGCAGCTCGGCGCGCAGCTTGGCGTCCAGGTTCGAGAGCGGCTCGTCGAACAGGAACACCTGGGCTTCGCGCACCAGCGCCCGGCCGATCGCCACGCGCTGGCGCTGGCCGCCCGACAGCTGCGACGGCTTGCGCCCGAGCAGCGCGTCGAGCTGCAGCATCTCCGCCGCGCGCGCCACCCGGCGCCGGATCTCGGCCTTGGGCGTGCCGGCGATGCGCAGCCCGAAGGACATGTTGGCTTCCACCGTCATGGTCGGGTACAGCGCGTACGACTGGAACACCATCCCGATGCCGCGCTCGCTCGGGTCGGCGTCGCTCATGTCGCGCCCGCCGATCTCGATCGCGCCCGAGGCCATCTCGACCAGGCCGGCGATGCTGTGCAGCAGGGTCGACTTGCCGCAGCCGGATGGCCCCAGCAGCACCAGGAATTCGCCCGGCTCGACCTGCAGGTCGAGGTCGCGGATGATGTCGCGCCCGCCCAGGTGGATGTTCAGTTTGCGCAGATGCACGTTAGCCATGCCGCTATCCCTTGACGGCGCCGGCGGCGATACCGCGCACGAACCAGCGTCCGGAGAAGAAATACAGCGCCAGCGGCAGCAGCGCGGTGAGGATGGTGGCCGCCATGTTGACGTTGTACTGGCGGGTGCCGGTGGTGGTATTGATCACGTTGTTCAGCTCCACCGTCATCGGCAGGTTGTCGCGCCCGGCGAACACCAGGCCCAATATATAGTCGTTCCACACGCCGGTGACCTGCATGATCGCCGCCACCACCACGATCGGCAGCGACATCGGCAGCATCACCTGAAGGAAGATGCGCCAGAAGCCGCCGCCGTCGATGCGCGCGGCCTGGAACAGCTCGTGCGGCACGCTGCGGTAGTAATTCCGGAACAGCAGCGTCATCACCGGCATCCCGAAGATCACGTGCACCAGCACGATCGCCGGCAGCGAGCCGAAGATGCCGGCCAGCGCCATCACCCGCACCAGCGGGTAGATCATTACCTGCACCGGCACGAAGGCACCCGCCAGCAGGATGCCGAACAGCAGCTGGCCGCCGCGCGGGCGCCAGAAAGACAGCGCGTAGCCGTTGACGGCGCCGATCAGGATGGTCACCAGCGTGCTCGGCACCGTGATCCAGACCGAATTCCAGAAGCCGCCGCGGATCCCCTCGCAGGCGGCGCCGGTGCACACCCCGCTCCAGGCCTGGCGCCACGGCGCCAGCGTGCACGCGTGCGGCAGCGCCAGGATGCCGCCCTGGCGGATCTCTTCCATCGGCTTGAACGAGGTCACGATCATCACGTACAGCGGCAGCAGGAAGAACAGCGCCGCCATCGCCAGGAAGGCATAGATGCCGATCCGGGCCGGGTTCCAGCGCCGGCGGCGCGGGCGTGCCAGCGCGGCCGGCCGTGCCTGGGACGTCGCGGGTAGAGTGCGCGACATGGCGGCATGGTCGATGGTCGGCTGCTGGATCGGTGGCGTCATGCGGCCTCCTTGCGGGATCGTGCATAGGCATACGGCGCGAGCAGCGCCAGCACCGGCACCAGCAGCAGGACCGCGCCGGCCGAGGCCAGGCCGACGTTCGAGCGCAGGAACAGGTGGTCCATGATGAATTTGGTCGGCACTTCGCTGGCGGTGCCGGGTCCGCCCTGGGTCATCGCCACCACCGCGTCGTACAGCTTGACCACCGCGGTCGACAGCAGCAGCAGCACGGTGGCGATGGTCGGCCACAGCATCGGCAGCACGATGCGGGTGTACACGCGCCAGGCCGGGATGCCGTCCAGGCGCGCCGCCTTCCAGATGTCCGGGTCGACGCCGCGCAGGCCGGCCAGCATCAGCGCCATCACCAGCCCCGACGCCTGCCACACGGTGGCGACGACCACGGTGTAGATCACCATGTCCTGGCGCACGATCCAGTCGAGCCGGAAGCTCTCCCAGCCGAGCGCGCGCAGGGCGCCGTCGATGCCGTCGCCCGGGGTCAGCAACCACTGCCAGACCAGGCCGGTGGCCACGAAGGACATCGAGTACGGGTACAGGAACACGGTGCGCAGCAGCCCTTCGCCGCGCACGCGCTGGTCGATAAACACCGCAAGCAGGAAGCCGATCACCAGGCAGGCCAGCACGAACAGCACGCCGTACACGGCCAGGTTGTGCAGCGACAGCATCCAGCGTTCGTTGTCGAACAGGCGCCGGTACTGCGCCAGGCCGATGAAGCGGCCCGACGGGAAGGTGCGCGAACCGGTCAGCGAAATATGCAGCGTCCACAGCGCGGCGCCGAGATAGGCGGCCAGCGCGACCAGCGCCATCGGCAGCAGCGCCAGGTGCGGCGACAAGCGGACCGGCAGGCGCGCGGGAACGGGGAACGGGAGCCTCATCGCGGCACCTCAGTAGCGCAGCGCCGAAGCGATGCTGTTCTGGGCCTGCTCGACCGACATGCCGGTGTTCCAGTAGGCGGTCAGCACGTCCTGCAGCGCACCGTTCTGGTCCGGGGTCAGGTAGATCTCCATCACCCCGAGCGGGCGGCTGCGATCGCGCACGATCGCCATGCCCTTGCGCGCGCAGGCGTCCAGCTGGGCGAGGTCGACGTCGGGCCGTACCGGGATCGAGCCCTTGAGCCGGTTGAAAGCCAGCTGCACGCCGGGATCGGCGACCACCCGCGCCACCATCTTCTGCGCGCGCAGCACCGCCGGGTCGTCGGTACGCGGAAACACGAACACGTCGCCCTGCACCAGGTAGGGGCTGGACGGGCTCAGGCCCGGCAGGCAGCCGTAGTCGCGCTCGGGGCGCTGGCCGGCGGCGGTGAACTCGCCCTTGGCCCAGTCGCCCATCACCTGGATGCCGGCGCGGCCCTGGATCACCATCGCGGTGGCGTCGTTCCAGTTGCGGCCGGGCGCGGCCGGATCGACGTAGGCGTGCAGCCGCTTGTAGGCCAGCAGCACGCGGCGGAAGGCGGCGGAACGGATCGCCGCCGGGTCGCGGTCGCGGATCACGCGCAGATACAGGTCGCGCCCGCCCAGGTTGGACAGCATCAGCGTGAACAGGATGCTTTCCTGCCAGGCCTGGCCGCCGTGCGCCAGCGGCACCAGGCCGGCGGCCTTGAGCCTGTCGAGCGCAGCGAACAGTTCGTCCACGCTGCGCGGCTCGCGCGCGATGCCGGCGCGGGCGAAGGCCGGCTTCGAATACCACAGCCAGGTCTGCATGTGGATGTTCATCGGCGCCGCGTACCAGTGGCCCTTGACCTTGATGACGTCGATGATCGGTTCCGGCAGCATCGTGTCCCAGCCGTCGCGGCGCGCGATGTCGTCGACGTCGTTGAGCAGGTCTTCCTCGATGATGTCGAGGAATTGCTTGGATGTGTTGAACTGGGCCGCGGTGGGCGGCTTGCCGCCGATGATGCGGTTGATGGTGACCGCGCGCGACTGGTCGCCGCCGGCGATGGCGGTATCGATCCAGGCCCCGCCGGCGCCGCGGTAGGCCTGGGCCACCTGCTTGACGGCGGCCGACTCGCCGCCCGAGGTCCACCAGTGGATCACCTCGGCACGCGGACCGGCCTGTACCGCATTCGCCGCGCCTGTGCCTGCGGCTGCGCATGCGCACGCGCAGGCAACACGCAGCGCAATGCGGCGCCGGGCGCGCAGCGCTCTCCTGGCTGCTCCGAGCATGTCGTCTCCCTGTCGGCTGTCATTTGCGAACGTCCTGGAAACGTTACCATGACTTTTGTCCGGAGATGGCTCCGGGCCGATTTTCATGTCAATTGGAAAATACTTGAGCGGATTTTCCTATAAAACCGGGTCACGATGTTGAAAAATTTCACGTTCACACCCGCTTTCACCGTCCGTTTGCGTAATAAAACGACATAGACGACTGCGCTCGCGCCATCGGCTGATGCGCCAGCACCACTGTTCCCATCCATTAAGGATATGCATGCAAAATGTTTGAACGCCACCGGGCCGGCCAGGCTCATGCGCCGATATAATTAACAGATTGCCCATGCCGGCCCGGCTGGATCGTGATCATCGTGCCATCGGAGGACGCTTGGAAGCATCGAACGCGGCAACTCTCGCCAACCCGCCGGCACCTGCCGGCTGGCTCCGACGCAACGGCACCCTGCTCCGCGTCAGCGCCGGCATCTTCCTGCTGAACCAGCTGCTCGAGTTCCTCGTCATCCAGCTCGGCGCGCACCGGTATCTGGCCCTGTGCACCTTCGATTGCGCGTGGTACGCGGAGATCGTCGAGCAGGGCTACGACCACGAGATCCGCCACTCGCTCGGCGCCCATCCGCGCAACGATGCCGCCAACTGGGTGTTTTTCCCGGCCCTGCCGCTCAGCGCCCGGCTGCTGCACGCCTTGAGCGGGGCTTCCGGCGCGGTGTCGCTGCTGGTTGTCGGCAAGGTGTTCTTCCTGCTGGCGATCTTCGCTTTCGTGAAGCTGGCCGCCGATTATCGTCCGCAGCTCAACCCGGTGCTGGCGGCGGCCGTGGTCGCGTTCAACCCGTATGCGATCTACGGCAACGTCGGCTATACCGAGCCGCTGTTCCTGCTGCTCAGCTGCGCGTTCTTCTACGCGCTGCGGCGCGATGCGCTGGCGGCGGGCCTGGCCGGCTGCCTGCTGGCCTGCACCCGCCTGGTCGGCGCGTTTGCCGCCCTGCCCTACCTGATCGTGATGCTGGGCCGCTGGCTGCGTCGCAAGGAGGAGCGCGACCGCATCGTGCTCGGCCTGATGCTGATTCCCTTCGGCCTGGGCTGCTTCCTGCTGTTCCTGCACCGGCTGACCGGCGACGCGCTGGCCTTCTCGCACCTGCAGCGCGCCTGGAACCGCACCCCCGGCAATCCGCTGGCCAACGTGCTCGACGGCCTGCACCTGTACCCGGTCGACAAGTACTGGGCCGTGATGTGCCTGCTGGCGCTGCTGGTGCCGGTGTATTTCGCCGTCAAGCGCGAGTTGGAGCTGGCAACCTTCTCGCTGCTGTGCACCCTGCTGCCGCTGTCGACCGGCCTGTGGGCGATGCCGCGCTATATCTGGTGGCAGGCGCCGGTGCTGCTGGCGCTGGCCGCCGCGATCTCCCGGCGCAGGCTGTGGGTGCCGTTCTTCGCCGCCGCGGTGCCGGGCATGGTCTATATGTATACGGCGTGGTTTGCCGGACAGGTGTTCGTCGTATGAAGATCCTGGTGCGCACCGCCATCGGCCTGCTGGCCGCCTTCCACGCCGTGGTCGGCTATACCGCGCTGCACCCGCAGGTCAGCGCCCATTACCGCGACTACTACATCACACGCACCGACTTCATGTCGCCCTGGCAGCACAGGGACCTGGTTGCCCTGCGTCCCGGCGCCGCCTATGCGGCCGACGAACCTGCGCTGGTGTTCGACGGCTGGTACCGGCGCGCCGACGGCCAGCGCTGGAACGCCGGCCGCAGCGCGCGCTTCGTGTTCCGGGTGGACGACGCCGGCCGCCCGCACGCGCCGCATGCCCTGCTGCTGGACCTGGAGCCGGTGGGCGCCCAGCGCACCGTGTGGCGCCTGAACGGCCACGAGATCGGCCAGTACCTGGTCGGCGGCCCGGCCACGCTGCGGCTCGCGCTCGACAGCCGTCTGCTGCGTCCGGGCGAAAACGAGCTGCAGGTCAGCCTGCCGGACGCGCGCCAGGTCGGGAAAGGCAACCCGAGGATGTGGGCGCTGCGTTTCGAGTCGCTGCGTTTCGAGTGACTGGATCTGCAAGAGCGCGCCAGAGAGCCTTCAGCGCGAGGCGCATCGTCGAAGACGGTACGCGAGTACGGCGAGACGACGCAAGGCCGCCATGCAGGTTCTCTGGCGCGCGCTATGGCTGCAGGCGGTAACCGACCGCCGTCTCGGTCAGCAGATGGCGCGGCTGGGCCGGATCCGCTTCCAGCTTCTGGCGCAGGTGGCCCATGTAGATGCGCACGTAGTGCCCGTTGTCGGCATGCGACGGCCCCCACACTTCGCGCAGCAGCTGCGGCGCGGTCACTACCCGTCCCATGTTCGCCAGCAGTACGCTGAGCAGCTTGTACTCGGTCGGCGTCAGGTGCACCGGCTGGCCGTCGCGCCGCACCAGCCGCTTGTGCAGGTCGACCTCGACCGCGCCGAAACCGATGCCGGACGCCGCTTCGCCGATGCCCTTGTGCTGGCGCCGCAGCGCCGCGCGCACGCGCGCCAGCAGCTCGCCGATGCCGAACGGCTTGGTCAGGTAGTCGTCGGCGCCGGTGTCGAGCGCCGTGATCTTGTCGCTTTCGTCGATGCGCGCCGACAGCACGATGATCGGCACCGGGCTCCAGCCGCGCACCTCGCGGATCAGTGCAAGGCCATCGCCATCGGGCAGGCCGAGGTCGAGGACGATCAGGTCGGGGCTGCGCGTGGCGGCATCGATCAGGCCGCGCTTCAGGGTCTCGGACTGGTGCACCTGCCAGCCTTCGCCCTCGAGCGCCATGCGCACGAAGCGGCGGATCTGCGGTTCGTCCTCGACGATGAGGGCGACCGGCGCCGATGCGGCCGGCATGGAGTTGCTGTCATGGTTGCTCATGCTTTATTCGGATTCCTGGGAAGCGGCCGGCCGCGCCGGCTCTGTGTCGGGCATGGGCGGCGGCTCGCCCAGCGGCAGCGCCGGTTCGAAGCAGGCGCCCCTCGTTCCAGGCGCGCATGCGGCCGCGGTGGCCCCAGGGCCGAGCGCCGCCAGGTAGCGCCGCCGCGCACCGCGGCCCGACAGAGGTGATCGTTGCTCATGCATGCCGGCATGGTAAGCCATCGGGCGTAAACGCGGCATAAAAATCGGCCGCCTTTACACGGCGTTTACGCGGCGCCGCGCGGGATTTACGACAATTTTCGCGGCCTCCGCCTATCGTGGCTTCCTCCTCCACGACCCGTTGCCACCATGCTCGCAAAACTGCGCACCGCCCTGCTCGGCCGACCGCTCGATCCGCTCGCGGCCGGCACCCGCCATTCGCTGACCCTGGCTGCCTTTCTGGCCTGGGTGGGGCTCGGCGCCGACGGCCTGTCTTCCTCGGCCTACGGCCCCGAAGAAGCCTTCAAGGCGCTCGGCGTCCATTCCCAGCTCGGGCTCTACCTGGCGCTGGCCACCGCCGTCACCGTGTTCGTGATCGCCTTCGCCTACAACCAGGTGATCGAACTGTTCCCCACCGGCGGCGGCGGCTACCGCGTCGCTACCGTGCTGCTCGGGCGCCACGCCGGCCTGGTGTCGGGCGCGGCGCTGGTGGTCGACTACGTGCTGACGGTGGCGATCTCGATCGCCGGCGGGGTAGACGCGCTGTTCTCGCTGCTGCCGCTGGCGGCGCAGGCCTGGAAGCTGGCGGCCGAGCTGGCGCTGGTACTGGCGCTGCTGTGGCTCAACCTGCGCGGCGCCAAGGAATCGATCCGGGTGCTGCTGCCGGTCTTCCTCGGCTTCGTCGCCACCCATGCGCTGCTGATCGGCTACGGCATCGCCGCCCGCGCGCCGCACTTTGCGGCGCTGCTGCCGGCCACCCTGCACGAGACCGCCGCGCTGGCCCGCGATACCTCGTGGGTGTTCACGCTGGCGCTGCTGCTGAAGGCCTACTCGATGGGCGGCGGCACGTATACTGGCATCGAAGCGGTGTCGAACAACGTCAACATCCTGGCCGAACCGCGCGTGCAGACCGGGCGCGCCACCATGTTCTACATGGCCTGCAGCCTGGCCTTCACGGCCGGCGGCATCATCCTGCTGTACCTGCTGTGGAACGCCGCGCCGGCGCCCGGGCAGACGCTGAACGCGGTCGCCTTCCGCGCCATCTTCGCGCATGCAGGCCTGGACGGCGGGGCGCTGACGCTGGCGCTGGGTGCCGCCCTGGCCTTCGAGGCCGGCCTGCTGCTGGTGGCCGCCAACACCGGCTTCCTCGGCGGCCCGGCGGTGCTGGCCAACATGGCCCAGGATTCCTGGGTGCCGCACCAGTTCCGCTACCTGTCGAGCCGCCTGGTGACCCAGAACGGCGTGCTGCTGATGGGCGCGGCGGCGGCCGGCGTGCTGCTGGCCAGCGGCGGCCGGGTCGCGCTGCTGGTGGTCCTGTACAGCATCAACGTGTTCCTGACCTTCAGCCTGTCGCTGCTGGGACTGTGCCGCTACTGGCTGCGCCGCCGCAACCAGGCCGGCTGGCTGCGCCGCCTGGCCCTGTCCGGCACCGGGCTGCTGGTCACCGGCAGCATCCTGGGTGTGACGGTGGTCGAGAAATTCGCCGAAGGCGGCTGGATCACGCTGCTGCTCACCGGCGTGGTGGTGGCGATGTGCCTGCTGGTGCGGTGCCATTACGCCGCCACCCGCGAGCGCATCCGCGCGGTCGACCGCGTGTTCGCCGCGCAGCCGCCGGGCGACACTCCGACCGACGCGCCGCTCGATCCGCAGGCGCCGACCGCGGTGTTCATCGTCGGCAGTTCGCGCGGCGGCGGCCTGCACGCGCTGCTGTGGGTGCAGCGCATGTTCCCCGGCCATTTCCGCAACGTGGTGTTCGTCAGCGCGCGCACGGTCGACGCCCGCGCCTACGGCGGCGAGGGCGAGATCGAACGCCTGCGCAGCGCGGCCGGCGCCACGCTGGACAGCTTCGTGTCCTTCTGCCGCAGCCACGGCATCCCGGCCGCGTCGCGCCTGGCGTTCGGCACCGACGCGGTCGAGACCCTCACCGGCATGTGCCGCGCGCTCAGCGCCGATTATCCGAACGCGGTGTTCTTCACCAGCCGCCTGGTGTTCAGGCAGGACAACCTGCTGGTGCGCCTGCTGCACAACCAGGCCGCGCTGGCGATCCAGCGCAGGCTGCACTTCGAAGGCCTGCAGATGGTGATTCTGCCGATGAAGCTTTAGCCGAACAGCTTGGCAGCGGTCTGGGCCACCAGCGTGCCCTGGTGGCGCGCCCCGTCGAGCTCGTTCTGGCTCGGCTGGCGCTGGCCCTGGCCGCCGGCGATGGTACTGGCGCCGTAGGGGCTGGTGCCGGTGATCTCGTCGAGCGTCATCTGCCCGGCGAAGCTGTACGGCAGGCCGACCACCACCATCCCGAAGTGCAGCAGGTTGGTGATGATCGAGAACAGCGTGGTTTCCTGGCCGCCGTGCTGGGTCGCGGTCGAGGTGAAGGCGGCGCCGACCTTGCCGTTCAGCGCGCCGCTCGCCCACAGGCCGCCGGTCTGGTCGAGGAAGGCCGCCATCTGCGACGGCAGGCGGCCGTAGCGCGTCGGAGCGCCGATCACGATCGCGTCGTAGCCCGGCAGTTCGTCGACCTTGGCCACCGCCGCCGGCTGGTCGAGCTTGAAGTGCGCGTTCTTCGCGATCTCTTCCGGCACCGTTTCCGGCACCCGCCGCACGTCGACCTCGGCGCCGGCCGCGCGCGCGCCTTCGGCGACCGCGTTCGCCATCTGCTCGATGTGACCGTAGGTGGAGTAATACAGTACGAGAACCTTGGCCATGCCAGCCTCCTTCGTTCAAAATGATCGGAGTGCCCATGCTACCGAATCCAGCGGCAGGCGGCGCCGCTCAGGCGCGCGTGTCCGCCCGACCGGCGCGCCGGTTCACGTGCTTTCGCGCTCGCGCAGCGTGAACCCGAGGTCGATGCGATGCTGGCGCGGGGTGCGCCCGGCGATCACGTCCAGCAGCAGCGAGGCCGCCTCATAGCCGATCCGGTAGCGCGGCGTGTCGATCGTGGTAAGCGAGGGCATCATCATGGCCGACGCCGGCAGGTCGTTGAAGCCGGCCACCGCCACGTCCTGCGGCACCCGGATGCCCTGGCGCTGGCAGTAATAGATGGCGCCGTGCGCCAGGTCGTCGTTGCAGCAGAACACGGCGTCACAGCCGAGGGCGAGCGTGCGCTGCATCAGGCGCGCGCCGAGGGCGATGGTGGACGGCTCGGCGGTCATCACTTCCAGTGCCGGGTCGGCCAGGCCGGCGGCCTGCATCGCGTGGCGGTAGCCGTCGGCACGGCGCAGCGTGCGGTCGTCGAGCTGGGCGCCGACGAAGGCGATGCGGCGGTAGCCCTTGCCGAGCAGGTGGCGCGTCATGGCGCCGCCTGCCTCGAACTGGGAAAAGCCGACCGACAGGTCCTGCTCGCCCTCGGCCAGATCCATCATCGACACGATCGGGATCTGCGAGCTGCCCAGTACGCGCTGCACGTGCGCGCTGTGCGGCACGCCCGACAGCAGCACGCCGTCCGGATTCGATTGCAGGTAGGCGCCGAGCAGCTTTTCCTCTTCGGCGTCCGAATAATGGGTGTTGCCGATCAGGAGCTGGTACTGGCTGGCCTCGACCGCGTCGTGGATCCCGTCCAGCACCGCCGTGAACACCGTGTTCGACAGCGAGGGCACCAGCACCACGATCACGCGCGACTGGCTGGACGCCAGCGCGCGCGCCGCCCGGTTCGGCACGTAGCCGAGTTCGGCCACCGCCTGCTCGACCTTGACGCGCGTGCTTTCCGAGACCAGCCGTGGCTGGCTCAGTGCGCGCGATGCCGTCATGGTCGATACCCCGGCCAGCAACGCCACTTCCTCGAGCGTGGCGCGCCCCGTCCCCCTGACTTTCCCTGCTCCGGTTCTGTTCATTGTTTTTATCGTTGTCGATCCTGGCGGCAGTGTCCGCCGACCCCGGATTGCGCCACGGATTGGCAAGTTTGTCAACTCCTGTGCGCCGCCTCCTACGTCGCCGCCCACTGTTTTCCGATTGTCTCTTGCAGTCAGGGGATTACCATGAAGCCCTTCAGACAAGGCAAAGGAGATCGACCATGCCAAGCAACCAGGAATACAAGGGCAAGGGCATCAAGGGCCGCAACTACGATGAACTCAGCGGCGTGGGCACCAGCAGCGCCGGCAAGACCGGCACCACCGGCAACCTGAACGACGGAGGCCGCGACGGCGGCGTCGGCACCCCGGACCTGGCCGATTCCGGCAATTTGCAGCAAGCCAAGGGCCAGCCGGGCGGCACGCCGGCCCAGGGCGATTCGGTACGCAGCCAGGGCAACCGCCAGGGCGGCAAGGACCAGTAAGCGTATTTCGTTCACCTCCGGCGCCGCGTCCTCCGCAGCGCCCCCCGCCGCCCGGCATCCCCGCCGGACGGCGGACCACCTGTTCAGTTTGTTTTACGTCACAGTGGCCATACGCCGCCGCAGTATCGCCTCAGGATCTCGGATGTTGCATACAGGAAATGATAAAATGCATGCGGGGTAAATACGCGCCCTCCCGTTTCAGCCGTGGCAACAGCGTGCCCGGCCATCCGACTGGACTCCCATGAGCAAACACCTGCCCGTTTCGCTGGACATCCCCGACAACCTGCTCGACAACGGCATCGACCTGGCCGCGGTACTCGATCGTCACGGCCGCGTGCTGCGCGTCAACGCGGCCGCCTTCGACATCCTCGGCTACCGCCCCGACGAGCTGGCCGGCCGCGACTGCTACACGCTGCTGCATCCGGACGACCACGCGGCGCTGCAGCGGATCGCCTTCGCGGTGCGCGCCGGCGACCCATGCCGCGAGCGCGAGCTGCGCTGGCTGGGCAAGGACGGCGAGGTGGTCTATCTGTCGATGTCCGGACGCTGGTCGCCCTGCGAACAACGGATGTATGCGACCGCGCGCGACGTCAGCGCGCACCGTCTGGCCAGCATCGCGCTGGCGCGCACGGAACAGCGCATGAACGCCATGCTGGAAAGCATCGGCGACGCCTTCTTCGCGGTCGACCGCGACTGGCGCGTCACCTACGCCAACCGCAAAGCCGGGGAATTCGTCGGGGTCGAGGTCGACAGCGCCGTCGGCCGCCGGCTCACCGACATCGCGCCGCAGCTCGAGGGCACCGTCCTGCTCGACTTCTACCGGGATGCCATGGCCAGCGGCCGCCCCGGCGTGATGGAGACCCTGTGGCAGCCGAACGGCAGCTGGCTCGAGGTGCGCGCCTATCCGACCGACGACGGGCTGTCGGTCTATTTCCACGACATCACCGGCAAGCGCGCTGCCGCCGAGGCGCTGCGCAAGAGCGAGCAGCGCTTCCGCAGCCTGTTCCAGCAGGCCGGCGACAGCATCGTGATCACCGACGCCGAGCTGCACGTGCTGGCGGTCAACGCCAGCGCCTGCACCAGCTTCGGCTACAGCGAAGCCGAGTTCGTCGGCCGCAGCGTGCGCGACATCGACAGCGGCTTCACCTACGATGCCCATCTGCTGGGCAGCCTGCGCGCCGGCCAGACCCATCTGCTGCGCATCACCAAGCGGCGCCGCGACGGCAGCACCTTCCCGGCCGAAGTGCACGTGTCGCGCTTCGAGGACGGCGGCCAGGAATACTTCCAGGCGGTCATCCGCGACCTCACCGAGCGCGAGGAAGCCGAGCGCCGCCTGCGCCAGCTGGCCACCCACGACAGCCTGACCGGCCTGCCCAACCGCACCCTGCTGCACGAGCGCCTGGAAAGCATGCTGGCGGCGTGCGCGGCCGATGCGGCACAGTCTTCGGCGGTGGCGGTGCTGTTCCTCGACCTCGACCGCTTCAAGGAAATCAACGATTCCTTCGGCCACGAACTGGGGGACGCGCTGCTGTGCGACGTGGCGGCGCGCCTGCGCCATGCGCTGCGGCCCGAGGACACCATCGCGCGCCTGGGCGGCGACGAGTTCGTGGTCGCCGCCCCCTGTCCCGACGCGGCCGGGGCCGAACGGATCGCCGCCGGGCTGCTGGAAGCGCTGACGGCGCCGGTGCGGGTCGGCAGCCAGGAAACCATCATCGGCGCCTCGATCGGCATCAGCCTCTACCCGCACGACGGCACCACCCGCGAACTGCTGTTCCAGACCGCCGACACCGCGATGTACCGCGCCAAGGCGGCTGGCCGCAACCGCTACCGCTTCTTCGAGCCCGGCATGACGCTGCAGGCCCAGGCGCGCATGGCGCTCGAGATGTCGCTGCGTCCGGCGCTGGCGCGCGGCGAATTCGAGCTGGCCTACCAGCCGCGCGTGTGCCTGCGCACCATGCGCGTGGTCGGGCTGGAAGCGCTGCTGCGCTGGAACCATCCGACGCTGGGCCGGGTGCCGCCCGGCGATTTCATCGCCATTGCCGAGGACACCGGCCTGATCGCCGAGATCGGACGCTGGGTGCTGTTCGAGGCCTGCCGTGCCACCCGCGGCCTGCTGGCCGAATTCGGCCTGCCGGTGCGGGTGTCGGTCAACGTGTCGGCACGCCAGCTGGCCCATCCCGGCTTTGTCGGCGAGGTGCGCGCCGCGCTGGACGCGGCCGGACTGGCGCCCGACTGCCTGGAACTGGAGCTGACCGAAAGCGCGCTGATCGAAGACATGGACCGCACCGCCGCCATGCTGGGCGAACTGCAGACGCTGGGCGTCAAGACCGCGGTCGACGACTTCGGCACCGGCTATTCGGGCCTGGCCTACCTGCGCCGCTTCCCGATCGACGTGCTGAAGCTGGACCGCTCCTTCGTGCTGCAGGACGACGGCCGCATCAGCGCCTTCGACTTCGTGAAAGCCTTCGTCGACATGGCGCACGCGCTGCGCATGTCGGTGGTGGCGGAAGGCGTGGAGACGGCCGAGGTGCTGGAATTCCTGCGCGCCGCCGACTGCGACGAGGCCCAGGGTTACCTGCTGGCGCGTCCGATGCCGATCGCCGAGGTGGCGGCGCTGCTGCGCAAGGCCGCGGACTGAGGCTTCAGGCGGTGGCCGCCGGCCGCCGTTCGGCGCCGGCCGGCGGCGCGTCCGCGCCTTCATCCGGCACCATCAGGCGCAGCTGGTCGTCCAGCACCCGGAACTCCAGCGGCAGCGCCATCTTGCACACTTCGCCGTCGGTGGCCACTTTCAGGCGCCGCCGGCCGGACAGGAAGGGTGCGCGCACCGTCATGCGGCGGAAGGCGAAGGTCTCGACGTCGTCGGCCTCGCCGAGGCGCCCGAGCGCGCCGCGGATCAGCAGCCCCAGCATGCGCAGCTTGCCGACCGGACGCGGCGCGATCGCCGCCAGCCGGCCCTCGTCGAGCGCATGCTGCAGCGGCGGCATGCCGACCTGCTCCATCTGCAGCCGGTTGTTACCGACGAACAGGGTCGGCGTACGCACGCGGCGCGGCTGGCCGTCCAGTTCCAGGGTGATGCGCAGGTTGCGGTGGTGCCCGAGCGCGGTCTTGAGCGCGGACAGCATCGCCACCACGCGCGAGCGGCCGAACTGGCGCTTGTCGTGTTCGCGCTCCTCGAGCAGTTTCGGGTACAGGCCGACGCTGGCATTGACCAGGAAGATGCGGTCGTTGACCATCCCGATCTGCACCGGACGCAGGCGCGCGCGCAGCAGCGCGTGCACGGCGTCGGCCAGGTCTTCCGGGATGCGGTGGGTGCGACCGAAGTAGTTGAAGGTGCCCTGCGGCAGGACGCCAAACGGGCAGCCGGCCTGCAGCGCCTCGTGCGCCACCGTGTTCAGCGTGCCGTCGCCGCCGGCCGCGACCAGGATGCCCTGCTCCGCCACCGCGCGCGCCGCCATGCGCTTGGCCGCGGCGCCCAGTTCGGACGCGTCGTGCACGACTTCGAGGTGGCAGCGCCGTCCGGCGCCTTCGAGCACGTCGCGGATGGTCGAACAGCGCAACTCGGTTTCGGCGTGGCCCGAACCGGCGTTGAGTACCACCAGAAAGGGCGCATCGGGGCGCGGGTCGGTCGTCGGCATACTGCAGCGGTCTCCATGGTTGACGTGAGGCGCTGCCAGCATAGCAGTGTTTACGTACAGGGGCGGTACGCTTGGCACGGCCGTGCGGCGCAGGGTGCGAACGGCTTCGATTACGGCTTGAATCGTTGCCGCCGGGGTCGCGCCCGAGGCGGTGCGCGAGCGACGCGTGTCGCACATTTTCCGACGCGCCAAGCGTGTGCCGCGAAGTTATACTCGCCCCCATAATCATTACGCCAAACTGACGTATCTGACGTATCTGACGAACTGACGTAACGCACGTGATTCACCTAACAGGGCCGGGACCGCGCGAGCGCCTTGAGCGGCTATGCTGCGGCGCTTTCGCCGCTACCCTCCCACAGGCACACCAATGAGAATCAGCAAAGAAAAGGCGGCCGAGAACCGTGCCGCATTGATCAGGGCTGCCAGCAAATTGTTCCGCGAACGCGGCATCGATGGCGTCGGCGTCGCCGAAATCAGCAAGGAAGCCGGACTCACCCACGGCGCGCTGTACGCCCATTTCAAGTCGAAGGAAGAACTCGCGCTGGAAGCGCTGGCCTACGGCTTCGAGCAGAACAATGCGCGCATGTACGCCTCCACCATCAACGGCATGCCCGACCTGGCCACCTTCGTCGACCGCTACCTCGAACCCGAATGCCTGGTCGACTACGGCAGCCGCTGCCCGATGGCGGCGTCGGCCAGCGAGATCGGCCGCCAGGACAAGGCAATCAGCACACGCTTCGCCGAAGGCTACCTGGTGACGGCACGCGCCTTCGAGCGCCAGATTGCCGACAGCCACCCCGGCAGCGATGCCCTGGGGCGCGGCATGGTGGCGGTGGCCACCCTGATCGGCAGCGTGGCGGTGGCGCGCGGCGCCGCCAAGTCGAATCCGGCCCTGGCCGAACAGGTGCTGAAGGCGGCGCGCCGCATGGTCGACGAACTGATGCTGGCGGCGCCCCCGGCCGACCCCGCGCCGCTGGCGGTCGAGGTCAAGGCCGGGTAAGGCGGGGTAAGGCCGGACTTACTTGGTCACCGCGATCTGGGTGCGGTGGCCGCCCTTGAAGGTGTACAGCGTGATCGCGCCGTTGCGGATGTCGCCGCGCGGGTCGAAGCCGATGTTGCCGGTCACGCCCTTGTACTGCAGCTTCGCCAGTTCCGGCAGGTATTTGGCCGGGTGCGACGAGCCGGCCTTGTCCATCGCCGCCGCCACCATCAGCGTCGCGTCGTAGGAATACGGTGCGATGATCTGGACGTCGATGCCGTAGCGCTTGCGGTAGTCGGCGCGGAACTTGTCCATCCCCGCCTTGCCCGACTCCTCCACGCCGCCGGCTTCGGCGCACACCACCTGGCCGTCAGCCATGGTGCCGCCGGACAGCTTGTGCATTTCGTCCGAACAGATGCCGTCGCCGCCCATCATGCGCGCGTTCAGGCCCAGCTGCTTCATCTGGCGCAGCATCGGGCCGGCCACCGCATTCATCCCGCCGAAGAACACCAGGTCCGGATTGCTGGCGCGCACGCGGGTCAGGATCGCCGAGAAATCGGTCGCCTTGTCGTTGGTGAACTCCTTGGCCACCACGCTCACGCCCTGCTGGCGCAGGCCGTTGCTGAATTCCATGGCCAGGCCCTGGCCGTAGGCGGTGCGGTCGTCGATCACGGCGACGCGCTTGACCTTCATGGTGCCGGCAGCGTAGCGGCCCAGCGCGCGGCCGAGCTGGATGTCGTTGGCGACCACGCGGAAGGTGGTGTTGAAACCCTGCTGGGTGTACTTGGGATTGGTGGCCGAAGCCGAGATCTGCGGGATCCCGGCGTCGTAATAGATCTTGGACGCCGGGATGGTGGTGCCCGAGGTCTCGTGGCCGATCACGGCGTTCACCTTGGCGTCGGCCAGCTTCTGGGCGGCGGCGGTGGCCTGCTTGGGGTCGCCGGCGTCATCCTCGCCCACCAGCTGCCACTTGACCTTCTTGCCGCCGACGCCGGCACCGCGCGCGTTCAGCGCCTCGATCGCCATGCGCACGCCGTTCTCGCTGTCCTTGCCGAAGTGGGCGACCGGTCCGGTCATCGCGGCCACGTGGCCGATCCGGACGACTTCCTGGGCCTGCGCCAGACCCGCCGCAGCCAGGGCCGCCGCCAACAACACTTGCTTCTTCATTCCATCCTCATCTAATTAGGCGATTCTTTATGCCAAACCGATAGGGTACCGTGGATGAGGGCAACTAACAAGTAGTGCGGGGCAACATACGGTTTCAGGCACAATGCAGGTTTCGCATTCCGAACCGTACCGATGTCCGACGACCACCCGCCGCACCCGCATCCGGACGCTCCGTCCACCATCCCGCCCTTGCCCGAGCTGAATGCCGCCACCCTGCTGCGCGCCCTGTTCAAGCGGCGCCGCCGCACCCCGGGCGCGCGCACGCCGCGTACCGTGTTCCGCCTGGACGCGATCGATCCGGCCCGGCTGCGCCGCTACCGCCAGGCGCTCGGCTTCCGCGACCAGGGCGTGCCGCTCACCTTCTATTACCTGCTGGCCCAGCGCGCCCAGGTCGCGACCATCCTCGATCCCGGCTTCCCGTTCCGCCTGCCGGGCATCGTGCACGCCGACAATGCCCTGCGCCTTGCCGAGGCGCCGCAGCCCGACCTGCCGCTGCAGCTGAGCACCAGCGTGGCGATCCGCCCGCCCAGCGACAGCGGCGCCGTCTACGCCATCCTCGACACCGTCATCGAACAGGAAGGCCGCACCGTGCTGACCTGCCGCAGCAGCTACCTGGTGGTGCGCGGGCAGCGCGATGGATCCGGCCGGGTGCCGGCGCGCGGCGCCGCCCTGCCGCGGCTGGCCGCCTGGCCGCTCGCGTCCGGCAGCGGCCGCGCCTACGCACGCGTGTCGGGCGACTGGAATCCGATCCACCTGTGGACCTGGTCGGCGCGCCTGATGGGCATGAAGCGCCCGATCATCCACGGCATGCATACAATGGCGCGCGCCTGCGCCGAGCTGGAAGACGCCGCCGGCCGCGCCGTAGTGGCGCTCGACGCCCGCTTCAAGGCGCCGGCCGCGCTCGGCAGCGAGCTGGCCCTGGGCGCCGACCTGGACAACGGCCGCTTCGCCGTGCGCTGCGGCGAGCGCACGGTGGCCGAGGGCAGCTTCGAACTGGCACCCGCCTGAACGGCACGGCGCGCCGCCGGCGGTCCATGCCGGTTTGATCCAGGTCAAGCGATGCACCGGGCATATTCGCCATGCTGACGGCATCGACCGCTCAACGACCCGCGCCATGGACCAGCCACTCTACCGCCGCATTCTGTTGCCGACCGACGGCGCCGAACTGTCGCAGCGCGCCATCCTGGCCGGGGTCGCCTTCGCGCGCGAAGTCGGCGCCGAAGTGGTCGGCCTGACCGCCATCCCGGGCTTCCACGTGCTGAGCGCCGATCCGGACATGGTCGAAGACACGGCCGAGCAGTACGAGGAGGCAAGCCGCGAACGCGCACGCCGCATGCTCGACGAGGTGGACAGCGCCGCGCGCGCGGCCGGCGTGCCCTGCCGTCTCGAACAGGCGGTGTCCGACCATCCGTGGGAAGCGATCGTCGACACCGCCGAGCGGCTCGGCTGCGACCTGATCGTGATGGCCTCGCACGGCCGGCGCGGCGTCAAGAGCCTGCTGCTCGGTAGCGAGACCCAGAAGGTGCTGGTCAACAGCACGATTCCGGTGCTGGTGCACCGCTGAGGAGCCGCCATGGCCGATTCGACCCACACCGCCATCTACAAGCGCATCCTGGTGCCCACCGACGGCTCGGACGTCTCCGCGGTGGCCGAACAGGCGGCGATCGAATTCGCGCGCGCCCACGGCAGCGAGATCGTGGCGCTGTCGGTGGCCCAGACCTATCCGGCCTATGCAGCGGCCGAAGCCTCGATGGCGGTCGACCCGACCCTGGACAACGACGCCCTGCGCCGCTGGGCCGAGCGCAACGTCGGCCGGGTCGGCGCGGCGGCGGCCGGGGCCGGCGTCGCCTGCACCCAGCTGACGGTGTTCTCGCATTCGGCCAGCGACGCCATCCTGGACAGCGCGCGCGAGCACGGCTGCGATCTGATCTTCATGGGTTCGCACGGACGGCGCGGGCTGTCGCGCCTGCTGGCCGGCAGCGAAACCCAGAAAGTGCTGGCCGGCGCCGAGGTGCCGGTGATGGTGCTGCGCCCCAAGGGCGCGGCGCGCTGAGGAGAATGCATGTACCGGCGCATCCTGGTGCCGACCGACGGCACCGAACGCTCGACCGCCGCCCTCGAAGCGGCGCTGCAGCTGGCGGCGCTGGGCCATGGCACGGTCGTCGGCATCCACGCCAGCCCGCCGCCGTACGTGATGGCGCCCGAGCTGGGCCTGGCCGCGCCGATCCACGAAGCCTGGCGGCAGGAGCGCGAGCAGCTCGCGCTGGACGCCGTGGCCTATATCCGGCGCCGCGCCGGGGAAGCCGGGGTGCCCTGCGAAACGCTGCTGGTGCCGGGGCTGGCGCCGTGCGACGCCATCATCCGCACTGCGCGCGAGCAGCTGTGCGACCTGATCGTGATGGCATCACGCGGACGCGGCGGACTGGCCGGACGCCTGATCGGCAGCGAAACCTGGAAGGTACTGACGCACAGCGCGATTCCGGTACTGGTGCTGCGATAAACACCCGCTCAGAAATGAATGTGTTTTTGGCGGCCACAAGCGGCGCGTTGCTGGATGGGCGCCTGCTTGCAGTGCTCCCACTGTGTGGCACCCGCCGCCTTGCACCGCATCCGGTTCTGTCTTCCAAAACTCACATTACTATCTGTTCGCGTACTTAATCCGCGGACGGCGGCGCCGGCATCAGGCCGCGCGGCGGGCTGAGCGTATCGAGCAGCTGCATTTCCAGCGGGCTGCGCAGCAGGCCGGGCAGCACGGCGCCGAAGGCGCGCATGTAGGGCATCTGCAGGTGTTCGTCGAGCGCGCGGCGGTCGGTCCAGTTTTCGTACATGACGAATACCGACGGATCGTCCTGCTGGCGCAGCAGGTCGTAGTCGATGCAGCCGGCTTCGGTGCGCGTGTGGCTGACCAGCGCCGCCAGGTGGTCTTGCAGTTCGGCTTCCTTGCCGGCCAGGGCGCGCATGGTGGCGATGACGGTGAGTTGGGGCATGCTGTTCTCGTATCCTCGTAGTGTTGCGGAGGACGCAGTGTAGCCGATCTAGCGTGCCTGCTGGCCCAGGCGGCGCAGCCGTGCGTGCCAGCGCGCCACCTGCTGCGGACTCAGGGTGTCCATGTTGCCCACCACGGTGGCGCGCATCGGCGCGATGCCGGCCGGGCCGAAGATACTGCGCCGCACCAGCTTGAGGCTGTGGGCGCCGTGCAGCCAGCGGTAGACCGGCGCCGGCACGGGCGTGCTGACCACCACCCGGGCGGTGCAGCTGCGCAGCGACCCGTCGCCCGACAGGCGGCAGCCGGGCGGCGCCACGGCAAAACCAGGGCGCGCCACCTGCTCCAGGAAGCCCTTGAGCACCGCCGGCATGTCGCCCAGCCACAGCGGATACAGCAGCACCACGTGGTCGGCCAGGCGGATCGCGTCCTGCACCTCCATCAGCTGCGGCGGCAGCGTGCCGTGGCGCCACTCGGCCGGACTGCTCAGCAGCGGAAAGGCCAGCCGTGCCGGCTCGACCATCTCGACGCTGTGGCCGGCCGCGGCCGCGCCCTCGGCATACGCGTGGGCCAGGGTATGGCACAGGTGCGGGCGGCGGCAGTCCGGATGGCCTTGCAGGATGACGATGCGCAGGCCCATCAGCGCACTCCGCGCGGCCGCAGCATCAGCGCCAGTTGGGCGCTGCCGTCGGCCGCGCGCAGCACCTGGAAACCGCAGCTGCGCGCCAGTGCCAGCATCGGACCATTCCCGGACGGCACCGACCCGCACACCAGGACCACCCGGCGCGCGCGGCACAGGTCCAGCAGCGCCGCGGCCAGGATGTGCCCGAGGCCGCGCCCCTGGACGTCCGCGCGCACCGCCAGCGCGAACTCGGCGGCGACGCCGCGGGCATCGATGCAGACGCACAGCTCGCCGAGTATGCGCCCCGGACCCGGCGCCAGGGAGTCGCCGGCGGCGTCGGCCAGCACCAGCGTCAGGGCCGCGCCCCGGCCAGTGCCGGCGGCGGCCCGCGGCAAGGCGAAGCGGCGCATGCGCCGGCCGTGCTCGCCCAGGCCCAGCAGAAAATCGGCATGCGCAGCGGCATGCGCGGCGGCGTGGGCGGCATCGGCCGGGGTCCACAGCCGCAGCGCGAGCGGTCCGACGGCGCTGTCCAGCACGCGCGGGGGTATGCCGGCTGGCAGGTCGGGTGCGGCGCGCCGCGGCGCTGTCGGCGGTGCCAGGCGCAGGGTGGGAAGCGGCGGGAACGGCGGTAAGCGGGGCTGCGCGCCCGTCGGCGGCACCTCGGGCGGCAGCGGCATCGGATCGTTGAGCTGGTTTGACATAGAACCAAGCCTACTGGCAGGCCCTGCCGTTACGTTGAGGAAGCTCAAGCCTTGCGCCATATCCCTCGATAGCGGCCACAGCCAGTAAAAAAGCGCGCTTCACCAAGTAATTTTTAGAGCACTTTGATTTGCATCAAACCATATGCGCGCTGCAGGCCGACACTGCAAGCGCCACCGCCGTCAAGGACCCCAGCCATGCGACCGCACGCCGCCAAGCCCAGACGTCCGCGCACGCTCGTCGCCGCGCTGCGCCACGCCCGCAAGGCCTTGTGCTGCCGCCTGCACGCGGCCATGCAGGCGCCGGATGCCGAGTTCACCGGGGTGTACGCGGTGCTGGTGGCCGAAGTCGAGTCCGGCTTTCGGCATGAGGAATTGATTATGGGAACGCTCGGCTATGCGCGCCTGCGCGAGCAGCAGCAGGAGAACGCGGTCGTGCTGAGCGCGCTGCACCGCGTGCTGCCGCAGGTGGAGGACGGCGACGCCGCGCTCGGGCGCGAAGTGTTCGCCGCCCTGCTCGACGTGCTCGCCCTGCACCGACTGAGCACCGGGCTGGCGCTGGCGGTGGCGGTGCAGCCGCCGCCGCTGCGGATCGGGATGCGCATGCGCGGCAGCGCGGCACGCATGACCCTGCGCGCCGGGCTGCGCGGGCGTCACCCGCGCTAGCGCCCCCCTACTTCAGCCCGGGCCGGCTGCGGCGGATGGTCTTGCCGGACACCATGAACACGCCGTCACCCTTGTAGTGCAGGGTTTCCGGATGGCGCGGGCTGGCCAGCGCACGTGCCGCCACCACTTCCCAGACAAAAAAATCGTAGCGCTCGACCAGGCTGTCGTCGTGCAGGCGGCACTCGAACTGCGCGTGGCATTCGCGGATCGAGGGCGCGCCGACCCGTTCGGACGGCGCCTCGGTCAGGCCGAAGGCGGCGAACTTGTCGATTTCGGCGCCGGTGGTCGAACCCACACCCAGCACCTGCTCGATCTGGGCCGTGGTCGGCAGGTTCAGCACGCATTCGCCGCTGGCGCGGATCAGCTCGTAGCTATGGTTGGCCGACGAGATCACGCAGCCGACCAGCGAGGGGCTGAATTCCATCACGGTGTGCCAGCCCATCACCATCACGTCGCGCTCGCCGGCATGCGCGGACGAGACCAGCAGCACCGGGCCGGGCTCGAGATAGCGGCGCACCTGGTCGAGCGGAACGGGCATCTTGCGTTTGCTGGCGGACATGGTCGGGCTCCTGGTGACGGGACGGTGTTCATTATCGCGGCAAGCGCGGCGCGGCGGCGTACGCCAACGGCCAGGCAGCCGCGGCGCGGCGCCGGATCGCGTAAAATCCAGCCGCATCACCATAGCCCGGAGGACCCATCATGCTGGCAGTACGCATCCACCAATACGGCAACCGCGACGCGCTCTCGCTCGACGACATCCCGGTGCCGGACATCGGCCCGGACGAGGTGCTGGTCAAGGTGGTGGCGGCCTCGGTCAATCCGGTCGACTGGAAGGTGCGCGAGGGTCATCTGGCGCAGATGATTCCGCACCCGCTGCCGCTCACGCTGGGCTGGGACATGTCCGGCACGGTGGTGGCGGTCGGCAGCGCGGTCGTTGCCTGGCAGCCGAGCGACGCCGTGTACTCGCGCCCGGACCTGCATCGCAACGGCACCTACGCCGAATACATCGCGGTGCGCGCCGTGGAATGCGCACGCAAGCCGCGCACCGTTTCGCACGCCGAAGCCGCCTCGCTGCCGCTGGCCGGCATCACCGCCTGGGAATCGCTGGTCACCACGGCGCGCGTCCAGCCGGGCCAGCGCGTGCTGGTGCATGCCGGCTCGGGCGGGGTCGGCACGCTCGCGATCCAGATCGCCAGGGAGCACGGCGCGACCGTGATCGCCACCACCTCCGCACGCAACCGCGCGCTGGTCGAATCGCTCGGCGCCCAGGTGATCGACTACGGCAGCACGCGCTTCGCCGAGGCGCTGGCCGACGATCCGGTCGACATCGTGTTCGATACGCTCGGCGGCCAGGTGCAGGACGATTCCTGGCAGCTGATCCGGCCGGGCGGCACGCTGGTCTCGATCATCAGCCCGCCGGACCAGGACCGCGCCAGGGCCGCGGGCGTGCATGGCGCCTTCGTGTTCATCGGGCCGAACGCACCGGTGCTCGAGCGCCTGGCGGACATGGTCGACGGCGGCCGCCTGCGGCCGGTCGTCGGCGCCGAGTTCGGGCTGCGCGACGTCGCGAGAGCGCACGCGCTGAGCGAGAGCGGACGCGCGGTCGGCAAGATCGTGCTGTACGCGGGCACGCCTTGACGTCCGGTCCGGCCGTGCCCGCCGCAGCGCCCGCATGATCGCATCGCTCCTCGCCGCCAGGCTGCGGCGCCACCGGCGCCTGCTGGCCTTGTGCGGCCTGTCGGCACTGGTGCACCTGGCGCTGCTGGAGTGGTTCGCGGCGGCCGGCACCGGCGCGCCGCCGCTGGCGCGCGGCCGGGTCGCGGGCGACGATCTGGTGCTGCGCCTGATGCCGGCCGACGTCCCGCGCCGCGCCGATGCCGTGCCGCCGCGCGAGGACAGCGCCCCCGCGCCGCCGCCCTCGCAATCCGCCCCCACCCCGGCGCCGGCGCCCGCCCCGCAACCGGCGCCCGCCCCGCCCACGGTGCAGGCACAGGCGCCCTCGCCCGCGGCCGGCACCGTGCCGGCGGCAGCAGCGGCGCCCGCCGGCCAGCCGCTGCCCGACAGCGCCCCCGATGCCGCCCCGCTGGTACAGATGCCGACCCGCTACCGGGTACGCATGCCGGACGCCGTTCTGCTCACCTACACCCACACGCGCCAGAGCGCGGGGCAGGCAGTGCCGCAGCCCCTGCCGGACGCCCGCATCGACTGGCGCAGCGACGGCGAGCGTTATCTGATGACGATGGACGGGGTGCTCGGGCGGCTGTCGAGCAGCGGGACCAGCGCCGACGCCGGCGTACGCCCGCGCAGCGCGGCCGAGGAAGGCGCGGACGGCCGCCTGGTAACCGAATTCGCGGACGGCGAGGTGCGTTTCGGCGCGGACGGACGCCGCATCCCGGACAGCACCGGCATCCAGGACCGCGCCTCGCTGCTGATGCAGCTGGCCGGCATCGGCCTGGGCGAGCCGGACCAGATCGAAGGCCAGGTGCGGCTGCAGGGTGCGCTGGAGGTGGTGGTGGCCGGCAGCCGCGAGGCGACGATCGAGCGCTACCGGGTCATGGGGCTGGAGACGCTGGCCACGCCGCTGGGCGCGATCGAGGCCTGGCACCTGGCGCAGCAAGCGGCGCCCGGCCAGGCCCGGCTCGAGGTGTGGCTGGCACCGGGACGCGGCTGGCTGCCGGTGCAGCTGCGCCTGACCGGCCCGGACGGCGCCACCGCCACCCAGACCGTCCGCGCGATCGCGCCGCAGCCGGCGGGGCTGCCGGCTACTGTGCCGGCGGAGCTGCCGGCCACGATGCCGCCGGGCTGACCCGGCGGCGAATCAGTCGCGCACGCGGCGCCAGCCGGCCTTGCGCGCGTCCTGCGACTGCGCCGACGGCAGTTCCATCGTCTTGTTGCCGCCGTCGGCGGTGGTCGCCACCAGCTTCAGCGCGCCGCTCGGCAGGCGCACGATGATGAAGCCGACCGCCGCCGAGGTGTTCGACAGCTGGCGGCCGGCGATCTTGGCCCCGGTGGAATCGGTCAGCAGCGGCTTGCCGGTGCAGACGTCGAGCTGGTACAGGTTGCTGGTGCCGCCGACCGAGCAGGCGGTCGAGGTCGTCGGGATGTTGCTGACCACGTTCAGCGTGCCCGACACGACCTTCGGGTCGAGGTTGACGCGTTCGCCCTTGTTCTGGTCGAGGTCGAAGTACCAGCCGGCCTGGGTGGCCAGGTTCACGGCCGCGCCGCTGATCGTGTAGTTGCCGCCGCTCGCCGGTGCCAGCACCTGGCGCGACATCGCGCCGGCGTTGCGCCAGTCGGTGGCGGCGATGCCGGTGCCGCGGTCCTTCAGCACGTACACGCTCTGGTTGCTCTGGTCCGGGATGTCGCTGACGTCGAGCAGGCGGCCGGTGCCGAATACCACCATGTTGCTCACGCCCGCGCTGACCACGCCGTTGGCGTCGGTGCTGTCGACCTGGCACATGGTGACCTCCGGACGCGTGGTGACCGGCTGCGCGGTGCCGGCGTCGCCCATCTGCAGCACGGCGGGGGCGCCGCCGCGGGTATAGTCGAAGCGCCACATCTTGCCCTGGTTGTCGCCGGCGTAGACGTAGGTCACCAGCGGGTCGGTCAGCGGGTTTGCCGTGATCGCAGTGATGCGCGCGAAACCGGACGGGGTGGTTGTACTGCCGACGCCGGTCGAGGTCTTGTTCAGCACCTGGCCCGTGGCCGCATCGACCACGTACAGGTAGCCCTTGCCGTCGCCGCCATTGACGCCGTCGCTGCCGGGCACGTTGTTGTAGCCCGAGGTCAGGAACACCACCCAGCGCTCGGTGCCCGACGCGTCCTTCCAGGTGCCGAACTGCGGGTTGCCGAACGACAGGCCGAGGTCGGCGTCGCTGCTGCTGCAGATCGCGGCATCGGCGCACAGCTCCCACAGCGCCTTCGGGTTGGCCGGATCGGTGACGTCCATCGCGTAGAAGCCGCGGCCGCCCGCGTTCAGGCCGGCCACCAGCACGCTGCGCCAGGTGCTGCCGATCTTGACGTCGCCCAGCTCGGGCGCGCCGTCGGCGGTGAACTGGTGGTTCAGGCCGTAGGTCAGGCTGGCCTGGACCGGCAGCTTCTTCATGGTGATGCGCGGCACGTAGGCCCACAGCTCTTCCCCGGTCTTGGCATTGAAGGCGTGCAGCATGCCGTCGTTGGAGGCCACGAACACGGTCGGGGCCCGCGCCGCCTGGGCCACCTTGTAGTCGCTGTAGCCGGCGGCGGTGTACGCCTTGCGCGGGTCGCGCAGGTAGGCCGGCTTCGAGGAGGCGATGTCGCCCATCACGATCGGCAGCGGCGCGCTGGCGCCGGCCGGGGTGTTCTCGGTGCGGGCATAGGCGCGCAGCACGGTGTCGTTGGCGTAGGCCTGCTGGCCGCGCAGCCAGTTGACGATGGTGGTACCGTTGTTGACGATGGCCTGGTTGGCCGGGGTCAGGCTGGCGCACTGCGACAGCAGCGTGCACTTGTTGTCGAACCAGGCACGCTCGGTGGTCGTCATCCCCGCGTAGTCGAAGCTCTTGAGCGCGCCGGTGGCCGCGTCCAGCATGTAGATGCGGCGGGTGTCGCTGGTGTCGCTGACCTTCTTGCCGACGGTGTCCGACGAAGTCCACAGCGCGCTGGTGCCGACCACGCCGGTGGCGGTGTCGATCTTGCGGTCGGACAGTTCGCCGAACCACTTCACGGTGGTGAAGGTGGACGAGAAGATGTCGTTGTCTTCCTGCGAGATGTTGGGGGTCGAGGTGGCCGCCGCGGCCGCCGCGCCGACCCGCACCTGGATGTTCGACAGCGCCGTGCTCAGGCCCTGCACCACCTGGGTCGGGTCGGACGCGCTGAAATACTTGCCGTGGCCGTTGATGGCCGCGTGCCACAGGTCGTCGACGCGCGACTGGTAGGCTGCCGAGCCGCTCGATTCGCCGGTCTTCGGGTCGGGCCAGTTGTAGGCGCCGCCGTTGTTCCACGGGCAGCCCTTGGTGACGCCGTTCTTCAGGTTATAGAAGTCGCCGCCCGGCGTCGGCAGCGTGTCGTACTTGGCCTCGTAGTTCATGACGCCGTCCACGCCCAGCCCGAGCGCGTAGGTATTCATGTGCAGGCGCTGGTTGTCGCCGCTGGCGGCCGGCACCAGGCCGGCGTTGTTCCAGTCCTCGAGATCGGTGCGCAGCGATGCCACCTTGCTGTTGGAGCCGCCGTTGTACCAGTACAGCGCGACGTCGGCCAGCGAATTGTAGCTCTGGGTGGCCGGATCCAGGCAGCCGCTGGCGCGGGTGCAGAAGCGCGTGCTGCTCTCGACGTTGTCGTTGTTGACCACGTCGGCCGCCGCCCCGCCGTTCCAGTAGCCGTCGGTGGTGATGAAGGTGAAGTTCTGCTGGCAGGCGTACTGCACCGCTGCGTTCTTGGCCGAGTAGTTATAAGGCGACTGGTTGGCGTACATCTTGCCGATCGCGTGCAGCGCCTGGCGGATCGGGGTCGACTGGTCGCCGTTCATCGCGTACAGGCGGCTGTACCAGTCGGCCCGGTTGGATGCCGAGAACTCGCGCGGCGGCGTCATCCCGCCTTCGGCGGCGGCCACCGACAGCGAGACCAGGCCGACGTTGTAGTTGGAGGTCAGCGACTGGAAGGCCTGGCCGACCGCGGTCTTCATCATCTGGTTGCGCGACTTGTAGTAGGCGAACCAGTTGGCGAAGTTGGTCATCTCTTCGTCGTAGCTGCAGGCGGCGGCCACGCAGTCGGTGCGCGCCACGCCCTTCGCGTAGCTGGCGCGGGTCGAGACGATGTCGGTGCGCACGAAGATCGCGGCGCCGGCGCCCAGCGGCGTGGTGCTGGTGGCGATGGTGTCGACCGCGCCGTTGCCCGGCGTGCTGGTGGACTGCACCACGAACGCCAGGTTGTTGTTGTTGCTGCTGAGGGCCGCCATGGTGACCGCCTTGCCACCGCTCAGCGAGACGTTGTCGACCAGGCAGATCGAGTTCTTGGTGTACTTGGCGCAGACCGTGGTGACCGCATTCCCGCCGACGTAGGCGGCGACGTCGCCGCCGGTGCCGATCTTGTCCACCAGGGTCGTCACCACGCTGTTGGCGGTCAGCTGCGACAGGCTGGTCGCGCTGTTCAGGAGCACGGTGTCGCCCAGGCGGCTGCCCGAGGCGAGCGAGGTCGAGCGGCTGCCGCTGCCGGTCACGGTGACGATCGCCGTCGGCCGCGATTTGCTGTCGGCCAGGGCCTGGTCGGCGTCGACGCTGATCGCCCAGCCGCTGCGGCTGTCGTCGGCCACCGCCGAGCAGATGCCGATCGACTTGCTGCTCGATCCGCTCAAGCAGTCGATCGGGATCACCGCCACCATGTTGTTGCTGCCCAGCGTGATGCCGTAGGTCGAGCAGGCCGGCACGCCGTAGCCCGAGGCCGGCGCGTTGACGCAGGCCAGGTACTGGTTGGTCAGGCCGGTCTTGGCGATGATCGAGGCGGCCACCGCGGTCGCCACCGTGGTGCGCTCGGTGTTGCTGTTGGTGCCGGTCGGGGCGCTGACGGCGCCGTTGGTGATGGTGACCGTGCCGCCCGGCTCGGCGACCGTCACCGCATTGATGTTGAGCGAGGTGTCGCCGACGGTGCTGCCGATCGTGACGGTGCCGTAGGCGGCCACGCTGGCGCCGCTCGGGTTCGAGAAGCGCGGGTACTTATAGTCGCCGACGTACTTGGCCTGGCAGGTGTTCAGCGCCTTGTCGCTGCACCAGCGCACCTTGGCCGGGAACGGATAGCCGTCCGGCGCGCTGTCGCCCACCGCGGTGGTCTTGCAGGTGGTCAGGTTGGCGGTGGTGCACCATTCCGCCACGTTGATCGTGTAATAGTAGGGATTGGTCGAATACGCGACCGCGGTGTAGCGCGAGTCGGTCGGGTAGCTGTAGGTGGCGGTGTTGTAGACGCAGTTGGCCTTGTTGGTGTCGCACCATTTCAGGTCGGGGAAGCCGCTGGCCAGGTTCGAATTGGTGGTCGCGGCACCCAGCAGATCCTTCTTGTTGACGCCGAAGCCGTCGGTCGGCACCGAGGTCCAGTTGCTGGTGTAGCTGCGGCTCATCGACTGGTAGCTGGCGCCGGTGGCGTCGACCGGCGGCGTGTAGCGCACGTTGGGGTCGTAGTACTGGCGGTTGAAGTCCGCGCTGTTGAACGGCGGCTGGCCCACCGTGCAGCCGCGCGTGCCGCTGGTCATGCTGGCGCCGGCGCGGCAGGTGGTGCTGTCGTCGACGTAGTCGGGCGTGAAGTTGTAGGCCATCGAGCCCGAGTTATCGTACAGCAGCATCAGGTTGGGCTTGACGTTGCCGGTGCCGTTGATGTTCAACAACGGCAACTGGGCGATGCTGGTGACGTCGGCGACGGCGCCGGGGCCAAGCAGCGCCAGACACAGGACGCCGAACAGGCTGAGGATCTTTTTCATAAGCGAAAAAACTCGAAACAGGCGATAAGGGAGGTCACGCGCCGATCAGCACGACCATCTGGTTGGTGACGCTGGCGCCCTTGGCGCCGCGCAGGCGTGCGGTGATCACGTAGTGCACCTGCGGGGTGCCGGCATACGACGGCGAATCGCTTGCCAGGCTGGTGCCGACGCCGACCGTGGTGCCCAGCAGCGACGTGTTGGCCGCCGTCTGCACGCACTGGTTGCGCGCGTTGTCGTAAGGCAGGCGGTCCAGGCACAGGCGGTGGATCACGTACTCGATGTTGCTGCCGTCCGGCGCGGCGATGGTCTTGCTGCCGTCCCAGAAGCCGTCGTCGCGCGGGGTCTGGCTGGTGTCAAGCAGCGCCACGTAGCCGTTGGCCGGGCTGTCGATGTCGAGCGTGGACTTGTTGGCGGCGGCGGTGCTCTTCAACCATTCGAAGCCGGTGTGCAGGCCGAGGTCGACCGACTGGCTCAGGGTTTCGTCATAGGCCAGGTTGCCGGTCGTGAGCGTGGTCGAGTGGATCGACTTCATCAGGTAGATGCTGGACACCAGCATCACCGCCAAGATGATCAGCACCACCGGCAAGGCCAGGCCGCGCTGCCGCAGGCGGGACATCTGCATCGCGCTCTTCATGCCTGCGGCCTCCATCCGGTGTTGCGCAGGTTGACCACGGTCTCGAACACGCGGTAGCGGTAGCAGCGCCAGTCGTTGCCGTCGCCGGTGACCGCCACGTCGACCGTGACCGGGGCCGCGGCCACGCCCTGCGGCGCCTGGGTCGCGAACACCACCGGCTTGGCGGTGGTGGCGCTGCAGCTGCCGCCGCCCGGCGGCCGCTCGACCGCCCTGCTGCGCGCGACCACCGCCAGGCGCACCGCGGCGATATGCTGGTAGTCGCCGCCGTTGCCGGTTTCGGCATCGCCGTCGGCATTGATGATGGTCGACGACCAGCGCATGATCTGCATCCCGCTCTGCGGCTGGAAGGCGGTACCGGTGCGGGTGTCGAAGCCGTACTGCGCCTTGATCGAGACGATGTTGTCGGTGACCGTGGCCGCGCTCTGGGACGCGCCGCGCAGGTCGGTCGAGCGCAGCTGCAGGAAGCCGTCGCTCACCGACCAGGTATGGAAGGACAGCCCGTCCGGCGGCCCGAGGTTGAACAGGCGCGCGGCGCCGCCGGTGAAGGCCGCGCCCAGGTTGCCGCTGTTGAAGCGGTAGGCGTTGCCGGTCCCGATGGTCACGGTCTGCGGGGCCGGCGGCGGCAGCAGGTCGCCCGGGTTGTTCGAGATCTGCGCCAGCGCGCACTTCGCGCCCGGCTTTTCCGGGGCGACCACGATCACGTCGCGCTGGGCGAAGCCGTAGGGCACGCGGTCGACCGCGATGTTGGTGCCGTTGCTGTAGTTGGCGGTCAGGCGCAGGGTGCCGGTGCCGGTCACCGAACTGCCGGCGTAGAAGGTGATGCGGTCGGGCGCAGCGCCGTTCGATTCGATCACCACCGGCGCCAGCGGGCGCACGGTGGCGGCGCCCTTGGCGGCCGTCGCCAGCGCGTAGCCGGCAGTATCGCTGAACACGGTGTCGCAGCCGGCGACGATCGGGTCGTTCAGGCCGTAGCCGGCTTGGCCGGCGTCGCCGCTCATCGAGAACAGGGCGACCATCCCGTTCTGCATCGAGTCGGAGCCGCCCAGTTCCGTGACGCGGCTTTTCTCGGAACCGGCGACCAGGCGCAGCGCGAACGCCAGCGCCAGCATGGCGATCACCACGCTGATCATCAGCTCGACCAGGGAAAAACCCTGCTGGCGGCGCATGGAAGGGAGCGTCATGTGGCGTTCGCGATGTAGGAAGTGATGACGTGCTGGTTGGCGGCGGTGTTGGCGTTGCGCGCCCACGAGATCGTGATCACGACGCGGGTGCGGCTGGTGCCGGCCACCGGGGCCAGCTCGACCTTGACGGCCGCGCCGGGGATGTGGCCGCGCGTCTCCGTGTACCAGGGCGAGAGACGGCTGTTCGGGGCGGCGCCGGCAGCCAGCGCGTAGGCGGCCAGGTTGGCCTGGTCGGCCGCCATGATGCCGAGCAGCTTGTCGGCGGCGATGGTGGCCTCGGCGCGCATGCCGGTGTCCGACAGCGCCGAATACGAGCGCGCCTGCAGGGCGATCACGCCCAGCAGCCCGACGCCGAGCAGCACCACCGCCACCAGCGCCTCGACCAGCGCGATGCCGGCGCGGTGGCGCAGAGCGCCGGAAAAAGGCGGCCGGCGGGTCACGGCGGGCACCCTTTCGGCGAATGGGCGGCGGCGCCCGGATCGCAGATGCCGGCGATGCCGCCCAGGGTCAGCGCCACCTTCATCGGCGCAAAAGCGCCGGTGCGCGAACGCGCCGGCGCCACCGCGATGGCCTGCACGCGCGGCGAGACGCGGCTGTCGACCCAGCCCAGCGGCGTGAAATACACTTCCTCGGCGCCGACCGGCTCGATGGTGCTGACCAGCGCGCGCGAATTCGGCAGCGTGCCGGCGCTGCGCAGCACCGAGCGGAAGCCGCCGGTCTGGTCCGGGTCATCGCCGGCCACCGCCGCGGTGGTCGACCACGACCCGCTGGTGTCGCTGCACGGTACCGCCGGGGTCGGGAAGCAGATGTCGACGCGCCAGTCCATCTGGCCGTTGGCGTTATCGATCAGCACCATGCGGCTGGCGCTGTTGTGCGCGACCGCCTGGCTGCGCGCCAGCATGAAACCGTCCTTGTAGAAGCCGGCCGCATCGTCGGCCTTGCGTGCCAGCATCCAGCTCGACATGCTCGGTACACCCACCGCGAGCAGGATCCCGAGCACCGCCAGCACGGCGGCGATCTCGACGAAGGTGAAGCCGGCCATGGCCCGCTTGTCTGCCCTCACTGGACGCACTGGCCCCCCTTGCGGTCGATCCAGCAGCTGGCGCTGGTGCCCCAGCCGGTTGGCGAAGCGGTGGTGGCGCGCTTGCCGCCTTGGTCGATCGTGTACACGAAGCCGGCCGCCTGGCCGCGCCCGGTGGCGGTGACGGTGAAGGCGCTGTCGGTGGCCCCGCTGTAGCCGAAGGTGAAATTGGCGCTCGCCGCCGGCAGGCGCGAGGGGGTGTCGGTATCGAAGCCGACGTAGGTATGCTTGTTCGACCAGTATTCCTCGGCGCTGGTCTGGGCCAGCGACAGGCCGGTGAACGCTTCCGTCAGGCGCGAGCGCATCACGTAGTTGCCATAGGCCGGGATCGCGATGGCGCTCAGGATGCCGATGACGGCAACGGCGATCAGCAATTCGATCAGCGAAAAACCCGATGTATTTCTTTTCATGACACCCTTTGACGCCGCATTTCCAACCGATTGAGCAAAAAGATTTCCGCACGTCAATATTAGCGCAAAACCTTTACGAATGGACGCGAAAAACCGTTCACATGCATGTTTGTTGCGGAAAGTCGGCGCAAAACTGGCAAGGTTTTGACATTCGTTCAACAGGCTTTAATTCGACGACAATGCCGGATCGCGCGGATCTGCCGGATCGGCTGCAGCCCCGGCCAGGCGGCGGGTCATGTACACGGCACCTTCCGGATAACTGGCCAGCGCCGCGCACGGCGCCCGCCCCGCCGGTTCGGCGAACCCCAGCCGTTCCCAGAAGCGGCGCGAATCCTGCACCGACACCAGCGCCGCATGGGCCAGTCCGGACGCCGCCGCATCCGCCAGCAGCCGGCCGGCCAGCGCCCGCGCTAGTCCGAGCCCGTGGGCGCTTGGTGCCACCGCCAGATCGTGCAGGTACAGCGCATCCGGCGCCTGGGCCGGCACGAATGCGGCGCCCAGCGCAGTCACCCGGCCCAGCCGCGACGGATAGGCAAACACATAGGCGCGCACGGTCCCGCCGACGCAGCCGACCAGCGCCGTCGACGGCGCCGCGCGCAGGCGTGCCAGCAGCAGCGCGGCCGCTTCCTGCATCGGCGGCGGATAGCAGGCCGCCTGCACTGCCCACACGGCCGCCAGATCGTCTTCGCGCATGGCGCGCAGCGCGACCGCCTGCGCATTGCCGTTCTCACGCACTGCCTTCTCCCCGGTTCCTGAATGGACGCGCATTATGCCGCAAGGGTGAACCGGGATCGAGCACCTTGTTTAGTGGAAGGACTAAACACGGCCGCCTGGGCCGTGTGTCTATTGCTTACATCAAACTTTTCAGGCTATGTTTCTATGTTAATACTTCGTTGCCTGGAGCCCGCATGACCCATCGTCCCACCCTCGGCGCCCTGGCGCTGGCCATCGGCGCCTTGTTCGCCGCCACCGCCCACGCCGCGGCGCCCGGCAGCAAGGCCGCCGAAGTCAACGTCTTCATCGGCACCGGCGGCGACGGCCATACCTTCCCCGGCGCCACCCGCCCGTTCGGGATGATCCAGCTGAGCCCCGACACCCAGGTGCGCCATTTCAGGCAGAGTTATCCCTGGGCGGCCGGCTACCGCTACGAAGACGATTCGATCCTCGGCTTCTCGCACACCCACTTCTCGGGCGCCGGCCACTCGGACCTGGGCGACGTGCTCCTGATGCCCACCAGCGACGAGCTGAAACTCGATCCCGGCTACCCGGAGCGGCCGTTCAGCGGCTACCGCTCGCGCTTCTCGCACAAGGACGAGCATGCCGAGCCGGGTTACTACAGCGTGAAACTGCTGGACAACGACGTCGACGTCGAACTCACGGCCAGCGAACGGGTCGGGCTGCACCGCTACCGCTTCAAGCCGGGCAGCACGGCCAAGGTGATACTCGACCTGCGCTCCAGCATCTACGACTACGCCGGCAAGAACCTGTGGTCGCGCCTGCGCTTGCGCGGCAGCGACACCGTCACCGGCATGCGCGAGACGCGCGGCTGGGCGCCGGGCCGCCAGCTCTACTTCGCCATCAGGTTCTCGCGCCCGCTGCAGGCGCACCAGCTGCTGAACCGCGAGGAAGGCGTCGAGTACCGCGGTTTCGCCGCCCCCGGCAAGACCCCGGCAGACAAGGTGCTGGTCGAGGGCAAGGCGCTCGAAGCCACATTCGACTTCGGCCAGCTGCAGGACGCGCCGCTGCTGGTCAAGGTCGCGGTCTCCGCCGTCAGCGAGGACGGTGCGCTGGCCAACCTGGCCGAAATGCCGGGCTGGGATTTCGACGCCGAGCGCCGGCGCGCGGGCGAGGCCTGGGAACAGGCGCTGGGCGCGGTGGAGATCGACGCGCCGCAGCCGATGAAGCGCATGGTGTATACGAGCCTGTATCACAGCCTGCTGGCGCCGAGCCTGTTCATGGACCTCGACGGCCAGTACCGCGGGCCGGACAACGCGGTGCACCGGACCGACGGTTTCCGCTTCCACTCGACCTTCTCGCTGTGGGACACCTACCGCGCCCTGCATCCGCTGCTGACCCTGATCCAGCCGGAGCAGCGCAACGCCGACTTCGTGCGCTCGCTGATCGCCTCACAGCAGGCCAGCCCCTACGGCATCCTGCCGGTGTGGCAGTTCGCCGGCCAGGAAACCTGGACCATGATCGGCTACCACGCGGTGCCCGTCATCGCCGACGCCTACATGAAAGGCATCAAGGGTTTCGACGCCGGCCAGGCGCTCGCCGCGATGACGGCCAGCGCCGAATACGGCCCCTACGGCGGCCTGCAGCACTACATGAAGCTGGGCTACGTGCCGATCGACCTGGAACCGGAAGCCGCCTCCAAGACCGTCGAATACGCGTTCGACGACTGGACCATCGCGCGCATGGCCGAGAAGATGGGCCGCAAGGACGTCGCCGCCACCTATTACAAGCGCGCCCAGAACTGGCGCAACGTGTTCGACCCGAAGACCGGCTTCGTGCGCGCCAAAAAGTCGAACGGCGAATTCCGTACCCCGTTCAATCCGGTGCAATCGAATTTCGGCAGCGACTACACCGAGGGCAGCGCCTGGCAGTATTCCTGGTACATGCCGCACGATAATGCCGGCTTGATCCGGATGCTGGGCGGCGACGCCGGACTGGTGGCGAAGATCGACCAGGTGTTCGACGCCAAGGTCGACCCCACCGTGTACGCACACATGGAAGACATCTCCGGCCTGATCGGCCACTACGCGCACGGCAACGAACCCTCGCACCACGTGGCCTATCTGTATAACTACGCCGGCGCACCCTACAAGACGCAGGCGCGCCTGGGGCAGATCGTCGCCAGCCAGTACGCCGATGCGCCGAACGGCCTGGCCGGCAACGATGACCTGGGCCAGACCTCGGCCTGGCTGGCCTTTACCGCGCTGGGCTTCTATCCGGTGGCGCCGGGCAGCAACCAGTACGCGATCGGCCGTCCCTTCGTCGAGCGCGCCACGCTGACGCTCCCCAACGGCAAGCGCTTCACGGTGCGCGCCGAAGGGCTGTCGCCCGCCAACGGCTACGTCGGCAGCGTGCGCCTGAACGGCCAGCCGCTGCCGCGCAGCTACCTGCGCCACGAAGAGATCATGGCGGGCGGCGAACTCGTATTCACCATGCAGGCGACGCCCGACACCGGCTGGGCCAGGGACAAGAGCGCCCGCCCCTACACCCAGACGGCCTACTGATGCGCGCACTGTTCATTTGCCTGGCGCTGGCGGGCGCCGGCGCGGTGGCGGCGCCGCTCGACCACGTGAATCCGCTGATGGGCACGGCCAGCAAGCCGGAACTCTCGAACGGCAATACCTACCCCACCATCGGCGTCCCCTGGGGCATGAACTACTGGACGCCGCAGACCGGCAAGATGGGCAACGGCTGGACCTACACCTACGACGCCGACAAGCTGCGCGGCTTCAAGCAGACCCACCAGCCGTCGCCATGGATGAACGACTACGGCCAGTTCGCGGTGATGCCGGTGACCGGCGCCAAGCGCTTCACCCAGGATGCGCGTGCCAGCTGGTTCTCGCACAAGGCCGAGGTGGCGCGGCCCGACTACTACAAGGTCTACCTGGCCGACAGCGACGTCACCACCGAGATCGCGCCGACCGAGCGCGCGGCCAGCTTCCGCTTCACCTTCCCGAAGAGCGACCAGGCCTGGATCGTGATCGACGCCTACGAAGGCGCCAAGACCGGCGGCTCCTGGGTGAAAGTGCTGCCGGACCGGCGCCACGTGGTCGGCTGGTCGACCCGCTACGCGCGCGGCCCGCTGGTCAACTTCCGCAACTGGTTCGTGATCGAGTTCGACAAACCGCTGCGCAGCGCCGAGCTGTGGGACGGCGACAAGCTGGCCGACCCGGCGCTGACCGAACTGCAGGGCACGCACGCCGGCGCGATCGTCGGCTTTGCCACCGCGGCCGGTGAGCAGGTGCACATGCGCGTGGCCTCGTCCTTCATCAGCCTGGAACAGGCGCAGCTGAACCTGCAGCGCGAGATCGGGCGCGACGATTTCGACACCACGCGCGCCAAGGCGGCGGCGCGCTGGAACGATGTGCTGGGCAAGGTCGAGGTGAGCGGCGCCGGCGTCGACCGCCAGCGCACCTTCTATTCAAGCCTGTACCGCATGGTGCTGTTCCCGAACAAGCTGTACGAAATGGACCGGGACGGCAAGCCGGTCCACTGGAGCCCCTATAACGGCAAGATCCTGCCCGGCCATATGTACGCCGGCACCGGCTTCTGGGACACCTTCCGCGCGCTGTATCCCTTCCTGAACCTGGTCTACCCGTCGATCGCCCGCGAGATGCAGGACGGCCTGGCCAACGATTTCCGCGAAGGCGGCTGGCTGCCCGAATGGTCGAGCCCCGGTTATGCCAACGTGATGGTTGGAAACAACTCGGCCTCGGTGGTGTCGGAAGCCTGGCTGAAGGGCGTGCGCAGCGCCGACATCGACACCCTGTGGCAGGCGCTGGTGCACGGCGCCAACCACGCCGGCCCGATCCAGGCGGTGGGACGCGCCGGGGTCGAGGATTACAACCGGCTGGGCTACGTGCCCTACGACGCCGGCATCAACGAAAGCGCGGCGCGCACGCTGGAATATGCCTACGACGACTATGCGATCTGGAAGCTGGGCAAGGCGCTGGGCCGGCCCGAGGCCGAGATCGCGCCCTACGCGCAGCGCGCGATGAATTACCGGCGCCTGTTCGACCCCGAGACCAAGCTGATGCGCGGGAAGAACCGCGACGGCAGCTTCCAGTCGCCGTTCAACCCCTTCAAATGGGGCGACGCCTTCACCGAGGGGAACAGCTGGCACTACACCTGGTCCGTGTTCCACGACGTCGCCGGCCTGATGCAGCTGATGGGCGCGCGCCAGGCCTTCGTCGACAAGCTCGACACCGTGTTCACGCTGCCACCGACCTTCGACGAGAGCTATTACAAGGAAGTGATCCACGAGATCCGCGAGATGCAGATCGCCGGCATGGGCCAGTACGCGCACGGCAACCAGCCGATCCAGCACATGATCTACCTGTACGACTACGCCGGCGCGCCCTGGAAGACCCAGTACTGGGTGCGCGAAGTGCTGGACCGCCTGTACCGCGCCACCCCGGACGGCTACTGCGGCGACGAGGACAACGGCCAGACCTCGGCCTGGTACGTGTTCTCGGCGCTCGGCTTCTATCCGGTGACGCCGGCCTCGAACCAGTACGCGCTCGGCGCGCCGCTTTTCCCGCAGGCCGCGCTGCACCTGGAGAACGGGCGCACGGTGCGCATCCGCGCCGAGGGCGCGGGCGAGCGCCGCTATGTCGACGCGCTGCAAGTGGACGGCAAGCCGGCCGACCGCAACTGGCTGACGCACGAGGAACTGCTGCGCGGCGCCGACCTGCGCTTCCGCATGTCGGCCACGCCGAACCGCGCCCGCGGCAGCGGCGAGGCGGCCGCGCCCTACTCGTTCTCGACCGATCCGGCGGCGCCCAGGGTGCCCGCCGAGTGAGAATTGGAGAGCCTTGACGGGTACGGCGCGCGCTACCATGACCTTTTCGCTGTCCGGAACCCGCATGCCACCCGTCTCTCATTTGCCCAACCTGCTGCCCCGCCTGCTGTCCGCCTTGCTGCTGGCAGCCGCCCTGCCATCCGCCCTGGCCGCCAATCCATGTACCGACGCCTGCCAGGCGCTGATCGGCGAAGGCCATGCGCTGCAGGCCCAGGGCAAGTTCGAACAAGCCTATGCCAAATTCCGGGCCGCCGGCGAAGCGGCGCCGCAGGCCTCGTTGCCGCTGTCCTCGACGGCCGGCCTGCTGTATGACCTGTCAGCCAGCGCCAAGCCGGCGCAGGCGGAGAAGCTGCGCAGCGATGCGCGCCGCATGGCAAACCGGGCGCTGGAGCTGGCGGCGGACGACCCGCTAGCCCAGGAAACGCTGCGCCAGCTCGACGACGACGGCCCGTCCCCGCTGCACCAGCCCGGCCCGGCGCTCGACCCGGCGCGCAGGAACGCCGAGATCCTGTTCACCCAGCGCAAATTCGACGAGGCGCGCAAGCAGTACGAAGCGCAGATGCAGCTCGATCCGCAGTATTCAGGCGCCTGGGTCGGCGCCGGCGACTGCTACTTCGCGCAGGGTGACTGGGTGCGTGCCGAAGCGCTGTTCCGGCGCGCCACCGAGATCGAGCCGCACAACGCGCAAGCCTGGCGCTACCTGTCGGATGCGCTGGTCAGCCAGCGCAAGTTCGCCGCCGCCGAGGCCGCGCTGCTGTCCGGCATCGCGGCCGACCCGTCGCAACGCCCCAACTGGAGCAAGCTGGCGGCAATGCGCGCCGCCGCCAGCCTGCCGCTCAAACCGCTGGCCCTGCAGCGCGGCGCGCGCGTGACCCAGGAAGCCGGCGGCAAGTACACGATCGAGATCGAGGGGCGCTTCGGCGAGCAGATGGACACGCCGGACGGCGCCATGCGCCTGATGCTGGCCGCGGTCGAGGCCAGCGAACGCGCCGACAACCTGGACAAGAACAAGGACAAGCCGCACTCGGCCTACGACATCGAACTGGACGCCTGGCGCAAGGCGCTGCAAGTGGCCGATGAGCTGAAGGCGAATACCGGCAAGGATCTCGGCGATCCGGCACTGCGGCAGATGCAGGCGCTGGCGCGCGACGGCCAGCTGGAGCCGGCGATCCTGATCCTGCTGTTCCGCCAGGCCTACCGCCCGGCGCTGGACGCCTGGCGCGCGCAGCACCCGGGCGGCGTCAAGGCCTTCATCGACCGCTACGGCCTGCAGCCCTGACCCGCTTCAGGCCAGCGGCACCGCCTTGGTCCGCGCATGCGACTTGCCCGGCCGGACCCGCAGCGGCGCGCGCGGCGCCAGCGGTTTGATCGAGGTGAGCAGTCCCGCATACGGCACCATGGCCGGATCGATCTCGACGGCCTCGACGCCGACATGGTCGCCGCGCAGGAACTGGGCGATGGCGATGTTGACCAGCGCGCGCTTGCCGATCTCGGCATCCACGTCCTTGTTCACGTGCAGGAACACGTGGACGGCGCCGGCGGCCGTGGTGATCTCGACCTTCTTCGGCAGCGAAAAGCCGTAGCGGCCGCTGGCCCAGAGCCTGACCGTGCAGGGCTCGCCGTTGGGGGTATTAAAACGGAAGTTCATGCTCGAAGCGTAACGCCGGAATGACCGGCGTACGCATCGAATTTGTGCCAAACCGTAACGCAGGGAACAAAGGTTTCCCCTATCCAAACATCTGGTGCTTACACGAAGCCGGCCACCGCGTGCGGCACGTAGGGCGCTTCCAGCCGCGCGATCTCGTCAAGGCTGAGGTTCAGCGACAGCGCCGCCACCGCGTCTTCCAGGTGCGACAGCTTCGAGGCCCCGATGATCGGCGCCGTCACCCCGGCCTTTTGCGCCACCCAGGCCATCGCCACCTGCGCACGCGGGACGCCGCGCGCCTCGGCCAGTGCCTTGACCGCTTCGGCCACGCGGCGGTCGGCATCCTCGGTGGCGGCGTACAGGCGGCGCGTGACCTCGTCGGTATCGGAGCGCTTGCTGGCCTGGTCCCAGTCGCGCGTCAGGCGACCGCGCGCCAGCGGACTCCACGGAATCACGCCGATGCCCTCGGCCGCGCACAGCGGCAGCATCTCGCGCTCTTCCTCGCGGTACAGCAGGTTCAGGTGGTTCTGCATCGTCGAGAAGCGGGTCCAGCCGTGGCGGTCGGCCAGGTACAGCGCCTTGGCGAACTGCCAGGCGTGCATCGACGAGGCGCCGAGATAGCGCACCTTGCCGGCCTTGACCACGTCGTGCAGCGCTTCCAGCGTCTCCTCGATCGGGGTGGCGTAATCCCAGCGGTGGATCTGGTACAGGTCGATGTAGTCGGTGCCGAGGCGGCGCAGGCTGGCGTCGACCTCGGTCATGATCGCCTTGCGCGACAGGCCGCCGCGGTTCGGTCCCTTGCCCATCGGGTAGTAGACCTTGGTCGCGATCACGACTTCCTCGCGCCTGGTGAACTCCTTCAGCGCGCGGCCGACGATTTCCTCGCTGGTGCCATCCGAGTACATGTTGGCGGTATCGAAGAAATTGATGCCGAGTTCGACGGCGCGGCGGATGATCGGCCGGCTGTCGTCCTCGTTCAGGGTCCAGGGATGGGTGCCGCGCTCGGGCACGCCGAAGGTCATGCAGCCGAGGGCCAGCGGGGACACCTGCAGGCCGGTATTGCCGAGTCGTTTGTAGTGCATCGTGCTTCTCCCAAAAACGACAACCTTACCAGAGGGTGCAAAGCTCTGCCGGCGACCGCGGCGCTGGGGTCCCGTATATGCGGACAGGCGCGCTTTTTAGACCATTTTTACGCCCGCCGGGTCAGACTGGCACCGTCTTCACAACCCGGAGCCATCCATGTCAACGACCCTGACCCCGCCGCGCCCGCGAGGCCGGCCATGATCGCCGTGATCCTCGGCGCCGGCGGCGCGCTCGGCAGCCTGCTGGCCGAAAACCTGGCGGTGCTGCGGCGGCGCGCCGGCCGCCGCGTGCTGCTGGTCGATGCCGCGCCGGCCCAGGATTGCCGCGCCTGGGCGCGCGCCCGCGCCGCTGCCCATCTGCGTCCGCTGCCGGACGTGCTGGCGCTGCGCGGGATGGGGTTCGGCGAGCGCCTGCAGCGCGCGCTGGGGCGTCACCACGACGTGCTGGTCGGTGCCGGCAGCTGCGACGAGGCCGAATGCCGCGCCGCGCTGGCCGCGGCCCAGCTCGCGATCGTGCCGATTGCCGCGGGCGACGCCGATCCGGCGCGTCATTACCGGCTGATCGCGCGCCTGAACGCGGCGCGCATGGGCAATCCCGGCCTGCGCGTGCTGTTCGCCGCCGTCAGCGAAGACGGCACGCTGGCACCGGGCGGGCTGGCGCGGGTACGCGCCTATGCGCGCGAAGTGATGGGCGGCCGCGTGGCGCAGGCGGTGCTGCCGGCGGCGGCCCTGGGCGCGGCCGGCGGCGCGGCGGGCGGCTGCGCCTGCGACGGCGACGCGCCCGCTGCCGGCGCGGCGCTGGCCGTCCTGTGCGGCGAAGCCTTTGCCGGTCCACGCGCCCTGTGCGGTCCACGCGATTGCGATCGGGCGCAAACTGTGCAAGGATGAGCGGTCGCCGTTACCGCGCATCCTCATGATCCTTTCCTGTGTCTTTCACCCGGCCGCCGTGCCGTCCCGCCCCCTGCACGGCGGGCGTGCGGCATGAGCGGCGCCGGCGAACCGCGCGCCCCGGGCGGCATGCTGGCCGCGCTGGATGCGCGCCTGATCGATGCGCGCATACGGCCGATCGACGGCTGGCGCCGTGCCGGCCTCGAATTCCTGGCTTTCGGGATCAAGGAAGCGCGCGCCTGCCTGTTCGCGGGCCTGTTCTTCGCCGCGGTGGCGCTGATGCCGCGCGCCGGCATCCTGGGCGTGCCGCGCTACGATGCGCTGCTGTTGGTGGCGCTGGCGATCCAGGCCTGGATGCTGCGCGCCGGCCTGGAAACCCTGGACGAACTGAAGGCCGTGTGCCTGTTCCATGCGGTCGGCTTCGCGCTCGAGGCTTTCAAGGTGTCGGGCGGCGTGCAGTCGTGGAGCTATCCGGATTTCGCGTACACCAAGGTGCTCGGTGTGCCGCTGTTCTCGGGTTTCATGTACGCTGCCGTGGGCAGTTACATCATCCAGGCCTGGCGCCTGCTCGACCTGCGCATCCGCCATCACCCGCCGCACTGGATGGCGGCGCTGGTGGCGATCCTGATTTATGCGAATTTCTTTACCCACCACGCGATCGGCGATTATCGCTGGTACCTGGCGGCCTGCGCGCTCGGTCTGTATGCGCGTACCACCGTGGTGTTCCGGCCGCTCGACCGCGACCGCCGCATGCCGCTGCTGCTGGGCTTCGTGCTGACCGGCTTCTTCATCTGGCTGGCGGAAAACATCAGCACCTTCTGGGGCCTGTGGCGCTATCCGAACCAGCTGGGAGCGTGGTCGGCGGTCCACGTGGGCAAATGGAGTTCGTGGTCGCTGCTGGTGATCATGACGTTCACGATCGTCGCCAACCTGAAGCATGTGAAAGCGCGCATCCACGTGCCTGAGCCGTGAACCGGCCGGCGCCGGCGCGGCTCAGAGCTGCGCCAGCTGGACCAGTGTCGGGATGCTGGCGAACGCCACGGCCATCGGCAAAGCGCACAAGACCAGCATCACGCCGATGCGCACGCGGCGGGCACGCTGTTTCTGCTGGGCGAAACGGGAAAGACGAAAGCCTGGGTGGGAGTTCATGGAAGTCCTTTCATGCATGATGAATAACCGATCATAATACGTCGCCAACATTTCACGCGACACGAATGGACGAGGCAGATCAATCACATTCGACGTCGTCCGCGCGCCGCGGTTCCGTCATGTCGATTCGGGAAGCAACCAGAATTTACGTGACGAAAGATTCAGATTACACCCGCCGTGCGCATAAAACCATGCGCTAGAATCACGAACTGACGTTTGTTTCAATTTCGTCTTTTTTTATCCACTACAGCCCATGACCCCACCGCAGGAAGGCCTCAACCCGAAACGCTTGAAAGATGTCCTGTCGCTTGCCGTGCGCGGCGAACCGTTCGATGCGTTGCTGAACAGCCTCCTGCTGGCGGCGCGCGAACTGGCCGGTACCGACCTCGCCGCCTCGATCTACATGGCCGACGACAGCGGCGCAGTGCTCGACATGGCCGCCTCCGCTGGCCTGGAACCGGAAGTTGCGCGCGCGCTGACGCGGCTGCCGGTGGGCGAGCACGAAGCCGCCTGCGGCCGGGCCGCCTTCCTGCGCGAGGTCGTGGTGGTGCCGGACGTGTTCGCCGAGCCGCGCATGCAACCCTACCTCGGGCTGGCACGCGCCTTCGGCATCCGCGCCTGCTGGTCGTGGCCGCTGCACGCGCCGGACGGCGGCATCATGGGCACGCTGGCCTTTTACCACCGGCAGGTGTGCGTGCCCGATCGCGCACAGCAGGCCGACATCGGCTACGTGGCCGACATGGCGGCCCTGCTGATCGAGCGCGAGCTGCGCGAACGCCGCAACCGCGACCGGCTGGCCGTGGTCGGCGCCGACGCCGAGCGCCGCCGGCGCCTGTACGAGGCGGTGCTGGACAACACACCCGACCTGAACTACGTGTTCGACCTCGAGCACCGCTTCACCTACGCCAACGAAGTGCTGCTGCAGATGTGGGGCCGCAGCTGGGACGAGGCGATCGGCAAGAACTGCCTGGAGCTCGGCTATCCCGACTGGCACGCCGCAATGCACGGCCGCGAGATCGAGCAGGTCAAGGCCACCCGCGCCCCGATCCGCGGCGAGGTGCCGTTCGACGGCGCCTTCGGCCTGCGCATCTACGAATACATCTTCATGCCGGTACTGGGCCCGGACGGCGAGGTCGAGGCGGTCGCGGGCACCACGCGCGACGTCACCGAGCGCAAGCGGGGCGAGGAAGAACTGCAGCTGGCCAACCGCCGCAAGGACGAGTTCCTGGCGATGCTGGCGCATGAGCTGCGCAACCCGCTGGCACCGATCAGCGCCGCCGCCCAGGTGCTGCGCCTGGCGCCGGGCGACCCGTCCCGCGTGCGCAACTACGCCGACGTGATCGCGCGCCAGGTCGGCCACATGACCTCGCTCGTCAACGACCTGCTCGACGTGTCGCGCGTCACGCGCGGCATGGTGCAGTTCGAGCGCGCCCCGGTCGACCTGCGCAGCGTGCTGGCCAGCGCCGCCGAACAGGTGCAGCCGCTGATCGAGGCGCGCCAGCACACGCTGGTCATCGACACCGGCGCGGCGCAGCCGGCCGCGGTCGAGGGCGACCGCGCGCGCCTGATCCAGGTGGTGGCCAACCTGCTGGCCAATGCCGCCAAGTACACCGCGCCGGGCGGCCGCATCCTGCTGAAGCTCGACACCGATGCCGACGCCGATGGCGGGGACGGCGGCGCGGTGCGCATCGCGGTCGGCGACAACGGCAGCGGCATCGAACCCGCGCTGCTGCCGCACGTGTTCGAACTGTTCACCCAGAGCGAGCGCACGCCCGACCGTGCCCAGGGCGGCCTCGGACTCGGCCTGGCGCTGGTGCGCACCATCGTGCTGGCCCACGGCGGCCGGGTGCGCGCCGACAGCGCCGGCCTCGGCCAGGGCAGCACCTTCACGGTCGAGCTGCCGCCGGCGCCGGCCCGGGAGGGCACGCCGACCCCGGCACCCGCCGCCCGTCCGGCCGCGCCGGCAAGCGGAGCGGCGGCGCGCGGCGCACGCCAGCCGCTGCGCATCGTGCTGGTCGACGACAACCTGGACGCCGCCACCACCCTGGCCTCGCTGCTGGAAGCGGCCGGCCATCGCGTCACCGTGCTGCAGGAACCGGCGGCGGCGCTGACGGCAGCGCCGCCGCTGGCGCCGCACGCCTTCATCCTCGACATCGGCCTGCCCGGCATGGACGGCTACACGCTGGCGCGCCGCCTGCGCGCGCTGCCGGCCTGCGCACGCGCGCTGTACATCGCGCTGACCGGCTACGGCCAGCCGAACGACCGCCTGCTGTCGCGCGAGGCCGGCTTCGAGCACCACCTGGTCAAGCCGGCCGACGTGGCCCGCCTGCTCGAGCTGCTCGAGGCGCACGCACCGCTCACGGCCGGCTGAAGCCGCCGAAGCGGGTATACTGGCGGCACCATGCGCATACAGCTCTTTTCCGACCTCCATCTCGAACGCTATCCCGACTTCCAGCCGCAGATCCGGGACGACACCGACGTCGTGGTGCTGGCCGGCGACATCGGCTCCTACCAGTCGAATTCACGCCTGCCCGGCGACGACTTCGGCCTGGCGCGCTTCTCGCCGCGCCGCCCCGGCGCCGCGCGCGCGCAGGTGCTGTACATCCCGGGCAACCACGAATTCGATGCGCTCGACTACGACGCCACCTACGCGCGCCTGCGCGCCACCTGCGATGCGCTCGGCATCGTCTGGCTCGACCGCGAGGTGGTGACGATCGGGCGCGTGCGCTTCATCGGCACCACGCTATGGGCCGACTTCGATGCGCTGGCCAGCCGCGAGACCGACATCGGACGCCAGCTCAAGGCGCGCGAAAAGGCCTTCCGCGCCGCCAACTACTACCTGAGCAAGAACACCACGCTGCGCGCGGGCGTGCCGATGCTGGCCGAGGACCAGCGCGCGCTGTCGCTGGACTGCCAGGAATGGCTGCGCGGCGCGCTGGCCACACCCTTCGACGGCACGACGGTGGCGGTCACCCACTATGCCCCCAGCCTGCTCAGCGCCGACCCGCGCTACGGCCTCACGCCCGGGACCGCCGGCTTCTGCAACGCGCTGGATGCGCTGTTCCCGCAGGCGCAGCTGTGGCTGCACGGCCACCTGCACTGCGCCAACGATTACACGGTGGAAGGCGACGCCGATGGCCGGCACTGGTCCTGCCGCGTGGTCGCCAATCCGCTCGGCTACCTCAGCAAGGGCGAGCAGGAAGGCTTCCGCCCGGAACTCACGATCGCACTCTGAACGACCGGTCCGCGCAAGTCAGCCGCGCGCCACGCTGCGCACGGCAGCACGCGCTCCGGGCATGCCGGCCTGGATGACCTCCAGCGCCAGCGCCGGGCGCGCTACGCCGCACATGAAGATGTCGACCGCCGCGAAGCCGTCTTCGGGCCAGGTATGGATCGAGATATGGGATTCGGCCAGCAGCAGCACGCCGGTGACGCCGCCGCCGGCGCCGAAGGTGTGGAAGTGGCCGTGCAGGATGCGCGCCCCGGCCGCCAGCGCGGCGCGGCGCAGCAGCGCCTCGATGCCGGCGGCGTCCGTCAGCAGCGCCGGCGCCACCCCGTGCAGATCGGCCAGCAGGTGGGTGCCGGCCGCCACGTAGGCCGGCGCGGTGGGCGTCGGAGACGCCGTCGGGCTCACTTGTGCCCTCCGCCGCCGCCGCTGTAGCCGCCGCCGCCGTGATAGCCGCCGCGCGATCCGGAGCTCCAGCCGTTGCCGCCCCCGCGTCCCGCTTCCGCGAACATGCTGGCCCAGCTGCCCAGGGTCACCACGATGGTGACGCACAGCGCATAGAAAAAGTATTTGTTATTCATTGTCGAAGAAGGCGACCGGCAAAACCAGGGCCAGCAAACCGAAGAACACCCACGGCGCGGCGCCGCTGAAATGGACCACCAGCGGCACCAGGTTCAGGCCGCCCATCCACAGCAGGAAGCGCCCGGACAGCGCGAAGGTGGACACGCGCGCGGCGATCGGCCGCTTCGGCGCATGCAGGTCCTGCGACTTCAGCCCGAACCAGCCGCGCACCTGGTCGAAGGCGATCCGGGTCGAGCGCGACCAGGTGAATTCGTCCGGCGCCAGCTCGGCCGCGAGGCGGATCGGCCCGCTCTGGTATTCGGCCACGCGCACCGTGTCGCCCACCGCCACCCGCCAGTTGAAGGCGCCCAGTGCCAGTTCGACGCGCGCCGTGTAGTCATACAGGCGCGTGTAGGCGACCCGGTCCAGGCGCACCGCCACCGCGCCCACCGGCGCCGGCCAGGTGTCCATCACCTCGGCGCGCCACCATTCGTCCTCGGTCTCGACCAGCCAGGAAAAGCCGTTGCGGGCGTCGTGCAGCAGGTATTCGCTCCAGCGGTTGCCCTCGCCGTCCGAGCGGCGCATCGCGCCCAGCACGCGGATCTTGCGCCCGCCGACGGTGGCGGTGCTGCCGAGCGGCAGCGTGAACAGGTAGCGCTGCACGGCGTCGCCGGTCTTGAGCACCTGCACCGCCGGGGTCGACGCGTCGAGCTGGCTCTGGCAGCTCTGGCAGACCACGTTGGCGGTGACGCCGGGCAGGTAGCCGATCGACGTGCCGCAGTGCGGACAGGACAGCGACTCGACCCGCCCGCGGTACTTGCCGGCGCTGGCCTTGATCGCTTCGTCGTCGCGCAGCAGCTGGCAGCGCATGCCGTCGAGGGTCTGCGCCATGCCCTGATACATGATCGGTTCCGCGCCGTCGGAATAATCGAGGGTGACGAAATCGCTGCCGCGGCGGAAGTCGGCCACGCGCGCTTCCCAGCCGTCGCCGACCGTCAGCGGCAGCTCGCCCTGGCCGCCGATGCAGCGCGCGATGCGCTTCTCGGCCGCGATGAAGGGGCCGCCGTCGATGCCCAGATCGTGCTCGTGGCCGACCCGGATCGCATCGAACGAGGGCCAGGTGGTGCCCGGCCGGCGCTCGATCGTGATCACGTAGCGCCCGGAGGAATCGCCAAGCCAGCCGCTGCCGCCGTCGTCGAACACGATGAACCACTCGTTCCAGATGCCGGCGTCGTAGCGCAGCTGGATGCGGCCCACCACGGTAAAGGCGCGGCCGCCGAACACGCCGGCGGTGCCGATCTGGATCGGCGAATAGTCTTCCAGCACCGCGGAAAGCTTGCCCAGGTCGCGCACCGCGGCCGCGTCCTTGACCACCACCGTACGGCAGAACTCGCACACCGCCATTACCGAGGCGTGCGACTGGAACTCGACCGGTGCCCCGCAGCCGGGGCAGGAAACCTGTTGCATGCGCGCCGCTTACCCGATCAGCTTTTTCAGCAGCTCGGCCTTGGCGCCGTCGTAATCGGCCGCCGAGATCAGGCCGCGGTCGAGCAGCGCCTTCAGCTTGGCCAGGCGTTCCTCGATCGGGGCTTCAGCGGCAGGTGCGGCCGCAGGCGCCGGTACGGCGGGTGCAAAGGCGCCGCTCAAGCCCTGCGCCATCGCCTGGCCCACGGCCATGCCGGCGCCCAGGCTGGCACCCAGGCCGGCCGCGCCGCTCTCGTTCTGGGCCGCCAGCGGGATGCTGCTGGCCACCTGGAACTGGGTGAAGCTGCCCATCTTGTCGGCCGACAGGGTGCTCTTCATGCCGGCCGCGATGCGCTCGTCGAGCGCCGCCTGCAGCTCTTCCGGCAGGCTGACGCTGGCCACGTTGAATTCGTCCAGGCCGATGCCGTAGCGCGCGAATGCTAGGTCGAGATCCTTGCGGACCGCCAGCGCCATCAGCGCCTGGTTGGCGGCCATGTCGAGGAAGGCGACTTGCGCGCTGCCGAGCGAGGTCGCCATCGTGGCCAGCATGATGCCGCGCAGCTGGTCCTCGACCTGCTCGCGGGTGTACACCTCGCGGGTGCCGCTGATCTCGGTAAAGAAGGCGCGCGGGTCGGTGATCCGGTACGAGAACATGCCGAAGGCGCGCACGCGCACCATGTCGAAGTCCTTGTCGCGGATCGTGATCGGCTGCGGCGTGCCCCATTTGCGGCCGGTCTGCACGCGGGTGCTGAAGAAGTAGACGTCGGACTTGAACGGCGAATCGAACAGCTTGTCCCAGTTCTGCAGGTTGGTCAGCACCGGCAGCGTGCGCGTGGTGAGCTTGTGGGTACCGGGGCCGAACACGTCGGCGATGCGGCCCTCGTTGACGAACACCGCCACCTGCGACTCGCGCACGTTGAGGATGGCGCCGTTCTGGATTTCGAAATCCTGCATCGGGAAGCGCCAGGCGAGCACGCCTTCGCTGTCCTCGTTCCACTGGATGACGTCGATGAACTGCTTCTTGATGAACGAACCGAGAGACATGGTCTCCTCCAAACGTAGCGGAATGAAGTAATCGTATTCAGATGGGGTCAGCGCCCACCCGCATGAAGCTGGCTCCGGCCCCATGCATTAAGAGATGCAACCGGCATTGATGATGCCGATCGACAGCGAGATCGCGCCCAGCAGCCCGCCGAAGGCGCAGTTGTTGGCCTCGATCTGGTCGCGCGACATGCGCAGCAGGCGCGTGGTCACCACCCACACCGCGATCTGCACCAGCAGCGCGCCGAAGGCCCAGCCGGCAAACTCGTAGTAATCGGCGGTATGCATCAGGCTGGACGCGATGGTCGCAGAAAAGCCGATCAGGCTGCCGCCCAGCGACAGTGCGGCCGCGTGGTTGCCCTGGCGGATCAGCGCCACCTCGTCGTAGGGCGTGACGCGCGTGTACACGACAAAAAACACCAAAACCAGTGCGACGGCCGTCAAAAGATGCAACAGATAGTTTAGGATGGCGGGCACGTAGTTCTCCGAAGAAATAACTAAGATGACATCCCCGCATCTTAGTGCAAAAGTTGCTCGATGACCAAAAAAATCCTCATCCTGTCGGTATTCGTCGTTGCGTCCTGCGGACTGGCGTACGAGCTGATCGCCGGCGCCCTGTCCAGCTACCTGCTGGGCGACTCGATCCTGCAGTTCTCGACGATTATCGGATGCTACCTGTTCGCCATGGGCGTGGGCGCGCATTTTTCCAAGTACGTGGCCGACGACGACGTGCTGGAACGCTTCATCGACATCGAACTGGCGGTGGGCCTGATCGGCGGCGTCTCGGCGGCGCTGCTGTTCATGAGCTTCTCGTGGATGACCGCGCCCTTCCGCACCCTGCTGTACGTGCTGGTATTCCTGATCGGCCTGCTGGTCGGGATGGAAGTGCCACTGGTAATGCGCGCGCTGAACGCGCGCCAGACCGCGTTCACCGAACTGGTGAGCCGGGTGCTGACCTTCGACTACCTCGGGGCCCTCGCCGTCTCGCTGCTGTTCCCGCTGGTGCTGGCGCCCTACCTCGGCCTGGTGCGCACCGGCTTCCTGTTCGGCATGCTGAACGTCGGGGTGGCCCTGTGGACGCTGTACGCCTTCCGCGCCGAACTGGCGCGGCTGCGCGGCCGCGTGCTGCGCGCCTGCAGCGTGCTCGGACTGCTGGTGCTGGGCTTCGCGCTGTCCGACCGCATGGTCGACTGGGGCGAGCACGGGCTGTTCGGCGACGAAGTCGTGTATTCGACCACCACGCCCTACCAGCGCCTGGTGATCACGCGCTGGAAGGACGACACCCGCCTGTACATCAACGGCAACCTGCAGTTTTCCTCGCGCGACGAATACCGCTACCACGAGGCGCTGGTGCATCCGGCGCTGGCGGCGCTGCCGTGGGCGCGCAGCGTGCTGGTGCTGGGCGGCGGCGACGGCCTGGCGCTGCGCGAGATCCTGCGCTACCCGAACATCCGCCACGTGACCCTGGTCGACCTCGACCCGGCCATGACCCGCGCCTTCACCCAGCGCGCCGAGCTGAAGGCGCTGAACCACGGCTCCTTTTCCGACCCGCGCGTCACCGTGATCAACGCCGACGCCGCGCTGTGGCTGCAGAACAGCGGCGACAGCTTCGACGCCGCCATCGTCGACTTTCCCGACCCGTCCAGCTTCGCCCTCGGCAAGTTGTATTCGGTGCCGTTCTACGGCCTGTTGCAGAAACGGGTGGCGGAGAACGGCCTGATCGTGGTGCAGTCGACCTCGCCCTTCTTCGCGCCGCACGCCTACTGGACCATCGACGCCACGCTGCGCGACGTCGGCCTGCATACCTTCCCGTATCACGCCTACGTGCCCTCGTTTGGCGAATGGGGTTTTATCCTTGCTTCGAAACGCCCCGGCTACACGCCGCCGCGCAGCTATGCGCTGCCGATGCGCTACCTGAACGACACCACCACGCGCGAAATGTTCGCCTTCCCGCCCGACATGCGCCCGCTGCCGATGGCGCCGAACCGCCTCAACACCCAGTCGCTGGTGCGCGAATTCGAGCACGACTGGCGCCAGGTGATCCGTTGAGCGAGGTGACGATGACGACGCGGCGCAGCTTCATCGTCCACGCCGGCGCCGCCGGGCTCGCGGGCCTGGCCAGCGCCGCCGGCTTCGGGCTCTGGCAACGGATCGCCACCGAGGTGCGCACCCCGGGCCGCGAGCAGGGCCACTTCCTGCGCGACCTGGGCAAGCGCCACGGCACCCTGCCGCCGCCGTCCGAGACGATCACCACCGACGTCGCCATCCTCGGCTCCGGCGTGGCCGGCCTGGCCGCGGCCTGGAAACTGCAGCGCGCCGGGCACACGCACATGCTGATGATCGACGGTCCGCAGCCGGACGGCAACGCGGCCGGCGGCCGGTTCGGCAGCCGGCCGGGCGAGCTGGCCTACCCGACCGGCGCCCACTACCTGCCGCTGCCGTCGCCGGAATCGACGCACGTACGCGAGATCCTGGCCGACCTCGGCATCCTGCAGGGCGACCCATACGCCGAGCGCCCGGTCTACGACGAGCGCTTCATCCTGCACGCGCCGGAAGAACGCCTGCTGTTCAACGGGGCCTGGCAGGACGGCTTCCTGCCGACCGAGGGCGTCGCGCCGTGGGAGCTGGCGGAACACCAGCGCTTCTTCCGCGAGGTCGAGCGCCTGCGCGCGCTGCGCGGGGCCGACGGCCGCCGTCCCTTCGTGTTCCCCACCGTGCTGTCCTCGACCGACCCGACGTGGCAGGCGCTCGACCGCATCACGCTCAAGGCCTGGCTGGAGCGCGAAGGCTACCGCGCGCCGACCCTGCACTGGTACCTGAACTACTGCTGCCGCGACGACTACGGCACCCGCTACGACAAGGTCTCGGCCTGGGCCGGCCTGCACTACTACTGCAGCCGCTGGGGCAAGGCCGCCAATGCCGGCGACGGCGCCTGGCTGACCTGGCCCGGCGGCCTGGCCCCGCTGGCGACGCAGCTGGCGGCGCGTTCCGGCGTGACGCGCCGCGCCGGCACCGTGTTCTCGGTGCGGGAAACCGCCGGCGGCGTCGAGGCGCTGTGCTTCACGCTGGAGAACGGCAAGCCGCGCAGCTACCTGGTCAAGGCGAGGAAGGCGATCGTCGCGATGCCGGTCTACGTGGCGGCGCGCGTGGTCGAGGGCATCCGCGCGCTCGGCTTCGACCCGGCCCTGCACACCCCCAGCTATGCGCCGTGGATGGTGGCAAACTTCCTCATGAAGGACTTTCCGCGCGAGCTGCCGCATGCGCCGCTGTGCTGGGACAACGTGGTGTACGGCGAGCCCGGCCTGGGCTACGTGGTCTCGACCCACCAGGACATCCGCGTCACGCCGCCGGACAAGACCGTGTTCACCGCCTACGTCGCGCTGTCCGACCGCACGCCGCAGGGGGCGCGCGAATGGATGATGGATGCCAGCCCGGCGGCGCTGCTGGCGGTGGCGAGCCGCGATCTCGAGGCCGCCTACGGCTGGGCCTTCGCGCCGTGCGTGGAAAAGGTCGAGATCACGCTGCGCGGCCACGCCATGGCGGCGCCGCTGCCGGGCTTCCGCAGCAACGCCGGCCTGCGCGCGCTGCGCGACCACGACGGCGCGCTGCTGTTCGCACACGCCGACCTGTCGGGCTTTTCGGTGTTCGAGGAAGCCGCCTGGTGGGGCATCCGCGCCGCCGAACGGGCGCTGGCCTGAGCCGGCGGCCGCTCAGGCACGATCGACCAGCCGGGCGATGCGCTCGCCGTCGAAGGTGAATTCGGAGCGCCCCTGCAGTTCGAGCGTGGTGCCGGCCGGCGGCCCATCCGGGATGTCGGCGGCGACCGTGCCGCGCCAGGCGATGCCGGCCAGGGCCGTGTCGCCGTCGAAGTCGAGCGAGGTCAGGCGCTGCTCGCGCGCCGAGAACAGCGCGCGGCCCTGTTCGGCGAGGCTGCGGAAGGCGTCGATGCCGCTGGCACGGGCGTTGACGGTGCCGTCCACCACGTTCTCGAAGCGGACGTCGGGCGCCAGCAGGGCGAGCATGCCGTCGATGTCGAAGGCGTTGTAGGCTGCGAGGTAACGGTCGATCGCGGCGCGGCGGCGGGCTTGGTCCATCTGGCGTCTCCAGCTTATTGAACAGTAGTGCCAATATAGCCCTGCGCGGCGCCCGGCGCCAGCCCCGCCGCCGGCGCCGCGCCCTGCCGTCTCAGCCGCTGCGCGGATCGATCCCCCGCGCAGCGAAGTAGCGCTCCAGGCTGGACGGCGCCCCGGCCGGATCGCACAGCGCGATGTAGCCGTCCGGCCGCACCAGGTAGGTGGCGTCGCGCGCCAGGCCGGCGTCGTAGCAGGCCTGGTTCCAGGGGAAATGTTCGAGCGCCAGGCCGGCATCGCGGCACCAGGCGCCCAGGTCGGCCGCCGCTTCGCCGTACACGTGCGCCTGCCACGCCATGGCGTTCAACGGAAAGTGGTTGTCGGGCCCGTCGTGGCCGATCCAGGGCAGCCGTTCGCCGCCGCGCACCTGGCCGGCCATGCCGTCGCTGAGGATGCTGTCGTGGTAGTGGATCGCCGTCTGCGACAGCACCCGGAACATGAATTCGCGGGTCGGGCCGATCGCGTAGGCGGCCGAGGCGAACAGCGGCACGATGCGGGTGCGCATGAAGTCGGCTAGCGTGCCCTGCGCGGTGACGAAGGAGAACACGCGGTCGGTGGTCTCGACCAGCTTGCGCGCGAAGGCGATGCGCTCGGCCTCGTAGCTGTCGAGCAGCGCCTGCGGCGCCCGTCCGCGCTGCACCGCCGCCAGCTTCCAGGCCAGGTTGACGGCGTCGCCGATGCCGGTGTTCATGCCCTGCCCGCCCGCCGGGCTGTGCACATGGGCGGCGTCGCCCAGCAGGAAGGCGCGGCCGCCGCGGTAACGGCCGCTGACGCGGTGGTGCACGCGGTAGGTCGAGAACCAGTTGACCTTGCGCACCTGCAGGCCGAGGCTGGCGATGGCCTGGCGGCGCACGTCCTCGAACTGCAGTTCGTGTTCGCTCTCGCGCTCGGTGCGCACGGCGCCGATCAGCCGCCCCAGCCCGGTCTTCGTGTACGCCAGCAGGATCACGAAATCGCCGTCTTCGAGCGACATGTGGATTTCGCCGTCCGACGTCACCCCCTCGTACTCGACGTCGGCGACGTAGAACACCTGCTCGTAGGTGCCGCCCTCGAAGCCGGTGCCGAGCTGGTGGCGTACCAGCGAACGGGCGCCATCGCAGCCGGCCAGCCAGGCCGCGCTGCAGGTCTCCTCGCCGCCGGGGCCGCGCAGGCGTGCACGCACTTCGCCGTCGGCCTGCTCGAAGCCGAGCAGCTCGGTGCGGTGCTCGACCGTCACCCCGGCCGCCGCCAGGTGCCGGATCAGCAACCGCTCGTGCCTGTCCTGCGGATAGATCAGCACGAAAGGGAACGGCGTCAGCGTGCGGCCGGCGTCGCCGAAATCCAGGCGCGCGCGGTGGCGCCCCTTGGCCCAGACGTTGATGGCGGGATTGCGCAGGCCGGATTCGACCACTTCGCGGTCGAGGTCGAGCTGGCGGTAGAGTTCGAGCGTGCGCGCCTGCACCGCCATCGCGCGCGAGGTTGCGCCCGGCCCCTCGCCCTTGTCGACGATGCGCACCGCGACGCCCTGGCGGCTGAGCCACAGCGCCAGCACCAGGCCGGTCGGGCCGGCGCCGGCGATCAACACTTCGGTTTGGTTCATGACTGCTCCCGTGACGACGATGAAGCCTCCCCCTGCGGGTCAGTATGCACCGAATCGAAACAGTGCGTTACATGCATCTCTGTAGAATAAGACGGTCGGGCCCGCAAGGCGACGCTTGCGCCCATAACGTGGAGAAATGACGTGAAAATAGCGTGTATTGCCTGGGGTTCGCTGCTATGGGAACCGCGTGAACTCAAGCTGGCATCGGGCTGGCGTCCGGACGGCCCGCTGCTGCCGCTGGAGTTCGTGCGCGACAGCGACGACAGCGAGGAACTGGCCGTGGTGCTGCACGAGGCCGCGCCGCCGATGCCGACCTACTGGACACTGCTGGACACGGACGATCTCGACGCGGCGCGCGAAATGCTGCGCCAGCGCGAGAAGATCCGTCCCGAGTATCCGCAATGGGTGGGCAGCATCCCCAATCCCCACGGACCGGCCGACGAGCGCGTCGCCGCCTGGCTGCGCGAGCGTGAGCTCGACGCCGCAGTCTGGACCGCGCTGCCGGCCAAGTTTGCCAAGGTGAGCGAGCGTGCGCCCAGCGCCCACGAAGCGGTGGCCTTCCTGGCCGGCCTGCAGGGCGAGGTGCGCCGCAAGGCCGAGGAATACGTGCGCAAGGTGCCGCGCGAGATCGATACCCTGTACCGCCGGCTGTTCGCGGAAAAGCTCGGCCTGACGCCCGAGAGCTGAATCTCGTCCCCTCCGGCTTCGCCCCCTGCCTCCGGCTGCAGCGGCAGGCGGCGCGCCCTAGGCCGGCAGCTCGTGCCGGCGCGCCCCGTACATGCGGCATTCCGCCGCCAGCGCCAGCAGGTTCGGATCGCGCTCGCGCGTCCGCGCCAGCAGCAGGGTGATCGCCTGGTGCGAGGCATAGCGCTCGTCCAGCGGCAGCAGGTCGACGCGCGCGCTGAAGCCGGCCACGCGGCCCGGCAGCAGGCTGTAGCCCATGCCGCCGCCGACCAGGTTGATGAGCGAAAAGATGTCGCCGACGCGCATGATGGTCTCGGGGACGTAGCCGGCCTGGCGGAATGCGTGCTCGAAGCTGTGCGAGGTGACGAAGCCGCCGCCTAGGGTAATGAATTTCTCGTCCTTCAGGGCCCGCAGGTCGACCCGGGCCTGGCCCGCATACGGGGAACCGAGCGGCGCCGCCAGGTAGACCTCGTCCTCGAACAGCGGCACCGCCAGCAGCTGCGGGTCGTCCAGCGGCTCCTGCAGGCCGATCACGATGGCATCCAGCCGCCCCTCGTCCAGGCTGCGCAGCAATTCCTCGTTGGAGCCGAGCGTCAGGTCGATCTGCAGCTCGGGGCGGCGCAGTTTCAGTCCCATCAGCAGCTGCGGGATGCAGCGCAGCGTCAGCGAATACAGCGAGCCGATCTTCAGGCGGGTGCCGGCGAAGCCGGCCAGCTCGCGCACCTTGCGGATGCCTTCCTCGGTCTCGCCGACCGCGCGCTGGGCGTGCTTGGCGAAGGCGAAGGCGGCCGGCAGCGGCGCCAGGTTGCGGCCCTCGCGCCGGAACAGCGGACAGCGCAGCCCTTCTTCGAGCGAATGCAGCGCGCGGTGCACGCTGACCGTGCTCTGCGCGAGTTCCTCGGCCACGCGCGACAGGCTGTGCAGGCGCATGAAGGCCAGGAAGACTTCGAGTTTCTTTAGCGTAATTTCTTCATCGATCATCGCGGTTTCCCTCTCTGCGCTGGCCCCGGGCGCTCGCGTAATCGTTAACCTCAGAGTAAACGATCGCAAGTCGTGTTGATTGTAGCAAGGGCGCACCCTTCCTATGCTGTGATCGAAGGCCTCAGTACAAGACACGAGGCACAAGACACGAGACAGGAGACAACATGGAAGACATCCGCTCCGATGCGCCGCCGGGCAGAGTGTGGGACACCCGGCGCCGCGAAAAGCGGCGGCGCATCGCCGCCGTCGCCCACCTGACCGACGGCCCGGTGCTGCGCCAGGACCGGCTGGTGGAAGCGCTGCAAAGCCTGGTCGTCAGCGGCGACCGCGTGGTCCTCGAAGGGAACAACCAGAAGCAGGCCGATTTCCTCGCACGCGCGCTGGTGCAGGTCGATCCGGACCGGGTCAATGCGCTGCACATGATCATGCCGAGCGTGAGCCTGCCCGAGCACCTCGACCTGTTCGAGCGCGGCATCGCCAACAAGCTCGATTTCGCCTACGCCGGCGCCCAGAGCCTGCGCATCTCGCAATTCCTGCAGGAGGGCTCGCTCCAGGTCGGCGCCCTGCACACGTATATCGAACTGTACGCCCGCCTGTACGTCGACCTGGCACCGAACGTGGTGATGGTGGCCGGCTACAAGGCCGACCGCGCCGGCAACCTGTATACCGGCCCCAGCACCGAGGACACGCCGGCGCTGGTGGAAGCGGCCGCCTTCCGCGACGGCATCGTGATCGCCCAGGTCAACGAGATCGTCGACGACCCGAAGGACCTGCCGCGCGTCGACATACCCGGTTCCTGGATCGACTTCGTGGTCCAGTCGGACAAACCCTTCTACATCGAGCCGCTGTTCACGCGCGACCCGCGCCTGATCAAGCCGGTGCACGTCCTGATGGCGATGATGGCGATCCGCGGCGTCTACGAACGGCACCAGGTCCAGTCGCTGAACCACGGCATCGGCTTCAACACCGCCGCCATCGAACTGCTGCTGCCGACCTACGGTGCCCAGCTCGGCCTGAAGGGCAAGATCTGCCGCAACTGGACCCTGAACCCGCACCCGACCCTGATCCCGGCGATCGAATCCGGCTGGGTCGAGAGCGTGCACTGCTTCGGCGCGGAACTCGGCATGGAAGCCTATACGGCGGCGCGTCCGGACGTGTTCTTCACCGGCCGCGACGGCTCGATGCGCTCGAACCGCGCGTTCTGCCAGCTGGCCGGCCAGTACGCGGTGGACCTGTTCATCGGCTCCACGCTGCAGATGGATGGCCTGGGCAATTCCTCGACCGTCACCCACGGCCGCCTGACCGGCTTCGGCGGCGCGCCCAACATGGGCCACGATCCGCACGGCCGGCGCCACGCGACGCCGGCCTGGCTCGATCTGGTCGAAGGCGACGATCCGCTGGCGCGCGGGAAAAAACTGGTGGTGCAGATGGTCGAGACCTTCCAGGACGGCAGCGCGCCCACCATCGTCGAGTCGCTCGACGCGGTCGAAGTCGGCAGGAAGTCCGGCATGCCGCTGGCGCCGGTGATGATTTACGGCGACGACGTCACCCACGTCCTCACCGAGGAAGGCATCGCCTATCTCTATAAGGCGCAATCGCTCGAGGAGCGCAAGGCGATGCTGGCCGCGGTGGCCGGCATCACCCCGATCGGCATGCGCCACGATCCGAAGAACACCGCCGCCATGCGCGCCAAGGGACTGATCGCGCTGCCCGAGGACATCGGCGTGCAGCGCGCCCAGGCCACGCGCTCGCTGCTGGCGGCCAAGAGCATCGCCGAGCTGGTCGACTGGTCCGGCGGCCTGTACCAGCCCCCGGTCAAGTTCAGGAGCTGGTGATGACGGCGCTGAATCCACTCCAGCAGCCCACCCGCGTCCGTCCCGGCCTGCAGCCCGTGGACCTGGCCGCGATGGCGGTGCAGGCCCTGGTCGACGAGGCGATGCTGACGCCGAAGCCGGGCCTGGTCGACATGCGCGGCAGCGGCGCCCACCACGACCTGAGCTGGCTGCTGATGTGCCGCTCGGCGCACGCGCTGCAGCCGGCCTTCTTGCGGATGGCGCGCGCCGGTGCCGGCATGCTCGACGCCGCGGACCTGCGGCGGCGCATCGGCGCCATCGGCCGCGAAGCGGAGGCGGCGATGATGGCGGCGAGCGGCGGCGTGAATACCCACCGCGGCGCGATCTGGGCGCTCGGCCTGCTGGTCACGGCGGCCGCACGGCCGGGTGCCGGCACCGACGCGGCGGCGATCGCCGCCGCGGCAGGCGCCCTGGCCCGCATCGACGATCCGGACGCGCCGGCCCGCACCGGCAACAAGGGCGAGCTGGCCTGCGCCGCGCACGGCGTCGGCGGCGCCCGCGGCCAGGCCCGCGCCGGTTTCCCGGCCGTGGTACAGGCCGCCCTGCCGATGCTGCGCCTGTCCCGCGACCGCGGCGACGGCGAACCGCAGGCGCGCGTGAATGCCCTGCTGGCCGTCATGAGCACGCTCGACGACACCTGCCTGCTGGCGCGTGGCGGCCGCAAGGCGCTGGCGGCGACCCAGGCCGGCGCGCGCCGCGTGCTGGCCTGCGGCGGCATCGGCAGCCCGCAGGGGCGCGTGGCCCTGCGCGCGCTGGAGGCGCGCATGCGGCGCCTGCACGTGTCGCCCGGCGGTGCGGCCGACCTGCTGGCGGCGGCGCTGCTGCTGGACCGCATCGAACAAAGCAACGAAGAACGCAACTGAAGGAGACACGGACACCATGGAAAAACTCGACTTCACCTTCGCCGCCGGCCAGCCGGCCGCGGGGCGCGCGGTGACCGGCGTGGTCAGCTCGGGCGACCTCGAAGTGCTGCTGGAACCCGGCCGGACCGGCACCACCACGGTGGCGGTGCAGACCTCGGTCGACGGCTACGGGGGCAACTGGACCGCGCTGCTGGAACGCGTGTTCGGCCCCGGCACCCTGCCGGCCGCGCGCATCGAGATCAACGACAACGGCGCGACGCCGGGCGTGGTGCGCATGCGCATCGAACAGGCGTTCGAGGAACAGGCCCAGGACCAGCAGGCCAACCGGGGGAACCAGCCATGACCGACATCGACCGACTGCTGCAGCGCGACAGCTTCATCGAACGCAATGCGCGCAGCCGCGCCCGCGCGCTGCTCGACCCCGGCACCATGCGCGAACTGGCCGGCCCCTTCGAACGCCTGCACTCGCCCTGGCTGGCGATGCAGCAACTGGTCACCCAGGCCGACGACGGCGTGGTGGTGGCCAAAGGCCTGCTGGATGGCGCCCCGACTGTGGTGCTGGCCATCGAAGGCGGCTACCAGGGCGGCAGCATGGGCGAGATCGGCGCCGCCAAGATCGCCGGCAGCCTGGAGCTGGCGGCGCGCGACAACCGGCACGGCATTGCTACCGGCGCCGTGATCCTGTTCGAGACCGGCGGCGTGCGCCTGCAGGAAGCCAACCTGGGACTGGCCGGCATCGCCGAGATCCAGGCCGCCATCGTCGACCTGCGCCGCTACCGGCCGGTGATCGGCGTCAGCGCCGGCACCGTCGGCTGCTACGGCGGCATGTCGATCGCGGCCGGCCTGTGCTCCTACCTGGTACTGACGCGCGAAGCACGTCTCGGCCTGAACGGGCCGCAGGTGATCGAGCAGGAAGCCGGCACCGCCGAATTCGACGCCCGCAACCGCGCCCTGATCTGGGGCCTGACGGGCGGCGAGCAGCGCCTGGCTACCGGCCTGGCCGACGCCTGTGTCGAGGACGACAGCCGCGAAGTACGCGCCATCGTGACGCGCCTGTTCGCGCAGGGCCTGCCCGCGCGCCACCGCAGCGAACGCGCGGACGACTATCTGGCGGCACTGGCGCAGGCTGACAGCGCCGCCCAGCCGGCGCCGGCCGACGTCCGCGCGCTTTACAAGAAAGGAGACGCATGATGGAACAGACAAGCACGTCGCGCGGCGCCATGTGGCTGCGCCTGCTCACCGGCGGCGCCCGGCCACTATATGACTGGCCCGCGGTGCGGGTGTGCGAGGCGCCGCTGGCCGGCCAGCCGGCGCGCTGGATCGCCGTGGTGCCCGATCCGGACAACCGCTTCCCGCGCGCCCGCAACGGCGAAGTCGGGCTGGTCGAAGGCTGGCAGCTGGCGCGCGCGGTGCAGGACGTGATCGCACTGGACCGCGAAGCCCCTGTCAAGCGTCCGATCGTCGCCGTGATCGACGTGCCCAGCCAGGCCTACGGACGGCGCGAGGAAGCGTACGGCATCCACCAGGCACTGGCCGGCGCCGCCGGCGCCTATGCCCAGGCGCGCCTGGCCGGCCATCCGGTAATCGGCCTGATCGTCGGTCTGGCCATGTCCGGCGCCTTTTTGGCGCACGGCTACCAGGCCAACCGCCTGATCGCGCTCGACGATCCGGGGGTGATGGTGCACGCGATGGGCAAGGCCTCGGCTGCGCGCGTCACGCTGCGCACGGTGGAGGCGCTGGAGCGGCTGGCCGAGAAGGTGCCGCCGATGGCTTACGACATCCGCAGCTTCGCGTCGCTCGGCCTGCTGTCGCAGGTGCTGCAGCTCACCAACCTGGCACTGCCGGACGAGCAGGACCTGGCGCTGGTGCACGGCGCGCTGGAGGCGGCGCTGGCCGATATCCTGGAAGACCGCGAACGCGGCCTGGCCGGCCGCCTGCAGGGCCCGCACCGTGCGGCCTCGCGCCGGGTCCGTCAACTGCTGGAGACGCAATGGGAGGCCGCCGACCGAGGATAGCACCCACCCCTGCCCCACCGCGTGACCGCGCCAACCAATAACAGAGCATAGCCGGCGCGCCCTTTTTCTTGGACGAAGAGGAGACATTCATGATTATCTACGGAACCGCACTACTGGCCGTGTGCCACCTGCTCGGCATCTTCCTGGGCGATTTGCTCGGGACCCTGCTGGGCGCGAAGACCAACGTCGGCGGGGTCGGCATCGCCATGATCCTGCTGATCTGCGCCCGGCTGTACATGCACAAGCGCGGCATGATGCCGCAGCTGACCGAAATGGGCGTCAGCTTCTGGGGCGCGATGTACATCCCGGTGGTGGTGGCGATGGCGGCCCAGCAGAACGTGGTGTCGGCCCTGCGCGGCGGCCCGGTCGCGCTGCTGGCGGCATTCGCCACCGTGCTGGCCTGCGCCGGGTGCATCGCCCTGATCAACCGCAGCGAGCGCCCGGTGCCGGAATCGGACACCGATACCGACGCCCAAGCCGCCCCGCGCCACGCCTGAGGAGACCATCATGATCGAACTGCTGGAGAAAACCGCGAAACACAATGGCCTGGTCACCGCCTTCGCGCTGGTCGGCCTGGTGATGCTGGTGTCGATGTTCCTGTCGAAGCGCCTGACCTTCGGCCGCGTGCACGGCTCGGCCATCGCGATCCTGATCGGCCTGGCGCTGGCCTACTGGGGCGGCATCCAGACCGGCGGCAAGCAGGGCCTGGCCGACGTCTCGCTGTTCGCCGGCGTCGGCCTGATGGGTGGCGCCATGCTGCGCGACTTCGCCATCGTCGCCACGGCTTTCGAGGTACAGGTGGTGGAGGCGCGCAAGGCCGGCCTGGTCGGCGCCATGGCACTGCTGCTGGGTACCTTCCTGCCCTTCGTGGTCGGCGCCAGCGTGGCCTGGGGCTTCGGCTATCGCGACGCGGTCAGCCTGACCACCATCGGCGCCGGCGCCGTCACCTACATCGTCGGCCCGGTGACCGGCGCCGCGATCGGCGCCAGCTCCGAGATCATGGCGCTCAGCATCGCCACCGGCCTGGTGAAGGCGATCATGGTGATGGTCGGCACGCCGATGGCGGCGCGCTTCCTGCGCCTCAAGACGCCGCGCTCGGCGATGGTGTTCGGCGGCCTGGCCGGCACCGTCAGCGGCGTCTCGGCCGGGCTGGCCGCGACCGACCGCCGCCTGGTGCCTTACGGCGCGCTGGTGGCGACCTTCCACACCGGCCTCGGTTGCCTGCTCGGGCCGTCGCTGCTGTTCTTCGCGACCCGCGCGCTGGTGGCCTGAGATGGCGAGGTCGATGGCGATGCCGTACCGCCCGCACGACCTGCTGTTCGCGCGCACGCCGGCCGGCTTCCGGGCGGCCGGCGCGGCGCCGGACTGGCTCGATGCCGACTGGATGGCACGCGCGCCGCTGGTGGTGCGGCGCGACACGGCGCCTTTCGACCGCATCCCGGCCGGCGCGCGCGGCCCGCAGCGCAACCAGCGCTGCGCCGGTCACCTGGCGGTGTCCGAGGTGGCGCGCTGCGTGACGCCGGAACGGCTGGCGGCGGCGGTGCTGGACGGTCCGGCGCTCGACCTGGTCGCGGCCGCCGACCGGCTGCCCTGCATCGCCGCCCTGCTGGCGCTGGCGCCGCGGCTGCGCGCGCTCGGCCTGGACTGGGGGCCGGTTGGCGGCACCGGCTTCTGGCTGGCCAGCGGCCTGCCGGTGCTGCGCCCGACGAGCGACCTCGACCTGCTGGTACGGGCGCCGCAGCCGCTCACGGCGCGGGCGCTGGACGGCCTCGGCGCGCTGCAGGACGGCGCCGGCTGCCGCATCGACATCCAGGTCGACACCGGCGCCGGCGGCTTCGCGCTCAATGAATACCTGCGCGGCGGCCGGGTGCTGCTGAAGACCGCCGGCGGCCCGCTGCTGGCCGACGATCCGTGGCGGCGGGCGGCGGCATGAGCGTCCTGTTCACCTTTCCCGGCCAGGGCGCGCAGAAGCCGGGCATGCTGCACGCGCTGCCCGCCCATCCGGAAACATTCCGCATCTTCGACCAGGCAGCGGCGGCGCTCGGGCGCGACCCGCTGGGGCTCGACACCGAGGCCGCGCTGCGCTCGACGGTCGCGGTCCAGCTTTGCCTGCTGCTGGCCGGCGTCGCCATGGCGCGGGTGCTGGCGGCGCACGAGGCACGCCCGCAGATGGTGGCCGGCCTGTCGATCGGCGCCTGGCCGGCCGCGGTGACGGCCGGCGTGCTGGAATTCGCCGACGCGGTGCGCCTGGTCGCGCTGCGCGCGCGCCTGATGGAAGACGCCTACCCTTCCGGCTACGGCATGACCGCGATTGGCGGCCTCACGCGCCAGCAGCTGGAGCCGCTGGTGGCGGCGGTGCACGCGCCGGCCGCGCCGGTCTACCTGGCCAACCTGAACGCGCCGCGCCAGATCGTGATCGCCGGCGCGGATACCGCCATGGCAGCGGTGGCCGGACTGGCGCTCGAGGAAGGCGCCCAGCGCGCCGAACGGCTGGCGGTGGCCGTGCCGTCGCACTGCGAGCTGTTCGATGCCCAGGCGCGCACCCTGGCCTGCGCGATGGCCCAGGTGGCCTTGCAGCGGCCGCGCATCACTTATATCAGCAGCAGCGCCGCGCGCGCATTGTTCGACGGCCGCCGCATCGGCGCCGACCTGGCCGCAAACATGGCGCATCCCGTGCTGTGGGCCGATACCGTGCGCCACGCCTGGGAACGCGGGGCGCGGCTGGCGCTGGAAATGCCGAGCGGGTCGGTGCTGACCAGGCTGACCGGGCCGGAATTCGCGGACGGCATCGCGCTCAGCTGCGAGGGCACGCGGCTGGACAGCCTGGTGAGCGCGGTGCGCCAGGCGGCTGGGTGAGCCTAGTTGCGGACCTGCTCCAGTACCTCGACAATCGCCCGCACCACCGCCGCCGGATCCGACTCCTGGATGATGTGCCCGGCCCCCGGCACCACGCGCAGCGTCGAGCGGGTCGACCAGGCGGCGAGTTCCTTCTGCATTGCCAGGTGTTCGGCCTCGGTGGCCTTGTTCAGCGCGCTCTGCGGCTGGCCCGGCACCGCGTACGGGCTGACGCCGCGCACCAGCACGGCCATCGGCAAGGCGCCGTAGCTGCGCCGCGCCGCCTTCAGTGCGGTGCCGCTGGCATCGTAGCCCCCGTTCTCGGCGGCCGCCGCGCGCCAGTAGGATGCCTTCGACACCACTGCCAGGCGCGCCGCCGCCAGTTCGCGGCCGTAGATCCGGCCGACGCCGCCGCTGCAGGCCGCGAACAGTTCGCCGTCGGCGGTGAAGCCCTGCTGCGCCGCCTGCGCGCACTGGCGGTACATGGCGTCGATCGGCGCCATCGCCTGCTTCAGGCGGCCTTGCGAGACCTTGTCCAGGCGCTCGGTCTCGTCCTCGTGCGAGGCGTCGACCAGCACCAGGCCCTTCACTTCGTCGGGATAGCGGTAGGCATACAGCTGGACGTTGGCGCCGCCGTAGGAACCGCCAACCAGTACGTAGGGCGGCTTGACGCCGGCTTTGGACAGCAGCGCGTGCAGGTCGGCCACCGCGTTGACCGACGTGCCCGGCAAGGGCGACGGGTCGCTGAAACCGAGGCCGGCGCGGTCGTAGACGCAGGCGCGCGTGCGCCTGGCCACGTCGGGCTGCACGCCATGCCAGGCCCAGCCGGCGTCGGTGCCGGGCGCGTCGAACACCACCGTGACCGGGCCATCGCCGCTGCAGTACAGGTTCAGGCGGCGCCCGCCGACGTCGACCAGTTGCTGGGGGCGTGCGAACGCGCCGTCGGCGGCGTGCGAGTTTGCTGCGCCGAGCGCGCCGGCGGCGGCGCTCAGGGCAAGGGCGAGGATGGCGGGTTGCATGCGGGCTCCGGACAAGGACAGGCGCTCATGTTAGCGGCAAATCCCGGGCCGGAAGCTATCGAAAACTCACGCCGCGGTGTCGCGCACGCGCTCGGCGCCGGCCAGCAGGTCGAGCACGTCGCTGCCCTGGATCGGCTTCACGAAGTGGCGGTCGAAGCCGGCCGCCAGCGCCTTCTGCTTGTCCTGCGCCTGGCCGTAGCCGCTCAGCGCGAACAGCGGCAGGTCCTGCAGGCCGGGCATGGCACGCAGGCGTGCGGCCAGTTCGTAGCCGTCGAATTCGGGCAGGCCGATGTCGAGCACGCACAGGTCCGGGCGCACCTGGCGCACGTAGTCCAGCGCCGCGCTCGGCGTGTGCAGGACGTGGGCGCGGTGGCCGAGCGCTTCGACATACATCGCCAGGATCTGGGCCGCATCGACGTTGTCGTCGACGATCAGCACCTGCAGGCCGGCGGCCGGCGCCGCCACTTCGGGCGCGGGCGCCGGCGCCGCCGGGAGGTCCGCCCGGCTCAGGCGCGGCAGCACCACGCTGAAGCGGCTGCCCTGGCCCGGTCCGGCGCTGTCGGCGCTGACCCGGCCGTCGTGCAGCTCGACCAGGCTGCGCACCAGCGCCAGCCCGATCCCGAGACCGCCCTGCGAGCGGTCGGCGCTGCGTTCGCCCTGCGAGAACAGCTCGAAGGCCTGGACCAGCAGCTGGGCCGACATGCCGATGCCGTTGTCGGTCACCTCGACCTGCACGCGCACCGCGTTGGCACGCACGCGCACGTCGATGCGCCCGCCGTCCGGGGTGTATTTGGCGGCGTTGCCGAGCAGGTTGGCGAACACCTGCACCAAGCGCTTGCGGTCGCCGGACACCAGCACCTCGTCTTCCGCCAGGCCCGGCGCCAGGTCCAGCGCCAGCTGGTGGCCCCTGGCCTCGACCAGCGGCCGCACCTGCTCGGCCGCCTCGGCCACCAGGGCGGTCACCATGGCCGGTGCCTTGTTCAGCGTGACCTGGCCGCGCGTCACGCGCGACACGTCCAGCAGGTCGTCGATCAGCCCGGTCATGTGGCTGGCCTGGCGCGCGATCACCGCCGTCACCTCGCGGATGCGCGCGTCGTCCGGCTTGCCGATGGTGAGAAAATCCGCCGCCGCGGCGATCGGTGCCAGCGGGTTGCGCAGTTCGTGCGCCAGCATGGCCAGGAACTCGTTCTTGCGCTGGTCGGCCTCACGCAGCGCTTCCGCCGCCGCGCGCTGCTGCGCCTCGCTGCGCGCCAGCGCCTGCTGCGCTTCGCGGATCGGCGTGATGTCGACCACGTAGGCGATGCCCTCGCCATTGTCGTCGACGGTGGCGGCGCCCATCTGCACGCTGACCCGGCCGCCGTCCTTGCGGAAGTATTCCTTGACGTGGTGGTCCATGCGCCCGGCGCTGCGCAGCCTTTCCATCACGCGCACGTTCGACTCCGCCCATTCCGGCGGCGTCAGCAGCTGGGAGGACAGCAGGCCTTGCGCCAGGTCGGCGCGCGTGTAGCCCAGCATGTCGAGAAAGGACTGGTTGGCATCCACGATGCTGCCGTCCATCCGGAAGCGCACGATGCCGAGCACGTTCGACTCGGCCAGGCGGCGGAACCGCGCTTCGCTGGCGCGCAGCGCGTCCTCGACCACGGTCTGGCGGCTGATGTCGAGCACGATGCCGGGCATCCAGGCGGGCCGGCCCTCGGCATCGCGGGTGAGCTTGCCGCGCGCCAGCACGTGGCGCCAGCTGCCCTCGCCGTCGCGCACCCGGTAGCGGCGCTCGAACGGCTCGCCGCTGGCGATGGTGGCGCCGATCGCGTCCTGCACGCCCGGCAGGTCGTCGGGGTGGATGGCATCGAGGTAGCCGCCCAGCGAGCCGCCCAAAGCGCTGTCGTCGGTGGCGCCGAAGATGGCCGCCAGGTTGCGGTCGGCGAAGATGCGGTCGCCCTGGATGTCGTAGGTCCAGGTGCCGATATCGGCCGCCACCAGCGCCGCGTCCTGGCGCAGGCGCGCGTCGCGCAGCGCTTCCTGGTTCGCCTTCTGTTCATGGACGTCGGTACAGGTGCCGAACCAGCGCACGATGCGCCCGGCGCCGTCGCGCGCCGGCAACGCGCGTCCCAGCGCCCAGCGGTATTCTCCGCTGGCATGGCGCAACCGGTATTCGATTTCGTACAGGTCGCCGGTCGCCAGCGAATGCCGCCAGCGGGCCCAGGTGCGGTCGCGGTCGTCGGGGTGCACGATCTCGCTCCAGCCCTCGCCGTCGGACTCGCCGGGACATACGCCGGTGAAATCGTACCAGCGCTGGTTGTAATAATCGTGGAGTCCGTCGGGCAGCGTCGACCACACCATCTGCGGGATGGCGTCGGCAATCGCGCGGAACTGCTGGTTGTCTCTGTCCAGCGCCATGCCGGGCATCAGGGTCGCGCTCAGGCCCAGAACCATGCCGTCGAGGTCGCGCAGCGGTGCCAGTGCCAGGCCGGCACCGAGGCCCGCTGCCTCGATCTGCAGCGCGGCGCCGGCCAGCACCTGGCGCGCCGCGGTGCCGATGGCCTCGGCGGCCTGCGGCCACGCCTGCGCGAGCGGCCGGCCGAGCGCGGCCGGATGCTGCGCGCCGAGCAGCGGCGCGCAGGCGTCGTTGTACAGCAGCCGTCGTTCCGGCCCCCACACCAGAAAGGCCGGCGCCGCCCCGTCGAGCAGGAAACGCGCCGCATAGCGCAAGGCCGGCGGCCAGCTCTCCATCGGGCCCAGTGCGCAGCCGCCGGTGTGCAGTGCACGCTCGACGGCGCCGCTGGAGAAAGTGCTGGTAGCCCGGTAAAGATCTGTCATGACGTAATAGATAGCGCGCCGGGAGTGGCGCCGGCTGGGTTGGAACTGGGATTTTAACGTTTACAAGCGGAAATGCCATGCAAGGCCGGCGCAGACGTCAGCGGCTCGCGGATCGATGCAGCTTGCACGCGAGGTCTCCAAGGATACACAATCACAGCGGAGGCTTCGTCAATTTCATCAATTGTAATGCTTATTCCGTGCCTGAAAGAAAATTCACTCAAATTTACGTTGCATAAAAGAAACGAGCCCGGCGTGCGTCGCATGCCGGGCTCGTTCTCACGACGTGGTGCGGACGGAGGTCAGGCGTAGACCGGCATCTTCGGCAGCAGCTTGTCCAGCGTGACCGGGTACTCGCGCACGCGCACGCCGGTGGCGTTGTAGATCGCGTTGGCGACCGCTGCCGCCACGCCGCAGATGCCCAGCTCGCCCACGCCCTTGGCCTTCATCGGCGAGCTGGTCGGGTCGGTCTCGTCGAGGAACACCACTTCCTGGTGCGGGATGTCGGCATGCACCGGCACTTCGTAGCCCGCCAGGTCGTGGTTGACGAAGAAGCCGACGCGCTCGTCGACTACCAGGTCTTCCATCAGCGCCGCGCCGACGCCCATCGTCATGGCGCCGATCACCTGGCTGCGCGCGGCCTTCGGATTCAGGATGCGGCCGGCGGCGCACACCGCCAGCATGCGGCGCACGCGGATCTCGCCGGTGGCGGCGTCCACGCCGACTTCGACGAAGTGGGCGCCGAAGGTCGATTGCTGCATCTTCTTGTCGAGGTCACCGTATTCCATGGTGTCCTCGCCGGTGATCTCGCCCTGGGAAGCCAGCTCGCGCAGGTCGCTGCTGCGCCCGCCGGCGCTCACCTTGCCGTCGCTGAAGTCCGCCTGGGCGGCATCCAGACCGGCCTTCTGCGCGATATTCTCGCGCAGCTTGACGCAGGCCGCGTACACGCCGGCGGTGGAGCTGTTGCCGCCCCACTGGCCGCCGGAGCCGGCCGACACCGGGAATGCCGAGTCGCCCAGGCGCACGTTGACGCGCTCGAGCGGCACGCCGAGCATCTCGGCCGCGGTCTGGGCGATGATGGTGTAGCTGCCGGTGCCGATGTCGGTCATGTCGGTTTCGACGGTGATCATGCCGTCGCGCTCGAGGCGCACGCGCGCCGCCGACTTCATGTTCATGTTGTTGCGGAAGGCCGAGGCCACGCCCATGCCGACCAGCCAGCGACCGTCGCGCACCTGGCCCGGCTTGGCCTTGCGCTTGTTCCAGCCGAAGCGCTCGGCGCCCATGCGCATGCAGTCGACGAAGCGGCGCTGCGAGAACTTGCGCTTGCGGTCTTCCGGATCGACCGTGGTGTCGTTGACGATGCGGAAGGTGACCGGGTCCATCTTGAGCTTCTCGGCCATCTCGTCGACCGCGATCTCCAGCGCCATCATGCCCGGCGCCTCGCCCGGCGCGCGCATCGCGTTGCCTTCGGGGAGGTCGAGGGTGGCCAGGCGCATGGTGGTCAGGCGGTCGGCGCCGGCGTACAGCAGGCGGGTCTGGTTGACCGCGGTTTCCGGCTGGCCGTCAGGCAGGTCGCCCGACCAGCTGTCGTGGGCGATCGACGTGATGCGGCCTTCGCGGGTGGCGCCGATGCGGATGCGCTGGATGGTCGCCGGGCGGTGGGTGGTGTTGTTGAACATCAGGGCGCGCTGCAACTGCACCTTGACCGGACGGCCGGCCGCCCTGGCGCCGAGCGCCGCCAGCACCGCTTCCGCGCGCAGGAACAGCTTGCCGCCGAAGCCGCCGCCGATGTAGGGCGAGACCAGGCGCACGTTGTCCTCGGGGATGCCGAGGGTCTTGGCCAGGTCCTTCTTGCCCCAGTTGATCATCTGGTTGGCCGTGTACAGGGTCAGCTTGTCGCCGTTCCACACCGCGATCGACGAATGCGGTTCCATCATTGCATGCGACTGGTCGGGCGTGGTGTAGGTGGCGTCCAGCTTGACCGGTGCCTTGGCGTAGCCGGCCTCGAAGTTGCCGGCACGGGTGTCCGGCTTTTCCTTTTCCTTCGGCTTCTTGGCGGTTTCCTTGGCCTTCTCCAGGTTGAACATGCCGGGGCTCTTGACGTAGTCGATGCGCAGCAGCGTCGACGCGGCGCGCGCCTGCTCGAAGGTGTTGGCCACCACCAGCGCCACGGCCTGGTGGTAGTGCTGCACCTCGGGACCGGCCAGCAGCATGGCGGTGTTGTAGTCGCCCTTGTTGATCTTGCCGGCGTTTTCATAGGTGACGACGGCGATCACGCCCGGCGCGCGCTTGGCGGCCGCGGTGTCGATCGACTTGATCGTGCCCTTGGCGATGCTGGCGCCGACCACATAGCCGTAGGCGGCGTTCGGCGCCGCCTTGTGCTGCTCGTAGGCGTAGGGCGCGGTGCCGGTGGTCTTCAGCGGACCGTCGATGCGGTCGGTCGGTTTGCCGACGACCTTCAGGCGGTCGATCGGGTTGGTGGTGGCGGGTGTCGTGAATTTCATGTCAATCCTCTCAAGCCTTCCGTGCGTCCGCCATCACCGATGCCAGCGTGCGCTGCACCAGGGGGATCTTGAATGCGTTGTCGTCGGTGGTGCGGGCGCCGGCCAGCAGCTGGTCGGTCACGGCCTTGGCACCGCTCTTCATGGCCTGCTCGGCCGCCGGCACGCGCCACGGCCGGTGCGCCACGCCGCCCAGCGCGACGCGGCCGCTGCCGTCCGGCTGCACCACCGCCGCCACCGAGATCAGGGCGAAGGCGTAGGACGCGCGGTCGCGCACCTTGTGGTAGAAGTGCTTGCCGCCGAGCGGCTTGGGCAGCGTGACGGCGGTGATCAGTTCGCCCGGGGTCAGGGTGTTCTCGATGTGCGGGGTGTTGCCCGGCAGGCGGTAGAAATCGGCGATCGGGATCACGCGCGCGCTGCCGTCCGGACGCACCGTCTCGACGCGGACGTCGAGCAGCTGCATGGCCACCGCCATGTCGCTCGGGTGGGTCGCGATGCAGGCCTCGCTCTGGCCGACGATCGCGTGGCCGCGGGTGTAGCCGCCGATGGCCGAGCAGCCGCTGCCCGGCACGCGCTTGTTGCAGGCCTGGTAGGGATCGTAGAAGTAGGGGCAGCGGGTGCGCTGCAGCAGGTTGCCGGCGGTGGTCGCCTTGTTGCGCAGCTGGGCCGAGGCACCGGCCACCAGGGCGCGCGACAGCACGCCGTAGTCGCGCCGCACGCGCATGTCGGCCGCCAGGTCGGCGTTGCGCACCAGGGCGCCCACGCGCAGGCCGCCGTCCGCGGTCGGCTCGATCTTGTCCATGCCGATGCCGTTGACGTCGACCAGGTGGGTCGGGGTCTCGATTTCCAGTTTCATCAGATCGAGCAGATTGGTGCCGCCGGCGATGAAGCGCGCGCCCGGCACCTTGACGACGGCCGCAGCGGCTTCCGCCGGGGTCTTCGCGCGCTGGTAGGTGAACGCCTTCATGCCTTGCCTCCTGCGACATCGGTAATCGCGTCGATGATGTTGGAATAGGCGCCGCAGCGGCAGATGTTGCCGCTCATGCGCTCGCGCAGCTCGTCGACCGACAGCAGCGGACGCTGGGTGATGTCGGCGGTGGCGTGGCTCGGCTGGCCCTGGCGGATTTCGTCCAGCACCGCGACCGCCGAACAGATCTGGCCCGGCGTGCAGTAGCCGCACTGGTAGCCGTCGTGCTTGACGAAGGCGGTCTGCATCGGGTGCATCTTCTGCGGCGTGCCGAGGCCCTCGATGGTGGTGATCTCGGCGCCTTCGTGCATCACGGCCAGGCTCAGGCAGGAATTGATGCGGCGGCCGTCGACCAGCACCGTGCAGGCGCCGCACTGGCCCTGGTCGCAGCCTTTCTTGGTGCCGGTCAGGTGCATGTGCTCGCGCAGCATGTCGAGCAGCGTGGTGCGGGTGTCGACCTCCATCTCGTGGCGCTGGCCGTTGACGCGCAGGGTGACCTTGCTGCTCACGGGTGCCGGGGTGGTGGTGGCCGGCGCCGGGGTGATGCCCGGGCCGGGCGTCTGCGCGGCGGCGCCGACCGGGATCGCCGCGGCCGTGACCGACAGCGCGCCGCCGATCATGAGGCCGCGCCGGGTCTGGTTGATGTCACTGGAGTGATCCATGAATTCTTCCTTTTATTGTCGAGGTGAAGTGCCGGTTTCGCCGTGTTGCAGCTTCGTCACATTCGTCATATTAATAGCAATCCCGCATAGGGCTTCACACTGTTGCCACACATGCCATTGTCACAATGATAGCGCTCGCAACGGCGCACGAATTATGTAGAATCTGCATGACCTTATGAATGGTGCTCATTAATAGCCAAGACTGGCAGCCTCGCCAGTATTGAAAACCAATACCATACGGTGCATGGGTTGCGCTGCCTCAAACGTCACTTGCACCCCTGTCAAGTCCGGTTCATGATTTCTCTACATCACTACGGAGTCAATCATGAAACGTCTGCTGGTCCTGTCCCTGCTGTCCCTCGCCTGCGCCACGGCCCAGGCCAACGGGGACGCCTCGGCGCCCTCGCGCTTGTCGGCCGACGCCTCGGCCATGGTGGTCGCCGGCTCGCTGCTGTCGGTGGCCGCGGCCGGCAGCGTGGTGGTGGCCGGCGTACAGGCCTCGGGCGACGGCGTGGCGCTGGTGCTGGAAGGCGCCAGCGCCGCCGGCACCGCCACCGTGCGCCTGTCGGGCCAGGCGGTGCGCGGGCTGTCGATCGCCACCGGCACCGTGCTGCAGGTGGTGGCGACCTCCACCGGCCACGTGCTGGTCCTGTCGGGCAAGGCGCTGGCCTTCGTGCCGAACGAACTGGGCAAGGCGCTGCTGCACCACGAGCGGGCTTCCGCATGAACCGCGCCGGCAAGCGCACGGCGCGCGCCCTGCCCTGGCTGCTGGCGGCGGTGCTGGCATTGCCGGCGGCGCCGGCGCTCGCCGGCCAGGCCTGCCGCGACCAGCTCCTGGGGCCAACGGACGTGGTGAAATCGATGGAACTGGCGCGCAAGACCTACCAGGCGCTCGACGCCAGCGGCGCCAGCGTGGCCCTGATCGCGCGCGCCGGCCAGGACCTGAGCGCCTACGGCCTGCGCTGGTCGCACCTGGGGGTCGCGGTACGCGACCATCCGGCCGGGCGCTGGACCGTGGTGCACGAACTCAACGACTGCGGCAGCGCGCATTCGGCGCTGTACAACGAAGGCATCGGCAACTTCTTCCTCACCGATTTGTACCGCTTTGAGGCGGCGCTGCTGATCCCGGGCCCGGACGCGCAGGCACGCCTGGCGGCGCTGATGGCGACCCGTACTCCGCTGCGCCTGCACGAGCCGCGTTACAACATGCTGTCCTACGTGTACTCGACGCGCTACCAGAATTCGAACCAGTGGGTGCTGGAAGTGCTGGCCGCCGGCAGCGCCGCGCCGGGTGCAATCGAGACCCGCGCCAGAGCGCAGTCCTGGGTCCGGCATGCCCATTACGACCCCGTCACGGTCGAGATCCCGGCCACGGTGCGCCTCGGCGCGCGCATGTTCCGCGCCAACGTCGCCTTCGACGACCACCCGTTCGAGCGCCGCATGGCCGGCCACATCGACACCGTCAGCGCCGATGCGCTGCTGCGCTTCGTGCGCACGCGCGACCTGCAGGCGCGCGTGCTGACGCTGGAATAGGCGGCGCGTCAGTCCTCCAGGCCGGAGCCCGGCCGCGCTTCCTTGGCATGGAGGTCGGCCTTGACCGTGTCCGGCGCCAGGTTGTTGATGACGTTGCCGATGAATTTACTGCTGGTCATGCCGGCGACGATCCGGTCCTTCCCGTCCTTCATCGCTTCGTAGCCTTCGGCGGCCACCTTGGACGGCGCCGCTTTCTCGCCCAGCCCGAGCTTGTTGGTGTCCATGTGGGCGCGGTGCCAGAATTTGGTATCCACCTGGCCCGGCATCAGCAGCGTAACGGTGACGCCGCTGTCCTTGATCTCGGACTTCACCGCTTCCGCGAACGAGATCAGGAACGCCTTGGTGGCGCCGTACACGGTCTCGTACGGGGTCGGCATGGTGCCCGAGATCGACGCCGTGTACAGCAGCCTGCCGGCACGGCGCGCCACCATGTCGGGCAGCAGGCGCTTGGTCAGGTGCACCTGCGATATCGCGTTCAGCTGGATCATCCTGATCTCGTCGGCCAGCTCGGTGCCGCCGACGAAATAGCCGCCCAGTCCCACGCCGGCGTTCAGCGCGGCCGCTTCCAGCGGGCGCCCGGTCGCACGCACCGCTTCCGCCACCGCCTCCACGCCTTCGTACTCGGTGAGGTCGGCCGCCACCAGGATCGGCGTGACGCCGGCGGCGCTCACTTCCGCGGCAACCGCGCTCAGACCCTCCAGGGTGGTGGCGGTCAGGATCAGGT
>Ga0308163_10000126_pt1 | contig 224873 bp, 206 predicted proteins | sample PhyTR1_FD_201037 | JGI IMG/M metagenome (GOLD analysis project Ga0308163, IMG submission 201037) | Phyllosphere microbial communities from UC Gill Tract Community Farm, Albany, California, United States - DLSLT.R1 | ecosystem: Host-associated > Plants > Phyllosphere > Unclassified | place... | reverse complement strand
CCGAAGGGGATTTTGCCGCGAGCAGATATTTTAAACAATTGCGTATCTTCGTACAGTTACGCAGTAATGTTGAACTACAATTTGAAAAAGCTATGGAAACAGTGACAAAATTTTTCAAGGAAGAAAACGATTACCTCTATCGCCGGGGTGAGATCAAGGGTCAAATCAAAGGTGAAATGGAGGGTGAGATCAAGGGTATGATCCAGGGTCAAATCAAAGGTGAAATCAATGGTGAAGAAAAGAAAAGCCGTATAGTGGTTGCCAACCTTATTAATCAACTGGACCTTACAGATGAACAGGTTGCTGAGATTGCTGAAGTGGAAGTGACTTATGTAAGTAAAGTACGTGCTGAACTTAATGGCAAATAAGGTATTTCTACTCACAGCTGTCATTGCCATACTGCTGTGCATCAGTCTTGCTTCGTTTGTCAAAAGCAAAAATAAAAATCAATCAGCAACGCAAACTAGTCCTATGTTGCAAGCTGATCCAACTATCTTTTATCACCAGGGTACTTACTATCTTTATGGCACCAGCAGTGATGATGGATTTCTGGTCTACCAATCAAAAGACCTAAAATCCTGGTCAGGTCCGGTTGGAAAACAAAAAGGCTATGCTTTGTTGAAACGGGATGCTTTTGGCGACAAAGGATTTTGGGCGCCTCAGGTATTTACTTATAAAAATAAATTCTACATGGCTTATACAGCCAATGAGCAGATCGCTGTTGCGCAAAGCGATAGTCCCCTTGGCCCATTTAAACAAAACTCAATAAAACCCATCACATCAACAGGGAAACAAATAGATCCTTACATCTTTTTCGATAGTAACGGAAAGCCTTACCTATATTATGTAAAGCTTCAGGAAGGGAATCGGATTTTTGTCTCAGCCATGGATACCGAATTACGTGATATTATTCCTGGAACGGCTAAAGAATGTTTGTCAGCAACGGCACGCTGGGAGAACACGGAAAGCCGTTCTTGGCCTGTTGCTGAAGGCCCAACGGTTTTCAAGATAGGGAAGTATTATTTCATGATGTACTCGGCAAACGACTACAGAAGCAAAGATTACGCAGTAGGGTACGCCACAGCTCTATCACCAACCGGACCATGGAACAAGTTTGAAGGAAATCCTATCATCAGTAGGACAACGGTAAATCAGAATGGAACTGGACATGGCGACCTTTTTAAAGATGAAGCCGGAAGGTGTCATTACGTAATGCATACCCACTTTTCGGATACCAAAGTATCCCCCAGAAAAACAGGATTGATTGATCTGACGATAAGCGAACAGAATAACGCTCCGGCAATCTTGAAAACGGATGGTGCGAGCTTCAAGTTCCTCAATGTATCTGTTAAACCTTAGAAAATACACGCAATTAATACTCTTGAAATTCTGAGTAGGTAGCTTAATTCTTTTCTTGAAGCAGCATAGGCAAAAGGTTTTCTTACCCCACTTGCAGACGCTCCGGTTTGTGCTTCCAACGGCGGTGAGACCATAACCAATATTCTGGATGTTCCTTAATTACTTCTTCCAGGTAATGCACATGTGCGTCGGTAATCTCATGTTCCTCCGTTTTTTTAGCATCCGCAAACAGTGGAACAAAATTACATTCATAGAAACCTCGTTTTATTCTTCTGACATCACAAAACACAACAGCACTATTGGTAATCTTGGCTAAACGCTCCACCCCAAGAAATACCGCTGTAGGCTGATTCAGAAAGTTGGTGAAATACTTAATTTCAGATTTCGCCGGTGTCTGATCGCCCACCAATACGGTTACCGTTGGTTCATTTTTGTAACTGATTAACTTCCGCAGGGTACTCTTCATGTCAACCAGTGTGGCTCCAAACCTAGACCGCAATTTCTTGCAAACCTTGTCAAAAAACTTATTTGATAGCGGCTTATATACAATAATCCTCCGTTCCCTAAACAACTGACTGAACCGCAGCGCACCCATTTCCCAGTTTCCGTAGTGCCCTAAAATACCAATAACACTTTGCCCGCGACCGAAGGACTCTGTAATCAACTCCTCATTCGAGACGCGAACCCGCTTGGTTACTTCCTTCCTGGAAATAGTCAGTAACTTCACGCTTTCGACCATCAGGTCTGACAGGTAGTGGTAATAACGCTTACTAATCGTTCCCCTTTCTGCCGGAGACTTTTCCGGAAACGCGTTCAGCAGATTTTCATCCACAACCTTGCGACGATATTTTGTGACATGGTATAGAACCAGGTAGATAAAGTCAGAAAGTAAGTAAATTACCCTGAACGGCAGCAGTGAGATCAGGTATAAGATCCCTAAGATGAATAGGTTAAGTGCTCGTTTAATCATGTCCGGGTAATCAGTTGTTGAATGCAAAAGTAGATAATGATCCAAACAGCATTGGTGTACAATAGTTTGAGCGTTTCAGTATTTTACTTTCAGAAAACAAACGGTACATCATCAGGTGTATTGGGATATTTGTAGATAATACGTAGTGATAATGCCTAATTCTTTAGTTTCGGTAAAAAATCAATATATTTTCATTATTTTCCATTCAAATTCTTGTTCTTTTACAGAATCATCATTAAATAAAATATGAAAATCAAATTTTTAAGCTTAACAGCCTTTTTTTTTGCGTCGATCCTTTTGTTTTCATGCGTTCAAAAGAAAGCTAACGATAAAAACCAAATGCCACGCATCGCAATTGCTGGTTTGGCAATAGAATCCAGTACATTTTCACCTGCGCTATCAAACGAAGAAGCATTTCGTGCCAAATATGGTCTCAATGTTTTTACCACATACTCGTTCATGGCAACAGATTCGCCATTGCGTAAGCAGGCAGTCTGGTTTCCAACTATTGTTGGTCATGCGCTTCCCGGTGGAGCTGCAACAAGGGAAGCATATGAATCCCTGGTAGGTAAAACTTTAGATTCGTTGAAGAAAAATTTACCCTACGACGGACTCTATTTCGATATTCACGGCGCCATGAGCGTAGTTGGTTTAGAAGATCCCGAGGGCGATTTTATTGAAAGAATCCGTAAAGTAGTGGGTACAAAAACTTTGATTTCTACCTCGATGGATCTTCACGGAAATGTATCACCGCGATTGGCGCAAAACTCCGACCTAATCACCTGTTACAGAATGGCACCGCATGAGGATGCCATGGATACCAAAAAACGTGCAGTAACTAACCTCGTAGAACGCCTCAAAAACGGAAAGGGCAAACCTGCCTATAAGGCTATGGTTTCCATTCCGATTCTATTACCCGGCGAGAAAACGAGCACTAGAATAGAACCCGGTAAGAGTCTTTATCAGGCAGTCGCTCCAGCAGCTTCGCAAGAAGGTATCATTGATGCAGCAATATGGATAGGATATGCCTGGGCGGATGAAATCAGAAATCATGCAGTGGTAATGGTGACCGGAGATGACAAAACCAAAGTTACGCAGACTGCGGAGAAGCTGGCACAAAACTTTTGGGCCGCAAGGTCGAAGTTTGAATTTGTGGCGCCCACGGCAGATCTCAAAGCAAGTCTGGATAAAGCTGTTTCAAGTAAAGCTCATCCATTTTTCATTAGCGACTCTGGTGATAATCCTACAGCGGGTGGGGCGGGGGATGTAACCTGGACGCTAACAGAAATCCTAAAACGTCCAGAGTTTAAGTCTGCGAAAGGCCCCTCTCTAATCTATGCATCTATTCCGGGACCCCAGTTTATCAAAATGGCCGAAGCCGCAGGTATAGGAAAACATGTCGAAGGTTTGGCTGGAGCAGCGATAGATGCAAGGTTTGCGCCCCCAATAAAGCTGTCAGGGACTGTGGAGTCTATTGTAAAGGGTGATAAAGATGCGCTTACGGAAGTGGTAGTAAAAGTAGGTAGCGTCCATGTCATCGTTACCCAAAAGAGAAAACCCTATCATAAAGAAATTGATTTTACCCGCTTAGGTCTGCAGCCACGTCAATCCGACATTGTTGTTGTAAAAATTGGTTACCTCGAGCCAGAACTTTATGACATGAGGAAAGACTGGTTGCTGGCACTTACGCCAGGTGGTGTAGATCAAGATCTGGAGCGCCTTCCTTATAAACACATACAACGGCCAATGTTTCCGCTGGATAGACAAATGAAAGATCCCAATCTGTCGGCACAACTCATTCCTACATCAGACCAATAGAGAAAAAATAAACTGGTTTTTTACCCAAAACCATATTAAGTTAGCATTTCTAAATCACAAACATGTTTTATTTATTGAAATATGTTTTGAAATCCAAAACTAACTTTGTCTATTTGTATGGTCATATTACTAAAGCAGAAAATAGTAGCCTTTTCGAAACTGAACCCCGGGGCGGCAAAGGCACTTAATTCTTGGTATAAAATAATTAAGGAAGCAAACTGGGAGAGCATGAATGATATTAGAAAATCGTTCAACTCAGCAGATTATGTCGGGAATGACAGGTATGTTTTCAATATCAAAGGAAATCGTTACAGGCTGGTTGCCATGTTTTTTTTTGATGTGCGTACAGTATATATCCGCTTCATCGGCAACCACGTAGAATATGACAGGATAAATTGTTCAACTGTTTAAAAACAAGAAGATGATTGACAAAATTAGAAACGAGGCTCAATACAACCAGGTATTAACCCTCATCGAAACATTTCTCAAAAAAGCTACAGACGGTGGAGGTTTCAATACACTCACTCCCTCCGAAGCAGACGAGCTTGGCCAACTCAGCCTGCTCGCTGAAAGATATGAAGATGATGTCTTAAAAATTATGCCTCTACCCGTATCGATAAATGCATTGGTGAAGCATAAAATCAGTGAGCTGGGCATAACACAGGCTGCGCTGGCAGAGATGCTCGGACTCGGAACATCCAAACTCTCACAGATTTTAAGTGGTAAACGTGAGCCTGATGTGCCATTTTTGAAAGCCTTACATATCAAGCTAGGAATTAGCGGCGATTTCCTCCTGGAAAATGCCTGACAACCTTACAAAAAGTCTTCCCTGTGCGGACTAAACACATCGATTAAAATACCCGGCTCAAGGCAAACCACACCATGCACCGCATCGGCAGGTACATAAAAGCCATCGCCTTTCTTTAATACCTTTTTATCCGCTCCAATGGTCGCTTCAAAAACACCACTCTCCACATAACTCAGCTGCGTATGAGGGTGGTGGTGCAACACGCCAATTGCTCCTTCATCAAACCTCACCTTTACCATCATCACCCGGTTATCATAACCGAATACCTGGCGCTGAACGCCCTCGCCCAAATCAAGCCATGCTGTCTCCGAAGCGATTTGAAATACTTTACTGTTCATAACTCCTGTTATTTATTGTCATCTGCCGGCCTAACCATCTCAATATGGTCAATGCCATCCTCATCATAAACTTCTCCTGCCACAACAAAACCGAAAGATTCGTAGAAAGTTTTCAAGTACAGCTGCGCACCAATGCGTATCGGCCTGTTGCCATGTAAACGCTTGCAGTTCTTAATAGAAAGCAATAACAACTGCTTGCCAAAACCCTTGCCACGTGCAGCATGGCTGCTCACAATCCTCCCGATAGAAGGTTCCGTATAAGAAACACCGGCAGGAACAATCCTGGAATATGCCATCAGTTCTTTTTTATGATATAGCATCAGATGCTGACAATCCTGATCCTTATCATCCATGTCCAGAAACACACAGTTCTGCTCCACAACAAAAATCTCACTCCTTAACTTCAAAACTGCATAAAGCTCCTTCGTAGTCAATGAACCAAAAGGTTTACATATCTCCGTAAATTCCATCCTCCAATATTACCAATAATTTCCCCATTATACTAGTCAACAATTCCAGAGGCCTGCGCAGGACCCTTTTTTTGAGTAATGTATAAACGCATAGCTCAAAAAATAGTGATTTCTGACTATTTTATAGGGTACCGAACTTGTTTAGTTTCACTGCGCAAAGCACAACCGCTTGCCCGGCATCGTCGCAGATATAAACACCCTGCAATAATTAGGAGAAAATTCAAAAACAATACACGCATTGAAAATGGACTGTTAAAATAAGGGGATCGCTGAAAACCTTAATAGAGTAAGCATAAACTATCTATACCAAATCTTATGAACAAGTTAAAATCTACGATACTAATGCTGATCGTTTCGTCATTCTCACTAACCGTGTTTGGCCAGGTCGCATTAAACGTCAATAAACCATTATCAGAAACCGACAAACAGGAAGTAAGCAAAATTCTTCGTTCTTTCGATTCTAATTCTTACAAACTGGACATCGCTACCAAAACGGGAAACTTAAACATGGGTAATGCCAAAGGACTGGCCAGCGTCGGACAAAAAAATACCACCAGAGTTACTGGTAATGGTGCCGTGATGAGTACCAATACTAAAAACAATATTTTTAAGCAGGGAAAAATGAGTACCAACACTCAAAATAATGTTTTTAAAGTGATGAGTACCAATACCAAAAACAACATTTTCAAAGAAGGCAGGTTTAACGATGAGCAGCTGTCTCAAATGGATAAACTCTATACCATCTTAAGTAAATATCAATAACAACTAATGGTTTAACAGTCCATTTTCAATGCTTTGAAAAAGATCAGAAGAATATTGCTCTTATTACATTTCAGCCTGGTGTTCATTACCGTCTCACACCTTTTTGAGCTCATTAACTGGAATCCTTTATCCGATATTATAGGCATTTACTCTTCCTATAGCTATGCCAACAGAAACTTCGGTTTTTTTGCACCAACAGTTAATGAAGATTATGTGCTCCGATTAAAAACCTTTGCAAAAAATGATACTACAGGCCGCAATTTTCCGCTTTACCAACCCGATACCGAAAACAAAATCCGCTACCTAACCATGTTATGGCATTTCACCGAAGATAACAGTACTTCACAAATGGACCTGTATTCCCGTTCCTGGGGCTTGTACTGTATGAACAGTAATTCCACCGTACAGGAAGTAAAAATTAGCCTCTCCAAAAACAAAGTACCCAGCATGAAGCAATATAGGGCAGGAGAGCGTGTAACCAACAGCCTCTATTACCAGACTACTATCTATGCTAAATAAGCTTAATAACGTATATCTGCGCGTTTTCAGTTTTATAGAAACAGAAAAACCCACTTATCCATTGCTGTTTTTTCGTATGGGCCTCGCACTAATCTGCATTGGTAAGTTTGTAGTTTTATATCATAATTTTCTGTTATTTTATGGTCAATATGGGCTCATTCAATGGAGCTTGTCCAAAGTAGAAAATTACAGTTTTGCACCACATATTGGCGACTTAGCGCTTTACCTGAGTCACCTGTTCCATATTTCTGTGGATCAGGCAACCTTCACCATCCTTACGATTTTCTTTTGTTCCTGCGGCTGCCTGTTTATTGGTCTTTTCACCCGATTAAGCATCATTATCTGCTTCCTGCTGCACCTCGCCTTTGTTAACACTGGCACCGGAATCGTCTACGGTGTTGAAGTATTTACACAGATGGCTCTGTTTTACGCCTTATTTTTCCCCCTCAATTCCACCTGGTCCGTAGACGCCGTCATCGGGATCAGCACCTACAAAAAAAGCTCGGTAGGGGCAGGCATGGCCATCAGGGTAATTCAGCTGCAAATGTGCGCGGTCTATTTTTCTTCCGGGATAGAAAAAAGTCTTGGTATACAGTGGTTAAACGGAGAGGCCATCTGGCGGACATTCATGATGCCTATCTTTAATAATTACGACTTGTCCTGGATTGCCTTTTACCCGATAATACCTATCCTGATGGGCATATTGGTGTTGATTACAGAAATTGGCTATATATTTTTCATGTGGATGAAAAATATTAGGGTATTTTGGCTTTTCCTCATTGTTAGTTTACACCTCAACATCGGTATTTTTATGGGCATGTGGTTTTTTGCCGCTATCATGATTTTCTTATCGCTAGTCGCCTTTGGGGCGGATGTGGTTAGCGACATCAGCGATTACCGAAGGCGCAAACAAAACCTTAAAGCGATGTAGATTCTCTTTTGATCAGCACCGATTTCAATACCCTCGTTTCATTGGGCTCAAAATATTTCTTATCCAATATCTTGAACAGGATGGTAGCCGCCTCTTTGCCAATCTCAAAAGCCGGCTGTGTGATCGTTGTTAATGATGGATTGAGTAATGGTGCCGTCTTCAGGTTGGAAAAGCTGATGATCTTCAGGTCCTGAGGAATCTTCAGACCCAATTCCCGACAGATGTAATAACATGGCAGTGCCAGGTCCTCAATAGAGGATAAAATACCATCCGGACGATGACTGCTGATCATATTTTTAATCAGCTGATAATCGTTCTGCGTATGCTGCGTACTGTTTACCAATAAATCTTCATCGATAGCTATATTATTGGCCTGCAAGGCATCCCGGTAACCATTAAACCTCTTCTGGCCAGTATACAGATTGTTTAAGGCCATTAGGTATCCAATTTTTTTACAGCCAATCTCTATCAGGTGTTCCGTAGCGCTATAGGTACTCTCGTAATCGTCTGTGGTAATTTTTACCGCATCAATATCTTCGTATCCCCGGTCAAAAAAGACTACCGGAATTTCTTTGATCAGTTCTTTGAAATGTTCATTGTTAGCCGTCTCACTCGCCGCCGATATCAGAATGCCGTCAACTCTTCCGTTCACCAGGCGCTGCGTAAAAGATCTTTCCAGCTCGCTGTTTTCATGGGTCTGATAAACCAATACATGGTAATCCCTTGCCCGTGCAATTTCCTCAATTCCATTGATGGCCTGTGAGAAAAAGTTGTTCACCACCTCTGGCAAGATTACCGCCAGGGTTTTACTCTTCTGGCTTCTCAGACTGCTGGCTGATGAGTTTGGCTGGTAGTTTAGCTTCTTTGCCAGCTCCCAAACCTTTTCTTTCGTTTTAGCGCTAATTTCATAGCTGTCACGCAGTGCGCGAGAAACAGTAGCTGCCGAAAGGTTCAGTTCAAGTGCAAGTCTTTTTATGTTTACTTTATCCATTTTTAGCGCGCAAAAGAGGCTTGTTGATCATGCTAATATAGTACATAATGCAAACGATTACGTAAATAAATTTAGTTAGGATAGTATAACATGCAGATATTTTATTCACTTTCGGTTCGGGAAACTAGCTAAGTAGTTGTAACAGTATATTGTATCAAAAAGCGGAGGCAGACAGCAATATTCTCTTGTTTAAACTTAATATACTGAAATATAGACTAGTTTTTTTAAAACTAACCAAATAAAAACAAATAAAACCCAGCTGTATGAGTAAACATGGACTCAAACTATCTAAGTGTAGCAGCCTTTCAGGCTTATTGCTACTACTTATTCTTTTCTCATTTTCTTATGCACAGGCACAGACGCCAACCATTAAAGGTATCGTTAAGGATGAGCTTGGTGGAGCATTACCGGGAGTTACAGTAAGGGTGAAGAACTCTTCAAAGCCTGCAACTGTTTCTACCTCAACTACGGGCGCTTTTGCCGTTCCGGCTGATAAAGGCAGCGTCCTGGAATTTAGTTTTCTGGGTTATACCACGCAGTCGGTTACGGTAGGCGACCAAACAACCATCAACATCTCGATGGCTGAAAACAAGAAAACCCTGAACGAAATTGTTGTAGTAGGTTACGGAACCACTACTAAAAAAGAGCTGACCAGTGCCATTACTACGGTAAAAGCCGAGCAGTTTAACCCGGGAGTAGTGGCTACCCCAGCGGCATTACTGGAAGGTAAAGTTGCGGGTTTGAACATCACTAATGATGGCAACCCAAACTCAGCACCAACAGTAACTTTAAGGGGACCGTCATCGCTAAGAACTGGTTCTTCGCCGTTTTACGTGATTGATGGGGTGCCTGATGCAGATTTTAACCTGCTTTCGCCGTCTGATATTGCTTCTATTGATGTTTTGAAAGATGCTTCGGCAGCGGCGATATACGGTACAAGAGCAACAAATGGAGTAATCATCGTAACTACCAAAAAAGCCAAAAGTGGCCAGGTGAGACTGACTTATGATACTTATGTTTCTGCGGAGACTGTGGCAAACAGATTCAAAACAGCGTCTGCAAGCCAGCTGAGAGAATATGCAGCAGCTAACGGCCTAAGTTTTACTCCTGCAAATGACAACGGAGGAAATACCGATTGGCAGGATGAAGTATTGCGCAACGGCTTTGCGCAAAACCACAACCTTTCATTCGGTGGTGGAAGCGACAAAACTACTTTCGGTGGTAGTTTGAACTACCTTCAAAATGATGGTGTAGTTAAAAGCAGTGCCTTTAAACGTATCAACGGAAGGATCAATGTGTCACAAAAAACATTGAACGATAAGCTGAAACTGGACTTTTCATTAAGTAACTCGGTAACCAATTCAGACCTTCTGGTGAATGATATTCCTTTATCTACTGCTGATGGACGCAACCCAAGTTTATTCAAATCGGTAATTCAATACTTGCCAACGCGTACAGTATACAATCCGGATGGAACCTTTTACAACGACCCTACTTTGTTGTTGGGCTATAACCCGGTTGGTTTGATCACCAATGATAGCTATAAGCAAAAGATCAATTTGATGCTGGCCAATGCCAAGGCAGAGTTGCAATTGCCCTTCGGATTGTTGTATAACCTGAACCTTGCTTATCAGAGCAGATCGACAGACAACAATACCTATTATAACCAGGTTTCGGAGTTGGCACCTAACCTTGGCGGTAAAGCTATCAGAAATACCTATGAAGATACCAAAAGAATCTTTGAAAATTATTTGAGCTACGGACATAAATGGAATGATCACGATTTCAAAGCCTTGCTGGGTTACTCTTATGATGAAACTATCACAGGTGACGGATTTCAATCTACTAACCAGAATTTCGTATCTGATATCACTGGCTCCAACAACCTCGGTTTAGGAACTGCACCTAATGGATATCGTGTGGATTATGGAAACGTACAGGAAAGCACGCTGAGATTGATTTCATTCTATACCCGTTTAAACTATAGTTTTAAAGGTAAATACCTGTTCCAGGCTTCAGTTCGTCGTGATGGTTCCAATGCTTTCGGTGCGAACAACAGATGGGGATATTTCCCTGCTGCATCTGCTGCATGGAGATTGATTGATGAAGATTTTATGAAATCGCAGAAAATATTTGACGACCTGAAAGTTCGTATAGGTTATGGTAAAACAGGTAACTCACAAGGTTTTAACCCATATACTCCGTTAATCCAGTACGGTTCTACGGGTAGTTTCTACAACAATGGTTCTTACATTGGTGCAATCGGACCAATTGCAAATCCTAACCCTGACCTAAAATGGGAGAGTACTGCAACCATCAACGGAGGTATCGACTTCTCGCTATTGGGCGGACGACTGTCCGGATCAGTTGATGTTTACGAAAAGAAAACTACAGACATGATTACTACTGTACCTGTTCCTACAACAATCAACCTGGTAGGAAGCAGTGTAATTAATGCGGGTAGCATGACCAATAAAGGAGTTGAAATTGGATTGAGTGCGATTGCTTTCAAAACTGATGATTTTAGCTGGACTACAAGTCCAAACATTGCTTTTAACAAAAACAAGATCACTGCCCTGGCACCAAACCTATCTACCATTTACGCAGGAAATCCTGAAGGACCTGGTCAGAGCGGGGTTACCGTTTCCATCATCCAGGCAGGTTATCCACTGGGACAGTTTTATACACTTGAATACCTTGGACGTGTAGACGGCGTTTCAACTTTCATGGGAGCCGACGGACAGCCAACAACTAACCCAACTCAAAATGACCGTGTATATGCTGGTAATGCCCAGCCTACCTATACTTTTGGCTGGGGTAACGATTTTACCTACAAGAACTGGGGCTTAAACTTCTTCTTCCGTGGTCAGGGTGGCAACAAAATCATGAATGCTTCACTGGCAAGTTTCAACACACCTGCGCAGGCAACAGTTCATGGTGTTCCTGAATTAACACTGAGCGAGCCTGTAAACGATTTGAATGCCAACAGATATTCTACACGTTACATCGAAAATGGTGCTTTCATCCGTTTAAATAACGCTACGTTATCTTATAAAATGAAGTTTAATAACAATTATGTACATGGTTTAAGGTTATACGTTACAAGCACCAACTTGTTCATCATTACAAAATACAAAGGTGTAGATCCAGAACTCAGCCTGAACTCTAACAACCAGGCATCTGGTCAGTTCATCGGAGTGGATAGCAATAACTTCTATCCTAGAACCCGCAGTTTCCTTGCTGGTCTTTCATTGGAATTATAATCAATAATAAAGAAAATATGAAATCATATCATAAATATAGCCTTCTTGCAATTTTAGCTACTGCATTTAGTTTTTCTGCCTGTACCAAATTAGATGTTCAGCCTAAGTCTGCTTTAACACCAGATAACTTTCCAAATACCCCGGCACAATTACTCGCTGCTACGGGGCCTATTTATACCGCTTTCCGTGCAGGCCCTGCAAGGGGTTCATGGCTGGCACTAAACTTAAGTGCCGACGAAAACGTATTGGTAGCCCGTGGTGGAAACTGGTACGACGGAGCCAACTATTCTCAGTTAAACCTGCACACCTATAACGCAGATAACGGAGTACTTACCGGTACCTGGTCATGGGGATTCACCACCATCAGTACCTGTAATAAAGTATTGACTTTGTTTGCCAACGTTGCAGAAGATGCTACAAAAAAACAGACTGTAGCGGAGATCAAGACCATGAGGGCCTTAGCCTATTTCTACATGATGGATATGTATGGCAACATTCCCATTACTACAACATTTGGCGACGCTTCAGATTTGGGAACTAAACCAAGAACCGAGGTTTTCAATTTCATTGAAAAGGAATTACTTGCACAAATCCCGGACCTGAGTGAAACTGTGGGTGCCGTAACTTACGGAAGACCAACTAAATACCTTGCTTATGCTTTATTGGCTAAAATGTACCTGAACGCTGCCTATTATACCGGAACCGCCAGATACGATGATGCGGTAAAGATGTGCGACAATATCATTGTTGCCAACAAATATGCCCTGGATGCAGATTACCTGGGGATGTTTAAAGCGAATAACGGTCCGCAGATCAAGGACTTTATCTATGCGATACCATTTGATGCACAACAGGCTAAAGAACAATACTATGCCCGCTGGACGCTCAACCCAAACCTGAAGAACAAGTACAAAATGCCTTATGCTCCGGATGGGCCGATGTATACCTTCAAAGAGTTTTATGCACTGTTTAACGACAACAACGACATCCGCAAAAAACAATATCTGGTAGGTAAACAGTTCAATAACGATGGTACACCAATCAACATCACGACTACAAACATCGGTTTAGATGCAAGTTACAGCGGACCTAACCCTACAGCGCCTGTTACACGTCAGCTGGAATTTACGCTGGATATCGTTTGGAAGAACAATGCAACATTTGACATAGGAAATGATGAGCTGGCCAACCAGTCGGGTGCAAGAAACAACAAATTTTACCCAGACAGTCTGAGCACAGACCGTAACCAGGGCAATGATTTCCCGATGTTCCGTTATGCAGACGTATTGCTTGAAAAAGCCGAAGCGATCCTGAGAGGGGGAGCGGCAACCAATGGTGATACACCAATAGGTTTAGTCAATGCCGTGCGTGCCCGGGCGAATGCAGGCGCACTATCTTCAGTGACGCTTTCAACTATTCTGGACGAACGCGGAAGGGAACTTGCTGTAGAATGCTGGAGAAGAAACGATCTTATCCGTTACGGACAGTACGAAAAAACATGGGGGATTAAAACAGATGCAGATCCAAACAAAAGGATCTACCCAATACCAAGGGCAGAGCTTCAGCTGAACAGCAAACTTGTTCAGAACCCCGGATATAATTAATATCAATACACACCAACCCTAATCCTCCGGAGCTATCCGGGGGATTTTTTATTTAAGGCCAATCCTTATTGGGCGCTATTCATCAACAGGAGGGAAGCCAGCGGAGATATTCAATAGTATGTTGCGGCAGGATGTTACGTAAACGTTTACGCAAATAAATCGGCACAGATGATTAACTTCGCCATTAATTATCCGCAAATTTAACTTAATACCCTAACCAAATATATGAACCACTTATCAAGCTACGACTATATCGTTTTTTTGATCTATTTTTTTGTAGTCTCAGGCTATGGCTATTGGGTATACCAGAGTAAAAAGAGTAAAACTACAGATACCAAAGACTATTTTCTTGCTGAAGGTTCTCTAACCTGGTGGGCAATCGGTGCCTCGATCATCGCCTCCAATATCTCTGCAGAACATTTTATCGGTATGTCAGGCTCAGGCTTCGCCATGGGTTTGGCCATTGCCAGTTATGAATGGATGGCCGCGGCAACGTTGATTATCGTAGGCGTATTTTTCCTGCCCATCTATCTCAAGAATCATATTTATACGATGCCCCAGTTCCTTTCCGGGCGTTACAATAATACGGTAAGTACGCTAATGACGGTTTTTTGGTTGCTGGTGTATGTATTTGTTAACCTTACCTCGATCTTTTTTCTCGGTGCCCTGGCAATAGAAACTATAACAGGAATATCATTTAATACCTGCGTTATCGTGCTGGCCATCTTCTCTGTCATCATTACACTTGGGGGCATGAAGGTTATTGGCTATACTGACGTTATCCAGGTTTTTGTATTGGTAATGGGCGGGTTAATTACCTGTTATGTAGCATTAGACCTTGTTTCTGTGAAATTAGGCGGCAAAGGTGTACTTGATGCATTGCCTATCCTTCACCGCCAGGCGGGTGACCATTTCCACATGATTTTTCATAAGGGTGATAAGTTCTATAACGAGCTGCCAGGTATGGCAGTTCTGGTAGGGGGGCTGTGGATCAATAACCTCAACTACTGGGGTTGTAACCAGTACATCGTTCAGCGGGCACTGGGGGCCGACCTTAAAACAGGGAGGAGCGGTTTACTCTTCGCAGCCTTCCTCAAATTATTGATCCCGGTTATTGTTGTGATCCCCGGTATTGCTGCTTATGTATTGTACCAGAATGGCTATTTCCAGACAGAAATGCTGGATGCCACAGGAACCGTAAAGCCAGATCATGCCTATCCATTACTGATGAACCTTTTGCCAACCGGCCTGAAAGGACTAGCCTTTGCGGCGCTGACAGCGGCAATTGTAGCCTCCATCGCTGGCAAGTCGAACAGTATTGCTACTATCTTTACCCTTGATATCTACAAAAAGTTTATCAATGCCGAAGCCTCAGAAAAGAGAATGGTAAATGTAGGCCGCTGGTCTGTTATCGTGGCCTCAGTCATTGCCATTATTGTTGCTCCGGCGTTAAGAAGTTTTGATCAGGTATATCAGTTTATTCAGGAGTATGTGGGCTTTATTTCTCCGGGAGTTTTTGCGATCTTTCTGTTGGGATTCTTCTGGAAAAGAACTACCTCCGCTGCTGCCTTAACGGCCGCGCTGATAACTATTCCATTGTCTATCCTGTTTAAGTTTCTTCCGGTATTAAGCGGAGACCTGATTGAGCCGATCCCTTTTCTACACCGGATGAGCTGGGTATTTGTGATCATCATCCTGTTGATGGTGGCCATTACCCTGCTGGATACAAAAAGTAAAGACAATCCGCAAGGATTGGAAATTGATAAAAGTATGTTTAAAGTAACACCATCGTATATGATTGCCTCGGTGATTATCTGTGGTATTCTGGCGGCATTATACACGGTATTTTGGTAACAATAATCGAATTCGTAAACATTTAAAAACTAGCGATATGAAAGAGTTAAGCAAAGAAGAAATTTCGCCATTGTCGAGCCTTGACGTCTGGGAAGATGATGTGTTGGAGCGCTACCCTGAACCGGGACCTGCAAAAACAAAAGAAGAATTCCGAAAATACGAAGCCGCAGAAGATAACCCGGTAAGGGAGTTTTACCGGCTGAACCACAAATATCAGACATACGACAATGTGCTGGCCAAAAAGGCCAATTTCCTGGCATTCGACAAAAAGGAAATGCCATGGTGGTCTGCTATGGACTTTTTGAACACGTTGGTAGATGATTCAGATCCTGATACAGACCTTGACCAGTTGCAGCACCTCCTGCAAACCGCTGAAGCCATCCGTGCAGATGGTCATCCGGATTGGTTTGTGCTGACAGGCTTTATTCACGATCTGGGCAAAGTATTATGTCTTTTCGGCGAACCGCAGTGGAACGTTGTTGGGGATTCTTTTCCTGTAGGCTGTAAATTCTCGGACAAGATTGTTTATCCTGAGTTTTTTGCGGACAATCCAGATAGCCGCGATGAGCGTTACAATACCAAATATGGTGTATACACCCACCAATGTGGCCTGGATAATATCCATATGTCATGGGGTCATGATGAGTATCTGTACCATATCACTAAAAACCACCTGCCCGACGAAGCTTTATACATGATCCGATATCATTCGTTTTACTCGCAGCACCGCGAAAATGCCTATGATCATTTGCTGAATGCGCACGACAAAGAGATGTTCAAATGGGTGGATAAATTCAATCCATATGATCTCTACTCAAAAAGTCCGGTGCCACCGGTAGTATCAGAATTGAAACCTTATTACGAGGACTTGATTGCCAAATACCTGCCGGCAACCGTTAAGTTGTAATTGATCTGGCAGTAAAGTTATCCTGTTAATGGAGCACCAGCCGGGGAGAAGCGGTGTTCCATTAATTTCAGATCAAATCCATATCACCTGCTAAATATTCCCCAGAGGTAAGCTGAAGAAGAATGTGCTTCCTTCACCGGGCTCGCTCTCCGCCCAAATTTGGCCTTTATGGATCTCGATAATCTCGGCACATAAGTATAGCCCTATGCCAAATCCGGAAATCAACTCGGTATGTTTGGCTTCCACACGATAATAGCGTTCAAATAAATGTTCCAGATCCCTGGGATTTATGCCCATGCCATTATCGCTGATGCTCACCTGTACTTCCTGTGCATTGCTACGGCAATCCACTGTAATACATGTGCCTGCAGCTGAATATTTCACCGCATTGCCAAGGATATTTGAGACTACATTTCCTATTTTGTCAAGGTCGGCCACTACCATAACTGGTAGCCTGCATGAATTTTTGAACTCATGGCCGGTCGCAGTCACGGCAATATCCTCAATCGTACTTTCAATCAAGGCTGTTAGGTTAAATAATTGTGGCTCCAGAGGTATTTTCCCTGATTGCAGTCGTGATACATTCAAAAACCCATTGATCATAGCAGTCATCTTATTCACCTGGCTGATTGATTTGTCCAATGCTTTTATAGCAAATGAATCTGCCGCCTTAATTGCTTTGCCATGCAGCAACTGCACATATCCATTTAAAGAAGTAAGCGGCGTTTTCAATTCATGACTTACCATTCCAATAAAATCATTTTTACGGATTTCGTCCAGTTTCCTCTCGGTAATGTCCATAAACATTCCCGAATATTCAGCCATGTTGCCATTCGCGTCATAATAGATATTGCCGGTTGCTTTCACCCAAAAACGTTCATTGGTAATTTTGTTAGTAATGGGATACTCGGTATCACTGGCGAGCTGTTTGGCGATAGCGTTATCCAGAACACCAGTGAGCATGTTTCGATAGTCCGGATCAACTCGCTCCAAAATATCCTCTACTGTTACCTCCTGATTAAGCGCAAAGCCAAACATCACTTTGATAAAATCAGATACGGTAACTTCCATGGTCTGCATATTGATAGACCAGGTGTCCATCTTGCCGGTTTCTATAGCTTGTTTGAGTTTCAACTGGGTGGCAGCAAGTTCATGGTAGCTTCCACTTAATTGGGCATTAACGTGCTCCAGTTCAATTATCTTTCTGCGAAGCTCAAGTTTATCTACCACTTGCTTGGCTATGACCCTAAGCGCATTAATCTGTTCCGCAGAAAGTTTCCTCGATATCAAGTCAATTACACACAGTGAGCCCAGTGCATAGCCGTCCCCGTCTACTAGCGGTACACCTGCGTAAAACACTATACTCGGATCTCCTGTAACCAGTGGATTGTCAAAAAAGCGGTCGTCATCATGGGCGTTTGGAACGATCAGCACCTCGTCTGGTACTGCTATCGCATGCGCACAAAATGATTGATCTCGCGGCGTTTCTGTAAAAGCCGTGCCTGTGTGCGATTTAAACCACTGCCTGTCCTCGTCAACCAGACTCACCAGGGCCACTGGCGTTTGGCATATCGCGGAGGCCAAAATTGTTAAATCATCAAAATCTTTGTCCTCCAAAGTATCCAGAATATGGTAAGACTGAAGAGCGACTAACCTTTCCTTTTCATTTGCTAAAATCGGGTATTTGGATATCTCCACATGGGAATCAGCTATACTTTGGGGAATTTTATCACTCATCAACAGGATTTTAAAGAATTTTTACTTAAGGCGTAAAGATACAATAGAATGCTTCACTGCAGACGTGTTAAACACGCTAAATAGTTTTAAAGATCCAAAAACATCGTTTCAATGGACTCAGGCAATATTTATTCTGTTTACTGTAGCAAATACTATACGTTTTCATCAGACCGTGAGTGGTGGAATATGGTGCTTCAACAGCCCTTAAGGGTATTCTAGGCCGTTTTTTGGAGTTACTAACAAAACTTTGGGTTGTTTGGCAGAATTATTTAGCATGGATCAGTATCATTTATCAGTTTACATCTAAAAACATCAAATAAAATGAACGCAAAATTTACTAAATCGGCTTTGATATTATCCTTAGTAGGATTATCAACCTCGTTGTTTGCTCAGGACATGAACTCTGACACAACAAAACGTTTCGACAAAAAAGACTTCCGTACCTGGTCAATCGGCCTAAACGGAGGGATGCTAACGCATTATACACCATTCAACAATAGAGCAAACGGTGATTTCCGCACACCACAGGAGAGCTGGGGTTACGGAGGTTATATCAAAAAACAAATTGTTCCGGGCTTTGGTATCCAGGCTGATTTCCTTGCTGGTAAAGTAAAAGGATTCCGCGATAATGGCCTTCCTTCGCCTTCAGCAGGACAGGATGCCAGCAGCTTCGAAACCAGAATCGACTGGTCGGCAGCTGTTAGCGCAAACTTCACTATTGCTAACCTAAGCTTAAACCAAAAGCGTAACTTCCTTTCACCATATGTAACAGCGGGTGCCGGATATATGTCTTCCAGTGCAAACGTACAGAACACACCGAATGGTGCCAGCACTAATTACAATGAAAACTGGTTTGTACCAATTGGAGCAGGTTTCAAGTTAGGTGTTTCTAAAGGAGTAAACATCGACCTGGGTTACACTGTAAGCTTTGTTAAAGACAATAACTTTGATGGTATTGCAGGTGCTGCCAACGACAGGTTCTCCTACGCACACGCTGGTGTAGAGGTCGCTTTGGGCAAAAAAGGAACATCGCAATTACAAAACTTTAGCCCGATTGCCGCTATCCGTGAGGAGAGTGCAGCAGAAAGTGCTGAGTTAAGAAGAGCGTTATCTACTGCTGAGCAGAACAGAATGAGAGATCAGGAACAATATGCAAAAGACCTGGGCGACGATGATATGGATGGTGTGGCAAACAAATTTGATAAATGCCCTGGTACACCTGCCAACACAGTAGTTGATGGTGCAGGTTGCCCACTGAAAGCTGTTACACCAGTAATCAGAGAAAAAGTAATCATCACAGAATCTGACCGTAAAGTAGTAAATGAAGCGATCAGAGATTTGGAATTTGAATTAGGTAAAGCGACCATCCGTGACAAATCATACGGAACATTAAACAGAGTTGCTGCCTTACTGGTAGAGAAAAACTTCAGCTTAAAATTAGCAGGACATACTGATAATACAGGTTCTATGGCCTTAAACTTACGTCTGTCTAAAGACAGGGCAGAAGCGGTTAAATCATACTTAGTTTCACAAGGTGCTAACCCATCTCGTATCGAAGCAACAGGTTATGGTCCGAACCAACCAATTGCAACCAACAAAACTGCCGCTGGTCGCCAGAAAAACAGAAGAGTAGAATTCTCTTTATTCTAAGAGCTGGCTCTCCATTATTACAAAACGCCCTGTGCACTGCACGGGGCGTTTTTTTATGCGCAAAGGTTTTTTACCATGTTGCTCACAAAACGGCGTCGACCCCCTTAGAACTACTTTCAAGCGGGTTTTAGTTTTTCAAAATAATCTAATGAAAATCGGCCTTGAATATTGTGTAGAGGTCGAAAAGAGGTGGTCAGGATTTGACTATATCCAGTGTATCTCCAGTGTTTGTTCAGTGACTGTTCAATTGTTATACAATTGGCACTGAATGAACTCTTTACAGTCATTAAAAATAAACAAGATTTACATAGTACAGTGTATACACTTGATAGATAATTATTTAAATTTGCATCTAACTTAAATAACATCAATTATGGCAAGAGCAAAAAATGGCATTCTTGGGATGGTTTCGGGGAAAGTCGCCCATGTAGAATTTTACGTTATGAATGGTAAAGGATACGTCAGGAGTGCAAAAACTAAGAAAAGCAAAAAAGATAAAAAGTACAGATCAGAAGACCAGAGGGCACAACTAAAGAAAATGACGGTACTCAGTCCCTTTTTAAAAATGGGCACTGAATTTTTCCGGGTGAGCTTCAGGTATAAAACCAGGCTAACGGAAGTATTCAACACTGCTGCAACCGCCAGGGGAATCAATTTAATAGACGGGATAAAAGGCGAGAAGCCTGACTGGGAAATCAACTGGGGAGGGATATCAGTTGCTGCAGGCCCGTTAAGCCTACCTGAAAATGTTACTGTAAGCAGCACAGAGATAGGTTTTAACTTTGCCTGGGAGCTTGGAAAGCCTGCACTATCAGAAGATTATGATCACCGTGCGATGATCCTGGCCTATGATGTTGACCTTGAGGTCGGTCCCGCATGTATGTATGAACTGAGTGGTGCCAAAAGAAAAGAATTGAAAGACACTATCAAAATCCCAGCGTCTCGCAGAGGCCACACTCACCATTTGTTCATTGCCTTCAAGGATACACTCTCAGATGAGGTATCAAACAGTGTTTATTGTGGGGCACATGTGTTTTAAGGTAAATCAACTACGCTGGCATAGGTTTGGATAATAATGTTTGTATACTGCGGGAAAGCCATTACTTTTGGCAATTCAGCGCGGCTATACCAGCAGCTATTATACAAAGCCTATGTTCAGAAAGTTATTGCTCACCTGTTTTTTTGCCATACTGCTCTTGCCTTCATTTGGCCAGGCAGTCAGAGTCGCAGTGGCGGCAAATGCCCAATATGTTGTCAAAAAACTCGCACAGGATTTTAAAAAGAAAACAGGAATTAGCGTAGAAGTAATCAGCGGAGCATCAGGGAAACTGAGCATTCAGATTAAAAACGGCGCACCATATGATATCTTTCTCTCTGCCGATATGGATTTTGCGGATGAGTTGGACAGAGAGGGTTTGACGCTCGAAAAAACGAAGGTTTATGCAATGGGCAGCCTGATTGTCTGTTCAACTACCGGCGCTCCGGTAAAAGACTGGAAAAACATCATCACAAAGAAAAGAGCCGGCAAAATTGCGATCGCCAATCCGCAGCTCGCACCCTATGGCAAGGCGGCAGAAGAGGCCCTTAAAAAAACAGGCCTGTATGCAAGTGCATCAGACCGGCTCGTGTTTGCAGAAAGTGTTGGTCAGGTGAACACCTATGTGCTGAAGGGAACCGTTCAAATGGGCTTTACCACTGCATCCCTGATCTATGAATTGCAACCTATAGGTAAGTTCAAATATGCTGAAATCGATCGGTCTCTATATGCGCCTATTAAACAAGGAGCTGTATTACTCAAATATGCAAAAAGCAAGAATTATAGGGCAAGCAAGCAATTTTTTGATTATCTTTTCTCTGCTGGGGCAAAAGCCATCTTCCTGAAGTTTGGCTATACTACAGCATAAATGACCAAAAATTAAATGGAATGGACCCCGATCTGGCTCAGTCTCAAACTTGCTGCCATTACAACGCTTATTCTTCTGCTTATTGGTATTCCGCTGGCTTACTGGCTGTCGCGGCGACGTACCTTGCTGAAGGTTTTTATCGAGGCGTTCTTAACCATGCCTTTGGTATTACCACCTTCGGTTCTCGGGTTTTACCTGTTGATTAGTTTTAGTCCAAACAGTAGCTTGGGCAAATGGCTACTCGAGTATTTCGACCTGAGTCTGGTTTTTTCTTTTGAAGGACTGGTTGTAGCCTCGGTAATTTATAGTCTACCATTCATGGTGAGTCCTGTTAAATCTGCGCTGGCACATTTGCCCATATCGCTCAGCGAAGCATCTTATACCATGGGAAAATCGAAGGCAGAGACTTTTTACCGTGTACTGCTTCCCAATATAAAATCATCTTTGCTCACAGCAGCGGTACTTACTTTTGCACATACACTTGGGGAATTTGGCGTGGTTTTGATGATTGGCGGAAAGCTCGACGGAATCACAAAGGTAGCATCTATAGCAATTTACGATGCGGTGGAGAATAATGAGTATCATCAGGCCAATCAATATTCGCTGGTGCTGTTTTGTATCACCTTTCTTATCGTCATACTGGTATTTATCTTTAACAGAAATTCTTCGAGAGGGCCATTGGAATGATCTGCGTAAGCATAGACAAAAAAATCAAAACCTATAAAGGACAGGTGAGGTTACAGGTAGAGGCAGATTTTCCTGCCGGATCGATAACCAAGGTTTACGGTCCGTCAGGAGGGGGCAAAACGACCTTTTTGAAAATCATTGCCGGGCTGATTAAGCCTGAGCAGGGATTAATCAAGACAGCTGATCATATTTGGCTGGATACTGCCACCAATGTTAACTGGACGCCTCAGCAGCGTCGCGTTGGTTTTGTGTTTCAGGACTATGCCTTGTTTCCGAATATGACGGTTGCCCAGCACCTTAGCTATGCCAGCAATGACCAGTTATTGATAGACAGGCTACTGTTAATAGGTAGAATGGAGGCCTTTAGACAGCATAAACCTGCAAACTTATCCGGGGGACAGCAGCAAAGACTGGCCATATTGCGCGCGCTGGCCTTAAAACCAGATTTGTTGCTGATGGATGAAGCCTTTTCTGCACTGGATGATGAACTGCGCGAGACCTTAGTTGCCGACCTCAAAGTGCTGCTAAAAGAATTTGGAACCACAACGATCATTGTGAGCCACCACGCCCGCGAAACGGACAACTTTGCACACAGGAGTATAAAAATTGGATTGGAATAATTAATTTTGTAGGGAAATGATAATATATAAAACAGACGAAGAGGTCGAACTGATGAAAATCAGTGCCTTGCTGGTAAGTGCAACTCTGACAGAAATTGCAAAAGTATTAAAGCCGGGCATGACCACAATGGAGATTGATAAACTGGCGAATGATTTTATCCAGGATAATGGTGCAACACCTTCTTTTCATAAATATAGCGGATACCCATATCATATTTGCACTTCGGTAAATGACGTAGTGGTGCACGGTTTCCCAAATCAGGTTCCCCTGAAAGATGGCGATATCGTATCGATTGATGTGGGTGCCTTTAAAAACGGTTTCCATGGCGACCATGCTTACACCTTTATTTTGGGTGAAGCTGCACCTGAAGTAATTAAATTGGTAAAGGTAACTAAGGAGTCTCTATACGAGGGGATTAAATACGCAGTTGTAGGTGGCCGTATAGGTGATATCTGCAATGCGATACAAGTGCATGCTGAGAAAGAAGGTTACGGCGTGGTACGTGAACTGGTAGGTCATGGACTTGGGCGTTCGATGCATGAAGATCCACAGGTGCCTAACTATGGTAAACGTGGTTCGGGAATGCTGCTAAGGGAAAACCTTGTACTGGCTATTGAACCGATGATTAACATGGGTAAACGTCATGTATTTACTGATGAAGATGGCTGGACGATCAGAACAGACGACAATTCGCCTTCGGTGCACTTTGAGCATGATGTATGTGTGAAAAAAGGCAAGGCTCTAATTTTATCAGATTTCGCTCCGATCGAAAAAGCTGAGAAAGCCAATGCTAACCTCAATTCTTCGTATTACGAATTATAAAATTCAAGCTATATAATCTCCCTTTGTCATATAATTATAAAATAGGGCAAAGGGAGTTTGAATAAATATTGCTTCATGAGGAATCAATCTCAGATTGGCCTATTTTTGTCTCCAGATGACAGCTCAGGATAAAACCTTACACCAGGACGGTGACCCTCTAAAATCAGGAACAATATTATTAATGGCTATTGCTGCAGGGGTTACTGTAGCAAACATCTATTACAACCAGCCCATTTTGAAAGAAATGGCACATTCTCTACATACTTCAGAAGCAGAAATTGGCCGTGTATCTATGTTCACACAGCTGGGTTATGGCCTGGGTATGTTTTTTCTGATCCCACTGGGGGATATGGTAAACCGCAAAAAGCTTATCCTGACTTTGCTCCTGAGCCTTGCGGTGATGCTGGTTTTAATGGTGGTATCCAAAGGTATTGTGTTGGTCTGGTTACTGAGTTTGTTGATCGGTATTTGCTCTGCGCCTGCACAGATTATTTTGCCGATGGCTGCAAGTCTGGATAAAGTGAACCGTGGCAAGACAGTTGGTATTGTCTTCAGCGGGATTCTGGTTGGAATTTTGGGTTCAAGAGTAGTGAGCGGATTTATTACTGACTGGTTTGGATGGCGTGCGGTTTATGGCATATCAGCCATGATGGTATTGGTGATTGCCGGTTTGTTGAAACTCTATTTGCCCAGTGTAAAACACAAATTTACAGGAAGCTATGGCGCTCTTCTTAAATCAACACTTGCACTGGTAGGGGAACATCAGATATTACGGCAGTCGGCAATTCTTGGTGCTTTTACTTTTGGAATTTTCTGCTCTTTCTGGACAACGGTAACCTTTTACCTGAGCGGACCAGCGTTCAACTTCCAGGCGGATACTATCGGCTTGTTTGGTATAGTGGCGATAGGAGGTGCATTGGTTGCGCCATATTTTGGTAAGCTGGCCGACAAAGGCAATACACGCAAATCTTTGATGATGACGGTGGGGATGGTGATTTTCAGTCTTATCCTGCTAAAGGTATTTCCGCTGTCGGTGATGGTGATGGTGGTCGCCATTTTCATTCTGGATATTGGCGTGCAGGCGACACAGATTACCAACTTTGCCCGTATCTATTCCCTTGATGAAAATTCACATAGCCGCTTGAATACCATTTACATGACAACCTACTTTATTGGTGGCGGTATTGGTACATTTTTCGGTTTGTTATGCTGGAAAAACGGGGGCTGGGATTTGTCCACCTGGCAGATGCTGCTTTGGTCGGGCGTTGCGCTGGCTATAGTTTTCTTCTCCAAAAAGTAAGCTACCAGGCGAACATTTCGGAAGCCTTATTGTTGCTGAAGGGTTGATTGGACGGTAAATTGTTATACTTTTACAGCGTCAATCTTATAAAGAAATAGTTCAGCTGCATGAAAGTTTTATCCAGATACAACCCGGTTCCTTTTATTCGTGAAAACTATAAAATAATCTTCAGCTACGTCTTTACGCTGTTTTTTGTAGGCCTGAGCATTTGGTTTATCAAACACGAACGTGCGGAATTGCAGCAGGTACATCACCTGGTGGTTACCTCAAGACTCGACTGGATTGTTATAGGCGTAGTCTTGAGTTTTGCCTATGTATTTGTGCACGGCATGATGTACAGGTCTGCATTTGCAGCAGTTGGCAGCAGCGTTGGTCTGATGGATGCCACCATGCTTTTTCTCAAACGTAACTTTATATCTGTATTCCTGCCTGCTGGTGGCGTGTCTTCGCTGGCATTTTTTAGCGGCAATATTGAACAGAAGGGAGTCAACAAATCTCAAATCAACTTTGCTTCCTCTATCTATGGTTTTGTGGGCATCCTCTCCGTAGTAGTGATCGCGGTTCCGGTTTTCATCTACGCCATCTTTATGGGAAACATAGGAGCCGGGGAGTGGATTGGCTTGGTCGCCGTATTCGCGTTGATAGGACTGGTCTACCTGCTTTACAGATCAGTGGCGACTAATGGCAGATTTTATCAGTGGATTACAAAATATATTCCAATGATTGAGGTGTTTTTAGGTGAATTCAGAAATAACCAAATAGAGCGTAATCAGTTTATTAACTGCTTTTTATGGAGCATGCTGATAGAGGTAGTGGGCATTATACATATTTACCTGGCTATGCTGGCACTGAACCTTGAACCTTCGTTAATTATTGCAACCATAAGTTACGTGGTTGGGGTAGTTTTTCTGATTATCTCACCCTTTCTACGGGGCTTGGGTGCAGTGGAAGCATCTATGACCTTCATGCTGATAAAACTGGGATATTCTGAAGCAGGCGCTGTTTCGGTGACTTTCTTATACCGTTTTATGGAATTCTGGATTCCGTTATTTTTGGGTGCACTAAGCTTCCTGGTAAAGATCAATCGCTTGCTGATGCGTATTATCCCGGCCTTGCTGATTCTGGCGCTGGGCATCGTAAACATCGTTTCGGTACTTACGCCTGCCATTCACGAACGTTTGGTGTTCCTGAAGAATTTCCTACCTGTATCGGCCATTGCCGCCTCAAATTACTTTGTACTGGCCGCAGGATTGTTTTTATTGGTCACAGCAGCCTTTATGTTAAAGGGCCTAAAGATGGCCTGGTACTTTGCATTGGGTTTATGTTTGTTCTCCTTAGTTGGTAACCTGACTAAAGCGATCGATTATGAAGAGGCTACCTTTTCATTGGTGGTATTAATCGGTTTGGTAACCTCAAGAAAAGAGTACTATGTAAAACACAACTCCCGGCTGCGTTACCTGGGGATCCAAACCACATTGTTGAGTGTGGCCGCGGTAGTCTTGTATGGCACAATTGGTTTTTATTTCCTCGATGAGCGCCACTTTAATGTGGATTTCAGTTTTCTGGAGTCGGTAAAGTATACCCTGGAAAACTTTGTGCTGATCGAAAGTGCCGACCTGGTACCACAGGACGCGTTTGCCCGGGGATTTTTGTATTCCATTAGCATCAGTGGCGTACTGTCTATCGGATTTTTGGTGTATACACTGATCCGTCCATATATTTTGAAAGATACAACGGAAGAAGAAGAGTTTGAGTGGGCAAAAAAACAACTTGATATTTATGGTAATTCTGCCATGGATTATTTTAAGACCTATAAGGATAAACTGATTTACCGCTCAGCAGAGCTGGAAGGATTTATTTCTTACCGCATCTCGGGGAATTTCGCAGTGGTGCTGGAAACACCGGTAACCTCGCCAGAGAATTTAAAGGCATTTATCAAATCTTTCGATAAATACTGTTTTGAAAGCGGCGTGAAGAGCTTTTACTATCGTGTGCCAGAAGAATCTCTTGATCCATTTATCAGCAGCGGTAAGAAAAAGCTGTACCTGGGACAGGAAGGGGTAGTTGACCTGACGAGCTTTAGTCTGGCAGGTGGTAACCGGAAGTCTATCCGTAATGCGCTAAAAAAAGTGGAAGAGAAGGGCTTCAAGGGCAAACTCTATACTGCTCCAATTAAAGACGGGCTGCTGCAAAAGATCAAATCGGTTTCTGATGAGTGGCTGGCGGATACTGACCGTGAAGAAATTGTTTTTTCGCAGGGTATGTTTGATTGGGAAGAGTTGAAAGGACAGTCGATTATTACCGTAGAGAATGCTGAGGAAAAGATTGTGGCCTTTTTAAACGTAATTCCTGATTATGCCAGGGGAGAGGGAACTTATGATTTGATTCGCAAAACGGCTGACGCACCAAACGGGGTTATCGATTTTATTCTGGTGGAGTTGTTCAATTACCTCAAAGCAATGGGCCGCACGTCGGTTAACATCGGTTTTGCGCCACTCTCTGGCTTGGAAGAACCAAAAAACCTTACCGAAAGATCAATGAAGTTCGCTTATGAGAAGATCAAATCCTTCTCACATTATAAGGGCCTGAGGGATGCCAAGGATAAGTTCTCGCCGGAATGGCATAATAAATACCTGGTATATGATCAGGATTACGATTTATTGCAGGTACCTGCGGTATTATCGAAAGTGATTAAGCCCTAAAATTACAGTTTTCCGCTTCGCGCTGCATCTATTTATGTGATTATGTAAAAAACTTTTGCTTATTAATCCATATATTTAGTTGATATGCTTCAAATGTGGCCTTGTAACTAATTTGACGCTTATAAATCCTTGGTGTACGAGGGTTTTTGTGAATCTTAACGGAAAATCTATGAACCACCAAATTTCCAGGTTAGCAAATCTTGCAAATGCAGCATCACGAAAGATTATTGGTCTGATGTCAGGCACCTCACTTGATGGTCTGGATATCGCACTCTGCGAATTTAAGGGAGCGGGAATGGAAACGGCCGTAAACATCATTCATTTTGTTACTATTCCTTACGAAGATTCTTTTAAAGAACAACTGAAGTCCATCTCATTCAAAAAGCTGGCAGACTTACAGCAAGTGACGCTATTGAATGCGATGATTGGAAGGCATTCTGCTGAGTTGATACTCGAAGCACTGAAAAAATGGGGTATTGCCACTGAGGAAGTGGATTTAATAGCCAGTCACGGACAAACGATCTTTCACGCACCACAGTCCCTTCATCAGCTCACAGGTTTTCCCAATGCAACACTGCAGATTGGCGATGGAGATCATATTGCTGAACTTACCGGCATTATCACACTCAGTGATTTTAGGCAGAAACATGTTGCGGCAGGTGGAGAGGGCGCCCCCCTGGCAGTTTATGGCGATTACTTGTTGTTTTCAGTAACCACTGAAAACAGGATACTATTGAATATCGGGGGCATTTCCAATTTCACTTTTCTCCCTGCCGGCAGAGATCCGAATGAAGTTTTTTCTACAGACATTGGCCCGGGAAATACGATGATGGACCAGTTTGTACAGGCCAACTATCCCGGTAAATATTATGATAAGGATGCGGAGATTGCCAGATCTGGAGTAGCTAAGGATGAATTGGTTAACGCATTAATGGACAATGCTTTTTTGAACGCGCCGTTTCCGAGAACCACCGGACCGGAGTTGTTTAATATGGCTTACCTCGAACAGGCAATTATCAAATCTGGTAAATCTGACTATGCCCCGCAGGATATATTGGCATCGCTCTGCGAATTTACCGCGAGGGCGATAATTGCAGGTATCAGGAAATCTTTGGGAGGGAAAGCCTTTCAGGTTTATCTGAGTGGCGGAGGGATGCATAATCCTTTGCTGGTGAAGAAAATTAGTGCAGGCTTGGGCATAATCTTAAAGAATACTTCGGTTTTGGGTATAGATCCGGATGCCAAGGAGGCGATTCTTTTTGCTTTGCTTGCCAATGAATGTGTTGCGGGCGGGGAAACGGATTTTGGGAGCAGAAGGGGGATACCGAGTGTGACGATGGGCAAGATTAGTCTGCCAGGATAGAGAATAGTCGACGAATACCTTATAATCATTAAAACCTAAACCTTTACATTATGAGAAAATCTCTACACAACCGACCCTGTCAGCTTTTTTTTTTGCTGGTGCTGTTTCTTTTCCACGCCAGTCCAGGCAGCGCACAAACAAAAAGTTATACCATCAAGGGACTTATTACAGATGCCAGGACCAATGATGGCATCCCGGGTGCTACCGTAAAAATCACAAATAGCAATGCCGGCGCGGTAGCCAATGCCAACGGTGCTTTTTCACTAAGCACTACCTTAAAGCCCGGAACTTACCAGCTCACTTTTAGCTTTATCGGTTATGCACCGGTTACACAATCAGTAACCCTTGGGGATAATATCCAGGTTACCTTGAATGCGAAAATCGAAGAAGATTATTTGCGGTTAAACGAGGTTGTGGTGACGGGGAATGCGGTAGGTACAAGCAGGAAAACGCTCGGCAACGCCATTTCTACGGTCAATGCCGGAGATATCGCCAATAGTTCTGCTACCTCGGTTGATCAGGCGCTTGCGGGAAAGATTTCGGGTGCGCAGATCACCCAGAATTCCGGAAACCCGGCTGGCGGTATTAGCGTTCGACTTCGTGGGACGAGTACTGTGGCCGGTGCCGGAGACCCATTGTATATTGTTGACGGAGTGATTGTTAACAACAGTTCGAGTGAGTTGCTTGATTTGGGTGGTTACGCGCAAAACCGACTGGTAGATATCAATCCAAACGATATCGACCATATGGAAATTATCAAAGGGGCGGCTGCAGCGGCCATTTATGGCTCCAGGGCCAGCAACGGTGTGGTTCAGATTTTCACGAAAAAGGGTAAGGCAGGTAAAACACAGTTTGCCTTCTCCTCGCAACTGAAGATAAGTGAGCTGAGAAAAAAACTGGAAGTTAATGAGTATCCATTCCGATTCACCAATACCACTGCAACTGACCTTACACAGGTTCCAGTAACACGTTATGATTATCAGGATGAGATTTTTAGAACGGCCGTTGGTACGGAAAATAACCTGTCTATGTCCGGCGGCTCTGAGAACACGCAGTTTTTTGTAAGCGGGAACTTTTTAGATAACCAGGGGATAATTGGTGGCACAAACTTTAGAAGAGCTGGCGTACGCGCACGGATAGACCAAAAGTTGAATAACTGGCTGAAAATGTCTATCGGTACAAATTATGTGTTGAGTACCAGTCAGGAAGTTCCAAATGGGGGTTTGAATGAGGCCTATGGCGCTTTGACAGGCTTTATCTTTGCAAACAACTACATCAATCCCTTTCCGGATCCGGTAACAGGGGTTTATCCTCCTTTAGCGGCCGTCATTGCAAGAACCAACCCGCTGGAAGCGATTAATAAATTCGATTTTCAACAGCGCACAAGTCGTTTTATAGGTGATTTTCAGCTGAGTGCAAACCCTGTCAAAGGGTTGAACATCAATTATATCATGGGGTATGATAATTCAACTCAAATTGGTACGGGTTATATCCCTGTGGGGAATACTACGCCGATCTACAATACCGGGTATTCCAAGCGAGGCGACCGTACCTCGTTTCAGATGAACAATGATCTGAATGTTTCCTATCAGACTAAGATTAATGACTGGCTCGAATCTACGTCCGGCATCGGCGGTACCGCACAGAGTGAGAAGGTATATCAAACGGGACTAACTGCAACTTTGCTTGGACCTATCGGTCAGACCATCAATAATGGCGTGTCTATCGCTACCGAGAGTCGCAGTGATATCAATATAATGGGCGCATTTGCGCAGCAAACCTTTGGCATCCTGAATAAATTTTATGTCACCGGTGCTGCACGTTACGATGTTTCTTCGGTATTCGGGGAGAAATTCAGGGGTCAGTTTTATCCCAAAGTAAGTGGGAGTTATGTGGTTTCTAACGAAAGCTTCTGGACAAACTCTAAGATTTCTACTATTATATCGAGCTTCAAGATCCGCTCATCCTATGGTCAGGCTGGAAACCTGACCGCAATTGGTGCTTATGATAAAACTACATCCTATGTTCCGGTAAATATCTCTGGACTGCCATCTGTAGCCTCACCGGGATTACTTGGCAACCCAGATATTAAACCAGAACGTCAGACTGAGTTTGAGCTGGGGACTGACATGAGTTTTTTCAAGGACAGATTGAGCTTTGAATTCAGTTATTACAAAAAGGATGTAAAGGATCTGATTATTCTTGCCAACCTTGCCCCAACCACCGGTTTTGTTAGTCAATATATTAACGTAGGAACGATGACCAACAAAGGTATTGAACTGATGGTAAGAGGCGTTCCAGTGCTGAAAGATAACCTGCGATGGAATGTGACGGCAACCTATTCCAGAAACAGGAATCAGATCAACGACATTCCCGGTGGCCTGCTTACTTTCGCAGGTGGTTTTGGTCAGGTAGCGGCAGTAAACGGCGAGCCCTTGGGTACATTTTATTCAACTTACTTCGCACGGAACCCTGATGGTTCATTACTGCTGACAGCAGGCGGATTGCCACAAACGGAAAAAGCCGGGAGAAATGCTGCCGGACAGCCTACGGGTGCTGCACTAAGGAAGGTTATTGGCGATCCTAACCCAGATTGGATCGGTTCCCTGATCAATGAGGTTACTGTAGGCAAGCATTGGTCATTCCGCGCACAGTTTGATGCTTCTATTGGTGGCGATGTTTTTAATTTTACCAAAAGGGTAGGCGATCGTGATTTATATGGTGGATTGGTTGGTTATGAAAAGGAGCTCAAGGGAGAAGTGCCTAAAGGAACCTCTGCAGCGCTGTTTGCTATTTTTGAGAATTGGATTGAGGATGGTTCCTATGTAAAACTCAGGGAACTTTCCGTGGGTTATGAATTTCAGCCACGTTTCCTTAAAAGCGGAAAGATGAGGTTTAACCTGGCGGGACGTAACCTTTTGTCGTTTGATAATTATAGTGGCTATGATCCTGAGGTTAATGCCGCTGGTCAGAGTTCTGCGGTGCGCGGATTTGACTTTGTGGAAGTGCCGATCCCGAGAATGGTTGTTGCAGGATTAAATGTAACTTTTTAAGAATCACCTAAATTAGAACAACATGAATACGATATATCAGCCCTTAAAAATGGCTATGCTGCTCAGCCTGTTATTGCTTGGCGGAAGCTGCAAACTGGATACTGTGAGTCCCAATGCCCCAAATGAAGTTGATGTGTTAACCACCCGCTCCGGGATTATTGGCTTGAGTGTGGGCTTGCGGCAATTCAATTCTACGAGTGGCATCAGTGCTGCTTATTTTTATCCGGCAGTAACCTCGCGTGAACTCCAGGGCCTGGCAACATTTACTAATGTTTTGGAACTGGAAGCCGGAGGAACACAACTGCCTACGGCAAATGGCAGTGTGCTTACTTTATGGTCTAATATGCAGCGCCTAATGGACATGAGCCAGGATATTATAGATAACGCACCGAAGGTGAGCACGATCAATGGTGACCTGTTACCTCATATTGTGGCGAATGCGAAATTGTTTAAAGCGATTGCTTTGGGCACGCTGGCCATTTCATTTGAGCAGGCAAACATCGCTACAAGTAAAACGGAGAAGGTGAAGTTTGTTCCCAGGGCGCAAGTACTGGCAGAGGCAATCCGACTTTTGGATGAGGCGATTGCAGCGGTGAATGCAACACCTGTGTCAGCTGATTTCAACAGTCTTGTAGCCGGAACCGGCTTCGATCTGAAAAGTATACTTTATGCGTTCAGTGCGAGGTATAACCTCATGGCTGGAAATTATGCCGCCGCGCTGGCAAGCGCAAATGCGGTAGACCTGACTAAGGCCAATGCTTATCAGTACAACGCACAAAGTGTAAACCCTATCTGGAATAACCTGGCCAACCTTAAATATTATTCGCCGAGGCTGCGTTTCGGGCTACCTGCCAACCTGTTTGAGGCTGGTGATAAACGTTTTGATTTTTATGTGACCACTACGTCGGCTACCAACGGTACGACAGGTGAGGTTACGCTCAGTTATGCCCTTAAAGGTTTTGGCACCTCCCAGACTTCGGTGGTCCCGGTTTACCTGCCGGATGAAATTAAACTGATTAAGGCTGAAGCAATATTGCGGAGTGGAGGGGCGCTAGCTACTGCCCGCGATTTGATTGACGAAGTGAGGACACAAGTGAGTGGAGATGTTTTTGGTGTGAATGCTGGGCTTCCTGCTTATTCCGGACCACTTACGCAAGCAGATTTACTGGCAGAAGTCTACCGTCAGCGCTCAGCAGAACTTTACCTAAGCGGTCAGCGACTGGAAGATTCGCGCAGATTTGGGCGTCCTTTTTCTGCTACTGACTTTAGTGAGCGCAACAGGAATTTTTACCCTTATCCCGATCAGGAAAGGTTGAACAATCCAAATACCCCGGCAGACCCGGCGATATAATTCAATCTAAGAGATAAAATTGGGGCAGGGTAATTTATCCTGCCCTTTTTTGCAATATTTAGGATAAAGGATCAGATTTATTTGCTTAAATAGTTGTTTAAATGATGTATATGTTAAATTTAAAGTGTAATGTTGAGATAATTTATTTTACTTTTGATTTGTATTTATTGATTTAAATTAGATTATGGAAACTCAACAAGATTTAGGAAAAATTGATGTGTTAATTTTAGCTGACTATGTTCTAAAACATTACGGACCGATGTCACATCTTAAGCTTCAGAAGTTGTTATTTTATTGCCAGGCCTATCACCTTGCTTATTTTCAAATCCCATTAGTTGATGAACACTTTCAGGCCTGGGTACATGGGCCGGTCTGCAAAAGGGTATTTGATGCCCAAAAAGATGTTTCCATCCTATATAGTGATATTACATTTGATCCTTCGTTTAATGCTGATCCAGACCCGCATTTCATGAGCAGCCTTAACTCGCTGCAAAAAGAATTGGTTTTGGATGTCTTGAAACAACTATCCATTTGGACAGGTATGGAGCTCGAATCTTCCACCCATGCAGAAAAGCCCTGGATTGCCGCTAGAATTGGCTACAGCCGTGCAGAAAAATGTGAGGAGATCATCTCCAATCAGATGATGGAGGAATTTTATGCTAAAGAAATGGGATTTGCCTAATGTTAGCTCACAAAGGAAAAACAAGGGAGATTTTCCGGAAAGCTGAAAGCAGGGGAGATATTCCTATGAAGGAAACCTTTAAGGTTTCTTTTCAAGATTTGGATTGTTCCCAGCGTTATGGTTCTAGTTTCAGAGACTGGCAGAAAATAGGATTGCTGTCTAAGAGTCTTGAGGTGCTGCAAGGTTATTGTTGTAGACCCCTCGTTGAACAGGTTGATGGAGCGAAGTTCACTATATACGGTGACTTTCCTCAAGCTTCGAATACGAGATTCGATATGCCCAAAGGAATTTCCGAAGATGCTAGATGGGGAAGAATTCATATTACCGGGGTAGCAGTTTTAGCAGGGCATATTGTAGGGAATACTTTTTACGTTGTTTTTCTTGACAAAACCCATCAGTTTTTCCTCACGAAGAGAAACAGGCCAAAAAAGAATCAGTAACAATCAGGTTAACATACAAATTGTGGGTGCTTTTTGCTGGATATCACAGGAATAAAAATTATCTTGAAGCACTATGAGGATATCCGGAATACTTTTTTTAGCAATGCTGGCTGGAAGCACGATAGATGTTTGTGCACAAAACAACCATAAAACTAATATGCGCTGGTTGCAACAGCAGCAGAAGGTGGAAAAAAACACAGTTATTCTTCAGAACGAACATGGTATAGTACCACTATCGGAGGTAAAAAACATTGCCGCTGCAAGTGTAAACATGGGAATTGCGCAACCATCCACTTTTAATTCGGTGCTCAATAAATACGCTAAGGTAGATTCACTTCAAGCCTACCCGGCTACTGATGCTGCGCGTTATCATCATTTAAATGATGACCTGAAATTATATAGAACAATCATTTTCCAGTTTTCCGATAGTTCGGTATTCGAGGAATCGCTGTTCAATTTCTTGCAGGAGATGGAGAAAACGAAAACAATAATCATCACTCTATCGGGTAAGAAAGATCATAGTGCCTTTTTTAAAGGACTGAAAGCGCCGTTGCTCTGGTGCAAGCTAGACTCGCCATTGGCAGCATCGGCGCTGGCGCAACTTGTTTTTGGAGGCTGGAACGACAAGGGCACAGCAGCTATCCGGCTAAAATATACAGTGCCAGAAGAAACGAATGTTAATAGCGACCATTTGGATAGCATTGCAGTTGTAATGCAGGAAGCTATAGCCGCCAAAGCTGCCCCGGGTGGAGTAGTAATGGTGGTGAAGGATGGGAAGGTTATTTACGATCGGGCTTTTGGAAAACATACTTATGATGGTAACCGTAAAATGCTGAGCACAGATATTTTTGATATGGCATCGGTGACGAAGATTTCGGCAACAACATTGGAAGTCATGAGACTGGTTGAAGAAGGGAAATTGGGATTAGACAGTACGATTAGTCGATATATTGCCCGGGCCAGGGACTTACCGGCAATCAAAAATATCAGCGTGAAAGAAGTGATGCTGCATCAGGCGGGCCTTACACCTTTTATCACGTTTTACACACAGCTAAAACCGGGTGATATGAGCACAACGGCTTCTGCGAAATTTACTACAGAAGTAGCTGACAATTATTACATCCGTGCCAATTACTACCGCGATGTGATGTGGCCACAAATGCTGGCCGACAAAGCACTCACACGGGGGAAGTTTATTTATAGCGACCTGAGTATGTATTACATGCAGGAAATTGTGGAGAAGGTTGCTCAGACTAAACTGAACGATTATGTAGACCAGAATTTTTACCTTCCACTCGGTATGCAGACCGCGGGCTTTCTACCGAGGAAACGTTTTGACCGGGATAAAATAGTGCCGACCACAGAAAATGACAACTGGTTCAGAGATATGCCTGTGCAAGGCTTTGTAGATGATCCGGGAGCTGCCATGGCTGGTGGTGTTGCTGGTCATGCCGGTTTTTTTGCAGCAGCGAATGACCTGGCGATTTTGTACCAGATGTTATTGAACAAAGGTACTTATGGTGCACATCAGTATTTTAAGCCAGCTACCGTGGAGCAATTTACTTCGGGACAATCAGCAGTTAGCCGCAGGGGACTGGGATTTGACAGAAAAGACCCTGATCCTAAAAAAGGTTATCCATCTTATCTTGCATCGGGCAATGTATTTGGACATACTGGCTATACTGGAACAGCAGTTTGGGTAGATCCGTCCTGCAACCTTATATATATCTTTTTATCAAACAGGGTATATCCCTTTGCAAAAAGTAATGAACTGCTGACCCTGAATATCAGGAGCAGAATTCAGGATATCATCTATCGTGCGATAAAAAAAGGAAATGAATAAAGAGGCACGCTCTAATAGGCCTTAAACGGCGATTCTGGTAATTTTACATTCAGGTTTTAAAACAATCCTTACTTTTAAGTGTCCTTAAGCAGGAGTCCATCCGACAAGCTTAAGGAAGACAGATGCGAATAAATTACCAATCATGCAGAAAAAAATAGTAATTATAGGAGGCGGCTTCGCCGGAATTAACCTTGCACTCGAACTTGGAAAACACCAGTATTATCAGGTTACCCTTGTAGATAAAAATAACTATAACTTTTTTCCGCCATTAATTTATCAGGTGGCAACCGCTTATCTGGAACCATCAAGCATCAGTTATCCCATCAGAAAGCTATTCAGAAAAAAGAACAACCTGCATTTCAGATTGGGTGAGCTGATCAAAGTAATACCAGAATCCCGACAAATCATTTTAAGCAGTGGTACGCTCGACTATGATGAGCTCGTTTTTGCTACAGGTGCAGAGACTAATTATTTTGGGATGGAAAACGTTAAGAAGAACGCTATTCCTATGAAAACCCTGAGTGATGCGATACAGATGCGTAACAGGCTGCTCACCCATTTTGAGGAGGCTACCTTTGCCACGGATAAGGAGGATATCAGAAAAACCCTTACGATAGTAGTAGCAGGGGGAGGGCCCACAGGTGTGGAAATTTCTGGTATGTTTGCCGAGATGCGGCATACGATTATGCATAAAGACTATCCGGAATTAAAAAACACTGGCGCACAGATTTATCTGGTGGATGGTGGGGCAGCGTTGCTGAAGCCAATGAGCACAAAGTCTCAAAAGCATACACTTGAATCTTTGACCAAACTTGGCGTGAAGGTAATTCTCAATAGCCATGTGAGCGATTTTGTGGACGATAAAGTGGTCTTCTCCGACGGAAATACCATTGCAACCAAAAATCTGATCTGGGCGGCGGGCGTAAGTGCGATGAGTTTTGATGGCATTCTGGTAACCAGCTACGGGCGTGGGAAAAGGATGATGGTCAATGAATACCATCAGCTGGCGGATATGGAACATATATATGCGATTGGCGATACATCTATACAATCCGGGGACGCAAACTATCCTGAAGGACATCCTCAGGTGGCACAAGTTGCCATTCAGCAGGGAAAAAACCTCGCAAAAAACTTTAGGCGTTTGGCTGAGAATAAGCCGTTAAAAGCATTTTCTTACAGTGATCGTGGCAGTATGGCCATTATTGGCCGGAACAAAGCGGTAGTTGATTTACCGAAACCGAAAGTCCACTTAAGTGGCTTTATTGCCTGGCTGGCCTGGTTGTTTATACATTTGCTGTCTTTGATTTCTTACCGTAACCGCATCAATACGCTGTATAATTGGACGGTTGCTTATTTCTCCAAAGATCAGTCGCTAAGAATGATCATCAGACCGGTTGACGTACCCCTGACGAGTCAGGCAGCGAAGGAAGTCAAAGAAATAGTGGAACATTAATTTGACGCTGAAAAGGCTTTTTTTGCTTAAATTATAGATAGTTTTGCGGTCAAATTCAGCAAATACCTATGATTAGCCATAAAGAACTTTTTCTCCTTAATAACGCGCAGACATCAACCAGTCCAAATTTACTGGAGATAGATCATGCAGAAGGACTTTATCTCTACGATAAAAAAGGAAAAAGTTATATGGATCTGGTGTCTGGCTTCGCGGTAAGCAATATCGGTCACCGCCATCCAAAAGTATTGGAAGCTATAATAGGGCAACTCGACAAATACCTTCACCTTACAGTTTACGGCGAGTTTGTACAGACACCAATGGTGTTGTTTGCGCAGAAACTGATAAGTGTTCTCCCTGAAAGGCTCAACAATGTATATTTTGTAAATTCGGGAACTGAAGCGACAGAGGGAGCGCTGAAGCTTGCGAAACGATTTACGGGAAGGTCTGGGATTATATCCTGTCATCATGCTTATCATGGCAGCACGCATGGTGCGTTAAGTGTTATGGGCAACGAATTTTATAAACAAAAATATCGTCCGCTGCTGCCAGACGTTGATTTCATTCATTTTGGAGTGGATGCTGATCTGGACAAAATTACTTCAGCTACTGCTTGTGTGATCATGGAAACTGTGCAGGGCGAGGCAGGCGTAAGGGTAGCTACTGCCGCTTATATGCAAAAGCTGAGGGATAAATGTACCGCTACGGGAACCTTGCTGATTTTGGATGAGATCCAGGCAGCTTTTGGGCGCACAGGTAAACTTTTTGCTTTTGAACATTATGGTATCGTTCCTGATATTCTGCTGCTGGCGAAAGCGCTGGGTGGCGGGATGCCAATCGGCGCCTTTATTGCAAACAGAGAGGTGATGGGCGTGCTTAAAGAAAATCCTATTCTCGGTCATATTACCACCTTTGGGGGACATCCGGTTTCGAGTGCCGCGGGACTTGCCAGTCTAAATGTTATTCTTGATGAACAGCTGGTAGATCAGGTGGAAGCCAAGGGCGAACTTTTCAGGTCAATGCTGCAGCATCCATTAATTAAAGAGGTACGTGGTATTGGCCTGATGATGAGTATACAGCTGGATAGTTTCGCACAGGTAGAGACTGTAAGTAAACTGTGCGCTGTTGACGGGGTAATCATCGACTGGTTTCTGCACTGTGAGACAGCGCTCCGTCTGGCTCCGCCACTGATCATTACAACGGCGGAGATAACAGATGCTTGTAAGGTTATCCTGAAGGCATTGGATGCCGTTCAGCAAATGGATTTTCCGGTAAGTTCTTAGGAAGCCAGCTGGAAATATACTTTGTCGATCAGGTCGCCGATGTTGAATGGTTTCGGCAAGAAGTCGTTTGGACCAAAATCCTGGTGCTGAGCAGATTCTGCCCCATGCTGTCCAGATATGAGGATAATTGGTATGTGCTTTAATTCGGGGTTTTCTTTGATTGTGCGGCAGATTTCGCGTCCGTCTACACCATCCATTAATACATCCATCAGAATCAGGTCTGGTAGTTCCTTACTGATTACAGATATAGCATCGCGACCGCTGGAAAAAGTCATTAAGTCCCAGTCTACAAAGTCAAGCACAGATTCCAGTGCAGTTAAAATGTCTTTGTCGTCGTCAAAAATTACAATTTTCTTATTCATTAGTATTTTGTTTTCATAGGTTAAAATGGAAGAACCAATTCCGTGCCACAAAAAGGGTAAAATGAGCTTGGGAGGCACAATTCTTCAATTTTGAATTTAGGAACAATCAAAAGAACTTTTTGTTGGTTTTCAATAAGATTAAATGTTTTTATACATTTGGGGACTTCTGACTATGTAGATCAACTCATTTCTCACCTTTCACATGCCGGACATACGCTGGATACTTTTATTGGAGATAGGTTATGCAATTGCCATTGTGGCCACCTGTCTCCGGATCATATACGACACCCGTTCTACGAGTAAAACACTGGCTTACCTGATGCTGACGGTATTTCTGCCGGTCGCTGGATTTATCATTTATTTTTGCATTGGTACCAATTACAGGAAGCGAAAGCTCTACAGTAAAAAGATTGTTAAAGACGAACAAATGCAGCTCCGGATAAAAGAACAGATTTACCTGGAATCAAAGCGCATTTGGGATACGGTACCAGAGGAGATACACAAATATCAAAAGCTTGCCCAATTGCTGCTGAATGACGGGATGAGCTATCTGGGTGGCAACAATAAGGTAGAGGTTTTGCTCAATGGTGAACATAAGTTTGCAGCAGTAATTGAGGCACTGAAACTAGCTAAGCACCATATACATATTGAATATTATATTTTCGATGATGATGAAATCGGAAATACCCTGAAGGATATTCTGATTGAAAAAGCCAGGGCAGGGGTAGCAGTCCGGCTGATTTACGATGATTTTGGCAGTCGCAGTATCCGTAAAAAGGTGATTCCAGAATTATTGGAGGCTGGCGTTGAAGCTTATCCCTTTTATAAAGTATTATTTATTGCACTGGCCAACCGATTAAATTACCGGAACCACCGTAAGATTATTGTAATAGACGGCTGCATTGGTTTCACCGGTGGGATAAACGTTAGCGATCGATACATTAACAAAGAGGATCATCCTGAGCAGGTTTACTGGCGAGACACCCACGTGAAAATTACAGGCACCGGCATCTATTATTTACAGCATCTGTTTATCTGCGACTGGAATTTTTGTGCCAGTACAGAATTGCTGCCCATACCCGAGTTTTTCAGGGAACAGAAGGAATTTGTTGGCGATGCCGTGGTGCAGATTGCGGCCAGCGGTCCGGATTCTGATAACCCTACTATTCTATTTTCACTGATTCAGGCAATTGGTATGGCAGAATCTGAGATTCTGATCACCACACCTTATTTTATTCCGGGAGAAAGCTTGCTTGATGCGCTTGTTGTGGCAGCATTGAGCGGCGTAAAGGTTATCTTGCTGGTGCCGGGAATCTCCGACTCAAAGATCGTTTCTGCCGCCGCGAGGTCTTATTTCGCAGAGCTGATGACCGCGGGGGTGGAGATCTACCAATATCAAAAAGGTTTCGTTCATGCAAAAACTATGGTCACGGACGGGCAGCTCTCCGTTATAGGTACGGCAAATATGGATATCCGAAGTTTTGAACTCAATTTTGAGGTTAATTGTGTGATTTACGACAACGATACTGCCGATGAAATGACACGTGTTTTTTATAAAGATCTGAGGGATTCGAAAAAGATCAATCTCGAAGACTGGGAGAAGCGCCCTTTGTTAAAGCAGTTGCCTGAGAAAATCTGCCGCTTATTTTCACCTTTGCTTTGACAAGTGTATTTTAGTTCCTGAGATGACGATAAAAAAGTCCATGCGTATCGCAGGTGCTGGCATGGGAGAACTGGCAGAGCAAAAAAAAAGCCTTTACATGAGGTAAAGGCTGTTGGGAAGATTATTTGATTAAGTATTTTCGCTTGATGTAAGTTTCCACTTCATCTGCATTGATACTTCCTGATTCTTTCACTGATAATTTGAGCAGCTCTGGTGTAACACCGAATTTCTTAGACCAGAATTCTATTTCATAGTATTCCTGTAAGTTGATCCATCTCCTGTCCATCACTCTGATCTCATTCTTGTCGTAATAGTTGTTTCTGAGCATATCCGTAAGTGTTAATTTGTGTATATATCTATCTATATCAATACTTATGCCTAAAATTAGCAGATAATAACCTGCGTGGCTTAATTTACATATTATTATTATGTTAAACTAATAAAATATAAATTATTTATATCTGTAATTTTTGGGGCTTATGCTCCTTGATTTATATATGATCCACTATTTTCTAAATGAAATTAACATCATTAGAACTTTACATTAATGATTAGTTAACACTGACATAACATTTGGGAGCGTCCTTTGTAACTGAGCAGATCAATAGAGGTCTCCGCTTTGAAGCATTCTCATGATGTTCTTTACAACCAAACATTCCCGCAGGTTGCTGCTGACCTGTTTTATTTTTCTGGTTTGTACCGGTGTAGCCTGGGCACAGTCTTCCGCCTCCAGGTTAAAGCAAACCCTTGAGCTAAGTAAACGTTATCCTGATTCAGCCTTCCTGATGCTCAAGGAATTAAATAAAAATGCGGCGGCTTCCAATGATGAACGCACACTGGGTATCAGCCTGCAGCAAATGGGGGAGATCTGTTATTCACAGGGGCATTACGCCCAGGCACTGGATTATCATCAGCAAGCGGCTAAGTTATTTGCGAGCCTGAATGATTATGGATTGATGGCTGATAATTTAAATGATTTAGGGGATGTGTATTACCAGAATATTGATAAGAAATCTTCTAAAAAACATTTTGAACAGGCGCTGAAGTTATACAAACATATCAACGATCCTGTGGGTTTGGGTGAAACTTATGGCAATATAGGTCACCTGTTTGAAAAACAGCAAACTTATGACAGTGCCTTTCATTATCAGAGAAAAGCGCTGGCCGAGTATCAAAAGGCTGAACATGTACAGGGGATGGCGAAAATTTATGAGAACCTGGGCAGTATTTTCGAAGACCTGGTGCGCTACGATTCGGCTAAGATCTACTTTGACCGCTCACTGAAATTGTATAAGGCTGCCAATAATGAGGTTGGTAGCATAGAAGTAATTAACAATTTAGGTGATGTGTTGCGTAAAATGGGTAATTATACCGATGGTATGTCTTATTCGCGGAGCGCACTAAAAATGTCACTCGCCACGCATAACGAATATCAGGAAGCTTCTGCCTATCGGGATATTGCAAGAACTTATAACCTTATGGGGCGAAACGACAGTGCCTTTCATTACCTGGAACTGAGCAGAAAGGTACTATTGAATATCTATTCGGACAACAACAACAAGCAAATGTCTTTTTTGCAAATCATGTATAATACGGACAAAAAGAATGATGAAATCGCAAGGCTCGAAAACAACCATAAGGTTAATGTCGTGATCGGGATTGCGGCAGTAATTGTTACGTTGCTGCTTGTAATAATGGGCGTATTGACGATATCGAGGCAGCGTCTCAAATTAAAGGAGAGTGAAACCGTGGTCGAAAAAAACGAGCAGTTGCGACTTGCCCAAGAGGAACAGCTTGCATTAAAGAGCAAGGAACTTTATACCCATACGTTGCAGGTGATCCAACACAACCAGTTTCTGGAAACCATGAGGGAAAAGATGGACGAGATGATTAAGGAGGATAAACGTGATCAAAAGCGGCAGCTGACACAGCTGATGGCCATGATTACCAAAAACATCAACCATGATCAGCAGTGGAAAGATTTTACGCAGCTATTTGAGCAATTGCATCAGTCCTTTTTTGACGACTTAAAATCGCGCTGCGAAGATCTCACGGTGAATGACATCAGGTTGGTGGCGCTGCTAAAGATGAATATGAGTGCGAAAGATATGGCGGCAATTTTCGGTATCTCTCAGGATAGTTTGCGCGTGGCAAGATATCGGCTGCGCAAAAAGCTTAAGCTGACTGAGGGAGACAGCCTGACGTCATTCATTCAAAGCCTGTCCACAAGCTAAAAATGCGAATTCTACCATGCTTAACAATTTGTTAACGTAACGCTAACTGAATGATAATGGAGGGTAATGTAATGTGTAAAGTGCTGATAAATAAATTGTTGACAATACCTCGTATACGCTGTACGCGCTTTGTATACAGCGCTGTTTACGCTGTTCACGCTTGGTAATGGGCAAATGCTTGACGGTTGACTTCAAAAAAATCACATTTGCAACACGGTTAAAAAAACAAAGGCCGTCAAAAAAAAATCATCAAATGAAACCAATTTTAACAACGATTTTGTGCTTATTCCTAAGTATTGTAGTGGCGAATGCTACGAATATCAAAGGACATGTGTATGATAAGAAAACAGGTGAACCCTTAGTTGGAGCTTCTGTTAGATTAGCGCATACAGATAAGGCAACACTTACTGGTCTTGACGGGTCTTTCGAATTTAAGAAAGTTGCACCGGGTACAACAACAATTACGGTGTCTTACATCAGCTTTAAAACTTTCAGCAAAAAGATCAACATTTTGAAAGAAGATAATGCTGCGATAAATGTATACCTGACCGATGATACAGGGAACGATTTGAGTGAGATTACGATCTCGGCAAAACATGATGGTTCTACAGAGAATACGGCGCGTAGAATCGAACAGAAATCTATGCAGGTAATGAACGTTGTTTCTGGTCGTGCAATGGAAGTTTCTCCGGATTTGACGGTTGCAAATGCAATTCAGCGTGTTTCCGGAGTTTCTGTAGAAAGAAGCAATAACGGCGACGGCCAATATGCTATTCTGCGTGGGATGGATAAGCGTTACAATTATACGCTGGTAAACGGCATCAAAATTCCTAGTCCGGATAATAAATTCAGGTATGTGCCTTTAGATATTTTTCCGGTTGAATTGCTGGAAAGGTTGGAAATCTATAAGTCGCTTACGCCAAACATGGAAGGTGATGCTGTAGGTGGAGTGGTAAATATGGTGATGAAAGATGCCCCGGCTAAGCTGCAGATCAATGCCAATGTGGCCACAGGATATAGCCAAATGTTAATGGACCGCAAGTTCCTGGGTTTTGATGCTGGTGCAGTAAACTATAAATCACCTTATGAAATTAACGGCAGGTCGTTCTACGCCAAAGCGTCGGATTTTTCTACGGGAACGGTTGATTACAAAGCGAAACAAGCGGCACCTAATCTTGTTGGCGGAATTTCCATCGGTCAGCGTTTCCTGAATAACAAATTAGGTGTGATTGTGGCCGGCAGTTACCAAAATTCATACAGAGGAACCAACAGTACCTTTTACAATACTGCGCAGGTGAATGATGAGAAGTATGCACGTATCACTTCAATGGATAGCAGACAATACAGCGAGCAGCAAAAGCGTAGCGGTGTGCATGCAAAGGTAGATTATACCTTTAATGAGAACAACAAAATCTCATGGGTAAACTCATATGTGAACCTGGAAAACATTCAGACACGTGATGTATTAAACCTGAATTTCTCCAGCAACTATCAGCCGGAAATTGGCAATGCTCAAATTAGCTATATTACACGTTCGAGGCTAACTGAGCAGCAGATCTACAACAGTACCTTACAAGGGGAGCATATTTTGATTCCCAAAAAATTAAAGGTAAACTGGTCGGCCGTTTACTCTACAGCTAAAAATGATGTTCCTGATGAAACGTCGATTACTTTGAATGGTCTTCGTACCAGCAATGTAGACACACGGACTACTGTTTCTGGCAGCAGTCACAGGTGGACCAGAAATACTGATGAGGACAAAGCAGGTTACCTTGATGTCACTTATACAGCAGATATTGCAGGAGCAAAAGTTGATTTCACCGCGGGCGGTTTGTACAGAGATAAACAGAGAAGCAGTTTCTATAACAACTATACCTTCAAGCCTCTGGTGCCAACAGCGCTGTATGATGTGGATTTTAGCAATTACACTCAAATTGGCTGGGATATTCAAAATCCGCAGGGAGCTGTGGCTAACCCTTTAACTTATGATGCCTCTGAGAAAACTACTGCCGGATACGGTATGTTCAAATTTGAAGTGAAAGGTTTGGAAGTGATTGGTGGAGCGAGAGTTGAACATACAGATCAAGGTTACAGCATGTTGTTTTCGGCCGGCGAGTCCCGTCCTACGGGCAGTCAGGTTTACACAGATCTATTGCCAAGCTTAAACCTGAAATATAAACTGAGCAAAAAGGAAAACTTAAGAGCTAGTTACTTCCGTTCAGTAAACCGCCCGGGATTCTATGAGATCATTCCTGGGGGTAACGTACTGGAAGAATTTAGCGAAAGAGGAAATCCAGATCTGAAACGCGCACTGGCAGACAATATCGATCTTCGTTATGAGCTGTTTCCCAATAGCAGTGAGCAGTTGTTAATGGGTGCTTTTTATAAAAATATTGAAAACCCAATTGAGTATACACTCGTTGCGGACGCTACAAGAGGTCAGGATGTATATTATATGCCAGGGAACTTTGGTACTGCAAAAAACTACGGCTTGGAGCTTGATTATATGAAGTTCTTTAACAAAGTAGGATTCAAAGCTAACTACACTTATACACACTCTAAGATTACCACACCAAAATCAGAGCGCATTAGAAATACTGCAGGCGACCTGCAAACGATCAATGTTGATCAGAGCAGACCGTTATTTGGTCAGGCGGCACACATTGGTAACCTATCGCTATTGTACAAAGATACGAAAAACGGATGGGACGGTCAGTTAGCTGGTTCTTATACCGGTGAGCGCATCAATACGATCTCACAATTTATAGACAATGACCTTTGGCAAAAAGGATTTGTACAGATGGACATCTCTGTAGAAAAGAAATTTAAAAACAACCTGAGCATTTTTGCTAAGGCGGGCAACTTATTAAACACACCAACAGAGCTGTTTATTAAAGGGACAAATGCCGAAAACAGCAATGTACCTAACCAAGATGCAAATGGCAATGAAACACTCATCCGTAAAGACTTTTACGGACAGACTTATCTGCTGGGACTACGCTATAAATTATAATCGATACTAAAGAAAAATCTAAAATATCATGAAGATCAAAGAACTTTTAATTGGCGCGGCATTAATGACCGCAGTATTTACAGGCTGTGAAAAGGCAAACGTTGACGTGGACACAAGTCCGATAGTGAACACCGGAAACGGCGTTTCTGGAGAGGTTTACGGCGTTTGGACTAAAGGCAGCGTCATCCGGGTAACTGGCGATATCATTGTTCCAAAGGATAAATCACTGACGATTGAAGAAGGCGTATTAGTGATTATGGACACGCTGGCGAGACCGGAGTTTATTTTAAATGGAAATCTTTATTCTAAAGGTACGGTAGCGAATCCGGTGAAGATCACCATCGAGGAGAACTACAGGAATGAGGCGCATAAATTTGGTAAAATGTGGGGTGGTATACTTGCCGCAAAAACATGTACAGAATTGCTGTTGGATAACACGATTGTAGAATATGGTGGGGCAACAACTACAGAGGCTTCTACTTCTGTAAAACTAGGTTTATATAAAGCTGCCAGCGGAGAGAATACTCCGGCGATTTGGTTTTCGAACGTAAACGGGAAACTAGTTGTTAATGGAAGTACATTCAGACATTTCCAGGACGACTGTACTTATATTGAGGGTGGAAGCATCATTTTTACCGGTAATAAATTTTACACAACCGGTTTGACTGGTGGAGAAGGTATCAATATCAAGTCGGGGTCTATTGCAGATGTATCATACAATCTGTTCTATTCCAATAATACCAATGCCCTCAAGTTATCCAATGTCGGCGACCGCACGCCACAGGCGCATGTGATTGCTTTTAACAACACGATGTTAAACACCGGCTGGAGAAGACCAACTGCAAAAGGCGGTTCTGTATGGCTCGAAGCTTCGGTTTATGTAGAGATGTATAATAACCTGTTTGCCAATGCAAGATTTGGAATTAAAAAAGATGCGAAGAATCCGCAGGATGCAAGGTCGGTTTTCAAAAACTCCTTATACTATGGTGTTAACCAAACGGTAGTTACGCAGTTTCAGCCGTCAACAGATATCGTAGCTGGTACCAATGATGTTATCAGTACTACTGTGGGCGCAAATAACCCACTGTTTGTAAATTATCCCGTAGAAACTTCTACAAGTAATGCTACATTCAGCGACAGCTGGGATTTCCACTTGCAGGCAGGATCGCCGGCCCTGAATAAAGGTACGAGAGATTTTGTACGTAATTTCCCAAATGGTATTACTATCAACGGTGAAGTTTATTCTTCTCCGGAGCCGTCATCCTATATTGGCGCTTTCGGAACAAAATAACAGCTATGTGAATGGTTTCAGCAGCCAAGACTCTATAATTAAGCAAATCTCCGGTGAAGAGCCGAAGCTTTGTTTTTTGAAAAATCTATATGTTCAATAAATCACTATTACCTTTTTTATTTTTTCCGGTTTTGATTACAAGCTGCAGCAAGCGCATCGCGCCTGCAGGTAACATTACGGAAAATCCGATTGCTATTAAACCCGTTTATATCTCTGAAAAAGTTGGTTTCGATTCTGATGATCCGGCGATATGGGTCAACCCTAAAGATGCATCCAAGAGCCTGGTGATTGGAACGGATAAATCTGCCACAGGTGCCTTGTATGTATTTGACCTGGAAGGAAAAATACAGCCCGCACTGGTAGTGAAGGGCTTGCAGCGTCCAAACAATGTCGACATCGCCTATGGCCTGATGTTAGACGGTAAAAAGACTGACATTGCGATTACGAGTGAGCGCATCAGTCACAAATTACGCATTTATGCCTTGCCAGATATGCGCCCCGTTGACGGTGGTGGAATCCCTGTATTTGAAGGTGAAACCGGTGCAGAGTACCGCGACCTGATGGGTATCTCTATCTACACTGCCAAAGATGGAAAAATGTATGCTATTGCTGGCCGCAAGAACGGACCAAAGGATGGGAGCTACCTGTGGCAATACCTGTTATCTGATAATGGATCGGGACAGGTGAAAGCCGAGTTGGTTCGAAAGTTTGGCAACTATAGCGGAAAAAAGGAGATTGAGTCTATTGCGGTAGACAACGAACTGGGCTATATTTACTATTCTGATGAACAGGTTGGTGTGCGCCAGTATCATGCAGATCCGAAAAAAGGAAACGAGGAGCTGGCATTATTTGGGACAACAGGGTTTCAGGATGATCACGAAGGGATTTCAATTTATAAAGCTTCAGCATCCAAAGGTTATATCCTGGTATCTGATCAGGGGGCAAACCGCTTCCAGATTTTTAGTCGCGAGGGTAAACCAGGTAAACCGTTTGAACATCAGCTGCTTAAAGTTGTAAAGGTTACTGCCGGTCATAGCGATGGTTCTGATGTGGTAAGTGTTCCGTTAAATGATACCTTTAAACATGGTTTGTTCGTGGTAATGAGTGATGATAAAACATTCCACTATTACAGTTGGGAAGATATTGCAGGCAAGGATTTAAAAATTAAATAAAATGACAAGGAAAGCGATTATGCTGTCCACTATGTGCCTGATGATTTGTGGCATGGGATTTTCACAGCATAAAAAAAATAGTGGCGAACCAACAGAACCGGTGAGACTCATCCGCGGTCCCTATTTACAGGTGGCGAGCAGTACCGGGATTATGATCCGCTGGCGTACAGATGTGTCTGCCAGAAGCAAAGTATCCTATGGCACAGCACCCGGAAAATTAACTTCCTCGGTGGAGGATCTTCAGTATGTTACCGAACATAAAATATCATTGAAAGACCTGAAGCCTTACACCAAATATTATTATGCTATCGGGGCTTTGAAAGATACCCTGCAGGGCGATCAGAATAATTATTTTGTGACGCTTCCGGCGACGGGTAGTACTGGCCATATACGTATTGCAGCTTTAGGTGACTGCGGAAATAACTCTGTAAACCAAAGGAATGTGAAAGCTAACTTGCTTAAGTTTATGGGCAAGGATGAGCCTAATGCATGGGTTTTGCTGGGAGATAATGCTTATGAAGACGGTACAGATTCAGAATACCAAAGTAAGTTTTTTAACATCTACAAAGATGATTTATTGAAGAAATATCCGCTTTATCCTTCACCAGGAAACCACGATTATCACGACCGCGACCTGACTGCAAAACATGCACAGGAGACACATGAAACCGCTTATTATCAAAACTTCTCTATGCCAACAGAAGGCGAAGCCGGTGGCGTTCCATCCCATACGCAGGCCTTTTATTCATTCGATATCGGTAATATCCATTTTATCTCTTTAGATTCTTATGGAAAAGAGGATAAAGCCTATCGTTTATATGATACAATAGGTCCGCAGGTGCAATGGATTAAAAAAGACCTGGCAGCCAATAAAAACAAGGGTTGGGTAATTGCTTTCTGGCATCATCCGCCATATACAATGGGTTCACATAACTCAGACCAGGAAGAGGAACTGGTAAAAATCAGGGAGAATTTTATTGGGATAATTGAGCGTGCTGGTGTGGATGTGGTGCTAAATGGTCATAGTCATGGTTACGAGCGCAGCAGGCTGATGATGGGACATTACGGAATGGAGAACACCTTCGATGCAAAAAAACATAACCTAAGCTCTTCCTCTGGCAGGAATGACGGTAGTAAAGATTCTGCCCCTTACAAAAAAACGATCAAAAAAGATAAGGGTGTGGTATATGTACTTGCTGGATCTGCCGGTAAACTTGGCGGTATACAATCTACCTATCCGCATGATGCGATGTATTTTTCTGATGCCGAACACGGCGGTGCCTGCGTGCTGGATATTACGGATAAGCGACTGGATTTAAAGTGGATCTGCGCAGATGGTGTTATCCGCGATCAGTTTACAATGATGAAAGAGACACAAAAAAATGTTTCAAAATAAAGTAAAGGTTTTTATACTAAGTGGCTTATGGTTGACCATTATTTGTATTGCTCTAGGGCTTAAAACAGTAGAACAACATACAGGAGTTAGCCATGCCCTTGGTTATTTTAGGGAGGGAACGGCAGATTTTAGCCGTTCTACCCTGGAATTGAAAATCGCTTTAACTTTAGTAAATGCTCAGGATCCAAAGACCATCATTAGGGCAAGGATGGCTTTGCGGGAATGCCGGATGCGATACAAAAAGATTGAGTTCTTTATGGACTATTTTTTTGAAAGCAATGCAATGATTTACAACCGTCCTGCGAAAGCGGAGGTTGACGAGCCTTATATGGAATACCAGGAACCCTCGGGCTTTCAGGTTATCGAAGCGTTGCTATATGATGATAATCCCTACGCCCATCAGTCAGAATTGCTGGAGCAGGCAGAACTGCTTAGCTCTTCTGCACCAGACCTTCCTTCGTTACTATATGGCTTTAATGGTGGTGATAAAGAACTGATGGAGAGTATTCGTATGGAGTTAGTTAAAGTGATTACTTTAAGTATTACCGGATATGACGCCCCCGAATTAAAATCCGGCATAACTGAATCCTTTCAGTCTGTGAATTCAATGGGAGAGATCCTGAAACCTTATGTAGAGGCGAATCCCGCCACATCAAAAGCATTGGTGTCGGCGCTGAAGCAAACACTGGCCTATCTAAAAGCAAATCCTGATTTTGATAGTTTTAACCGGATGCAATTTCTAACTGAGCATGCCTTGCCGTTGCAGGAGCGACTGAATGAATTTATCCTGCTGTTTAAATTGGATGGGAACCAGAAGAGTGCCTTAAATTATAACGCCCGGAATATCTATAGCCCTGATGCATTACTTGCAACATCGTTTATGCAAAGATCTTCTGTAAAGGCAGCCGTTAAAGATCCCTTGGGGAACATCAGCTTGCGAGTGGCATTGGGAAAACGTCTTTTTCTGGAAACGGCGCTGTCGGGCAATCTGAAAAGAAGTTGTGCGTCCTGTCACCATCCCGAAGAGCATTTCACTGAACCCTTTAAAACCAGTTTCGCCATTGACGAAAAGTCGCATGTGCAGCGGAATGCACCAACTTTACTTTATGCTGGTTTTCAATATGCTCAGTTCTGGGACGGACGGGTGAAAACACTGGAAGAACAAGTTAAGGCAGTTATAGCCAATCCTTTGGAAATGAATGGGAATCATAAAGTTGTTGTGGAACTACTCCGCAAAAAATCTGACTATGCTGCCGCCTTCGACAAGGCCTTTTTGTCAAGCACCGGCCTGGCAAAAGCTGTTGGTTCAGCGGATATTCCAGTATTTAGGTCTGGCAATGCCAATCCAGTTAATATGGATAACCTTGCCGCCGCACTTTCATCTTATATTATGACGCTTGGCCCCAGGAATTCACCTTTCGATCAGTATATGATGGGGGATAAAAAAGCGATGACCGAGGAACAGGTAAAGGGTTTCAACTTGTTTATGGGTAAGGCACAATGTGGCAGTTGTCATTTTGCACCATTATTCAATGGTTTGATCCCGCCATTTTATAAACGTACAGAGTATGAGATTTTGGGTACACCCGGGAATGATGATTTTAATCACCCTAAAGCAGATCCAGATCAGGGACGCTATGCGTTTTTCCCTATAAATTACTATCAGGCCGCATTTAAAACACCCACTATAAGAAACGTTGCCAAAACCGCGCCTTACATGCATAACGGAGTATTTACAGACCTGGAAAAGGTTGTGGAGTTCTATAATCTGGGTGGCGGTAAGGGTATACATTTAGAGGTGGCAGAACAAAGTCTTTCGTCAAAGCCCTTACAGCTAACGGATGTGGAAATAAAACAAATTGTTGTTTTTATGCAATCATTAACTGATAAGGTGGATTAGCCGATGATCAGCCTGTATCTTCGTCTCAATTTTATCGTAAACTATTTATGACTGTTAGGAAGGTAGGTGTATTTAGGTCACAATCTATATTTGTTATGCTGCTGGCTTTGGTTTTTGGGGCTTGCGCCGGAAGAAAAAGCATGAGGGTTGAACAACAGCCTATTGTGCCTTCTATCAGTCAGTTGAAATATGTGAATACTTACGTGTTGCCACATAACCTTCCGTTTGAGCAAACCACTGTTGGCGGACTTTCAGGGATAGATTTTGATAAGGCAGGAAATGTCTATTATTTGATTTCGGATGATCGTTCGAAAATAAACCCGGCAAGATTTTATAAAGCGAGTATTGCTATTTCTGCGAAAGGAATTGATAATGTTTCTATCATTGAGGTTGACACGCTGCGCCAAAGGGATGGTAAGAGTTATCCTGCGCTTGGTCGGCATGCAACCAAAACCTCTGATCCTGAGGCGATCCGTTTTCATCCTCCCAGCAAAACCGCAGTTTGGTCTAGTGAAGGCGAGCGTATCATTCGTAAAAACGATACCTTACTGATTGATCCAACAATAAACTTTGTTGGGCCAAAAGGTGCCTATATAGATTCTATTCCTTTGCCGGATAACCTAAGGATGCATTTGACAGCACAAGGGCCGCGCAGGAATGGTGTTTTAGAGGGCCTTACTTTTGCTGACGATTATAAAAAATTATTTGTGAGTCTGGAAGAGCCACTGTTTGAAGACGGGCCGCGTGCTGCACTTATCCCAAACAAAGCATTCGTAAGATTTTACGAGTTTGATCTGGCAAGCAAACGCAATACGGCACAATATGCCTACGAACTTGCTCCCATAGCCGATGCCCCAGAAAAAAAAGACGGGGAAATGATCAATGGCGTCCCGGATATTTTGTGGCTTGGAAACAATAGGATTTTAGTAACCGAACGTTCCTATACCGTAAACAAAGGCTGCTCTATTAAAGTGTTTCTAGCCGATTTGACGGCGGCAGATGATATCAAAGCAGTGAAGTCTATGATAAAAACTCCTGTAGCACATCCCATTCAGAAAAAACTGCTGTTGGATATGCGTCAGCTAGGTGTGTATATTGATAATGTTGAAGGGGCGACCCTCGGGCCGCTGCTGGCGAATGGACATCAGTCACTGATTTTTGTTGCAGACAATAATTTTAATAAGGCGGAGCAGACGCAGTTTATACTTTTTGAGATCATTCCCTAGAATAGCTCTAGCTGATCAGGGTCGTTATTTTTTGCGCCGTTACTGCTGTTTCCAAAATTACTCAGCGAAATACCTAGCAGACGTACCTTTTGATCATCTATGTCTGCTTTGATCAATAGGTCTTTGGCTGCTGTAAAGATCGGGTCGAAACCCTGAATCGGCGTTGCGAAGGATTGGTTTCGGGTGATCTGTCTGAAGTCTCCAAACTTGACTTTTAAGGTGAGTGTTTTGCCTTTAAGCTTGTTCTTCTCCAATCGCTCTGTGACTTTTTCTGCGAGGTGCTCGAGCTCGGTAAACATTTCTTCCTGTGAGATCAGGTCTTGCTCAAAAGTATCTTCGGCACCAAGAGATTTGGTGATACGGTGGGGCTGTACTGGTCTTTCATCAATGCCTCGGACTATCCTGAAGTAAAATCTTCCCGTTTTTCCAAATTTTCGGATCAACTCCTGTTCTGAGAGTTGCTTTAAGTCGGCCCCGTTGTGCAATCCCATCTTTTTCATGCGGTCGGCCGTCACTTTGCCCACGCCAAAAAACTTTTCTACCGGCAGTTTTTCCATAAAGGCCCTGATTTTTGATGGGCCAATAAACGCAAGTCCGTCGGGTTTATTCATATCAGAAGCAATTTTGGCGATAAACTTATTGCTGGAAACGCCGGCAGAGGCAGTAAGGTTGAGCTCATCTCTGATGGCATCTTTGATGAGCTTAGCGATTTCCAGTGCAGAGCCGATATTCAGTTTATCCTCTGTAACATCCAGGAAAGCTTCATCTAGCGACAGAGGCTCAATAAGATCTGTATATCGGCTAAAAATTTCGCGGATACTGACAGAAACGCTTTTATAAGCATCGAACCGGGGTCTGACAAAAAGTGCATGTGGGCAGAGCTGGATGGCTTTTCGTGCCGACATGGCAGAATGAATCCCGAATTTACGGGCTTCATAACTTGCTGTAGCTACTACACCACGGCCATCGGGTGATCCGCCAACAACTATGGGTTTACCTTTGTACTGCGGGAAATCACGCTGTTCTACAGCCGCATAGAATGCATCCATATCAATATGGATAATTTTTCGCTGAATAGATTTAGCTTCTTCCGGTGCTACTGGCATCTGATTATTTATCAAAATCTATACCTATCTTTGATTTATCGGGAATTGGCAAATACAAATGTTTTTTTACATCGTATAGAGTTAAAGGGGCTCTGCATTTCGCCTATCCCGGTATCCATAATTTCAACTGCTCATATGGCGGAACAACAGATCTTTCAAACTACAGGTAAAAGCAGATGGCTTACCTTTCAATGGGTTACCCGCTTACTGATCATCACATTCCTTGTTGCCACCGCATGTGTGGCATACACATTAGTCTCTAACCACTATCCAACATTACCAGCAATCAATGCGGGGGCGGCGCTGAGCAAGAAACAGATAGAACAGATTAAAAAGTCCACTACTTATAAGGATTTTAGCATTTCAAAAAAGAAGCTGTTACAGCTGCAGCATGACCTGAAGATGCACCATGCCAGACATCCTAATAACAAAGCGCGGATTAATGCTGGATTCTATGTAAACTGGGATCCACAATCTTTGGCCGATTTGAAAGATCACATCCAACAGCTGGATATGGTGGTGACGGAATCATTCTTCCTTAGAAACGGAGCGGACACTGTGATTGATGAGGTGGATACCGCAGCCATGAAGGTGATCCGTCGACATAAAAAAACAGCAATCGCAATGGTGTCTAACTTTGACACAGATAATTTTGACGGGGATGCTGTACATACGCTGCTGCACGATCCGGCACTGCAAAACAGGTTTATCACTAACCTGATCGGCAAGCTGAAAACCTATGGCTTTAAAGGGGTAAATATAGATTTTGAGGAGTTGAAAGAAGCAAGCGATGTTGCGCTTACTGCTTTTCAGCAAAACCTGTATAACCAGCTTCATGCGCAGCAATTTTTGGTTACCCAGGATATCTCGCCGGATAATGAGGATTATAACCTTACAATACTGGAGAAATACAATGATTATATTTTCGTGATGGCCTACGACCAGCATAGCGAAAGCAGTAATGCCGGTGACATTTCTCATCAGCAATGGGTGGAAGTGCAGCTCGATAAAATCTGCTCTAAAATTTCGGCAGACAAAGTTATTCTTGCGCTGGCTTGTTATGGTTACGACTGGCCGGATGGCCGCACGGGCACAACAATCACTTATCAGCAGGCAATTGCCACGGCGAACAGGTCTAATAGTAAGGTGATTTACAACGTTGCATCGGCAAACTTGCATTATGAATATACAGATGAGTCTGACGTTTTTCATCGTGTTTATTTCACTGACGCGGCTACCAATTTTAACCTGATTAGGCAAGCTGATGACTGGGGCGTAGCCGGGGTGGGCATTTGGCGAATGGGATCAGAGGATCCGCGCTTATGGACATTCATTTCCAAAAACTTGAGTCTTGATTCAGTCAAAAAAACAGGAGTTGACCTGAAACGGCTCACCCATATCGGATTGAACGATAGGGTTGACTATTCCGGGGAGGGGGAAATTCTTGATTTGGTATCTACGCCAAAGGCGGGCAAGATTGATATTCAACTTGACTCAGCAGATTACCTGATCAAAGATCAGTCGTATGTGGTTTTGCCTACCAAATACAGTATTCGCCGTTATGGCCATGCCGAGAAAACAATTGTGTTGACTTTTGATGATGGTCCTGATCCAATTTATACCCCTCAAATACTTGATATTCTGCAGGACGAAAAGGTGCCGGGTAGTTTTTTTGTTGTGGGGATTATGGCTGAGCAGAATATGGGTTTGCTGCTCAAAGAGTATAACCTCGGCCACGAGATTGGGAACCACACCTTTTTCCATCCGGACATGTCAAAGATGGGAGAGGAAAGGGTTAATTTTGAGCTGAATGCAACGCGTAAGATTATAGAGTCTGTAACGGGGCACAGTACAATCCTGTTCAGGCCTCCTTATAATGCTGATGCAGAACCTACCACCTCGGCCGAGATTTTGCCGGTGATGCAAAGTCGTAAGGAAAATTATATCAACATCGGTGAGTCTATCGATCCGGAGGATTGGCAGCCAGGCATTAGTGCCGACCAGATATTTAACGCTGTGGTTAAACAGCAGCACCTGGGGAATATTCTGCTTTTGCATGATGCCGGAGGTAACCGCCAGTCGACTGTTGAGGCTTTGCCAAGGATAATTAAGTATTTCAAATCTAGGGGTTACAGGTTTGCAACTGTAGGACAATTAATTGGGAAAAGCAGAGATCAGCTGATGCCGGCAGTGCAGCTTAACAGCAGTGATTTTGTCAGTACGGGTGACGACTTGTTTCTGAGGACATTTGCTTATGGTACCCTGGCCCTCAATTTTGTTTTCATCCTTGCGATTATCCTTGCAATGTTACGGAGTATATTTATTGCGGTATTGGCGATCAAACAGCGCACATCTTCGAAGAAAGAAAAGGCTTATCTGCTGAAAGAACCAGATATGAAGGTAAGTATTATTATTCCTGCTTACAACGAAGAAGTTACGGTGGTGCAAACTCTAAAAAGTTTGATGAAGACCAGTTACAGCAACCTTGAATTCATTTTTGTGGACGATGGGTCTAAAGATGCAACGGCGGCGCTGGTGCAGCAACACTTTCGCCACTTGCCTAATATTAAGATTTTTACTAAAGGCAATGGAGGTAAAGCCTCGGCGTTGAATTATGGGATCCAACAGTCGGATGCTGATTTTGTCATCTGCATTGACGCTGATACACAGCTAAAAACTGATGCCATTACCGCCTTGATGCGTTACTTTTATACGGAAGAGATTGCCGCCGTGGCCGGAACCGTGAAGGTAGGGAACAAAACTAATTTAATTACCAACTGGCAGTCGATTGAGTACATTACCGCGCAGAATATGGACCGACGGGCGTTTGATCTGTTAAATACCATTACAGTGGTTCCCGGGGCTATTGGGGCATTCCGCAAAAAAGTGATTCAGCAGGTTGGTGGATTTACTACTGATACCCTCGCTGAGGACTGCGACCTGACCATGCGCATTTTGCGTGCCGGATATGCGGTGCGCAATTGTGATGATGCCATTGCCTATACTGAAGCACCGGAATCGGTGAATATGTTGCTCAAACAACGCTTTAGATGGAGCTTTGGCGTAATGCAGAGCTTTTGGAAAAATAGGGATACGTTGTTGAATAAAAAATATGGGTATTTTGGAATGGTGGGGATGCCGAACATCCTGATCTATCAAATTATTTTACCTTTGTTTTCGCCCCTGGCAGACTTATTTATGTTATTGTCTATCATCACGGGACTTTTCTCACTTTCGTCTGTGAACTCCCTGAACGCTGAAGGATTGAAGAGCCTGCTGAGTCTGCACAATGGATTTGGACAGGTATTTTTCTATTATTGCATTTTCATCCTCGTAGATCTTATCTTTGCAGGAATAGCATTCAGAATGGAAAAGGAATCATTCCGAAAACTGTTCTATATCATTCCCCAGCGGTTTTACTGGAGACAATTGATGTACCTGGTTTTGTTTCGCTCTATTCGAAAAGCCTTAAAGGGCGAACTGGAAGGTTGGGGAACACTGAAACGTACAGGAAATGTTAAGGGACAAGAGGTTTAGTGCAGCAGATATAAATATTATTAACGATTATGACGACTACAAATACCAAGGAAACGTTTGCAGATTTCCACACATTTTATACCCAGGCTGTAGAGCCTTTGAAAAAAGAAAACCCAGAGTACAGAAGACTGGATGGCAAAGAAAAAGGGGATACCCGTTCGGTTTTTGCCTATTTTATGTATCAGGACAAAAAATGGAAAGTAATTGCAGATACTTACATAGATAGGTTAAAGATTGCTTTTGATGAGCTGGCAAAGGGTAATGATCCCTGGGTGATAAAAGCCCAAAGAGATAACAAAGGTGAATACCTTGCTATTAAGGGTCAGCCGGTAAGAAATGCAAAACTTTCTATCTTCGCTTAAGTTGTAAAAAAGAAACCCTTTTATGTAGATAATAAAAGGGTTTCTTTCTTTAAGGTGTATTTGCAGGTTTCTTTTTAAACTCTATCAGAGTTACTTCGGGCCAAATGCCTATACGTCCTGAAAAGCCCAGGAATCCGAAACCGCGATTGATATTGAGGATTCTTCCGTTTTCTTCTTTTATACCTGCCCAGTGTGCGTAACGGTATTTTACAGGACTCCATTTTATCCCGAAGGCTTCCAATCCAAACTGCATTCCATGGGTATGTCCGGCCAGGGTCAGCTGTACTTTGTTACTAAAGTTTTTCACCTGAGACTCCCAGTGGCTAGGGTCGTGAGAAAGCAGAATCTTAAATTCATCCGTACTGGTGCCTGCTAAGGCCTTTTTAAGGTCGCCACGTTCGCCAAATCCAATTCCCCAGTTTTCTACGCCAGCCAGGATGATATGCTGATCACCCTTTATGAGTTGCACATGGTTGTCCATCAATAACTGAAAGCCCAGTTCCTGGTGATAAGTCTTTAACTGTTGCAGGTTATTGCGCTTTTCAAGATCGTTTTTCCAGGGAACGTAATCACCATAGTCGTGGTTCCCCAAAATCGAGAACTGTCCATAGGGAGCCTTGATCTGTGAAAAGGTGCTGATCCAAGGTTTAATTTCTTCTGCTTTATTGTTCACCAGGTCGCCCGTAAATACAAACACATCCGCCTTTTGTGCATTGATTAAGTCGATTCCTCTTTGAACAGCTTTGGGATTGTTGAAACTACCAGCATGTACATCGGAGATCTGTACAAGCTTAAATCCATCAAACTGCTCTGGCAGATCGTCAAAATAAAGCGTATGGCTTATGAGCTGATATTTATACTTACCGAATATCATACCGTATAGAAAAAGTAAAATCATGAGCAACATGATCAGAAACGATGCCTCTACCCAGTAAATGCTTCTCGTAGATCCGGAAACAAGTACATAGATGTCTTCTGGGATGAGGGTGATGGCCATGACGAGTTCAGCGGCCAGTAATATGAGAACAGCGTGGCTGGCAATTTTGAAAAATAGATCAATACCATGTTTGGCCATCCGCCTGATGGCGTAAAATAGGGATCCGGTTACCAGCACCAGAAACAAACCAAAAATAGGCAAAGTATAAACACTACTGCTGATGGTAAGTAATGCTGAGCCCACATACCAGTTTAACAGGATGATGATGAGGAATATAATGACGAAGGGGGCAATGCTGATTTTTCTTTTCATAATAATATGGCAGCGAATGTAATGAGATCACCGGTACAGCCCGTCTTTAAAAAGCAATATTAAAAAATATCGTCATGTTCGATCACTTCGGGCTGGATGATTACAAAACGGATTAGCCTAAATTCTTTTTTGATGGCCATGCGGATATTGTCGATACTATCGTTAATTTCATTGGTATCGAGATCGTCTTTGAAAGCAACAATGAGGATAAGGATAACTTCCTCGGGGGATTGATAATTGGAGATTATGCTGATGACTTTCAGGACTGCAGGATCCTTTTCAGTAATCCCTGTGATTTTCTGACGGGAATCTTCGGATATTCCTTCACCCATCAGCAGGCTTCGGCTTTCTCTGGCCAGGATCATAGACACACCCACCAAAAGTAAGCCCACCAATAATGAGGCAATGCCATCGAGCTCAGGTATTTCAAGTAAATGTCCCAGGTACATACAGATCATTACGATAAACAGGCCAATCACTGCGGCACCATCCTCAAACAACACAAGGAAGTTTGATGGATCTTTACTTTTCACGATTGCAGTCCACCAGCTATATTTTCCTCGTGTTTTGCTAAATTCTTTTGTGGCGATGACCAAAGAAGCACCTTCAAAAATTACAGACAGTGCCAGGACTACATAATTCCAGGTAGGATCGCCCAGCGGTTCCGGCCGTGCAATATGCGTGATTCCCTGATAAATAGAAATTCCTCCACCCAGACCAAATATCAGTATGGAGACAATAAAAGAGTAAAAATAGATCTCTTTTCCATAACCAAAGGGCCGAAGTTTGTCGGCAGGTTTTTTACTTCTCTTGATACCATAAAGTAAAAGGATCTGATTCACGGTGTCTACCAGGGAATGTATTCCTTCGGAAATCATTGCTGCACTGTTGCTGAAAGCGCCGGCGGTGAATTTTGTAACTGCAATTAAAAGGTTAGCGATGAGTGCGCTATAAATAGATTTTTTTGAAGAGGCCATATGTAGTTGTTAGGCGTTAATTCGCAAAAGACATACCACAAACAGAAATTAGGCCGGTATTTTAAAACAAGGCTCTCAAAACCTTGATCGCATCACGTATTCTGGTTTTGAGTGTACTTATGGGGATGCCCAGCCTTTCAGATGCTTCTACCTGGGTATATCCCTGGAAATAGATAAGTTCCAGGATTGCGGTCTGCTCGCTCGTTAGCAGGTCAATTAATTGTCGCAGTCCGATATACTCCGGGTGGTACTGGACCTGATGCAGCTGATTTACCTCGAGCGTGCATTCTTCGAGATCTCCGTTCCTGGAACTGTTGATTTCTCCACGGCTTCTGGTTTGGTCAATAGCTTTATTTTTCGCCGTCCTGGCCATCCAGGTAAATAATCGCCCTTTACTCTCATCGTATTGGTCGATAGAATTCCATATTTTTATAAAGGTTTCCTGAAGTACATCTTCAGCTACTTCCTGTTGTTTGATAATTTTAGTGATGATGCCGAGCAAAGATGCAGAGTAGGATCTGTAGAGGTCTTCCAGTGCGTGACTGTTTCGGGCAACAAGTGCGGCAACGAGTTTCTTTTCTGCGAGTTTAGCATCATCCACAAGTAGATACTGATGTCTAATTTCGATGGGGAGTACAAAAGCTAACATACCTTCCTTATTAAACTATTCTTTAACAAAGAGTCAAATTTCGAGCCAATAATGAAAATATTCCTGTAAACTCTGCAAGGCCGTATTTCAGGGTTATTTTAGCCGATTAGCATGTTCAAACGCACACATATTTATGTGCTGAATTTTGGCCGTATCTCTTGTATCTTAAGGAGTTGATACGAGTGATCTCGTGCGTTGCTGAAAGCGCAGGAACAGGAGCACCGAGGCTGTTAATAAACCAAATGTGAGGCCGTACCAGATACCATTTACGCCCATATTGAGTTTAATTCCCAAGAAATATCCGAGGGGGATACCGATTACCCAATAGGCAATAAAGGTGATGATGGTGGGATAATTTACGTCGCCAATACCACGAAGAACGCCTAGGCCAACTACCTGCGTTCCATCAAATAGTTGAAAGAAACCGGCTATGATTAGTAATTGTGAAGCGATGCTGATAACGGCATAATCTTCAGTATAGATATAAGGAAGAATAGTATTGCCAAGCATAAACAGAGCAGCCGTGCTGCACATGAACAAGATGATAATGTGATAACTGGCAATGGCCGATCTTCTAAGGTCAATGAAATTGCTTTTACCAAGGTTATTTCCTGTCTTTATTGTGGCGGCCGACGCAATTCCGCTGGCTATCATGTAAGTGATGGATGCCAGGTTGATGGCAACTTGGTGTGCTGCCTGTTCTACGGCACCAATGGTACCGATAAGTATAGCAGCACCGCTAAAGGCACTTAGTTCAAAAGAGTACTGCAGGGAGATGGGTGCCCCGATTTTTAGAATCTTCATTGCCCGGACTTTGTCGAAAAACCTTAAGCTGAAATTCTTGAGGTATTCTTTGAAAAGTCGGGACTTGAAAACGTAAATGGTCATCACTACTGACATCAGGACGCGGTCAATCAGCGTGCTTAAGCCTACACCTTTAACGCCCATCGGGCTGATGCCGAACATGCCTTTTACAAATATGATTCCGAAGATGATATTGATCACGTTACCCCAGATGGAGATATACATGGCTTGTTTGGTAAAACCTAAACCTTCTGCGAACTGCTTGAAGGTAAGAAAAACCATTAACGGAATAATTGATACGCCCAAATACTGTAGGTAGGGTTTAGCGTAAGTGACCACCTGGGGCGACTGGCCTAGATGGCCAATAACAAGCAATGTCCCGAAGTTGACAAGCACATAGAGAATTATGCCAATTACAATATTTATCAGGAGGCTGTTGGAGAGTAGTTTACCACATTCCAGGAAATTTTTACGTCCATTCTCCTGGGCGATCAGTGGTGTGAGTCCATAAGAAATTCCCATACCCACCACCATAACAAGGATGAACAAACTGTTTACCAGTGAAACTGCTGCTAGCTGAACCGTCCCGGCAAAATGCCCTACGATCACACTGTCTGACAGGTGGACAAGTGTATGCCCCAGTTGAGAGACTACAATTGGCAGTGCCAGTTTAAGGTTATCATTATAGTAAGGTTTGTATTTTTGGTAAAGCGCTGCAAGCATAATTTAAAGGTAAGCCTGCAAAGTTATACCTATTTTACCGCAGTCATGGTAAAATATTCTTCTTTCTCCGAAGTATGTGGCTGAATGATATCTGCGAGGATAAAACTGACCAGGATTTTCTGTGCCTGTTTGTGTGAACAGCGGGTAAGTTTGCTAAATTGTTTAAGGTTAATCCGGCCTTGATCAGCCAAAAACTCCAGCAGCTTTTTCTCTTGCTGGGTGTAGCTGATGAGTTGCCCGGTCTCCAGCTGTGCACTCTTCAATACGTCGACGATGATTTTGCTCGCCAGAATGCTTTTGTCCTTAACCCGGAAATAAACCCACCATTTCTTGTTTTCATCAAGGGCGTAGTGTGGTTTTGTATCGCTCCGCGGAATAGTTGCAACGAGCACCAGTTTGCTCTCGACATATACCTCTTCAAATTCTGGCTCTATAGCGGGTTTGCAAAAGTAATGAGCCGACTTTAGGATCATGTATTTCTCTTCCTCCTCAGATTTTACACCTTTGATTGTGCCATCATCTGCAACGCCAATCAGCAGCTGTCCACCTCGATTGTTGGCAAAGGCAACCAGGCTTTTCGCAATTTTTTCATTATTGGTAATGGTTTTCTTGAAATCCAGGGTAGTACCTTCTCCTTGTAAAATTAGCTTCCTGATATTCATTGTTCTGGGTTTAAGGCTTGGATATGGGGTAATTGGATTTAATAGGCAACGGGGCCTTTCTCGCCAACATGGAGGTTCCTGATATACACCTCGTTCATCACCGTGGCGCAGAGTTCACCATTGCCATCAGTAATTTCCATTGGATATGCCCGGATAAATTTTCCGGTAGTATTGAGGGCCTGTACAGCTTCATTGAGCATTTCATCAGTCACGTAAATTGTAAAGTATAATGCTGAGCGCCCCGGCTTTAAATATTGAATACTGGCGCTCTTTAACCATACCCTGATTTTAAAACCCTTTCGCTGCAGGAGCTGGTCAAACAGCAAGGCATAAAATGGGTCGGTAGCCGCATAAATTGTGCCGCCGAAAATAGAACCGTTATAATTTTTATTAAACAGACTCTTGCTGATTTTTACATCTACACCTCTGAAACCCGGGTGAAATCTGCGAACCCATATTCTTTGGAAGAAGAGCGGAGGATATAAACAGAGTCCCCATTTAAGTGTTTTTTCTGATACGATCATCGTGTTTAAATATCAGAAAGATTATTCAAATATCATCTGGTATAAGTTATCTAAATTGAAATTCGACATCAGGCTGAAATTACCTGGACAGTTTTCATGCTGAATGCTAGCAGTTAAATACGGGATCTAAAAGAGTTAGAGCACTATCTATTCATCCTTAATTAGAGCTTTGACAATTTTCGAAACATTCTGGTAGCGAGCTTGTTGCTTTGTCAAACAAAATCATCTAACATTATGAAAAAGATAATTTTAAGTCTTGCTTTTGCCGGGTCCGTTTTACTGGCCGCATCAGCATGCAACTCAACCAAAAGTGTTTCTGGTTCAACCGATAGCGGGGTGGTAGATACCGCGGTAAATATGACACCAGCCCAGCCAATGGACCAGGATACAACCAGGAGAGATACTGGTAAGACAATGCCTCCAGACACGACGAGGATACCAATGAATTAATAATACCAAAACCGAAGGCCTTCATTTAGAAGGCCTTTATTGGTTAAGTGTAAAAATTAAGGTCAAAATCTAAAATGCATCCCCTTAAAAATGATATAAAACATAACTTTGGGCTATACTGAGGGAATGATGTTTAAAGATAGCGTAGTAGAAGAATACAAGAAAATACAAGATGAAATTTGCCAGGCTTTGGTTAAGGCCGATGGAAAAGGTGCATTTGAAGAAGAATTATGGTCCCGTGATGGCGGTGGCGGTGGCCGCACGAGAATTTTTCAGGACGGAAATGTGATTGAGAAAGGAGGGGTTAACTTCTCTGCTGTGTACGGCAAGCTTCCTGAAGCGGTTAAAAAAGCCTTCAAGGTAGAAAACGATGAGTTTTTTGCTACTGGCGTTTCCATCGTGATTCATCCTTCAAATCCATTTGTACCGATCATACATATGAATATCCGTTACTTCGAGATGGATGAACAGACCAGGTGGTTTGGCGGTGGAATAGATTTGACCCCGCATTATGTTATTGATACCGATGCAAGGTTTTTTCATCAACAGCTTAAACAAGCCTGTGACCGCTTTGACACTTCATTTTATCCAAAATTCAAAAAGCAGGCCGACGATTATTTCTTTATCAAACACAGGCAGGAAACCAGGGGCATTGGCGGGATATTTTATGACCGGCTTAAACCAGAGAATACTGGCTTAGACTGGGAGCAGCTCTTTAAATTTTCACTTGAAGTAGGAAATACCTTCGCACCTGCGTATTTAGAGCTAATCGATCGTAACAGAGACAAGACTTTTACAGCCGAAGATCAGGAGTGGCAGTACCTTAGACGCAGTCGCTATGCAGAATTTAACCTTGTTTATGACTCGGGTACAAAATTCGGTTTGGAGACCAATGGCAGGATCGAATCTATCCTAATGAGCTTACCACCAATGGCAAAATGGGTTTACAATCACAAACCCGCAGAAAGCAGTCCAGAAGCTGAAACTCTTAGTAAGTTAATAAAAGGTATAGACTGGGCTTAATTTTTTTCTAAAATAGGCTTAAACAGCAATATTTTCTTAAATTCGCAAGGTTATAACATTACCTTATTTAAATCGTTTTTAAACGAACATCAATATTTATGGCAGAAGATTTAGAAAATCAGGAGAACGACAAAATAATCAGAATTGATATTGACGAGCAGATGAAATCTGCGTACATCGATTATTCGATGTCGGTTATTGTATCGAGGGCGTTACCTGATGTACGCGATGGATTAAAACCGGTACACCGTCGTGTGCTTTACGGGATGCTTGACCTAGGCTTGGCAAACAACAGGCCCTTCAAGAAATCAGCCCGTATTGTAGGGGAAGTATTGGGTAAGTATCACCCGCATGGTGACTCATCAGTATATATGACAATGGTTCGTATGGCTCAGGAATGGAGCCTGCGATATTTAATGGTAGATGGTCAGGGTAACTTTGGTTCCATTGATGGCGATTCACCAGCAGCAATGCGTTATACCGAAGCAAGATTCCAAAAGATTGCTGAAGATATGCTTGCTGATATCAATAAAGACACAGTAGATTTCCAGCTCAACTTTGACGATTCCTTACAGGAACCAACAGTACTGCCGGCTAAAGTTCCGAATCTATTGATCAACGGTGCTTCGGGTATTGCGGTGGGTATGGCTACAAATATGCCGCCTCACAATATCACTGAGGTAATCAATGCCACAGTAGCATACATTGAAAATACGGAGATCACCATTCCTGAATTAATGAAATTTGTGAAGGGACCTGATTTCCCTACAGGAGCCATTATTTATGGCTACAATGGTGTTCAGGAAGCTTTTGAAACCGGCCGTGGACGTATCGTTATGCGTGCAAAAGCAGAGATTGAGATCATCAAAGACCGTGAGGTAATCATTGTTACCGAGATTCCATATCAGGTGAATAAGGCGATGATGATTGAGCGTACTGCTGAATTGATCGGTGAAAAGAAAATCGAAGGTATCTCAAATATTAAAGATGAGTCGAATAAAGACGGTATCCGTATTGTGTACGAGATCAAACGTGATGCGAATTCATCTATTGTATTAAATAACCTGTTTAAACAAACTGCCTTACAAACATCATTCAGTGTAAATAATATTGCATTGGTGAACGGAAGACCGCAGTTATTGAACCTGAAAGACCTGATCAGACATTTTGTAGATCACAGGCATGATGTAATTGTACGCCGTACAAAATTTGAGCTGAATGAAGCGCAGAAACGTGCGCACATCCTGGAAGGTTTATTGATTGCATTGGATCACCTGGATGCAGTGATCAAGTTAATTCGTGAATCTGGTACTCCTGAGGAGGCGCGTACAGGTTTGATGGATCAGTTCCAGCTGAGTGATATTCAGGCGAGAGCTATTTTGGATATGACCCTGCGTCGTTTAACAGGACTGGAAAGAGATAAAATCAAAGATGAGTATGCTGAATTGATGAAAACCATCGAATATTTACAGTCTATTCTTGCTGATGAAAGTTTGAGAATGCAGATCATTAAAGATGAGTTGGCCGAGATGGTTGATAAATATGGTGATGAGCGCAGAACGCAGATTGTACACTCAGCCGAAGATATGAGCATGGAAGACTTCATCGAAGATGAAGAAGTGGTAATCACAATTTCCCATGAAGGATATATTAAACGTACACCGGCTACGGAATACCGTACTCAAGCGAGAGGTGGTAAAGGTTCTAAAGGAAGTGATTCCAGAAATGAAGATTTCATCGAACACTTGCTGATTGCTTCGAACCACAACTATATGCTGTTCTTTACCGAAAGCGGACGTTGTTTCTGGCTGAGGGTTTACGAGATTCCTGAAGGGTCAAGACTAAGTAAAGGAAGAGCGATCCAGAACATCATCAACATCCCTAAAGAAGAGAAAATCAAGGCCTATATTAAGGTTAAAAACTTGAAGGATCAGGATTATCTGGAGAACAACTATATTATCATGTGTACCAAAAAAGGCACGATTAAGAAAACTTCTCTGGAAGCTTATTCAAGACCTAGGGTAAATGGTATCAATGCAATAAATATCAATGAAGGCGATCAGCTGCTGGAAGCAAGTTTAACCAGCGGATCAAGCGAAATTGTAATGGCCTTGCGTTCTGGTCGTGCGATCAGGTTTAATGAAAGTACTGTACGTCCGATGGGAAGAACAGCTACCGGAGTAAGAGGAGTGACCCTTGCACACGACAAAGATGAAGTTGTTGGCATGATTGCTGTGGATGATCCAACGGCAACAGTAATGGTAGTATCAGAAAAAGGTTACGGTAAACGTACCGATATTGAAGATTACCGCGTTACTAACCGTGGTGGTAAAGGTGTAAAAACAATTACTATTACGGAGAAAACGGGTGACCTTATAGCAATTAAGAGCGTTACAGATAATGATGATTTAATGATCATCAACAAGTCTGGTATCGTGATCAGAATTGTATTAAGCCATCTGAGAGTGATTGGAAGAGCCACCCAGGGTGTACGACTGATCAACTTAAAGGGTTCTGATGCGATTGCTTCTGTTGCAAAAATTGAGCATGAGGATGATCCAGAAGAAGAAGTTTCTGAAGATGCTTTGATCACCGCGGAAACGGCAGCTGTTGCTGACGCTGAAGTGATTGAAAACGACGCAGAGAGCGCAGAGAGCGACGAGAGCGACGAGAGCGACGAGAGCGAAGCTGAGGAGGAAGAAGATGAAGAGGATGCTGATGACGCTGGAGAAGACGAAGCTGAAGATAATGAAGAGTAATTAATTTTTTTAAAATAGATCCCGTAAAACCTGTCAGAAATAAATATTTTGTAAATAGATATCTTTCGGACAGGTTTTATATTAATTAAAAACAACCCATATGAAAAAAGTACTTTTAAGTATGTTATTTATAGGTGCTGCCACCTATGCAAACGCTCAAAAGAGTGAAGTTTCAAAAGCTAAGAATGCTTGGGCATTAGCAAAATTTGCGACCAATTCTACGCCGTTGGATGCAACTTTAAAAACTCTTGGAGAAGGCTTAAAATCTACAGATAATGCTATTGCGAATGAGAAATCTAAAGAAATGCCTGAAGCATGGTCATACAGGGCTTTATTTGCTTCACGTATCGCATTTGTAGATTCATTGAACGTTGCCAATGCGGTAGCCCATGAGAAAATTGCAGAAGAGGCAATCACTAAGGCCAAATCTTTAGACGCTAAAGGATCTGAAAAAGAAAACATAGGAGAGGCAGAATTGACAGTGAACAATGCACTGAGAAACAGAGCCATCTATGCTTACAATAAAAAAGATTTTAAATCAGCATTAGAAGCTTTTAATGCTATTACCACTAAAAATCCTCAGGATACAGGAATGTTTGTAAACGCAGGTGTAACTGCAAAACAGATTGAAAACTATCCTGAAATGGTGCGTAACTTTAAAAAAGCGATTGACTTGGGGTACAAAGATGGTGAGTCGTTATACAGTGAGGTGATCTCTACAACTTTTGAGAAAGTTAAAGATACTGTTGGCGGAACGGCTTTATTAGAAACAGCTGTAGCTAAATATCCTGAAAACCCGTATTTCATTGGAATGCAGACTGACCTTTACATCAAACAAGGTAACATTGCAAAATCTCAGGAGTTGCTTAGCAAACTGATTGCTAAAGATCCTAAAAATGCTGCTTACCAATATGCGATGGGGGATACCTATTACAAACAAGCTTTAGACCTGCAAGGTAAAAGAAATGCAATCGATGCTAAAAACAAAAAAGCATTTGACGCTATTACTAAAACAATGACTGGTTTTATTGATCAGGCTTTGCCTTATTACAAAAAAGCATATGAGTTGGATCCTAAAATGCTTTCAGCTTTAGAAAACCTGAAAATCATTTATGCATTCAAAAATGATACGCCAAACTACGAAGCGACTAAAAAAATCTTAGACGCAGCGAAAAAATAATTCATTATCATGAATATTAAAGAGGGATAAATTTTATCCCTCTTTTTTTTTATATAGATTTGTAACTAAGCCCTAAAGCATATGATTGATAAAAGACTTGCACTTTCCGTTACCTTTTTAATGATAATTAGCTCTCAGTCAGTTTTCTCGCAGAAAACACAATTGCTGATTGCCAAAAATAGTGTAGGAAAGCTTCAGGCAGCAATTGCAAATAATAAGGATCAAAAAACTCAGCTATCTATACTATCTGAGGGAATAAAAGCAAGTGAACTGACAGAAAAAGATTCAAAAACCAAAAAGTGGCCGGAAACGTGGGCCATTAAATCTTATTTAAGTTCATATATCGCCATCACTGACCCAGATGCGAATAATTCTAATAAGTACTATGATTTAGCGCTGCAGGCTATAGATACAGCGAAAAGGTTCGATAATTATGAAGATAACGCTGGTCTGATTGCCGCTGCTAACTATAATGTTAACATCAAAAAGCAGCAGAAAGGTAATTCTGCCTATGCTGATAAAGATTACAAAGCGGCTTTCACATATCTGAAAGAAGTGAGTGACTTTTTCCCTAGGGATACGACGCTTGCAGTTAATGCTGCAGTAAGTGCTGAGGGCGTTATAAATGATGAGCAGGCATTGTATTATTTCAAGCGTGCTAAAGATAACGGCGTAAGAAATCCTATTGTTTACCAACGAATGGCGGATATTTACAAGAAAACAGGGAACAATGATGCTGCCTTGAAAGCTATTCAGGAAGGCCTGAGACTCAATCCATATTACGACCTATTGAATAACGATTATATCAATATGCTGCTGGATAACGAGAAATACACCGAAGCCCGCCAGGTGATCGAGAGCACGTTAAAAGTAGAAACCAGAAGTAAGTTGTTGTATTATCTGTTTGGATATTTACATCAAATGAATACCAATATGGGCACTGCTGAGCTTGCTTATAATAAATCTTTGGATATTGATAAAAACTATTTTGATGCGCTTTATCAGCTTGGCCTGGTTTACATCAGACTGAGCAACGACGCATTAACGGCAACCACCAAGGATGTTGAGAAATTCTCATCTAATCTGAACCGCGCTGAAGTGATTTTGCTCCAGGCGCATAAAGTAAAACCTAAGAATAAGGAAGTGATCAATCTATTGATTGACATTTACACACGTAAAAATCGTTTCGACAGAGTTCAGGAACTGAAAGCTCAGCTCGAAGAATACTAATCGTTTATGGTTTACGGTTGAGCCTGATCATTATTTATAAATGATCAGGCTTTTTTATTTATGTGTTAAGACCTTCAAATTTAATCAAATAGGGTTGTTTAATAATCGTACTTAACATAATATTAATTATAATAAAATATATAGGTGTAGTTTAAGGCCTTAATAAGCTCAAATAATTTTAATTCCTGTTGTACAAAATTAAGCTAAATTTGCAGTTCAAATATTCTGTATGGCTACTCACAAGAAATCCGCTATCGGATTTATATTTATCACTTTATTAATTGATTTTACAGGCTTCGGCATAATCATTCCCGTATTGCCAAGATTAATTGAACAATTGACTGGCGGTGGTTTGAGTGTTGCCGCTGTATATGGTGGCTGGCTCACAATTTCATATTCTGTGATGCAGTTTATCAGTGCACCGATCTTAGGCGGCTTAAGTGACAGATTTGGACGCCGGCCAATTCTTTTAGGGTCATTATTCGGTCTGGGCATCGATTATATCTTTCTTGCTTTTGCACCAAGCATCATCTGGTTGTTCGTTGGTCGGATTCTCGCAGGTATTACTGGCGCAAGTTTCACTACTGCAATGGCGTATATTGCCGATGTGAGTACGCCAGAGAAAAAAGCGCAGAACTTTGGTCTTGTAGGTGCCGCTTTTGGTATTGGATTTATCATTGGGCCTGTAATTGGCGGATTGTTTAGCCAATTTGATATCAGGGTTCCCTTTTTAATTTCAGCCGGTTTAGCCTTAATTAACTGGTTATATGGTTATTTTATTCTTCCTGAATCTTTGGCCAAGGATAAAAGGCGTCCCTTTGATTGGAAAAGGGCAAATCCGATAGGCTCCCTCCTGCACATCAAAAAATATCCAGCACTAATCGGCTTACTTGGCGCTTTATTTCTATTATACGTGGCGAGCCATGCCGTACAATCAAGCTGGACCTATTATACCATGGAAAAATTTAAATGGAATGAAGCCTGGGTGGGTTACTCTTTAGGTTTTGTAGGCATTATAGTTGGAATTGTACAGGGTGGACTAATCAGGGTAATTATTCCTAAAATTGGTGAAGTTAAAGCTGTTTATTATGGAATGGTATTATATGTGATTGGCTTTGTTCTATTTGCTTTCGCCACACAGGGTTGGATGATGTTTGCCTTTATGCTTCCCTATGGCCTGGCAGGAATTTTTGGTCCGGCAATGCAGGGTATAATTTCCAACAGCGTTGAGGATAATGCACAAGGTGAGATTCAGGGAGTTACTGCAGGCTTGATGAGTATCTCTTCTATCATTGGCCCATTGGTGATGACTAGTCTTTTTGCGTATTACACAGCTGAAAAAAGTCACGTATATTTCCCTGGGGCACCATTTATTTTAGCTGCAGTGCTTACAACAATAGGGTTATTTATTTGTCTCAAATCATTAAAAAAATATCATTCCTGAGATATTAATGATATTTTGAAGATTCGGTCAGATTATTGATCATTTATTTAACATTACCGCTCCATGCATTTTTAAATGCATCGGAAGACCATATAAGCCCCATTACCTAATGATCCAACGTCCAATCAGAAATATTCAGGATTTTTTATTGAGTACCTATTTTGCTGATGGTTTACGGATCACCATCGGTGTGCTGTTTCCCTCGCTAATTCTTGCACAGTTTGGGATGCTTAAGTTCGGAATTACACTTTCGCTTGGGGCTTTATGTGTGAGTATTGTTGACACACCAGGACCGATTGTGCACCGCAGAAATGCGATGCTGATCACTACGGTGCTCATTTCTGCATTTTCAGTGATTGTTGGTTTAACGAACAAGAGCCCTTATTTTATTGGTGTTCTGCTCGTGGCCAGCAGCTTTATCTTCTCTATGTTTTTCCTTTATGGCACACGCGCAGCTTCTGTTGGCACAGCGGTTTTACTGATTATGGTGCTCAGCATTGATGACATCAGGCCCTGGAAAGAAGTGCTGATGTACTCTTTACTGGTAATGTGCGGCAGTATCTGGTATACGATTCTGAGTTATTTCTTTTATACACTGAGGCCGTACCGTCTGGTGCAGCAAACGCTCAGTGAATCGATACATGGTGTTAGTGAGTTCCTGCGTGCCAAAGCCAAATTCTATCATAGAAACGTAGATTACGATACCAATTATGCTGAACTGCTGCAATTACAGGTACAAGTGCATGAAACACAGGATGCTGTACGTGAGGTGTTATTTAAAACCAGGGAGATTGTTAGTGAGTCCACACCCGAAGGCAGATTCTTATTGCTGGTATTTGTTGATATGGTTGATCTGTATGAACAAGTGATGTCCACCTATTATAATTATGAACACTTGCACAAACAGTTTGATGAGGCAGGGATTTTATCAAGGTATGAAATGGTTATCAACCGGATTGCCATGGAACTTGATGAAATTGCGTTTGCGTTGAAATCCGGACGAACCCCTCTCCCGCCGACTGTTTTGGTTGATGATGTGAAGCGCCTGAAAGCTGAAATCACTCGTTTGGAGGAACAAAACGTTGACGGAAAATACAATACCCTAGGTATCATTGCACTAAAAAACATCGAGGTAAATATTGAGAATATCCTGTCAAGGGTCAAAACTATCAATGGATATTTCAATAAAAAGGAGAAAAAGAACCTTAAAAACAAAGAGATAGATACTGAAAGATTTATCACAAGGCAGCCTTTTGATATCAATCTTTTTTATGAAAATCTTACCTTCAGTTCATCTACCTTCAGGCATTCGCTACGCGTAGCCATTGTGATGCTAATTGGTTATGTGGTGGCCAGACTGCTGAATTCTTCGCATAGCTACTGGGTGTTGCTGACTATATTGGTGATTTCCAAACCGGGCTTTAGTGTGACTAAACAAAGAAATTATGAGCGATTGATAGGAACCATTGCTGGAGCTTTTATTGGTATGGGGATTTTGTATTACATCGAAGACAGGCACATGCTGTTCTTTATCCTTCTTTTCTGCATGATTGGTGCTTACAGCTTTCAGCGCAAGACTTACATTATCAGCGTACTGTTTATGACACCTTATATTCTGGTGCTGTTCGACTTTTTGGGCATGGGTAGCTTTTCTGTTGCCCGCGAAAGAATTTATGACACCCTGATTGGCTCTGGAATAGCACTGCTGGGCAGTTATATGATTTTTCCGAACTGGGAGCACATCAATCTGAAGGAAGCAATGCTGAGAACTTTGAAAGCCAATATCGCCTATTTTGAGCAGGTTACCTTTTTATATTCGGGCAAGGAACATAATCTGATGAATTACAAATATGCCAGAAAGGAAGTTTATGTAACATCAGCCAATCTTGCTTCTCTGTTTCAGCGGATGTTCTCTGAGCCGAAAAGTAAGCAGCGGTTGATGAAAGAGATTCATCAGTTTACTTCCCTGAACCATTTACTTTCTTCTTATGTTGCTACCCTATCATTATATTACACAGAGCATGCTTTTATGGTTACCAATGCCGAAGACCTGCAGCCAATTGTTAATAATACGCTTTACCTGATGAATTTATCAGCGGATATATTACTCCAGCATAAGGAGGAGGTTAGTAATGTTCCCTTAATCAAAAGTATTAATGATGGCAATAAGGTTATAAGCCTTGCAGAAGCACAGGTAGTGGAACAATTCGACTTGATACAGAAAGTGGCCTATGACATATTTAAACTTGCCGAAAAAATCAAATTATAGCGTTACAACAATAATTTACTGGCGAATCCTAATAACAGCAGAAAGCCAAATACATCGGTAAAAGTAGTAATGATGATGGATGAAGCTATTGCGGGATCGATACCGATACGTTTTAAGATCAAAGGAATACTGGCTCCGGTGATACCAGCTATAAGCAGATTTCCAGTCATAGCCAGGAAAATTACCACACCGAGTAAAGGGTTTTTGTCAAATACAAGTGCAAAGACAAATACAATCAAACCTGTTGCCGCACCGTTGATCAATCCAACGGTAAATTCTTTGAGCACAGTACGGTATGCCTGGTTGTCTGTAAGGTCGTAAAGCGAAATCCTTCTCACAGTTACAGCAAGTGCTTGTGTGGCAGCGTTCCCTCCCATTCCTGCAATTATTGTCATGTATGCAGATAAAACTGCGATTTTTGCAATTGTAGGTTCGAAATAGCGCACTACTGCAGAGGCAAGAAAGGCTGTACCCAGGTTAATCACCAGCCATGGAAGCCTTGATTTGACGGCTTCTACCCAGTTACCACCAAGTTCCTCGTCCTCAGATACCCCAGAGATTTTTAGTATGTCTTCGGTATTTTCGTCTTCGAGTACATCTATGACGTCATCAAAAGTAACCCTGCCCAGCAGCTTCATCTCCTGATCCAACACCGGAATACTGGTAATATTATATTGTGAAATTAACTTGGCTACCTCTTCCTGATCTGTATCAGGACTCACCCAGGCTACGTCACCTTTCACTAATTCGGTGATCTCTACATTTCCTTTTGCTTTGATGATATCTTTGAGAGAGACGATTCCCTGGAAAACATTGTTATCATCCGTTACAAATATGGTGTAGAATTCTTCAATTTCCTCACTCTGTCTGATGATCTCATCGATAGCATCCTTCTTTTTCAGGTGCAGGTGGATACGGATAAACTGAGTGTTCATCAGTCCGCCCGCAGTATCTTCATCATAGCTCAGTAAGTTCCTGATATGGGTTGCATCAGCTTCGTTAAGGTCACTTAAGATCTCCTTTTGCTCATGCTCTTCAAGCTGCGAAATGATATCTGTAGCGTCATCGTAGTCAAGCTCCTCTACAATCTCGGTCCGCTTATCGGGATGCAGCTGAAGTAACAACTCTTCAGGATGCGCGTGTTCGTGCATTTCAGAAATAATCTCCGAAGCAATCTCTACGGGAAGCAGATTGATGATGCGCTCGCGGTCGTCTTTGGTAAGGCTCCCGAATAATATGGCAATCTCAGACGCATGATACTCATTAAGAATTACAGCAAGGTTTTCATCGCTGTCATTCAGTGCAGATTTTAATCTGGATACATCATTTTTGTCTAATTCGTAGGATTGCATACCCTGCTAATGTAAGCATATTTTATGTTTAAGCAGGCAGGCTTTTACTTAAACCAGCCCTTTCTCCAGAAATAGAAAAATTGTGCAATCGCAATCACCACCATAACCAGCATGGTATAAAAGTAGCCATGCGGGGAATAAAGCTCAGGCATGTTGTCTGGCAACATTTTCCCACTAACGGGATCCTGATGCGCAAAGTTCATCCCGTAAATTCCGGCAATAAAAGTAAGCGGGATAAAAATTGATGAAATGATTGTTAGCACCTTCATGATTTCATTCATCCGGTTACTGATAATGGAAAGGTACATGTCAATGTTACTCGCAGAAATTTCTTTAAGCGATTCCACGATATCGATGATCTGAATGCAATGGTCGTAGGCATCCTTCACAAAGAGCTTGGTTTGATCGGTAATAAGCGGACTATCGCTGCGCAGCATATCATTGAGTTTGTCGCGTTCTGGCCAGATTACCCTGCGAATATTGATGAGGTTTCTCTTAATGAGCTGAATATCAAACATGATACTGCGTTCGGGCTTCTCAAATAACCTGTCTTCAATGTTATCCAGCTCATCACTCCAGGTGCCCAGTATTTCGAAATAAGTGTCTACGATACTGTCCATCAGTGCGTACATGAGATAACTGCTCCCACCTGTCCTGATATTTCCTTTGCCAGCTTTAAGCCGGGATTTAACGGAAGCTATGCAATCAGAATAATTCTCCTGCAGCGTAAACAGTGCATTATCTGTCACAATGAAAGACATCTGTTCGTTATCCAAATTTTTGTCCTCATCAAGCAGCAACATTCTACTGATAGCAAAAACATAGCTATCATATTCTTCCAGTTTAGGTCGCTGGTAAGTACGTGTAACGTCTTCCAGCACCAATTTATGAATATTAAGGTCGCGGTTAAGGATATCAAACATTTCCGGGGAAGCGAAGCCCTTGATGTCGATCCAGAAGGTAAATGATTTATCAGCGATGATTTTTGTAATTCCATTGAGGTTATTCAATGTTTTGACTTCATAAACCTCCTGATTAAATTTATGCAGCGTAATTACGGGTTTCAGCGAATTTTCGTCAATAAACACAATGCCGGGGCTAGAACCGGCTTCGGGTAGATTGTACTGTTTCTTTTTCCTGCGTGATCTACTGCGTTTATCCATTTATCAGATATAGTTTTTTGCCTGGGGACCCTGATTGAACAACAAATCGACAATGCTCATGTTTGGTAGAAATCCGTGTCTTTCTTCAAAGACCTGATGGTAAGGTTTTGCAGGAATAATGAGCTCTGGATTTTTGAAATGAAGTTTAGACCTGAAGTCAGACTCCGCAGGTATTTCTTTGGTATATTCTGTAGTGAACTTCAATTCAGGCGTTTTTTTTAGCTGCTTGAAAATCCATTGCAGCAGCTCCAGATTATAGTCGAATAGAAAGTCGAATTTTTTCTGATAGAACGGTGCGAGCTCGTCTTCATAAAATTCGAAATAAGGCGAGTTCCTGTAACAGCTTTCCATACTCAGCCAATGAAGCCGCTGCCATTTAAAATCATAACTGATTTTCACATCTTTCATCTTTGTGTGATACTTGGAACCCTTAATTACCGGCAGGAATAAGTCCAGCGGACCATTTGGCGAATAAACTCTGGTCCTGTTGCGGTACGTTTGTTTCGGGAAATGTTCCTCCTTTTCAAGCGTAAAGTCAAAATTACTGGTATTTAGAGCAGTGAAGTAACTCACCGGGGGAAGATAAAAAATTGGAAATATAGCAGAATTGTGCATTGGTTAATTTATGTTTGCATTTTCAATCAGGCAAAATAATGATAAAAAAACTCTTTCTCCTAGTGTTAGCTGATTTTATGTGTCCTAAACCTATCCATAACGCATAATGTCAGCGCCATCAGTAGCCGTAGTTATCCTCAATTGGAACGGCAAAGATCTATTATCGCATTTTTTGCCTGGCGTACTTCGCTCCAGTTATAGTAATTTCACAGTGATTGTGGGCGACAATGCCTCAACTGATGATTCCGTTGCTTATGTTCAAGAAAACTTTCCAACGATACGCGTGATCACTAATGATCAGAATTATGGATTTGCAGAGGGCTATAATCGGGTATTGGAGCAGGTGGAGGCAGATTATTTTGTGCTGTTGAATTCTGATGTCGAAGTCCCTGAAAACTGGATTGCCCCGGTAATCAGCGCGATGCAAGCCGATCCAAAAATTGCAGCAGCACAACCAAAAATCAAATGGCAGGGCGACAAATCCAGGTTTGAATATGCTGGTGCGGCGGGCGGCTTTTTGGATGTTAATGGCTTCCCTTTTTGCAGAGGCAGAATATTTAATGAAATAGAAGAAGATCTTGGTCAGTATAATGACAGCAGGGATATCTTTTGGGCAAGTGGCGCGGCGTTTTTTATTAAACGGGCGATGTGGCTAGAGACTAAAGGCCTGGACCCTGCCCTTTTTGCGCATATGGAAGAAATTGATCTCTGCTGGCGGCTGAAAAACCTTGGTTACCGGATTATTTACTGCCCGGAAGCTGAAGTCTACCATGTTGGTGGCGGCACACTGGACGCAAGTAATCCCTATAAAGTTTATTTGAATTTCAGGAACAACCTAATGATCATGCAGAAGAACCTGCCCTTAGGTCAGGCCATCAGCAGTATCATCGTCAGGTTTTTTATCGACTTTGTCGCATTGATACAATTCCTTTTTAAAGGGGAACGCAAATTCGCGGCAGCTGTAAGTAAGGCGCACTTCCAGTTTTTACGGAATTTATCACAAACGGCGGCGAAAAGAGGAAAAAAGCAGATATCATATACCTTGCACACCGGAGTTTATCCGTCCAGTGTGGTATGGGCTTTCTTTGTAAAAGGACACAAGCGTTTTACTCAGCTAAAAAACTTTCGATAGCCATGCGGTATCCATCGAGGCCAAATCCTGTAAGTACACCTTTGCAGTTTTTACCGGTCAGGGAAACATGTCGGAATTCTTCCCTAGCATAAATATTAGATACATGAACCTCTATTACGGCCGTTTTGATTGAAGCAATTGCATCTGCTATGGCAACTGAAGTATGCGTATAACCACCGCCATTGAGAATGATACCGTCAAAGTCGAAACCCACTTCGTGCAATTTATTAATGAGCTCCCCTTCTACATTGCTTTGAAAGTAATCCAGCTCAATATCAGTATATTTGGCTTTCAATTCAATAAAATATTGCTCAAAGGTTCTGCTGCCATATATGCCGGGCTCTCTTGTTCCCAGTAGATTTAAGTTTGGGCCGTTAATAATTTGTATCTTCATCGATCAAACTTAGCCTTAAAAAACTAACATTAAAAATTTTTCTGTGATTAACTACCCCCATCATAAAGCCTTCAGAGCACATCTTAAATTGGAACGTGGACTGTCGGATCATTCCGTAGAGGCATACCTGAATGACGTGAGTAAACTAAGCCAGTACTTTGAAGTAATAAATAAGAAGTTTGTAGTTAAGGATGTAGACAATAATACCTTATCAGGTTTTTTGGTGTGGCTAAGTGAGCTTGGGATGCTTCCTAATAGCCAGGCACGGGTAATATCCGGGCTTAAGTCTTTTTTTGGCTTTCTGTTGATGGAACAATTGATTGAGAAAGATCCTTCCGATGGATTGGATTCTCCGCGCCTGAGCCGAAAATTACCTGATGTTCTGAATTTTCACGAGATTAATAATTTACTCATGGCAATTGACGTGTCCAAGCCAGAGGGAACCAGGAACAAGGCCATCATTGAAGTTTTATATGGATGTGGATTGCGTGTGACAGAGCTCACAGGCTTACGCTTGTCAGATTTATATGGCGATGAAGGATATATCAAGGTTATTGGTAAAGGTAATAAGGAACGCATTGTTCCAATTGGAGAGGCTGCTTTACAATATACCTACATCTACCTCAATCAGGTCAGAAATCATTTGGATATCAAAAAAGGCAACGAGGATTATATCTTTTTAAACCGGATGGGAACACGTCTTTCCAGAATTTCCGTATTCACGATGATTAAGGCCGTGGCGGAAAAGATCGGACTCGCTAAAAGTATCAGTCCCCATACTTTCAGGCATTCCTTTGCAACCCATTTGATTGAAGGTGGTGCGGACTTAAGAGCCGTTCAGGAAATGCTGGGCCATTCTAGTATCACCACGACTGAAGTTTACACTCACCTGGACCGTGACTATTTAAGAGGCATCATCACCCAGTTTCACCCAAGAACGTAAGGCTAGAATTCTACGTTGACAGCTATATATTACAGCCAATCATCCGGTCCTTACCCTGCATATCCTTTTTTAAGATGATGTTTTTGAAGCCTTTGACTGCAAGCATCTCAACTGTTTGAGCGCCTAGATATTCATTGATCTCAAAGAATAGACGGCCACTGGTGTGGAGGTGCGATAGTGCAAAGTCAGCTATGCTGGTATAAAAGATTAAGGGGTCATCATCGCTCACGAACAGGGCAAGATGTGGTTCATAGTCCAGTACATTTTGATGCATCTCGCTTCGTTCAGAATTTCGGATGTAAGGTGGATTGCTTACGATTACATGAAATTTTTGACTTGCCTCATAGCTACGGATATCTGCTTGGATGAAGTTTACAGCTGCATCATTCAACACAGCATTTTCTCGTGCGACTGCAATTGCATCCGCAGAGACATCTAATGCGAAGACATTGCTAAATGTCGTTTTCTTTTTTAAAGTAATCGCAATACATCCACTTCCTGTTCCAATATCCAATACGTCTAGTTGTTCAACTCCAGCTGCAGTTAAGTCAGTTAACATCCAGTATATCAACTCCTCTGTCTCTGGTCTCGGGATTAAAACTGACTCATTTACCTTGAACTTTAATCCGTAAAAATGGGCCTCGGCAAATATATGCTGCATTGGCCTGCCCTTTTTCAGATCGTTGAGTACCTCAAGGTATTTTTGCTTGGTATCATCGGAAAAAACCTCCCTTTTGCTTGATAAATACTTACTCCTGTTCCAGCCGGAAATGTGTTCCAATGTCAGATAAAATAATTGTCTAGCCTCCTCATCTTCATAGATAAAGGACAATTCGTTGATAAAATACTGTTCTGTTTGCTCAGGAGTCATGAATGGCAAAAGTATAAATAATGTTGCATCCCTGTGTTTGAAATATTTCAATAGCTCATAAATTGCAGGTACTTTTGTCTCATGAGCGACGAGTTATACATGAAACGCTGCCTGGAACTGGCGGAACTTGGAAATGGTAAAGTGAGCCCGAATCCAATGGTAGGTTGTGTGATCGTTAGCGGTAATAAAATTATTGGAGAAGGCTATCATCAGCAATATGGGCAGGCCCATGCCGAGGTGAATGCGGTGAACGCAGTTTTTGCCAACTATGGGGAGAAGTCTGCAGCGCTGTTTAAGGATGCTATTGTATATGTGAGCCTGGAGCCTTGTGCACATTTTGGCAAAACCCCTCCCTGTGCCGATTTGCTGGTTAAACACCAGGTAAAAAGAGTGGTTATTTGTAATGTAGATCCTTTCCCTGATGTAGACGGTAAAGGAATTAGTAAATTGAAGGAAGCCGGTATTAAAGTGACAACTGGTGTATTGGATGAGGAAGGTAAATATCTGAATCGTCGTTTCTTTACACGCGTTAAGTCTCAGCGGCCATATATCATTTTAAAGTGGGCACGTACAGCAAACGGTTACTTTGCCCCAAAAAACACTGTTCAGCAGTGGATCAGTGGTCCTCTTGCCAAAAAAGCGGTACATAAATGGAGAACTGAAGAGGATGCCATTGTCATTGGCAAGAAAACCGCACTGGCAGACAATCCACAATTAAGTGCAAGGGAATGGAAAGGTAAAAACCCTATCAGAATACTAATCGACCGTAAGCTGGAGGTGCCTGCTGATCATCATATATTTAATGATCGTGCAAAAACTATCATTTTTAATGAAGTAAAGACAGACGTGGTTGATAATATCCATTACATCGAGATGGAAGACATGCAATTTTACCTCCCCCAAAAGATTGCCTATCAGTTATATCTGATGGATATACAGTCCATTATCATTGAAGGTGGGGCTAATATCCTTAACCAGTTTATTAGTTCAGGGCTATGGGACGAGGCCAGGGTGTTCAATTCTGCCAGTTCCTGGGATACTGGCATCCATTCCCCACAGATCAATGGAAACATTACGTCGCTGATAACTGTTGGTCAGGATCAATTAACAATTTATGAAAACAGTCTTGTCTCATGATTTATATCTTATTGAGTATTAGCTGCAGTGTAACTGTAGCTGTATTGTTGAAACTCGCTAAGCGATATCAGATTAACGTTTTGCAGGCAGTGATGTCAAACTACCTGGCTGCGATTGTGCTAAGCTGGTTTTTCTTCAAGCCTGACTTCGCATCAGTAACTTCCACAGCGCCATCCGGGCTGGTAATATTTTTAGGGGTGCTGCTTCCGGTTTTGTTTTTAATCCTTTCTGCCTCCGTGCGAAACATCGGTATCGTTAAGACAGACATTGCACAGCGGCTTTCGCTATTTATTCCCATTCTTGCTGCTCTTTATCTCTACGGAGAACACTTCAATAATTTAAAAACTATTGGCTTGTTGGGGGGATTTGCAGCTATCGTCTTAACATTAGCCCGTAAATCAGGTGATCAAGTCAAAACTAAAAATTACCTCTATCCTATTGCGGTTTTTATCGGTTTTGGTATCATCGATGTAATGTTTAAACAACTTGCTCTTCATCAGGATATCCCATATACCAGCTCACTACTGATAGTATTTTGTATTTCGTTGGTAACAGCCTTCATTATTCTCATTTACAATATAGTTGTCCGAAAGCAAAAAGCACAGCTGATCAACTTTGCCTGCGGGATTGTGCTTGGCTGTTTCAACTTTGGAAATATCCTGTTTTACATGAAAGCACATCGGGCTCTCGCCAATAATCCGTCTACCGTATTTGCAGCGATGAACATGGGTGTAATCCTCGCTGGAAGTCTTATTGGTATCTTTATCTTCAAAGAAAAGGTTAGCAAAGTCAATTATGCTGGTATTGTTTTGGCTTTAGTTGCAATTTTGCTGATCACCTTATCACAGAGATATGCTGTTTGAAGATACTTATAAAACAGTAGAACAGCCTGTGGAGGGGCTTTATCGTGATAAGGGAAGTAAATTTTTAGCCTTTGCCTATCCCATGACGAATGAAAATGAGCTGAAACCAATCCTGCTTCAGCTTCGTGCGGCACATACAAAAGCTAATCATTTCTGTTATGCCTATCGCTTAACGCCCGATAGAAGTGTTTACCGTGCAAATGACGATGGAGAACCTTCCGGCACTGCCGGTCGTCCGATCCTAAATGTTTTATTATCGGCCGACATTACCAATACGCTGATTGTGGTGGTACGTTATTTTGGTGGAACGCTGCTTGGTGTGCCCGGACTTATCAACGCGTACAAATGCGCTGCCGCGGATGCTATTTCATTGGCAGCTGTGATAGAAAAAACTGTAAACGATAGATATGAACTGAACTTCGATTATCTGGCGATGAACGACGTGATGCGGCTAATTAAAGAAGAGCAGTTGACGATAGTCTGCCAGCAATTTGATAACCAGTGTTGCATCATATTTGATGTCAGAAAATCACAGCTGAATAAGGTGATGCAAAAAATTGAACAACAAGCCGGTCTGAGCCTGAAGTACCTTGGGACCGTCTAAAAATTAACTTATAAATCTACCTAAAATGACAAAATTCTCTGAAGCCGATCTGATAATCAATCCTGATGGCAGTATATACCACCTAAACCTCCTGCCGGATGACTTAGCCGGAACCGTAATTACTGTTGGTGATCCTGATAGAATTAGCGCGGTGAGCAAATATTTCGATCGTATAGAAGTTAGTAAAGGAAAACGTGAATTCCTGACGCAAACAGGATACATAGGCACTAAACGCATCACGGTTATTTCTACCGGCATAGGCACAGATAATATCGATATCGTACTGAATGAACTGGATGCCCTGGTAAATATCGATTTCGAAACCCGTGAAGTAAAAAATACACTCACATCCCTGAATATTATCAGGATAGGTACATCGGGAGCAATCCAGCCCGATCTACCAATGGGAACTGTGCTGGCATCAGCTATGGGACTTGGTCTTGACGCCCTGATGGATTATTACCAGTTACCCAACAGCCTTGAAGAACAAACTTTACTGAAACATATCAAGCAGCAATTTAAACATGCACCACACATCAGACCATATCTAACGTCAGCCGATCAAAGTTTGCTGGAGATTATCGGTAAAGATATGGAGACAGGGATTACAGCAACGGCACCGGGCTTTTATGCGCCGCAAGGAAGAAATGTAAGGGTTGAAGGGCAAATCCAGGACCTTATCTCGGTGTTAAACGGATTCGCGTTAGATCAACACAGAATTACGAACCTTGAAATGGAGACTGCAGGTATATATGCTCTAGCAAGGATTTTTGGACATAAAGCACTGTCTGTAAATGCTATTCTAGCCAGCAGGGTTAACAAACAGTTTAGTAATAATCCCAATCAGGTGGTAGACAAAGCCATTCAGCTGGTACTTGAAAGAATTACCCAGCTATAATTATACAAGCCTTAAAAAACGCATACTCTAGCTCAATGTCTAAACGTAAACACTTCTTTTTAATCCTGATTTTAGGTTCCCTCACTGCCCTTGGCCCTTTCTCAATCGACATGTACCTGCCCGGATTTCCGGCAATTGCGAAAGATTTGCACACTACCGTAGCCAAGGTTTCATTATCACTCTCCGGATTTTTCATCGGCATCTCTGCCGGTCAATTGCTCTATGGGCCACTGCTCGATCGTTTTGGCAGAAAAAAACCACTTTATATTGGTTTGCTGGTTTATATATTAGCATCCATTGGCTGTGCTTATGCGCATAGCATCGATGCACTCATCGTGTGGAGATGTATACAGGCTATCGGAAGCTGCGCAGCCGCTGTTGCCTCAATCGCAATGGTTCGTGATCTCTTTCCTGTAGAAGAAAATGCGAAAGTCTTCGCCCTATTGATGCTTGTAGTTGGTGTTTCGCCAATGATTGCACCTACCGTAGGCGGTTACGTCACTACCGCTTTCGGATGGCATTCGGTATTTATCGTATTGATGCTATTGGGGCTGGTGAATTTACTGGCCAGTATTTTCGGTTTGCCTGATACCTATAAACCGGATCTGACTCTATCATTAAAACCACGTCCTATCTTAAACAATTTTGTGCAGGTGTTGCGGGAACCACAGTTTTATACTTATGCCCTTACCGGTGCTGTGGCTTTTGCCGGACTTTTTGCTTACGTTGCAGGCTCTCCATTGCTATTTATGGATATCTTCGCGCTGAGTGAGGAAAACTACGGATGGATTTTCGCCTTCTTGTCCATCGGACTGATCGGTGCCAGTCAGCTTAACACCTTAATGCTCAAAAAATACAGTAGCGAGCAACTGATTTTTGCAGCATTGATTTGTCAGGCCATAACCGGCATTATATTTTTAACAGGGAGTATCAATGGGTGGTTCGGACTTCCAGCAACTATATTTCTGCTGTTTATATTTCTTAGTTGCCTTGGTTTTGCCAATCCAAACACCTCTGCCCTGTCGCTAGCCCCATTTACAAAAAATGCGGGCAGTGCCTCAGCACTGATGGGAGCCACACAAATGGGATTAGGTACATTAGCGTCAATTGGCGTAAGTTTGTTTGATACCCATTCATCCCTGCCAATGGTGGCCATCATGGCTGCCACATCCATCATTGCATTAATGATCCTATTCTTTGGTAGGAAAAATATTAAGACCAAGGTGGAAATCGATAAAGACAATATGGGTGCCTCCTTCCACTAATTATTTTGGAGTGGTACCGGGCAGAGATATGCTGCTATTCTTCATCATCTTCATCAGATTTTGCTGGAACTTAAGTTTATTGTCATTGAATCCATGCGAATTGATCCAAACACTGATCATTACCTTATAACCAGATTCCTCGAGCACAGAAACACCAATTCTGTGCTCTGGTGTTTTAAGGATATCATCCGAATCAGCGATACATTCCTCGACTACCTTAACCAGTTCATCATAATCAACACCATAGCTGAACTTCATCTCAATATCCAGGCGACGACTTCCCTTAGTACTGATATTGATGATTACCTCGTTTGATAGCTTACCATTTGGAACTACTACTAATCTATTATCGAAAGTGGTTACTTTCGTATAAAAGATCTCTATATTGGTAACTGTACCTTCCTGTCCCTGAGCTACGATATTATCACCCACTTTAAACGGCTTTAGCATGAGGATAAGCACACCACTCGCAAAATTTTGCAGCGTGCCCGACAGCGCAAGTCCTGCCGCAACACCAATGGCACCAACTAACGTTGCGAAGATGGTCATTTGTATGCCTATAAACTGCATCACGGTAAAAAACAGTAATATACGAAGTACCGTGACAGTGAGACTAATGAAAAATGGCTTGATAGAGGGATCTACATTTTTTTTGTGCATCCCGCTTTTAAGCCATCTTGAAAACAGTTTAATCAGCCATAGTCCAATAAACAAGAGGGCTATCCCAATCAATATTGCTGGCCCCTTGTCTAATAACCAGTCAAAAGCTTTATCATAAAATTGAATTGTGTGATCGGTTTTTGTTTCTTTCATATCGTCATTTCTTATTCTGCTGACAGCGTATCTTGCCTTAATAACCGAAACGACTATTAAAAGGTTTATGATTCTGAAAAATAGTAAACAAAAGAATGGTCAGACTGTTGATTTTATACGATACGATAAATATAGACTATGTTAAGAACAGCAAAACACCAGATGGCTATCCTGGCAGCAAAGAAACTGCTGGAGACCAATAAACAACAAAACTTAAGTACTGCAAAACGCCTGGTTTCGATCATTGCCGGTGCATATATTTTTCAGAAAGGCATCAGTAATATTTTCAAACACCCGGTAGTTAGTGCCCAGGAGGTTCTGGTTGGTGGATTTTTGATCTACGATGCCGTGCGCGGTATACAGGAAACTTATCCTTTCAGGCCAAAGGAAACTTCAGAGGTGCGAAGGAACCAGATTCAAGGCAACGACCCATCCAGCGCATCTCCGGCATTTGTATAGGTAAGGTTATTCTAGTATTGGGCTGACTGCAGCCCAATACGCTAAAACCCTAGCAAACTTCCAGATCAGTAAAAAATAAAGCCAGGTTTTCGATCTCCCCTTTTAACCGGCTGCAAAATAAATAAGTCTCCACTTCTTCTCCGCTCATCATTGAAATTTCAGGAAAGCTTTTTATCAGCTGGTTTACGCGAATCAGTAAACCGTAAATTTTCATCATATTATTTCGCAGGTACTCCGTATGGTGATCCCCGAAAATCAAAATATCTCTGATTGCCTGCTTTCTGATCCTGTTAATTTCGCTATAAAGGAAGTAGTCGTCCATCAAACGGAAATCAGAGCTATGGTTGATCTCCAGTTCATGAACCAGTTGCGTTAAATGATCCAGCTCACAAAGGCTTTCTGCTAAATATAAGTATGGCATATACTCAATAATTATACGATAAAAATTTGATGGTTAGCATGTTTCAGTGAATAATGTCGGAATAATTTCTTCCTCAGATTTTTTAGACCCTCATCTTTAAGCTGTCTCACACGTTCGGTACTTAAATCAAATATGTGGCCAATTTCATCTAACTGCAAGCGTTTCATTCCCGAGAGCCCATAATATAGCTGTAGAATTGCCTCTTGCCTCTCCGGCAAAACCTTGAGTAAATTACCAACTTCCTGAACATCACTCAACAATTTGAGTCCATGGTCTGGTGCAGGATCACTGTTGGAGAGTAAATCAAGTAAGGTGTCGCCAGACTCCAGCAGGTAAGCCTGATCCAGGGAGAGGCTATAATAAGAAGATATATTAAAGTGTCTGATCTGACTCAAATCCCAATTCAATTCTTCAGCGATCTCCTCTTCTGTAGGCATTCTTTCCAGTTTTTGCTCCAATGCCAAAGACGTTTTCCGAATTTTCGTTATGGAGTGTATCGTGTTCATTGGCAGTCTGATCGTCCGGCTCTGTTCTGCCAGGCCCATTAGAATAGATTGCCTGATCCACCACACCGCAAATGAAATGAATTTAAACCCTTTAGTGACGTCAAACTTCTCTGCCGCTCTGATTAGTCCCAGATTGCCCTCGCTAATCAGATCGCCTAAACTTAAACCACGATGCTGATAGGCTTTTGCGACCGAAATAACAAACCTTAGGTTGGCCCTCACCAATCGGTTTGCCGCCTCAGGGTCGCCTAATTTCACTTTCTTGGCCAGTCTAACCTCCTCTTCGAGGCTTAGCAGGTTGATCCTGTTAATGTCATTAAGGTATTTTCCTACGGACATCAATTCTCTATCCGTAACAGATTGGTTAATCTTTAATTCCCTCATAGAAATATTTTTTTTAACAATGAAGGACACAATTACATAATTAGGAATGATAAAAACCATTTTGTGAAAAAAAACTGATTTTAGGCCATAAAAAAAGTTTATTTTTAGTTTTACGATTGTATTCAAATATTTACTAGAATGCGTTTGATTATATATAGTTTTTTTTTCATTTTCATTAACATTTAATTAAATACTTTAAGTTATGAAAGTGAACAAAAAAAACAGACAATTCGAGGAATTTAACAAGCGTCTGCTTACCGAACTGCAAAGAAATCCAGACGCACCTCTAAAATTTTTGGCAATGCTATTAAAAGCATCTGTTACCAAGGTATCTGCCAGGTTGAAGTTACTTAGAGAGAAAGGTTATTATACTTCGAGCAGGGTTATTTTAAACCCCGGCAGATTTGGCATTCTGACGAATGGCTATGTGATCATCCAGTATGATACTAAGAATGCTTCGGAAGTAAGCAGCTACAGAGAAAGAATTAATGCAATGGAAGATGTTGGAGGTATGTACGAAACAGTTTCTAACCAAATCAACGTACAAATTCACACAACAACCAATGATGCCTTCGCACGAATTATTGCCGATATTGCGTCGATAGAGAATGTTACAATTTTAGATAGTCGAATTTATCTGAGGAAATTATTCCCCGATAAAGGGGTCAATATGAATCACCATTGGCCGGGACAAAACCCACAAAAATAATCATGCCACGCTCTTGAAGGCCAGGTGCAAAACATTTTCCCTCGGTTAAAGTTATAGGCAAAGGTTAAATTTGGACTTATGCCTTCGACAGTTATTGCACATTTCACCTATGACACGTCTACCGGAATGTTAAAGATTACTTTTCTTTCCGGTAGTGTGTATGCCTATCATGACGTTCCTGATAAGATCTATCAGGGATTGAGTAGAGCTGCATCCAAAGGAAAGTATTTTAATCGTTTGATCAAAAACCATTATAACTTCGACCAGCTTGTTCAGGGCGAGCAAAACTAGCCGGCTTTACCTTTCATAGCTGAATGATGCCAGTTAAAATCTCAATTTCATTCAAAAAAAAGCATAATATGAGATGGAAAAATTTATGTTTGCATTTTAAATTTCAAAAATGATCAGTAGAGGTCTCTCTTATTTTGGTGTAATTTGCTTACATATACTTTCATTTCTTCCAATGCAGGTGCTTTATGGTTTCGCTTCGGTTGTATATCTGCTTTTATACTATGTATTTGGATACCGCAGAAAAGTGGTGAGAGAGAATCTTGTCAATGCTTTTCCTGAAAAAGATAGCTATGAGATAGATTTGCTGGAGAAAAGGTTCTTTAAATACCTGTCTGCCCTAATTTTTGAGATTATCAAATTATCCTCTATATCTAAGAAAGAATTGCAGCGACGTTACGTGTGTAAAAATACAGACTTGATCAATAGTTATTTATCCAGAGGTGAGAGCGTTCTGGTTTGCTCTGCACATTATGGAAATTGGGAATGGGGTACACAAGCCTTTGCTTTACACATGCAAGCAGATACTTATGCCATTTACAAGCCATTAACCAATAAGATTTTTGAAAATTGGTTCAGTCGCATGCGCGCGAGGTTTGCCAATCGAATGATTCCTATGCGTCAGACTTTCAGGGCACTTAGCGATACTAAAAACGTTACTACGGTCTTCTGTTTCGGAAATGATCAGGCACCGATAAAGGAAGAATCACATTACTGGATGGAATTCCTCAATCAGCAAACGTCCTTCCAGTTAGGCATCGAAAAGATAGCCCTCAAAACCAACAGGCCGGTTTTCTACATCAAGGTCAAAGTTTTGAAAAAAGGTTATTATGAAATTGACTGTGTTCCGATTTGCCTCCAGCCAGAAAAAACAAACGGACATGAAATCACTGATTTACATGTCCGTTTTCTAGAAAATCTTATTAAAGAAGATCCCGCATATTGGTTATGGAGCCACCGTAGGTGGAAACATCAGCCTACTCAGCCACCGTTAGTTTAAGCGCTGCTGTAGTGTTGTGCCTTACTGTTTTGGTAAGCTCCGGATCATTGCTCAGCTTTTTACCATAGGATGGTATCATCTGCTTTAATTTATCCTGCCATTCTTTGGTTTTCATCTCCTCCTTGAAACAACGCTCCATCAGACTGATCATAATAGATACAGCTGTAGACGCTCCCGGAGAAGCACCTAACAAGGCAGCAATGGAGCCGTCTGCCGCGGATACAACTTCAGTTCCGAATTCAAGGATCCCTCCTAGTTTTTCATCCTTTTTGATCACCTGTACACGCTGACCAGCAGTTTCCAGTTCCCAGTCCTTCATTACTGCCGCAGGCAAGTATTCTCTCAAGGCCTCCATGCGGTCTTCCGGAGATTGTCTCACCTGGTCAATAAGGTATTTTGTCAGAGGGATATTATCTAAACCAGCCGCAATCATCGGACGGATATTATTCACTTTGATAGATAGTGGGAGGTCCAGCAGTGATCCGTTTTTCAGGAAACGTGTAGAAAATCCAGCATAAGGACCAAATAAAAGGGCTTTTTTCCCATCAATCATTCTTGTATCTAAATGCGGTACAGACATAGGCGGCGCACCAACTGATGCCTTACCGTAAACCTTTGCATGATGACGCTCAATTACCTCGGGATTCACACATTTTAGCCATTGACCGCTTACCGGGAAACCGCCAAAACCTTTTCCCTCAGGAATATCAGATTTTTCCAATAATGGAAGTGACCCGCCACCAGCACCTATAAATACAAATTTCGCTTTTATTGTTCTTTTTTCTCCAGTTTCCTTATCTTTAATTTTAACTTCCCAAAGGCCGTTTTTCTGCTTCAGTTTACGCACTTCTTTGTTGAATTCCATAAACACGTCTGGTTTCTCCATCAGGGAGTTAAACATCATACGCGTTAATGAACCGAAGTTCACGTCAGTTCCAAGCAGCATCCTTGTCGCCGCTACCTTATCTGATGCGTCACGTCCTTCCATCACCAGGGGCATCCAGTCAGAAAGTTGTTTGGGATCCTCTGAGTAAGTCATTCCTTTGAATAATTCACATTCCTGCAGTCTGTTGTAACGTTCTTTCAGGAAGCTTACATTATCTGCCCCCCAAACGAAACTCATATGAGGAATGCTCTTGATAAATGTTTCGGGCGACTGTACTAATTTTTGTTCTACTAAAAATGACCAGAATTGCTTTGATACTTCAAACGATTCAGCAATGGCAACTGCTTTTACCGTTTCTACAGTACCATTAGCTTTCTGAGGAGTATAGTTTAATTCGCAAAAGGCCGAATGACCTGTACCGGCGTTATTCCAGGCATCAGAACTTTCTGCAGCCGCTACGTCGAGTCTCTCAAAGATTTCTATAGTGGATTCGGGTGCCAGCTCTTTTAAAAGCACACCAAGGGTTGCACTCATAATGCCTGCGCCAATTAACACTACATCTACTACTTTATCAGGATTATTTTTCTTACTGGTCATGAAGGATAGATCGTTTATTCTTTATTTCGGACACAAAATTAATATAATGACCGACAGTTGAGTGGTCATTTTCTATTTTATGCGTCATATTTTTATTGATTTTGGATTAAAAACAAAGTTTTTACAGAATAGTTCTGATTTCTCAAATTATTGACAATGTCTTATCGAATCTGTCCATTTCCTCTGATTACCCATTTGTAGCTTGTCAGTTCTTCCAACCCCATCGGGCCTCTGGCATGAAGCTTTTGTGTACTGATTCCTATTTCCGCACCCAGCCCAAACTGGCCGCCATCGGTAAATGCTGTTGATGCATTTGCATATACTGCAGCAGCATCCACAGCGTTAAGAAATTGAAGTAGCGATGTCTCGTCTTCAGCTATGATTGCCTCACTGTGCTTAGAACTATATTTGGCTATGTGTTCCAGCGCTCCTTCCAAATTGTGTACCGTTTTAACGGCCATCTTATAGTCCAGGAATTCTATCCCAAAATCTTCGGGACCTGCCGAAAAGAGCAAGTCTGAAGGATAGGAACCACTCAACACCGCGAAAGAGGGCTCGTCTGCATATAGGATTACCGACTGCTCTGCTAATTGTGCCACCAGCTGATAAAGATCACTTAATCGCCTCTGGTGTACGAGCAGGCAATCTAACGAGTTGCAAACACTTACTCTTCTGGTTTTAGCATTAAATATGATATTCTTTCCTTTTTCAAGATCGCCTGATACATCAAAAAAGGTATGAACAATTCCTGCACCGGTTTCGATGACAGGAACTTTGCTGTGGTCACGTACATAATTGATTAATGACTGGCTTCCTCTTGGGATCAGGACATCCACAAGACCCACAGCATTCAATAACGCTGCGGTAGCGTCACGTGCGGCAGGCAATAGAACTGCTACGTTCACGTCTACCTCATGAGCAGTTAAAACCTCATGGATCACACCTATTATTGCCAGGTTAGAAAACTCTGCATCACTCCCTCCTTTCAACACAGCTACATTGCCTGTTTTAAAACATAAGGAAAAGACGTCGATCGTCACATTTGGTCGCGCTTCATATATCACACCCACAACACCCATCGGTACCCTGATTTTTGTTAGCTCAAGCCCATTCGGGAGAGTATTTTCCGATATTTTTTGTCCCAGGGGGCTTTCCAGACCAACTACGTTTCTTACTTCCTGGGCAATACCTTCCAGCCGCTCTGCACTGAGCTTAAGTCGGTCGTACTTTGGATCATCAACAGACATTCTATCCAAATCCAATTGGTTAGCCACCAAAATCTTGTCGGTATTTCTCAGCAGTTCATCTGCCAGGCTGTTTAAAATAATATTCACCTTGTCCTTGCTCAGGAGGTGTAACTTACGGCTAGCCGCAACTGCATCTTCAAAATATAATTGATATGTGTTTTTCATGTTAATTTAGCCTACAGCGTAAAAATAGTTATAATGAACCAAAGGCTTATGTCCTTTTTCCCCAATTCGTTCCCTGGCTTTATCTGAGCTATATTCAGCAACGCCAAGTCCGATTAACTGATCATGCTCATCCTGCAGGCGAATGATATCTCCTTTTTTAAAATCTGCGCTAATGGCTACAATTCCAATTGGCAGCAAGCTCCTCGCCTGTCCAGAAATCAAGGCCTCTATAGCGCCCCGGTTCAACTGCACCGTACCAGTTGCCGATCCTTCAGAATGTGCAATCCATTTTTTCTTTCCCGATGTGTTTTTTTCCGGTACAAAATAGGTATGGGTTAACTTTCCTTCCAGCAAATCTGTAAGCACATTATCCTTTGTTCCGTTCGCAATATGCACCGGTATTCCCAGCTTCGCAACCTTTTGCGCCATGCCCAGTTTCGTCACCATACCGCCCCTGCCAGATCCTGATTTCGCAGTGCTGATGAAAGATCCAATGGTATCATTGTCTCTCCTGATCTCTTCAATTACTTTTGTGCCTGCTACTCTTGGGTCGCCATTATAAATGCCATCCACATTTGAAAGGATCACGAGTGCATCCACATCCAGCATTGAGGCCACCAGACCCGCCAGCTCGTCGTTGTCAGTAAACATCAACTCAGTTACAGACACCACATCATTTTCATTCACAATGGGGATTACATTGTGTTTGAGCAGGATTGACAGACAGTTTTTTATGTTCAGGTAATGCTTGCGATCCCTGAAATCTTCTTTGGTAACCAGCACTTGTGAACATAACATTTGCTGGCGTTCAAATAAAGAAAGGTAAGTATTGATCAGTCTGATCTGGCCCATCGATGCCAAAAGCTGTCTAGCTGCAACAGCATCTTGTTTTTCTGAAATGCTAATCATGCTTCTGCCAGAGGCGACCGCCCCGGAGGAGACAACTACAACCGATTTTCCTTGTTGTTTAAGCTTGATAATTTGGTCTACAAGGTGCTCTATTCTTGCCAGATCCGGAAATCCATTTGATTGTGTAAGTACGTTAGAACCGATTTTTACCACGATTCTTTTATAGGCAGCGGCCATGAATGTTAAATTAAGATTGATCAAATAAAAATACTACAGGAGGGCAACCAGTCCCGTCCAGCCCGTTTGGTGGCCCGCCCCTAAACCACTCCCATCATCTCCGTTAAAGTACTCATGGAAAATGATGTAATCCTTGAAATAAGGATCGTGGTTAAATTTAGGGTGACCACCCGAAACGGGTCGTTCGCCAGCCTCGTCACGGATAAAGATAGCCTTCAGCCGCTGACTCAGCTGCTCAGCGATCTCGGCGAGGCTAAAGTAAGATCCAGAACCTGTAGGATATTCTACCCTAAAGTCGTCTGTATAGTATTCCTGGAAATTCTTCAGCGATTCGATGATCAGGTAATTAACTGGCATCCATATCGGCCCACGCCAGTTACTGTTTCCGCCAAACATGCCAGAATCACTTTCAGCAGGAATATACTGCACCATATAATGTGCACCATCAAGCTGATAGTGGAATGGATTGTCTTTATAAGTTTTGGATAGGGAGCGAATACCATAATCAGATAAAAACTCATCTGTATTCAGCATCCGCTTCAGCAATAACTTCATCCGGTGTCCTCTAAGCAGAGACAGTAAATGCTGGTTATTTCCTTTTGTATCCGTCCAGTGGCTCACCAGCTGAACCAGGTCTGGCCGCTGTTTCATAAACCACTCCATATGCTTTTTAAGCTTCGGAAGTTTCTTCCACTTTTCTTCATCAAAAACGACCTGTGCAAACATAGGAATAAGGCCCACCATACTCCGCAGACGCAGTTTATCGGCTGTGCCATCCGGTTTTCTGAGCATGTCGTAATAAAACCCATCTTCTTCATCCCATAAACCCTGAGAATCTTCCCCCATGTTAGAAATAGACCCGGCGATATATAGAAAGTGTTCGGAGAATTTTATTGCCATAGCCTCAAACACGCTGTGGTGTGATGCCAGCTCCATACTTATTTGGAGCATATTCAGCGCATACATTGCCATCCAGCTTGTACCATCAGCCTGCTCCAAAAAGCCTCCTCCAGGTACCGGCTGACTCCGGTTAAAAACCCCTATGTTGTCTAATCCGAGGAACCCTCCTTCAAAGATATTATTTCCCTCACTATCCTTCTGGTTCACCCACCAGGTGAAATTAAGCAGTAGCTTATTGAAAAGATCAATCAGAAAATTCAGATCTCCCTTGCCCTTATTTTTTTTGTCCTGCTGATAAACATGCCAGGTTGCCATTGCATGAACTGGTGGGTTAACATCTCCAAAATCCCATTCATAGGCCGGTAGCTGGCCACTTGGGTGCATGTAATTCGCACTAACCATCAAACGCAGCTGTGCTTTTGCAAAATCAGGATCTACGGCTGCAAAGCTTATGCAGTGGAATGCCAGATCCCAGGCTGCAAACCATGGATATTCCCATTTGTCTGGCATAGACAAAATATCATTGGCAACAAAATGTTTCCAGTGAGAGTTTCTGCCTTTCTTTCTGGATTCTGGTGGTTGTGGTTCACCTTTGTCGCCTTTAAGCCAGCGGTTTACATCGTAACAGTAAAACTGTTTGTTCCAGAACATGCCTGCCCAGGCCTGACGCCGCATTTGCATTTCATCAGGGTGTGCAGGCGCGGATTGCAGCTCTTCATAAAACTCATCCGTTTCTGTAATCCTCGCCTTAAAAATCTCGTCGAAATCTGCAAAAGGCGACGTATGCTTTGCTTTGGACAGCCGTACTTTGATCTCGTGAGATTCCCCCGCAGCAATCCTAAGCTGATGATAAATCCCTGCTTTGGTGCCATTCTGATTTGGATTTACGGCAGCTGCATTACCTTCTACGATATAATCATTGATGCCATCTTTAACAAAGGAAGCAACATTTGGAGCACCATATAAACGTTCATCGTTTGTTTCATTTTCCGTAAACAAAAACTTCGGATTTCCGTCGGCGTAGCAGTGATAATCGCCGATATCGTCAGATCGCAACAGCAAAGTATTATTCCCCTGATTGAGAATTTCAGGCTTTGAAGCTCCTCCGGAACTTCGCCAGGTATTCCTGAACCACAGTTGAGGGATCACCGCAAGCGAAGCAGGGCTGGCACTTCTGTTCCAGATAGTATATTTTATCAGCAGGTCATCTTCACTGCTTTTGGCGTATTCAATAAAAACATCCACGTAGCGATCCTGATCAAACAATCCTGTATCTATCAGTTCAAATTCGGCTTCCAATTTACTACGTTTGGCGTTCTTGTCTACCAACTGTTGGTATGGAAAAGCCTGTAATGGATATTTGTACAGCATTTTCATGTAGCTGTGTGTGGGACTGCTATCTAAGTAGTAGTAGATCTCTTTAACATCCTCACCATGGTTTCCTTGTTCATTGGTTAAACCAAACAAACGTTCCTTCAGGATGGGATCTTGTCCGTTCCATAAAGCCAGCCCCACACAAAGAAATTGTTTGTGGTCACTGAAGCCACCAATTGCTTCTTCGCCCCAGCGAAAGGCTTTACTGCGCGCCATATCATGAGAGACATGATTCCAGACGTTTCCATCTGCACTATAGTCCTCTCTTACGGTTCCCCACTGCCTGTCAGACACATACGGACCCCATTTTAGCCAGTGGTTCTGGCCTGCGTAATTATTCTGGATACGCTGCTTCTCGGAATTAAGCGGACTACTGGAGTTCATACTCCAATAATAACGAATGTTAACTGATTTTCTGTAATGAAGGGCTAATTAGAATTCATCTTTTAATATTGGTCCGTCCAGCATATCAAAGATTAGGGTAGACACTTCGATGCTAAACCATTCTTTAAAAACCTTCAGCGTTCGGCGTTGTGGCCATTCAGATTCTTCTGTATGATAACCATTCAGTTCATTTGCAAAAATCTTTCCGTAGTTCTTTTTAATCCAGTTATCGATCTTCGGTTTACTCTCAAGATCCTTAATGAGGTACACTGTCCCTTCATCATTATCCACTATCGGATATGCGGGGTCAACGTAATTAATCCAATCGTAGAAGGGTTTTTTAGCCTTAACGGTTACCGCACACCTGTTGACGGTATCATAATATACTACTATAGGTTCAATCATAACACTGAAATTAGGTTACAAATCTATTCAAAATGTTCAAAGTTTTGCAGCTGCACTAAGTTAATCCATCTACACATTGTACAATAGTCCCCCAATTAAAATAGACAATCCACAATTAAATTGAAGATCTTTGATTATCAAACATTTATTTGTAAATTCATCCTGTTTACTAACCAAATATATTATGAAATTACTATCACGAATTCAGAAATGGGGCGATGAGCACCATCCGAAATGGCTCGACTTTCTCAGAATTGCTCTCGGTCTTACGTTAATCTGGAAGGGAATCGCCTTTGCTGCCAACCTTCACTCCTTCACTTTACTGATGGAAAACGCTGGTCTCGGTGCTGCGGTATCCATAAGTTTAGTAGCCCATTTAATTATTGTATTTCATATTATTGGCGGCTTAATGATCAGCCTGGGCACAAATACCAGAACCTTCTGCCTGCTCAACTTACCTATCCTGATTGCCGCAGTGTTTTTTGTGAACCTGCCACAGCAAGTCTTTCGCCCATACGCGGAGTTTTGGCTTTCCTGTGTGGTAAGCCTGGGTCTAATCTGTTTCCTTATCGAAGGAAATGGAGTCATATCCATCGAAAACGAAAGAAAAGTTGTCTCTCAATAATTCAAATACCCTGCATTCTTATATTTTTTAAAAATATTTGGTAATGCGGGGTATTCTTTTTAAAAATAATATACTTTTTTCCACTGTCTGTCATTAATGGACTGGTTTTTGAACTGTTCAATAGGAACTCTAAAAACATAAATGCCATGAATTACAAAAAACTTATTAATGATCAATTGGATCACCATACCGACAAAACTCCTGTTGTAATTGCGTTATTAGCCGGTCTGGCTGTTGGTGCTGCCATTGGTGTATTGTTTGCTCCTGCGAGCGGATCTGAAACCAGAGATCTGATTTCTGATAAATCAAAAGATCTTGCCGACAGCGCAAAAGACACTCTGCAGGCTTATAAAGAGAAATTAAAAACAGGTGCTGATCAGTTATCAGAAACTGCCAAAGATAAATATCAAACTTACAGTGAGAAACTGCAAAACGGCGCAGACGACCTTGCGGATCTAAAAGACCGTGCAGTTGAAACTGTTAAATCTAAATTCAATCAGGCTAAAGAAGATGCTGAAGATGCTGCATCAGAAATTAAGAATGCCTAATTGATTGATACGCTTAAAAAGTAAAAAAAGCTGACTCCTTAGTCAGCTTTTTTTTGTGCCAATGCCAGGTAGATTTCGGCAGACAATAAGCCGCTTCCACCACCATAATGTAACATGATTCTAATATCAGGATAGTTTTCAGAGACTTCCCTTCGCACTGATGCCTCCTCTTCCTCCGAGAGGCCCGCGCCAATCAGTAATACCTGGTAATGATTTTTCTTACACCTGGAAAGGGCTTCCGACACAGAACTAACGCCGGTAGCATTCCATAAAATATTGTTATTCACAAGCCTTACGATAGTCTTCAAAATAACATCATTTGTCCCTATAACCAATATTTCAGTTTGAGCTTGCATAATTAGAACTCCATTGGTACATCCATTATTAAAAACCTTGCTTCAGCTGATCCTGTGATGGTAAAAGTATCGGTGTCCCAAATTCCAAATCCGTCACGCGTTCCCAGTTTCTGTCCTTCAACAATGACCTCGCCTTCCAGCACAAAGATGTAAGCGCCATTACCTTTTTTATGCAGGCTATAAGTAATGTTATCCCCGGAAGACAAGCGTCCCAGATTAAACCATGCATCCTGGTAGATCCATACACCAGCATCATCTGCATTCGGAGATAAAACCTGAACCAGTTCTCCCGAATTTTTAGGCGTATCAATTTTTACCTGGTCATATCTCGGTTCTACATTCCGTTTGTTTGGAAACAGCCAAATCTGTAGAAATTTCACCGGATTACCTTTGTCTTTATTAAATTCACTATGATAGATACCCGTACCGGCGCTCATTGCCTGAATCTCTCCCAGCTCTATCGTAGCAACATTGCCCATACTGTCTTTATGCTGCAATGCGCCTTCCAAAGGGATAGAAATGATCTCCATGTTATCATGCGGATGCTCTCCGAAACCCATTCCACCATCTACCGAGTCGTCGTTTAAAACTCTCAGCGCGCCAAAATTTACCCGTTCAGAATTAAAATATCCGCCGAAGCTAAATGTATGGTGACTTTTTAACCAGCCGTGGTCTGCACCGCCACGCGATGCTGCTGTATGCAAAACTGTTTGTGCCATGATCTTATCGATTAATATGATAACACAAATTTAAGGACTAGGTTTCGCCCCCATCTTACCATATCATAAGAAATGCCGCGTGATAGCGGCATTTCTTAGCAAAACTACAGTTATTGTTACAGTGAGAATTTATAGCCCACCGTTCCCCATATACCCGGCATTGGGATTACACTTGCCTGAATATAGGTTATATCGAAAATGTTGGATACATCAGCATAAATACTGCTACCCTTAAGTTTATAGGCAACACGGGCATCCATTACCGTATAATCCTTGTAGCTGATCCGCTCGCAGTAGCGCGCAGTAAGGCTTAGGGACATTACTTTTAGAAAATCTGCATTTACCGTTCCCGTGATTTGGTTTTTCAATGATTCCAGCGCATAACGCGAGATATTTGCCAAAGGAATTGTAGTCTTCACCTTCGGATCAAGGTGATTGTAAGAAAGTCCAATACGTAAACTATTAAATACACTTGAATTTTCTAAGGCCCCCGTCTGGTAATCGGCACTCAGGGTATAACCCATCGTCGTCAGCTGACTAAAGTTTTTAGGCTGAAAGGGATCGGCATCAACATTTTTTACCCAGTCAATGAAATTGGAGATACGTCTGCGAAACACACTTGCATTCATCACAAAGTGCGTAGAGTTATATTTCAATCCACCTTCGGCATAACGTGATGTTTCAGGTTTTAACTGGTCATTCCCGATATTGGTCGGGCCTTTATAATATAGATCGGTATAAGTTGGCAAACGCTGACCTGTACCCACATTTACAAACACCTTCCAGTCGCCCAGGAAATTATAGCCCGCGTCAATTCCCGGAAAGGCTTGCCATCCGAAATCTGAATTGTAGTTCACGTAGGTACCCGCGTTCACCATCAGGTTCTTTACCAGGTCAAATTTATACTCCCCGTAGATCCCAGCATTGTCTCTGCTGCGTTTGCCAAGGTTCGTGCTGTTGATCTTCTCTTTACGTCCTTCCAGACCCAAACCAAAGGCTCCGACAGCCGTCTCAAAAGTATTGTTAAGTTCAGCACTCATCACCTGTGTAACATGATGATTATGAAATTTATCTGGTGTTTGTTTCACATAAAGGTAGTCGTCTACATTATTTCTGTAGCTTAACCTTGGTAGCAGTGTCCAGAACGAGTTGATCTTAGTCTGATAAGCAATCGCCGCAATGGCCGTGTTTACAGTTTCTTCTGATTCTCTGTCTCCGCCAGTGGTGGTATAAAAGCTGTTTGCTCCATAGTTATTGTGCACATAGCCCCCTGTCAGGTCCAGATGATCGGTCTTGCCTACATTGATCTTACCCTGATAGTACAATTTCTGATTGTTGAATGCCGTATTGTAGCGGTAACCGTTTCCTGCTTCCTGGGCCGCCGAAAAAAGGTGGCTTGAACCATCCAAGGCCAGCGTTCCTGTAGCATGTATCCCATAGTTTCCATACAGGTCGCCACTCACTTCATCCTTTTTAAAGCTGCTTCCCGCAAAAACATTACCCGACACTCCGGTTTTAGTTACTGATTTAGTGACGATGTTGATAGCTCCAGTCAACGCATTTATACCATAAATGCGGGAAGCCGATCCCCTCAACACTTCAATATGGTCTATATCATCCATGGTAATGGGAAGGTTCATCATATTATGTCCCGTTTGCGGGTCCGAAACCTTCACGCCATTTAGCAACACCAGGGTTTGGTCAAATGTTCCACCGTCAATGCTGATATCTGCCTGCACGCTACCGGGGCCACGCTGGCGCACATCGACACCGGCAACATAACTTAGTAATTCACTGATAGATCTTGATGGGAGATTCTTGATTTGCTGATTATCAATGATCCAGATATTCCGGTTCTGTTTCGAAAACGGCAGATTAAGGCGGTTTTCTCTGACCATCACTTCATTTAAGTTATTTGTTGTATCACTCTGTGCATTTGCGTAACCCGCAGACAAACAAAGCGATACCAGTACTGGTAAAGCTCTTTTCATATTCAATTAAATTGCTGCGAAGATAGGAAATATCTAAACAGATCATCATTGCAATTTGGAAAGAGAATACCGGCTTAAAGAAATCGCTATTAGTGGTTGGGCTGCATGAATTTCATGGATAACGCGGTGCCTGTGCCTAAAACCGCTCCGGCAGCTACATCCGTAGGGTAATGCACACCCAGGTACATTCTTGAATAGCCTATTGCCCCTGCATATAGATAAGCTGGTGCAATCACATACCATTTGCGGTAGGCCTGGGATAATGAGGTTGCTGTGGCAAAGGCCGAAGAGGTATGACCCGATGGGAATGATGTGCTGCCAGGCTGATAAACTGCGTTGATCCTAACCTGTCCGTTGAAGGGACGCGGGCGTTTAACAATCTTTTTTATCGCGAGAGTAACCAGTGCATTGACAACTGAACTGCTCGCTATATAGAGCCCGTTCTGTCGCGTTCCTTTGTCATTATTGATCAGGCCGGCAGTGAATACACCAACCGGAACTGCGGCATTAACGAGGTTGTTGTATTTTGAAATAAACATAAAAACATCCGTCTGGGGAGGCGTGCGGTGCTCGGACAGATCAATCATAATCCGGTCGTCGAGCCGCTGTAAACCACCCTGCGCTGAACTCAACAAGGGAGTCATTGAAAGCAGCATTACCGGGAAGGATAGGATATTTAAGAATTTTCGCATAGCATTCTGGAATTGGTAATCAGTTCAGGTTTAGACTTTGGCCCCCCAGGCCTGCTCCATCGCACCAAAAAATGTTTCCACTGGCTGTGCACCAGAAACCGCTAACTTCTGGTCAAACACAAAGAAGGGAACGCCGCTGATGCCAATCTGCTGGGCAATCTGTTCATCGGCACGTACTTCATTGCTAAAATCAAATCCATTAAGCATCGCATCAAGCGTGATGCTGTCTATACCGGCCGCAATACCCAGTTCCTTTAAGACGAGAAGATCGTCAATGTTTTTACCTTCCACAAAATAAGCATGGAACAGCAGTTCTTCTATTTCATTGTCAATCCCCATGGATTTTGCCAGCTGAATCAGACGGTGTGCGTGGAATGAATTTGCCAGAACTGTGTCCTCAAAATTAAAACGGAGACCAACCTCCGCTCCTGCCTGAGCAACATGATCATTGAGCTGAGCCATCCTTTCGTTGCTCAACCCTTTCATTTCTGCAACATAGTCACTCACCTTCACCCCAACTTTAGTCTCGAGCTGCGGGTCTAGCTCAAAACTATGCCACTCTACTTGTATCTGATTTTTATGCTCAAATTTCTCCAGTGCCAGCTCAAATTTTCTCTTACCTATATAACAAAACGGACATCTTACGTCCGACCAGATATCAACTTTCATATTTAATGTATTATTACGCAAAATAAAGCCTATGCATCAGCTCTTATAATTTTCAAACCCCTGGTCCATCTTTCCAATTCGTTGAATAGCACCTTTGCTGCTTTTATTGATGATTCCCTTGGTTCAAAAATCCCCTCCTCATTGATGTGTTCAGTGAAGAACGGGATATTAACCGCCTCGTACAAAGGTACGACTTTAAAGGTTGACAAATCGTTTTTTAACGCATTCGCGGCCCTTGTACCAGCAGAAACACCACCGTAACTTACAATTCCGGCAGCCTTAAAGTTCCACTCTTTGTATAAAAATTCCAGCGCATTTCTCAAGGGTGCCGGATAACCAAAATCATACTCCCCTGTCACAAAGATAAATGTGTCAGCTTCGTTGATGACTGCGCTCCACTTTTTTGTATGTTCGTGTTCATATTTTTGCATGACAGGATGATTAGGCTCATCCATCAAAGGCAGCTTCAATTCACCCAGATCAATAAATTCCACTTCAAACCTGCCATCCGCTTTAGCCAATGTGCTTATCCACTGGCCAACTGCCGGTCCTTTTCTCCCTGGTCGTACTGTGGCACTGATAATCTTCAACTTGTTCATATTCCTGCTGTTTAAAGGTTTTAACAAGTTTGACCGGCAGAATGTTTAGGCTGATTACATGCTCAATTAAAACCGCACTTAGCTGCTAACTTTAAAAATTGTGGTTTGCGTGTAAGTCTCCCCCGGTTGTAACAAGGTTGTCGGAAATTCAGGTATATTAATACCGTTGGGATAGTGCTGAGTCTCAACACAGAAAGCTTCGAAAGGATGATAAGGCTTATCGCCTTTGCCATGCGCCACATCCAGGTACTTCGCTGTATAGAAATGGGCAATGGGCTCTGTCGTATATACTTCCAGTTTTAGTCCTGAGCTCGCTTCGGTTGTTTCAGATGCCAATCCCATTTCTCCGTAAGGCTTGTCGAGCACGTAACTCTGGTCATATCCTTCAGCCGGATCCCAGTCCTGCCCTATTAGTTTGCCACCCAGAAAATCATGTATGCTGCCTTCCACCCGCAGTTCAACCCCTGTTACTACATAATCTGCGTCCTGCTGCAAATAATGACTTGCAGGCATGCGATGATGGTGACTGGCTACATTTCCTCCATTGAGTGCCAGGTTAAAATAGCTATGATGCGTTAGATTTAAGGCAGTAGCCTCATCTGTAATTGCCTTATAATCAAGAATCAGTTCATCCTCATCAGAAAGTTTGATCGTGAGCTGCACAGTCAATTCCCCCGGAAAGTTTTCTTCGCCAGCCGGACTCACATATTGCAGGGTAACACTTGGATCAATGGTCGGTAAAATATCCCAAACCTTTCTGTCAAAGCCTTTTATACCGCCATGCAGGCTTTTGTCCAGTTGATATGTTCTGCCGTCAATGCTAAACCGTCCATCTTTAATACGGTTTGAATAACGACCGATAACTACGCCAAGATATGGGTAGTCAGACAAATATCCTTCATCCAGATAGCCGTCAATGTTATCAAAGCCCAGAATTATGTCCTGCTCTACGCCAGCTGCATTTTTGATGATGAAACTGCTGATGATAGCCCCATAGTTATATATCTTTACTTTACTGCCGCGGCTATTGGTAAGTTCCACGGCATAAACCTCTTTTCCGTCAATAAATTTCCCGGTGCTAATTTGATTTTCTCTCATAAAACGTATATTGGTCGATATTTATACTTAAACAATACTACAAATAATACCAGTAAATTTTTACCACCCGTAAAAATTTAATTTTAATATAAGCCCTAATCTAACCTGTATAACAAAATTCCTAATGAAAACTGAATTAGCTACACAATTTTTTGATACCTATGGTCAACAACCAGCAGCAACTTATTTTACCCCTGGCCGCGTAAATCTTATCGGCGAACATATAGACTATAACGGCGGGCTCGTTTTCCCATGTGCCATCACACTTGGCACCTGGCTGGCGATTGCACCCAATAACGATCAGATCATCCGTTTTAAAAGCCTCAACTTTTCTGAAGAAGCAGAAATCCCTCTCGCTCCATCCTTCCAGAAAGACGGTCCGGGATGGTATAATTACCCACTGGGCGTATTTCATGAGATCCTGAAAAACTTCCAGATTCCCGTAGGCTTCGACTTATTGTATTATGGTAATATTCCCGTAGGTTCCGGACTATCATCTTCTGCATCAATAGAAGTAATCACGGCATATGCTTTGATTTCTTATTTGGAACTGGACATGGACCGACTCTCCCTGGTAAAACTCACCAAAAGAGTAGAGAATGAATTTATTGGCGTTAACAGCGGAATTATGGATCAGTTTGCTGTAGCCTTCGGAGAGAAAGACAAAGCCCTGGTTCTCAATTGTGATACCCTTGATTATCAAGTTGTAGACTGCGACCTTGGAGATCATGTGCTGACCATCATCAACACCAAAAAACCTCGTGGCCTGGCAGAATCAAAATACAATGAGCGTGTAGAAGAATGTCAGACCGCGCTTGCCGCACTCAACCAGGAACTCCAGATTAAAAACCTTTGTGAAATAAACAGCGGGCAGTTTGAAGCTTACAGCCATTTAATCACAGACCAAACAGTACTTAACCGCGCTACCCACGTTATCCAGGAAAATGACCGTGTAAAACTAGCCGCTGCCGCATTGAGTGAAGGCAAACTGGAAGAATTTGGCCAACTGATGTATGCTTCCCACCAATCTTTGAAAGATCTTTATGAAGTTAGTGGCAAAGAGCTCGACACCGTAGTGGAATTCTGTGCAACTTATCCTGAAGTTACCGGCGCGAGAATGACCGGTGCCGGATTTGGCGGATGTGCCATTGCCATCTTAAAAAAAGGAGCTATCGATGATTTCCGCGACAGGCTTACCGCCTATTATAACGAACGGATTGGATATCCCTGCGAAGTGTATATCAGTGAAATTGGCAGTGGTGCAACCACAATTTAATTCTATTTTTGCGCTATGCAAAAATTAAAGACAACTGATTTAAACCGTGTAGGTATCGAAGAGTTCAGGGAGCAGGAAAAACTACCGGTAGTTGTGATCCTTGACAATGTGCGCAGCATGAACAATGTCGGATCTGCATTTCGCACTGGTGACGGCTTTTCTATAGAAAAGATTATCCTGTGCGGAATTACAGCCCAGCCCCCTCACCGGGAGATTGAAAAAACAGCTATTGGGGCCACACAATCCGTGGAATGGATTCATTATGATGATACGCTGGAAGCCATTGCCGCGTTACGCGCCGAGGGTTATGAAATCATTGCGATTGAGCAGGCAGATGAAAGCATTATGCTTAATACCTTCAAACCTGAACAAACTAAGAAATACGCATTGATTTTTGGAAATGAAGTCAATGGCGTAAGCGATGAAGCCATGGCGGTTATCGATAAATGCATTGAGATTCCACAGTTTGGAACCAAACATTCTTTCAATATCGTGATCTCTGCCGGTATCGTACTTTGGGATTTTTACGGAAAACTCAGGTTGCAATCCTAAACAAATGAGCGCGGAAAGTAATGGACGCTGCAAACATCATATAATACAGACATAAAAAAAAGCACCGGGAATAGCCCGGTGCTTTTTTTTATAAATCAAATCTGTATTTGCCTGTTATGCGTAAGGTAAACCATCTTTGCTGGATAACCTGCTCTCTCCCATCAGGTATTCATCCACTTTTCTAGCAGTTTCTCTACCTTCGGAGATTGCCCAAACAACCAGCGACTGACCTCTTCTCATATCTCCCGCTGCAAAAATCTTTGCAATGTTCGTTTGATACTTTCCTTCTTCAGCCTTTACATTTCCTCTGTTATCCAGTTCAATGCCTAGTTTCTCAAGCATACCTTCTTTTTGAGGATGTAAAAAGCCCATAGCTAACAATACCAGCTGACAAGGCAATTCGCGTTCTGTTCCAGGAACCTCTTTAAAGTTCAACGGTCTTCCAGATGGGTCAATCTCCCACTCAACGTCTACTACCAATAATCCTTTCAGGTTACCGTTTTCATCCGACAAAAACTCCTTGGTATTCACACCCCATGCTCTTTCACAACCTTCTTCATGAGAAGTAGTTACTTTTAGTAAGGTAGGAAAAGTAGGCCAAGGCATATTTGGCGTACGTGCAGTACCTGGTTTCGGCATAATCTCAAACTGCATTACCGAACGCGCACCCTGACGGTTAGACGTTCCCACACAGTCAGATCCTGTATCACCACCACCAATTACGATCACATCTTTTCCTGTTGCCAGAATCTCTTCATAATCGAAGCTGATGTTACGTACTCTTTTGTTCTGTTGTTTCAAAAAGTCCATTGCAAAATGAACGCCCTTTGCTTCCCTGCCTTTTGCTGGCAGATCACGCGGAACTGTAGAACCACCGGCAAGAACGATAGACTGATTTTCCCTTAACAAAGTATTCAGCTCTACATTTACGCCAACGTTGGCATTACATTTAAATTCAATTCCCTCTTTCTCCATCAGCGCAATTCTTCTTGCCACTACATCTTTTTGTAGTTTAAAGTCAGGAATACCGTAGTTTAACAAACCTCCCGGCGTATCATCACGCTCATACACCACTACTTCGTGACCAGCTTTATTCAACTGGGCGGCAGCAGCTAATCCCGCCGGACCAGAACCGATAACCGCAATTTTCTTACCCGTACGGATCAACGGTGGTTCTGCTTTGATGTAACCTTTTGCGAAGGCAATCTCTATAATATGTTTTTCGATTTCTTCAATTGAAACCGGTGATTTGTTAATACCCAATACGCAGGCCGACTCACATGGCGCAGGACAAATCCTGCCGGTGAATTCAGGGAAATTATTGGTACTTAGTAAAATACTAGATGCCAGCTCCCATTCACCTTTATATACAGCTTCATTGAATTCAGGAATCACGTTGCCCAGAGGACAGCCCGACTGGCAAAATGGAACACCGCAATCCATACAGCGTGCGCCTTCCTGTTTAATTTGCTCCTGTTCAAACGCTACGACAAACTCGTCGTAGTGTTTTAAACGTTCTTTTGGATCTTGTTTTGCAGGAGAAGTTCTCTCATATTCTAAAAATCCGGTTACTTTTCCCATTATTATGATGTTTTAACTTTATTGGTCCTTTTTAATAATACTGCTTTGTACTCTTTAGGGAATACTTTGATGAAGTGTGCTGATTGAGTTGCCCAATCGCTTAAGATAAACTCAGCCAGTTTACTTCCTGTCAATTGAATATGTTTTTTCAGTAAGCTGTTGATACGCAATTCATCTTCTTCATTCAACGGATCAAGATCTACCATCTCCTTGTTGCATTTGTCAGAGAAATCACCATTAGCATCATAGATCCATGCGATACCACCACTCATACCTGCAGCAAAGTTGCTTCCTGTAGTTCCCAGTACCAGTACTTCTCCACCAGTCATGTATTCACAGCCATGGTCTCCCAGTCCTTCCACAACCGCTGTTGCTCCAGAGTTTCTTACCGCAAAGCGTTCTCCTGCTAAACCTCTGGCGAAAAGCTCTCCGGATGTTGCACCGTAAAGCGCAACGTTACCGATGATGATATTTTGCTCAGGAACATAATTCACTTCTTTGAAAGGATAAACCGAGATGCGCGCACCAGATAAACCTTTACCTACGTAGTCATTTCCTTCACCTTCCAGTTCAAGCGAGATACCCCTGGCAGCAAAGCCACCAAAACTTTGACCTGCAGAACCGTGGAACTTAAAGTTGATTGTATCTGCCGGTAAACCAACACCACCATAAACTTTAGAAACTTCGTTTGATAACATCGTACCGATTGAACGGTCTGTGTTTTTAACTTCAAATTCTTTGAAAACAGGCTCCTTGTTCAATATTGCAGGCTGAGCTGCAGCAATCAGCTGATGATCAATTACGTGATCAAGACCGTGATCTTGTTTCTCCGTATTATATAAACTCAGGCCATTGTCTGGCGCTTTGAATAATATTGCAGAAAGATCAATGTTTTTCAATTTCCAGTCAGCAGCGTCAATTTCGCGTACTTTAAGTGCGTCAGCCTGACCAACCATTTCTTCAATAGTCCTGAAACCTAACTCAGCCATAATCTCGCGAAGCTCTTCAGCCAGGAAACGGAACAGGTTCACTACGTGATCAGGATCACCTGTAAATAATTTTCTCAAGTCTGGATCCTGAGTTGCAACACCCACAGGACAAGTGTTCAGGTGACACTTTCTCATCATGATACATCCCGCAGTTACTAATGCAGCCGTGGCCACTCCCCATTCTTCAGCTCCCAGAAGGGCAGCAATAGCGATATCTCTTCCAGTTTTCAGCTGACCGTCACCTTGTAAAACAACCCTGCTGCGCAGACGGTTTTTTACCAGCGTCTGATGCGCTTCTGCTAAACCAAGTTCCCATGGCAATCCGGCATGTTGTACAGAAGTCAATGGTGATGCACCAGTACCGCCGTCAAAACCAGAAACCAGAATCACATCAGCATGGGCTTTAGCCACCCCTGCTGCGATTGTACCTACACCAGCTTTAGAAACCAGTTTTACGTTGATACGTGCCGCTCTGTTTGCATTTTTCAGATCGTAGATCAGCTGTGCTAAATCTTCGATCGAGTAGATATCGTGGTGCGGTGGCGGAGAAATCAATCCTACACCAGGCGTCGCGTGACGTGTTTTTGCAATCCAGTCATCAACTTTATGCCCTGGCAGCTGACCACCTTCACCCGGTTTTGCACCCTGAGCCATTTTAATCTGCAGCTCATCAGCATTAGTCAGGTAGTTGCTGGTCACACCAAAACGTGCCGAAGCAATCTGTTTGATGGCCGAACGCATCGAATCACCATTCTCCATTTTCTCATATCTCAACTCATCTTCACCACCTTCGCCAGTGTTGCTCTTTCCACCAATGCGGTTCATCGCAATAGCTAAAGTAGAGTGTGCTTCATGAGAGATGGATCCAAATGACATCGCACCCGTTGCAAATCGTTTTAATATAGCTTCAGCAGCTTCAACTTCCTGCAAAGGAACAGATGGACGGTTGTAAGAGAATTCAAACAATCCGCGGATCGTGAATGCCTGCTTACCCTGGTCATTTACCAGCTTAGTATATTGTTTAAATATGTTGTAATCATTCTTGCGGGTAGCGTTTTGCAATAAATGGATTGTTTGCGGGTTAAACAAATGCTGCTCCCCTTTTCTTCTCCATTTATAGTTACCGCCCGTAGGCAAAATAGCATCTGGTCTGGTATGTTTACCAAATACACGGCTATGTTTGATCAAGGCCTCACGAGCAATTTCGTCCATGCCTAAACCGCCAATTCTTGATACCGCACCAGTGAAGTAATTGTCCACTACACTTTTGTGGATACCTAAAATTTCAAAGATCTGCGCACCATGGTAAGACTGTAAGGTAGAGATTCCCATTTTAGAGAAGATCTTCAGTAAACCACTGTTAATCGCATAGATATAGTTTTGAATCAGTTTCTCAGCTTTAAGTCCGCTTTCTTTGTCAAAACCAGTGATGGTTTCCAATGCCAGGTAAGGGTTAACCGCTGTGGCACCAAAACCTATCAGTGTTGCAAAGTGATGTACTTCCCAAACGTCTCCGGCTTCTACTACCAGTCCTACCGCACCACGGTATCCCTTGCGGATCAGGTGATGGTGAACTGCAGAAACAGCCAGTAATGAAGGAATCGCAGCATGTTCAGAATCAAGTGCACGGTCTGACAATACGATTACCTGGAAACCATCTTCCACAGCATCAACTGCGTAGCGGCACAAACGCTCCAGACCTTTGGCCAAAGAACCAGCTTTGCCGTCAGCCCTGAAATAAGTCTGTAATGTTTTCGACTGGAACACACCAGTATCGATAGATCTTACCTTCTCTAACTCCAGGTTCGTTAAGATTGGGTGTTTAATGCCCACACAATGACAGTGCATTGCATTTTCCTCAAGCAGGTTACCATTGTTACCCATAAATCCGGCAAGACTCATCACCACCTTTTCCCTGATCGGGTCAATTGGCGGGTTCGTTACCTGGGCAAACAACTGTTTGAAATACGAAGAAAGGTGCTGAGGTTTCTGAGATAAAATTGCCAGAGGGATGTCAGTACCCATCGAGCCAATTGCCTCTTTACCTTCAAACGCCATTGGTTTCAACAATAAGTCGATGTCTTCTCTTGTATAACCAAATACCTGATGATATTTGAAAATAGACTCCTGAGAAAGACCTGTAAATACCACCCTTGGATCAGAAAGTTCTTCCAGGCGAATTTGATATTGGTTAATCCAGTCCGCATAAGGGCGCCTGCTGCAAACCTTGTTTTTAATTTCTACATCACTGATGATACGGCCTTCTTCCATGTCCACTACGAACATTTTACCTGGCGTCAGTCGGCCTTTTTCAATCACCTGACTTTGGTCTAATGCCAATACGCCAGACTCAGAAGCCATAATTACACGGTCATCTTTAGTGATTGCATAACGTGCCGGACGCAAACCGTTTCTATCCAGTGTACCACCAATCAGGTTTCCATCAGTAAAAGCAATTGCTGCCGGTCCGTCCCATGGCTCCATCAAAGTAGCATGGTATTTATAGAAAGCTTGTTTCAGCTCATCCATATCTTCGTTACCGTCCCATGCTTCAGGAATCAGCATCATCATTACATGTGGTAATGAGCGTCCTGAATGCATTAATAATTCAACAACGTTATCCAGACATCCAGAGTCAGACTGAGTCTCATCGATGAAAGGAAGCAACATGTTTAATTCTTCCGTAGTGAAGTAGCTCGATGCAAAAGACCTTACACTTGCGCGGAACCAGTTCAGGTTACCCTGCAGCGTGTTGATCTCCCCATTGTGGGCAATATAACGGAAAGGCTGGGCCAGTCTCCATGAAGGGAAAGTGTTGGTCGCAAAACGTGAGTGCACCAATCCAAAAGCAGAGGTTACCCTTTTATCACTCAGCTCAGTGAAATAGGTACGTACTTGCATTGAAGTCAGCTGACCTTTATATACTATAGTACGTGAAGAGAAAGACGCGATATAAAAATCTGTCTTGATACCCGTCACCGTATTCAATATCGTTTTAGTAAGATAATTTTTAAATACGTAGAGCTTACGTTCAAAGTCGGCACCAGCGGCAATATCAACCGGTCTGGCTACAAACAGCTGTTCCATTTCAGGTTCTACAGATAGCGCCATATTACCGATATCTTCGGTATTGGTACTTACCTTTCTAAAACCTAACACTTCCAGGTTCAACTTTTCAGCAGCGCGATAAATTACCTCTCTGCATTCTTCTCTCGCTCTAACGTCTTTGGGAAGGAACAACATCCCTACTCCATAGTCACCAGATTGGTTAAGACTAAATCCGATTTTCAGGCATTCATCGTATAAAAATTCATGAGGAACCTGGATCATAATACCAGCACCATCACCGGTATTAATTTCAGCACCAACCGCACCACGGTGATCAAGCTTCTCTAAAATTGTAATGGCATCAGAAATTATTTGCTGGGATTTTCTTCCTTTTACGTGAGCAACAAAACCAATACCGCAGGCATCGTGTTCAAAACTTGAGTTATATAAGCCTTGATTCTCTTCAATTTGTTCCATATCTTAATGTATTCGAAACACTAAGATAATCAAAATGTTCTCAAATTGTTAAATTTGTATTTTTTTTATGAAAAATAAAGAATAGTATAAATTCCAACGTTATACTTTGCCACTTTGATAAAATACGACCTTTAAAATTGCCAAATCTTTAATGAGGTTATTTAGATTCATTTTTAATTAGAAAACAGACCCCCCCGATTTTTTTATTCAGGTGTATTGATGGTACATCTTTACACTATTATATATAGTGTATATTATACACGAACATTTATATAATATGTGAGCTGGTGCGCTAATTTCCGTGATTTGACCCGAAATCTGCTACATTATTTTTTATTGAAATTTAATCACCTTGCGCTCAATCCATTACCGCTAAATTCTAAAAAAAGATCACATTTTTCTTGCTTTGGCTTTTGTAGACTGAACTCTTTTGCTACATTTGCAGTGGGCAAGTCCTTTACGATCAGCTCCCTTTGAACTCCCCCAGGGCGGGAACGAAGCAAGGGTAGAAGGTTGTAGCGGTGCGATAAAGGTTGCTTGCCCATTTTTTACTTTTTTCAAGAACGATACTATGCGACCACTGCAAAATCTTCCGTTCACATCACAAGAAAAAACTACCTGCAAATTATTTTTCCTTAAATTATATAATCATGAAATTTTTCATTGACACGGCTAATCTTGAGCAAATCAAAGAAGCACAAGACCTTGGTATATTAGATGGTGTAACTACTAACCCAAGCCTGATGGCTAAAGAAGGTATCACCGGTGAGCAAAATGTAATTGACCATTACAAAGCAATTTGCGCATTAGTTGACGACAAAGTAAGTGCTGAAGTAATCTCTACCACTTACGAAGAAATCATTAAAGAAGGTGAAGCATTAGCTGCCCTTGATGATAAAATCGTTGTTAAAGTACCTATGATCAAAGATGGTATTAAAGCTATCAAATATTTCAGTTCTAAAGGAATCAGAACCAACTGTACGCTGATTTTCTCTGCTGGTCAGGCTTTACTGGCAGCTAAAGCAGGCGCTACCTACGTATCTCCGTTTTTAGGCCGTTTAGACGATATAGGTACTGAAGGCTTAACATTAATCGAAGATATCCGTCTGATTTTTGATAACTATGGTTACCCTACAGAAATCCTTGCTGCATCTATCCGCGGACCATTGCATATCATTAGCTGTGCCAAATTAGGCGCGGATGTGATGACTGGACCATTGTCGGCTATCTTAGGCTTATTAAAACACCCATTAACTGATAGCGGTTTAGCAACTTTCCTTGCTGACCATAAAAAAGCAGCTGAAGCAGCAAAAGCTTAATTCGGTTTACACATAAAAAATCCCCGTTTCTATTCAGGAACGGGGATTTTTTTTATTTAATTTAAACCTGTTGTGCTATCCTGGTCTAATACCGCCTTAACTTTCTCATAAACGATCTGCTCATCTGGAGCGATAAGAATCCCCTTCACTCCTGCCCCATTTGCGGCCTCAACATCTCTTGGTTTATCCCCTATCATCACTGATGCCGCAGGGTCAATGTTATATTCTCCGATGGCTTCAAGTAACATACCCGACTTTGGTTTTCTGCATTCACACTCTCCTGTTACCGTTGGATGATGTGGGCAATAGTAAGCGTGGATAATTTCTGCACCTTGTTCTACGAATTTGTTAAATAGTATCTCGTGCATTTCTGCAAGAGTATCCTCTGTATAACGGCTAAGAGCTATACCACCCTGATTGGTAATTACTACCAGCAGGTAACCCTCATCAAAAAATCTTTTCAACGGCGGAATCTGGTATTCCAGCACTTCAAAATCTTCAAGTCTAGTAATATAATCATGGATTTCATGATTCAAAACCCCGTCACGGTCTAAAAAAATTGCTTTGTTCATCATTTTGTATTTGCTGCCAAAGATCAAAATATATTTTAAACGACCATCAAACTTGCAGTAATTATTCAAAAAAAGATACCTTTAAAATTTTATTTTCAGAATTACATTATAGGTAGATAAAAGTCCCGGGCATCTGTCCCTGCTGTTAATACGACCAGTCCATGTATTTCTGACACTATTATTCATTCACCTAGTTATTATTATATAATGAACGAAGAAAACTTCAAGCCCTTTGTGCCAGCAGAAAGCAATGTCGCAGAGTTTACCGTCAAATCTATCCTGCTGGGATGTATCGCGGGGATTATCTTTGGCGCCGCCACAGTATACCTGGCACTCAAAGCAGGACTAACGGTATCAGCATCGATACCAATTGCCGTGTTGGCTATCACACTTGGCAAAAAGTTTTTCAAAACTACTATCCTTGAAAACAACATCATCCAGACCGCTGGCTCTGCCAGTGAATCTATTGCCGCTGGTGTGGTGTTTACCCTTCCCGGATTTCTATTCCTGAGTACAGATATTGGGGGACAAAGCTCTGGCGAGGCATTTTTCAATTACATGACCATCCTGATCCTCGCCATTTTGGGAGGTATCCTTGGAACAATGATGATGATCCCCCTGCGTCGCTCGCTGATCGTCAAAGAACACCATAGCCTTCCCTATCCAGAGGGAACAGCCTGTGCTTCGGTATTAAAAGCCGGTGAAAGAGGTGGTACCTTCGCACGTACCGCTTTTTGGGGCTTAGGCTTCTCCATGGTATATGCGATCATGCAGAAAGTATTTCATGTGATTGCCGAGGCACCAACATGGGTCACCGAAAAAACGAACAAGTTCCTTCCGTCAGCACAGGTGAGTGGCGAAATCACGCCAGAATACATGGGCGTAGGTTATATCATCGGACCTAAAATTGCCGGCGTACTTGTTGCCGGTGGTGTGCTGGCCTGGCTGGCGTTGATACCCTTATTGGCTACCCTGATCGACCCTGCGACTGCAGCGCAGCAGCTGGTTAAATTGGGTTTACTGGCCGATATAGCAAAAGCAGGCGGCTCTACTGGCTGGGATCCCGCTACGCAAACCTTCGCAGATTATCCCCTGGCCATTTATCTGGCTTATGTGAAACAGATCGGTGCCGGAGCAGTGGCTGCCGGAGGTTTTATCACTTTATTGAAAACCATCCCTACCATTGTTTCTTCTTTCAAAGACAGTCTGGGCTCCATTAAAGAAGGAAAAGCCGGTACAGCAGTCAAAAGAACCGACCGCGATTTATCGTTGAAAGTTGTAGGTATCGGCAGTTTAGCCTTAATTATCCTTGTAGCGGTTCTACCGCAGATTCCAAGTACAGGCATTTTGAGTAATCTGCTGATTGGTATCCTGGTTGTAGTATTCGGCGCTTTTTTCGTTACCGTTTCCAGTCGTATTGTAGGACTGATCGGTTCCAGCAACAATCCCATTTCCGGAATGACCATTGCCACCATTATGGGAACCTGCCTCGTTTTCATCGCTGTGGGATGGACAGGTAAAGTTTATGAACCAATGGCATTAGTTGTCGGCGGAATGATTTGTATCGCAGCTGCTAATGCTGGTGCAACTTCACAGGATCTTAAAACCGGATATATCATCGGAGCGACACCCAGATATCAGCAGCTGGCTTTGTTTATCGGCGTAATCGTCTCTTCAATCGTGATTGGTTTAACCGTGCGTATATTAGATACCCCAACACCAGAAATGCTGGCACAGGGCATAAAACATGCCATCGGTACGGCAGAATATTCTGCACCACAGGCTACGCTAATGGCAACGCTGATCAAAGGTATGCTTTCCTTTAACCTGGACTGGCAATATGTGCTGGTGGGGGTGTTCATTGCTATCACCATAGAATTATGTGGCATAAACTCTCTATCATTTGCTGTGGGGGCTTATTTGCCACTGTCCACAACCCTGCCAATTTTTGCCGGCGGTGTAATCAAAGGTGCTGTGGAATGGAAAGAGAGAAACAAAGCCAAAAGTCTGGAAGAAGAAGAATTGGGCCCAGGCAATCTGTTTGCTACCGGCTTAGTAGCTGGTGGTGCGTTGGCAGGGGTTGTTGTCGCCATTCTGATGGTAATACCATCTGTCCGGGATAACCTCAGCAAGGTTAGCGTAGAGCCATTATTCGAGACTTGGTTCGGTCAGGGAGGATATGAATTATTGGGTGTTTTAGTCTTCCTTTTCATGGGTTTTGTCTTATATAATATCGGAAAAAAGAAAAACGAAGCAGACAACATTATGGAATTGAATAAGGAATAACGTAGTTTAAAGCCTTCAAAAAGCTGTTTTAATACGCAAATTAACGTTTATTTAACTTAAAATGTAATTAATCAGGCTTAAAATCAGGGAACTATAAGTTATCCCGCTTTTTTATTTGCACTATATAGATACTACTCCTATATTTGCATCACTTTAAACGGAAACGCTTACAGTATTGTTCGAAAGAACAATGATTCCGTAGCTCAGCTGGTAGAGCATTACACTTTTAATGTAGTGGTCCTGGGTTCGAATCCCAGCGGGATCACCAGATGTAACATCAAAAAGCCCTGCAATCACAAGATTGCGGGGCTTTTGCTTTCTGAATGTTGGCGCAGGGAATTAAGAAAAGCAGTCTCACTTTTATATTATGGACAATAAGTTTTCAGACCACAGCCAAATTGAAATGGTATCTACCTTCTCTGAACTGGTAAACACCAATTTTGTCAAAGCTAAAAACGCTATTTGCTGGTTCAGGAACCTTGTTGGCGATTTTAAAGAGATCGTTTCCAAACTTCAATTGGAAGAGAACATTACCGAAGTTTCCATTGAAGATCTCTTAGCACTAGACCTATCTGAACAAGGTAAAATAGCAAGGGATATTATAATTAACGATTTACAGCTACTGTCCGAATACGGCGCATTGCCCTCTCTCAATTTGCTAAAGTGTTATCAACGCGACGAAGAGTTCGATTTTATAGCTACTGACGTCTACTCTTTTCACGTGGATCGCTCGCCAAATGAAACAGATACTTTTTTATGCACATACTATGGTGCTGCCAGTGATATCCTCCCAAACGACCAGGCGGAGCAGAAAATCCTGATTCCGGAAATCCGGGAAAAACTTAAACAAATACATGACTGCACAGAAGCAGAATTTGAAGCATTCCTGGAAGAGTTTTTCTTCGATTTACATTACCAGGCTAAACCAAATGCCACACCAGTCAATTTAGGCATAGGCCATCTCTGGCGCCTGGCGGTAGATCATCCAACGCAACAGGTTTTACCCTGTATCCATAGGGCCCCAGTTGAAAATGACGGAGAATACCGGCTGCTCTTAATCTGTTAGTTGCATCATGTGATAGTTAACCCGTCACTTTTGTCTGACTCTCCATTATTTCAGTCGGTTTAAGCACTGAGGTTATCTCGAGACCAGGAGGCCTATTCATACTTCAGTGCATCAACAGGTTTAGCCTTAACAGCCTTTCCGGCCTGAATACTCACCGTAACCACCGTGAGGATAATAGTGATTAATGCGCTGCCAATAAAGGGATAGACCGGCAGCTCTACCCTAAATGCGAAAGTGTCAAGCCATTTTTTTGTGAGGATGTAGGCAACAGGCCAGGAAATGATATTGGCAGCCATCACCATCAGGAAAAAAGAACTATTGATCAGCTTTAGGATCTCTATATCGCTTGCCCCTAAGATTTTACGTACTGCGATTTCCTTTACCCTGCCATTGGTGATAAACTTGGCGAAAGCGAATAATCCTAACACCGCAATAAAGATTGTGAGTATGGCGGCAGCAAAAAATACAGATTGTAGTTGCTCTTGTTTGACAAATAATTTACCATAAACTTCATCGAGAAAATCGTAGCGGAAATCTTCCCCATCTTTTGGATTAATCTGTGGCCACTGCTTTTTCAAAGCTTCCAACGCGGTGGCCATTTGGCTTTCCTCAATTTTAACCAGGATCCTGAGTTTTGGATTGCCACAGGCGTTTTTGATAGCGTAAATGGTAGGCGTTACCGCGCTCTCGAAGCCCTGCGCTTTGAAATCCTTGACTACACCAATAATTGTATAATTCGTTTCACATCCGCTTATCGTTTTTCCAATGGGATCTGTCATGCCATATTTCGCAACGGCACTTTCATTGATCACTGCTGCGTTTGCCGTATCAGTTTTAAATTTTGATGAGAAAAAACGACCCTTGCTCAGCCTGATATTCAAGGTTTCGAAATAGTCGAAATCTACGTCTACAAAATCGAGGCTGGCATCTACTCCATTATGGCTATAACCATTTGAGCCACTTTCGTTTCCATCGGGCATATTCGTCGCCACTGTAGCTGATTTGATACCGGGTATCTTGAGCATCCTTTCTCTCAATGGCTCAAATTTAGCAGGGTCGGTTAAGGTAGTGATATTCTTAATTGCCACTACTTGATTAGCATTGAAACCAAGGTCCTCGCTGCGCATATATCTCAGCTGGGAGTTTACAATGAACAGGCCGATAATGAAGATCACTGCAATGCTAAATTGAAGAACCAGCAATCCGTTACGCAGCCAGTAGCTTTGTTTGCTAGTCGAAAAGTTACCCTTCAATACTGTCGCCGGTTTGAAGCCTGACAACACGAGCGAAGGATAAATGCCCGCGATAATGGTGATCAGGCATAAAAGCAGTGGCAATTGCCATATAAGTCCATTGCTCACTGTCCAGATGGATAAGTCAATCTGAAATAAGTTGTTAAAAGATGGCAGCACCAATTCTGCGACAATCAATGCCAACACCGTTGCCACCAAACATTGTAAAAATATCTCCGTTAAAAATTGCATCGTCAGCTGAAAACGATAAGCTCCCATAACTTTTTTAACGCCCACTTCTTTCGCCCTTTTGGCTGCCTGCGCGATGCTTAAATTGGTGAAATTGATACAAGCAATAACCAGGATTAATACGCCAAGAACCGATAATGCAATCAATATTTTATAGGGCGTGTCATTTCCGGCTCTGGGCCTTAAGTGCTGATTTTCCAGTGGATCGAGAAAAGTTGAGGCCGCATTAATTTCGTCAATCGCTTTTTTGTCCGTTGTCGTTTTGAGTTGTTCGGCTCTATATAGTGCAGTAACTTTTTGCTCCAGACGTTTAACGTCTGTCCCAGGTTTAACCTGAATATAGGTATTGTAATTATTATAGCCGTAACCCTCACCCTGCCCCAGTTCGTTGCCAACGGAAAGCCCGTCGAAAGTTAAATTTGTATGAACATCGCTTAAAATGGATCCATTTATTTTTGCTGAGATTCCAGAAGTACTGCTGCCCATGCCCACTATTTCCGGTTTAACGTCTTTTTTATCAGGAAATAAGGTTTTCATGTTTGCAACACTCAAATAATTGAGGCGTTCAGCATCCCCGGCAGGTTTTTGTAATCCACCTTCCGGCATGAGGTTTAAAATTTTGGCAGCATTATAATCCACCTGTATAAAGTTCTTTGCAAGAGTGGTTTTATTTCCGTTTCGCAGAACTAGCTCATAGTACCCACCTTTAGTTAGTCCTGCCAGCTCCACTTCGGGAAAGTTTTGTATGATCGCTTTTGCTAGCGGTGGGGAGGTGTAATTTGTCTTAAACTCCGGATATTTCCTGCCAACAATATAAATGTTTTTATAGTTCGGATTGTTCTTGTCGAAACCTGTTTCGTAAGTGAAATACATCATCAGGAGCATGAATGCCGCCAGAGCTACAGCTAATCCGCCTACATTGATGGCAGTAATTCCTAAATTTTTCCAAAGATTGCGCAGGGCGATTTTCAAGTTTAATCTAAACATAAAACATTTTCTTATTGCTCCTCTCCTGCTAAGCTTGTGCCAAATTCGGTTACCTTCCTGGATGCCATGTGTAAGGCGATTCACTAAACTTTCTCCAGTAGTGATGTTCAATTTCGAACAGCCAGTGTGCGGGATCGAACAAGACCACTTCGATTAAACGCGTCATTAAAGACTGCTCAGCGGAGATATTGCTCAATAAAAGACTTTCGGGACATGATGTGAAGATAGGGATAGTCGCCCGAAATCTGTCTGCGCTGTTTCAACTGATAAATAAAATGGCCACCCAGGTCAACAATAATAGGATTTTTTGCATGGTACCATACGCGGTGCGGATGTTTCCAGCAGAAAGAATAATAATGCGACGTGATGGGCATTTTCTTCAATTCCGGGTGATAGAAATTCAATACTTTCGGTTGTCCCTGAAGGAAATCAGTTCTTCGGATCATTGAAAGGTGATCTGTGTGGCAGAAATCGTAACTTGCTAATCTTGGATCATCTACATCCGGAAGATTTTTCAATACACGGAAACCTTTGAATTTTTTTCCATTGAGTATCCAGATCAGCTTAGGATAAAAAGCTTCCCTGCTTTGCAGCTCTTCCAGGCAAATTGGGGAGTTCTGAAATTCCAGTGTTGTACCGCAAGGTGTGTGTACATCTGCGCGGTGAAGCTCCCCAACCAAAGTATCAGCAAAACTCACCTCTCTAAACGACGGTGGAAATGCCTCTTTCCAGCTTCGATGCCAGACTGTCTCTCCCCAATGGCTCCTCAATACCTTTCCTGCGGTTTTAGAAGCTGGTTCCGATGGTTGAAGGTTATCTGAAGAAGTTGAAGAATTAGGCTCCATGTTCGCTGCTTTTGGTAGCGGGCAAATTTATACTAATATTATTAGTGAAACAAAATTCTGTTGATAATAGCATTAAATGAAGAAGTGAATCAATTAATTAGATGAATCGTTGTTAAAGAGGACTTCCTTGATTGCCTCTACATATTTCTCCTGATTTGTCTTATTGAAACTGATATCCCGACATTGATTAAACTCCATGAACGATTTAAGTTCTGTAGCAAATTTTCCAATCGTTAATTCATTCAAATCAGCTCCTTCGAAATGCAGGTTATGGATGATCAACAGTTTTCGCTTACGATCGGCCTTAGCATCCATTCTGGCAATAAAGGTATCTCCGGCCAAAATTGGCAATGAAAAATAACCATATATTCTTTTTGGTGCGGGTACAAAACATTCAATCTGATAGTCAAAATTGAAGAAATCTCTCAGGCGGTGACGAAAAACATTGACTATGTCAAAGGGCGAGAGGATAAAAACATCACCTTTTAAATCAATCTCAAGGTTCTGATCTGAAAGTATAAATTGCGGTGCTACCTTTAACCCTTCAACTACAATGCTTTTTATCTTTCCTTCAGCAAGCATCAATTCCAGTTCCTTTTTAACCAGATTACCTTTCACACGCCGCGCTCGCCATAACATTTCTTTAATGCCCGCAATTCCAAGTGCACCCAGCGTCCGTCGAATTACATACCTCGCAAACTCTTCAGCGGAGGGCATCATAACATCAGTGTCTGTCGGGATCAGGTTTAAGGGCAAGTCATAGACTTTTTTGAATCCTTTTGTGCGAGCTATCATCAAGTCGCCATCCAGGTATAAGCGTTCCAGCGCTACTTTCGCCGGGCGCCAATCCCACCAACCAGTACTTGGCGCTACCCGGTCATCATCAAAGTCACCTACGCCAAGCGGACCTTCGCGCTCTACGCGGTCCAAAACTTGTTTCATAGTGTGATGCTCTGCCTTTGTCATCTCTTTACGCTGTGTAGCGAAAGCTTGTTTGACAGGCAGGGAATAAAGGAAATCCTTCATCGGAATAAAACCAGCGTCGGAAGTAAAGTATTCAAAAATCCGGCAATCATCCGCCAATTCTGTAAGCCACTGTGTCTCGTAATCTGGTATCCTTGCATACATCACATGATGATGGGCACGCTCTACCACGTAATTAGTATCCAGCTGCACAAATCCCAATTGGTCAATCAGTTGATACACTGCCTCAATGCCGCTTCCAAATTGTGCTTTTCGCGCTAACCCCGCAGCGTGCAGGATAATTTCCCGGGCTTGTACCTGACTGATCAACATAGATTCCATGACCACAAAATACTAAAAACTGCTATAGAAATGTTATATTAGTTTATGACTTCATTGGAAACCGTAATCCTAACCTGTAGAGAGTGTGCTTTTTTTTCTCAGTTGAGCGATACTGTAAAACAATCTCAATTACTCACCGAAGCCGATAGAAAATTATTCGAAGACATGTGGGCAGCAGCAGTAGATATAGAAAACTGGAGACAATATGACCTGATTTTGGGCTGCAAAAATACGCAGCATCGCTTGCGCGAAGAATTCGGTTTTACCGATGAAGCTATTGCAATATTCGTCAGGTTTGCCTCCTACGACTGGAGATAAATAGTCAGATCCAAATAAATAAACTCTGATATGGTCTATAGATTATAGCCCCCCGCAATCTCTTAATAGGTTTGCTTCAACGTTCAGTCCCAGTTTCTTAGCTTTCAAAAGATCTGTGCAATAGTCCTGCTCATTTAGCAACCGCTTGACCTGCCCTCTTACATAATAAGCGAAGCCAAGGTTCTTATCTAGTTTTAATGCCTCATTACAATCGCTAATTGCAGCAGTCAGTGCTGAATTTTTAGCTGATGGTTTACCCATTTTCGCCCACACAAACTTTAAGGGCTGATTTACCAGTCTACCCCCTATTGAATAACTGGATATCTTTATTTTCTCCCCCTGGGACGCTCTTGCTACTGCCCGGTTAACATAGGCGAGTGCAAAAAGACTGTCGATCTCTATGCTCCGGTTAAAATCGGCAACCGCCAATTCGTATTTTGCCGTAGCCAGATAGATGTTTCCGCGAAGGTTGTGGTAAGTTTCCAGGCCAGCATCATCTAATCCAATACAAAGTTTAAATGCCTCGTTAATTTCTGTGAGGGCAACATCGAATTCACCCATATCAATCTTACACGTTGCTATCCCACAATGTACAGTTGCCAGCGAACGGTCGTAATAGGCTTTAACCTCTACCGCCGTCGCATTTGCAAAGCGGGGATTTTGCCGGATCTCTGTCACCAGTGTAGCTTTGTCAGCAATCACCAGATTATAGCTATTCAGTGCGTTTTTATAGTCTTTTAGTGCCAGATAGGCATTCCCCTGAAAAGATAAAATCATCTTGTTGTTCGGAAATTTCTCCAAGCCGTGTCGGTAGACCTCAAGTGCATCTTTGAATTTGCCTAAATTGTATTGCGCAATGCCGCGCTGATAGAAATAACTTGCTTTACTGTCATCGCAGTAATCGCTCATCAACTCATCCAGCTGCTGAATCATTTGCGGATCATTAATTTGATCAGCGACCATTAAACGTTTCGCCTGTTGATTATCCTGGCAAGAGGCGTCCAGGTCTTCCAGCTGATAGTAGCTCCTCGAGCGATTGTAATAGGCCAAAAAATAGTCTGGCCTTAGCTGTATCGCTTTAGTATAGCTCTCCACGGATTGCTGCAGCTGTCCCAGCCTATTGCAAACCACACCCCTGCTCACATATAAATTATATTCTGTGGAGTCCAGCGAGATGGCTTTATCGAGGTCTTTCAGTGCTTCGGGGTACTTTTGCAGATCATTGTACAAACTAGATCGGCCAAAGTAGCCGCTGTAATTTTCTGGTTCCAGGCTAATCGCTTTATTATAGTCTGCGAGCGCAAGGTCGGCGTTTTTATGCTGAGTGTAATAGGAACCACGGTTAATGTAAAACATGTAATTCTGAGGTTCCAGCGCTATGGTTTTGTTATGATCAGCAAGTGCCCCGGCATCATCGCCTTGCATTTCTCTGAGTCGCGCACGGGTCGAAAATACATAACTATCTTCAGGTGCCAGCTCTACCGCCTTTTCAATATATTCGGCGGCCGATTTACTATCCCCCTTCATTCCGTGGATTTTGCCAATGTTAAGATAACAGCGTGCACATTTGGGATCTATTGCCAGGGCTTCGCGGTAATATTTTTCGCCGGCCTCGAGCTGGTTGTTCTGCACATTATGAAATCCCAGTAAACGAAGTAGCTCTGTGTTTTTGGGTTGTTTTTTCAGTTCTGCTTCCAGATAAGGCAGCACTTGTGTCTGCTTACCGGATGACAGTAAGTTGTCAACAGCTTTACTGTAAGGGCTGCTTTGACCATACGCGATAAATGTAAATAAGATTAAGAGCAGCGTGAGATTGATTTTCATAAGTATTTTTCGTTATCACAATTTGCCGTAAATAGTATTTTAACCTGCCATATCTAATCTTGACAGTACTAGTTTTTTATTGTTGATGATCTTGAAGCTGTAAATGATGTTGTACTCCCCCTCGCTCATGTATTCCCCATCTTCATCTTTCATGTTATTGCCGACCGACATGTTCAGCGATAAGCTGCCATCCACTTTACTATAGTCAGCATAGAGTTTGTATATGCCGTCTGTCGCCACAACCTCCGGACTTTCTGCTGTATGTGACCGATAAAGCTTTTTCATGTCCAGTTTCGCTAACAACTCTTTGAAATGCTGATTAAACACTTTTTCATGGTACAGTTCCAGGTCTTTTTTATAAAACAGGTCTGGATTTGTTACCGTTTGTTTTCTAGTTGCTAGATCCTCTTCAGAAAGATCGCAAAGGTGCCAGATTACGCTTCCCTGATCTTCAAATGGAAAGTTGAAATATTCTGCCATTTTCGACACATCGTTTTGCTGTAATGCTGTTCGGAAATTGGTCAGATCATCCATCCAGCTAATAGAATCGGATGGCTGACTAACTGTTCGAGTTGAATCGGCTGCTAAAATTTTTTTATTGGTAACTGGCGTAGCTGCAACCAGTGTTTTCGACTTGTCGTTACTCCCACAACTGCAAAAGGCAATTGCCATCAGCAGTATAATCGCGTATTTCATATATGTAATTTCATTATAAAGACTTTCCTATGAAGTCCCTGTTTATCAAATTTTACGTGTGGCTCAACCATAATATGGATTACTTATTGAGTTTGATCAAGCTATCAAGTTTATACTCCAGCATATCCAGGTTGCCACCACATTTGTTATAAATCACCTTTCCATCAGTGCCTATCAATATCCTCGCCGGCGTACAAATCACATTGTCCTTAAGTTGTACTTCTTTACCCGGGCCTTCAGTGTTATCAATTTGCCGAAAGGGTATGTTAGCGGCTGTAAGTAACTTTCTAAGTGAAGGCTCGTCATCAGAAAAACCGCTCACAATGCCAAGCATAGCTATCTTATCGCCGTATTTGATATGAGCTTGCTTCACATCTGCCACCAAATCATAGGTTTCCGTTTTTGTAAGATAATCCCTGTCGTAGACAAAGATCAGCCACAGCTTCCCCTTGTTCTCTGTTGAGTTGAAGGTTTTCCCATCAATTGTTTTTGCAGAGAAATCTTTAGGTTTCCTGCCGATTGACAAGTCTATATCAGCTTTATTTTCAGCGATAAACTTTTCCATATTTGATTCTTTAGTCTGGCTGGTGCAGGCAAATGCACAGCAGATGAATAAGCTTCCTATGATAAAAATTGTTTTGTGCATAGCATATCTGTTTTGGGCCGGAGCAAATGCTGTTCAGACCTTTGTTAACTAAAACTAAGCAAAATTTCTCAAGCGAGTGCCGCAATGATTATTTGCCAGGAGCTGATGCATAAATCGATGTGCCTGTCCATTATTCGCCATGAGCTAAATCATAAATCAATGAAAGGACAATCTTAGGAGCTTACTTGATAGCGGGAAAGGCCACACCCAACCTTTCCCCGCCTAACAAGTACTATTTAGAGAAATCGAATTTCCCTTCAAATAGTCCGCCTACAACTGGCAGTGGCTTCATCGCTTCATTCGATGCGGCAACAATACCCAGCAACAGCAGCACAAAGGTGATTAATCCGGTTATGGTCGACAGATAAACCAATGCCGGTACTAACATGGCTACAATTGAAAAAACGATACCCAGTACGAAAGAAAGGATAATCAATCCAAGGGACTGACCCAGGTGATAATTTACCAGTGGAGATTTATCTGCACTCTTTTTGTGTTCAAGGTAAACAACAATCCAACCGATGATGGTAATGTAGGCTACAATAGCCATTGTTTTCTTTGTCATAACGTTTGTTTTTGAGATAAAATGATGGAGGCAAATGTATAGGCTCCAGCGGCTTACACCTAATATTTAGGGTTTACGGAGTGTCTACCGACTACAAAAGAAGCGTCTACAAATCGTCTACAGACCGGCCTAAACCATTACCAGACAGCTTTTCACGACTACAGCTAAAATGTTTTTTGTTGTACAGATCAGGTAAAATGATAATTTTACAGCCATGCCCCCGAAAATATATTTTGCCGCTCTTTTATTATGGTTAACCACCTGTTGTACAGTCTCAGCATCTGCTCAAAATTTTATTATAGATTCTCTCCAGCAGTCGCTTCGAACGGCTACCAAAAACGAGCGACCGGTTTTGATGGCAGAAATTGCACGTGCGCATTTTGAAAAAGACCTTAACCTGGCACTCAAACTGGGACAGGAGGCATTAACCCTGGCCACAACAAATAACAATAGCGGTGCGAAGGCTTTTGCCTACGCTACGATAGGACACCTGCTGGTGCAAAAAAAACAAGAACGACTTGCCGCATCCTATATCGATAGCGCCTTAACCGCCGCCAAACATTCTAAGGATCCCACCCTTACTGCATTCGTCTACTTCAGGAAAGGATGGTTTGAACTGGTCAGCGGAAATGATGAAAAAGCGATGTCATGGCTGTTAAAGTCAGAAAAAGTCATTGAGCAGGTCGACAATCACAGGACTTTAAATACTAAAACGCTGACCAATCATTATATATCCAGCATCTACGCCTACGGAAATGATACGCTCAAGCAGCAGCGTTATGCTAAAATATGTTTCGACGCAGCGCACCGCAGTGGCTCTCCCGACGATCTGCAGATGGGATATATGACCATGGCACATAGCTATTTTTCCACCTTTGAACATGATAAAAGCAATCGCCATTTGCTGAAGGTCTCCATGGATTACTTCCAGAAGGCCATGAGGATTTATGAAGAGAAACAGGAAAAAATCCTGATTCAGAGCAATGGGTCAGTGACTGCCCTCAATATTGCCAATAGTTATTTCAAATATTACCCCCCAAGTTATAGGGACAGCGCCATCAAATTTGTAAACACCGCGCTTGGCATCGCCCGCAAATGCCATACAAGGGAAGTCATCGCCAATTGTTACGGAATCCTCAGTGAATATGCCCTTCGGGCGAAACAGTTTGACGTGGCTACCGGATACTTACAAACGGGCATTGCAGAATTGGCCGAGATGTACCCGGGTGCAGATATGACGAGGTCGCGCCTGATGCTTGCCCTGGCACACGTGGCCGAGGAAAGCGGCAATACCGAAAAAGCATTGGAATACTACAAGCAGTATTCTTCCTATTATGAAAAGGTTTTTGATGTGCAGAAGCTGACGATTACGCAGCGTTTGGAAGAAGAGTTTCATGCCCGGCAGCGGGAAAACGAGATCACTTTGTTAAAGCAGCGGGCAGATTTCAACAAAAGACTGAACTGGCTCTACGTGGCTGTAGGTTCAGCGGGTATCATCTCGCTGGCATTGCTCCTGAGCTTTTACCATTACCGCCTAAAAGCTTCCCAGCAGGAGAAAAAATTGTCCGAACAGGAAAAGGAAGAAGCCAAATTACAGGCACTGCTGAAGCAGGCCGAAGCAAAACAGCTGGCCCTCGAAAAGCAGGAAGTGGAATTACAGGCATCCCTGCGCGAAGAAGAAAGTGCCAAGTTACTCGCAGAGCAAAAGCTGCTGCAGGACCGTACAGAATGGCTGGAAAAGGAATTGCTGGCGGGTACACTTAAAATCGAGGAGAAAAACGCCATCTTCGGGATCCTAAAGGAAAAGGCGCGCGATGCCGACTCACCGATTATATCTAAACAGATTGACAGGATTATCAATCAGAACCTGCACCTGGATAAAAACGTTGATGAACAGCAGAGCCTGAGTCATATTCATCCCGGATTTTTCAGCGCATTACAGGATCAGGCGGCAAATTGTCTGACACAGCTTGATTTGAAATACTGTGCCTATATCCTGATGGGACTTGATACAAAAGATATCGCCAGCAGGCTTGCAATTGAACCAAAGAGTATCCGTATGGCACGTTACCGCATCAAGCAGAAATTAAAACTCGGCAAGGATGAAAACCTGGATCAGATGATAAGGTCATTCGGACAGCGTTCATCGTAAACATAGAATTGTTGGTTTTAAAGCAAAGGTCAAATCAGAAATCTAATAAGGAAATTCTATTTAAGGCCAAACATATAAAAAGGGCAACCAGAAGTACATGGCTGCCCTTTTTTCAAAGCATCATTAATTTCTAAACTCCAGTTATGAAGAATTAGCTACAATGCTTAATATGTCGCGCCTACGGTTTCTTCGGCGGTATACTGCACACCGAACCTGTCCGTTGCAACTACCTTAACTACCTTTACCGAAGGCTCAAATCTTGCAACAAACAGGTGATCAGTCTCTTTTGGCTCCGGGAAATGTCTTCCCGCAGGTAGCTCATCTCCTTTGTATAATTTCACCGCCAGCGGATCGTAACCCTTTTCATTTTTTAGCAGGCCCATCGACTTGTTGTCCAGAAAATATTCCACTTTCCATTCAGGGTCCCAGTTCCAGACATTGGCAATCATTCTGGTCTGCCCTTCCAGGCGATCCAGGTAGATCTTCAGCTGTTCGTCCTTACTTTTTCCGGTCGATTTATAGTACCACTTCAGTTCATTGCCTGTCACTTCGTAAACAGCATAACCTCTCGGTGTACCGTCTTCACAGACTGGTCCTGTCCACCAGGCGCCACAGACCGTACCGTGGTTATGTTCATAAACGCCATTGCTGATATTGTTCGCATTGTAATGGGTGTGGCCCGACATCACATGAACGTTGTTAAAGCCATCCAATACCTTGTAAAAATCAGCGCTGTTTTTCACGCCGTTGTATACCGGAATATGTACATTGATGATCAGCAGCTGATCTTTCGCTACATGTTGAAGGTCTTTGGACAGCCAGGAAAGCTGCTCTTCCGTAAAAAATCCGTCGTAATCCCTGTCAGTACCCAGGTACCTCACATTGTCCATCACCACATAATGCGCCTTACCCCTATTAAAGGAATAGTAAGTTGGCCCATAGGTAGCTTTGAAGCTCACATCCGAAGTCTCATCCCCGCCCTTCCGGTAATCCATATCATGGTTGCCCAGCGTTTGAAAGAAAGGAATGCCCATCATCGCCACGGCCTTGTTATAATCGGCGAAAAACTCCTGGAAATCCCAGATCATATCCCCTACGCAGATCCCGTGAATGGGCGTTTCGGTCCCTAGACTTTTGATATGCGCGAGCGTATCAGGCACTGAGGTCTCCATCATCTTTTGTACATCCTTTTTGTTCCTCACCTGAGGATCTGCCCAAATGATGAATTTATGGTGGTTATCATCCTGTGCCAGTTTTTTCAGCTTGAAATCCAGCACAGCGCCTTCTTCCAGCTGATGGTAATGCCTTGCAATGGATTGTTCGGCCAGGAACTCATAACCGGAAGGTGTGCTTAGCCAAACTAATGTGGCATCCGGATGGGTGTCGATCTTGAAGCCTCCTTTTTTGTCGGTCAATACCACACTGTAGCCATCGGATACCACTACGCCCGCAATGCCACGGTCGCCATTGCTTACCTTCCCTTTTATCGTCCTGCTTTTGTTAAAAAAGGAGAAGGGAAAAGCGGGCAGGCTGATCATCAGCCCGCCAGTAAATAACCCTATCTTTTGTAAGAATACTCTTCTGTCCATTTTCATGTCTCTAATTTTTTATTGTAGTTACCCCTCCTGTTTCAATCTCTGAGAGCGCCGACGTTGCCGTCATCAAATCGAATGTGCTTGTTCTTGCCACTTCCCAGGTTTTGGTAGTCGTATTGTAAACGCCACCCAGCTTAAGGAACATTCCCTGGTCGGCGGGCGACTGATGCGGGATGATATAGTTATTTGTTCCCTGGAAGAAAAAAGGCTGCGCAGTGCCCGTTGCCGGATCTACGGTCTGGTAGTGGTCGCTGTCTACAATCCTGTAGCCAAAGTTGCCCACTTCATCAAAGATCGTTGTTTTTGACGTTCCCCCGTAAAATACCACATCCACCGGAATGGAAGTCTCCACTACATTTGTTCCTTCAAAGATCGCGATACCGCCGGCATTACCACTGTTCGGCAATAAACCTGCAGAAGCGCTGCCAAAACCGTCGCCCGCCGTAGTGGTGTAAGCAATAGTACGGATCCATTTTGCAGTGCTGATGTCTGTACTGTTTGGTCCGTTGATCTTTTTGTTGCTACCGCCGACATAGAAAAACTCTCCCTTTTTCACTGAACCTTCGCTCAGGTTAAACTTATAGGTTCTTCCACCACCGGTTGCCCATCCGCCTTGTGGCGCTTTACCGGCATATGGCGCATTGGCACCTGCATTGGTACTGGCTACTACAGCCATTGGTGTAGCTGTGAAGTCTATATCTCTGGTAGCCAGGAACTGCACGTATTCATAATTTCCGTCAGCACCTTTGGCGTCGCTCACCAAACCAATGATGACAACCGGGAATTTACCCAGTTTAGGGCCGTTCGGATCAACCGGAGCAATTGGATCGGTGATATCTGCACCGGTACGCGGCCAGATCTGTAAGGCAGGTTTGCCCTCAACCGTCCCCGCAATAACAACGATACCGGTGAAACTTGCACTGGCAGGGGTTTCCGCGGTGGCGAAACTCGCGGTAGCTGCTGTATGGATGATAATGCTGTCGGCACCATTCACCGCACTTTTATCCCCCGCCATGGCTTCACCAGGCAGTGGAGCCGGATTAATGGTCGCGCCTGAAATTTTAACCAGGGTACTCTCGTACAAGTCGGGCCTCAGGTTGATCTCATAACTGGAGGTAGAAATAACCTGCGGATTGCGACCAGTCGCTATTTTAGTGATTGCACTGGCCTCAACGCCAGTCACCTGTAAGGCACCATCTACCTTTTTCAGGGAAGTTCCCTCTACCACAACGCTCAATGAATCGCCCGTTTTATAGGCTGCCGCATCCGCCATCGCGAGGATAATCCCCCGCGTTTTACTTTTCCGCGTTTGCTGTAAGACAAGCTGTCCGCTTTTCACATTCCCGGAATCCGGAGTGGAGATCACTACGCCGGTAATTTTGGTCGCCTCCATCAGCATTGCTTTGGAAACCACCAGGTCTGAACCCTTATACAAGGCACGCAGATCCTCTATTGAAGTTACCGGACTCAGCGTTCCCTCTGCGGCGTCATGTTTTTTACAGCCCGCCATCAGGCCCAGCAATAACAACAAGGTTAAACTATATATTTTATTGTATCTCATTATCTTAATTGTTTTCATTTGAATCTTACCTTTCTGCATTGACTAAGGCTTTTGCCACCATACCTGGGTAGAAATCAGATCAGGTCCCTGTATCACAACTGCGGACGAATAATTTGCACTGTTGGCAGATTGCACATAAACCGGGTAGTTGAGTCTTGCAGGCATTACCCCGCCATTGCTCAATCCTGCACCTTTTGGCAACACAGGATATCCCGTTCTGCGGTATTCAAACCATTGCTCAAAATCAGTGAAAAACATAGCGTAATATTTCTGCAGGTGGATCAGCGACATCTTCTGATCGAGTGTATAGGCATCACTCCATTTGATCTTTTCAAAGGTGAGATAGTTGGGCGGCAAGGTATAGCCCAAAGTGGTGATTGCACTGGTAACTCCTGCCTCATAATAAGTCTGGGCCGGTTTACTGCTAATCCAGCCTTTAGCGGCGGCCTCGGCAAGGATCAGCTGCAACTCTGCATAGTTCATGATATTGCCCAGGTAAGGATCTCTCATCAGTGATACCGGAAAGGTAGATTTTCCTTCAGGTGCTTGTCCGGGTGCATAACCACTCGGAATTCCCGAATATTCACCATTATATACTGTTGCCCAGCGCGCCACACGCGGATCACTCCATTCATTAAGATGGTCTACAAAAAAGCTTCCAAGTTTTGGCGTATACCAATCCGCAGGCCTCCAGGTAGCAAAAGGCGATACATAAGGTGCTACACCGGTCCATTTCAATACCGCTCCATCCTCGTCGGCAGTCATAATCGGATAAGTCGACGCTTTGGTATCCACTATCTCAGTGATTTTCGCAATGGCGCCAGTCTCTGCTTTAGCGGAAACACGCATCAGTAAGCGCAGGTATAAGGAATTACCAAACTTACGCCATTTTGCACGGTCACCGGCAAATATTGGATCACTGGCACCCTTGATGGCGTTTTCCGTCGCATTTGCGGCAGTTAAAATGGTATTCGCCTGTTCAAGCATTTTGAAAATTCCCGCATAGATGTCTTTTTGCGTATCGAAATTTGGCGTGAAGTTACCTTCATTTGCTTTGTTGGAATTGGTAAATGGCGCATCTCCATAAGTATCTGTAATCATGGAGTAAACCCAGGACTGGCAAATGAGGGACAGGGCCATATAGGATGGATTTAAACTGTCTTCGCCACCTTTATAAACGTCTTTCAGATTGGTTAGTTCAGTATACCAGGTGTTCCACAGGTAATCTGCCTCCGAAGGGAGAACCTGATACCTGAAAATCCTGCCATCACCGTCGCCCATATTCACCGTTACCTGCATCAGCTCATTGTTGATCCGCTGACTGCGGTTAGAGTTTGCCGTCACCAGTTTGGTGAGTGAAGGTGCCAGTAAAGTCTGCGGCAGTGCAAATTCACTTGTATTTGGGTTGGTATTGATCTCCGAAAAGTTTTTCTTGCAGGAACTGGTCAGGATTGACAGTCCTAATCCCACCAATGCGGTCCGGTATATATTGTTCGTTATCTTCATTGTATCTTATATGTTTGATAATCTCCTGTTTACAAGCCAATCAAGACATTCATGCCGATGGAACGTGTGGAGGGAAATTGTCCGTATTCAAATCCTTTATTGATGTCTGCACCGTTTAACGTACCAAACTCCGGGTCAAAAGCCGGCCAGTTGGTCTTGATAAACAGATCGCGACCGTACAATCCAATGGCTGCTCTTTGCAGGCCTAATCTTCTTAACAGCTTTGGCGAAAGTGTATAGTCGAAACGGGCTTCACGCAGCTTCAGGAAGTCCGTGGAATAGGTTGTACCCTCCACATTGTCCCTTCCCAAATGAGCATTGTAATACACCGCGGGATCCTGGGCCACCACATCATTCGGGCGGAAGGTCCCATCAGCATTGCGCTGAACGCCATTTCCGATAATACCGTTATAACGGCCCGGTAATGTATTCGTCGTTTTTCCACCTTCGGCCAATACTGCCGCAGTTAAGGAATAACCCACCCCACCGTATTGTGCATCAAACAGGAAGTTCACAGAAAACTGACGGTAACGGAAAGTATTGCTGATACTGGCTCTCCATTGCGGATTGGTATTGCCAATGTATTGCATATCAGTGGTCAGCATTGGATAGCCATTGCTGTCGTAGATGATCTGTCCGTCCGGTGCACGCTGGTAACCACGACCGAAGAGGTCACCCATACTGCCTCCCGGTTTGGCAATAATGGCGCCCCTGCCACCCGGTCCGTTTTGCAGGATCAGCTGGTTCAGCGACTCGGTGAGTTCAACTACTTTATTTTTATTGGAGGTAAAAGTTCCGTTTACCGTCCAGTTCAATCCTCTTGAAGATTGCAGCGGCGTTCCGTTCAGGGCAACCTCGACACCCGAGTTTCTTACCAGACCGGCATTTACCAGGGCTGTAGTCCTGCCTGAAGAGGCGTCCACAGTAGAATTTAGTATCTGGGATTTTGTATTGCCCTTGTACAAACTCAGGTCTAATCCAATCCTGTTGCGCAGGAATCTGACTTCAGTACCTACTTCATAACTCGTGGTAGATAAGGATTGCAGCAAAGGATTTGCGAGTGAGCTTTGGTTAGCCAGACCGCCATCATAATTTGGTACAGGGTCATAGGTGAAGGATGTACGATATGGCGTAGTACTGCCACTGCCGACCTTAGCTATGGATGCCCTTAATTTGGCATAGGAAATTGACTTTGGCAATTTGAACAATTCAGAGATCAGCAAACTGCTGTTTACTGAAGGATAAAAGAAAGAAACATTAGAGGTGCTTGTAGCCGTTGCCAGAACACTGTTCCAGTCGTTACGCCCCGTCACATCCAAAAACAGGAAATCTTTGTAACTTGCCGTCAGCAATCCGTAAAAGCTGTTGATCGCGTACTGACTTTTATAAGGAAAGGGTACCACTACTCCTGCTGCATTGGCCAGTTTGTATACACCCGGATAAGAAAGTGAATCTGCTCTCAGGTCCGATCTGTCGTAAGTATTTTTGAGCATCGATCCTCCGGCAGATGCCGATATCTCCACATCACTATGTACCTTTTTTGAATATTTTAACAGGAAATCGTTATTCAGCTCCTGAGAAAACACACTCTGTGTGCGGTACATACCGCGGTTAAACTTTTCGGTATCAAAAGGACGTTGCTGACTGCGCTGCTCGTTCGACATATCCAGACTGGTCCTGATCATCAGGCTTAGGTTATCGGTGAACTTATAGGTGGCCATCACATTTCCGGTGATCACATTTCTGCGAGAAGCATTTAACATCTCATTGGCAATCAGGTAAGGATTGTCGGGAAAGCTGCTGAAAGGATAACTTTGTTTGATGTTCTCCTGTCCGGGCAGCCAATAGTCGTCTAACCACGACAGCTTCGCACTTGGCAGGTAAAACATGTACCAATACATGACCGACTGGTTGTTGTAGCCTGTTGAAGGTAGATTATCGCTGGTATTTCTGTTGTAATTCACTTTTGCAGAAAGCTGCAGTTTGTCGGTTATTTTGGTATTTACTGATAGCGCTGCTGACGTTCTTCTGTAACCAGTGTTTGGAATAATCCATTCATTATCAACGTTAGTCGCAGAAAAACGTGCCGCCGTATTCGCATTTCCACCGTCCAGCGTTACACTGTTCGTTAGCGTACGGCCTGTCTGGAAGAACTTCCTGGAGTCATTTACATAAGGTACCCATGGAGTTCTCGTTGTTCCCTGCGTATGCGTAACCGGATCGTACTGGAAAAATTGTTGTCCGTCGAACTTTGGTCCCCATGCAGAGCTGGTACTTCTGGTACTTGCACCATCTGCCGAAGCATTATAAGAATAATAATTATCGCCATCCAGTCCCTGACCGTATTCATATTGCAGGTCGGGCCAGCGGTTCACACTCTCGAAGGACGTATTTGAATTGACAGTTACGCCTATCCCTTTTTTGGAGATACCGGATTTGGTGGTCACGATGATGGCACCATTTGCACCTCGCTGACCATAAAGTGCTGCGGCACCCGGACCTTTCAGCACAGTTACGCTTTCTATATCCTCCGGATTGATATCATTTAGACCACTACCAAAATCCACCGGCGTTTCAGTCGCCAGGTATCCTTTTTCGCCATAACCTGTGCTTCTGCCGCTTCCCTGGTTAATCACCACCCCATCCACTACAATCAAGGCACTGTTATCTCCTGTAAGGTTGTTCTCGCCACGCAGGATAATCTGATTGGATCCCTGCGGACCGCCGTTCGACCTGACTAGGTTCAAACCTGCCACTTTTCCCGACAAGGCATCAGTCCAGTTATTCGATGGCGCATTGGTCAGCTGCTCGCCACCCAGTGTTGTAGCCGAATAGCCGAGCGACTTCGATTCTCTTTTGATACCCAGGGCGGTTACCACTACTTCCTGCAGGTCATTGGCCGAAGGTTTAAGCGTCACATCCAGCGTTCTGGCTTTCCAGAGCACCACGCTAACATTTTCCTTTACTACCGTTGTATAAGATATAAAACTATATTCCACGGTATAAGAACCCGGAACGATATCCAGTTTATAGGTACCATCGTTTTCAGTCTGTGCATAAGCCTGAGTTCCCGGGATCCTGATTGTTGCACCCGGCAGAGGCTGTCCGGATTCATCAACAATCTTTCCCCTCAAACGGCCCCTGTCGGCTCCCTTTTTAACAATCAATATGTTTTTTCCGGATACTTTGAAAGTAAACAAGGTTCCTCTCAGCAGGAGGTTCAGTGTTTCTTCCAGGGAACGTTCAGCTTTACTGAGCTGTACAATTTTTTTATCATTTAATAAGCTGTTGTTGTAGCTGATCGACATTTTGCTGGCCTGCTCGAGACTCGCAAAGGCATCCTTCAGGCTGATCCCCTCCGCTGCGAAAGTGATTCTTTTCTCGGCGGGCGATTGCTGGGCTAGTGCATTTTCTAAGTTAAAAGAAAGCTGCAAGAGCACCAGTATGGTGAATAACCATAACTTCTTCATATATTTAATCGTTTATACTTATTGATTGGTGAGTTTAAATTATTGTTCAAGGGGTTGTTGGCGCAATCCCTTGTTATCGTTTTGTTTGCGTAACACTTATCTCATTCCTGTCCTCCTCTTTCCGTTGAATGGTGAAATGAAAATCTGTTTTCCCTGCTTTTGAAATGAAAGGCCAGACAGCTGCGAAAGGTTGTCGGTTACTTCCTGCAGGGAGAGGTTATTGAATTTTGCTGTTAATTTGATATGCGATAATTCAGCAGTCGCGAAGTCAAACTCAACGCCATAATGTCTTTGCAGTGAGGAAGCAATGTCTTTGAGCGATGTATTGTAATACACAAAGTTATTGTCCCTCCAGCCGCTAGCCGCATCAGCGTTGATCGTGCTTTTGTCGGACTCACCAGTTTTGGTATCGATAATCAGTTGCTCATCGGGTAACAAATAGCTGATTAACCTGGTTTTTCCATCAATTGCCCCCATTACACCCACTTTACCGCTGCTCACAGTAACTGACACTTTATTTTTAGCGGCAAAGGCTTTAACGTTGAACGAAGTGCCGAGTACTACGGTAGAGACTTTTCCGCTTTTCACGATAAACGGCCTGGTCTGGTTATGGGTGACTTCAAAAAATGCTTCTCCATCCAGATAGATCTCGCGCTTTCTTGCGCTGAAACTTTTCTCATAACGTATTTTACTTCCCGCACCCAGGTGAATCACCGAACTATCCGGCAGCATAATTCTGGAATGTTTTCCATTGGGGTTACTCAGTTGGGCATATACCGCAGGCTGTACTGGCTCGCGCTTCAATTGCTGATAGCCAAATAAAGTCGCGATACCGCCGATCAGCAGGAAAAAGGCAGCAACCAACCAGCGATAGGCGTAATAGTCAGGTTTAGGGCTGATGCTGTTTATAAGCACAGGATTGGCAATAAGCTCTGTTTCAGGCAATGTGCTGTCTGCAGCAATATGTGCTTTCAGCCGTTCCCAGTTCTCCTGCTGTTTAACAGGTTGGAACAAGGTACCTTTTGAGACGCTGAGAATTTGTATGGTATCACTGAATACCTCCTGGTTCTCCTCATTGCTTTCCAGCCATTCCTTCAGCTCTGCCAGTCCGTCATCATCGATTGTTTTTTCAAAATAGGCAACAATCAGCCTGGTATTTCTGTCTTCCATTTATTGTGTCTCTGATGGGAAGACAGATTATTTGGAAGTACTACGTAACGAAGATTGTTAAGCGTGTATTAAGAAATCTTTAACTGGTATCGGAGTTGCTGTAAGGCCAGGTATAAGGTAGTTTCCACCGTCCTCACAGAAATTCCCAGCACCTGCGCGATAGTATGTTTGTCGATATCGTCAATCCGGCTCATCAGCAGAACTTCCCGCTGCCGCGATGGCAATTGCTCGATCAGGGCCAGGATGCGATGGTTGGCCTCCCTGCCGGTGATGACAGACAAGGGCGTGGTTTTGTCTTGTAAGGACTTGTCACTGAGGGTTAGATCTTCAATGGAGTCTACGGGATTCTTTTTTTTCTGTATGAAATTCAGTGAGATATTGCGTGCGGACAGAAACAGGTAACTTTTAACATTAAGAATATCGTTGCGATGCCTGTTGTCCCAAATCTTAATAAACAGGTCCGCCACGAGCTCCTCTGCCGCCGTAAAGTCTTTTGTAAACAATGCGCAGTAGTGGCAAAGAGGTTTGTAATGTCGGTTAAAAAGAGTTTCCAAAGCTACAGGGTCATCACATTTTAACCGGGTTGTCAATGCTTCGTCTGTGTCGTCCGTATACATATCCCTTTGGTGTTTGGACAAAGCTAAGGACGTTAATATTAATACAATGTTAAGTTATGCGTCTAACAGCTTTAAGCTTTTGTTATTCGTTGCTTAGATAATTTAAGCACCTCGCATCTTCAGCTCCGCATCAAACTCATGAGCTGCTACTCGAGAAAGCGATTAATTGAGAAATTATGCTGGGATTTTTGATGAAAATGCTCGCTGTACCTAACATCTTCAGCTCCGCCTCAAATTCATAAACTGCTACTCAAGAAGGCGATTAATTGAGAAATTATGCTGGGATTTTTGATAAAAATATTCGCTGTACCTAACATCAGTCAGCTCCGCATCAAATTCATGAGCTACTACTCTAGAAAGCTATGAATTAAGTAGATTCGTGATATACAATAAGATCACGCCAATATGCCCAATACTATAGACGTTTTAAGAGAGGTAATCAATTCTTTTGCAGGGATTAATGATGCAGATTTAACGCTGAGCCTGCCTTTCTGGAAGAAACGAACCATTGCCAAAGGCGACTTTTACAATAAACAAAACGTGGTATGCAAAGACCTGGGCATCGTGTTAAATGGTATATTCAGGGTATATTATTATGATCAGGAAATTAACGAAGAGAAAAACCTCTTTTTCTTTTCTGAGGGACAATTTATAGTCTCTTTCAGAAGTTTCATCTACCAGTACCCCTGCAACTATTATATTGAAGCACTGGAGGATGCAGAGATTATCTACATTCCCTATCCAGACTTGCAGCATTTATACGATAGCTCCAAAGGATGGGAGAAATTTGGAAGACTACTGGCAGAGCATTTCTTCAATAATCTGGTGAGCAGAACCGAAGATTTGCTATTTATGACGCATGAAGAGCGATATGTAAATTTGACGAAGGAACATCCAAAAATTGTGCAGCGTGTTCAGGCATATCATATCGCCTCCTTCCTGGGTATCAAAAATCCTTCTTTGAGCCGCATCCGCAAAAGGCTGACAGGGAAAGTTTAAAGCTTATTCATCGGCCACTTCAATCCAAACCGGACCGTGATCACTGGATTTTTCCCAGCCCCTTACCTGTTTATCCACTCCTGCAGCCAAAAGCCGTTTATCGAGTTGTGAAGACAACAGGAAATGATCGATTCTTAGTCCGGCATCCCTTCCATAGGCATTTCTAAAATAATCCCAAAAAGTGTAGATCGTTTCCGTTGGATAAAGTTTCCGGATCGCATCTGTCCATCCCTGGGCAACGATCTGCTCAAAAGCCTTCCTCACTTCGGGCAGAAATAAGGCATCTTTAACCCAGCGCTCCGGTTTATAAACATCTATTTCTGTTGGAATCACATTATAATCACCCAGTAAAACAACAGGGTTCTTTGTGGCCATCAGCGCGGCGGAGTGAATAGCGAAACGCTCCATCCATCGCATTTTATAGTCGAGTTTTGGTCCCGGAGCGGGATTCCCATTGGGAAGATACAGGCAACCAATGTATACACCGTTGATCAAGGCTTCAAGGTAGCGGCTTTGAACATCTTCATCATCCCCATCCAGACCTCTCTTTGTTTCCACAATCTCCATACCCCTGGCCAAAATAGCTACACCATTCCAGCTTTTCTGTCCATGCCAGATGGCATTGTAACCAGCATCCTTAATAGCCTGTTCGGGGATTTTTTCTTGTGGTGCTTTAAGTTCCTGCAGGCAAACAATATCTGGCTGCGTCTCTTCCAACCAGCGAAGCAATACCGGAAGTCTCCCGTTTATACCATTAACGTTATACGTAGCGATTCTCATGATGAATTTATTTAAGAGATACAAAAAAGAGCAAACCCTTGCGTGGGCTTACTCTTCTGAAATAAATTGGTATACTGCTTAGCTGAGTTTCCAGTCCGGACGCTCAAAGTGACAGGTATAACCATATGGATTCTTTTGCAAGTAATCCTGATGTTCTGCTTCGGCATTCCAGAAATCGCCCGCAGGAACAACTTCGGTCACCACTTTGGATGGCCATACGCCCGAAGCATCCATCTCCGCAATCAGCGCATTCGCTGTATCACGCTGTTCCTCGCTCAGGTAAAATATAGCGGAGCGATAAGATAAACCAACATCGTTTCCTTGTCTGTTTTTAGTCGTAGGGTCGTGAATCATGAAAAAATATTCCAGGAGTCCCCTGTAACTTAGTTTTGAGGGATCAAATACGATTTCGATACCTTCTGCATGTGTTCCGTGATTTCTATAAGTTGCATTGGGAACGTCGCCACCAGTATAACCAACTACCGTTGAAATTACACCCGGATAATGACGGATCAACTCTTCTACTCCCCAAAAACAACCGCCAGCTAGAATGGCTTTTTCAGTGTTCATAATTTTCTTTTTTATAGTATTGTTAATAAATATACACCTCAGGGTGTCAATTGTCAAGCATAGTTAAATTTAATACAAGCTGCTGACAGTTGTCATCCCTTGTCCCTCGCCGTATTTGAGAAGCATAACTAATTGATAGTTGCTTAGGGTTGACTTACCCCCGTACTAGGGTTGGTTTACCGGTTGGCTTACCCAAAGGGTAAACCAACCCTAAGCTAAAGCTAAGTCAACCCTAATGTTTTGGTAATTAAGTTCCGCTCTGAAACAGGTCTTAAACAAGCTGGTACGCATTTAAAACAAATTGATGTGTGATTAGTTTCGTCAGATATTCCTCCTGTCCTGCGAAACAGCGCAGCAAGCCAAAATCTAATGATTAACTTACGGCCCTCAAAGCTAAATGTTATGCATGAAATCAAATGGGGAATCATAGGCTGCGGCGATGTAACCGAAGTCAAAAGCGGACCCGCCTTTAACAAAGTAACCAACTCTTCACTGGTAGCGGTGATGCGCCGTGATGCGGCGCTGGCCAAGTCTTATGCCGAAAGGCACAACGTGCCGAAATGGTACACTGATGCTATAGAACTGATCAATGATCCGGAGGTAAATGCCATTTATATCGCTACACCTCCCCTGCAACATGAGGAATATACCCTTCAGGCACTCGCTGCGGGAAAGCCCGTTTACGTAGAGAAACCCATGACACTGAATGCCGCTGCCGCAAAAAGAATGGCTGCTGCGGCTGTACAACACGGCGTTAAATTGAGTGTAGCACACTACCGCCGGGCACAGCCGATGTTTTTGCATATCAAGCAATTGCTGGACGAAAAGGCGATTGGCGACTTACGCTTTGTGCAGCTAAAAATGCTGCAGCCACCGAGCAGCAGTATTATCGCAGGTTCTGCAACCAACTGGCGGATGGACCCGGCACTTTCTGGCGGTGGCTTGTTCCACGATCTGGCGCCACATCAGCTTGACCTGATGTTGTACTATTTCGGTGCGGTAAGACATTCATCGGGCATCGCCCTGCAGCATGCTGGCAGTTATAAAGCTGATGATCTGGTAACTGGCCAGATTTTGTTCGAGAACAATGTGGTATTCAACGGCAGCTGGTGTTTTACGGTAGCCGCTCAGGATACGACAGATCTATGTGAGATTTTTGGTGCGGAAGGAAGAATAAGCTTCCCGATTTTCGGTAACCAGCTGACAGTGAGCATTGCTGGTGAGATGCAGGTGCATAATTTCGAGCCCTTGCCACATGTGCAGCAACCCATGATAGCAAAAGTGGTGGATTATTTTTTAGGCAGAGGCGAAAATCCATGCAGTGCGGAGGAAGCTATTCCATGTATGGCTTTGATGGATAGCTTCACCGGGAATTAAACGAAATTTATTATCTTGAGCCAGGTTAGAAACATCACAAATTATAAAAACATGAAAAAATTATTAGTTCTCACAGCCGGAATCGCATTGCTTTCCTTTCAAAACATAATGGCACAAAAGGTTACTACCGTAGCAGCTTTTGAAAAAGTGATTATTAGTCCGCATATCCAGGCTACACTGGCCAAGGGCGACCAGGAAAGTGTTACTGTTTTGAGTTCGACGGTGAGCGAAGATAAAATACACATAGAGTCCAACGGCAAGACCTTGCGTGTTTATCTTGAAGGCGCGAAGGAAGTGACCAAGAACGAGAAGAAAAACGATGAAGGCGTTAAAAAGTCGCTCTATACCGGCACGGTGCTAAAGATTGCCGTTTCCTACAAAACATTACAGGAATTATCTGTCAGAGGTGAAGAAACGATCGGACTGAACAGCAAGGTGGATCAGGAAAACTTTAACCTGATCATGTATGGCACTCCGGAAGTGACGCTGAGCGATATGAAACTGAAAACCATGAACACCACAATTTACGGTGAGGGAAGTCTGGATATCAAGTCGGGAACGGTAAATGAGCAACGTTTCACCTCTTATGGTAAAAGTACCGTTAACGCTCTTGGTCTGAAAAGCACTTTATCAAAAGCTACGCTTTACGGAGAAGGTGAACTGAAATTAAGTGTAAGCGAGCAGTTGCGCGTTACTGCCTTTGGCGGCGGAAATATTGGTTATAAAGGAACGCCGGAAATTAAAAAAGGCATCAATATCGGGAACCTGAAAATCTACAAGATAGACTAGGAATCCCATTCCTGCAAGATAGATAAGAATCCCATTCCGATAAGATAGATAAGAATCCCATTCTTACAAGATAGATTAGAAATACTATTCCTGCAAGATAGACTGGGAATTCAATTAATAGCATCCTGCTTACCCGCAGGATGCTATTTGTAATACCGGTGCAAAATAGAATATAGGTATTACAGGTCGTAAACAAAAGTCTCCATAGGTTCACAATTGAACCCCTGTGTTTCCAGCAGCTGGCAGATCACCTGCGGCTGCAAATCTTTCGTGACAATCCTTAAAATCCGATCACAATCTTCCAGATCAAAGCTACATTCAGTAATTGGGGGCATGGCATTCAGTAAAGGTTTGAGCCTGCCAGCTTGTATAGGTGTGTCAACGCTTGTTTTAAATATGATCAAATGCATGTCCTCAGTTTTAGGTTAGCTATTTTCCGTCTCCGATTTTCCCCAGCCGCACATTTTATATTTCATTTCTTCTTTGAATTGCTGTCTTTCTTCAGGGCTCATGCCTTTGACGCGCGCCATCATCCTGTTACGTGCCCATGGCGGACCACCATTGCCCTTACCAAATCCGAAGAGTATTTTACACAGGATGAATATTCCCATCGCCTGCCAGAAGGTAATTGTACCCACATGCAGTATTTCGGGCAGTAAATTATTCCACAGCAGCATCACTACATAGCTTACCAGGGCAAGCAGGGCCGCGATACCAAAGGGAATTAGAAAAAGTTTTTTTCTGTTTCTTTTAAATGAAGTTCTCATTTGATTTGTATTTTAAAATTCGATAATCTCCGTGTAGAGTTGTTTTAAGCGCTTTCGAAGGTGCAGTACGGCATATCGCTTGCGGGATACGAGGGTATTGAACTTCACCCCTGTCCTTTCAGATATTTCGTCGAAAGACAGGTCCTCGAGCTCCTGCCAGATAAACACCTGTCGTTGTTCTTCAGGCAGTTCATCCAAAGCAATCCGCAGCTGTTCCCAGAAAAGATTGCGCAGATATGCCGTTTCAGGAGTCGTCACTTCTACCATCAGCATACTGATCAGGTCTGTCGCATCTTCACTGTTTTCAACTTTGTACAGGTCGTCCAGCAAATCCTCTTTGTGTTTTTTATGTTTATCGAGGATTTTGTTTTTGGCCACACGGTACAACCAGGCGCTTGTCTGCTCGATTGGCTGGGCATTGATCACATTGCTGAACTGGTACCACACGTCCTGCAAGATATCTTCTGCATCGGCATCATTTTTCACCCGCTGCCTGATAAAGCCCATCAAGCTCTTGCCATATGCTTTGATAGTTTCTATAAGGTAATTGTTCCGATCTCCGGCCATGGATGCTGCTTTCAAAATCTGCGCTGTTTAATTAAGAAGACGAACGAGTAAAAGAAACATTTTAATTTATTTTCAATTTTTTTCTAATAATGATTTCAATCGTCATGCTGATGCAGTAAGATTGATTTCAAAGCGTGTTATTATCTAATGCTTTAGCAACAAAAACCGCCTCTTGCAGATGCAATGAAATTCATTTCAAAAAGCATCGTTATCAATTGTTATAACAACAAAAACGGCCTCTCATGGAGGCCGTTTCATATCGTTATTTCTTGCTGATTTTCGTATTGTCCGCACTTACACTGTGTGTGTTCTGAAAGGAACCTTTGTACCATTCAACCTTCCCGGAGGCCGGCAGGTAAGGCGTAAAGATATAATCACCGTTTTGTGTATCGAGGATGATCACTCCTTTGTCGACCATCGTCGTTCTGTATTTACCTTCCTGATCGTCACTGTTTTGCTTGAAGCTAAAGGCGGTCAGCAATAATGCTGCGCCTAAAAAGCCTATCAGTATAGATTTTGTGTCGAGTGTAACTTTCATCTGCTTAAGACTTAGGAACAACCTCGCCAGTTATTGTCAGTACCTTCGTCGGGATTTCCGTATTCGACTGAACGCTGATCGTTTTGGTGAAATTACCGGGCGCAGCAGCATTATAAACGACTTTGATATTGCCTTTTTTTCCTGGCAGCACCGGTGTTTTAGTATATTCTGCTGCGGTACAGCCACATCCCGGACTTACAGCCAATAACTGAAGTGGCTCTTTGCCAGTGTTGGTAAATTCGAAAGTTCTTGCTGCCGGGGTTCCCTGTTCAAGCTTTCCCATTTCAATTTTCTCTGATTTGAAAGTTAAAACCGCTTTCTTCTGAGCGAAGGCGCCTATTGACATAAGTGCTAATGAGCCGACAATTAGTAATTTTTTCATTTGCTGATAGTTAAACTGCTGGTAATTTACTGTAAAACTGTGTATCTAAAATTGTGTCTTTTATTCCCGATATACATATGCTAAAATACATATCGCGATGCATGGTTTTTAATAATATGCGTATTTTTTTTATTCATTTTTCCAGTACTGTTTTTTAACGCGAATATTTCTGTTCAATAAGCCATAATTGCCCCCTGAATCGAGTTCATAATCAAGCTTAATCCTATATTTGTGTATTGCGCACTTGAGCTATATGAACAGAAACAAATAACACCATGTCCGCGACTATCTATTTCATCAGCGGTTTAGGGGCAGACCGACGTGCTTTTAGAAAACTTGTTTTTCCCGAAAGCTATAAGCTCGTATATCTTGACTGGATTCCCGCTCAGGCAAACGAATCTCTTTCGGCATATGCCGATAGGCTGGCGTCAGCTATAGATACCTCAACGCCGTTTTACCTGATTGGTTTGTCTTTTGGCGGGATGATCGTTGCTGAAATTGCAAAAAAACTAAAGCCGCTGCATTCTTTTATCATTTCAAGTACACCTACCTTTCGGGAACTTCCCTGGTATTACAGGCTGGCTGGGAAATTACGTATCGAGAAGGCAGTGCCTGCAAGCCTCATAAAAAACAGTAACACTTTTGGCTTAAAATTTCTTGGTGCAAAAACTGAAGATGAACTGGCCTTGCTAAAACAGCTTATTGTAGACAGCGATCCATACTTTATTAAGTGGGCACTTACTTGCATTGTCAACTGGGATAATGTGGAAAGGGCATCAAATATCACTCATATTCACGGCAGCGGTGACAAAATCCTGCCTATGAGATTCACTTCAAAACCTGATGTGGTTATCAAAGGAGCAGGTCATTTTATGGTTTATGCCAATGCGGAGGAAATCATGGGAATTATCCTGCCAATCGTAAAAAGCTTGTCGTAGCACTACACCTAATTGTTGTATAATGGCATATTTTTTGAAGGCCTGGTTATCATTTAAGATAAATCGATTAATCAGCTGATATGATCAATTTATTAAGCCCTTAACCAAAGCAGCATACATTCCGAATGAACGAAACACTACAATTAGGTGACCTCAAAAGTAAACACGCACCCTCGAAAGCCTTTTTCTATCTATCTATATTTTTTCTCATCCTTTTTACAGGAATCTCCGGCCTGATCTACTCTGCAATTCTTTCCGTACAACAAGGTAAATCAAGGTTTGACGGCGACATCAATGTGTTATATTATGCAATAGTGTTTGTGATGCTTTTAGGCATTGGAATGGTCTTGCTCGCCAAATACCTCAGCAAGGGAAAAACATACGTTATACATACAGGCGGCATCATTGCCGAAGACAAAGACGGCAGCAAAACCTATTCATTCTCTACGATAGATGATTTATACGTTTTTCGCTCTGGCAAAAGCTTTGTCGCAAACAATATCGCTTTCAGAAACAGAAACGGAGGACAGTGGGAAGTGATTACTGCCAGGTACACAGGCGTAGTCAAAGCTATTGACACGATCAGGGAGCTGCATAAAGTGATGAATACGCCACTTTATACAGAACGTTTGTCGAACGGAAAGCCAATAACTTTTCAATACATCAGTTATGGCACCGCGGCATCGAAGCAGCTGTTTGCAACGGGTACGCAATCCTTTCTGAATGTAAAACCCAAAGATATTGTGCTTTATCACGACCGTATCGTCATTGATAATAAGGAGACGATGCTGTTTAACCTGGCGCGTTTTTCTACCAATGAGTTTTTGAGTCAGGTGAGTATCCACGACAATCAGAATGTGTCCATTTTCAGCACTGCTACCAATGGCATTTTCAGTGGATATACCTTTGTAACCCTGCTCGATCAGCTGGTCAATCAGCAAAAGCAGCGTGTCAGTGCCGATCATTAAGATTTAAGCACAAACTACAGTCACCTCGTTATGCTCAGAACTACGCTCCTCCTCTACGTCACTCCTGCAGGGTATATATTTTTCGGTATCATCCTGCTGACCATCCTATGGCTGAAGTTCTGGCCACGGGATAAAAAGATAAAGACGGCGAAGTTTCTGTTTAAGATTATGCTGAAGTTATTCCTGCTGATTGCCGGCGGTTTGTTGCTGGTGCTTATTGGCGGAATGGGCTATTTTGTGTACCAGCGGTTGTTTACGCATGAAAAGGACGATGCTCCGCTCTGGGCTGTGCTGCTCTGCATTTTCTTTCTGGCTACGATATTACTGGTCATTGCCGGACAATTGCTCAATGGAGGGAATGGACATAAAACTGGTAAAACCGACTTTGATAACCTGAAGGAGGCATTACTTACACCAGAAGCGGTCTTGAGGCTGAGCCTTGTTTCCGGCGGTTTCACCACTTTGCCGGGCGACATTCTGAAGTTCAAAAACCTTTCCTATCTTGACCTGAGCAATAACCAGCTGGCAACCTTACCGGCACAGCTGCTGGAACTGAAACATCTGGCGACGGTAAAGCTTTCCGGAAACCCGGTCAGCGACGAGGAACGGGCTAAATTAAGACGGACTTTCCCGCCGGAGCTGGAACTTATTTTCAGAAACTGACCGCTTACATTGACGATATGAATGAACTTCTCAACTTCTTTCTGAACTTTGACCTTGAAGTACCGATGCTGGTATTTCTGCTGCTGTTTAGCGAAGGAATTGCCTTGTTTCATACGCTGATCTTGTCGGGTCTGTATGGCCTTACATTGCGGCCCAAATATTTGTTTTTTCTGCTCGACCCTTTGATCGTCGGACTCTCCTATCTGGTATTACCTGGCTTTGCTTTAATGGCTATCGCTATTCTATTTGTCTCCGTGTTTGTGCTGGGCATAATCGGAATGATCATCTCCAGTATAAAAACCCGTGACGAGGAAAAGAAATCCGGGGGAGATTTTGAAACAAAATATAAAACAAAGCCGAAAGATAAACGGAAAGCACGACTGATGGGATTTGGTATGCTGGCTATGATTGCGCTGGCTTTATGGCTATTCAATTCGGGCAAGGCGTCGCTATTACTGCTGATTATCCCCGCGCTGATTGTGCTGGATGCGATATTTCTGAAAACTTCGAAGACAAAGTTTTACAAGCTTCAGGCGGTTTTGCCCACTTCAAAGATGAACGCTGTCGCGATGGGACTGGTAGAAGTAGCCGGTGACCTGGTTGAGATAGAACCTCTTATGTCGCCCCATTTCAACAATCCCTGTATTGGCTATTCGATCCGTATCGAACAACGCAGTAAAAACAGTGATGGAGAAACAACCTGGAGCCATATCTTCTCTGAAACCAAAACAGGCATCTTCCAGATGAAAGACGAAACAGGGTTGCTGACGGTGGATGGCGAAGGCCTGGAATATTACATCGACCGGATTGACAAGGAAGCAGAGCGAGGTGATAAACGTTATAAAGAGACCTACCTGAAAAATGATGATTATATCTTACTGATCGGAAAGGCCATCAGTAACGAGGGGGCTACGCAAATAGTCAAAGACGATCATCATCAGGTCTTTGGCGCTGCATTTCCCCATGAAGTGGCCATCAAAAACAAGTTTGCCCCGCTCCTCCGCTCCTTTATGAGTACTTTGTTTTTTATTACTTTACTTATCATTTATATATTAATTTCTTAAGGCCTATGACCGCTCAAAATATTGCCCTGATTGTCGGAATTCTATTGATTCTGATTGCTTTTAGTTTCTTTATCGGCATTTATAACAAACTCGTGATGCTGAAGAACAACGTAGAAAAAGCATTCATGAACATCGATGTGATATTGATGCAGCGGGCAGAGGAAATTCCTGAGCTGGTGAAGATCACCTCACGATTCATGAATCATGAAGAAGCGATGTTAACGAAACTCACGCAGTTGCGAACGGCATTCCTAAATTCATCAGGCATAGATGAAAAGATCGAAAATGCCAGCGCTTTGTCGAAGGCCACCAAATCATTGTTCGCCGTATCGGAGAATTATCCTGAGTTGAAGTCGAATGCTAACTTTCTGGAACTGCAAAAGCGCATATCCCAGATGGAAGATAAGATTGCCGACCGTCGTGAATACTATAATGATAGTATCAATTTATACAATATCGGCATAGAGGAATTCCCTAATGTAATCCTTGCCGGAATACTGGGGTATAGACAGCGGGCGTTGTTTCAAGTTTTACCTGAAGAAAAGGAATATCATGGGGTTCAGTTTTAATCAGTTTTTTGGGCTGGAACACGTGCTCAACGCTCAGCCAGATCTGGTGGTAATCTACGGTTTCGCAACGATCGTATTTGGCCTGCTGTTGCTGTCATTTCTAGCGCTGATCTTTAACAAGATGCACTTTAATGCAATCAATGAACACTTTATTGCTCCGCTAATGTGGATCCTTAGCCTGACCTTCGTTGTCGCGGTTGTGCCAACCATCGTGCTTTATTTCCTCGCCAGCGACATCACAGGTGTAAAACTTATCTATTGCTGGATCGCTATCCTGGTGGGAAACGCCTTTTTTTGCTGTACGAATTTTGCGATGATCAAAAAATGGATCAATAAGCCCAGGGCCTGATCACTTCTTCTTTGCAGTCATATAGAGCTGATTGTGAGAGACCAGGAATGCCGCATTTAACTTTTTATGAAACCTTTCCGGAACGACAGAAAAGTTTAATGTGTAGGGTTCTATTTCATGATCCTCAGGAAAAACCAGCGCATTCATCTGCAGCGGTGCCTTGAACTTCAATGTTTCTCCGCCGATGCGGATATTGTAATAGCCTTCCCCGGACCAATAGTAACAGTTTCCTGCGCCATTGGAACTCCCCCATCCCCGAAGCGGGTTCAAACAGTAGCTGTTGAAATCGTCCCTGGAAAAATGGTTGAGGTAGATCGGCTGCTTATGGTCCTGCCAGGGTTGAAACGGCAAAATAATATCTTTGAGGAGGATACACGATTTTATCAATTCCGGATTTCCGAAAAGCGGATATTCTACCATTGATAGTATATTTCCGTAAGTATCAAAAGTAATCATCCGGCTTCTCCCGTCCTGCACATTCCCCTCTGCCGTGGTGCTGTCTTCAATAGATTGTATTTTGAAATTGTAAGCGATAGTATCCAAATAGACCTGACCGGAGTATTTCACGTATACCGGGGGATCAGAATTTAAGGTGTCGACGTTTCCGTTGCTGTCCAGCTTTAGCGGATGGACATATAACGAATCGATCATATCGCTATTAGCCTCGCTGGTGCTGGGTCTTCCCGGAAGGACAATATGCTGAAGTGTATAATTTTTAGAAGTGATGTATTTCCCAAGTTTTTTATAGCTGAGATCGTAACAGAGGCTTACCACCTGGTTCACGCCTGCTACAATAAAAGGGAATGCAATGAGCAAGCCGATTCCCAATAACCATTTATTCCGTTTTTTCATTGATGAGTTAAGGTTTTTTCGCTTACAATTTACAAATTTTCCATGAGTAGAAAACAGGTGGATAGTGAAAATCTTCCTCAGAACCGGTATATTTGTCGCAATTATGGGTTACGCAAAAGAAAGAGGAAAGCTGGAGAAGCTGTTAACGAAGCTTGTTGGTGTCAATATTTATAATGAAAAAGGCCTGGTAGCACTAAATGACTGCCATGAGAATTATTCGCACACAGTAAGGATATTGAAAAATAAAGAGCCTGAGCTGTTCACGGAACTCTATAAAAAAGAATTGCAGGAAGTTAAAGACGCTAAGAAAACGATTAATCCTGAGGATGCTATTGAGGATCGCCAGAATAAGTTTAATGCTTATAAAGATGTTATCGTGAATGCTATCGAGAAAACTATAGCGAAGACGAACGAGACAAACTGATAAAATTCTATCAATCTCATCAAAAGCCTGCTCTAGTTCGAGCAGGTTTTTTTTTGATGTTGATATCTGTAACTCTAGGAGGGCGGCATCAGTGGCCACCCTAGTGCGAATATCGGAAGTATGGTTAATCAGCATATACTGCAGAATAAAAGAGCAGATTATGGCAAGCAGATTGTCGTTACTCTGTCACGACAATTGAGCTTGTCGCATATTTTAATCATCTTTGGTTGGTTTCCAGTATATTAGATCAAGACGTGATTTTGAATAGTTTTCTAAGACGCGATGATTAATACTAGTCTCTCGGGCAATGGCACCTCTAATTTAAAGAGATCAATCGAAGCGGCATAACCGACTGTCGAGCCCTCTTCAGGAGCGGCTCTTTCATGAAAAATGGTTATTCTTTGTAAAAAAATGATTATTATTTGATGGCATCTGTGAATTTTGATTATTCAGATATAGGAAACCAAAAGGTGTGAGTATTTGTGTTACTCATAAAGGAAATGTACAAAACAACGTCTTAAAAATATCTGATAAATGTCCGATAGCTATGTAACGTATAGAATGAGATTTTCAGAAATTTAGTACGGTGTGAACTGAATTTGTGGCTAAATGTATTAAAAAGAAGAGCTTCATGTAAAGATAATCAGTGTTTTTGCACATGATAAAGCTCTCACGTATAAATTCTTTACGTGATGAATTTTGATAGCTACATGGTTAAGGTGTTAGCAAAAGTTCTCGTCCTAGAATAGCTTCTATTTTACTAATGGCACTCAAAGTGAAATTATGAGTGCCTGTCATCCAATTCTTTCTCAGCCCCACACAGGCTTCTATGGTCATCTTAGAGGCCTTTTTGTATTGGAGAAAAATTTAGCTAAATTTGTTAAAGACATAAAGAAAATACTATGATCGCTGTAGAATTATCATTTGGACAATTAAAAGATGCGGTGAGAAAATTATCACCTTCTGAAAAACTGGAACTTAGTGACGCAATCTGGGCTGAGGATATGAATATACCAATAGAGCATCAGAATATTGTTAATGAAAGAATTTCGGAATATAAGGCCAATCCGGAAATCTTATTGGATTGGAATGTTGCTTCAAAGAGTTTTAAAGGCTAATAATCTTGCCACCTTATAAGATTAAAGTCTTTCCGGAGGCTTTAACTGATATCCAAAATGCATCGGATTGGTATAATGAGCAATCTTATGGATTAGGTACGCGCTTTCAAAAGCAAGTGATTAAACAGGTTGATAAACTAAACGATACTGCCGAACTTTATAAAGTTCGATATGGCGAAGTCAGATGTATCGTAATCAAGAAATTCCCATTCATGGTTCATTTTTTAATTGAAGATGAGAATGTTCTGATCCTTGCAATATTACATACAAGTAGAAATCCGAAAATATGGAATAAGGTAGTTGAACGCAAAGTATAAATTCAGTGATTATTATCAAAGCTTATACCCCCTCTAAATGACTTACGAAATACACTTATATGTAGGATCGGTACATATCACAGAAAAATTAATTCATAGATATCCTGTAGGCGAAAAACATGCGTTTTTATTTTACTTGAAAGAATTGGAAAATTCTGAATATGAACCTGATAAGGCGGCAGACATGATCGCAAAATTTGGTTATGACAACATCGAATTTTCTAGAGCAGGAAAGTTAGATCCCGAAAAATTGCGATCTGAGGAAAAGGAAGAATATTATCAGAATGCTTTGAAAACTGGATCCACATTTATTTTATATAAAGACCCTATTTTGACTTAGTAATATCAATTATCTCAACAGCGTTGAGATAATTGATATTTGCATCATGTAATCAGTATCTTTTCATGATCAGGTCTTCACGTCAGAATTCTTTACATGATGAAAGGGAGTGTCTCGCGAACTGTCGTCAGTTCTAAATTAATGCTTCTCAGAAGCTGTTATTTTCTTTGAGGATTCTATCCCCGAATTTAATAAATAATTGTGAGAATGCCAGCCCCCAGTTATGGATTGGCATTGTCCATTTTTTACTGATGTTTTCAATGACCAGGTACATCAATTTCATCAATGCCTGCTCGGAAGAAAATACGCCTTTGGTTTTAGTGATTTTGCGGATCTGGCGATGAACTCCTTCAATAGGGTTTGTCGTGGAGATAATCTTTCTGATCACTTGATCATACTCGAAAAAGGCAGATAGGTTGAGCCAGTTATCCAGCCATGATTTGCAGCTCAAAGGATATTTTTCACCCCATTTTTCTTCGAACTCGAGTAGTTTTTCATAGCCTTGCTGCTCATTATTAGCTTGATATATGGGCTTCATATCAGCTACCACAGCTTTTTTATCTCTATCAGGAACGTATTTCATGGAACTGCGTATTTGGTGCACAACACATAACTGTACCCTGGTCTTTGGAAAAATAGCTTCCACAGCCTGCGGAAATCCCTTCAAACTATCTATGCAGGCAATTAATATATCTTCAACACCGCGGGCCTTCAGATCAATGACCACATTCAACCAAAATTTTGCACCTTCATTTTCAGAGCTGTACAGGCCTAAAACCTCCTTTTTACCTTCGATATCGACACCAAGAATATTATAAATTGCGCGTGTTTCAACTGCGCCGTTTACCCTAACCTTGAAAAACATACAATCCAAAAATACAAAGGGGTAAACTGCCTCCAATGGACGATTACGCCATTCCTGCACTGCTGGAAGCACACTATCCGTGATCCGGGATATTTCTGCTGCTGAGATATCCATCGCGTACATTTCCTGAATGTAATCCCGCATACCACGTGTGCTAACACCCATGGCATACATTGATAATATATTTCCTTCAAGCTCTTCTGTGATGATCAGTTGGCGCTTTGGTATGATTTTGGGTTCAAAAGTGCTCAGCCTGTCGCGGTTCGTTTATAATTCAAACTCACCGGAACTTAAACTACGAACTGTCTTTTTACTCTTTCCATTCTTGCGGTTAGGCTGATCTAGCCGCTTACTTTCAGCCAGATGATGCTCCAGCTCTCCAGCCATCATGGATTCCAAACAGTGTTTCATCATGGGCGCTAAAACCCCCTCAGTGCCAGTCATTTTTTTACCAGAGTAGAGACCTGCAATCGCTACTTTCTTGAAGGATTCAAAATCAAAATCGTCTTGTGTTGCCATAAGATATTGTGTCTAATTGTTTAACTACTTTGACACAGTTTGTGGTACACCCTCTGATGAAATTTTAGTGGTCTGCTAAATTTAGAGGTGAAAGGATTCGATTAAATCCCCTTCACCTCCCAAAACCCCTCAATATCCGACCCCTTCCTCAGTCTATTCCACCAACCCATTTTTCTCATTTACCTCCTAACCAGCATTAAAAGCCGTACAAAGGGTTCCTCTAATCCCTCCTCAGCCCCACAAAGGCCTTTGAGATCATCTTAGAGGCCTTTGTGTTGTATTATTTTAATCTCTTAATTTGTCAATTAGACTAAATTTTAGATATTTAGAAACGAGTTTTGAAATGCACATCTATTTAGGATTTGCCTGTGTAACAGAGAAGTCAAAGCATATGTCTCGTCCTAAAAAAACCTTCCAGGTGAACAATTTTGATCCTTAATATTCCTTACAGTGGCAACTCCAGATATCTTGATAAGATTACCGTCATCAGAATTGATTATTCGCTGTAATACATCAAGTTTCTCCGCATATATTTTCATAATAATAAATTAATTAAAAATTTAAATAGAAATGAAAAATGTTCTCCAATGTGTTTTGGGCAAATCTGCATTTAGGGTCAACGTTCTAAATTTAATTTGGTATCAAAACCAACAAAAAACCTGCAAATCTTAAGATAGCAGGCTTTTTGTATTTTTAAAGGATTTCAAAATTCGCATAGTTTCTCATTCTGTTGGTGACTTATTCGATGAGTAAATCGTGAAAATGAAATTTATTGTTATATGGCAAGGCCCCCCTCAGGGATCAGCGAGAGCAGCGCGCTGATCCCTCACAGTTTCATGTAAAGCCATATCTCCTTCAGTTTTCGGTGAGTTGGTGATAAAATGAAGCACCCCATTTGCTAAGACATAACTTAATCAAATAGTTTCCTATTTGGTACTGTTGTAACAGCCGATTCATACGCTGACCATTTTGCCCTATTTCGAACAACATTTCAATGGCGTTCTTCATTTTCATCGCCATGAATCTTTACCTTACCTGTCCGGCCAATCTATAGTTAATTGTTCCATTTTCGCTGGTAAACTTTTCATAATAGGTATCATTTACCCTATAAAAAGTACTACCATTAATCTTTACCGTTACATTTTCTGGAGGCAAGGTATGAAGTATTATAACCTCTCCTGCAGGTTTAACTTCAGCTACCACAACGGTTGGATTTTGCACTACTACATATGAAGCCGTCGCTAATTGTTGATAGTAAATCCCCTGGAACATAAAATAGGGCAAACCAGCTATGACCACTCTTGTGTAACCAATAGGCAATATGGTGATCCTTAGTCCGAACGGTGGAGCACAAACCGTAAACCCAGCGCCATAAGGCCTATAATATACACCGGCAACACAATGATAGGAAACACTACCGTGAACAATAACTGCTCCGCCGCGAGGAACGGTATGCACATAATGGCCAGTGCGGTAATTGGTATGCGCTACGCCGGAGCCATTAGGTCCTGAATGGGCAACAGTGGTACCACTAGCACCTGCACGAGCAACGGTAGCTCCATTTGGCCCATTATGGGCAACTGTTGTTCCGTTTTGACCTTTGTGCAAAACTGTATTGCCGTGATTTTGTGTTTTTACCATAGTCGTACTTTTATGATAAGCGACCTGTCTTTGTGCTGATGCTGAAAAACTAAATGTAATGCAACTCAGACCTAATAAATAAGCAATTTTCTTTTCCATGATTTAATTAATTAAAAATATTCCGACAGCGATCTTTTTACTTTTATGATCAATTGTCTGGGGTCAAAATTAGTGCAGGTTAATTAAACTCATTTTAGCATTCACGTGGAAACGGGCGAAAATCGGGATGAAATGGACAAATAACCTGCAGAACTTAAGCTGCGTTGATAAGCACATCCTATGAGGCTGTATAATTTTTTCCCGAAACAAATCTGACCAGTTGTTTCTGTACGCTTCCCCCTACTTTTTGTCCGCTTAACAGGTGTATTCCTATCTGGCAGGCGCCATTTTGTGAACTTTTGCATCACATTTTAAAACAAGTCATTATGAAACAAATTCTGAAGAACACAAAGTGGACAACATTTATCTGCTGCCTGTTCATTTCAATTGCGATGTACGCTCAAACCCCTGGTGACAAGATTTGCGGCGAGTGGGTAAACGAGCAAATGGACAAAAAGATAACCTTTGATAAAGTTGGAGATGGTAGTTATACAGCCAAACTAAGCTGGAAAAAAACATCCGATGGTCCTGTTGTGGGTACAACCATTGTTAAAAAACTCATATTTAAGGACGGAAAATATTCCGGCGGGCAACTCTTTACACCAAAGTCCGGCTGGATAAATGGTAAAGCGCTAGTCAATGATAAAGGAGAATTAGAACTCACTGGAAGCAAATCATTTTTCAGTAAAACTCAAATCTGGACAAGGCCATGAAGTTATTAATCAAATTTCTGTGTATCTGCGCAATGGGGGGATTTTCGCTTTCCAAAGCAGATGCACAAAGTTTGCTGAAAGCTTACACAGAAGAAGGTATAGCTAACAACCTGAATTTGCAACAGCTTTCTGCGGATTACCAAAAAGCATTGTGGGCACTAACCGAAGCTAAAAGAAATTATGGCCCAAGTGTAGACGCTACCGGGCAGTATAAACGTGTTTTTAGAGAAGGTTTAACTGTGCCGAGCAATCTCCAGTCAATGTTGAACGATATTAATTTGAACAACATTCAGGACGGCAAAATTTATTTCCCTGCGCAACAGCAATTCACTGCCGGGCTTGAAGTTAATCAGACCCTATACAACGCGCAACTCAAGTATAATAAGGCGCTGCAACAGAAAAACACAGAAATTGGCCAGGCAAAGGTTGAGGATTTCAAAATAGCTTTGGAGGCAGAAATCCGTACGGCATATTTCCAGTACCTTCAATCTGTACAGGTAAGAAAAGCGCGTGAAACGGGTTTGGTGCTCGCCGAAAAAAATCTTGGTGCGGTAGAAAAACTTATTCAGGCGCAAAAGGCAACCAAAGATGTTCTATATAAATCCAGAGCCAACGTTTCGGATATGCAGCAGACTGTCACCAACGCCGGCAAAGACCAGCAACAAGCTGCCCTGTACTTCAATTTCTTGCGAAATGTACCTTTAGAAACAATCATAAAGACCGACAGTGCATACCTGTTTGTTGGTGGAACCTTCCATCTCAAACCTATGGACACCACCCTGATCAATCCATATAATCTGGCATACCTCGAAAAAACCAGCGAAGCGGCGGGCCTGCAGATGAAGCTGGTAAACGCTCAAAAACAGCCTGCTATTCAGCTTAAAGGCTTTGGTGGTTTTCGCGGTCAGGAAATAAATCTTGACAACAGTCACCTTCCAATTGCACAGATACAGGCCTCTCTTAAATGGAATCTTTTTGACAACGGCGTGCGTAAAGCAAAATATAAACAGGCGGCCTTAGCTAAAGATCAAACAGAATACCAGTATCAATTGCAGGCAAGCCAGTTGAAAATGGCTGATGCCACTGCTTATACAGATATGAAGGCTCAGCTCAGTAATTATAAAGCCGTACAGGACGCCTACACCAATGCAAACGTCTATTACGATGCTGTTCATCAAAAATTTCTATTAGGGGCAGCTAGTATTCTTGACCTGAGCGATGCACAAACAGGCCTCGTGCAGGCCGCCACACTGCGGGAAGTCTGGTATTACGACCTCTTAAAAAAAGAAGAAGCCTATAAAAAAGCCACCGGCAAAACCATTGAAATTCAACAGGAAAAAAGCAAATGAAAACATACATCATCATTATCATGGCAATCGCTTTAACATCTTGCGGTTCAAATAAGGATCACGAGGCGGCCGAAAACACTGTGCCGGTAAGTGTGAGCCACCCCATAACAGGCAATTTGACTGAAAGCGTGTTAGCAAGCGGTACCATATCATCAGAAGATCAGCTGACATTATCGTTCAAAGTTAGTGGTGTTATAGAAAAGACATTAATGCCTGAAGGGCGCGAAGTTAAAAAAGGTCAATTGCTTGCACGCCTTAACAGTCAGGAACTTTCGGAGCAGCTGAGGCAGTCTAATCTAAATATCAGCAAACTCATGCGCGACGAGAAGCGGCTTGCTGCACTGGTTAAAGATACGGTGGCCACACTTGAAAGTTTACAAAATGCACAAACGGCATTACAAACAGCCATATCTCAAAAAGAAAGTATCCTTTACAATTTATCGCAAACTGATCTCTATGCACCTTTAACAGGCATTGTTACAGAAAAATCAGCCAACCGAGGAGAATTTAAATCTGCGGGATCGCCCATATATATGCTTGCTACAAATGCAGGTACCAAAAAGTGGGTTTTTAAAACAGCGCTCAGCGATAAAGAGAGATTAAAGTTAAAAACCGGGCAGGAAGCTACCGTAGAATTGGATGGATTACCAGGTAAAACATATCAGGGCAAAGTAACCAGGCTGGATAATATTCCTGATGCGACAACCGGTACTTACGCCTGCTATGTTGCCTTAAATAATAACGACCCCACCTTGGTCTACGGACTAAGCGGACACATGAACATAGGACGCCAGGAGAATAACCGGTCGTCTGAAACACTTATACCGCTTTCATCGCTTTCCGGCTTAAAATACAGTACAGCCTATATCTATATACTGAATGCAGATAGTACCGCAAAAAAAGAAATAGTCCATATCCTGCAGATCAATGGGGATCAGGTCAGTATCAGCGAAAGCCTCCCCAAAGATGCATCAGTGATCACATATGGCAAAAGCAACATTCGGGAGGGGTTAAAACTAAAAGTTATTCCACAGTAATCCCTCATTATCTCCTCATCATAAAGGAACAACAACCATGAACATTCCAAAATTTTTTATAAGGCATTGGCAGTTTACCATATGTATCTTCCTCCTAATAGGTTACTGGGGCATAAAGTCCTTTCAAACTATCCCCAAAAGTGAAGACCCGCTTTTTCCAATCCCCACATTTAGTATTGTGGCTATTTATCCCGGTGCCTCTCCAGACGATATGGAGAAACTGGTAGTTGATCCTATCGAAAGCAGCCTGGGAGGATTAGATCAGATAGATTTTATCAAGACATCCGTTAATGATGGCGTGGCAGCGATTCAGATTAACTTTTTGCAGGAAGCCGACGAAACGGAAAAATTCAACGAAGTACAACGTGAGATAAACGGACTACAGGGAGAACTTCCCGAAGGTATCACCAGTATAGATGTAACGCAGGCCAGCACGAGCAATGTGAACGTCCTTCAATATGCGATTGAAAGTGAGGAACGCGATTATAAAGCATTGCAAAAAGTTGCCGAAGATATGGAAACTGCAATAGGTAAGGCAAAAGGTGTAAAAACCGTAAGCATAGAGGCATTACCTAAACAGCAGATATCAGTTGAAGTAAACCTTAGCCGTATGGCGGCATTAAACGTAAGCCTGCAAAACGTTATTAACGTAATACAGGCAGAAAGTAATGACCTCCCGGGCGGTTACCTGGATATTGACAAGAACAGGTACAACGTAATCACAAATGGTGATTACATGACAACAGATGAGATCATGCGAAGCGTTATCAAATCAGCAGAGGGAAAAAACATTCATATATCGGATATTGCTACAGTTAAAGAAGCGTTTGAAAAGCAACAGTACGCCGGCCGGTATAATGGAAAAAAAGCACTGTTTGTAGCTGTTAATCAGCAGGATGATACCAATATATTTGATGTAACAGACGCGATCAAAAAAAATGTAGCCCCATATATTACAGCAACGCCTGGAGTGAAGATCACCAAGATCTTTGATCAGTCTGAAAGTGTGTCGCACCGGCTAAACGGCCTGTACAGGGATTTCTTTATAGCAATTGTACTGGTACTGTTTACTTTACTCCCACTTGGTTCCCGTGCTTCTTATGTGGTTATGTTCGCCATCCCGACATCTATTTTCATAGGTCTCTTGCTTTTGGATCTGGCGGGATACTCGCTTAATCAATTTTCTATCGTAGGCCTGGTAATCGCACTTGGTTTACTGGTAGATGACAGTATAATTGTTGTAGAGAATATTGTAGCAAAGCTGCGAAAGGGTGAGAGTAAATTAGATGCTGCTATTAATGGCACCAACCAGCTTTTGCCTGCCATTATCGCGGTAACAACTTGTATCATACTTTCCTTTTTACCGCTCGTAATATTAAAGGGTAGCACAGGTGCATTTATAAGGAGCCTGCCTCTGGCGGTAGTTTTTACTATGCTGGGATCTCTTTTTGTTTCGGTATCTTTAACGCCGCTTGTATCCAAATGGTTCCTTCAAGATAAGATAGGTGACAATGTTTTTTACAGGGCTGTAATGAAGCTGAACGAAGGGCCATTCCTGAAAATGCTGCATACCTGTCTTAAATATCCAAAAACAACGTTGGTGTCGGCTTTAGTTCTGGTTCTCATCAGCTTTGGCATATTCAAGCACATCGGGGTTACGTTTTTTCCGGGTGCAGAAAAGCCGCAGTTTATGATCAACGCAACATTGCCCATAGATGCTAATATCAGCGCAACTGATAGTGTTTCGCGTGTTATTGAAAAGGAATTAAAAAAGCATCCCCAGATCATTCAAGTGGCAACAAACATCGGTAAAGACAACCCGCAGGTCTACTACAACTATCCGCGGCCAGCTCAAAAGGCCAATAAAGTACAGTTTTTTTGCACTGTTAAGGAATACGACCGCTATGAAACACCTGCCCTTTGGGATACATTAAGGAGAAATCTGGGACAGCTGCCCGGCCTTAAGATACAGGTAAAAGAATTTATGCAAGGCCCGGCGGTGGCCAATCCTATAGAAATCAGACTGCTTGGCGACAGCTTAGCTACGCTTCAGAAATTAGCCGGAGAGGTCGAAAAAGTGATGCGTTCTGTAAAAGGCGCTACAAGTATCGATAACCCGCTGAGTGAGCAAAAATCTGAGATCAGGTTTAATATCAATCGCGATAGAGCAGCCGCCCTTGGCGTCAGCATCTCAGAAATAGAAAAAAGCATCCGTACCGCAGTGGCAGGAACAACAGCGGGCACCTACAATGATATTTCGGGAAACGAATATAATATCGTTATCAAAACTGGCGATAGTTTGCAGCGTAATTTACGGATATTCGATCATATCTATGTAAGCGCAGCTTCGGGTAAATCATTGCCGCTGTCGCAGGTAGCATCTTACGCATTTGTGCCATCAGTTGCCAGTATTCAACATTACGACAAAAACCGCAGCGTGACCGTAACCAGCGATGTCGCCAGCGGCTATCTGACCAGTGATGTTACCGATAAAGTACTTGAGGGCATCAAGACAATCAAGCTGCCTTCAAACTACAATTTTGAGGTAGGCGGTGAGATTGAAAAGCGTAAGGAAAGCTTCGGAGGCCTTACCTCGGCATTGTTTATTGCTGTATTTGCCATTGTTGCCGTGCTCATATTAGCTTTCCATGGTATCAGGGGTACACTAATTGTCGCTTCAGCTATACCTTTGGGCATTTTTGGCTCGGTAGTCGCATTATGGCTTGGGGGATATACTTTTTCTTTCACTGCCTTTATCGGCATTATCACATTGATAGGCCTTGAGGTAAAAAACACCATTATCATTGTTGATTTCACTAATCAAATGCGAAGGCAAGGGCACGACATTGATAAAGCGATTGAACTCGCTCGGGAAGAACGCTTTACACCGATATTTCTGACCACACTTACGGCAATATTTGCTTTGGTTCCTTTGGTGCTGGAGCACTCAGCCTTTTTCTCGCCACTGGCACTGGTTTTGATCGGCGGTCTGCTGAGCTCCCTCCTGCTTACCCGCTTTGTTGAACCGGTACTTTACAAAATGCTCATGAAAAACACTGAAATATAATGAAAATATAAGGCCACCTTCAGTTTACCAGTTGGCGTCCGGCCAGCGCATGTATCTTCATTTGACCAGCGCAGTTTAAATTTTCAGACAGGCTTGTCATTTAACCTTCCATAATGTTAACTTTATGCTATTGAAAAAATATGATTTCCACATAGGAGCGGTATTCTCTGCCATTATATCTACACTCGCAGGGTTGCCCCTCATTCTATGGTTTAGTGAGGACAGTATCCTGTCCTTTATTATCACCGGACTTTATTTCTTCGTGTACCTCATGCTACTTTGGTTTGCGCTACATTGGCTTGCCGACCATATTTCATTAAGGGAAAGAAAACATCGGCTCATTTATTTCCTTATGGGGTTTATATTGGTTTTTGTGGCGGGTGGTATAGTATATGCTTGTAACGTTTACCTGTTTAACCAGTCAATAATGATGTTGCCAAATGTCCCCCCAGAACGGCGAATCTTCCTGACCCTTTTTCGGTGTTTCCTCATTGGTATGCTGGAGTGTTTCTTTATTTTCTTCCTGGATGTTCAGAAAGAAAAGCAGGAACAGGCCCTCAAGATTGAGCATCTTAATCAAGCTCAATTGCAGGTAAAACTCTCATCACTAAAAGAACAACTGAGCCCCCATTTCTTATTCAATACCCTGAACACACTTTCTATAATAGCACAAGAAGATGCACTAAAGGTATTTGTAAACGAACTTTCTAACGTCTACCGCTATGTTTTACAACAGCAAGAAAGAAACTTAGTTAATGTTGGAGACGAATTGAATTTTGTGAGGTCTTATCTATATATCATTAAAACCCGCCTGGAAGATGCGATCGAAATACATATAAATGTCGATAAGCAAATTATGGCGAAACAGATTCCTCCCTTAACCCTGCAGTTGTTACTTGAAAATGCGATCAAGCATAATATTGCCACTACCGGGAAACCCCTGCGTATAACACTAAAAAACATGGGAGATGACGTCCTCGTTTTGAGTAATAATTACCAACCAAAAAAGGCAGTTCAGGAATCCCTGGGTGTAGGCCTCAATAATGTTAAAGAACGTTATCAAATCCTTTTCGGGAAGGATATTACCATAGATAGCCTTGACAATAAATTTACCGTAAAATTACCGTTAATATGAACAATGTACTCCTCCTGGAAGACGAGCTTAAAGCTTCTAGAGCGCTTGCTAAAACAATAACAGAACTTGATGAAAGTCTAAACATTGTGGGCAGCCTTCAGACGGTTGAAGATGCACTTAAATGGCTAAACCTAAATCCGCACCCGCAGTTGATATTTTCTGACATTCAACTGGCCGATGGACTGTGCTTTGAAATATTTAAGGAAGTACAGGTAAATAGCGTCATCATTTTTTGTACAGCTTTCGATGAATACTTGATGGATGCTTTTGAAACCAATGCCATAAGCTATATTCTAAAACCGATCTCGAAAGAAAAAGTAGAAAAGGCACTTAGCAAGTATTATCATTTAAAGGATACGTTAATAAATACATCCAACATCAACCAGGTACAACAAATGGTTGGCAAATTGAAAACCCAGTATCGGAAAGTGCTGTTACTTCACGAGCGGGATCAGATCATCCCGGTAAAAGTTGATGACATTGCATTTTTTTATCTCGACAAGACACTTATCGAGATTCAAACCACCTCTAACCATAAATATTTTCAGCAGGCTACACTTGACGAACTAGAAAATCAATTAGACCCGTCATTGTTTTTTCGGGCAAACAGGCAATTTATTGTGAATAAATCAGCAATAAGCCGGGTAGAGAAATTTTTTAACCGGAAGCTGGTCTTAAAGCTTAGCGTTGAGGTTCCCGAAAAAGTGGTGGTCAGCAAATTGAGGGCAGCGAGCTTTTTAAATTGGCTCTCAAACTGAATTGCAGTTACGCTCCCCTGATAGGAGTCGTAAGGAAGTAAATAAATGACGCTGAGGCAAGCCTCGAGATATTCATTATACATCTATAATTGTTTCCATTACCATATTTCAAACTTTAGTGCACTCTTTTCTGTTAGAAGAACTAAGTTGTTTGCGTTATCCCGCTGAATCAAACAAATCGATATACTTCCGTTGTTCGGGAGGTGATAAGGGTGTTTCTAAGACAAAATGTTTTTAACCTATTGCGATTTAAAAAATAAGGGAGATTCCAAATGAATGGTACTAATTGAACGCGAAAAAATACGCGGACTTCGGCTTTAAGTGATGCCATAATTGATGGGAGTTCCACTCACAAGCTTTTAGAGGGTGTTTTACTTGTGAAATAGGATGAGATTATTTTAATCGATGAATTTAAGGTGCCTATTGAAGAGTAACACTGTCGAACAATGCTCGAAGAAAGCCAATTTTCTTCCGAGACGGGTTTTCAATTTTAGCTTTTTTCAACACTCGCTCCCTCTTCTCGAAATTCTTGATCGATCTGTCCTTTGGTGGATATGCAGACATGTACTCCTCCATACTAGGTTTTAGCTTTTCTCTCAAACATGAATTTGGATTTGCAATGTAATAAGTAGTGAAACTTGCCAAGTGGCTGTAAAAAAGATCTTCAATAGTTGTAGTGAAGGATTGCATGTTGATATCGTCAGTCTTTGCTTCAGCACATATTGCTTCCAGTGCAGAAACAGTAGCAAGGTCAAACTGTCCATGTGCAAGTACTGCAGCAACACTATCTGATCGTTCTCTCAAACTTAGTGCTCTTTTTTCACCAGAATTTTCAGTCTGGTCAACTATCAGGACAAGGTTTGAGGTTATTTGTATTGTTGAAGTAGTTTAGAGAAACAGTATTGTCTACATTCGCTGAGGTAACTTTGCCCAGATAGGCGTTCAATTCGTTATACATCTGTATGCGATTCGTGGAAGAGGCATAATTAGCGCCGGCAAAATTGTAAGTTGTAGGTATGTCATATGCTTCGATGGCCACTGAGTCCTTGTCCTTCTTACAAGCCGACAGTATGAGCACACCGCCAGTGATAATGGATAAAATAGTAAACTTTGTTTTCATTGCTTTAAATTAATAATGATAAATGATGCTATAATTATTACGGTTTGTAATTAAACATTGGCGCAAATCACTCGTTAATGTTATTTAGATTAAATACTATTAATGAGATGTTACAATGTTAAAGCTGAATTTTGTAGACATTTAGATTTATTATAAATAAAGTTCTCCCAATTGCTATCTTTTTCCCGCTCTGTCATAATCTGTTGCTACTTGGGCATTTAGCCCTGAGGTTTTCCAGGCAAAGGCTAATAGCATTTAGAAGCTGGATACAAAGACCAGCCCCGTATTTCCTGGCGTCCATGTTGGAATAAGTGTGGTATGTTGTGCTTTTTTCCCAACAATGGCTTTTTTTAGATAAGGATAGATCAGGTACGAGATCCGGGTTGAAGCAATCCCGATTCCTGCTCCCGCAACAACGTCACTAAACCAGTGCGCTCCATTATATAACCTCAGCGTTCCGGTCGCGGTGGCCGCTGCATACCCGGCAACGCTGTACCATATGGAACGGTCACCATACTCCTGATGAAAAAATTCTGCTGTCATAAAGGCCATGCTTGAATGGCCGGAGGGAAAGGAACGATAATTGGATCCATTTGGTCTTAAGCGATGCACAGCCCCTTTTAAATAGTCTGAAGTGTTGGTAGAAATTGCACCAGAAATTAATAACAAAGCCGTTCTGTCTACAAAATTATGTTTACTCTTTATACCTGCCAGGTCCAATGCATAAACCGCAACAGCTGGCGCATACCTCAGGTAATTGTCTGCCGGGAAAGCGAAGGAAGGATGATCTTCCCTGAGCTCAGCATTGGTACTCCGGTCTAGCTCAGTCAGCTTAGGATTATGCAAGGCTGCAAAACCGTAGCCTAAAAAAGCTGCCGGGACAATAAAGTTTTTGATTTTGACAGGTTTAAAATAGTCAGCAGACGGTTCTTTCTGTGCGCTGTCAATCTGCTGTGCCATTATAGTGGTATGCACCAGAGTTGACAAACATAGCAGTGTGGAGAAAGTTGAGACTCGGATATTGTTCATGGTCTTGTAATATAGAAGCTTACTGATGGAGGCCTCCCCTTTTGTATAGCTCATATGCAGTTTGATAATTTGCCATTCCCTGATGAATGAACCTGGCAGGTAAATTTGCTGGTTTCTGCTGGTTTGAAGCCGCATCGTAAAGGAAGGTTTTTACTTTTTGCTGAGGCCCCAAAATCACGAGGCTATCCTTTTGAAGGTAGGCCAGCTGCTGATAGGTACCAAGCAATGCCCTTGGCTGGTAAGCAGCGTCCAGTATATTCTTTCCGTAGAGATTACTCTCATAGTTCCAGTGGAGTAAGCTGAAGAGCGTAGGATACAAATCAATTTGCGAACACATCGTGGTTACTACCTTACCGGTACTTCCCGGCAGGTTCAGAATGATGCATGGAATATGGTATTTATTGATATCTATCTCATTTTTACCAGCACTTTCGGCGCAATGATCTGCCACGATGATGACGATTGTGTTTTTGTACCAAGACCTTTTCTGAAGCTGTTTGATGAAGCTGCCGATGGCAAAGTCGGTATAGTTTGCTGCGGCTTCCCTCGTACCCTTTGGGCGTTTAATTTCCCCATCAGGGAAGGTAAAAGGTCTGTGATTGGAGGTGGTCATAACGAAGTTATAAAAGGGCTTTCCGCTGTTCTGCAAATGATCTGCATCCCGGAGTACCTCATTAAAAAGGTCTTCATCGCTTACTCCTCAGGCATTCTCAAAATGGACATATTTATCAGCAATTACCGTCCTTTTTGTTTGGTAAGTATCGCTGATCCTGATATTTCTGCCACGATCGGTGATGTCGAATCCGTTTTCCCCGAAATACTCGTTCATGTCATCAAAGTATCCGTCACCACCATAATAAAATGTTCTTGAGTAACCTGCCTTTTCGAAAATATGACCTACTGTATTGAGGCGCTGATTGTCCTGACGACGCACAATACTGTTTCCGGGAGTGGGCGGAATTGCCAATGAAAGGGCTTCCATTCCTCGGACAGTTCTGGTTCCTGTGGCGTACATGTTCGTGAAGAGTAATCCTGTATCTGCCAGGGAGTCTAGCTGTGGCATGAGTCCAGCTTTGTTGCCAAAATGGGACATAAAGGTAGCACTGAGGCTTTCCACGGTAATCATAATCACATTGGGCTTGTAGACTATGCCGCTGTTAACGATGTGTCTTTTGATGGATGCCTGGCTTCCGGTATAGTGGCTGTTGGCTTCCCCAAGTTCTTTCCTTATCAGCGAAAAAGCTTCCGCATCGGGTATCTGCGCGTAAAATCCGGTATAGTTGAGTTCGTTATTTCTAAAGGCTGCAAAAAAGGAGTACATGCCTGCTTTCGCCAGTTCATTCTCGTAACGGTTGTTTCCAGATTCGGCGAAAGCGTTACTGAGCAGCACAGGGTAAGCGCAAGTGGCAGCAAGCAAAATGAGGGAGAGAGTCAGGCGTCTGGATAGGGGCATTTCTGACCGGAAAGTATGCTTAAAAACATTTGTCTTAACCAATAACCAGAGTAAAGCTGCTACGAAGATGAGTACACCGCCAATGAGAAGAGGTAAGGGATAAGACTCATTGATGTTATTTACAACCTCGTAGGCATAAATCAGATAGTCTACTCCAATGAAATTGAAGCGGCTTTCAGATTCCTGCCAGAAGGTAAACTCTGCAAAAAAGGAAAAGCCGATGATCAGCAATACCATGAATGCCCAAAACCAGGTCAGACAGCGATCCAGAATGCTGCCTGCCCATTTTGACGGTATCAACAATAAATGAATGGCATGGAAGGCAACCAGGAAAAGGCTCACCCCAATGTCGTAGACTAAGCCTAATCCGTAAATCTTCAGGATGCCGGGAAGGTCGAAATCAGCTTTCTGAATAGAAGCCAGCAATAATGCGGTTCTTACCAGGAAAGAGGTAAATATGAAGATTCCCAGCACCGTAATGAGCAGGCAATATCTTTGTTTATAAACTTGAAAGGTCTTCATTGCCTGCCAAGCTAAATCTAAATTCTGTAAAAATTCTGGAGTTGGCTTGACAGCACCACGGGCAAAACATATTTATAAAAAAATAGCCCGGCAATAAAATACCAGGCTATTTGTAAGGGTTGCGGTTTGTTAAATCCGCTGTAAAGTCCAATCCAGCTAAAGCTGGGAGCGGATTAGATTCTTATTACTTTTTTGCGCTCAGGTTGAGACCGATTTCTACATCTTTAGAAATTGCCCAGTTTTCAGGACTACCTTCAGATTTGTAGTTGATTCCCCATGCTGTTCTGTCAATTACAAACTTAGCGGTTGCAGTAACATCAGTTGCAGTAACTGTAACCTTAGCAGGGAAGCTAACGTTCAGTGTGCTGTCTTTAAGGGTAAGGTTTCCGCTAATCAAATAGTTAGGATCCTTTACCAGGCTGGAAACCTCTGAAGTAGTATATGGCGCAACTTTAGTGATCACAAATTTCGCGGTAGGTGCTTTGGCTACGTCAAAGAAATCTGCGCTTTTAAGGTGTCCCTCAAGGTCAGATGCTTTTTTATCCTTTTCTGTTACGGATGCCGAATCAACCCATAAAGAGCTCATATTCACTACAAACTCACCGCCGGTCATAGCGTCCTTCTCCACCGAAATCGTTCCTGAAGTAACCTTGATTTTCCCCCAGCGCGGCGCAAGACCACCTTTATGTGCTGCTTTCCAATCCACTGAAGTAGCAACTGTGTCTACTGAATATACATCGCCGGTTTGTGCCGAGGCAGTCTGCTCAGTTGTTGTTTTCGCACCGTCGCCAGAACCTCCGCAAGAGGCCAGTAAAAAAAGCGCTGGTAGCGCAAAAAGTAATTTTTTCATATTGTTTGTTTTTAGAATTTTGATAATGAGTCGATTCCACCAAAAATTATGCCCGCAAAGTTAAGGGCTACTATATGAGTAGATCTTGATGTATGTTATTAAATCAGATCATAGGTTTGAACTCTTCAACTGCAATACTTTCATAAAGTGCAATCTCGTAACTTTACCCACAGCTGCTGGTAGGATCATTGTGAGTCAGTCCACACACAGCCGTATCACTCCACCTTCACTCCGTAATTTTTTCACTAGTTCAAATGGGGCGGAGTGAAGCCGTTGTGACTGCCCAGTCAAAGTGTAGTGGTGTACAAGCATCCCAGAAGAAGTTAACCACTATCTGCGGTAGGCGCTTCGTAGCGACATAAACTGGCGTAGGGCCGAAAATTACCTGTGAACTATACCACCAAAGATAAGAGTACACAAAAGGTCAATTCACTGTTACACATACAACTAATCAAGAAAACCATATACATTTGATCGGAAATTAAATCAATCGTTATGGCAACTAGAAAAGGAAATTTTTTAAAAGGATCAATAGGACCTGTAACATTACGAGAGGTTAACGGAAAGCAAATTGTGTCAAAAAAAACAGCACCAGGTACAATGCAGCAAACTGAGGCAACCAAAAAAGCAGCAAAAACCTTTGGCATAGCCAGTGCGTTCAGTAGCCATTTACGGCAACGGTTAGCACCATGGATCAAACAATTTCATGATTCGGGTATGGTAAACCGGGTTACCACGGCGATTTTAAAATGTCTGATACCCTGCCGGAACAACGGAAACAGGATTATACAAATTCGATCAGAGTAGCTTCCATTATCTCAACGGAGTGGAATTCAACAAGTCCTCCCCGCTCACAAAGAACCTGGACTTTACACCATTGGTGAATTACTCGAAGGGAAAAATCAGTATTAAGCAACCTTCAACGAGCAATTTGTCAAAAATCAGATATCCTACCGCAGCTACCAACTGCGAGCTTACCATCATCGCAGTATTATTTGAACTGGAAAATGGCTACCGGTCTTTCTCGCCCATGTGCCAAAAACACATTCTGGGAAAAGGTGCTAAAAATCCTCCAATAGTAGACGCTGAGTTCGCTATACCCGACGGCTGCCTGTGCATCGTCAGCATATTCCTTAATTATTTTTCCCTTTACGACCAGTACCTTGAACCGCAAAATTCCCGAACGCATAGTCCTGGTGGAATCTCCGGAGCTATTCTCAGCCCGGGAACCTATTTGGACACAAATTCACTGCCATGGACTAATATGCACGAGCTCAGATTTCCGCAGTTCTAAGCGAAAAAAATTACAATATTGGCTTCCCACCTGATAAGGAAGTCTTTGTTGTTGTTTTCCTATATGGACGTCAGGAATATTTGTAATCCATTTAAGAAACAATGGACACACTACTCTAACAACAACTCATTTTGGGAAAAACCTCGCCATCAGAAAGAGGTACATAAAAAGTTATCCTTAGGCCAGCAGCACCGATTCATCGATATCCTGATTATCCGCAATTCGCTCTAAGCTATCCAAGGTAATCTGCGCAATCTGCGAGAGTGCTTCGTCGGTAAAGAAAGCCTGATGCCCGGTAACCAACACATTTGGAAAACTGATGAGTCGCTGGATCAAGTCATCTTCGATAATGCTACCCGATAAATCTTTGAAAAAGAGCCGCTCTTCCTGCTCGTATACGTCGATTCCCAAGGAAGCGATATGTCCGCTTTTCAATGACTCTATAATGTCGCTCGTACAAATCAATCCTCCACGACTTGTATTAATGATTGTGCTTCCCGCTTTCATGAGAGCTAAAGTTTCCTTGTTGATCAGGTATTTATTTTCCGGCGTTAGCGGACAATGCAAGGAAAGAACTTCTGCTTGTTTCAGGACTTCCTGGAAGGAAGCATAACCCACTCCGAGTGATTTAAGCTCCTGATCTTCACAAGGGTCATAAGCTAAAACGGTGCAACCAAAGCCCACCATGATCTTACAAAAAGCCTTCCCGATTTTTCCCGTGCCGATTACACCGATCGTTTTGCCATGTAAATTAAAACCCAACAAACCGTTTAATGAGAAATTCTGCTCCCTGACCCTATTATATGCCTTATGTGTTTTGCGGTTCAAGGTTAGCAACATCGCCACACTATGCTCTGCGACTGCTTCGGGCGAATAAGCCGGAACACGACAAACACGTATACCATATTCTTTGGCTGCATCGAGATCTACATTGTTGAAACCTGCGCAGCGCAATGCGATCACTTTCACTCCTTTGCTTGCCAGAACTTCAATTACTTCTGCACTAAGTTTATCATTCACAAATACACAAACGGCAAATGTGTCTTCCTCCACTACGTTCACAATATGAGGACCAAGATGGGTCTGCAGAAATTCCATTTCGAACTCAAAGGATGTACTGTATTTATTAAAGAAAAGCTCATCGTAAGGTTTGGCGGAAAAGAAAAGGATCTTTTTCATATCGTCGGGTTTATCAGGATATATGTTTCAATAAGGCTAATCTAACAATTCATGATCGCAAATTTGATGATCTTAATCACATTGTGATTGATTTGTGCTGGATCTGCAGTAGCTAAACTGGGTATGCAATTTGCTCTTGCATCGGCCAGTGGCGATATTTTACTCATCAACCTATCTGTTAAAAGACTCTTCATTGATCCAGTGGAAACCACGGTTTACGAGCAGCAGTTTATTAATATCGAAGCCTTTCATTGTAACCTGAATAGAGTCCTTGCCTATCTTTCCCTGAAAGGCCAGCCCTTTTACTTTCGATTTGGGATTATTACTTTCTATGACCCGATAATGCATATGGTAAAACTGCGTACTGTCATCAAATGAGCTGAATTTTGCATTGGCTTTGATAGTGTCCAATTCAAACCTCATCCAGTTGGCAATGCCGAGCATATTGTTGACGCGGATTACCCCATCATAATTGATGATCACTCTTTTCCATCTCGAACTGTCTGTAGTTAATGGCAAGACTGTTTTTCCGTCTCTGATGAAAGTCACGACGTCGTAAATGCCATATAGCGGAGGTTTGGGTACGCCATCCCCATACTTCGCGGCATTGGATAAGCAAGTCCAGAATGTGGCATAAAACGCAAAGAAAATCACAAGGGTTTTTAGACTTAACTGCAAGATCTTTTTCCATCTGGTATGGAAGATAGCTGGTTCTGGCTTTTCCGGAATTGCGCGGTGTGTGATGAAAACGCTGATCAGCCTGTCTTTGTCGTACCAGGCTATCCAAATGGCCGTGAGGAGCATATTCATGGAAAATATCTTGACCGGGATGTCGTATGCCATGTTCATGGCAACTACATTGCCCATAATCGTCATCGCGAGAACTGTCCCTAAAAGCGTAGTCCTTTTGAAAAACAAGAGCATGCCCGCGAGCACTTCGGCACCGCCAGTGAAGTAATTGTATCCTGGAGAGTAACCCACAAAGGCCCAGGCCAGGCCCATAGGCGAAGATTCACCATAGGTTTCCGTGAGCCTGTTCAGGTCCGGGAAGGGGAACTGAAGTTTGATCACTTTGACAAATCCGTAGACAAATAACATGTAGGCAAAAAAATAGCGGACTACAATGCGCAACCAATAATCCCATTTTGCATAGGATTCTCTTTTGCGGTCGATGAATAAGATTGCCACGGCGAGGATGACCGTAAAGAAGATCCACAACAACTGTAGAACATAGTTATACGTGGTATCCCCACTGCCATTGGGTTTCACCGTTATTGGATACGACAAATGCAGGATATGTTTGCCTGTCCATGGAACAATCCAATCCCAGAAATTGGTGTAAAACTGCATGAGCTGATAAACGAAATGCGGATAAAGTTCATCGCTGCTGGTGAAATCGAAGATCAGAAACAAAAAATAAATGGAAAGTAATGATCCGAGTCGTTTGATAGGTGACCACTTTTCACTGGCTACGCTTTGTTGTATCATTTGCAGGTTTTAGGTCGGGTAAATTGCTTCTGCTTAACATTTAGGAGGCCGAAATGAAAAGCTTCTCATGAAAAAAATTAAAATACAATTAATTCTTTAAATTTACAGGGATGCGGAATGATTAGTCTCCAAAAATTTATTTATCGCCATATATAAAAATAAATTTCGCGACAATTGTCCAATTCAGGAAATCCGGTTGTCATTAGGTTTTAACAATTAAAATTTAATCAAAATGGAACAACGACTAAATGTCCATGCAAAAGGACAAAACGCATTGAAATTACTATTTTCTATCGGTGGCTACCTGAAAAAATCACCATTGGAGCAAGGCCTGCTGGAGTTAATTTACTTCAGGGTTTCACAAATCAACGGTTGCGCCTATTGTCTGGATATGCATTCCAAAGATGCACGGGCTGGTGGAGAAACGGAACAGCGTCTCTACGGACTTAGTGCCTGGCAGGAAACACCATATTATACGCCAAAAGAGAGGGCTGCGCTAGAATGGGCAGAAGCAATTACCCGCTGCCATGTACCAGATGAAAGTTACGCTATTGCGAAGGAACAGTTTTCTGACGAAGAACTGATAGACCTGACCTTTGCGGTAACTACTATCAACACCTGGAACCGACTAAATCTGGCATTCCCTACTGTGCCTGGTACTTATCAAGCAGGTCAGTTCGGTTAGGCATAAATTTCATCAAAACATATAAAGAATAGATTATGAACGAATTCTTATTGATATTTCGCCGGGACTTTAGCACTAAGGAGGCACAACCCTCGCCTGAAGAATTGCAGGCTTCCCTAAAGCAATGGCAGGATTGGTTTGGCGGCATTGCTGCGCAGGACAAGCTGGCTCGACCACTACAGCGCTGGGATGGTGAGGGGCGCGTTGTAAATCCCGGCAAAACTGTAATCAATGGCCCCTATGCCGAGATCAAAGAAGCCATTGGCGGTTTGATCATTGTCAGAGCCGCTGATTATGAAGAGGCAGAGGAAATCGCTAAAGGCTGCCCGATCCTGAGTCTGGGCGGAAACGTTGAGATCCGTAAGGCGAGCCCTATTGGCTAAGGAATATGGATGAGTCTACAGCACTTTTGCCCAATTTATTCAGAACAGAATACCGGAAAATTGTTTCGGTACTCTGTTACCGCTTTGGTATTGAACATATCGAAGTGGCCGAAGATATCGTGAGCGATACCTTTCTTTCTGCTACCGAATCGTGGAGTGTAAACGGTAATCCGGCTAACCCTACGGCCTGGTTGTATATGGTAGCCAAGAATAAAACGAAAAACTATCTCAGAAGAACCTCTCTCCTCAATCAGAAGCTTTCTCCGGAAATCAGATCAACTACGGCGATAACTGAAGAACTAGAGCTTGATTTCTCCACCAAAAACATCACAGACAGTCAGCTGGCCATGTTGTTTGCCGTCTGTGACCCTTGTATTTCCAGCGACTCGCAAATTGCCCTTGCCCTAAACCTCCTGTGCGGCTTTGGTATACAGGAAATTGCTGACGCTTTTCTGACCAACAAAGAGGTGATTTACAAACGTATCAACCGGGCTAAGGATAAGCTTAAGGAACACAAGGTTAGCATCGAACAGCCATCCCGCACCGAGCTCAACAAGCGGCTCGAAACTGTATTAACCACCACCTATCTGCTGTTTTCTGAAGGATATTATTCCGTCTCCCAGCACACGATTTTACGCAGGGAGCTCTGTGTGGAAGCGATGCGCCTATGTTATCTGCTGACCGAACATGAGATCACCAACCAGCTTTCTACAAATGCCCTTTTGTCGCTGATCTGTTTCCACTCCTCAAGGTTCGATGCAAGGATGAATGGCAATGGGGAGATTATCTTGTATGATGATCAGGATGAAAGCCTATGGAATAATGAGCTGATCGAAAGAGGCCAGTACTATCTGCAGCGATCTTCTTCCCCCACACAGTTAACGCGTTATCACCTGGAAGCAGGAATTGCCTATTATCATACCCTCAAAAGCGACGACGATGATAAATGGAATGGTATTCTGCAGTTATATAATCAACTGCTGATTTTAGAGTATTCCCCTATTGCTGCTTTGAACAGAACATTTGCCCTTTCTAAAACTGCGGGAAAAGAGAAAGCAATTGCCGAGGCGGAGAAATTAGCACTGACGGATAATCATTTCTATTTTACCCTGCTGGGCAAACTTTACACAGACCTGAATGATGAGCTTGCGCTCCAACATTATAAAACTGCATATGCGCTGGCACGGACCGATGCAGATCGGGCAATTATCAGTAAAAACATTAAAGACTTTAGTGCTTAAATCTTCGCTGTTTGTCGCGGTATATGCTTATATTATTTATTATAGATATATCATGTCGTTTATAATTTTATATTATAGTTATTAGTATATTTAGCTAATTATAAATACATATGAAAACTATCGCCAACGCGCTCAAACTTACGCTTCTAATTATCGTTTTTCAACACAGCCAAATTCAGGCGCAGCCTGCGTCATTCGGAATTGCCAATACCTTCCGACCGGTAGACAGCAGTAGAAAGGCTGTGGTGGCTAAATTGAAAGCTGTTAAGCCAAAACAGGCTGATAGTCTTTATTATGCTTTCAAGGATGAAGCCAACACCAATTTATACAACCTGGATATGACGCTGTATTTTGGGGAGCGCTACTGCCGAATTAAAAGCGACACGACTAAATGGAATGCTGAAGATAAAATGATTCTGCAATACATGGACAAGAACGATCTCGATATGCGTGATGATGGAGAAGGCAGCTGTTATATGAGTTATAAACCTTATTATTTTAACGATCTTTTCAAGAGCAAAGTGACTCCTGCCCTGCGTGACTATCTGAAGCAAAGAGCTGATGAAGATACCGTGCTCTATTCTGGCGACGCCGCAATTGCCATCTCCTTCACAGAATTGGGCGAAAGAATCATCCGCTGGGAAAATTTCATGAAAAAATATCCGGGTAGCAAACTCAAAGAAGATGCACGGGAAACTTATGTCAACTACCTTAAAGATTTTTGCTTTGGGCAGGACAATACACCTACGTTTGAAAATGACCCGGCAACAGATCTGCTGGTCCTCAATCCAGAGAATAAACAGGCGTTTACAAAGATGATCAACTCACATCCCGGAACCAAAACTGCTGCTTTGGTTCAGCGATTTGTGCAGCGCCTAAAACTAAATAAATTCACTTTGACTCCCACAATGCGGGAAGCTGTTTTCAGAGAAATAGACAGAATAACTTTCTAGGATATTTCCATTAAATATTTTATATTTAGCTAACATACAGGTATATATGTATGTGTAGTGGTTCGCGATACCCTGGACTCCATCAGTTGTAAGGGACAGCGAAATCCACCATTTCCAACGGACAGCAAAATATAAAAGATGAAATACTCCCTATTGATTGTAATGGCTCTTTTGGTTTTTTATGGCTGCAGCGACAGCCAAATAAACAGTCTTGACAATGATCGAGAAAAGGTAAAGCTGGTGAAGGCTTACTTTGATAGTTTTAATCAGCACAACTGGAAAAAGATGGCGGGGTTTTATGCTGACTCCGCGGCATTCAAAGATCCCTCACTGGGCATTGAGATAGTTAAACAGAGCAAATCTCAGATCATACAAAAATATAGTGAAATGCAGCAGATTTTTCCTGATTTAAGGGATAGCATTATCACTATTTATCCTTCCGGGGATAAACATGTGGTGGTAGAATTTGAAACCAGGGGAGCTGCAAGGGATCACACCAGGTTTAAATTACCGATTTGCACCATCTTCACCATTGAGAATAATTTGATCACACAAGACTTTACATATTATGATAATTAATGAACAGCTAATTGGAGTAGCAGGGTAATTTTGAGATCTATGGTCATGGCTAATTATTGAGTATTAAGAATAATACTTTCTATTAACACAATAAAAGTTTAAGTTTTGTAGTTAATGTATAGGTGGATGTTACTGATAATCAGTGATATCTATTTATATACTTTAACTTAAAACCGATACTATGAAAAAACATTTAAAAGCACTTTATCTGAATTCAATGTTTGCACTATTGGCGTGCAGTTTAATGTTAACGAGCTCTTGTAAAAAAGACGAAAAGGCAATAGACGACGTCGCCGCAGAAACAGCTACTATAAATGAAAAAGCGATCAGCTATTTGGTTGACAAGGGGTTTGACAAAAACAGGGTTGTATTTGAAAAAGACCGGGTGATTGTGGAGGATGATATTATATTCACCAATGCTGATCTGGATCAGCGGCTTGCTGAAGCTGAAAGCTCGGGCGATAGCAATAGTCCGCAAACAGAACATTACAGAAGTGATTTCCTGGTGGGTAATGCTTATAATACCAATATCAAAATATGGATTGATCCGGGTGTTCCTGCAGCTTGGAAAACTGCAATACAAGGGGCAGTGAATAACTGGAACTCAATAACAGCAACAAAAATCGGAATGTCGATCGTTTCTACACAAGCGGCGGCACATTGTAAAGTCTATATGGGATTTGAAGATGCCAATTGGGTGGCGCGCGCTTATCTTCCAGGTTCGGATCGCAAGCCTGGCTTCAGCTGTGAGATTAATTCAAAGTTCAACAGTATGGCCGCTAATCAAAAACTTTTTGCCATTACCCACGAGTTCGGGCATACGATTGGCTTTTATCATACAAATCAAAACACTGGGGTATTCATCAAAGGCAGTACCGTGACGGACGCAAAGTCTGTTATGAATTCCTGGGTTCTTCCCTGGGCTGGCTTTACCAAAGGTGACGTTCAGGCCACGAGAATCATCTATCCAGCAAACTAAACACATGATGGTGTCTGCTCAAACTATAATTTATTTCTATTTATTTCTTGAAATACATATAGGTGTAACGCAGATTATAATCATTGGCAACTTAATACAGTTTTAGGTTAATATGGTATCATAATTTTCTTGATATTAAAAGTAAATTGGATTTATCTTTTAACCTAAAACTAATGCCATGAAAAACTATTTAAACAAAATTATTAACAAATCGAGGCTGCTTTTACTTTGCTGTATGATCGCGGTAACGAGCTCATGTAAGAAAAATGAGAAAGTTACCGAAGAGCCGGTATTATCCACCAGGAACGAGAAGATCATCTCCTATCTTGCGGGAAAGGGTTTTGATAAGGAGCAGATTGTATTTCAGTCTGACCGTATCATCGTGGAGAAGGATATCATTTTTACCAATGAAGATATCGCTGAGCGCATGGAAAACGATAAACCTACTGATCCCGATCAACCACAGACTGAACATTGGAGATCAAACTACCTGGTGAGTAATACCTATAATACGAATGTGAAATTATGGATTGAGCCGGGCGTGCCTGATAGCTGGGTTGCCGCAGTTGCTGGCGCAGTAAACAACTGGAATGCGATGAATGGTACCAAACTAGGTATGTCTATTGTTAGTACGCAGGCGGCAGCAAATACGAGGGTCTTTATGGGTTTCGAAAGTGCTAACTGGATTGCTAGAGCATATCTTCCGGCATCAAACGGGCGGCCGGGTGTAAGCGTGGAAATCAATTCTAACTACAACTCTCTGGCGGCAAGCTCAAAGTTGTTTGCGATAACGCACGAATTGGGCCATACCGTGGGTTTTTACCATACCAACCAGAATACTGGCATATTTATAACAGGAACGCCTACGGTTGATGCAAATTCTGTGATGAACTCATTTGTGTTGCCATGGAATGGATTTACTGCGGGGGATATTCTGGCTACAGGAATTCTTTATCCGCTTTAACAGGTCATCACTTTTCATTCAAAGGTCAATAGCCTTCAGTCATTGGTCAACAGCCTTCAGTCATAGACTGAGACCTTTCCTTGAAAGACGACCCCTTGTTATTTATCAATCAAGCCCCTTATTTAATACATAAAACCTCATTTCACTAAACAGACTACAGAGGCCTGTTCAGTGAAAATGAGGTTTTTAAATTATATTATATGCTATACCAGGTGGCTATGCATTCAGTAGCTCCGGATGCTCCTGGTAAACTTTCCAGAGCAATTCGCCAAACAAAGTGTTAGACCAGGCAAACCAGCTTCTTGTAAACTTTGTGGGATCATCTTTATGAAAAGCCTCGTGCATGAAACCAGTTCCGCCATGCGTTTTCTGTAAGGTGTCAACGCAAAGTTTAATCTCGGCTTTATCACTCGACGTGAGCGCGCGCATGGTGATACTCATCGGCCAGATCATATCCTGACCAACATGTGGTCCACCAATACCTTCTGCTGCTGTCCCTTTGAAGAAGTAAGGATTGTCTTTCGACAGTGCAAATTTCCTTGTATTCTGATATATGGGATCATTAACGTCAATAGCACCCAGGTATGGTAAGCTAAGCAGACTTGGAACATTAGAATCATCCATCAGGTAGGCACTTCCAAAACCGTCAACTTCAAAGGCATAGATCTTGCCATGGTTAGGATGCTCTACTACCGCGTATTTACTAAGCGCGGCACTTACTTCGGCAGCTACTGCTTTCAGACTGCTTTCCAGCGTTCCGTCGGGTGACAAAGCATTGATCATCTCAGCTGCCTGATTCAGACTTGTCACTGCAAAGAAGTTTGAGGGTACCAAAAACGGAAATACGGTGGCATCGTCACTCGGACGGAAAGCCGAACAAATCAGTCCTACCGGATTTACCGGGAAGCCATAACCAGACATTGGCTGTGTGTCTGTTTGCTGGGTAGTCTCCCGTTGAAAATGGTATGGGCCTTTATTCGCTTTGCGCTGCTGATCCTGGAAAACGTTCAGCGTTGCTTCGATTCCTTTTTTCCAGTTGGCGTCAAATGGTGTTTTATCACCTGTTTTTTTCCAATAATGGTAAGCCAGTCTGATAGGATAACACAGGGAGTCTATTTCCCATTTGCGTTCATGCACTCCGGGCTGCATGGCTGTTTTATCGGTCTTCCACTCTCCTACCTTATTGGGGTCTCCGTAAAAGGCATTGGCATAAGGATCTTTCAGGATGCACTGCGTCTGATGGATGATTACTCCGGCTATAAGTTTGCTCAGTGCTTTGTCTTCGTTAACAAATTGGAGGTATGGCCAAACTTGTGCAGAACTGTCTCTAAGCCACATGGCGTCAATATCACCTGTAATCACATAGGTGTCTGGCCTGCCAGCTTTTTCAGCATAATAAACCGTAGTGTCCAGGGTATTGGGAAAACAGTTCTCGAAAAGCCAGCTTAACTCAGGATTCTTAACCTTCGACTGGAAGGTTTTGATGGCTTTGTTTACTGCTTTGCTCTGGAAATGTCTCTTAGCTTCTGCAACCCGGACGATGGGAAAAGCAGGTTGCAAGTCTGCGGCGAAGGAGAATTTAGAGGCCAGTACTCCTGCCCCTAATAAACCCGTCTGCTGTAAAAACGTTCTTCTTTTCATTGGTGTTGATTTGTATTTGGTTAATGCTGATGGCAGAAATACTTCTACTTATTTTGTAGCAAGCGTTTCTGCCATCTGGTAATTATGATTTCGCTTGTTTGTCTAGCAGAGCCAGCCTGGCGTAGATTTCTAACATCCCCGCCTGGTCAATAAGTTCTTTATGCTCCTTTTTACCCAAAAGGTTATTGCTGTCGCGCTCATCCTGCCATACCCGGTCGGCATCAGCTTTGAAAAAGTCGATCCAGCCTTTCTGATGATCTACCTGATATAAGGCAATGTATCCCCTTAACATAACGGCGTTAAACCAATAGTTTCCAGGAAGTTTATTGTTCACATAAAAGTGTTTTTTACCAGCTGCCGCGATACGTTTGGCTTCAGTGAGGTATTTTTTGTTCTTGGTTACCTGATATAAAATAACATTGCTTTGCAGCATGGTACCTGTATTATAAGTATAAAAGGCCTTGTCGATTTTTAATGAAGGGATTTTGATTGCATCATAAAATATGCCTTCCGGTGCCTGGAGATGTTCATTAGTCCAGGCATATAATTTCAAGGCCATATCCAGGTAATGCTTTTCTTTGGTTGCCTTATATAATTCCAGGGCAACAAGAATACCCGGACCGTTGGAACAGGTATTTTTGGTATCCATTTGTCCCTCTTTCCAGTACAAACCTCCACCGGCTGCACTGTCAAGCCCCGACTTGATCATGTGCACATAAATCATTTTAGCTGTTTCCAAATACTTAGGATCCTTGTTTCGCTGATAAGCATCCAGGCTGGCAATGGCAATCCACTGATTGTCGTCAAAGAACTTGGAACTTTTGCGTTCTGCAAGCACATAATCCTGATAAGCAGGTGCCGGGGCGGCCTCACTATAATACTGATCGATGGCTTTCATCACCTGCGGCAAATATTCTTTGCCAGGCTCCAATGCCTCCAACTCGTTAGCCGCCTGTATGGTTGCACATAAAGGCCATAACCATGAATGTTTATTCTCGTTATGTTTTGGATCGTTGGTTTCCAGGTACAAACTTGTAGAAGGTTCGTAATAATACTTATTGATATTGCTGTAGATCAGCTGGGTTCTGCTCACAGAATCTGCCGGACGGGGTTTTATAACAGCTTTGGCCTGAACTGGCTGTGCCCACAGGAGCATTGCAGTGATGATTGTCAGATGCATAGTTAACAATTAAGGGTTTTCTATTTGGTTATTTTATTGAGCGCTGTTTCTCTATAAAGCTATGTAATTTTTCTATTCTTACAATTTATTTTTCTGTTGTTTACTTTATGGCGCCACCGGCGGATAATTGTGCGGCTGCCTCAATCATCATGATACCGCTCAGCTGAGTACTGAGATCTGTTGTTGCCGCTGCGGGTTTATTCCAGCCAGAACTGATAGCCAGCGAAGGTCTGCTGATTCCTTTGTTATACAAAGTCTCTGCATTGAACTTCAAAAACTTAACATATTTCTCGCGGACTGCGGCAGATACCGTAGGTTCGTTCACCAGCAAGGTGAGGTAACGAACAAAAACGCCTTTGAACAATCCCCCGTCTCCCTGACCTTCGTCTTTTAATATCCCTGATGGGGATAGGTCGCTGTCCACAATGGCGGTATTAGCAGTTTTTACCGCATCGTCCAGGTATACCTGTGTTTTGGTGGTTTTATAAAGTTCCAGGGCAGCGCCGATGAACAAGCCGGCGTTATAGGTGTATTTGCTTTTGGAGATTTGTCCGTCGCCATCATAATTAACACCGTCCCAGATGACAAATGTTGCAGGGTCAACCAGTTTACCTCTCAGCCAGCTGTATAAAGTTGTGGCTGTAGTCAGGTCTTCTGCTTTGTTCTGCAAGCGGTACAATCGCGCAGCAAGGATAATCGCAGGACCGTTTGCTGGCGTGTTCTTAAAGTTCGGACGGTCTTTACTCCATCCCATGCCTCCACCCTGCACGTCGGTAATCCCCTTTTTCATGTCCTCCCACAGGATTGTGGTGGCCTGAAGGTAAGCCTCATCCTTTGTCAGATCGTAAGCACGGAGGCTGGATAAGGCCAGCCATCCCATGTCATCATAAAAGGCGTTGGGATATACGTTGTTGTTCTGGGCTTTAATTCCGTTTAACAGGGCTTTCATTTTAGGCACATAGGTATCGCTTTTAGTGCGGATGTAGGCATCGGCAAAAACATCCAAAACATGGGCATTCGGCCAGTAATGAAAGGTAGTATTGCCCTGATTGTCCTGCACGTAATAATTGCCGTTAGAAGAGCGGTAAATATTGGTGAGCTGCTGCTGAAGTGAATCTGCGAGCATTCCGTAGCTATAGGTTACAGGTACTACGGTTTCATTATATAGTGGAAATACTTCTTTCTCGCAAGAAGTAAGTAAAATGGAGCCGGCAAATATGCCGGCTGCAACTACTGAGTATTTTAGATTTTTCATCATTGTTATTTTACGGTAACAGTATGGGTGTAGGCTGATTCTGCATTCAGTTTGAGGGAAACATCAACGTTTTTATTGTCTGCTTCTTTGATAAACTTGAATGAATAATCGTACTGAGAGTTGTCTACGCTGAAAACATAGAAATAGCTGGCCGGACTTGTAGCTACCGGTGGCTGGTTATCTCTGTTTACACTTCCCAGCCATTCGGTAGCGCTGGAACCGTCTTGTCTTTTCACTTCCATGCGGATTTTATAACGTTCGTCGCGTCCCCAGCTTTCCTGTTTGAAGGAAACCGGACCGTTCACTGCAGTAAAAGTTCCGTTGCCAGCATATGGAAGGCTAAAGATGACCTTGTTGTCGCCGCTCAGGAATATACCTGCAGATGTAATCTGAGTGTATTCTACGGTAGCACTGCTAAAGTTGAGGCGGATGCGGTATACCAGACTGCCCTCGGCCACGGAGGTTTCCCCATCAGCAACCAAACCATTTCCAGTAGCAGAGAACACTTTCGGAGTGCCGGTTTTGGCATCTACAAAACGATAGCTACCAGGACTTAGCTTGGTATAGATCTCGAAAATACCATCAGGTTTTTTGGTGAACTGCAGTGCCTTTGTGAGGTCGTTTCCATTCTCTGTAGCCGTTCCTGTAAGGTAAAGTGCAGCCGGACTCTCAGCAAAACCTGCAGGTCGGTCAAGCTCTAGGGTATTGGTCACGGGCGACTGCATCATGCTGAGTCCTTTGGAAGCGCGCACGGTCCAGATGATCTTGCCGGTCGACAATGAGGCTATGCCTGCCGCTGTTGCGATTTTGTTCAGCTCCGCATGGGCGATGGTCAGTCTCGGGTTCAGTCCGTTCCCTTCTGAGGGATAGGTAAAAAGCGGATTGGAGAAATCCCCTCCTGCTTTTGCGAAAAGCACTTCGTACAAGATCACGTGGTTATCCTGAGTTGCCGACGCTTCCCAGGTAAATTCGGTGCTACCGGCTTTGGGCTCTATCGCAATGCGGGCGTTAGTTGCAGGAAATGATAATGCCTGTACGGCCTGCACCTGCATTTCTCCCAGTTCCTGGTCTTTTTTGCATCCCCAGCAGGCAGCGATACAAAATACCAGCATAAGGGATATATATTTATACATATTGGATTGCATATTCTTAAGTTTAAAGGTTCAAAATTTACCAGCCCGGATTCTGTGAAAGATTTGGGTTAATAGCTCTTTCATCGCGTGGTATTGGCCACAGGTAGTGCTTTCCGGCATCGAAAACCCGCTGATTGGCACGGATGTAGCCATTGTCAATTGAAGCAGGACCATACTGTGCACCGTGTGCCCAGCCGTTCAATACCTGTTCTGCAATTCTCCATCTGCGGATATCAAAAATCCTCAATCCCTCCATGGCAAATTCCGACCTGCGCTCATTGCGAACGATAGTGCGCAGTCCTTCTACACCAGGTGTCCCATTGAAATCCAATGCAGCGGCATCAGTAAATCCTGCACGGCTCCTTGTCAGTCTTACAGATTTATTCCAGGCATCTGCATCCAGTTGTCCCAGTTCATTTTTCGCTTCCGCATACATCAGCAGGATATCTGCATAACGGATAAGAATCAGGTTTAATCCGGAAACAAAGTTTGGCAAACTGGTAGGATCATAGTATTTGCGCAGGTAATATCCTGTAGGAGAGTTGGTTCCCCCAGCGGCATATTCATCAAGTTTTTGTGATTGATCAGGATCGGAACCCGGTTTGATGTAAATGGTCTTTGTACTGCCATCTGCTCTCTTCCACTGATAGTTATGGTACACAAGCGTATTGGTCAGGCGTGGATCACGGTTCACATAAGGATTGCTTTCCACATAGCCGGAACCTGCTTCCCTGATCGTTTTGCCGTTCATCATCAGGTAATTGTCTACCAGCTCCTGGGTGGCCGACATAGCGTTTAACCTTGCGCCTACGGAAATTGGTGCCATGTCAAACAGGTTGCCGTAGGTACGGAAAGTTGGCAGGTACTGTAAATCTAAGATCACCTCGCTGTTATGCTCATTGGCGGGAAGGAAAAGGCCTTCATAAGATGGGAAAAGACTGTAACTGCCGTTGGTACCGCTCATTAGCGCTTCGCAGGTGGTGATTACTTCCTGCCATCTGCCTTCGTATAACAATACCCTCGCTTTGAGCGCGATGGCTGCACCTTTAGTAACGCGGCCCTTGTCGGTTGCTGCGTAGGCACTGGTGATCGGCAAGTCTGCTGCTGCTGCATCCAGCTCAGCCAGTACAAATGCCAGGACCTGCGCTTTCGGTGTACGGGTAATCTTTTGCGCTTCCTCGAGCGATAAGTCTTTGTCGAACAAAGGCACATCACCGTACCAGGTCATCAGCTGGAAATACTGGAAAGCCCTAATAAAACGTGTCTCTGCTTTCATTCTCGCTTTTAGTGTAGGGTCCATGTTGCTCACCTTGTCTACATTCCCCAAAAACAGGTTACAGGTTTTAATACCCGAGTAGCGGTCGTTCCACTCTTCTTTTAAACGGCCCAGTGAAGGATCATAAGTTCCTGCAGCAAGAGAAGCCGCACCTTGATTATCGCCCCTTCCATTATAGGCATTGTCAGACATTGCTTCATTGTAAAAGAAGCGGTCGGTGTTAAATATCTGTGAATAAGCGGTATTGAGCACACCACTTGCTTTCTCGGTGGTAGTCCAGTAGTTTTCGTCCGTAAAGCGGTCGGTTGGCACCAGGTCCAGTTTTTTGCAGGACGCAAATAGTCCTGAAAGCAAGGCAGCCGTTAATATGATTTTATTTGATAATGATCTCATGTTGATAGAATTAAAAAGTTACGTCTAAACCCATTCCCACATAAATTGGCGTAGGATACGCACGTGCACTGTTGGCACCGCCAGCGCTTAAATTGCCATTGAATTCTGTGTTTTCAGGATCCAGGAATTTGAGTCCGGATAGCGTTAGCAGGTTTTGTCCTGAGGCATACACCCTGAATTTCTGCATGCCTAACTTTTTGGTTAGTTCCGGCGACAGGGAATAGCCAATCTGTACATTTTTCAGACGTGCATAAGCCGCATTGTAGATATACGCATCGGAGCCTTTTCTAAAGTTGTTGGTGTTAGACTGACTTCCATTAGCTGCCAGTCTTGGATACCTTGCATCTGTATTATCGGGTCTCCAGTAATCCAGCTGATGCTCATAGGCAACCTGTCCGTAATTAAAATGGTAAGGTTCCACCATCTCGCCACGGATAAAGGCATTTCTTTTTCCTACCCCCTGAATGAAAAGATTCATGTCAAAGTTTTTGTAGGTGAGGGCATAAGTGAAGCCGAAGGTATATCTCGGAAAGGCGTTGCCCAACACATAGCGGTCTTTATCGTCAATTACGCCGTCTTTATTTACATCCACGTAACGGATATCACCCGGACCAAGGTTAGTCAATCCGGCAGGTTTAGGACCATTGTTAACCTCCTCCATGGTTTGGAAGTAACCATCCGTTTTTAAGCCTACATAGGAATTGAAAGGTAAGCCTTCGCGGATGATGTATTGCATTTCATCCGAAGAAGCGATTCTTTCTCTGCCACTATAAGAACGTACTTTGTTCTTGGAATCGCCAAGGTTAAGGCCAATCACATGTTTAAAGTTGTCTGTATTTAAGCGATAGCTCACGCTCAGCTCCCAGCCCCTGTTCTGCATTTCCGCAGAGTTAAAGTCGGGCAGACTGGCGCCAAATACTCCGGGAACAACAGGCTGAACCAGAATGTCACGGGTGATTTTATCGAAATAATCTACAGAGACATTCAGGCTGTTCTTGAAAAAGGTAAGGTCGGCGCCAATGTTAAAAGTTGCGGCGCGCTCCCAGCGGATGTCGGGGTTAGAGAAATTGAAACCAGTACCGCTAACGATGCCATCGCCAAAAGCATAGGAGTTCTGGATGTTAAAGTATGTGGTCTGAAACTGGTAGTTGCCCACATTCTGGTTGCCCAGGATACCGTATGACCCACGGATCTTAACATCTCCAAATTTGCTCTGGTAGTCTTTCATAAAGTCCTCCTGAGACAGGCGGTAACCAGCAGATACGGCCGGGAAAAATCCCCATCTGTTCTGTCTGCTAAACTTCGACGAACCATCCACCCTAAAGTTTGCCTCCGCATAATACTTATCATTGAAGGAATAGTTTGCCCTTCCAAATACTGAGTTCAAGCTGCTTTCGGCAGTGGCCTGATTGGTATTTTGTGAGGAAGGATCGATCACCGTACCTGTAATCGGCGTGCCCAATTCAGGGTCTGTGAATCTTCTGTAGATCCTGTTGCCTTCGTTGTTGGCAGATTCATTGGCCACACCCAGTAATACGGAAACTGCATGCGATTTGTTAAATGTTTTATTGAACTCGGCAATGAATTGTGTGTTGAGGAACAGGTTTTTATTGTTCTCATCGTTTGTATTCCGGTCAGCACCAGAAATCCCCTGAGGGAAATAATTCACCTGTATCGTGCGGGCAAATAAGTGATTGGAAGTGAGCGTACCACCAAAAATACCTCTGAATTTCAGGTAATCTGTAGCGGCGTATTCTGCAGTCAGACTTCCAAAAAGGTTATCGTTATCGTATTTGCGGTAACCGCCTTGCTCCAGCTGACCAAGAGGATTAAATTCTGCGAGTACTTCATTGGTCAGGTATCTACCCTGATCGTCTTTTAATTTAAAGATTGTTGGTACCCGTCCAGCATCCACAATCAGTGTGGAAGTATTGGAAGAGTGGTCTTTGATCATCGACTTGGAATACGAGAGGATACTGTTCAGTTTAAACTTTCCGTATTCATTATTTAAGTTGATCCTGTAGTTATAACGTTTCAGCCCATAATCCGGACCCACCAGATTGTTGCGCTGATCTGCATAACCGATGGAAACGAGGTAAGTTGACTGGGCATTACCGCCAGAGACACTTAGGTTATGGTTTTGTTGTAAGGCATTTTGAAGGATGGCATCCAGAAACCATTGCTCATCGCCACGCTCTTTGAAATCCCTGATCTGCTGTGCATTGTAAATTGGCGTTTGACCAGCGTTCACATTGGCTTCGTTTCTCAGAATCGCATTTTCATAACCTTTCACCGGTTTGTACAATACGTGAGGTGTTTGCAGTCCCGCCAATGCGTTCAGTGTGATCTTCATCGACGAGTTTTTTGCGCCCTGTTTGGTGGTCACCAAAATTACACCATTGGCTGACCTGGAACCGTAAATGGCGGCACTACCTGCATCCTTCAATACCGAAACGGATTGAATATCTGAAGGGTTAAGTAAATTGATATCGCCACCCACTATTCCGTCGATCACTACCAGCGGTGAATTATCGCCCATAGTACCTACACCGCGGATATTCAGACTGGCACCAGCACCCGGCTCGGGATTGCTCTGTTGTACGATAAGGTTTGGCGAAACGCCCTGTAGCGCCTGTGTAACGTTCATGGCCGGTTTCCCCTCAATGGCTGCAGAGGTAATCTGGTCGACCGCCCCCGTAACACTTGTTCTTTTCTGTGTGCCGTAACCAACCACTACCACATCGTTAAGTGATTGTGCGCTTTCGGCCAGCACTACGTTAATAACTTTGAGGCTATTGATTGGTTTTTCGAGTGATTCATAACCCACATAGCTAAACACCAGAATGCCTTGATCGTCAGGCGCATTCAGCGCGAATTTTCCATCAGCATCTGTCATGGCGCCGGTAGCTGTTCCTTTTACTTTAACACTTACGCCGGGCAGGGGTATCCCCTTTTCATCTACCACCCTTCCGGTTACGGGAAAAACCGCCGGTGCAACAGGAGCTGGTGCAGCAGTAATCGTAACGGTATTTTTATTGATCACATAGCTGAGCGGCTGACCGGCCATACAGCTCTTCAATACTTGTTCGATGGAGGCACCCTTCACATCCATGGTAACAGGCTTTGCTTTTTTGAGCAGCTGGGCACTGTAGAGAAAATCGTAACCACTTTGCTGTCGGATATCGAGCAGCACATTTTCCATTGGAGCGTCTTTGAAGCGGAGGGTTAGCTTTTGTGCGTAAGTGCCGGCACTTACCTGTAGAACGGCTATGAATAGCACAATGCACGTGAGTTTGATCATACGAACAATCTTAATTTTGACACAGGAATCCCACCTGCTGAATGCAGTAAAATTTTTATACATTTGATTGTTAGGTTTAATTTATATTTGGTTGTATTCGCAATCTGGAATTGACTTAACGCAGCGTGAAGCTGGCGACCAGGGCGACGCAACCGCACCTGGTCTCTTTATTTCAATTCAGATCATTTATTGTAAATCCATTCTTTTTACTGGGTCACTATGATCTTCCTCCCTTCTATTTTAAAGTGTACCAGGCCGGTTAATTCCAACCCTTTTAATAGTTCATTGATATCCTTATTCCTGGAGTAGATTCCTCCAAAAGTCTTTTGATCCAGATCACCTCTGATTTCTACATCTACATCATACCAGCGACTGATCTGATCCATGATTTCTGTGACTGAACTTTCCTGGAACATAAAATAACCGTTCTTCCATGACATGGCCTGATTGGTATTTACCGTTCTGGTAATCAGCTGTGCGTTGTTCCTGAGCGCTTCGCCCTGTTCCCCGGGTTTCAGAATTATGCCCCTGGCAGCGTTAGAGAAACGCACCGAACCTTCCAGCAGGGTTGTTTGTACAGAGGGGTCGTTTTCATAGGCCTTCACATTAAAGTGGGTGCCCAGTACTTCTACTTTGGTATTTTGGCTTTCTACGATAAACGGTAGCGCCTTATTTTTGGCGACTTCAAAATAAGCTTCACCACGCAGCTGCACTGTACGTGTTTTACCGCTGAAATTAACCGGATAGGTTAATGCAGAGGCAGAATTCATCCATACTTTAGTCCCGTCGGGCAGGTTAATGGTATAACTGCCACCACGAGGCACGGTAATGGTATTTTTTTCATCAGTATTGAGGTTTCTGGTTTTTGCGGATGTGTAGCAGATTGACTGCTGGTCCGACTTGGTAATGCTGAGCGATGCAGAACTTGTAATGACGCCATTCTTTACATCATTCAGATTCAGTGTAGTGCCATTGGCTAAAGTTAGCGTTGCTGAAGGCCTTCCAGGAACTATAGGCTGTGCAGCTTTAAGGGTCACTTTGTCCTGATTACGCACACGAACATCCCGCTGGTAAAAAAAGAACCCCAGTCCGGCAGTCACCAATAATACTGCGGCAATTTTAAATAAATTAGGGTATGGGAATAAAGGCCTGACAGGCGGCTCCATCATTTCCTGCAGCTGCGTGCGGATACGGTCGCCCGATTCTTGCTCAGTTGCACTTGGATGATCGCCGTTGATGAGCTCAAAACCATCGTTGAATGCATATAGGCGCTCTGTTTCTTCAGGACTGCAATTGCCTGAAATGTACTTCTCGTAGAGCAGCAGGTATTCTTCCGCGTTCATATTATTTGGTTATTTACTATATAGAGGTGAAAAAACAAGGCACACACACATAGATTTAAAAAAAAATATTTTTTTCAATATGATCTGCGGCATTATTGAAGCTGCGGAATAATTATTATGTTGCATCACCAAATATGAACAGAATAGATTTGCCTGATGATCACTTGTGGGCGGCAGTAAGGGAAGGCGATTCGGGTGCGTTTGTAATTTTGTACAACCGCTACTGGAATCAGCTCTATCGCACTGCGCAGGTTTATCTTAAAGACAGTAACCTAGCCGAAGAGGTTGTCCAGGACGTATTTATTGTGCTGTGGAACAGGAGAAACTTCCTGAATATCGAAAAATTCAAGCCCTACATTACCGTCACCCTGCGTTATCATATATTTAAACAGCTTAAGGCAATTAAGGTGAATCTTGTTGACTATGTGGAGGAGTTTCCGGAAGAAAGGGCCACTACCACGGAGGAAATGGTAACGGAGAAATTGCAACAGGGGGATTTTGAGATCGAGCTGATGGCGCGCCTAAGCGGACTGCCGAAGCGATGTGCGGAGATCTTTATCCTGAGCAGGGTAAAAAATCTCAGCAATTTTGAGATCGCCGGACAACTCGGGATCTCAAAATTTACTGTAGAAAATCAAATTACGCACGCCCTCAAATACTTGAGGGAAAAATGGAAGCGATAGCGCCCAAATTACCAGCCAATGCCATAATCCTCGCCATGGTTACTCGATCCGCCCCAGAAGCTATTGTGTTTCCAGTCGAAGAACACTGCATTGATCGGTCCGCTGGTTCTCTCACTAAAAGTCATGCTGTAACCCATTTTTCTCAATTCCTCGCGGGTAGCTTCAGGCGTATTGCTGTTCAGGAGGATTTGTCCGGGTTTAGGCTTACGGTCTTCCGTTTTTGTTCCACCCAGAGATAACCAAAGCTGGTTGCTGTTGATATTTGCCGCTTCAGTGGCCTGCTGCACGTTCATGCCAAACTCCACAACATTCAGGAAACACTGCAAAAGATTCTGATCCTGCGTATCCCCACCCTGTACTGCTGATGAAAGATAAGGTTTTCCATCTTTTAATGCCATAGATGGCGATAGCGTTACCCTCGGACGTTTTCCCGGTGCCACTACGTTAAATGGATTGATGGTAGAATCAAGTACAAAACTCTGCATACGCTGACTCATCCCTACGCCTGTTTTTCCGGCAATACAGGCTGGCAACCAGCCACCACTTGGTGTAATGGAAACCACCCAACCTTCTTTATCGGCAGCCTCTACAGAAGTAGTACCCCGCCATAAGCGGTCATGATATAATTCATCTGGTGTAGTATTCATGCCCAGATCATGCTTGGGAGCAAAATTCCTTTGCGTAGTATCCATTTCAAAACCTCTGTTTTTTAACAGGTCGAGGTAAGGATTAACTTTCGCTTCAAAAGGATATGGATTACCAGGACCTATATCTGCATTGTTACGGTCATATTTGATCAGCGAAGCGCGTTGTTTCGCATATTCTTTGCTCAACAAACCTTTCATTGGTGCCACAGGTTTCTGTGACGGGTCGCCATAATAAAAATCACGGTCGGCAAAGGCCAGGTTCATTGCCTGATAAACGGTATGAATATATTTCGGACTGTTGTAGCCCATTTTTTTAAGGTCAAAGTTCTCCAGGATATTCAGGGCCTGCAGCATCACCGGACCTTGTGTCCATTGCTGTAATTTATAGACATCGATACCTTTGTAGTTCACCATCAACGGCTCCTCTTCTACCGGTTTCCAATTGGCGAGATCCTGCATGGTGATCAATCCACCCTGCTCCTTGCTGCCGCGAACAAATTCCTCGGCAATATCACCTTTGTAAAAACGATCGTAGGCAGCCATCAATGCTTCTTTACGGCTTTTACCTTTTTTCAAGGCTGCTGTTTCCGCTGCAACCATTTTAGTCAACGTTTCCAGCAAGTCTTTCTGGACAAAGATTTCTCCTGCCTCTGGTGCTTCTCTTTTCTCGCCCGGGTGGTTCAGAAAAACCTTTTTGCTATATGGCCATTGGCTGATCAATGCTTTTCCGCGTTCCATCGCATTTGCGGCCTGTGCCTCAATAGGATATCCTGCGGCCAGTTCCATTGCGGGAGCTAATACCTGTTTCAGGCTCATAGTGCCATAGTTTACCAGCATGTAGATCAAGCCTCCCGGCGTACCCGGTGTAGTAGCGGCCAGCGGACCATATTCTGGCGGGAAATTGTAGCCTTTCTTTTTAAAGAAATCTACCGTTGCTCCGGTTGGTGCTACACCCATCGCGTTTATAGCGATTACCTTTTTAGTCTTGGGGTTATAAATCAGTACCTGCGTTTCTCCTCCCCAGCTCAGGGTGTCCCACATGGTACAAGTAGCGGCAAGCATGGCACAGGAAGCGTCGACAGCATTTCCTCCCTGCTGAAAAATCATGGAACCGGCAGTTGCTGCCAGGGGTTTACCAGTTATGGCCATCCAGTTGCGGCCATGAAGTACAGGTTTTTGCGTTTGTTGTGCAGATAATGGCAGTATGGGTGCTGCAAAGATGAAAATTGCGGATAATAGTTTCTTCATAATGATTAGGTTGGCTAAAAATAGCTAAAAAACCGGATTTATGAGAATAGAATTGGACTGAGCTTGTCACATTATTATACACTTTGGATTAAATAATTAACTTTGCGCTCATTATTTAAGAATATTATGAAATTAGAAGAGCTATTGGAACAGAGAAGCGGAAATAAGTGTGAATTATGTGAATCGTCAGCGGCACTTCACGTATATGTTGTGCCTCCAAAGGCTGGCAATGCCGATGATAACTGCATACTGATTTGTGACCCTTGTTCTTCGCAGTTGGAGAAGAAAGCCGAACTGGACAAAAATCATTGGCGCTGCCTTACTACGAGTATGTGGAGCGAAGTGCCGGCTGTGCAGGTTGTTTCGTGGCGCATGCTGAACCGTCTGACTAGCGAAGGATGGGCTATAGATAGTCTGGATATGATGTACCTGGATGAGGAGACGCTGGAGTGGGCAAAATCTTTCAGTGATGATGAAGATGAGCAGACTGCCGAGGTGCATAAAGACTGTAATGGACAAATCCTGAGCACGGGAGATGCTGTTGTGATCACAAAAACTTTGGATGTAAAGGGCTCTTCGCTGAGTGCCAAACTGGGAACTGTGGTGAAAAACATCCGTTTGGTGGAAGACAATACTGATCAGATTGAAGGAAGAGTTGAAGGGCAGCTGATTGTAATACTGACTAAATACGTTAGAAAACAAAGTTAAACCGCTACATTTACCACATGGCAAACGACCAAAAAAATCCTTACGTACTGTTTAGCGCCCAGATCCTGTCGGACTGGAAAGCGAACGGTGTAGAATATATCAAACTCGTGGAACTGGAGAGCGATCATGCAGTTAAATTCTTCGAGCTTATCCCCGATTCAATGGTAATGGATGCTGACGAAACTATCTACGGAATCGACTCGGAAGACATCAGTGAACTTTTGATTCCTGAGGCGAAGGTTAAGTTTCTTGTGCACGAAATCTATCTCGAAGAGGATATCTAAACAGCTATTTCTTCTTGAACACTATATGATGACCTGCATGCCTGCAGGTCATCTTTTTTGCTGCTGATTTTGACGACTCTACCCCCAACTCCCTTGGTTTCTCTTATTTCCTAAGAAAACATTTTTGGTTTTCTCATCCAAACGGAACTAATTTCGATTAAGGTTTACCTTTAATTTTAATAGTTCGGAATTTATAAGAACTGTATGTTTGTAGCGCACAATGAGATCTTTCCTTTTTTTCCTGGGCAGGTGATCATGCGGCTTATGAGGCAGCATTTCGGAACAACAAAGACACGATTAGAAAGTGGTTAATGAGTAAAGGATACATTTAAAAAATAACAACATGGAACTACAAGGTAATTTGAAAAAAATCTTAAAAAAAGGCGTCATCAAAAATGAACTTGATTTTCAGCGGGCTGCATTTATCGATCGCCAGTTGAGGCTTCTTGTTAAAGAATTTCCAGCATTGGCAGAAGACCGCAAACAGCTCCGGGCCTTATTGGCCGCCTACGAAGAAAAACACTGGGTCAAAGCAGCAGTCACAGATCAGTTGGTTCAGGAAAGTGATCGGGCTTTAGCAATCGCAGAAGAGGAAAATGATTTTTTATTGAAGCGCAAACATGCCATCAAAAACAGGTTGAAAGAACTGGGGCTTACCCAAAAAGATCTGGCGGTAATTTTAAATCATACCAGTGCATCCTACGTTTCTGAACTGATCAATGGAGTGAATCCTTTCACATTGACAGACATCATTGTAATGCATAAGCTGTTAAATATCCCAATGGATGAACTGGTGCCAACAACGCTAACCATGCAGGTGATCAATAGAGTGATCAGCGCAATTTCCGGTTTAAATCAGTCTAAGCTGAAGTGCAATGTAAATGATCTCGTGTTAGCGGTGAGCAAATAGCATTCTTTGAATTTAATAATAATCTGTTTGAATCCTGTAAATCGGATTTTAAAAAAACCTTTACTTTCGTAACCCAATATAATTAAGCATTAGGGAAAAGCCGCGCGCACAATTCGAGCGCCTTATTTGCACGAAAGCATAGACATGATTAACACGAAAACGACTCACAAAACCATCAAACAAGAACACGAAGGCATAGCTACTTTACTGGCATTTGCCTTAATCCCTTTATCTGGTTTTGCCACAGATATTTATATTCCCTCACTGCCTACAATGGCAGAAACAATACATGTAAGCGATATCCAGGTGCAGCTGACACTAACGCTCTTTCTGATTAGCTATGGCGTATCACAGCTTTTTATCGGTAGTGTGCTGGATAGCTTTGGACGCTATAAGATCAACCTGGTTTCACTGATTATCTTCGCTATAGCCTCGGTGGTGATCGCCAATACAGCAAATATCTACTTGATTTATTTGATGAGGATCATCCATGGCCTTACAGTAGGTGCCATTGTGGTGGCTAAACGTGCCTATTTTGTTGACCGCTTTAGCGGAGATAAATTGAAGCATTACCTGAGCCTGTTTTCCATTATATGGTCTACCGGGCCAATCATCGCACCCTTTATTGGCGGATACCTGCAGACATCTTTTGGCTGGGAATCCAACTTTTACTTTCTGGCGGGATTTGCAGTGATCATGCTCATTCTTGAGTTGATTTTTAGTGGCGAAACACTCGAGCACTTCATGGATTTTCATCTTCGCAAGATTGCTACCATATACTCGGACATGATTAAAACGGCGAGTTTCACGCTTGGGATCGTCATGTTAGGGTTGGCTTACTGTATGGTAATGATTTATAACATGACTGGCCCCTTTATCATAGAGCATCAATTGAACCTCACTCCGGTAATTGCAGGATACAGTTCTTTGGTATTGGGATTCGCCTGGATGGTGGGTGGCTTTATAGGAAAGGCAACTATCAATAAGCCCTTTTTTAGACGAATGGTGGTTAATATGGGGCTGCAGTTGACTTTTGTAGTGTTGATGATGATCAGTTTACCCTTCATCAGCAATCTATATTCAATGATATTTTTCGCCTTCCTTATCCACGTATGTGCAGGGTTCACGTTTAACAATTACTTTACCTATTGCCTGAGTACTTTTCCTAAGAATGCAGGAATAGCCGGAGGACTTACTGGTGGTATCAATTATGTAATTGTATCCTTTTTAAGCTCCGGAATCATCTATTATATTCCCGCAAAAGACGAGCAAAATCTGAGCTACAGTTATCTGATTCTTATCCTCCTGTCTATCGTAACCATGTATGCGGTATTCAAAAGCAATAGAAAAATAGCTCAGGAATAAGGCTGCTTATTCGATGATCACCCGATTATCTTCGTTGGTAAGGCCTTCCTTGGTAATTAGTTTAAGCAGGGCTTCCTTCATCTTCTCGTTTGTGATAATCACGTATTCGGTTTTATTGAAGGTAAGTTTTCCATTGTCTATACTGGCTTTGGGATCATAGTTTTGTTTGATCAGCTCATTGGCGCGGTTCTCTGTGATTTGCCCTTTCAAGGAGCATTTAAAATGACGGTTCTCCCCTGTTGATGGTGTAGCAACGGCAAATTCTTTTACAATTTTATCATTCATAAAAGTGATGATATTGGCAGAGACACTGTCTTTGGAGATCACAAACAGCTCGGAGGTCATATTCATGGCCGCATAAGCAATTTCGTCCAGCGTAGGCGTTCTCTCTGCGTAAACACCCAGTGCTTCTTTCTCCATATTCCTTTTTAAGGGATAATAATCAAATGATAATTCGAAATCGCCAATATGCTCAATGCTGGTATTATAAGAATATAATTTTGGATCGTCAGATTGATTTTTTTGGGCAAAAACAAGGTTTACGCTAAGAATAAGCCCGAAAGCTAAGATAAATTTCATTACAAGCAGAGAATTAAATGGATTAACGGCTGCTAAAATACAATTAAGTTCTTAGAAATATATATTTAAAATGATATCCGTAAGCAAATTAAATCCGTCAGTGTAGATTTCTCTGACGGATTTAACCAAAAGATGTTATAATTAGAAAGCGTAGACTGCGGCTAAAGAAAATTGAGCAGCTTTTTTATCAGGTGCCAGTTGTTTATCCAGGAATTGTTTTGAAGATGCCTTGTCGAGCCTTACCTCGGGAATAAAGGTAAGTCCCCCAGACTTAACGTTGGCAGTTAGTGTAAGTCCAAACACAGATTCGCCTGGTGTTACCCCAGACAGCGTTAGCCCATCGCTACTCGACTTGGATTTGAAGTACTCTCCCCTTAGTCCGGCAGAGATGCTAGCATTGAAGGCATTTTGAAAATACAAGGCCAGACCGGAATAGCCGCCTTTATCGTTTGTGATCGAGTAATCAGCCGCATTGAGGCCCAGTTTGACGGCATCGTTAAGCTGATAGGTTGTGGTCAGGTCGTAAATAGATCCATTTTCCGGAATTCCGGTGACCTGGCCAGTAAGTACGTTGAGGTTTGCAATCCATCCTTCTACAGGCGTGAGGGCAAGCTGTGCACCGAAGTGGGATACGCCGTTTACATCTTTGTATACGTTCCAGTCGTTAAACAATCCTACCATGACTGCCACTTTAGACGATATAACATAATTGGCTTTTATACCGCCATTCTGGAATGGGCCATTGGTGAACAGGTACGAGGTTGAATAGTTATAATTGCCGGTTGGCGTAATCACTTCATAGCCTATAAAGGTACTCATGTATCCTGCGGTAGCAGAAAGCCGGTCGGTAAAGGCATAGCTCATGTAGAGGTTCTGAATATGTGTGGAGTTATTGCTGTTCAACTCGTCACCATCCCCATTGGGAATTGAACCATACTGTCCGCGTGAACCAAAAGAGAATTCCCCCACGAAGGAGGATTTTCCGGTTGTCTTTTTCAGGATCAGGTCCAGCATGCCCAGGGATACTGAATTCTGATCATTGTCGAAGCTGGTTTTGATATTTTGCTGTTCCGCGAAATCATATTTATAGTACACATCTGCGGATCCGGAAATCTGCAATGGAGTGGAGTTTGTTTTTTCCTGTCCGAAAGCTGCAGTATTAATGGCAAAGGCCGTTAAGGCGAAGAAATATTTTAGGTTCATGATCTGTTAATTTGAGGCGAAAAATTCAGTTGATTATCGAAGCTGTGGATTAGTTTCGTTCTCCTTTCAGGGAAGTTTTAGTTTATGTTCCTGACCGGGAGTTACGATTAAGGTGCCCTGCGCATATTTCTCATTGTGCTGCGTGGTGTCCAGACCCTCTTCTTCTTCTTCAGATGTCACCCGGATAGGCTGGATCAGATTTACCAACTGAAAGATCAGGTAGGAAACCGCGAAGCTGAAAGCAGAAACGATCAGCACCCCTTTCAGCTGCGTGATGAAGAATTCCGGATTACCATGCAACAATCCATCCGCGCCCGCGCCATTGACAGTTTTCGTAGCGAATACCCCGGTGAGTAACATGCCGACGATCCCTCCTACGCCATGGCAGGGAAAAACGTCAAGCGTATCATCCAGGCTAGTGCGCGATTTCCAGACCACAGCAAGGTTAGAGATGATCGCGGCAATAAATCCGATAAAAATACTCTGTGGGATAGCCACGAAACCTGCACCAGGAGTAATTGCAACCAGTCCCACCACGGCGCCGATACAGAATCCCAGTACTGACGGTTTTTTACCTCTGAGTACATCGAAAAACATCCAGGACAATCCTGCAGAAGCTGCAGCAACGTTTGTTGTCGCAAAGGCGGATACGGCAAGGCTATTCGCGCCTAGCGCAGAACCGGCGTTGAAGCCGAACCATCCGAACCAAAGCAATCCAGTGCCGATTAACACATAAGGAATGTTGGCAGGTGGAATTTCAAGATGGTCGGCATGCACCTTTCTTCTCTTAAGCACCAATGCTCCGGCCAATGCCGCCATACCGGCAGAAATATGGACCACAGTACCACCGGCAAAGTCGAGTACGCCCATTTTAAACAGCATTCCATCCGGGTGCCAGGTCCAATGTGCAAGTGGAGAATACACGAAGATGGAAAACAAGAGGATAAAGAGCAGGTAAGAAGTGAAACGGATACGTTCTGCGACTGCCCCTACCACCAAACCAGGGGTGATAATCGCGAACATCAACTGAAAAAGGGCAAATAAGGTTAAGGGGATTGTTGGCGCCAGGCTCCAGGCGGGCCCGGAATTTACGCCATGGAAAAATAGAAATGTGCCCGGGTTGCCAATTAACCCATTGATACTGTTGCCAAAGGCGAGGCTAAAACTAACCAACAGCCATAACACACTGATCACACCGGCTGAAACCAGGCTTTTGATCATTGTAGAAATCACATTTTTTCTGTGCACCATCCCACCGTAGAAAAATGCGAGACCCGGGGTCATAATAAAGACCAATGCCGTTGCTGCCAAAATCCAGGCGATATCTGCTCCATTATATTTTCCTTCATCAAAATTGGGATTCAGGGGTGTAAATATTGACGCGGCAGCAATAATTAACAATAATAAAAATGGAATAACCTGTTTAAGTTGAAACTTGTTCATAATTCTTCTGATTTATAATGTAAAAATTGATTAATTCGGTATTTAGAAAGGAAAATAGCTGATGAGCTGGAAATTATTTGACCTGCAAATTGCAAAGCGTCAAATATTTACAATTAATTTACGGATTTTAAATCTCTAAATCAAAAAAATTATGATATTAATTTTTAAATCTCTGTTATTTGAAGATTTGTGTGGTTTTATCTGGATGTTTAAATTTTAATCCAACAATGTTTCATAATTGTTAGCTTAGCTGGAAGGGATTGGCGAAATTTCACCGGGAATTATATATGGGGATGCAGAGATTACAATCTGCTTGTTGATGGGGCGATGAAAATTATCAATCATGACTATGATTTAGTGAAATGGGGTTATCTTTCAGAATCCAAAATCTAATTTATCTTTGCGGGCATGCAGCAGTACATTTTTATAGATCAGTATAAAGGGCAGCCGAGAAAGCTTTTGATTTTAACCCAACAGAGTAGAGTGGAATACAGAGTGTTTTGCGAATCAAACTTCCTTGGATCTATTCAAGTTGTTACTGAGAACGACGTGGTGAGCTGGAAGAGCGACTACAATATGCTTAAACCGATCGTAAGCAAGATTCGCTCACACATAGAAACAGTAGAGCAAAAGCAATCTGTATGACATTGTGAGCTGGCCCGCCGTTACTGCATTCCTCAAGCAGAACTACCAATCACCCTAGGCGACGCGAAATTCATAACGAGTTTAGCAATAGGGAACTTGCAGAGGGATTAATCTGGTCAGAAAGATTGTCTATTAACTTCTGGACATTAGATCTTTCAAGCTTGTCCGTGCTGATGTAATTACTTCATGAATGTCTGTGTAAGTCAACTGGCCATTCCGCTTTAAGATTTTTCCGTTGGCCATTACGGTATCAACATTCGATGGCTGAGCCGAAAGTGTAATCAGCTGAACAGGATCAGTCACCACTCCGATATTGATAGCATTGGTGTTGATCATTTGTAAATCCGCAAATTTTCCAGGCGTTAACGAACCTGTCAACTGATCTATTCCCAAAGACCTTGCTCCTTCTATGGTTGCAATTTCCAAAACCCGTTGAGCGGTTATTTGAAATTCATCACGACTCATTCCAGTTGCGAGATTGGTAAAGATCTTCATGATGGCAAACATATCTGCATTTCCCGATAGCGGCGTAGTATCAACTGAGAATCCTAGTGCTGCGCCTGAATTAATCATATCCGTTGCCGGTGGTAGACCGTATCCGATCCTTAATTCACTGAATGGAGAAACACTTACACTCGCCCCCGCTTTGGCTATACTGGTATACTCTGCCTTTGTAGTATTAATGCCATGTACGATTTGCATATCCTTTTCCAAAAGCCCGAGGTCTAAAACCTGTTGTACGGTGTCACTATTGTCTTTGTTTCTGCCGGCATGGAAACTGATCGGCAGTCCTAGTTTGCGGGCTGTTATCACCTCTCTCCTCCTTGTCTCAAGGTTTTTTGTAGTTCCCGGCCAGGCAAGGCCTAACGAAATCAAGCCGTTGTTATCGTATTTGCTCCAATTGTTTTTCAATTGCTGAAGTATACTGAGGTCTATATCGTCCTTTCCTGCCGCCACTCCCAGTGAAAAACGAGACCTTATACCAGACTCTTTTATCGCTTTTAAGCTAGCCTCTGCATAATGCTGATCAATGATATTGTGACTCCAATCGTGTACATGTGTGATCCCCGATGAAATTGCCTCAGCCAAAGCTAGTCTGGTACTGTCGTATGTATTCTCAGGACTATACAACGGACCCATTGTTGTGGCTAATTTGAAGTAGGGCAACCCTGGTTTGCTTCCCGCCAGGGCCCTCATTAGCGAAGTCCAGATGTGCCAATGTGTTTCAACGAAGCCAGGAAGCACAACCATGCCTTTCCCATTGATCACCGTTGCCCGGTTGTCAATTATACTTTTCTGCACGGAGACTATTTTCCCTTCTCTGATCAAAATATCGCCATCTGGCAGATTACCAATCCCCGCATCCATACTGATGATGTTCGCATTTTTAATCAGGTAGGATGTTGCAGAGTCTTGCTGCGATAATTGAGTTTTTGAGGCAAAAGCCTGAGATCCTGGCAAAGTCAATACGCCAGCTCCTATTCCGAGCGTCTTGGCAGTAAATGTTAGAAAGTCTTTTCTGGTCTGGAGTTTTTCTTTCATGGCAGATATTTCGAGTAGTTACGTGTTTGAACATACTAAGAACCTCACTGCTCCAGGATTGTTTAATTTAATGCGAATTCACTCATTAATCCTGATATTCTCAATTAACGTTGCAGGGCTTCCTGTGATAATGATAAATATTCGGTCTGACACTGAGGTTATTGCATAATGCTACTGAAAATAGTTGAGGATAATCAATAGAATTAATTGCAAGTAAACATTATATTTCTACCTTTGCACCTCCTTAAACAAGAAAAATGATTCCGTAGCTCAGCTGGTAGAGCATTACACTTTTAATGTAGTGGTCCTGGGTTCGAATCCCAGCGGGATCACGAAATGCCTCAGAGAAATCTGGGGCATTTTGCGTTTAGTAATATTTCAGAGCAGTTTGTTATATTATTTTTTCCTGAAGGTTTGTAGATGCCTCTCGGATTGGCTAGGCGTAGTAGAAAAATCGGAATTTCCGATTTTTCTACTAGAAGCTTCTTTAATAAGTTCACCTTCTTTATAGATGTTCAAAGTATGCTCGTTTATTGTTTAACGCAACTTATTAAAATGTTCGGCCATCTGATCAATTGTAAGCCGCACGCTTTCATCTTTTAAACGTGTCTCTATCCTTGTGGTACCATCTTCAGTTTTGTATAAAATGATGCTTCAGTTTTCCATTACGCTTTAGCGCACACAGGTGCGCTTTTCTCCTTTAAATTATTTAACGCACTTATTCAAAATGCTAATCAAAATAAACCAAATAAAAGGCGATCTTTACAGTAATGCCTAAGAAAACTGATCAGATTCCCGTCAACAGACTCCCTGAAGGAACTCACCGGGGGATCATGTTGATGCGCGAATTCTTTGACGGCTCCCCACATTCTGAACAGGTCGAGCGTGCTCACCGTGACGGAGGTTATACTTTCATCATCCAGGAGAGTGGTGTCACTCATATCGAAATTGATTTCCAAAAGTATGCCATAGCCGCGCCTGCCCTTATCTTTATACATCCGCATCAGGTACACCGGGTGATCGCTTTTGAAAACGCGATGATAAGCACCTGGATCATTACCGAGGAAAACCTCCGACCGGAATACTTAGGCTTGCTGGAAGACCTTACGCCTGTTCAGACTTTACCTCTTAAGTCCGAAACAATCTCCCTGCTCCAGAAAATGGTCGCCCTGAGTATGAAGCTATCTGAGGATAAAACGGAACTGCTTTATAATGCGATCCTCAAGGAGAGTGTAAATACCCTGGTCACTTTGATCATTTCGCAATACTTGGCTTCGGCCAAATCTCCCCAGCACCATACCCGTTTTGATGTCATCACAAAGGAATTTAAAAACCTGGTGAAGAAACATTTCAAGGCTGTTAAGAATCCTGCGGATTATGCCGCACAAATTCATATTTCCACATCGTATCTTAACGAATGTGTTAAGGCCATCACCGGAAGTTCTGTGTCATCCCACATCCAACAAAGGGTAATGCTCGAAGCTAAACGCTTGCTTTATCATTCTGCAAGGTCCGTCAAAGAGATTGCCGCTGAGTTGGGCTATGATGACTATTCCTATTTCATCCGGCTGTTTACCAAAGTGGTTGGCATGACACCGGTTGCCTTTCGGGATAAAAACCGCGAATAGTCCTATAGTTACGGCTTCCTGTCCTTGTGTCACTCCGATTTGTGCTGTTTCTTTGCGATCATAAAATCATATAGAAAATGTTACAGCATAAAAATATAGCCATTATCGGCGGTGGCCCGGGCGGATTAACACTGGCGAGACTCTTACAGCAAAAAGGTGCCCGGGTCAAAGTTTTCGAACGGGATTACAGTCAGGTGGCACGTGTACAAGGTGCGATTGTTGATCTGCATTTCGATTCAGGACTCAAGGTTATGGAGGCGGCCGGATTAATTGAGGAATTTAAAGCCAACTACATGCCGGGTGCAGATAAGTACCGCCTGCTTGATCCCAAAGGGAATATTTTGATGGATGAAGGTAACCAGGCCGCTGAGGCAAAATTTGGTGATCCACATTTCCGGCCTGAGATCGACCGGGGAGCCTTGCGGGATCTCCTGATCGATGGCTTGCAACCTGGCACTGTGGTTTGGGACAGTCAGCTCCTTAGTATGCAGGAGGTGGACAATCTATGGGAATTGAAATTTAAGAATGGAATGACTGCTAAGGCTGATCTGGTTATCGGGGCAGATGGTTATCGCTCGCAGGTTCGCCCCTACTTAACCGATGTAAAGGCGCTATATTCCGGGGCGACGATCCTGCAGGGAGAGATAGATCATCCGGAAAGCGCTTGCCCGGAGTTCTTCCAATTGGCTAATAATGCGAATTTGATGGCGATGGGTGACGGGGCGACAATTGCTGCACAGCCAAGAGGCGATGGCGGCCTGACTTTTTATGCAGCATCCATGTACCCGGAAAATTGGGCTCAAACCAGCGGCATAGATTTTAATAAGCCCGAAGAAGTGAGGGCTTTTCTTAAGGAACACTACGCAGGCTGGGATCATATATTTTACACGTTATTTGACGGATGTACGCATTTTGTTCCCCGGCCGCTCAATTACTTCCCTATAGAAAATCGCTGGGTTACTAAAAACAACATTACCCTCATTGGCGACGCGGCTCATTTGATGCCGCCCAATGGCGAAGGTGTCAACCTGGCCATGCAGGATGCCCTGGATCTCTCAGAATGCCTGAACGATGCAGACTTTGGAAATATTCATGATGCCATATCCGCTTTTGAAAAGCTCATGTTCGACCGCGCTGCGCCCTTATGTAAAGAGTCAGTTGAAGGGATCAGAGACTTTGCTGCACCCAACGAGGCGTCTGTACAAGAGCTGATCAAAATGCTCAGCTGAGTTATGTAATACACTTCCTACAAATAAATTAGTTCGCATGATTATTTAACCACTCCAACCTGCGCTGATCGGGCAATTGCTTCACGGCGAAACCTTCAAATTTCGCTTTGAAGCCTTCCCCATCCGGACTCGCTGCCATAAAGCCGACCATCACCGGGTGGTTGTCCTGCAGGTATGCATTGCGCATCATCACATAGTTTTTATCGTCGTAAGAATAGAAAACCTCCACGGCATCTAGTCTTCGTACTGCTTTAATCCAAACAAATGGAGGCGTTTTATCCAAAGTGATTACACTCCAGTCGCTCGTTCTATGGGTAACCACCGCGCTCAGGTTATACTTTCCATCCACAAATTCTATCCCCGCTTTGATGTAATTTTCGTGGTCTGTCCGCAACATCAAGCCCATCTGATCGAAACGCGCTTTGTAGTCTCCACTGATCTTTACTTTAACTTCAAACTCACCTCCATAGGTACTGTAATAAAATGGAGCATCGTCAACGGTAAAACCATATTGCGATATCCGCCAGTAATCACTCTGCGGGGTCACCTCCATGGTCAGCGACTTATCCTTGATCTCCCATTTCTGCGGTTCGTTAAACCATTGCATCTTTTCCAGACTCTGTGCAAATCCTGTTTGAGCAATAAAAAACGCGGCTATAGCTACTATAATTTTCTTGATTTGTTGTTTCCAGTTCATCACCATGTGTTACATTTACGGCACAAAGGTAAAATCACCACCGCATTGCTCCAATACTGATTAATAACCATATTCAAATGAACATTATCCATACGCTGAACGAGACTTTGTTACAACAGCCATTTGATAAGGAACAGGAAGGAATGAGTCTTGCACAGTACCAATACATGGCTTTTATGTACTCCCGTATAGAAAATGCTATAGCGGTATTGAGCGATATGAAGGCTAACAGGAGTTATATCTACAACGGCCGGGTAGCCAATGAACTGGGCTTGGAGGAGAGCGTTAGCCCATCAGAAATCAATTCGATCTGGGAGGAAGATATTTTCAACTTAATTCATCCAGACGATCTGGTAGAGAAACACTTGCTAGAACTGCAATTTTTCAACATGATCAAAAGTATTCCTATCGCAGAAACGTCCGATTATCATGTCAGCAGCAATCTGCGGATGCGGAACAAAGACGGGAAATATATCCTGATCGCCCACCGCATGTTCTATGTATCTAGCAAGCTCAATGGTAGCATGTGGCTCGCACTATGTCTATATAATATTTCCTATGATGATGTTATTGGTGTACCGGCCAAAGGGATAATTTTCAATTCCGCTACCGGCCAGACTATCAAACCCGGACAGCAGGAGTACAACAAGATCCTCACCACACGCGAAAAGGAAATATTGCAGTTAATCCGAAACGGAAAACTGAGTAAAGAAGTAGCGGATATCTTGTCGATCAGTTTAAACACAGTAAACAGGCACCGTCAGAATATCCTCGAAAAGCTACGGGTCAGTAATTCCATCGAAGCCTGCCGCATCGCGGAAAGAATGAACCTGATCTAACAAACTATCATGTGCAGCTTAATCCCAAATCCCGTTCAATGCGGTCAGGATGATCGGTTCGCCATCTGTAACCACGATAGTATGTTCATGTTGAACGCTAAAGCCACCTTTATCGCCAATTAAAGTAAACTCATCACCGCCCTCTATTGCCCAGGAAGAATGCGTGCTGATGAAAGTCTCCACTGCCACAACCGTGTTTTTTCGGAAGCGGCGCTGATCAAATCTATCCCTGTAGTTTAACACACCATCGGGTTGCTCGTGGAGAGAACGACCAATTCCATGACCGCCAAGGTTTTTGATCACCCTATAGCCTTGTGTTTTGGCTTCCTTCTCGATTAAACCGCCAAGATCGTTTATTTTAGACCCTGCTTTGATGCTGTAGATCGCTTTCTTCAAAATGTTTCGCGAAGCCTCAACCAGCGCAGTCTGGTTATGGATATCCTGCCCTACGATGATGGAGCCACCATTGTCCGACCAGAAACCATTCAATTCGGCAGATACATCTATGTTTAACAAGTCTCCTTCCCTGAGGATTTTATCTTTGGAGGGTACGCCGTGGCATACTTCATTATTCCGACTGATACAGGTATAACCTGGGAATTTGTAAGTTTCATAGGGAGCAGATTTCGCACCGTATTGCTGTAGCAGTCGTCCCCCGAATTCATCCAGTTCCTTAGTACTCATTCCCGGTTGCGCATAGGCGGACATTTCTTTCAGCGTGAGGGCAACGGCATTACTCGCTTCCTGCATTCCGGCGAGCTCGGCTTCATTTGATATGATCATAAATATAAATCTTGACCCAAAATTAGGCTTAAGGCCGATGTGACGATAGTATAAGTTGGACATTTGATAATATCATTCATGAAATGAATACCTTTGTGGCAATGCCGATTAACTTTTTTAAACACCTGGCTGATCAAAGCGCAGGCCATATGCTTCGTATTGCTGCTCCTGACAATTTGCAGGAAGCGGTTGAGGGCTTTTATGTGTTCAAAGGAAGCTATTCTCAGCAGAAGGAACTCTTTTTCAACGATGGTTACCCAACCTTAGTGCTGATGAAAAACGAGAACGAAGTAGTTGAAATTAACGTCGAGGGACAAACTACAGCTGTTGGTAGCAGCTGGGTTTGCGGTGGTTTCTTGCGCAATATCTATGGTGGGTCTAACCTTCAATTCCAGGACTGCCTGGTGATTCGGTTCCATGCTGTGGCTTTTTTTAAACTCTTTGGGATCGAAGAAGATTGCTTTAAAAACAAACAAATCTTTGATTTCGTTGACATCGCCGGTAACGGATACGAAGCATTCACAAGGGACTTTTATCAATGTGTCACACTGGAAGAAAAACTAGCAATAGTAAACAGTGCTTTGTCTGAAAAGATGGGCAGCTACTCCTATCCAAAGATCCTGAGTGATATTCAGCGTAGAATGGATGGCGAGAATAACCTCAGCGTGAAGGATATCCTGAATAGCTACGAGACCCGACTAAATTATAAATGGCTGGAAAGGAATTTTAAGAAACATGTGGGCCTTTCGCCACAAAACTATCTTTTGATCAGACGTTTTCTAAAAGCATATCTGGACCTTGAGGCATTGCAAACAAAAGATTTGCTGCAAGTGGCGCTGGACAATGGTTATTACGATGATAATCATTTCATCAAAGATTTCCGTCGCTTTTGCGGTACAGCACCAAAAACTTATTTCAGAGGTCCGGTCAAGCTTCCTGCCTCAGCATAAAAAAAAACACCTAATTGGTTCGAAATCATTAATTTCAAATATGAAATCAGAAATCACCTCGATCAGACCATTCATTGGTGCAAAAGATTATGCCGTTTCCCGTGCCTTTTACCGCGAGCTAGGCTTCACGGAAAATGTAATCGATGGCAAATTATCCGTGTTCCACAAAGATAAAATCAGCTTTTACCTGCAAGATTATTACCATAAAGACTGGATAGAAAATACGATGCTCTTTTTGGAAGTGACCGATGTACAGGAGCAATACCAATTCCTGAAGGATGCTAAGCTGGATGAAAAATATCCTGGCGTGAGGCTCATGGCGATCAAAAAGGAAACCTGGGGAGAAGAATGTTTCCTGATTGACCCGGCGGGTGTGCTTTTGCATTTCGGACTCTTTTATTAGGATATTCCAGACCATTGCTACTCTCCTACGCCGCATAGATTTACCTGCCTGCGTTGCATAGATTTACCTACATGTACAGGAGTCTGTTAGTCTTTCAGATAATCGCGCAAAAATGGTGCGGTTTTGCTCTCCTTGCTGAGTGCCACGAGATCTGGATTACCCGCAACTACAATTCTGCCGCCTTCCGCCCCAGCTCCCGGACCAATATCGATCACCCAGTCGGATTGCGCAATGACAGACATATCATGTTCCACCAGAATTACGGTATTTCCGGCCTCTACCAGCCGCTGCAACTGCAGCATCAATCGTTCTACATCTGAAGGATGCAGACCTGTTGTAGGTTCATCCAATACATAAAGCGTAGACCCGTTCTGCGCACGTTGTAGCTCTGTCGCCAGTTTAATTCGCTGTGCTTCACCACCAGAAAGCTCCGTGGCTGGCTGACCGAGTCGCAGGTATCCCAAACCAACTTGCTGCAGTACATCAAAGGCTTTGAGGATTTGCATTTCCTCATCGAAAAAAACAGCGGCTTCATCAACAGTAAGGGCCAGTACTTCAGCAATGTTGTTGTCTTTATATTTTATTGCCAGTGTTTCCGGATTGTAACGCGTACCATTGCAAGTCGGACAAGGGGTGTAAACGCTGGGAAGAAACAACAGTTCGACCATCACAAAGCCCTCCCCTTCGCAATGCGGACACCTGCCCTTTACTACATTGAATGAAAATCGCCCTGCATCATATTTCTTACGTTTCGCTTCTTTGGTCGCCGCAAATAGTTTACGAACATGGTCGAAAAGACCTGTGTAGGTCGCCAGATTGGACCTTGGCGTACGGCCTATAGGTTTCTGGTCTACCACAACCAAACGTTTGATGTTTTCCATACCGCCGGTGATGGTTCCTCCCAGTGTCAGCACCTCGTCTTTCTCCAAGTCATTGCCCTCTGTAACCGATGAAATGTCTACTTTCTGTCCCAGTTTTTCAGCTACCAGTTCTACCAAAACCTGACTCACCAAAGTGCTTTTGCCAGATCCCGATACGCCGGTTACCACGCTCAGCACATGCAAAGGAAAGGAAACATCCAGCTGTTGCAGATTGTTGCGCGTAACGCCTTTTAAATGGAGAAAACTATCCGATTGACGGTAATTCGAAGGCGTGGGAATCCGATCGTTATAGATGTACTTCCCGGTTACGGATTCTTTCACGCTCTTTAAACCCTGCAGCGAACCACTGTAGAGAATCCGACCGCCATTTTCTCCCGCACCCGGACCAACATCTACTATCCAGTCGGCATGTTTAATGATATCTGTTTCATGTTCAATCACAAATAGTGTGTTGCCTGAAGCTTTCAGTCGGTCTAAAATGAGCAATAGTGCCTTCGTATCGGCCGGATGCAGACCTGCCGAAGGTTCATCCAGCACGTACACCACCCCGAAAAGATTGGAATGTACCTGTGTTGCCAATCGCAGTCGCTGCAATTCACCAGGCGACAAGGTGGGTGTACTTCGCTCTAATGTCAGATATCCGAGTCCCAGGTCCAGCATCACCTGCACACGCCCCAGCAGATCTGCGGCTATCCTTTGCGTCACGACTGCCTTCTCCGGCTGTGTTTTAGATTTTGTACTTTCGGCATAAGGTCGAAAGATCGTTTCCAACTGGGATATGGGAATCCGCTGCATGTCGGCAATATCGTAGCCACTAAACTTAACGGAGAGTGATTCTTTGCGCAAACGTTTCCCCTCACAAAGCGGACATAGGCTGCTGACCATGTACTGCATCACACGCTTTTTCATCAGCTGACTCTGTGTATTGGTAAAAGTCTTTAAAATATACTGCCTCGCCCCTGCAAAAGTTCCCATATAATCCGGCTGCCTTTTGCTTTTAATCGCGCGCTGCACCTGCTCCCTGTCGAATCCCGGATAAACGGGAACGCTGGGTGTATCTTCTGTAAACAAAATCCAGTCACGATCTTTCTTAGGCAGCTCCTTCCATGGAAGATCAATGTCAAAGCCCATAGTGGTGAGAATATCCCGCTGATTCTGGCCCTGCCAGGCTTTTGGCCATGAGGCAATTGCGCCCTCCCTGATCGTGAGCGAATCATCAGGTACCATCGTCTGTTCTGTGACTTCGTAAACGCGACCCAATCCGTGGCATTCCTGACAAGCGCCCTCCGGGGTATTTGGTGAAAAGGACTCCGCGTAAATGATATCCTGACCTTTTGGATAATCCCCTGCACGGGAATATAACATCCGCAAAAGGTTCGAAAGCGTGGTGACACTGCCCACCGATGAGCGTGTTGAACTTCCTCCCCGTTGTTGTTGCAGCGCGACGGCCGGTGGAAGTCCTTCAATGGACTCAACTTCCGGGATGGCCATTTGATTGAATAATCGCCGCGCATATGGGGATACCGATTCCAGATAGCGTCGCTGGGCTTCTGCATATAATGTTCCGAAGGCCAGCGAAGATTTGCCTGAGCCCGAAATTCCAGTGAAAACAACCAGTTGATCCCGGGGGATGTCGAGGCTAACGTTTTTTAAATTGTGTTCTCTTGCTCCGCGTATCTTTACAAAATTGCTCTTCGGGTCTGCTGCCATGGATATCAGGTTGTATGTTGAATGTTTAAACAACAGCGACCGGATAAATTATGTTTGTATTGAGATAATATGGGTGGTTCGCATTAGGCGGATGTTGAGATAGTCATACTTGATGGATCGAATGGCAGAAATCTCAGCGAGATGGCTTTAAAGATGGAAAATTAATTATCTGAGAAACAAGCCTTATTGTGAGCCAGGCTAAAAAATATGCTGTTTTTGTCTGGCGAAATTATGAAGGGATATTAATTTTTCTATCTTTGCACCTCCTTAAACTAAGGAAATGATTCCGTAGCTCAGCTGGTAGAGCATTACACTTTTAATGTAGTGGTCCTGGGTTCGAATCCCAGCGGGATCACGAAATGCCTCAATGTAAATTGAGGCATTTTGCATTAATAACGGGAGGTTCTAAAAGGTTGGTAAGATGTTGATTTACACAAATTCAGGTACTGGTTTTTGGGGGCCGCCAATCCGGCTGGGTACTACGTCTGAGATAACGGTTCTTAAGCTTGTCAAAGCATAAGTCTTTATACTGGTTTTATTATTTTATTTTTGAGCATGAATAAAAAAGAGGAGATTTTACGAATGGTAGAAAAAATGGGAGTACGTGCCGAAAAAGATGGGTATCCACCTGCTTCTGCGAGAATTCTTTCATTACTACTGATCGCTGATCCACCTCACCAGACCTTTGAGGAGCTACAGCAAACGTTAAACATGAGTAAAAGTGCTGTCAGTAACGGACTTGCTTTATTACAATCCAGATGTCTGGTAGAATACTTTACCGTGAACGGTAACCGAAAGCGTTACTTTCGGATTCAAAGAACCGCCTGGTATGAATTTATGAAAACCATTGTCCGCACGCAGCGGCCTTTCACGATACAGGTAATTCCCGAAGCATTAGCGTTCCGTTCAGACGCCTATCCTGAGACCAATCGACTACTTTTGGAGGCTAAAGAGTTTACTGATTACATGTTTAATAAAATGGAAGAAGCTCTAAGTGATTGGGAAAAAAAGCAAATGAAATAAATTCATTTCAATTTGGTTCTTCTTGTTAAGAACCAAAGCTCACCTAATCCTGCTGAAAAACCCTCAATGGCTAACAGCAATCCGAAAGGAGTTAGTCTTATTCCACCATATGATCAATCCACTGCGCTGCCGGTTCTACCTCGGTGAAATAGCGTGCAGTCATGCCGCCTATACCTACGTCTATACTTCTTTCGGCAGCCAGCTGACTAAATACACTGTTAGAATAAATCAGTGCAAAATACTTCAGTCCTGCTTTCTCCATCATCGGAAACCAGGTATTCCCGGTCCACTCCACGGCCGACGACCAGGTGCCTAATACATTGCTGTTGTCATTTACAATCTTGGTAACTTTAAACTTCTGCAGCATCTCCCACATTTTGATACAACCCGCCTGCACGGTCTCCAGATTCTGAAAACCAGGTGATGGAACGGCAAAATAGCAAAGTTTACTAACATACAATAATTCTAAGTCAGTCTACTCCAAATAGGTGTAATATTGCGTAGTAAAACAAAAAATATGATAGTACCAGGAAAAACCAGCTTTAAATAAGGATAGAGGTAAGTTCTTGAATAGTTATCCGTAAACAGCTTATCTTTAAGAATTAAATATAACCCGATTTATCGCAGTGGATTTATCTGTTAACCCCACAATGAGCTCATGCAACTAATAAATGCAGGACCATTGGGTTCATGGTAAAGACCACCATACTGCATAACAAAAATATAATATTAAAGATGGAGAACCTGTTAGCGCAAAAAGACATAGACATTTTCGATAGTTTGACAAACGAGGATTTTCTTCAGGTGCAACGTCATTTTATTTATAAAAAATTCAAAAAAGGGGATTATATAATTCAGGAAAGCGAGATGGTTAGAAATGTTTATTTCATCCGTTCAGGATTAGTCAAGCTCTCGTTTTCAGATCAAGATGCAAATGAGCACATCCTGTCATTTGCCTTTGAAAACTGGTGGGAGACAGATTTCTCAGCCTTTTATAACCAACACAAGTCCAGATTAATGCTGCGATGTATCGAAGAAACTGAGGCCTTTAGTTTGGATTATGAAAGCTACCTACGAGTTTTAGACAACCCTAAGCTAGCCCAATACTTCCTCGATAAATCCATAAGAGGGCATATCGCCAGTCAGAAAAGAATTCTAACCTTATTGACTGCCAATCCTAAAGAAAAGTACGAGGAGTTTTTAAAGCTCTACCCCGGCGTATCACAAAGAATTCCGAAATCCATGCTTGCACTCTACCTTGGTGTGTCAAGAGAAACATTAAGCAGGATATATAAGCAAAAAAAACAAAAGTGATTCAGGTCACACAGCTAGAATTAAAAATCAGCGGATGTTTGCATCAGACAAATAAAAATATTAGTAAATGCAAAAAAACATCATCAACCCCTGGAAATGGCAGAGTGAAAGAAGCTATGTTCAGGCTGTAGAAGTTCTTAATCCAACAGGGACACTTTATATTTCAGGGCAGACTGCCATTGACGAAAATGGGGTATCGAGTGACCAGGACATGAGATCGCAGCTGATCCACTCTATTCGAAATCTTGAGACAGTAATACTTAAAGCTGGCTATGAGCTAAAGAACATCGTACGTTTGAATATCTTTACGACCGTTAGTGCTGAATTTTTTCAAAATTTTGATATCCTGCAAGATTGGGCTTCTAAAAACAATATCCAACAGAGTTCCACAGTACTAGAGGTGACGAGCCTTTTTGAAACATTGAAAATTGAACTGGAAGCTACTGTCGTAAGATAATATAAGTTTAGAAACCTATGGAAGCGGCATCTATGAACTGTTAGTAATTATACCAGTTGACAGATTCCGCTTCCATGCGTTTTCGAATTTAAAAACCAAATCATTTCAGGTGAGGCATAATTGTAATGATAAAAAAGATAATTAGAATTTCGGCACAAATCATCCCACGACACCTACCCTATTTGTCTGTCCCTGTCTTATTTAACCGCTGAAAGTGGCAAGGTGATTTTGACACCTCGTAAGCCCTTGGACGTTGCCTAATCACCGTTTCCAAAAACTGCCTGTTGCTATCCCCCCAGAGATTCATAGCATCGATGATTGGCATAATAGACCAACCTATCTCAGTAAGTGAATACTCCACTTTCGGAGGCAGTTGCGGATAAACCTTTTTCGTTATCAATCCGTGTTCCTCTAATTCCTTAAGTTGTACATCCAATACCCTGCGTGTTGCCTCTCCCAATACGCGTACAATCTCGCTCGGTCGCTTTATATCCATCGAAATAGCATTTAATAAAGCAGGTTTCCACTTCCCGTTCAGCACCTCCTTCGTCAGGTGTAGGCCGCAATCTATCGTCAGTGGGATTTTTCTTTCGTACATAAGCTCTTCTTTTTATACAAAGATAGGCATTGCACAGAATCAGCGCATATAGGATAAATTTATCCCTACACCATAAGTTAATCCCATATTGTATCACCACGCTTACTTCTTGAACTTTGCTGAAAAAAGCAATGGAAAATGAAACGCAACCTCTACTAGAGGAATACCAATTAGGTAATTTAATGCTGAAAAATCGTGTAGTGATGGCTTCAATGACCCGTGGCCGCGCGACAAATACAGGTCTAGTTCCAACTGCACTGATGGCAGAATATTATGCTCAGCGCGCATCGGCTGGATTGATATTGAGCGAAGGAACCTGGGTGAGTCCTGACGCTATCGGATTTATCAATGTACCCGGTATTTATACGCAAGAGCAGATTCAGGGCTGGAAACAGGTAACACAAGCAATACATGACAATGACGGCTTGATCTTCTTACAGCTTGGCCACATTGGATCTGCTTCCCATCCCGATTTCTTCGATGGAGCTTTACCTGCAGGTCCCTCTGCTGTTAATCCGCAAAAGCAGTGTTATACCCCAGATGGGTTTAAGGATACGTTGACACCGCGGGCATTCATTACCGAGGAGATAAAGCAGACAATACTCGATTACAGGCAAGCGGCTCAAAATGCAAAGGATGCAGGTTTTGATGGCGTAGAGATTCATGCGCAGGCAGGAATGTTGATCCCACAGTTTCTTAGCCTTGCCACCAACAAACGGACGGATCAATATGGCGGAAGCATCGAAAATCGCGCTAGAATTATATTTGAGATCATCGACGTAATTATGGAGGTTTGGGAAAGCTCACGCATTGCGATTAAATTCACACCGGTCATGTACAGTCATGTAGGCATCGTAACGCCAGACGAGGAAACGATACCCATGTTCCAGTATATCTTAAAAAAGCTGAACGACTATAATCTCGCCTTCCTTCACATTGTTGGCCCCGCAGATGATTTGACAGGTACGCCCGTAGAAATCTTGCAGGACGATTATTTCAGCCATTTCAGAGCGCATTACAAGGGACGGCTAATCGCCAATCTGGGCTTCACGCAGGAAAGCGGAAATGCCATCCTTAAACGAAACGCTGCCGACCTGGTATCCTTCGGCACGCCCTTTATCGCGAACCCTGATCTTGTAGAGCGCTTTGCAAGCAATCTGCCCCTTTCAGAAACTAATCCAGATTCGCTTTATGCGGGCGAAGAGCAGGGATATACTGATTATCCGACAGCAGTGCAGAAATGAGTTCCCAGTAAATAGAATGACTTGTTTCCCATCCGGTTATTCCGTGGTGGGAAACACATTGTTCTTCAAAATTGATAAGCTCAATTGTACTTATCGTCAAACCTACCGTCCCCTCATCGTCCGGATCAGAAAAAACACTGACATCACCAGCGTCAGCATGTACAAACTGTCCAATGCTGGTTTCTCAAATTCCAAATTCTCCGCATCAAAATGTTTAAAGATAGTCCATCCCAGGATGGCCGCTATAACTGCGAACAGAAAAGCCTTTGTTTGTTTATTGCCCATGTTATTTTTGTTTAAGAATAATATCTGTTAATATGCCTATGGCAACCGCTGTCAGGCTGAAACTTAGCGTTCCTAAAATGTAAGCGAAAAACGCTTTTAGGTAACTACCCGCCCTGCCCTTATCATAAAACTGTCCGATAGCCCAGGTGATATAAACAATACCTGCCATCCCGGCTACAGGCATCAACGGCAAATGCGTAATACCTCCAATGGTCCCGAAAACTGAGAAAATCAACATCGCCATCCCCATTACAAAACAAAGGACAATCAGGATTTCAAAGAGATTGTAGCTGTATTTTTTGAAGAACAATTTAGTCCACAACGCGATGAAAACCCCCATCAGGATATTTGCGTAACCATAGTGCCCCTGTACCCACTTAAAAATTGCATGTGTTGCAGATTGATGCTCATCGCGATAGCTTAGATAAGCGTCTTCAAAATGAAACAGGTGACTACAAATAGAATAAACCAGCGAAGTGATGACGATGAATATAACTGGCTTTACTAATCGGCTCCTGTTTTCCAGCAGATAGTTCCTGAGGTTCCTGCCGGGATTAGTGATCAGCTCCCTTATCGTGTACAATATACCGCGCTCAAAATGTAAAACATGCTCAATCTCATGAATAATGTAATGACTATCGATCCTTTTCAACTGCAAGGGATGTCCACATTGTGCGCAATAGTTATGGCTCACTTCGCTGTTACAGTTTCTGCAAATTCCTGAGTTCATACTTGTTAAGTATTAAAGGTTGGCCTGTTTAGATTCACCGCGTTTAATTTCTTCATTTACTGATTTCAATGAAGCAAGCAAGGGTAGCCAGCTCAGCGGTAAGATAAGCAATGGAGCCAGCGTATTTGCAGTTAACGACTTAGAATTCAATACGTAAAGGTGTACTATCGAAATCATCACGCAGAAAATAATTAGCGCTGTAAGATTGCGCTTCAATGCTGACCTCTTATTGATTAACCCTTCTAACCTGACTACTGTAATATGTTGCATAACCTGTAAATGATCTTCACAAAAATTGAAAAAGGAATGCGCATAAAAGCTACACTTTAGTGTAGATTTGCTATCTAGCCGGAGCCATATGAACAACAAATTCACCGAGGGTTTATTAACCAGAAACAAGATCAGCAAACTTTCTGAAGAAGACACAAGCCGTCAGCAAGATTACCTGGAAGCAATTAAATCCTTCGCACGGCTTACTTATGAAAGCATTTATGTGATTGACTATGAAAAGATGGCTTTCGAATATGTTTCAGAAAACCCTTTGTTTTTATGCGGACACAGCCCTGGAGAAGTGCTGGCCATGGGTTATGATTTCTATTTCAAGAATGTCCCTGAGAAGGACTTACAACTGCTCAGCATCATCAATCAATCAGGTTTCGATTTCTTTGATCAGCTGCCAGAGGGCGATAAAAAAGCATACACCATTACCTACGACTTTCATTTGATGAGTAAGGATGGCAAGCCGATGTTAATCAATCACAAACTTACGCCACTTCTGCTTACCTCTTCAGGCAAGATGTGGAAGTCGATCTGCATCGTATCTATTTCAGCACATCCCCAAGCCGGTAATATACAAATCAGCAAACAAGGAACTGACGAAATATGGCATCTGGATACTCAAGCCCGTGTTTGGCGAAAAGCTCTAAAGCAAAAGCTCACGAAAAGAGAAATCGAAATTTTGAGACTTCACGCACAGGGCCTCACGATCAACCAAATCGCAGAGCGGATATTCGTTGCGCCAGATACCGTAAAGTATTACAGAAGACGGATATTCGACCGCCTCAACGTATCAAATATTGTTGAAGCCCTCTCCTACGCCGTCAATAGCAAAATTATCTAGTCTGGATGTTTATTTAGCCATTCCCGCTTATTTAAGGATTACCTTTTATGGAATAATGTCATGGATTGTTTCACAGGATTCTGCTATAATACGTTCAATTTCTTGAGCTTCATATTTAGACCAGATTCCGGAAAAATCTTTTAAACTCGGTGTTTTTTCGGCCGTTTTTTTATTTGTACTCTTTAACAGGTTCTCCAAAGCAGATAAAGTAGTTTCACTTTTTACTTTTAGTATTTCTTGTATCAAATGTAATTTGCGTGTTTTTATATGCATTGATGTAATTATTAAGTGGCGAAGAGACATCACAAAGCCGATGGGTTAACCCCGAATGCCTGCTTAAATGCCAGTGAAAAGTGAGAAAGGTTTTCAAAGCCAACCTCAAGATAGGCGGCAGAAGGTTTTATCCCCTTATCCTTTATCAAATAGTAGGCTTCCTGCAATCGCCTTTGCTTTAGCCACAAACCAGGCGAAGTGCCAAACAACTTGCTAAAATCCCGTTTGAATCCCGCCTGACTCCTCCCAGAGAGTTTAGCCATTGTATCAATCGGAACATTGAACATAAAGTTCCGAAGCATGAAAGCCTCAAGGTCAATCTTATGCGGCTCATGAAAATCAAACAGCACATCCTTGAAATCTGGAGCAATAGACAAGATCAATTCAATCACTTCCTGCGACTTCAATTCCGTCATCAGCGAAGTCATCCTTTCTGGTTGCTGGAAATAAGGCTGTAAAGAATCGAAGAAGGCTTTTACAAAAGCATCATTTGGCAATTCGTAAAAGCCCTCTTCCCTTCTCAGTCCATCTGCGACCAACCCCCTTTGCGTACTGTATCTTCTCAGGATATCGGTATTCAGAAATATATTAATCGCCCTGAACTCACCACCTGGAGCAGGCTTTTTAATGGCCCTAACCAATTGGTTACGCTTCACCAGGCCCATCGTGCCCGCTTTCAGTACGCGTGTACCTTCAGCAATGGTCAACTGCAACTCTCCGGACAATATATAACTAACCGCATGTATGCCCAAAAATTGCTCAGTACTCCGCTGCTCCTGGTAAGCACAGGAGTAAAGGATATTGTCCATCGTTACAGTCTGATACGCCTTAGTCATTCATTTATTAATTTATACCCAGTTGACTGCACAGCATCTTGTCCAGTTCACGGTCATTCATGTTTTTTCTCGCTTCCAGTATCTCCGCTGCCATAAACCCGGCAGCATATCTCGTTTCAGGCTTTTCGGCCGTGATCGCTGTTTCTATCGCCTCAGCAATAAGTTCCGGTTCCAAACCTGCATCCTCACCAGTCAGCATCTTTGCAAAACCATTCGCCATTTTCGCATAGCGGCCCTGTCCGGATACCTTCAACATGTTATCAACTGCAATTCCCGCCCATTCAGATTTGATGCCGCCTGGTTCAATAACCACCACGTCTACACCAAATTGCTCAACCTCATTTCTCAAGCTATCGCTTAATGCTTCCAGTGCAAACTTACTGGCGTGATACCAGCCACCTAAGGGAATTGCTATCTTACCACCAATAGACGAAATATTTATGATTTTTCCATATCCATTTTCTATCATGCCCGGAAGGACCAACTGTGTTACCCGCATGGCACCGAATACATTTACCTCCAATTGATATTTACCATCGGCAATCGGCATTTCCTCAAGAGCGCCGTAAGCGCCGAAGCCCGCATTATTTACCAATATGTCTATCCTGCCTTCAGCTTTCAGGATAAATTCTACACCTGCTACTACAGATTGCTCATTGGTCACATCCATCTCCAGCACCTTCACCCCCAGCCCTTCAATATCTTTCATTTTGTCTAGTCTGCGGGCAGCGCCGTAAACAATATAACCTTTGGACAGCAGATGTGTTGCTGTTGTCTTACCAATACCGGCCGAAGCCCCTGTTATTAAAACTACTTTGCTCATTGTGATTAAATTTTATGAGGCAATATTACCTCAATATTCAACGCGCAGGTTTGCTGTGCAGATCAAAGATGCTTTGCTGTGGAGATCAATTAGAACTGAAGGCTGTTTCTTCTTACCAATACCTGGATTATCCCAGATAATTATTTCTTAACCTCTTATATAAGGCTTACCGATAATAATCATTTTAATTTTACAGTTAAATGAATTTTGAGACAATAATTCTAAATAATTTAGGATACAATCTATAAATAATTAAACATGAAGAAAACTACCCTTTTAACGAATCTGATGTGTATCCTGCTCATCAGTATGTTAGCAATTTCCTGTAAAAAGGAAAAAGAAACTGCATCGACAGTTAAAAATAAGGAAATGGCATTGAATGAACGCGTGGTTGTAAACGACGTTACTACCCCGCAGGTGACGATTATTCCACTAGCCCGTGGAGAAAGTGCACAGATGAAAGAGAAAAACAGCTCATTTCAATGTCCAACGAATACAGTGATGACTGGACGCTGGCATAGTGGTGACGAAAACGGGCAAACCAAGTATCAGTACGCCAGTCTCCAGGCGGTCGACAATACTGGCCAGTCTGTTGAAGCTACTATTACTGTAGAAGACGGCGTATGGAGCAACTGGTTTAAAGAATCATCTGGCGGAGGGTTTACAGCTTCTGCTGGACGAGTAATTATCGGCAGACAACACAATGGTGATGAAAATGGCGATACAAGATATTTAACAGCCGTTGTAAAGTTTAACGGTAAGCCTACCCAGATATCGAATGTGGTATCAGCAGGTCCTTTTAAAGAATCCAGCGGTATTTATTACACCACCAATGCTCAGCAGGTAATTATCAGTCGTATCCACCAGAAGGATGAAAACGGAAATACAACCTACCAAGCCGGTACCATCATCTTCAATTATGCGAATCCGGATGCAAATTCTTTCCGTGTAGTGGTCAGGTTACACCCTACAGAAGAATATTTCCCGATGGATCCAATGGAATATATTAGAAAATCAAGATTCAGACACATGGTTGGATTAGGATCTGATGACGGCTACGATAAAAGTATATCGGGATGGCGCAATGGCAATAACGACCATAGCCCACAGTTTTACGATATTCCTGTATCAACCATTAACAGCTACGCTTTGCAAAATGGGAAAAACAGACGTCCCAGAGATGATAATAAAGGCGATTACAATGTTTTTCTGGAACCGGATAATAACGAAACAGGTAATTCCAACCCCAATGGTGTTATATCTACTTATACCTATGAGCTGAATGATGGAAGAAAGCAGTTCTGGATGTTTTACGGTTATAATTACTGGTACTTTGCTCCGGTTAGCGAATCACATCAGGGAGATTGGGAAAGTGTTACACTACAGGTGATCGACAATAATATCACTGGTGCCTGGTTAAGTGCGCATGGAGCGGATACCTTTTACAGTAAAAAAGATTTGATTGTGGAAGTGAATGGCAATGTACAAACACTATACGTGTACAGTGCCAGAGGTTCTCATGCTAATTACAACAGTCCTGGCGATTACCATTATCTGAACAAAGATCATGCTGCAGATGGTGGTTATCAATGGGTAATCAGTGACAAGACGGAAAGTCTGGAAACCCAGCCCTGGAGAGATTATGCCGGAGCCTGGGGCGAGGTTGGGGAGTTTAAAGCCACCACCGGCCCACTGGGTCCATGGTACAAGGTCATAAAATAGCAACTGAAATAATTAATGCCTCAGAGAAATCTGGGGCATTTTGTGTTTACATCTTTGTAAGAATTTTCAAGCGATAAAAACTTTACCTTTAAAAATGAAGAATTTTCAACAGAGCCTATCTGCCTATGGAGCAATAAGCGAAGAAGATGCATCCAGTTTTTATTCCTATTTTCAATTAAAAAAGTTCAAAAAGAACACCGTTTTATTGGAAGAGGGAAACGTTGCGATGGAAGCTTTTTTTGTTGTCAAAGGTGCTCTCCGACAATACTTTCATACAGAAAAAGGAATCGAAAGAACCTGTAATTTCGTGTTCGAAAATGAGTTTTCTACTGATCTCGAAAGCTTTTCAAAAAAATGCAAGTCTTCTACCAGTATCATCTGTTTAGAAGAAACGGAATGTTTAGTCATCTCCTGCAGTGACTTGATGCTTTGCCTCGGCAAATTCCCTGCGATAGCTACCTATTTTAATAGTCTGGTGGAAACCATAGCCGTACAGAATATCAAAAAAATCCAGTCATTACTTTCCAAAACTCCCGAAGAGCAATTCGAAGAGATCCTTGAAAATTCGCAGGAGTTACTACAACGTGTACCACAACGCTACATCGCACAATACATTGGCGTGGAGCCGGAAAGTCTTAGCCGGATTCGCAAACGCAGTTTGATCGCTCAGAAATCTTAACCAAAGTCATCGTTTTCCAACCAGCCAAGTACCGTAATTTGCATCAAACATTATACAATATGCAAGTAATATTAGGTGCCGGTGGCGATATAGGAACTCCATTGGCAAAGGAACTTAGAAAACACACCGATAAGATACGCCTTGTCGCCAGAAATGTGCAGAAAGTAAACCCGGATGATGAACTATTTGCGGCTGATCTTACCAACGGCGAATTAGTAAAAAAAGCGATCATTGACGCAGAGGTAGTGTATCTTACAGTCGGATTTCCTTATGATGTGACTATTTGGAGGAAAAATTGGCCATTGGTCGTCGATAACGTGATCTCCGCTTGTTTGGAACATCAAACCAAGCTCGTGTTTTTAGACAATGTCTATATGTATGATCGTACAGAGATTCCGCACATGAAAGAGGATTCGAAGATAAATCCACCCTCCGAAAAAGGGAAAGTCAGGAAGATTGTGCTTGATAAGTTAACGACCGCCATGCAAGAACAAGGCTTGCCAGTCATCATCGCCCGAAGTGCAGATTTTTATGGGCCAGGTGCGAAAAATGGAATACTCAATATACTTTTGCTAAGTCCGCTAAAAAAAGGCGGAAAAATGATGTGGCAATCCAACGCTGATAAAATTCACTCTTTCACTTACACCCCTGATGCCGCAAAAGCAGTTGCCATGTTGGGAAATACAACAGATGCCTACAATCAGGTTTGGCATCTCCCCACCTCTTCTCAAAAATTAACCGGAAGAGAATTTGTAAAAATATCCAGCGAGATGGCGAATAAAAAAGTGTCGTTTTTTATACTCAAGCCCTGGCTCATGAAAATTATTGGATTGTTTGATAAGACAATGAACAACCTGGTAGAAATGCAGTACCAAAACACTCAGGATTATTTTTTTGATAGTTCTAAGTTTTGTGAAAGATTCGATTTCACACCAACTTCCTATGAAGCCGGCATGAAAGAAACTTTTGATTATAGCAAAGCATAGGTAAACAAAAACAACCTTCTCAGGAAACTTATGATTATTATAATTCATTATTTACCAATATTAATCGGTACCCCAACCTTCACTCCAACAGAAAATTTATCATGCAAAGGGATATTCTCTCGAGTGACATATGTGACCGATTTTTTCAGATTAGTCCAGGAAACATAAGGAATTATAGATAAAAGATTCACGCTCTCCTTTACGCTTGATTTTAAATTGTATAGCAAGCCCAGCTCCGCGGGAAATTGATGACGGTTCACCCAGGGTTCGCCATAAGCAAAACCTATCTTCCCATAGAATCCGGGAATGAATGGCTTGTTCCATGGACAAAAATATCCCTCAATACTAACGTCGGTACCGAAACCAACCAGATACTCTCCCTTATATGCGGTACCAGTTTCCTCACTGGATACAGATGAACCGAGAGGGGCCGTTAGCGTCTGCTCTGTTTTATAAGAAAATTTTTCCATTTCATCCAGCGAGTTGGTTCTTTTCGGCGTGATGGATAGAATACCTAACCAAAATTTCCCACTGTTGCTTGGAGTTTTACTATAAATGCTATACGCAAATCTGATTGCTGGCACGAAACTATTTTTAGCAGAGAGCGAAACGGGATTTTCGTGATACATTTGAAAAGACGTATTACTTATGCTCGGATTTACGTTAAACCAGTTGATGATAATCCTATTGTAACGATGTTTATTCACATTCATTTCTGCCATCGCTAAAGAATCCATAGCTAACTTGATGGACTTTTGACCGTCCAAATAATTTTTTTCGAACAAAACTACTTGTGAACGAGATATAGAGTCAGCATCCTTGGCAGCAGTGGTTACGAAGGCGTTCCGTTCGGCATTTTGCCAGCGGCGCGCAAAATGCTTAAGTGCATCTTCCAGCTTAATATCTTTAATGCCATATTGTGAAAGTACCGCTAATATTAATTTGGTTTCTCGCACAATTAAACTATTATCCTTAGGGACCTTTTTATATTCAAGATATAAAGCCTTAAAATTGTCAACATCTGGTAAGAGAAAATAACGTTTATCAGATAGTACCTGATGAATAATGCCAATTTTAACATACTTGTTAATCCGTGTCAAACTATCCGAAAGTCCGAGCTGTGTGTCTCGGAGTAATAAATCATCCGTTTCTTTTTTAGAGGATTGCTCCGGATAAAAACCAGTGTTCCGCCATGGTGAAAGGATGTAAAAACCAACGCTCGCTTTAAATTGACCACTAGTTTTATTTTTAGAGAAGACCTCCATCAAGCCCTCTTTAGCTCCAGCAGCCAATTCTAAATTAAAAATGTATTTTTTCGACATGCTCACATGGAGGTTGCCGGAAAGCGTGATGCTGGGCTTTACCGTTTCCACTTTTAAGCCGCTGACGGGCGTCTGTGTGCCCAAAATGGCAAAACTGTAGCTGTCGACCAAAAAGCGATTGAAGGCATAGGGTGAAAGCGGGTCATTCTTTTTTTTAAGTAATAGTGTGTTAACCGGAATAGAATCGATTTTTACAGGCGTTTGTGCCAAACCTGTAGAAGAAAAGTACAACAACAGCGTACCCACATACAACATTTTTGTGAAGTTTTTCATAGGAGAGCGTTTAAATGGTTAAGTCATTGATAGCCTTAAAACATTAAATATTATTTTGATCTAATATACAAATACTTACAACTTAAAAGAATATAATACATTATAAATAATTGATTGTCAGTAATCTTATAGGCCCCTTTCAAAGTAAAAATATCCGCTTCTCTCCAGGAAAAGCGGATCCTTCATTCAAAGCGTCCTGGATGTTTGTCTCTTTTTCTTTGGGGGCTTAGTCATTATCTCCTGCAGCGTTTCCAAACTCTGCTTCAA